>OLLS01000146.1_pt1 | contig 121776 bp, 131 predicted proteins | sample 1604631 | NCBI WGS metagenome assembly OLLS01 (sample SAMEA104055725, study PRJEB20765) | soil metagenome | biome: Arctic tundra; feature: Polygonal ground; material: soil | place: USA | collected 2011-09 | depth 0-0.5 m | reverse complement strand
TAGGGGGTAAAAAGCGGTCAGAAAAACAGCAGATTTTAGGGGCGGATGTTAATTTTGCTAAATTTTGGGCAAATAAAAGGGAATGGCTTTTAGGGCGAGGGGTAGAATTGGGCAGTGTTTGAGACAGGCATTCAATAATGGATAATGGTGGACTCCACGCACCGCAGCGTGGAGTAGTATTAAACGACGGAAACAAAGGGGCCAGCCAGACCCCTTTGTATAAACCTGGATTTGGGCGGCGGCCCGATATTTTTCAAATTTGACCCGAAACAAAGAGGGTTAGGCACAACTCTTTGTATAATCGGTTCATGGATCAGGAAAAAATTAACCAATTTAAAGCACTACTGGATGAAATGGTTGGACCCGACCTAAGGCAATTCGGCGAAATTACGAGTCATTTTAATCGGTTCAAAGATATAAATAACCCGAATACCCGCCCCACAAGAATTAAAAATCAAACATTGGTTGGTTTTGCATTAGATAAATTCTATGACTTTCAACATCTATTGAAGATTAGGGAATCGTTTTTGACCGATGAAGTTGATTTTGAATATAGGAAGGTCGTTAGCAATTTTTTGATTTGTTATTTTTATGAAATTGTATTTGTTATACGGACCCATGATGCTCAGGGATGGAGTCGGGCCGGGTTTACATTGACGCCGGAGGATATGCATCTTTTGAAGGAATACCGGAACATTATTTTTCATGTTCCTGATGATTTGGAACTGTTGGAAGAAAGGCTTCAAAAGTTTAAAGAGGGAATGGATGGGGTTCTGGCCAAAGTTTTCGGCCAATCCAAATGCTTGAACGATTATTTCTTGCTCTACAGGGACGTTTATCCTGAATTGTATTTAAGCTTTATCAAGAGAGTGCAGAGTCTTGAAGCTTATCCTTTGAGGCATATATAAAAGTTAATCGACGGGGAAAGTCGACTGACCCGTTTTTTGCTACTACAAACTCCAAACATAGGGGCCAACATTCAACACTTTAGATCCAGGCCTATTTCCTTTCCATCCCACCGTTACAACTTGTTAAAAAATGAAATAACCCCGAAAAGAACATCCCTGCCGCTTTCGCTATAACCCAAGTGCAGCCAAACTGGGAGCGAAGGGAATTTTGAATGCAAAATCTAAAAAATCAGTGGGCATTGGTGACGGGGCTTCTTTGGAACCGAGTAAAAAGGGTCCAGGCCACCATTCAACACTTTAGGATAGTCTCTCCTTGAGATGTCCATTTTTCCTGGGGAAGTCCAGTTCAGCCTGACCTCTTTGTTTACTTGTGCAATGAAGTGTTTTTTCATGACGCACGGACAAAGATCGAGGCAGCTCCCGACGACAGGTCATCATGCGTCCCTGCCCTTTGGGGCAATACGCGAATATCAGTTTGATCAACCGTCGGAAATAGCCGCGCTTCTGGAATCAGGACTCTGTCGTGCTGGTCCCTGAAAAGGCCAACACCCTAGAACTTGAAGGTTGACGGGCCCATACAAATCAGGGGCCACGCCTACATACTCCACGTTAGACTGGGCCCTTTTGGTTTGTTCCGGCGGAGGTAATTTCAATGGTACTCCATCACAGTCACCTTGCCGCCGGCGGTAATATATCCATCCACATAGGCGACATAAGGGTCACCGCTGGTGTCGAAGGCCAGCGAATTAAAAGTAGTCCCTGCGGCGGAAAAGTGCGGGCTGCCCACCGTCACCCATCCCGAAGTACCGGCTCCAGTGTGTTCCATGACCATCGCCTGGTCGGTAACCGTCGTATCTTCGTAAGAAACGTAGGGGTTGCTGTTGGCGGGACTGAAGGCCAGGGTGGTATAGAAAGCGTCAATATTCGGGGTGAAGCCCGCGCTTCCCACGTTTGACCAACTGCTTCCGCTCCATTCCACCAAACTATCTTCCTCGTTAATGCTGAGGTCCATGTAAGCCACATAGGGATTCCCGCCGTTAAAAACCAGATCGACGTAATTCGCGACATGGGTGGGGCCGCCCCCTCCGGAGCCCCCTCCGGAGCCGTAAACACCGCCCAAAGTAGTCCAAGCGCCGGAGGCGTACTCCACCACGGTGGAGCCGCCGTAGTAACCATCCCCAAAGGCCACATAGGGATTATTACTGCTGTCAAAGGCTACGGAAACGAAACTCCCCGTCCCTTTGGAAAAAGTTCCCCCGCCTACGGTTACCCAGGCCGAGCCGTTGTACTCCATCAAGTAACTGTTATTGACTCCCTGGAAGGCCACGTAAATATTACCGTTGGGGTCGATGGCCAGTGAGTTATAACCTGAGGCCCCGCCAAAGCCCGGGCTTCCAATGGTCGCCCAACTACTTCCGTTATATTCTTCCACTGTCACCAGGTTCGCTTCGGTGCTGTCCGTATAGGCCACGTAAAGGTTGTTGTTGTAAAAAGCCGCCGAGGGATAAGAGGCTCCTCCCGGGGTGTAATCCGCGCCGCCCACCGTGGTCCAAATGCCCCCGGTGTATTCCTGCACCATGCCCTTATTCCCGTTGTTCGTGTCGGCGTAAACCACATAGGGATTGTCGCTATTAAAAAGCAGCTTGGTATAAGCCGCCTTGGCGCCAAAACCCGCGGTCCCCACCAACTGCCAGAAGGGGGTTGAAGCGCCGGTCACCGTCGGGGTGGCCGTAGCCGTATTGGTAGCCGTCAAGGTCGGTGTTGAGGTGGTCGTCTGTGTGACGGTAGTCGTGGCCGTTAGGGTGGCGGTGGCAGTTGCCGTATTAGTCGCGGTAAGGGTCAGCGTGCTGGCGACCGTGAGGGTGGGCGTATTGGTGGCGGTCGAGGTTTTCGTTATTGTGGCGGTGTTGGTTGGCGTGCCGATAACAGTGGAGGTGTCAGTGAGAGTCGCGGTATTGGTACTGTTTGGAATGGGCGTATTCGTAGGCCCGCTCGGGGGATTGGAAGGATTACTGCTCGGGGAACAGTTGATGATTAAAAAAGAAACGCCCGCTAAAATCGAAAAAATTCCTAAGGTTCGATACTTCATTAACCCCTCCCCGGGCTGATTTTTGACTGATGAGACAATGTTCTAAAAATGTTTTTAAATCAAGAGTGTTTTAATTTTTACAGAAGATCGTTACGAAAAAAAGGGGACTGCCTACGCCAATCGCTCTATTGCGATTGGCGGTGCCAAAAAATGTTCTAACCTTACACCAACTGAGATGCATCCCGTGGGCAAGATGCATAAATTAATCGGGTATACCCAAAACCGCCTGTCTCACCCGGTACCAAATGCTATGCATTTGGCATAAGCAAACCTTATCCGTCATCTGGTGGATGATGGATAGCTAAAGGTTCGACCCAGGGGCCATACCGCTTTGTGTATAAAACTGGCGACTTTTGGGCTGATCTGTTCACCCCGGATTTTTCCGCAGGGTAGGCAGAGTATGCCTCGCTTGCTTTCAATTGCAGCACGCGCTATGTGGCTTATCAGGATTCGGGCACCAGCGGCTTGGCTACGGTGATGATGCGCTGACGGAAACGGTCTGGCGCACAATCATCTTTTTACCGCAGTTAATTTTTTCTGGCTATTAGCGTCTTTTTCGGGTGATACTGCCGCAGATCAAAAGAGGTTTGAATTCAAAAATTCAGACTGAAAATATGGGGGGAATATGAAAAAAATGATATTGCTTTTAGGCGTTTTCGTTTTAACATCATTTTTAATGGGACAAGTAGAAGGTTGCGCGATCTCAAACAGATCGGGTAATAGCGGAGGAGGAGTCCCGCAACCAGGTGCGGCGGGTAATAGTAGTCCTCAGAGCGGGGCGAGGGCTTTTTAAATCCGAAAGACTGTAAAAAGGGGTCAGGCTCCCCGCACCTCCCCTAATGGGGACGGGTCAGCGGGGAGCAGTGACCATTGAACACTTTAGGTTTGTCTCCACTCCGAGATGTCTATTTTTTCGGGGGAAGTCCAACCTGCCCCTTGATTACCATAAAAAAACACCCCCGAAATATACTTTTGACCGGGTTTTGCCCATGATTTCCTTTGTGCTTTTTAATTCGGGTGGAAAGGTTGGGCAATGGAGTTAAAAAAGACGGTAGTGATGGGCCTGTTATTACTGGGGATGGGCGCCTGGATGATTTCCTGCAGCAGCAACAATTCACCCACTTCCAATCCAACTGCGACTCCCACACCCGCCTTCACCTCGACCCCCACACCTACGCCCAACGTGACGGTCATCGCGAATTTCGGCGCCGGTTCCAGCCCCGCCGAAATGGCGGTGGACAGTCAAAACAGCATTTATGTGGCGCTTTCGAGTACGGTCTCTATTGGGGAAATCACTTCGGCCGGGGTTACTTCCACCATAAACACCACCACTGCTCCCTGGTCGCTGTCAGTGGATGCCGCCGGGGATATCTTTTTCTCGGGCAGCAACGCCGCGGGTGTCACCGAACTGCTTTATGCCGGCAGCCAGAATAGTTTGGTTCAGGCGAATACTGACGCGGTCTTGGTCAACTCCGCTGCCAGCACTCTTTATGTGAGCAATGGCATCAACGCCAGCGCCGCGATCTCCATTGCGGGAACGGCCTCGGTAAATGTTCCCATCGGCAGCGGCGGTGTTTTTGGAACCGTTGATGGAATGACGATGGATGCCCAGGGCAATTTATTTTTCGCGGACGTTGTCAACTGGGATGAAGTAGGAGAAATAACCGCTACTTCGTTGGCTTCAGGATCGCCCAGCCCGACCCTGGTAGCGGGTCCGGGTACGTACGGTGCGGGTTTTATTGACGGCGCGGGGGCCAGCGCGAAATTCAATGGACCCGAAGGTATCGCGGTGGATAGCAGCGATAACCTTTACGTGGCCGATAACGCCAACGGAGCGATCCGCAAAATTTCCGGCGGGCCCGGCAACTGGACGGTCAGCACGTTAATTGGTCCATCCGGGATAACAGGCATTAGCCCCACCCTTACCATGACCATCAGGCCAGACGGCGTGGCGGTTGACTCGAACGGGACTCTTTATTTTGACGATGCCACTACGGGCAACATTTACCGCTACCAGCCGTAAGGAAGCATTTCTTAAAGCCTCATCCCTGAAGAGGGGATGGGGCTTTTTTTATAGAGACCAAGGGGCCGGACTGTTTTGGTTTTCGCTTTCAGGTTTTATGTATAATTTCGCAATCAATAAAGGGAAACCATGGGACAGCGGCGCGAATTAAGGTTCAAGACTTTGAAGGATGCCAGGGCCGAACTGAAGCGTTTGGAAAAAGGGCCCGTCGTGACGACCGGCAACTGGTCCTATTACCAGATACTGGATCACCTTCGAACCAACGCGGCTTCCAGCATGACTTCTTTTCCGCCCAAGTGGCCTTGGTGGCTGAGGCGGTTGGCCGGCCCCCTGATCCTGGTGATGATCTTGAAAAAGGGATCAATTCCGCCCGGGACCGGAGCGATCATCAGGGTGACCCCGAAAGTAAAAGGAAACGAGAAAAAGGCCCTGGCGGATTTGCGCGAGACCCTGACCATACTTGAGAAGCACGAAGGCCCCTGGGCCGAACACTCCCTATTCGGGAAAATGAACAAGGAAAAGTGGCTCCACCTGACTTCCCTGCACATGGCCAACCACTTGGGATGGGCCAAACTAAAAACGGATAAACCCTGAAATAATCAATGCTCCTTGCTTTATGTGACGGATTTCGGAAACAACCGCGTGGTGGCTTACGGCGCTTATTAAAAAGACCGCTCGCGCCTAATGAATGCATAAACCTACCTAAACCAGGGGCCTGGCTTACACCAATCGTTCATTGCGATTGGCACTGCCAAACAATGTTGCTTGTCTGGTGGGAAAGCAACAGGGCGACATTACATTTTAGGATTTAGCTTAACCTTCCCAACGATTACCTCTCTTTAAAAAATCTTGAAACCCATGGCGGCGACATCCGAAAAACAAAAAGGGTTTCCATTAGCGACTTGCTAATATCATAATTTGGCGTTAATTTGCGCATACAGGAGGTGTACCGATGCCCATCATTAAATCTATTTCAAGTCTTCGAAATCACACCCGTAAAATTTCCGCTTTGTGCCACGAGCAGGATGAGCCTGTTTATTTGACGACCAACGGCGAAGGTGATCTGGTGGTCATGAGTATTGAACACTATGAAAAGCTGATAGCTGAATTGGAACTTTTTGAAAAACTGTCGGTCGCCCAATCCCAGTCATCTTCAGGGGCCAAAACCATTTCGCATTCGCAAATGATTCAAACGCTTAAACAACGCGTTCATGCCTGATAAGCACTCGGTTCAATATTTGCCGGTGGCCCAGAATGATCTTGTGTCGATTCTCGACTGGATCGCCAAAGACAGCCTGGCGCGCGCCGCGGCTTTTGTGGATACGGTCGCCAAAAGAATCGGTCGCTTGGAATCCCATCCTTCCCTGGGCAGGATGCCGCGTCATGAAAAACTCAAACAATTGAGCTATCGAATTTTAATCGTTGACCGCTATCTGGTTTTTTATATCGTGCGGGGACAAAACATTAAAATTCATCGTGTTTTGCATGATTCGCGTCAATTAAACGATATTTTATAGACCGGTAAATTCACTCGAATTACCATTGCGCATTGAAATAAGGTCGTGTCGGCCAGGATTGAAACTCCCTTCAAATATGCTATTCTTTCACCTCTTTTACCTAGCCGAAGCCGATATTTTTGAGGAAATGCCATGAAAAAGAAAAAAGTAGCCGTCATTGGAGCCACGGGTGTGGCGGGACAGCAGTTTTTGGCATCCCTGGCGGGGCACCCCCAGTTTGAGGTGGTGGCCCTGGCGGCCAGCGAACGTTCCGCGGGCAAACTATACAGAGACGCCATTACGGACGCGCATGGGGCCTTTCGCTGGTATTGCCAGGAACCCTTAAGCCCCGAGTTCGCCAAATTGAAAGTGCAAGACGCCCTCAAGCTGGACGCGACTAAAGTTGATCTCATCTTTACCGCCGTTGAAAGCGACGCGGCGAAAGAGCTGGAACCCCGTTATGCCAAAACCACTCCGGTGGTTTCCACGGCTTCGGCGTTTCGCTATGAAAAAGACGTTCCCATTTTTATTCCCGGCGTGAACGAGAACCATGACCAGCTGATCGCGGTGCAAAAGAAAAACCGCGGCTGGAAAGGGTTTGTGACCCCCGTGCCCAATTGCACGACTATGGGTTTGGCGATGACCTTAAAACCCCTGCACGACGCTTTCGGCGTGATGCAGGTGATTATGACTTCAATGCAGGCCATGAGCGGCGCGGGGCGTTCGCCCGGCGTGATTGGTTTGGACATTTTGGATAACGTGGTGCCCTACATACCCAAAGAAGAAGAAAAAGTCGAAATGGAAACCCAGAAGATTTTGGGGACGATCGTGAAGGGGGAAGTGGCGGTTGCGGGTTTTCCCGTTTCGGCGACCTGCACCCGGGTGGCGGTGATTGACGGTCATACGGAAGCGGTTTATGTTTCTCTGGCCAAGCACGCCACGGTGGACGACGTGAAAAAAGTTATGAGTGAGCACGGAAAGGCTTTTTGCAAGTTGAAACTGCCGTCCTGCCCGCCGCGTTTAATTGAAGTAAGCGACGATCCTTTCCGTCCCCAGCCCCGGCTGGATCGGGACAGGGAAGGGGGCATGGTGACCAGCGTGGGAAGAATCCGCGCGGATCACGCTTTGCCCAATGGAATCAAGTATGTGCTGGTATCTCACAACACCAAGATGGGCGCCGCCAAGGGCGGAATGCTGGTGGCGGAGTATTTGATTCATCAGGGTCATATATAGAAGCGAGTCTTTAACCACGAAGGGGCACCAAGGCACCAAGTTTTCACAAAACGAGAATTTTTGTTTAAACATAGTGATTTACTTAGTGTCCTCGGTGTACTTAGTGGTTAAGGATTTAAAGGTTTTTAATCCAATTAAGGAGAAACACATGTCAGAACGTAAAGGCGTCATAACTTTTAAGGGAGGGCCTTTGACTTTGATTGGCCCGGAATTGAAGGTCGGGGATACGGCTCCCAACTTTAAGCTTTTGAACAACAGTCTGGGCGAAGTGACTTTGGACAATTTTAAGGGCAAAACCCTGCTGATCTCGGTAGCCCCTTCGCTGGATACCCCGGTTTGCTCGCTGCAAACCCAGCGTTTTAACAAAGAATTACCCAGTCTGCCGGCGAGTGTGGAAGTGATCACCGTTTCTGCCGATCTTCCTTTCGCCCAGGGCCGTTTTTGCGGGGCTGAAAACATTAAGATGATGACCCTGTCGGACCACCGCGACATGGCTTTTGGGGACGCTTACGGAACCCATATCAAGGAACTGCGGTTGGATACGCGCGCGATTTTTGTGGTGGGAAAAGATGGTAAAATCAAGCACGTTGAAATTGTGAAGGAAGTGACGGAGCACCCGAATTATGACGCGGCTTTGGCGGCTGCCAAGGCGAACGCTTAAGCAGAGTCTTTAACCACCAAGGCATTGGGAACTCTGATAAACGCAGATAAACGCTGATAAATCTTTGGTCTAAGGTAAAGCCTCATCGGCGTTTATCTGCGTTTATCAAAGTTTCAAAGGGTTTAGCTGTTTTGGTGGTTAATATTTTAGTTGCTTGAATATTTTTAAACAGGAAAAACACTAAATGCTATTGCCTTCCCTGATTCCGGCTTTTCTATTTTTCTTCACATTCTTGTTCTATCTTCTCACTCATTGCGCTTCCTTTAATATCAACGATTCGGGCGAGACCATCATGGTCTGCGACCAATTAACGATCAGCCATTCGCCGGGGTATCCCCTGCACACTCTCTGGGGCCGGGTGAACTGTCTATTACCCCTGGGCCAGCCCATGCTTCGGGTGACGTTTAGCTCCATGATTACCGCCACGCTGGCGGTGGTTTTTGTTTACTGGGTTCTCAAAATGCTTTTCGAGAGAATTTTTCTGCCGATCGACCAGATGGACACCATGCCGGAAGACCAGAAACCCGGGCCCTGGCTGTGGGAAGTGCCGGCGGTTTTTGGGGCGCTGGTTTTCGCTTTTTCCTACCAACAATGGTTTCAGGCCTGCGGGGCCAAGGGCGGCATTTATACGCTGAATACCCTTTTGACCATCGCGATGGTTTATCTCTTTTTCAAACTCAGGGAGCGGGGCTGGTTTATTAAGTCGTTCCTCTTGATCGGTTTTCTTTACGGCTTGAGCCTGGCCCATCACTGGCCCAACCAGATTGTGATGGCCCCGGCCTATGTTTGGTTTTTCTTTTCCAGCCAAAAACGCGTTCCGTTTAAAGAACTACTGGGCTCGCTATTCAGACCTTTTGACCTGACGGCGAAACTGGCGAATGTGTTTTCCGCTTTCGGGTTGATTAATTTCATCCGGGTTATAACCTTCGGGCTTATTTCGCTTTCGGTTTACCTTTATCTGCCTATCCGCGCCACACTGCATCCCCTGATCAACTGGTGGGACCCCACAACGCTGGACAAGCTTTGGGGAACGGTGATTCGAAAAGGTTATCTGGGCACCGGCGACGTGAAGGGCATGGTGACCTATGTGCGCAACCTGAAGCGTTTCTGGATGCACGCGGAGCACCAGTTTGGCGGCGGCTTTACCTTTGTGCTTTACGCCCTGGCGATCTGGGGTTTTATCTGGCTGTGGAAGAAAAAACAGTATTGGGACGCCCTGGCGATCGCTTTTCTGGGCGTCGGAGTTTTTTGCGGGATTATTTTGTTCAACAACCCGCTGGAAGGCTACCAATGGACCATCGATAACTTTTTCACGCCGGTCTTCATGGTGGTATCCATGTTCGCGGCGGCGGGCATCGCGGGGCTTTGCGAGGCTTTTTCCAAAAAATGGCCTTACTATCACGTTCCTCTGCTGGTATCGGCTTTCTGCCTGAGTTTCGCCCTGATGCCGCTGATGATCAATTATATGGCCACTGACAAAAAAGACGCGGACGGCCAGACGGTTTATCAGGCGGTCGATCAGAGCCGCTATGTGAGTTCCTACGACGAGGGCATGAACATGCTCAAGACGGTGAACCGCGACGGCGTGATTATCTGTAACGGCGACATCGACATTTTGCCCTTGTGGTATTTACAGCACGTGGTGGGGCTGCGGCCCGAAGTAACCGTGTTCACCATGCAGCTTATCCCTTACGACTGGTACCGCAACCCATTTTTTAAAACCTATCCCGATTTGGCTGTGCCGGTGGGTTACGATGTAAGGCCTGAGACGGTGGTGCAGGCCATGATTGACCAGCACGCGGGCAACAAGTCTTTCTATTACACCAACATCTTCACGGCGCCCTGGATGCAGAAAAACGACCAGGCCCTGCCCGAGGGATTTTTGTGGAGAATTCTTAAGACTAAAAACCTGAACTATGTTTTTACCTCCCAAAGGCTGAATGTGTTGTGGGACACCTACCGGTTGCGGGACATGGACGCGCCCGAACGGGGTTACTGGGATGAATATACGGACGTGATGAAAGACTCTTACGGCATCGGCTTCGACTTTACGGGTTATTTTTCCCTGCTGAACAAATCGCCGGACGTGGCCCTGTGGGCCTTTAACAACGCCTTAAAGTACCGACAGCCCCAGACCCAGAACCGGATTTACGCCATGTTGGGCGAGACTTACATGGCCTTGAACCGGCCCCAGAGCGCGGTCAACAGCTTTCAGATGGCGATTGTGCAGGGTGTGCGGGACCCCCATACCTTCGCCCGGCTGGGCGACGCTTTCGCGGGGATGAAGGATTACAGCGACGCGGCGTCCGCTTACCACCAGGCGTTGACCATGAATCCGCAGGAGCCGAACGCGCTGGCCGGAGTGGCCTTGATTGAAAAGTTGAAAGACGCCGCGGGAGGCAAGGACAGCCGGTCTTGAAAACCCCTACGGGTTTGAAGACCGTTCCGGTCGCGAAGACCGCTGTTTTAAAAACCCGCAACATCCGGCTGACGGTGGAGTATGACGGGACGGCTTACGCGGGCTGGCAGAAACAGCGTGAGTCCCCGACGGTGCAGGGAACTTTAGAAGACAGGCTCAAGCAGGTTTGCGGCCATCCGGTAGACCTGCTGGTAGCGGGCCGCACCGATTCGGGTGTTCACGGCCTGGGCCAGACCGCCAATTTTCACACTTCTTCCACCATGCCGACGGAAAAAATTAAGGATGTGCTGAACCATCTATTGCCCCGCGACATCCGCGTGGTCAAAGCGCAAGAAATGCCCGAAACCTTTCACGCCACCTATCACGCCAAGGCGAAACTTTATCGCTACGTGATCCGCAACAGCAAAGAACACACCGTATTCGACCGCAATACCTACCACCATGTGAGGTCCGCGCTGAATGTGGCGGCCATGAAACGGGCCGCGAAGTTTTTGATCGGCACTCACGACTTCACCGCATTCCGCGGCACTTTAGGCAAATGGGCCAACCCCCAGCGGACGATTTCCAAAATACAAATCCAGAAAAAGGGCGACGAGATTATTTTGGAATATACCGGCGTTTCTTTTTTACACCAGATGATCCGCATTTTGAGCGGGACGCTGATGTATGTGGGTCTGGGAAAATTTAAGCCCGCGGACATAAAAGAAATTTTGAAATCCAAAGACCGGAAAAAAGCCGGGCCTACCCTCCCGCCGAACGGGTTGTTTTTGGTGAAGGTTTATTACCCTGCCACTTTTCCCAAGGTGAAAAAACGGATCAAGAAGGAAAGGGAAGAGGAATGAAACTGGGATTTCCGCTTTATCGATTGGGCGCTCTGGGTGTTTATTTAACCATCGGTATTTTTTGGAATGAACCCCTGGTGACCGATTTAAAACAGGGCCAGTCCAGCTGGCCGACGGTGTTGATTCTTTTTGGTTTCGCGATCATCGCGGGTTTCATTATGCTGTTCGTCCGAAAGGACTGGATTGAGCAAAACAATAGAACGCTGATGTATGTGACGCACGGGCTGGCCCTTTTATCCATTTTGTGGTTATTGTTGTGGTGCTTTGTGTGGCTGGCGATTATTTCGGCCAAGGGCGCGAGCGCGGAGATGTTTATCAAGCATATGGCGGACCTGCATCTTTTTGGGGTCGGCTTTTCGATGGCGGGTTACGCCTCGGGCTGGCTGGCGGTTCGGTTAGGCGAAAGATCCGCGCGGTTTTTAATGACGACCGGCTGGGCGGTGAGCTATATGGCCTGGCTGAATTTATATCTGCAGCCGGGGCTGACCTGGTTGTGGGCGCCCGCGGTGGGCGGACTGTTGGTGGTTTTAGGCGGTTATTTAATGAACCGGCCCGCGAAACCCAAGGTTGAGACACCCGCTTAACTGACGTAGAATGACCGCTCTTTACGAACATAAACAAATTGAAACTATGATGAACGCAGATAAACGCTGATAAATCTTTATCTTAAAAGCCCTATCCGCGTTTATCTGATTGTATCAGAGTTCCCGTTTTTGTTGTTTAGGGGTTTTAGATCAGAAAAGGAATGTTTATGTATGCTTCGCTAACCGAATTCGTTGAATTTCTTGAAAAAAAAGGCCAGTTGATCCGTATCGCCGAAGAAGTGGACCCGGTTTTGGAAGTGACCGCTATCGCGGACAAGGTTTCCAAATCGCCCCAGGGCGGCAAAGCGCTTTTGTTTGAAAAACCCAAGGGCAGTTCTTTTCCTCTGCTCATCAACGCGTTCGGTTCTTACCAGCGTATGAGTTGGGCGCTGGGGGTGGAAAATCTGGAAGAGCATGCGGCTTCGATCAAAGAATTATTGGAACTCAAACCGCCCAAGGGCTTTGTGGACAAGCTGAAGTTTCTGCCCAAACTGGCCGATATCGCAAAATTTCCGCCGGTGGAGGTTTCCAAGGGCGCCTGCCAGGAAGTGGTGGAAACCAACCCCGACTTAAACACGCTTCCAATTTTAAAATGCTGGCCCCAGGACGGCGGCCGGTTTATTACCTTTCCTCTCGTCTATACCCAGGACCCCGAAACAGGCATCCGCAATATTGGCATGTACCGCATGCAGGTTTATGATTCTAAAACCACGGGCATGCACTGGCAGGTTCACCACGGTGGAGCGGGACATTACCGCAAAGCGGAAAAAGCCGGCAAGCGGCTGGAAGTGGCGGTGGCCCTGGGCGGCGACCCCGCTTTGACCTATTCGGCGACCGCGCCTTTGCCCGAGGGCATTGACGAACTTTTGTTCAGCGGATTTTTGCGGGGCAAGCCGGTGGAGCTGGTGAAATGTAAAACCGTCAACCTGATGGTTCACGCGGACGCGGATTTTGTGCTGGAAGGTTATGTGGAGCCCGGTGAACGCCGCACCGAAGGGCCTTTTGGCGATCACACGGGTTATTACAGCCTGGCGGACGAGTATCCGGTTTTTCATATCACCTGCATCACCCGGCGGAAGAACCCCATTTACATGACGACCATCGTGGGAAAACCGCCGATGGAAGACGGCTATCTGGGCAAGGCGACCGAGCGGTTGTTTTTGCCTTTGATGCAAAAAGTGCTGCCCGAAATTGTGGACATTGAATTGCCGGTGGAGGGAATTTTTCACAACCTCGCGGTGGTTTCCATCGATAAGCAATATCCCATGCACGCCCGAAAAGTGATGTTCGCGCTATGGGGATTGGGCCAGATGATGCTGAATAAGATTTTGATCGTGGTGGATAAAGACACCAATGTGCACGACCACGCCCAGGTTTTGTGGCGGGTGGGCAATTGCATGGACGCCAAAAGGGATGTGCTGATCACCGAAGGGCCGCTGGACGTTTTAGACCATACCTCGCCCCAGTGGGGCTGGGGAGGGAAGATAGGGATTGACGCGACGCGCAAGTGGAAAGAAGAAGGGTTCACCCGGGAATGGCCCGATGAGCTGACCATGGACAAGACAATTGAGGAAAAGGTTTTGCCGGTACTAAAGAAATACAAATTAATTTAATCACGGAGTACACAGAGTTCGCGGAGTAAGAATTAAATAAGATTCCGAATTTTTTTAGAGGTTTTTAACAAAGAGGATAAAAGGTTTTCGAAAGAGTTGATGTTTAAACTCCTTGAACTCTGTGGTAAATCATTTTTGAAAGGTTTGTAATGAGCTCGAATATTCAAGGCATGTTTGGACGCATCGCGGGAACCTATGATCAGGTGAACCACACTCTTTCGTTCAACCAGGACATTCAGTGGCGCAAAGCCTCGGTGAATCAATTGACCCGGGACGGCTATGTTCCGAAAAAGGTTTTGGATTTATGCGCGGGGACCGGTGATTTTGCCCTGGCCATAAAAGAAAAAACACCCGCTGCCGAAGTGGTTTTGGCCGATTTTTCAAAGCCCATGCTGGTTTTGGCCAAACGCAAAGCGGGCCAGCAAGCCGGATTGGGTTTTGTGGAAGCGGACGCTTTGAAACTGCCATTCCACGACATGGCCTTTGACACGGCGGTTTGCGGGTTTGGGGTTCGCAACCTGGATTCGCTGGAAAAGGGCGTTAAAGAAATAGCCCGGGTTTTAAAACCCGGCGGCAAAGCGGTGATTTTGGACTTTTTCAAACCGACGGGAATGTTCGCCAAGACCGCTTACTTCTTCTATATAGGGAGCATCATGCCGGCCCGCGGGGCGGCGATGTCCAAAGACAAAGCGGCTTATGAATATCTTCACAACTCGGCCAAAAACTTTGTGAAGGTAAAGGATTTTAAAAAGCTGCTGGAAGACAATGGTTTTAAGGATGTTGTCATTGAGGCCCGTATGCTGGGTGTGGCTTACAGCGTGATGGGTGTGAGGAAGTAGGGTTTCATGAAAAAAATATTTGTGGCTGTCACGGGGGCTTCGGGAACCATTTATGCCCGCCGGTTTTTTCAGCACTTTCCCTATGACGATTGGGAAGTGCACGCGGCGGTTTCCAAATCCGCGGAAATCGTGGCGTCGCATGAGGGCGGGTTAAACCTGCCGCCTCATGTGAAAGAATGGGATGAGAAAGATTTAACGGCCCCGGTGGCCAGCGGTTCCAATAAGTTTGAGGCCATGGTGGTGATTCCTTGCTCGACGGCGACTTTAGGGAAATTGGCCCACGGGATCGCCGATAACCTGATTACCCGCGCCGGGGAAGTGTTTTTGAAAGAACGCAGGAAGCTGATCCTGATGCCGAGGGAAACCCCTTTATCCCTGATTCAAATCAAAAACATGGAACTCTTAACCCTGGCGGGCGCCCATATTATTCCCGCCACGCCGAGCTTTTACGGCAACCCGAAGACGATTGAGGAATTGGTGGATACGGTGGTGGCGCGGATTTATGACCACGCCGGGGTTGAGGCGGAAGTTTCGAATCGGTGGCGGGCGGAAGAACAAAAGGCTCGGAAAAATATTTAAAATTCTGGTATGTCAGGAAATTTGATATGAAAAAGTTTTATCTGCTGATATGTTTGGCTTATTTAGCCACCCCCCTCTGGGCGGACGATGACGATTTAATGCCGGAGCCTTTGAGCCAGGCCGCCAGTGAATATGAAAGCTTTTTTAAAACCGATAAGCCCGACCCGATGAATCATGAGGTTTGGAAACTTTATATTTACGACACGATGATGCCGCTGGATGGATACACTAAATCCCCGAACCGGTTGTTGGCGGGACTGACGGCCGTTCCTAAAGATAATTACCGTGTCATTATCAGCGTCAACCAACTCTATAATTTTACGCGGACGATTCCGCAAAGAGGGGATGTCATTGTGATCGACGGCACGGTTCAATCCCGCAATGATAAATTTCTATTAAGAACCAGGAATAGGGACCATTATTTCAGGGAAGTTTATTTGTACGCTGAAGGCGGAAAAACTTTGCCGGGAGAACATTTTACCATTCCTTCTTCCGTGTCATTGACGTCTACGGTGACCGGCCCGGGTTCGCCAGCCTTAACGGCGGTTCCGACTTTTACCACTCAAGGGGTTTCCTTAAAATAATCTTATGTTTAATAAATTAAAAACCATTTCCAACTTAGTTGTTCTGCCTCACTCGGTTTTCGCTTTGCCTTTCGCGCTGGCGAGTTTGTTGACGGCCACCCACGGAAAACCTTCTTTACACGTGCTCTTTTGGGTCATCGTTTGCATGGTGCTGGCCCGCACGACCGCCATGGCCTATAACCGGCTGGTGGACGCGGATGTGGACGCTCAAAATCCCCGCACACAGAACCGGGATATCCCGGCGGGGCGTATTTCGATTCAGCAAGTTAAAATAGTTACGTTTATAGCGGGATTGGGTTTTATGGGAGCCTGTTTTCTTTTAAATCTTTTGGCTTTTGAATTGTCTCCGGTGGCTTTGGCGATCATCTGTTTTTATTCCCATACGAAACGCTTTACTTGGACTTCTCACTTGTTTTTGGGTTTGGCCCTGGGTGTGGCGCCGGTGGGCGCCTGGGTGGCTGCTACGGGACAATTGGTTTGGGAGCCCTTTTTGCTGACAGGGGCCGTGATTTGCTTCCTGGCGGGATTTGATATTTTGTACGCGACGCAGGACGAGGCTTTCGATAAGAAGTCGGGTCTTCATTCTTGGGTAGTTCGGTGGGGACTCGCCAACTCTATCCAAGCCTCTCGATTCTTCCATGTGGGTATGTTAGGATTTCTCACTGTTTTCGGGTTTCAAGTTGGTTTTCCCTTGAGTTACTACGTTGGAATCAGCTTGATTGCCACTGCCTTGCTTTATCAGCATCTGAAGGCTTATACCTTTGAAATCAAGGGCAAAAAAGTTAAGTTTAAATTGTCTCCGAAAATGATGGGACTCAACGGCTGGATCGCGGTTATTTACTTTGTGGTGGTAGGAGTGTCACTTTGGCTTTGAAGCGTCTTTTAGATCAATCTTCCATTAAAGATATTTACCAAAAAGTCGAGGCCGGAACCCGTATTACGGACGCGGATGCCCTGCGGCTTTATCACACGAATGACATGTATATTCTCGGCGCCATGGCCAACCTGGTTCGGGAACGCAAAAACGGCAACAACACCTACTACAATAAAAACCGCCATATCGATTACACTAATGTCTGCTCGACGACCTGCAAGTTTTGCGCTTTTTCCCGCTTCGAGGGGGAAGAGGGCGCGTTTGAGTTTACCCACCAGCAGTTAGCCGCCAAAGCCAGGGAAGCTTACCAACTGGAAGGCATTACCGAGCTTCATATAGTAGGCGGGCTTCATCCTACTTATACCTTCGAATGGTATGAGGATATGCTTCGTATTTTGAAAGAGGCGGTTCCGGGCATTCATTTGAAATGTTTTACGGGCGTTGAAATTAATTTTTTCGCGGATAAGTACAACATGACCCATGAAGAAGTGCTGGGCCGTTTAAAAGCGGCCGGACTCGGCTCCATGCCGGGCGGGGGAGCGGAAATTTTCCATCCTGATGTTCGGGAAGAAATTTGCCCCGGAAAAGGCAATGCGGAGCAATGGCTGGATGTTCACCGCACGGCGCACCGTTTGGGTCTTCGCACCAACGCCACCATGCTTTACGGCCATATTGAAACATATGAGCACCGGGTGGACCACATGAGCCGCTTGAGAAAATTACAGGATGAGACAGGCGGGTTTCAAACATTTATCCCCCTGGCTTTTCATCCTGACAACACCCAAATGGATCATTTCGCACGCCCCAGCGGTGTGGAGGATTTAAAAACCCTGGCGATCGGCCGGGTTTATCTGGATAATTTTGACCACATTAAAGCCTATTGGATATCTATGGGAGTACGGTTGGCCCAGATGTCGCTGGCTTTTGGAGTGGACGACATTGACGGGACGGTCATCGACGAGAAAATTTACCGTATGGCGGGCGCCGATTCCCCCGAAGTGATGACCGCGAAAGATTTGCAAAAATTGATCCGCGACGCGGGCCGTATGCCGGTGGAGCGGGACACGCTGTATAAAGAATTGAAACCTATGCCGGAAGTGGCTGTCAGTAAATAAAGAAGAAGCAAAATTATTTGAAAAAAAAGGAATCAAAAATGAGCGAACCGATTGTCAATACTTCAGCGACTCCCGCCGCGCCAGTTGCCGCTGCCCCAGCTGCTGCCGCTCCGGTGGCAACCGTTGCTCCAACTGTCGCTGCACCCGCTCACGCCGCTCCTGCTGCCACAGTCGCGCCGGTGCCCGTTCCGCCGCAGCCCCCGGTTGAATTAAAATTTACCGCTAAGCCCATGAATATCGCGGTGGTTCCGTTTCTCAACGCCCAACCTTTGATCTGGCAATTGGGAAAGCATCACCATATTTCCCAGGTGGCGCCCGTTGAAATGGCGAAACAACTGAAAGCCGGGCTGGTGGATGTGGCTCTGGCCCCGATAGCAGCTTATCTTTTGGACCCCTCTTTGACCATTGTTCCGATCGCCGCAATCGGCTCCACCGGACCGGTCAAGAGCGTGAGAATCCTGTCATTCGCTTCTTTAAAAAATGTGGAAAGACTATTTGTGGATTCGCGGTCGCAAACCTCGGTAATGTTGGCCCGCTTGATTCTCAAAAAATGGTATGGCGTCAAAAATTTAGAAGTCGTTCATGTCGATATAAAGGAATTTAAACCCAATCAAATGAAACCATGGGAAGGCGCGCTTCAATTTGGAGACAGCGCTTTGATAGCGGCCCCGAACGGGATGGTGGTTACGGATTTGGGCGAGGAGTGGCAGATGCGCACCGGCAAGCCTTTCGTTTACGCCGTTTGGATGGCCCGCAACGTGCAGATCGCCCGGGAAATCGAGAACGATCTTTTGGCCTCGAAAAATGAGGGTATCAAGCAGTTCGCCGAAATCGCCGAAAGCTATAAAGGCATCTGGGTGTTTGAGGCCCCGAAGAGCAAAGAATACCTGGAAAAGAATATTAATTATTTGTACGCGGCCGCACAGGTTCAGGGCCAGTTGGAATTCCAAAAACTTTTGAAAGAAGAAGGATTGATCATTAAATGAGCACCGCAACGATTGAAACACTTCAGGAAAAAGTCCTCGACGGCCATGTGGTCAACCGCCAGGAAGCTTTGGAGCTTTATCAGCACTCGACCTTGAATGATCTGGGCGCCATCGCGAACGCCTTGAGGCTTCGGACCAAGGGCGACAAAATCGCCACCTACCTCATCGACCGCAATATCAACTACACCAATGTCTGCGTGACTTACTGCAAGTTCTGCGCATTTTACCGCGAGGATGGAGACAAAGAGAGCTATGTGAATGAAGCTGAAAAGATCATTCATAAAGTCACTGAGGCGAAAGAAAAAGGCTGTACGCAGATATTGATCCAGGGCGGACACCATCCCAGCCTGACTTTGGACTGGTACCTCAACATGATCTCGAAAGTCAAAAAGGCTCATTCGGACGTCACTTTTCATTCTTTCTCGCCCCCCGAACTGATTCATTTTTCGGGTCTGTTTGGAATGCCGGTCATCGAGATTTTGAAAAAATTTAAAGAAGCGGGCATGGATTCCATGCCGGGCGGCGGCGCGGAAATATTGTCCGACCGCGTGCGTAAAGAAATCGCCCCCCTGAAAGCCACGACCAGCGAGTGGCTGGGCGTGATGCGGGACGTGCATTCGCTGGGGATGCGATCCACGGCCACCATGATGTTCGGCCATGTGGAAACCATCGAGGAACGGATCGAGCATATTTTTCTGATCCGTGAATTGCAGGAAGAGACCGGCGGATTTTTAGGTTTTATCCCCTGGCTTTACCAGCCGGGCAACGAGTGCCTGGGCCTCAAGAGCGCCAGCGGACAGGAATATTTGAAAACCTTGGCCCTTTCCCGAATCATTTTGAATCACACTTTGCCTAACCTTCAGGCTTCCTGGGTGACACCCGGTAAAAAGATCGGCCAATTAGGGTTAATGTATGGCGCCAACGATTTGGGCAGTATTATGCTGGAAGAAAATGTGGTGGCCGCCACGGGCCTCCGCTATTTGATGAGCGCCGAGGAAATGCGCCGCTTGATCAAAGAGATGGGTTACGAGCCGCACCAACGGGACACCTTTTACAATCTAGTTAATTAACATTTAATTATTTAGGAAAATCATAATGGAAATGTTGGGTATTGATAACATTGTGTTTACGGTCGGCGATATTTCCCAGGCGGTGGATTTTTATTTGAAGCTGGGACTTAAGCTTCAATTTCAGTCCGAACAGGCCGGGGCTGCGGTGATGGTCATCAGCGACGAGCACCCCAATTTGCTTTTGCTCAAGGGTGAGGATAAGAAAGGCGGGTTGGAACATCCCCGTCTTTGGATTGAAGTGACCGATGCCCGCACCTCCGTCGAAGAATTGAAGACAAAAGGTTTCAAGTTCGTCAAAGAACCGCAACTTATCCCGACGGGTTGGTTGGTGGAAGTGTTGGACCCATGGGAAAATATTATCGGATTTAATGACTATCACCTTCAGCCTCATTTTGGTCGCCGGGGCGGAACCCACCATAGAAAGAACGGAGTTTTGTGAAAGAATACAACGAGAATCACGCAAAGTCGGGCGTATCGATTAAACTGCCGGCCATCGAAGTGTTTCCCAATCAATATCTGGGCTACACCATCCGCATTGAGATTCCCGAATATACCGCGGTTTGTCCCAAGACGGGCCTGCCGGATTTTGGAACCATTATTCTGGAATACGAGCCGGTCAAGTCGGTCCTGGAGTTGAAGTCGCTCAAGAGCTATATCCTGGCTTACCGCAATGTGGGCATCTTTTATGAAAACGCCGTCAACCGCATGCTGCGGGATTTCGTGACAGCGGCCAAACCCAAGTGGTGCCGGGTTACCGGTCAATTCGCGACCCGGGGCGGAATGCACTCCACCATTATCGCCCCGTATGGAAAAACCCTCAAAATCAGCCGACTTTAACCCCGTCTCCGATAGTTTTAAAAAAATTGGGGTGGATGTATACTTTGAATCCGCATCAAGTTTCAAACGAAGGCGGAACGGATGAGTTTTGAAATAGAGAGCGAATCGTGATAAGAAAATACCTCCTTGTATTTTTCTTATTGGTTGTTCTTTTTCCTTCGGTTTTAAAAGCCGGTTCCGATCCTTTTGTTTCTAATTACGATCAAGGGCTTTCTTTTTTTTGTAAAAGTAATTTGGAAGAGGCTTTGTCCCACTTTCTTCAGTCCGCGGATGAGAATTTCAATTCCTGGCAGTCCTACGAAATGGCGGGTTATTGCTATTTTGAGATGAGAGAGAAAGACGGCGCTTTGGAAGCTTTTGAGGAAAGCCTCGCGATTAATCCCCATAACCCGCGTCTGGTAAAAGTTTACAATGATTTAAAAGCCGGCGCGGCGGACATTCCCTTGAGGCCTGTGGCGGACGCCGAGGCTTTTCTGCCTGGCACCTAAGGTTTCTTTCCTTTCTTAGCTTCCTTTTGCTCCCGCGGACTGGTGTATAATCACCGCCATTAATCCCAAGGAGCTTTTCATGCCCGTCAAAACCGAATGGACGACAAATACTTTTGGCCATGTCTATAAAGGAAAGTCCCTTTACAAGGGGAAAACTCCCTTTCAGTCGATGGAAATTTTTAAAAATGAAACCTTCGGCACGCTTTTGTTCCTGGACGGGAAAATCCAGATCAGCCACGGGGATGAAAACCGCTATCACCAGTATTTGGTTTCGGCCCCGCTGCTGGCGCATAAAAACCCCGAAAGTATCTGCGTGATCGGCGGCGGGGATTGTTTCGCGATTGAGGAGGCGGTTAAATTTAAAAGCCTCAAGCGCATCCTGATGGTTGAGATTGACAAGGGTGTGGTTGATTTTTGCCGGAAAAATTACCCGGTGATCGAGAAGAGCTTAAAGGATAAGCGGGTGGAGATTATTTATGAAGACGCCCGCAAATGGCTGGAAAACAATAACGAGAAATTCGATGTCCTGATCATCGATTTGACCGAGCCCCACGGCCCATCCAAAATGCTTTATACCCGGGAGTTTTATAAAATTTGCGAAACCCGTTTGAACCCGAAGGGCCTTATCGCGATTCATACGGATAACTATTATTTGTTTCCGGAATCCTTCGCCACCATTTATAAAACCTTTCAATCCGTGTTTCCGAACATTTTGACGGCGCGGGTGGACATGCCTTGTTTTGGAATGGGCTGGACTTACCGCATGGCTTCTGCCGCCCCAATTTCACTGAAACTGATGGAGTCCAATGTCCTTAAGATGAAAAAGAAGGGCGTCACCTTTGACTATTTCACACCTTCGACTTATTTGACGCAGCCGACCAACGAGGAATTGAGCGTTTTGAAAAAACGCGGGCGGATTTCGACCGACAAAAAACCGTTTGATAAGTTTGAGAAGATGGAAGAATACGTCACAAGATAATGCTTTAGTTCGCGGGGAAAGTAATGCCGCTCAAATAGGCTTGAATATCCGAAGAAATAATATCGGTGTTCAAGAACTCATAACATCTCACGTTCTTGCAGGTTTTTGACATTTTATTCACGCATGTAATGTTCCGGCAAGGGCTTTCGGAAACATAGGTTTTGGAAAGTACGTCCTGATTGGCCCCGAAATATAAGTGGTTAATGGAGTCATAACCGGACAGGCGGGGCGGTGTGGCTCCGAAAATCGAAATGACAAAGGTTTTGTTTCGAAACCCATACTGGCCCGATTTGGAAACCTTGCGGGCCGCCGCGATATGCAAGGGCCCTGTGTCCCCCGAAATAAAAACATCGCAAAAATCAATTAAAGCCCCATAAGCGTCCAAGGATATGGTCGTGGGAACGATGGTCATTTTGGCTTTTTCCTCAGCGGTCATTTTTTCCAATAACTCGGTCTCGATATTTTTAGCCGTGTAACCCACGCCCAGAAGAATGGAGCAGTCGAGCGAAGCCACCTTTTTCAACAGGGCGACCTGATCACGATGAGGAATCCGGGTAAAGATGGAAGCCGTGTCGGGATTCAAGAATAGGATGGGTTTGTTTTGAGAAATGTGATTTTCGATTAAAAAAGCCTTGGCGTCTTGTATGGCCTTGTCCGAAAGAGTCAAGGGAACACCGGTAAATTTTCCGTTCCGCTGAATTTTGTGACCGGTTGATAGATACCGATAAGCAAAGTCGTAGCAGGTGAAAGCGATGTGGCTGTTGCCCGCCTGGTCCATTTCATTCCGGATAATTTGGGGCGCGATGGTAACGTAATTGAGTATTTTTTGCCCTTTGGGGAACAGGCTTTCGTTCTCAAAAAAAGGACTGCAATTGTAACAAAGGTCATAATTATTCTCGGCGGCGATACGTTTAACGTTCTCGAGATCGCTTTCGCTGGGGAAAATAAGGCCGTTGAATACGGGGTAAAGATTCGAAATGTTGGGATTGTCCTCCAAAAGAGGGGCCACGGCTTTTTTTACGATAAAATCCACACGAGCCTCGGGGAAGAAATCCTTAAAAACCTTTAAGCCGCCCTGCGCCAGGATGGCGTCACCTATATGGATGTCGGGAATGACCAGAATCCTCTCGAATTTTTTCACGCTTTGAACAATTTTGAGGTTTTTCCGGTTGATGTGCCCGATGAGCAGTTTGTTTCCGCCGATCGGCGGAATGAAGGTATTGAAAAACCAGGCCCCGAATTGGGGGAACCATGTAGTGAGAATACTGGTGAGATGAAACAAAAATTTCTGAAATTGATTATCGAGCATACGCCGGATACTTTATGCCATGTCTTAAGCCGTGGTCAATAGAGGGAATCATATTCAAATTACCAAAAGGTAATCTCAAAAGAATAGGCGCTCCGGCGCCGGAGTGATAGGCTAAGCGCATGAGCCAGCGCCTTGTTTTGTTCGCCAAAACTATTTTAACCATGGACCGTCCCGAGCCGATTGAGGACGGGTTCGTGCTCATTCAGGGTTCTCGTGTTTTGCAGGTGGGAAAAAGGGAAGACCTTTACTTTACGCCTTCCGTGCGAATGCTGGATCTGGGAGACACCCTGCTTTTGCCTGGTTTCATTAACGCGCACTGCCATTTGGATTTCACGATGTTTAAAGGAAAGGTGAAATACGGGGGCGGTTTTCGGGAATGGCTCCGGCAAATGGCGGTGAAAAGCCGTGAAACCACGCCGTCCGAGTTCAGAAAATCGATCCAGAAAGGCATTAAACAAAGCCTGGTTTTTGGAACCACCACTCTGTGCGATGTGGCCAGCAGCTGGGAAAGTTATCCACTGCTGCGAAAATCCGTCCTGCGGTCCTTTGTTTTTTTTGAAATGTTCGATATGGCCCAACCTTCCACTGAACAGTATTGGAAAAATTTTCAGCAAAGCTTGAAAAGCCTCCTTCGTCAGGTCCCGCCAACGGACACTTGCGGCTGGGGGCTGAGTCCTCATACGCCTTTCACGGTTTCTAAAGAACTTTTCCAATTGGTTAAACAGTTTTTAAATCATCACCGGGATATTCTCACGACCATTCATGTGGGGGAGAGCCGGGAAGAATCGCAATATTTTAAAAAGGGCTCAGGTCCCATGGCTGACCGGATTAAGGTTTTAAACCCCAATTGGACCATACCCCGCTCGACGACTCCGGTTCAATATTTGAGTCAAAACGGCTGGATGCCCAAGCTGGATATGGGTGTGCATTTGAACGAAGTTGACGCTAAAGATTTAAAGTCTCTGGCCAAAAATCGAATCGCGGTGGTTCATTGTCCCGGCAGCCACGCCTATTTCAGTCACAAACTATTTCCGTATAAGCAAATGAAGAAAATGAAAATTCCTGTTTGTTTGGGAACGGACAGTCTGGCCAGCAACCAATCCCTCTCTCTTTTTCGCGAGATGAGGCTATTTAAAAAAAAATATCCTGAAGTTTCTTCCCAAGAGGTTCTTTCCATGGTGACGGTGAAGCCAGCGCAGGCTTTAGACAGGGGTGGCGAATTGGGCCGGGTGAAGCCCGGGTATTTGGCGGATTTCATCGGTGTTCCGATGCCTCAATCGAAAAATGAAAAACAAAATCTATATGACTATGTGGTGAACTATAAAAAGCATGTTTCTTTCTCCATGATCAACGGAGAACCGAAGCTTCGGTTGGCGGAAACTCCGCGTTAATTTGGTTCGTTCCGGCTCATTCGGTAAGCTTGAACGGCTTTGCGGGCGTCCAGGGTGGGGGTCAGCGCGAGGATGGTAACCAATCCGGTTTCGGAATCTTCCTGCCACCAACCATAAGCGATTTTGGCTTTAGCGTGTCCTTGAACCTCAAAAATTTCGACCTGGCCGGTCCACAAGGTTTCATGCCTATCGGTTTCCTCAACCCAAACACTTTGAAGATGGGTGACGGTGCAATCGTGGCTTTCGTGAATGGTTTGTTTTAAGGCTTCTATTAGATCGTCGGGGCGGAGAACCATATACAACCTTCGTTTCTATTGGATATAGCATTTTAGGGTGTCTTTGGGTTTTTACTTCTAGAAGTAGTGAATAGGCTTTAAAAATGGGGGTTTTAGGGCCTTTCGTTCTTGACAGGACCCTCAAAAACCCTATAATTCAGGCCCTTGTAAAAAAAGCCGCCTCGTTTTGAGGCGGACAGTTGGAAGGACTAGGAAAAGAAAAATGCAAAAGACTTATTTGCCGACGACAAAAGACATTCTGCGCAAATGGTGGATCGTTGACGCGAAAGATCAGGTGTTAGGTCGCCTGACTTCTCAAGTAGCCGCCATTCTTCGCGGAAAGCATAAAACGACTTTTACCCCGCATGTGGAAAACGGGGATCATGTGGTTATTATCAACGCGGAAAAAATCGTGCTCACGGGCAAGAAGTGGGATACCAAAGCCCATCACCGCACTTCGGGCCGCCCGGGTGGATTGTCAACCGAGCATTACAAACAGCTTCGCTTAACCAAGCCGGAAAGAATTTTAGAATACGCCATCAAGGGTATGCTTCCTAAAACCTCTCAAGGCGATCACATGTTCGGCCGGGTGAATATTTACAAGGGCGAAACCCACCCTCATGCCGCTCAAAAACCTGAGCCTTTAACCCTGAAGTACAACGCTAAAAGAGGAGTCAATTAATGGCGGCTGCTAAAGAACAATTTATCGCTACGGGCCGTCGGAAAACTTCCGTTGCCCGGGTTATTTTAAGACCAGGAAAAGGCAACTTTACAGTCAATGGTTTGCCGATTGAAAAGTTTTTCCCCGATCAAAAATTGCCGGTGGTGAAATCGCCACTGGAAATCGTTTCGGCCTTGGGCAAGTATGACGTATTCGCCAACCTCACGGGAGGCGGAGTGACGGGCCAGGCGGAGGCCATGCGCCACGGTATCGCCAGGGCGCTGACGAAAATCGACACCGAGCTGAGAGCTCCTTTGAAAGCGGCCGGGTTCTTGACCCGCGATTCCCGCATGGTGGAAAGAAAAAAATACGGGCGCAAGAAGGCCCGCAGACGCTTCCAATTCTCGAAGCGTTAATCGAGAAAAAGATTTTCAAATCCCACGTTCCGCAAGGTGCGTGGGATTTTTTATTTGGGCGTAAATTTTTAAATGGATTCAAACTCTGGTGAATCACAAACCGCAAAACACGCCTAAGCTAGCCGTCAATGCTGTGGTCTTTAACGAGAAAAATGAAATACTGCTGGCCAAACGAACCGATAACGGGTTTTGGTGCATTCCCGGCGGTCATGTGGATTTGGGTGAGACTTTGGTTCAGGCTTGCCTTCGGGAACTTTTTGAAGAGACGGGTTTGAAGGGCGAGGTGACCCGGCTGGTGGGAATTTACTCGGATCCCCAAAATTCTCTTCACATCGCCCAGGGGCCCGAATGGCACACGATTCGGGTGTCGTTTTTGTGTAAAATCATCGGTGGTAAAATTACTTCAAGCGAAGAAACCAGCGAGATTCGGTATTTTAATATTCATCAGTTGCCCCAGTTAATTACTGATCACGCGCAAAGAATTCGGGACGCTTATTCGGATTATCCCGCCGCGGTTATCGGATAGTTCATTTCATTAAAAAGAGGGAAATATGGCTACTCGAAGCAAAAAGAAACAGCCGGTCAACCGCAGAAGAGGATTCCGCGAACCGGGCCGGAGTTCCAATCCTTACATAGCCAATGAGTTTAAAGAACAAGACACCTGGCGGATGTTTAAAATCATGTCGGAGTTCGTGGAAGGCTTTGAGGCCTTGCGCGACATTCGGCCGGCGGTCACGATTTTCGGCTCGGCCCGGACCCAGGAAAAAGATAAGGATTATCAGCTGGCCCGTCAGATCGCGGCCAGCTTGTCCAAAAAAGGTTTTTCCGTCATCACGGGCGGCGGGCCAGGCATTATGCAGGCGGCTAATCAGGGAGCCCATGAGGCGGGCGGTAGATCAGTAGGCTGTAATATCGAACTGCCTTTCGAGCAAAAATCCAACCCCTACGTTAATCTGCCGGTGGACTTCCATTATTTCTTTATCCGAAAAGTCATGTTTTTAAGATACACTTCCGCGGTGGTGGTCCTGCCGGGCGGGTTTGGAACCATGGACGAGCTTTTTGAGGTTTTGACACTAGTGCAGACTCATAAAATTGATCCCTTTCCGATTATTCTGGTAGACCGGGAATTCTGGCAGGGCGGATTAGATTGGATTAAAAAGTCCCTCATGGGAAACAAATACATTGATCCGGATGATTTGAAAATCTTTCAACTGGTGGACACCCCGGAAGAGGCGACTAAAATCATCACCCGGTACTATAAATACAAAAAAGTTTTATAGCTCTCTTATGAAAAAAACGCTGATCTTTATTTTTCTGAGTTTTGGTTTATACTCCAACGCTCATTCGGGCCAGCCGTCTTTTAATTATTTGGATTTGTCAAAAGTGGTCAATCGGGGTGTGACCGAGTCCTTTGATGATTCCGCCGTGAAAGTCCAGGACCTGCAGGAAAAAATCGGTTTTAAAAATATTCCCATGGGACTTCAAACCTTTCGGGGTATTCCTTTTCAAATCTTGGATCCGATCCAGAACAGCGGCCGTTCTTATGTGGTGTTAAAAGGCCATCATCAGTCCGAATTTCCCGAGGCTGTTTCCATCCCGGCGGGTCACTTGAAAGCCGCTGAGCTTTATTTTCTTCATACCTGCCGTTGGGGCGGCACGGCCCCTGATATCAAGGTGGCCGAATACGACGTGGTTTATGACGACGGTCAGGTGGTGGTGATCCCTTTACATGTGGGCCTGGAGATCAGCAATTTTTGGTATTCGGACGACACCTCGGTGAGCTTTATCGCCTGGTGGAATCAGTATAAAAACGCGGATATGGGGATTAATTTATTCCCCTGGAAAAATCACAGACCCAGCGTGCCGATCCAATCCATTGTTTTTAAGACGGCGTCCAAGATGCCGATTCCCATTCTTTTCGCCATTACGGCTTCGGATCAGGAAGCGTCCATCTCCGCGGTTTCCCCTAAACCTGAAAAAACCGCTCAAACCGATACTTCCCAGTGGATTCCCTTTAACGCCGCCGGTTCGTCCGTTCAGGGCACTGTCTTGGATATGAGTTCGCTTTTAGAAGCCCCGGCCGGCAAGCATGGAATGTTAAAGGCGGATTATGAGAAATTGGTTTTTGCCGATGGAACGCCGGCCCGGTTTTGGGGTTCGGCTTTGGGCGATAGTTGGATAAACTTTACAACCGCACAAGAGTCCCAGGTGGCGGACCGGTTGGCCAGTTCAGGGTCCAATTTGGTATCTGTCAATCTTTCTAGTGTCTCGGCCGCACCCCAGGTTTTGTCGGGGTTGATTAATGTTTTTAAAGCGAAGGGGATTTATACCCTAATCAACAATCCCAACAAGCTGGTTTTGCCGGAAGCGCTTACGCAGGACCCGGCGGTTATTCCGGCCGGAATTTTAAATTTGGGCCAGGCGGCCTGGAACAAACCGACGGCGGGCATAGCTCCCCTGATATTTAAAGACGACCCCATGACTCTTCATCCGGATAAAAGCCTTCCCGCCCAATTATCCTGGGTCAGGCTCCTGGGCGCGCCTTATGGAGTTTTCTGGCAGGATAGCCGACCTAATGAATATTTATCCGAAACGCCTTTATTAATGGCTTCCTACGGATTATTTGAAAACTGGGCCGCGGTTTTGGGAATGAACGCTTCAGAAGCGGACTGGACCAACGAATTGGAAATGGACGGCGATTTATCCAATAAACCATCGTTGTGGCTTCAATGGCCGATCGCGGCTTTGGCTTATTTGAGGGGAGACCTGAAGCAGGGCCAGTTATTTGTATTGAAAACCCAGGATCCCGCCGATTTGAGTCTGTTGAACAGGTTAAAAGTTATGGCCCACCGTTCGGGATTTAACCCGGGCCCGCACCGGTTAACCACCGATCCCACGGGGGAAGTGGGGCTTAAAGTGAAAGTGCCGGATCAAAGTTTTACCACGGATGACAAACAAATCAATTGGCAGGGTAATAGCGGCGTGGTTCAGATCGAAAGTTCCCGCTTTCAGGCATTTATCGGTTTTTTGGGAAATCGGAAGTTGAACAATCCGGTATGGTCGGTAGAAACGCCCAATTTATTCGCCTCGCTTTGCGCCATTTCTTTGACGGACGCGCCGCTTTCTACCTCGACTCATTTACTGGTGTCGGGCGTAACACGCATGGAAAATACGGGAATGATTTACAATGAATTGAAAACAAAGTTATTGGATAAGGGAAAAACACCCGTGCTGGTAGAACCCTTGACCGCGAAAATTACATTGAAACGCATTCGAAAAGATTCGAAGTTGAAGGTGCGAGGTTTGGACGCGAATGGAAAAGTTGTGGAAACTAAAATTGCATCAAAATGGTCCCAAAATCATTGGACAATTTCATGGGTGCCGTCGGTTTATTATTTGGAAATTTATCGATGAAAAACTGGCTATAAACATCGAAAAGCTTGTAATATTTTTTATATGCGATAATATTCTTGATAAGTAAATCCATAAATTTTGGGGACTTTATGACCGATGCCAACAAACCTAACAAAAGAAAACATAACCGCATCAAATTTGAAGGCGATATAACCATCCACCCCGTCATGCAATCCGCTTCGGGAAATATTCTGGAAGTCACTCAAAAGGAAATTAGGGCCAAGGGCGGCGATCTCAGCGAAGGCGGTATCCGGCTGGAACTGGGAGATACCAATTCCCCGAATGATATTCTTAAAGTTCATTTCAATATTCAAGCCGCGAGGGCGGTTGATGTTTACGCCAAATTGGTTTGGAAAAGCGGTTCCACCTGCGGTCTGCAGTTTCTGGTTTTGGATCCTGATGCCCGTGAAATGATCCGCAATCACGTGGAAAAGAAAAATAGTTAAACCGCGGTTCTTCACAGTTACCACCGGCACAGTTATCACTGGTATTTGAAATTCATTTATAAGACAATTCCTCCCGCCTTCTCTTTGTCCTTTTTTTGGTAAAACTAATACCGGAAAAAGGCTCAATTTTACCCTATCTTTTGGAAGCCATGAAAAAGACCTATCAAGATCTCAATGACGAACAGCGGGAAGCGGTTTTTCATAACGCCGGTCCGGCGCTGATACTGGCGGGTGCCGGGTCCGGCAAAACCCGGGTGGTAACCTATCGCATCATCCGTCTCATCGACGAAATGAACGTTAATCCATTTAATATTTTGGCGGTTACCTTTACCAATAAAGCGGCTCAGTCCATGAGGGAAAGGGTCTCGGATATCGGCGGCCGGGGCAAAGCAAAAGACATCTTTATCGGCACCTTTCACGCGCTTTGTCTGCAAATCCTCAAGCTACACGCAGACAAGCTGGGCTATAAATCCGGGTTTACCATTTATGACGATTCGGACCAGCAAGCCCTGCTTAAAGAATGTTTGTGGGATTTGAAGTTGGATGAAAAAGAAATCAACCCGCGGGTGGTTCATTCTTATATCAGCGCCGCGAAGAACGAGCTAAAGACGCCCAAAGATTATGAAGAAATTGCGGTGGGCGACTTCATGGAAATAGTGGCGCAAATTTATCCGCGCTATCAAACCAAGCTCAAACAAAACAACGGCATGGATTTTGACGACCTTCTCTTTAACGCAGTCACGCTTTTGAGGCAGTATCCGGATATTTTGGAAGGTTACCGCGTCCGGTTTAAATATATTTCGGTAGACGAGTACCAGGATATCAATACTTCGCAGTATCAGCTGATTTCCATGATCGCCCATCCCCTCAATAACCTTTGCGTGGTGGGCGACCCGGACCAATCCATCTACGGCTGGCGAGGGGCTGATATCCGTAATATTCTGCGTTTCGAGCAGGACTTTCCAGGCGCCAGAACTTTTAAACTTCAGCAAAACTATCGTTCCACCAGGTCCATCATCCAAGCCGCCCAGGCGGTGATCCGCAACAATTCCCAGCGAAAAGAAAAAGAACTCTTCTCGATGAGGGAAATGGGGGAGACCCCCATTTATTACCAGGCTGAGGACGATAAAGAGGAAGCGGAGTTTGTGCTCAAGACCATCTATGAACGACTGGGCCAGGCGGGCCGGGCTTTCCGTCATGTGGCCATTTTGTACCGAACTAACGCCCAGTCCCGGGTTTTGGAAGATGCCTGCCGCCGACACAATATTCCCTACATCATCGTGGGCGGTTTGAAATTTTATGACCGCAAAGAAGTCAAAGATATGCTGGCCTATTTTCACGTGATGGCGAACCCGCAGGACTCGGTCAGTCTGCGCCGCATGATCAATATCCCCATCCGGGGTATCGGCAGCGGTACCGTTGAAAAACTGGAAGAAGCGGCCAAACGGCTGGACGTCACCATGCTGGATGCGGCCCGTCAATCGTCCTTAAACGGCGATTTCCCCAAAAAGACCACCCAAGCGCTCGCCACCTTCGTCAACATGATGGATGAACTCATCGCGTTAAAAGGAACCCTGAAGCCGTCCCTATTTGTGAAAGCGGTTTTGGAGCGGTCCGGCTATTTAACGGACTTGGCCGCGGACGATACGGTTGAATCCAAAATGCGGATTGAAAACTTAAAGGAATTGGTCAACTCCGTGGCGGATTACGAATCGACCGCTGAAACTCCGACCCTCGATGGTTATTTGGATCAGGTTTCTCTAGTGGCGGACGTGGACAAGTTGGAAGATAAACGCAATTGCGTGACGCTCATGACCATGCATAACGCCAAGGGGCTGGAATATCCCATTGTGTTTATCACCGGCATGGAAGAAGGTCTTTTCCCACATCAAAATTCTATTGATGCAGACAAGGAAGTACAGGAAGAGCGCCGTCTTTGTTATGTGGGCCTCACAAGAGCGATGGATATTCTTTATTTAACTGGGGCCGCCTGTCGCCGTGTTTATGGCACAACTCAGTGGCGAAGTCGTTCGCGATTTCTTGATGAAATTCCAAAAGATATGATTCAATTCATCGGTAAGGCGGCGGGTATTGTCCTCACACATAATGGCCTTTATGAAGTGACCGACGCCAAGAAGAAAGATTTTGATGAATTACGTGATCCCCAGTGGGACGACGAACCGGCAGAAATACCTTTTCACAAAGGTAATGCGGTGAAACATCCCAAGTTTGGTCAGGGAATTGTGCTGGAAGTGGAAGGTTCGGGGGCAGACCTGAAAGTGACCGTGTCTTTTCCAAATCATGGTAAGAAAAAATTAGACGTCAAGATAGCTAAATTAGAAATGATTGAACAATGAAAATCCGAACAATTTATCAAAAAGTTCAAAACATGGAAACGGCGCGGACCTTTTGGGAATCCTTCCTGGGATTAAAACCTTCTAAAAATTCGACTAACTGGTGTCAGTTTGATTTGGAAAACATTAATTTCGCGCTTTTGTTGGATGTCTTTGATGACGAGGTTAAAGGTTCCAATACGGTTCCGGTATTTGAACTTCCGGAAAATGAGATTCCGAAAGTCATGGAAAAAGCAAAAGCCCTTGGCTGCGTGGTGGTGATTGACGGCTTATTAAACCCTGATATGCAAAGTATTGTTTTAAAAGACCCTTCCGGAAACGAATTCGAAATCAGCAAATTCCATAGTTAAGAATCCGGCTAAAATGTTGAGCTTTTAGGCCGCTTCTGGCAATATATGCCTCCTTTACAACCCTGGAGTAACACATGGCCTTATCCGAAAAAGACGTCCAATATGTCGCCAAACTCGCCCGCCTGGAAGTGACCGAACAGGAAGTGGCCAAATACACACAGCAGTTAGGCAATATTCTGGGTTATATCGAAGAAATGGGTAAGCTGGATACGGCCAATGTGGAACCTCTGACCCACCCCCTCGACATGAAAAACGTGTTTCGTGAAGATGTCGTAAAACCTTCTTTGACCCAGACCGAAGTTCTGTCGAACGGGCCCGAAATTCAAAGCGGCCATTTTAAAGTTCCGAAGATCATGTAGGCCCTATGGAACTCTACCAAAAAACCATCCACGAAATCGCCGCCGACTTGAAAGCCAAAAAGGTTTCCTCAATCGAACTCACTAAAGCCACTATGACGCATCTGAAAGCGGTCGAACCGAAGGTTCAATCCTTCATTACGATTACCGAAGAAGTCGCTTTGGCCCAAGCCGCCGAGGCGGATAAGAGATTGGCTTCGGGTAACAACATCACCCCTTTAACCGGTGTTCCTCTCGGCATTAAAGACCTGCTTTGCACCAAGGGCGTTCAAACGACCTGTGCTTCCAAAATGCTCGAAGGTTTCAAGCCTCCTTATAACGCGACGGTTGTGGAACGGCTCAACGCCGCCGGGGCCATTATGTTGGGGAAGACCAACATGGACGAGTTCGCTATGGGTTCTTCCACCGAAACTTCTTACTACCAGAAAACTAAAAATCCCTGGAACCTCAGCTGTGTTCCGGGCGGTTCGTCGGGCGGCTCCGCTTCCTGCGTTTCGGCGGATCAGGCTTTTGGTTCGCTGGGTTCCGACACCGGTGGTTCTATCCGCCAGCCCGCGGCGCTTTGCGGCATTGTGGGTTTAAAACCTACCTATGGCCGGGTTTCCCGTTACGGCTTGATCGCATTCGCTTCCTCCCTTGACCAGATCGGTCCCATGACCAAAGACGTGGAAGACTGCGCTTTGATGATGAACGTGATCGCCGGTCACGACGAAAGAGATTCCACTTCAGCCAATGTGGCCGTGCCCGATTACACAGTTGAGATGAAAAAATCCATTAAGGGTTTAAAGATCGGTATCCCTAAAGAATTTTTCCCTAAGGGTATGAACCCGGAAGTTACCGCGGCGACCCAAAAAGCCATCGACCAACTCAAAAGCCTTGGCACTGAAATTCATGAAATCTCTTTGCCCCATTCGCCTTACAGTTTGGCGGCTTACTATGTACTGGCCCCTTCGGAAGCTTCTTCCAATCTGGCCCGCTATGACGGGGTGCGTTATGGTTTGCGGGTGCCGGGCGAGAACATTGTGGAAATGTATTCCAAAACCCGCGCCGCCGGTTTTGGGCCGGAAGTCAAACGCCGCATCATGCTGGGCACTTATGCCCTGTCGTCCGGCTATTACGACGCCTACTATTTGAAAGCCCTCAAGGTGCGCCGTCTGATCAAGCAGGATTACGACCAGGCTTTTGAGAAGGTCGATGTCATCGTGACGCCGACCGTGCCGAACCCCGCCTTTAAGTTTGGCGAAAAGACGGACAATCCTTTGACCATGTATTTAGAAGACATCTTTACCATTTCCATCAATATCGCGGGAGTTCCGGCCCTGTCCCTGCCCTGCGGTTTATCCAAGACGGACCTGCCGATTGGGTTACAAATCATCGGGAAACCTTTTGACGAAGCGACCTTATTAAAAGCGGCTTACGCTTATGAACAGTCCACCGACTGGCATAAAAAGAAGCCCAGCTTGAAGGAGGGGTGATATGGCATTTGAAGACTACGAACCGGTTATCGGCCTTGAAGTTCACTGCGAACTAAAAACCGCCACCAAACTCTTTTGCGGCTGTCCGACTACTTTTGGCAATGAAGCGAACACGCAGGTCTGCCCGGTCTGTTTGGGCTTGCCTGGCACCCTGCCGGTGATGAACGGAAAAGCGGTGGAATTTGCCGTGAAAATTGGCCACTCGTTGAATTGCAAAATTGCCAATTATTCCAAGATGGACCGCAAGAACTACTACTATCCCGATCTGCCTAAGGCCTATCAGGTTTCCCAATACGACAAACCGCTCAACTACGGCGGGCATTTGGATATCGTGACCAAAGAAGGAACGAAGCGCATTGGTGTGACTAGAGCTCATTTGGAAGAAGACGCGGGTAAGTTGGTTCACGCCGGTGGCAAGTCAGGCCGTCTAGATTCTTCTGATTACTCTCTGGCGGACTACAACCGCGGCGGTATTCCGCTGGTCGAAATCGTGTCCGAGCCGGATATCCGCAGTTCGGATGAAGCCCATGCTTACCTGACCGCCTTGAAAAGCATCCTGCTTTATATCGACGTCTCCGACTGCAATATGGAAGAAGGCTCGTTGCGCTGTGACGCCAACATTTCCATCCGCAAAAAGGGCACCGAAAAGTTCGGCACCCGCACCGAGATCAAGAATATGAACAGTTTCAAGTTCGTCAAACAGGCCATTGAATACGAAATCAAACGTCAGGCCGCGGTGTTGGATAAGGGCGAACGAGTCATTCAGGAATCCCGTTTGTGGGATGTGACCGAAAACAAAACTAAGTCTATGCGCTCTAAAGAAGAAGCGCACGATTACCGCTATTTCCCCGAGCCGGATCTGGTGCCGATTATCCTGGATCCGGCTTATGTTCAAAAACTTAAAGTGGGATTGCCTGAACTGCCCGGCGCCAAGCGCGCCCGGTTTGTGACCGAGTTTGGTTTGACTCCCTATGACGCGGGTGTCTTGACGTCCGAACAAGAACTGGGTCAGTGGTTTGAGGCGGGCGTCAAATTCACCAAGAGTCCCAAAGGCTTTGCCAATTGGATGATGGGCGATATGGCCGCCCAGATGAAAGAACAAGAAAAAGAACTCAAAGACTTAAAATTTGACCAGAAGAAATTGGCCGAGCTGGTGGATTTAGTGGAAGCGGGAACCATCAATTCCAAACAGGCGAAAGAAGTTTTCTTAGAGTTGTTCAACGAAGGTGTTTCACCTGCCGAAGTGGTGAAGTCCAAGGGCATGGCCCAGGTGTCCGACCCTAAAGCTATCGAAGCGGCGGTCGATAAAGTTTTGGCCGAAAACCCCAGCGTGGTGGCCGACTATAAAGGCGGCAAGCAGGGTGTTATCGGTTTCCTGGTCGGCAAGGTCATGCAGGCCAGCCAGGGCAAGGCCAATCCCAAGATGGTCAACGACATCATCAAGAAGAAGTTGGATTCGTAAGATTTCTAAAGACTCTTTCGCGGGGAACCTATTTGAAAAAAATAAGAGATTTGTTTAAAGGCACCATTACTCGATTAAATTATTTTTTAATTGGGTCTTCTCTTTTCCTTTTTAAAACTTTTTTAGATTGGGTTATTGTTCGTTTTATCTTTCAAAGAAATTCTCAAAATTACATTGAAACAATTAAGGGTTATTATTTTTTAGGGGATACTTTTAATTCTCTCGAGTCTTTGTTATTTGGCCAAGGTGAGTTAGTTTCCAACTTGGTTTTGTTAGTCGTAAGCCTTCCGTTTATGATAATTGGGCTTGGTTTGACTGTAAAACGGCTAAATGCGTTGGAAATACATCCGTGGGTTCTAATTTTATTTTTCATACCTTATCTTCAGTTTTTATTTTTTGCTTTTCTTCTAGTCGTTCCTTCAATGAAACCAAGGCCAGTCAATAATTCTACGCAGTTGCGTGGAGATTGGCTTAGTTGCAGGCTTCCCAAAACACCGTTTATGGCAACCTTTTTTTCCGTAATGATAACTTCGGCATTTGGCGGGTTAATGGTTTTTTTTAGCACTAACGTACTTCGGGAATATGGTGGTTATCTATTTGTTGGATTGCCTTTTTGTTTGGGGTTTTTATCAACACTTCTTTATTCTCCAAACCGCAAAGTCTCACTTAAAGAAGATGCAGGAATAGGTGCGTTAAGTGTCTTTTTGGTTGGTCTATTGATGTTGATTTTTTATATGGAAGGTTTGATTTGTATATTGATGGCTCTGCCATTGGCTATGCTTTTATCAATTTTTGGTGTTTTTTGCGCAAGAGCTCTGAGAGAACCCTTCGATAATCAAAAAGGAACTCAGCTTCTTTTGATCATGTTTGTATTGCCAGGTCTTATGGGTTTTGAATCGGTTGCGGGTTTAAAACCAACCGAATGGCATGTCACCAGCTCGGTTGTCATTAAAGCCTCTCCTGAAAAAGTTTGGAAAACGGTGATAGCTTTTCCCGATATAACCGAACCAAAAGAACTTATATTTCAATTAGGTATTTCTTATCCAACTCACGCGACTATTCAGGGACAGGGTGTTGGAGCGATGAGAAGATGTCACTTTAATACTGGTGATTTTTTAGAGCCAATTACGCAATGGGATGAACCGAAAGTATTGGGTTTTGGGATTATCAGTGAACCAGAACCCATGACCGAATTGTCTTTTTATCCGGGTCTTCGCCCGCCACATCTAGACGGTTATTTTGTTTCTAATAGAGGTCAATTTAAGTTAACGCCTCTATCAAATGGCTCGACGTTATTAGAAGGCACGACTTGGTATACACACGCCATCTGGCCCGAATCTTATTGGCATTTGTGGTCTGATGAGATTATTCATCGAATTCATCTAAGGGTTTTAAATCACATCAAGAATGTTGTTGAATCTTCATCAAAAGTTTAATTGGGGAGTAGAAATTTGAGTCCCGTTGGTTTTGGCCCGTCCGATATTAACAATCCCCGTAATGTGCAGTGGGGCATGGTGCCCGAAAGTTTTTGGTTGACCAAAGTTTTGATTTTTGACTTTGATTGGATCGCGCGGGAAGTTTCACAAGCCCAGCACCCCATGCCGGATCATGAAACCATCAGTTCTTCTATAGCCGGCCTTAAAGAAACCTTCCGCATTCTGCGCAGTTTTGAAATCCGTCTGGCCATGACCTCCAACTTAAAACTGGCGACGGTTATTGAAAGTTTAAGCCGATGGAATCTGGCGGAAGATTTTGACTGTATCCGCTGTGCCGAAGAACTACCGTCGTTAAAACCAGATCCCGGTCTTCATATCAACGCGATGGAAACACTGGGCATCCGCCCTTTTAAAGCGATCGCTTTGGAAACTGCCCCCGAAGGGGTAGAGGCGGCCCGGTACGCGGGTTTATTTTGCGTCACGATGAGAGGACAAGGATTACACGCGGACTACGAACTGGATTCTTTCACCGGCGAACCCCTCATTTTTCTATTAGAAAAAATCGACCGGGTGAAACGCAGGCAATTAGAAATTGGATAGTTACATTTAAGTAACAAGCCAAATTTTTTCATCAGACCTATTGGAAACCCTCTTCGTAACCTGTTAGCTTCATACCATTCTTAAATCACAGGGGGATTTTATGATCGCAACCAAAAGTTATGCCGCGCAGAAAGCCAAGGAAGCTCTGGGGCCTTTTTCCATCCAGCGCCGGGAGCCGGGGGAACATGATGTCTTGATCGACATCGCTTATTGCGGTGTCTGCCATTCGGATATTCACCAGGCGAGGGACGAATGGGGTGGTTCGGTTTTCCCCATGGTTCCGGGACATGAAATTGTGGGTAAGGTTTCTAAAGTGGGCGCGGGGGTTAAAAAGTTTAAGGCGGGGGATTCGGTCGGGGTGGGCTGTTTTGTGGATTCCTGCCGCGAATGTCCTTCCTGCAAGGAAGGTTTGGAGCAGTATTGCACCACTGGGGCCAACTTCACTTACAACAGCTATGAAAAAGACAAAAAGACGCCGACCTATGGCGGTTATTCCACCCACATTACGGTGGATGAGAATTATGTGCTTCATATCCCCTCTAACATTCCGTTGGACAAGGCGGCGCCGCTTTTGTGCGCTGGCATCACCACCTATTCGCCGCTGCGCCAGTGGAAAGTGAAAGCGGGCGATAAAGTGGCGGTGGTGGGCTTGGGCGGGCTGGGCCATATGGGCGTGAAGTTTGCGGCCGGCATGGGCGCTGAAGTAACGGTCATCAGCACGTCCGACAAAAAGAAAGACGATGCCATGAAACTGGGGGCCAAACACTTTTTAAATTCCAAAGCACCCGACGCTTTTAAAAATTACGCGGGCCATTTTGATTTCATTTTGAATACGGTTTCCGCCAATATCGACCTCAATCAATATTTGGGGCTTCTTAAACGCGATGGAACAATGGTTCTGGTGGGCGTGCCTGCACAGCCCGCGCCGGTACACGCGTTTTCGTTAATCGGGGGCCGCCGCCGTCTGGCGGGCTCTTTAATCGGCGGCATTAAGGAAACCCAGGAGATGCTGGATTTCTGCGGGCAAAAGGGAATCGGTTCGGACGTTGAAGTGATTCCGATCAATAAAATTAACGAAGCCTACGAGCGCATGCTCAAAGGCGACGTTCACTACCGCTTCGTGATTGATATTAACACGTTGAAATAATTTAATCAGAAAACGCAAATCTGTTGATCTTTTAAATTCGCGAAATTAGAATACATACAAGGTTTGTATGTATTCTAATTGATTTGATTTTGAGGAGGGTCTTCGTGCGCACAGCAATTATTAATTTATCTCTTCCCAAGAGTCTGTTAGGAAAAGTGGATAAGGAAGCCCTCAAAGAAGACCGAAGCCGATCCGAGCTGTTGCGGGTCGCGGTTCAGTCCTATTTGGACAGAAGGTCGGCTTGGGACAAAATATTCGGTTACGGGAGCGGGCTGGCCAAAAGGAAAAAGTTAAAACCTTCGTCGGTAGAAGCGGCCATCGCTGAGGTTCGCAAATCGCATGCCGACAATCACTAAAACTTTCAAAGAAGTCGGTGTGGTACTGATTTCCCTATTTTTATATTATTGTGAATCGGCACAATGAGAGCGGTTTTTGACACCAATGTTTGGGTTTCGGGACTGGTTTTTAAAGGCGAGGTCCGCAAAGTCATCCAAAAAGCTTTAGATGAAGAAGTTCGACCGGTTATTTCCATTCCACTGCTCCGGGAATTGGAAAAGGTGCTTTTAAGCTCAAAAATCGATTATTCGCCCATCGCGACTGCCGAAACGCTTCATCAGGTTCAAGAGCTATGCCTCTTAGTCCACCCCACCCAAAAAATCCGAGTCATCCACTCTGATCCGGCGGATAACCGGGTTTTAGAATGCGCTTTGGAGGGACAGGTGAATTTGATTGTCTCGGGCGACAAGCATTTGCTAGACCTTGGTGTTTTTCGGGGTATTCGGATTATGACCCCGAGACAGTTTTTAGATATCGCTTCTCACAGCTAACTCCAAACTTTTAAAATTAATTAAGCTAAAGGTTAATTAATTCCTTGACAGTTAAGCTATCGCTTAATAATATTTGCCCATGAACCGACGAACTGCCAGCGCTGATGTGTTTCAAGCCATTGCCCATCCCATCCGCCGAAAGGTGTTGGATGTGCTTTCCCAGGGCGACCAGCCGGTCAACCGGCTGGCGGAAGAGTTTGATATCAGCCTGCCAGCGCTTTCCCAACAATTGAAGGTTTTAAAAGACGCGGGATTGGTGGAGGAAGAACGGCAGGGAAGGCAGAGGGTTTACCGGCTGGCGCCCAAGGCTTTGAAGGAAGTTGAAGACTGGGTGACGCCCTACAAAATGTTCTGGGCCATGAAACTTTCGGCGCTGGGACAGCATCTGAGGAGCAAACATGGCAAAGATTGAACTGGAAGCTTTTTATCCCTATCCCATTGAGCATGTCTGGACCGCTTTAACCGATTCCGAATCTTTGGCCCAATGGCTGATGGAAAACAATTTCAAAGCCGAGGTGGGTTACCAGTGCAAGTTTTGGGCGAAGCCAATGATGGGCTGGGATGGGGTGGCTCGCTGTGTGGTTTTGGAAATCGACAAGCCCCATAAACTGGTCTGGAGCCAGTGTGGTAACGACGAGGGTAAAGACCCCTTCATCATTACCTGGACGCTTAAGGAAGAAGGCAAGGGCACCAGGATTTCCCTGGTTCACGACGGTATCAAGGGCTTGCAGGGTATCCTGATTAAAAAGGTCATGGGCGACGGTTGGAAGCGCATGTTTGACCAAAAAATTCCGTTGGTTTTGGAATACGCGGTCAAAAACGGCTGGCACCAGTTTCCCAAAGACCGGAAATTAACTCCGTCAGACTGCGGGCATTAATTAAAGGTCCTAGGCAAAGATCCCGCCTCGGATGGCCTTTTGGGCGGCTCGGGCGGTCTTTAAAGCCTTATCCCCACCGGTCACGGTTAGGTGGATTTCGTAATCCTCCCCGCCTTTGTACTTCACCTTAATGCCGGGCCCCAAAGCCTTCCAATCCTCCGCCAGGGGGTCTTCTTCCTTGCGTTTGCCGTTGGAACCGGCATTGGGGTCGAAATCCCTGGAGTCGTATCCGTCTACAATCCATTGGACTAGCTTTTTAACGGTAGCTTCATTCATTTCCCACCCAAAGATCAGTTCCAAGGCATCTATGGCCCCGATTTCGGATAAAGAGGCTAAAGCCAATAAAATGGACTCGGTTATCTGATAATCGGACTTTTTCCTGCCTACTGGAGGGGCCAAACGGGTCCCGGAGGTGGGTTTGGTGTCCGGCGGCGGGACAGTTGGGATCCCTAAGCCGGGTTGAGTGTCCGGCGGCCGGACAGTTTCAACCTCGTCCTCCTCCTCTTCGGCCGGTACATCCACCCGAAATCCATCATTATCGGTTTCAGGGTTGAGATTACAGCTAATCATGTCCCGGCACATATCGTTCAGGTAGCTGGTTAACGTCAAAGCCGTGCCCACCTTGGTTTTGGAGACTCCCAGGCGCTTCCCCAACTGCCGCAAAGAAAGGTCGGGATGGTCTTGATGTTCCTTTTCAATGGCCAAATCCCAGTCCCACCAGTCCATTTCCTCCAGGCTGTTATCCATCAGGCTGGCTAAATGGGTGTCTTCCAGGCCGATATTAAGGACGATACAATCCAGGGTTTCCCAACCCGCCAAAAGCGCCCCTTCCCGGCGCCGATGGCCTCCGATGAGCATATATTCATAGCCTTGCTGGCCAAAGGTCAGTATTCCGGGGGGCATCTGGGAACCTTCGTGGTCGAGAATATCCCATTTGCTGTAAGAAGCCTTTTCCGCTTCGGTCAGCGGGCGGACCTTGAGAGCTGTTTGTTGACCAAGGCTTTTTAAGGAATCGGCCATTTGCTGGATGGAGTGGAGCCGAAACCGGTGTCGGGGTTGGTCTTCGTTGGGCATAATTTTGGAAATGGAAATTTTGACGATTTGTGGGGTATCAGACATGATCGGCTCCTTGTATACGTAAAATTAAAATACAGGTGATATTTTTAAGTGGACTTAAACTGATTGCAATAAATAATCTTTTTCCAATGAACTTTTTTAGTTTTGATCACACTGGTGGCTAAAAACAGGACAGAAAATAAACATTTTTTAGATTCTTCTGGAATCGGGTTACGTCAATTAAGCAGGTAGGTTTTCAGGGTGCGGAGTAGAAAGGGTGCGAACTAAATGGTCGGGAAATGGATAATATTGCCTGACCCCTTTGTTCGTTAGATCAAGTAGAAGTTGTCCACGACGGGGAGGTGGAATGGACAAAGCTTTTCGTATTCAATTTGGAAACCCAAACTTCTAGCTGGGTTTCGCCGCTTCTTCACACTTCGCGACCCAATCCATAATCTGCTGCTGATATTGGGTAGCTAAACTCGGAAAGTCCATGTGGTTCATGTTGGGTACCGGTATCCATTGTTTGGGGTCAACCGCCGCTTGATAAACCTGCTGTCCTAAAGCGAAGGGGATGATGGTGTCGCTTTCGCCGTGAATTTCCAGCAGGGGGCAGGTTCGTTCGGTGACATATTGGATGGTGTTGAACTGGTCGTGAATCATGAAGGGAAAGATCATTAACCAGGGATAGCGGAAACGGCATACGTCATAAATGGAAGGAAAGGCCCCTTCTAAAATAAGTCCTGCGGGATGGGTTTGGGTGGCCAGTTCGGCGGCGACCGCGGACCCTAAAGATTGACCCCATATCAGAATAGTTTTCTCATCAATGCCTTTGTCCTTCAACCATTGGAAAGCCGACATGGCGTCCTCGTCCACGGCTTTTTCACTCAGGTCGCTTTTACTTCCTTCGCTGTCGCCATAAGCGCGGTAATCGAAGATCAAGGCGTCAAAGCCGAAGTCATAAAAGAGTTTGGACACTTCGGATAACAACGACAGGTTGGCGGCGTTGCCGTGGCAGTATAAAAGCGTCGGATGGGTTTGTCCGTCCTGGTGGGATATCCACCAGGCGTCCAGGGTCTGTCCTTCGGGGTTTTTAAACTTTACGTCCGTATAGTCGGTCAGGCCGTATTTTTGGGGTGTGGTGCCGTTATTTTTTTGAGGAACGAAGATCATATTTTTTTGATCGGCGTAGTACGAAAAAACAATCGTCAGATAAGCCGCCACCAACGGAACGAGAACGATCCAAGATTTCTTTATCATAAAACCTCTATCAGTCTTGAGAGCTGGGAACGGCTTTCCAGGCTTTTTCAGCTTTGGGGGACAGACTGTCCATGTGTTTCAAAAACAGGACGACCTGCCAAATTTGTTTATCGGTTAAAGAATCGTTGAAAGAGGGCATTCCGGTTAAACGGACGCCGTGTTTGATGTACCAGTAAATTTTGCCTTCTGGGTCATCCGTCACGCTGTGGCGGGCCAATTGGGGCGCGTGCTGAAAAAGGCCGGTGGCGATATTGGAAGCCTGGGCGTCGGAGGCGCCATGGCAAACGGCGCAATTGGTTTTGTAAAGTTTAACGCCTGCGACGACGTTTTCATCGGTCAGGGCGACGGGAACAGGGTCAATCAGCGCTTCTCTTTTAATGGTCGCGCGAAGAGAGGTGTGGGCGGCCCAGGTTTCAAGGGAGCTTGGTTTGGCGTCCGCGTTGGCGGGCACCCATCCCTTGATCACGAAAAAATAAGCTCCAGCGCCTAAAATGGCGAAGGTGAAGATGATGCCACAGATGAAACTTTTCATGAACGGCCTCCGATTGGTTTTAAAGACGGCTTATTTTAAAGGTGACTTGGTTATTTTGACGCACAAATATTCAATTTCGTTTTGATTTAAAACCCCTAATAAAAAAGCTTTAACCACCAAGGGCACCAAGGAAGACAAAAGCGAGGATTTTGGTTTAAACATTAAAGATTTGCTTGGTGCCCTTAGTGGTTCAAATAGCCTTTCTTTTCATTTTTGTTAGAGATTCTTAAAACCATTAAGGGTGGGGATGGGTCTGGATAAAGCGGTCCCAGACGCCCCAAATGGCGGGGTCTTCCTCGCCGAGGATAAATAAATGCACTCCGCGGACGCCTAATTCTTTGGCGATCTCGAATTTTTTTTCAGAGGTGAAGGCGTCCGGCATCCAGGCTTCGCCGCCATGAACCGTCAGTTTTAACTCAAGAGTTTCCGGGTCGCGAACCAATGGGCCTTCGGAGGCTTTCAGTTTTAAAAAGACAAGCCAGCTTAAGTTTTCGCCCTGGGGATGCCAGGAGTAACCATAAACATTTACCCCTAATTCGATCTTGTCCGGGTCGATCTTTGAGGCGGTAAAGGCGACGCAGGATCGTATCCAGGCGGGGGGAGCTATGCTTCCCGGGGTTCCGGTTTGCCAGTGATAGTCATAAGTCATCACTTGGACGATGTCCGCGTTTTTTCCGAGAGCCGCAAGGTCTTGGTCTTGGGCTCCGCTCCAAACGCCCGGCTCACTGTCTTTCGCATGAAGAGCTACGGATACTAATAACCCTTGGGCATGGGCCTTGGCGCAAAGGCGGGTTATAAAAGTACTGAAAAGGTCCCGATCAGCCGCTTCCAAGCATTCATAGTCTACGGCGAGGCCGTCCAGGCGGTCGGCTTTGGCCAGAGCCAAGAGACTGTCGATATGACGATCCAGCAGAACGGGATTCTGTAAAAATTTTTCAACCAGTTTGCCGTCAAAACCGTTGGTGGTATAACTCCAGTTGTCCATCTGACCGAGAACCTTTATCCCGTGCGCGTGGGCCAGGGTTACTACTTTGGCTATGTCCGATGGTGTTGTAGTGTCAATCAAAGCCGGTAAACCGTCAGCCCCGCAGCGATAGGTTTGCAGATAAACCCGGGACAAACGCCCGACGTTGGCTTTGAAAGATTTGAAACCGGGATAATTGGGCCCGTCCCAAAAAGCCAACCAAGCCGAGAGCTCCAAAGGTTTTTTAGAACTTGTTTCCGTGGCATGTATTGAACCGCAGGCGATCAGAAGAGCTAGAGAAATAAAAATGGAAAATATGACTTTCATAAAAGATAAGATACCAACTTTTCTTTAAAGAGTCTCTTTTGGGCAACCGCAGTCGCAATATTTGGAGGAAAAATAGCCTTCAAAAGATTTCACGACATCGCTATACTTCAAACCAGTATGAACCTTCATTTTTCCAAACAACAACCAATCATTTCCCAGGGAATCCATGGCTAAGAGTAATCGTCAGCATTTCCTCGCTGGTTTTATCGCGTTTAGCGCGGGGTTTCTTTTGACACTCTCGCTGATTCCCACCGGAACCAGCCCCAATCTGCTGGGGAATTTTGGGTCAGGCCTTTCCTTCTTTCTTTACGTCGGTTTTGGGCTTTGCGCCTGGGTGTTTCCCTTTGTTTTGTTTTATCTGGCTTATGTCCGTTTTACGGATAAGCGCGTTCTGAAAGTGGGTTTTAAGCTGGTGGGGCTGATTTTAGCGGTTTTGTCGACTTCGGTTTTGTTCCGGGAGATTCTACCCAACGTTGAAATGCGCGAAGGGGCCGAATGGGGCGGTGAACTGGGAAAGCTTTTGGGCGACCCGATGGCGGAGGTTTTGACCCGTTTTGGGACAGTGGTGATCTGTCTTTTAGTGGTTATTCTGGCCCTGTGGTTTTTAGAAGCGGAAGACCATGTAGTGAAGGGGCTTCAAGGCGCGGGGGACGGTTTCAAGCGGGGAGGCGGATGGTTTAAAGAACATGGGTTTAACGCCTTCGCGGTTCTATATGAAGGCGTTCAAGGGGCGATCGAAAATTGGACTTCCCGGCAAGAGCAAAAACGGGTGGTCGAGGATGCCCACCGCAAACTGCAAGGCACGGATCAAGCAGTAAAGACATCCGCCAAAGTTGAAAAGATTTCCAAGCCGGTTCCTTTGGTGCCGATCATTGAACCTAAACCTGAAAAAGCATCTAAACCAGCTACCCGAAAGCTTTTTACCGGGGAAGCCGAACCTGAACCCGCGCCGGTTGTGGCGGAACCCGTCGAAGACGAAGATTTGGTCGAAAGCGCCATGGCGGAAGCTTTCCATAACACCGACCCCATGACCGCTAAACAAAAAATGCAGGCCGCGGGTATTGAAACGGGCGAAGAAGACGGCGAAAGCGTTGAAGAATCGAAACCGGTTCGGGTGATTCGTAGTTGGAAATTGCCGGACTTTCATATTTTGCAAACCGTGGATGACGTGAACGATAAAGCTGAAGTGGATTTTGAAGGGGTGAGCCGTACTTTAAAGGAAACCCTGACCAGCTTTGGCGTGGACGCCAATGTGGTGGGGATCAATCCCGGGCCGACAGTGACCCAATACGAAGTTCAGCCGGCCTCAGGGGTAAAAATCACGGCGATTGCTTCCCTGGCGGATGATCTGGCTTTGGCCCTAAAGTGTGGACAGGTGCGGGTGGTAGCCCCCATACCGGGTAAGGCGACAGTCGGTATTGAAGTGCCCAACACCAAGGGCCGGGTGGTGACCCTGAAAGAGTTGATCCGCCAAGACGTGTTTTTAGATTCGTCCAAAAAACTCTCAGTAGCTCTCGGTAAAGATATTTCGGGTGCGACCTTTGTGGCGGGACTCAAAGAAATGCCCCATGTGATCATCGCCGGTTCGACCGGTTCGGGTAAAAGCGTTTGCGTGAACACTTTGATCGCCAGCCTTATCTTTAAGTACACACCGGAAGAATTGCGTTTGATCTTGGTCGACCCGAAGCGGGTCGAAATGACCATTTACCAGGGCTTGCCTCATCTGGCTTTGCCCGTGATGAACGATTCCAAAGAAGCCCATCTGGCCCTGAAGTGGCTGGTACGGGAAATGGAAGAGCGCTATGAACTGTTGGCGAAAATGGGCGCGAGAGATATTGATAGTTATAACGCCAAAGTCGCCCAAAAACGGACGTCGGGAGACACTGATATTTATCCCATGTATTACATCGTTGTGTTGGTAGATGAGTTGGCGGACCTGATGATGGTGGCGAAAGACCAGGTGGAGGAATCCATCACACGGTTGGCCCAAATGGCGAGGGCGGTGGGTATTCATTTGGTTTTGGCGACACAGCGTCCTAGCGTTGAAGTGATTACGGGCATTATTAAAGCGAATTTCCCCTCTCGTATTGCTTTTCAAGTAGCCTCCAAAGTTGATTCCCGCACCATTCTGGATATGAACGGAGCGGAGTCTTTGCTGGGCCGGGGCGATATGCTTTACCTGCCGCCGGGCGTGCCCAAGCCTTATCGGCTGCAGGGCGCTTTTGTGACCATTGAGGAAATTGAGCGTTTGGTGGAATTCTGGAAAGCTCAGGGTGGCCCGCAATATTCGGCCGATATGAATGCCACGAAAAACAATAAAGATATGGTGATGGAAGAATCTCAGGACGACCTTTATAACGAGGCGGTTCAAATTATTCTGCGGTCCAAACAGGCTTCCACGTCCTTTTTGCAACGCCGTTTAAAGGTGGGGTATAGTAGGGCCGCCCGTCTTTTGGATGATATGGAACTGAGGGGCATTGTGGGTCCGGCGGATGGAAACAAACCCCGGAAAATCATGGGCCAGGTAGCGGGGGACGACTTTGACGGCGGCGAGGAAGCTTTAGATGATTTTAAAAACTAAATCCAAAATATCACGGGGAAGCATAAGCCTCGAAACTGTTTTAATGGGCTGTTTCTGCCTGTCTTTGTGGCCGGGTTTCGCGCAAAAGGCAAAGGCGGATTCGGAGGCTCCTATCCTTACCGTTTCGGAAGTTTCCGCGAAAGTGGAAGACGCCCAGGATTCGGTGACCGATGTCCAAATGAAACTGGAAATGACCATGAAGGACAGTTTGTCCGGGCAGGAACAACATCAAAACGGCCTTATCCAGATCAAATCACCCGATAAAGTTTACGTGCATTACGATAAACCCAATGAGCAATTCCTCTATGTGAACGGCGGTTCGATGCAAATGTATCAACCGGATCAAAAAACAGTTTATGTGCAAAAAAGCGAAAAGGGAAAAGAACGCTCGCCTTTTTACCTGGGAGTGGGAAGGGCGCTTAAGAAATACATTAACGTGAGCCGAGTTTCGATTATTAAGAACTCAGGGGATGAAGTAGAACTGCTTTTTATTCCGCTGGATGATAACCAGGGCTTTGACCGTATGAAGGTTTCGATTCATAAAAAAGATTGGTGGCCTTACCGAATGGAAGTGGAAACCCCTTCCATGACCACTAAGGCCGATTTTAAGGACTTTGTTTTTAATAAGGGTTTGGCTGATAATTTATTTAAATTTACCCCGCCACAGGACGCTCAAGTGGTGGAAGGCGGAGCTTTTTAATGAGTGTGGGATTAGAACTGAAAACGGCACGCTTGGCCAAAAAAATCACCTTGGAGATCATTTCCAAAAAAACAAAAATTCCGGTGAAGTATTTGGAGTCGCTGGAGCAAGATCAGTTCGACGTATTTCCCTCGCAGATTTACGCCAAAAGTTTCATCCGGGCCTATTCCAAAGTCATTGGATTGGATCCTTCGGTCATGACCCGGCAGTTTAACGCCGAGGTCAAACCCAAAGAAGTCCGCATTGAACCGGTCAACGCCGAAGCCGAAATGGAAAAGGGCTCGCCCTGGAGCCCCATTACCACTTTGGCCCCGGTTTCACGCCGAAACGAAGTGCATGATGATCCGGAATTGGAGCGGTTACAGGAAGAAGACGCCGCGCCTTTTCGCCGGGAACCTTCGTCTCTTCGCAATAAGCGGGTTCGGGCCGTGCGCCGCAACAAATGGTTGAGAAGAATGGGAACCGCCGCGATTTTTGTTTTCGGGTTCGCCCTTTTGGCGGGAGTGTTTTACTACACTCAAAAAGGCGTTTCAAACATTCAGTGGAGTCAATTGCTCCCCAAACCGACCGTTGTGGAAACTACCACCGGTGTCATGAACTTAAATGTGCCGGATAAATTTCAACATCTGGTATTGAAAGGTTTGGATAAATCCTGGGTTCAAGTAGTGACGGATGACGGGAAAAGCACATTCGAGGATGATATGGACGAGGGCGAGGTGAAGATTTATCAGGCGGTGAAGAATTTTAAAATCAAAATCGGCAACGCGGGCGGGGTGGATATTCAATACAACGGCAAGCCCCTGGGCGTTTTAGGGGTCACGGGCCAGGTGGTGGAGATTGATTTGCCCGCGACCGACGAAACGGCCGATTCAACGGATAAAAGCTGACCCAATCTTAATTTTTCGAGGTGATTTATGGCTGATACCTTTTCTTTTGATGCTGTTTCCGAAGTCGATCTTCAAGAGCTGGATAACGCAGTCAATCAGGCGATGAAAGAAATCGGCCAGCGCTACGACTTTAAGGGCAGCATCAGCAAAATCGAGCTCAAAAAAACCACCAAAGTACTGGAATTGATCTCGGATAACGAATCCCGGTTAACCGCGGTGGTTGATATTTTGCGAGGCAAGCTCATCAAGCGAAACATTTCCCCCAAAGCGCTGGATTTACAAAAGCTTGAGGCGGCCTTTAGCGGCACGGTCAACCAAAAGGCTAAAATTGTCAACGGCATGCCGATGGAAGAGGCGAAAGAAATTGTGAAGAAAATAAAAGACTCCAAGCTGAAAGTTCAAGCTTCTATCGCGGATGAAAAAGTCCGCGTTTCCGGCAAGGATAAGGACGATTTGCAGGCGGCCATGCAATTGATCCGCTCCATGGATCTCAAAGTAGCCGTTCAGTTTAATAACTTCAGATAATTTAACGAAAGCGGGATATGCCCAAGAAACCGGCTGTATTAGCGCCTCTGTCTGAACTTTACCAAACGGCTTTGAACTCCTGTTTCGCGGTTTGGCCCATTCTGCTCATTCGCATGGTTTATTTATTTTTGTGTTTAATGTTTGTTTTGGGCGGCACCCTGATTTGTTTTATGCCGTTATTAAAAAATCTTTTCGATCATTGGAATGATCTGGGCGAAGGTAATTTAAAAAGTTGGATGAGTGAAATCGATTGGATGGGTTATTTTGGGGATTTTCACAATTTGATTATGGCGGCGCTGCTAACGGCCATCGGTATCACGCTTGGCGGATTTTTTTGGGCCTTTTTTGACGCGGCGGTTTATAGCGAGATTCATCGGAATCAAAAAACAGGGAAAGCTTTTTCTTTGAAGTCCTTTTTGGAAGGCGGGATTCAAAAAATGATCCCCATGGTGGGTCTGAAATGCGCCTGGGTTTTAGTCGGACTGGGAATGGTTTTTGTCCTCTGTTTTGCTGGGGTTTTGGGTGTCTTTATCGCGAAGTTCCTGCCCTGGTGGATCGGCCTAATGTTGGCATTTCCGGCTGGTTTGATTATGGTCTTTATTTCGGTGGTTATTCTCACAGCGTTAAGCTTGTCCGCGGCCTTTTTGGTGGATGGGCATGGGATATGGGATTCAATTAAAGCGGGAATTGACAGAGCCGTTCAACATAAGGGCCGGGCCATGGGGGCTGTGCTTTTACTGGGACTCGTTTATATGATCTTTTTTTTGGCGTTCACGGGCGTTTTCACCGTTTTGGCGATGATTCCATTAATTGGAATCTTGTTTGGGATAGTTAAATTTTTTGTGACGTCTCTTTTGGCGATTGGAATCAATATTTACATGTCTTCTTTGAGTGTGGCCATACAACTTGAACCGAAAGAAGTTCGATGAATTTTGTAGCGGCCCGGGGAATGGTTTTAGGGGCCACCGCTTTCGCCGAGGCAGACAAGATTGTTCAGCTTTATACCCTTCAATTAGGCCGGGTCAGGACTATCGTCAAGGGCATCCGAAAACCCAAAAGCAAACTAGCTTCCTCAATAGATCTTTTTACCGAATCCACATTCTCGCTCCACAAAAAAGCCTCGGGATCTCTCTATGTTTTGGGCCACGCTAAAATTTTGAACGGCTATGCGGATCTCAAAAAAGATTTTTTACAGATCACGACGCTGCAAGTTCTGGCTGAAATGGTTTCCCAGGCCACCCCTGAAGGGGAAACTCATCCTGAAATTTACACTCTGCTTAAGGAAGTTCTTGGCGCTTTGGAAAAAGAGCCGAAGTCTAATGAATTACTTTTAATGGCCTTTGCCCTCAAGTTGATGGAGTTTTTGGGATATCCGCTGGAATTGGAAATTTGCGCGGAATGCGGTGAAACGCTTGAAAAAAAGAAAGTTTATTTAATACCTCACCGGGGAGGCGCTCTTTGCGAATCCTGCCAGGGATCGAGCTCCGTCCGCTTCCAAGTGACGCCCATGGGGTTGGAAGTTTTAAAAAAGCTCAGACGAACAGCGATGGAGAGAGTTCATGTTTTGAAGCTCAAACCCCACTTTTCACGCCAGCTTTTATTCACGGTCATCGGTTATCTAGAACGAACCTTTGAAAAATCATTTCGAACGATGGAATATTATTCAAAAGTTTTGCCTTTGGAGCGGGAATGATTATTGTTTTGATGGGCGTGGCGGGCTCTGGAAAAACGACCCTGGGAAAGCAATTGTCCCTGGCACTTCATTGCCCTTTTTACGATGGGGATGATTTTCACTCGCCCGAAGCCCGTCTCAAGATGAGCCGGGGGGAGGCATTGACGGACGAAGACCGTCAGCCCTGGCTGGAAGACCTAAATCGAAACATGAAGAAATGGAACATTCAAAGTCCCCGAACCATCCTGGCCTGTTCGGCGTTGAAGCAGAAGTATCGTGACTTTTTATCCCGGGACGTTGAAATTACTTGGGTTTATCTGCGGGGCGATAAAGTCCTTATTCGGAAGCGGCTTGAAGAGCGGCACGGCCACTATGCCACGGCCCCATTGCTGGATAGCCAATTTGAGAGCCTGCAAGAACCAGATAATGCTATTGTTTTGGATATTTCCAACTCTCCCGAGCGCTTGGTCGAGACTCTCATACCTCATTTTTAGGCCTAGTTTTGAGTCAAAAGGCCAATTTCGCAGTTTTTTCCTAAAAATCCTTGATTTCAAATGTCTCCTGCCTATACTTGACTTTCTTGTCCACTATCAGGACTATGGACTAAAGGCGGTTTTAACCTATTAGAAGGGGCGTTAAGCCATGAAGTTTTCATCTACTGAAGAATACGGTCTTCGTTGCATGTTGCAAATGGCCAAAAAAGGTCCTCAAGGCACAATGACCATTTTAGAGCTTTCCCAAAAGGAATCCATGACCCCCGCTTATGTGGCCAAAATTATGGGCGGTTTACGCCGCGGCGGGTTGGTTCAAAGTATTCGGGGGCAAAGTGGCGGTTATAAGTTGGCCCGTCCCGCTCAGGAGATTAACGTGAATGACGTGTTATTGGCTTTAGGCGGCAAGTTTTTCTCGAAAGAGGAATATTGCACTACTAAAGGAAGTCACGCGGCCTGTGTGCACACGATGGATTGCTCAATTCGGTCTGTCTGGACAGGCTTAGAAATGGCGATGACCAGTTATTTGCAAAAATGCCGTTTGTCCGATCTGATTCAAACCGAACCCGCGATGGAAGCTTGGTTAAAACCGACGATGAATCCCGCGCCGCTGACGGCCGTGGGCGATAAAGAAAAGCGCTGAAGGAAGAATCATGACCCAAAAAACACAAGAACCCTCAGTTGAAAAAGTGACTACCGAAGAATACAAGTACGGCTTTGTGACTGATATCGAGGCGGATTCGGCTCCTCCCGGTCTGAACGAAGATATTATTCGTTTTATCTCCCACAAGAAAAAAGAACCGAAGTTTCTTTTGGAATGGCGTTTAAAGGCTTATCGCCAATGGCTGAAAATGAAAACCCCGACCTGGGCTTATGTGCAATACCCGCCGGTGGATTATCAGGACATCATTTATTACTCAGCCCCTAAGGCTGGACCGAAGAGTTTGGATGAAGTGGATCCAGAGGTTCTTAAGACTTTTGAAAAGCTCGGCGTACCTATGGAAGAACGGGCCATGCTGGCGGGTGTGGCGGTGGACGCCGTATTCGACAGCGTTTCGGTTGGCACCACGTTCAAGAAAAAATTAGGCGAGATGGGCGTCATTTTTGGTTCTTTTTCCGAGGCGGTTCATGAGCATCCCGAACTGATTGAGCAATATTTAGGTTCGGTGGTTCCCTATAACGACAACTTTTACGCCGCCCTCAATAGCGCGGTTTTTACCGATGGTTCGTTTTGTTACATCCCCAAGGGTGTTCGTTGCCCGATGGAATTGTCGACTTACTTCCGCATCAACGCGGCCAAGACGGGTCAATTTGAAAGAACACTACTTATCGCCGATGAAAATGCTTATGTCAGCTATCTGGAAGGCTGCACGGCTCCGATGAGAGATGAAAATCAATTGCACGCCGCGGTAGTTGAACTTGTGGCTTTAAAAGGCGCTGAAATTAAATATTCCACCGTTCAAAACTGGTATCCGGGCGACAAAGAAGGCAAGGGCGGTATTTATAACTTCGTCACCAAGCGTGGCGCCTGCCGGGGAGATAGCTCCAAAATTTCATGGACCCAGGTTGAGACTGGCTCGGCGATTACCTGGAAATATCCCAGCTGTATCCTGCAGGGTGATAATTCGGTCGGCGAGTTTTATTCGGTCGCTGTGGTGAACAATATGCAGCAGGCGGATACGGGTACCAAGATGATTCACCTGGGCAAAAACACCAAAAGTACCATTGTTTCCAAGGGTATTTCGGCCGGCAAAGGCCAGAACACTTACCGTGGTCTGGTGCGGATTCAACCAGCGGCTGAGAACGCTCATAACTATACTCAGTGCGATTCGCTGCTGATGGGAGATAAGTGTAGTGCCCACACTGTGCCCTATATAGAAGTCAAAAACAATACCGCTAAGGTGGGGCATGAGGCTTCTACTTCCAAAATCGGCGAGGATCAGATTTTTTATTGCCAGCAGCGCGGTTTGTCCAAAGAAGACGCGGTCAATTTGATCGTGAATGGTTTCTGCAAAGAAGTTTTCCGCAAGCTTCCCATGGAATTCGCAGTGGAAGCGCAAAAACTCTTAAGTGTCAGTCTTGAAGGCAGCGTGGGTTAAATCAAAATGGAGAAATCAATGCTTATCATCAAGGGCCTGAAGGCAAGAGTCGAAGACAAACAAATTTTGAATGGGATTGATCTGACGATCAGCCCGGGCGAAGTGCATGCCATCATGGGGCCGAATGGATCCGGCAAAAGCACTTTGGCTCACGTGCTGTCGGGCCGTCCCGGCTATGAAATCACGGGCGGGGAAGTTACGCTTGATGGTAAAGATCTGTTATCTCTTTCTCCTGAAGACCGGGCCCGTGCAGGCGTGTTTTTGGCTTTTCAATATCCCGTTGAAATTCCAGGTGTGAATAACACTTATTTCTTAAAAGCTGCTTTGAACGCCATCCGCAAATCCAAAGGCGAGGAAGAACTGGATGCAATGGATTTTTTGGAATTAGTTAAAGCCAAGTTGAAACCTCTGCGGATGGACGAATCCATGTTACAGCGCGCTGTTAACGAGGGCTTTTCGGGCGGTGAAAAAAAGAAAAACGAGATTCTTCAAATGGCGGTTTTGGAACCCAAGTTGGGTATTTTGGATGAGACCGATTCGGGCCTTGATATCGACGCGTTAAAAGTAGTGGCGGATGGGGTCAACGCTTTGCGTAACAAAAACCGCTCTTTCCTTTTGGTGACTCATTATCAACGGCTGCTCGATTACATCGTGCCGGATCAGGTTCACGTTTTAGCAAACGGAAAAATTATTAAGTCCGGCGGTAAAGAATTGGCCCTGGAACTCGAAGAAAAGGGTTATGGCTGGTTGACCGGCGAAAAGAAAGAGGCGGTTGTTTAATGTCGACTTTAGCGAATCAAGATCTTTATTTATCCTCTTTTTCCCAACTTGAAACTAAGTTTCCGGGGCAGCACGTCGCATGGCTGAAAGCTTTACGTCTTCACGCGTTGGGACAGTTTAAACAAACAGGTTTTCCTACCAACGAATTGGAATCCTGGAAATACACGGACCTTTCGCTCAACCTTTTAACGGTGAACTTTACCTTTGAAACGCCGACTTCGACGACGATTGTTTCGAGTCAGCTTAAAAAAGCCGGATTTGATGTGGATGAAGCCCATTTGGTGGTCTTTATTAACGGCAAGTTTTCGAAAGAACTTTCTTCACTCAAGCCTTTGGCAAAGGGCGTGACGGTTCATAATTTAGCCTCGGCTTTATCCAATGAAACCGTAAAAGCCTTTATGGGAAAGATCGCTATTTCTGAAAATAGGGCTTTTACCGCCATTAATACCGCCTTTTTTACGGATGGCCTGTTGGTTCAACTAGAAGCGGGTAAAGTTTTGGACGTCCCCATTCACGTGGTTTATTTGTCCGCCAACGGCAGTCAAAACACTCAATCCCATTTGCGAAATCTTTTGGTTCTGGGTAACGACAGCAAGGCCAGCGTCATTGAGCACTATTGGGGCGAAAATGTCAGCGCTTATTTCACCAACGTCGTGACCGAAGTCGCGATGGCCAAGGGAAGCTCGTTGGACCATACCAAGATCGGACAGGAAGACATCAAGGGGTACCATATCGGTTCTCTAATCGCGCAACAAGAAGAGGGAAGCCATTTGACCTCCCGTCTCTTTTCTGTAGGCGGAGCCTTAACCCGCAATGACATTGAAACAACCTTGTCGCAGAAAAAGGCTGAGTGCGTTTTGGAAGGTCTTTATCTGGCGAAAGATAAACAACACGTGGATACCAGAACCTTTATTGACCATCTGTCGGCCAACTGCAACAGCACCGAAGTATTTAAAGGCGTCATTGACGGACAGGCCACCGGTGTTTTTGACGGTCGTATTTTAGTCCGAGAAAACGCCCAAAAGACCGACGCCCGGCAATCCAACAAGAATCTCCTGCTCAGCAAGGAAGCGAAGATTTATTCTAAACCCCAGCTTCAAATTTACGCCGATGACGTGAAATGTTCCCATGGTTCGGCGACCGGCCAAATTGACGAAGAAGCCCTCTTTTATTTACAGTCCCGCGGCATCAGCCGGGACGAGGCCAAGAAAGTATTGGTTTACGCCTTCGCGGGTGAAATGGTTGAAAAGATTGAGAACGACTATTTGAAGCCGGCTTTGAAAAAACTGGTGGATAACTGGATGGAGGTGTCCTGATGCCAACTTCGCATTCAGTTGCTCATCCCCCAATCGAATCCGCCATCCAGACCTTTGACGTTCAAAAATATCGAAAAGACTTTCCGATTTTGAGCCAGCAGGTTCATGGCAAGCCTTTGGTTTATCTGGACAACGCCGCGACCACACAAAAGCCCTTGTCGGTCATCGAGACCGAAAACCGTTATTACCGGGAATACAACGCGAACATTCACCGGGGCGTGCATTTGTTGAGCCAGCAAGCCACTAAGGCTTATGAAGATGCAAGGGTCAAAATCCAAAAGTTTCTCAATGCCGCTCAATCCAGCGAAATTATTTACACCAGAGGCGCGACGGAAGGTATCAACTTAGTCGCCCAAACCTGGGGAAGGAAAAATGTGCAGGCGGGAGATGAAATTATCATCTCAGCCATGGAACACCATTCCAATATTGTGCCTTGGCAGATGCTTTGCGAGGAAAAGGGCGCCCAATTGCGGGTTATTCCCATCAATGACGCGGGTGAATTGCTCGTGGATGAGTTTAAAAGACTTGTCACAGCTAAAACCAAATTGGTCGCGGTGACACATGTTTCCAACGCGCTGGGTACGATAAATCCTATTTCTGAAATCATTCAATATGCCCATTCCAAGGGAGTGTTGGTTTTAATTGACGGTGCCCAATCGATTCCCCATGTGAAAGTCGACGTGCAGGCCTTGGATTGCGACTTTTACGTTTTCTCAGGACACAAGATTTATGCTCCCACCGGTATCGGTGTTCTTTACGGCAAATTAAAGCATTTGGAAGCGATGCCACCCTATCAGGGCGGCGGGGACATGATCGCTTCGGTTACTTTTGAAAAGACGATTTACGCTAAAACACCTCATAAATTTGAGGCGGGCACTCCTCATATCGCCGGTGTTATCGGTCTGGGAGCGGCATTGGATTACGTTTCGGCTATCGGTTTGGATCGTATCGCCGCCCATGAGCATGAGCTTTTAGTTTATGGAACCAAGGTTCTTTCTCAATTTAAAGAAGTTCGGTTCATTGGGACCGCTTCGGAAAAAGCGGGAGTTATTTCTTTCACCTTAGGAGAAATTCATCCCCATGACATCGGCACTATTTTGGACCTCCAGGGCGTGGCCATCCGTGCCGGCCACCATTGCGCCCAGCCAGTGATGGAACGATTCAACATTCCGGCGACGGCCCGGGCTTCATTCGGTCTCTATAACGTTAAGGAAGAGATTGATATTTTGGCACAAGCCATCCAAAAAACTCTGGAGGTTTTCGCCTAATGTCCGACTTCAGCGACCTTTACCAAGATCTCATTCTCGACCACCAAAAGAATCCCCGTAATTTTGGCGAAATGCCCGACGCCAATCATCATGCGGACGGTTATAACCCGCTCTGCGGCGACAGGCTGACTCTTTATTTAAAGTTGGATGATGGGGGAACTATTCAAGATATTCATTTCAAAGGTTCAGGATGCGCTATTTCAAAAGCTTCGGCCTCCATGATGACGGTAGCCTTGAAGGGAAAAAAAACCGCCGAGGCGGAAAAAATGTTTCACGAATTTCATGACATGGTCATGGGGAAAATCGACAAGGCTCCCGAAGACTTGGGTAAGTTGAAGGTTTTTGAAGGCGTTAAGGAATATCCGGCCCGGGTGAAATGCGCGAGCCTGGCCTGGCATACGATGGAAGCGGCTTTACATAACGAAAAGGACGTTGTCTCCACAGACGACGGCAAGGGAAGCGAAGGATGAGCAATTACGAACTAGTCACGGTTACCAGAGACTGCAAAGTCATTACTATTCCTTACGGAACCGAAAGTCTTTTGTTTAAAGATGAGAAGGTTTATATCACTCAAACCCTGGGCGGCAGTTTTACGGTTCAGCGGGATAACGGCCAGTTGGCCAGGGTGTCAGGCACTGACGCGGACGCCATCGGCAAAGAAGTTCCTGATGAAGCCAAAGTTTTTAAAATGCAATACGACGATGAACCAGTAGATGAAAAAACCGTCGAACAAAATGTTTGGGAGCAATTAAAAACCTGCTATGACCCGGAAATACCGGTCAATATTGTGGAGTTGGGTCTTGTTTACGGTTGTGTGATTAAAGCCATGCCTGAGGGCGGTAAAAGAGTTGAGGTGGTTATGACTCTTACGGCGCCAGGCTGCGGTATGTCGACGGTTATTAAAAATGAAATCGAAGAAAAAATTAAACGCATTAAAGGGGTTCGGGAATCTTTTGTGGAAGTCACATTTGATCCGCCCTGGACCCAAAACCTCATGTCCGAAGCCGCCAAACTCCAACTGGGAATGATGTAGTTTTAGAAAAGAATCGAGACGTCAATTCCGCCGCCGAGCGCGACAGAATCCTGAAGATCAGGAATAGTTCGGGTGATTCCCGCCAGATCAATGGCGAAGTTGGTTTTGAAATATCCGACACCGACAGTCCATAACTGCTGGCCTGAAATATCATCCGCGAAGGTTCCTAAACGAATGACCAGACCCCCGGGATAATAGCGCTCCATTCCGGCTTTCCAATGGGTTTGTTGATTCACCCATGACACCTCGCCTTCCAAAAACGTATTTGTCTGAGGTGGAGCTATGGCGATTCCTAATTTGGTGGTATAAGGGAAAGGCTGGCTGACGGTGACGCTGGTGGAAGGTCCGCTGAGGGTATCCTGACCCGAGTTGGGATCTAGAGTTAAATTCTGCTGCTGACCCTGCCAGTTATAGTTGGATTGAATGTTCTGAATCATCAAACCCACGTTCATCATATCGCTGATTTTGGCATAAATTCCCAAATCCATACTGAGTCCTAATCCGGAATTGGAATTAGTTTCGGTGTATTGATAGCCGGTGGTGCTGCCCTGGGTGTAAGTGCCGATCAAGGAGGTTTGGGTGTAGTAGCTGCCGTAGTGATATTTGAGGCTTCCGCCCACCGAAATAAATTGAAAAGAACCCAGCGGTAAGGGCATGGCGTAACTGAGATAAAAAGTTTCAATTTGCTGAAGGCTATTGAGGTAATTCAAATTGTAACTCGCTCCTGAGGCAATAGCGTTGTTGGAGCGGTTGCTGAACAACGACAGAGAACCCTGGGAAGCGGTGTAGTTTAGATTTTGATCATAAACCACACCGAAACTAAGGCCTCCAAACTCGACCGCAAAAAGACCCGAATAATCCTGATAGTGTTGAACGGGGTCTTGCTCGGATTGCATAGCACTCGTTGGACTGAATCTCAAAATGGATGAATTGATATTACTGGTGTCAAAAGCCGAAAAGCCCGTTCCGATGTTCCAGGATCCGCCGCCCTGAGGAACAGCCTCTAACGCGGGGTTCCAATAAAGCCCGAAAATACCCAGGGGAGCCGCCGAAGTGGCGTATCCAACGGCCATGCCACGGGCATCCTGAGCCCGCAGGGCGGAGGGTAGGAGAATTAAAGCGGCAAAAAGCCAAAGGCGATGTTTGTTCATGGGCTCTATCTTAACAGGATGTTGAAAAAGTCCAAAGAACGGACTTTTCCCGCAATCGTTTTAGTTTGAATTAAGATTTTGATTGCCTTCGGCGCTTGTTACAATCGGGACATGACTTCTTATTTTGATCGGGCCAGAAAAATTCCGCTGCGATTTCATTGGGTTTGGGCCTTTCTCGCGTTTGTGGCCTGGGGAGGGCGCCAATGGTGGCAATGGAAACAAACTGATTTTTTCTCTCCCGTTATTTTTTTGAAGGGTTTCTTGCTATTGGGTTTGGTTTGCGCCGTCTATGCGTCGGCCTGCCGCCGCAGGCCTGGGTTTTTCTTTTTAGGTTTTTTTCCCACGTTATGGCTGGCTTTGTCCCGAACCCAATGGGATATCTGCGCTCAAACGGATCAGCGATACTGGATATGGCTGGCGTTTTTTCTGCTGTTCGAACTGTTTCTTTTTATTTTCACCGATGGACAGCGAATGTTCGCCTTTGTGGCGCCCCTGTGGGCCGCGCTTTCGGTTCTTTTTCACTTTTCTTTTTTTGGTTTTTTATCCTTCGGATGGATTCGAAATGGGTTTCGTTTTAAAAAAGTGGAATGGATCCGTTACGGTTTTCCGATGATAGGATTGCTAATATGGGTTTTGTTAAAGGGGTGGGTTTCTTTGCGTTTTTTTTGGTATGACGTTTATGAGGTCTTTTTTGATGATCTTTTTATTTCATTCTTTCTTTTAGGCTGTCTGGGGGCCTTGAGTTTTTCAACCCGTAAAACATCCTGGTTTCCGGCTTTCGGACCTCTCTTTTTACTGCCTTTGGGTATACTTTTTTTCACAAACGTAGATTGTTATATACTCCTCCAGCAGGAAGTTTTGAAATGGGTATTAGTATTTTTTGCCGGTTTTGGGCTGGAAAGCTTTCGTAGGGATATTATGGATCGCAGCTGGCACGGTTGGCTTTTGTGGTTAGTGTTGGGATTCTCGTTTTTTGGAGGGGTTTTATAACGAATTTGTGAAGCATTAGTTGAATTTTCTGTTTTTAATCGTTCTAAGTTGTTTTTCCTTTTGAACGGATTTTCAGTCAATTTTCTTTTAAAACATTGATCGAATGCGGAAACTTGGGTTTTTCCCGGCGGAAATTTATGCTAAACTCCGTTTGTTTAACGCTCTTTCCTGGAGGCAATTCCTTGAGGTCTTTAAGATTTTTATTACTCTTTTTGGCGATGCCGTCTTTGGTTTTGTCCCAAATCGCGTCCGTCCCGGCGACGTCGGCCACTAAAACGGTACCGGCCGACGCTCCAAAAATATTTTGCGCCCATCCGAATTATGATTTCCATAATGTGGATGAGGGCGGGGACATAGTTCATCTGTTTCACATTGTGAATCGGGGAAAAACGACTTTAATCATAACCAATGTTTCAACTTCCTGCGGCTGCACGGCGGCGGTAGAGGATAAAAAAGAAATTCCGCCGGGCGGACGCGGCATCGTTAAGGCTACTTATCACACCAAGGGGCGCCCAGGACATGCCACCAAAATCATTACTGTTACGTCGAATGATCCCGTAAACCCCGGTTATCAAATGAAATTGGACATGACGGTCGTCCGGGACATCGATATCCAGCCGGATAAGGTTTATTTTTATAATACCCAACATGGTCAAGCTCAAACCGTCACGGTGAGTATCTTGGGCAAGCCCAGGTTGCCGCTTAAAATTTTATCCGCCCAATCCAACAGCGTTGTGACAGTGCTAGGCACGACTCCCAATGACGAGAAAGCGACCCACCGTCATGGCGCGACGATCCAGATCGCGGTGCCGGCCACCCAGCCTATCGGAAACTTTACCGATATCATAAAAGTTCGAACAAACTATAAAAAGAAACCCGAAATCGATATCGATGTTTTGGGAGAAGTCATTGGTAAATTTACTTTTTCGCCGCATTCGGTTTATTTCACGCCCCATCAAAACAATCCCGTCACGGTTTCTTTTACGGCGCAAGACACACAACATTTCACTATTCGGAAGGTGGAATCGACACATCGTTTGGCCCGTCCCGAGATGAAGAAATTTAGTTATGGGGGCGGTGTTGAACAATATCAGGTTATCATCTATCCGCCGAAGAATGTGCCGGCGAATAGTGATGGTAAAGATTCGATTTTAGTGACTACCAATGATCCGGAACAGCCGAAGGTGACAATTGACGTTCAAGTTTCGAAATAAAAACTCGAACATTATAATTGAAGTGGCATTTCCGGGTAAAACAAAACAGGGAAGGTTTTTATGGTAACCGTATTAGCCCAGGCCGACGCAGGTTTAGAAGATATCATCGCGACGAGTACTTCCATCTGCTCGATCGAGAACGGTGTTTTGGCTTACCGAGGTTATAACATTGATGAATTGGCCGAGTACGCCACTTTTGGCGAAGTAACTTATCTTCTTTTGTACGGCAAATTGCCCACCCGGGCCGAATTGGAAACTCTGGAAAAAGCCGTCGCTGAGGGCGGTAAATTGCCCGCCGAACATTTGAAACTGATTAAACAATTTCCTCTCAATGTCCCGCCGATGGACTGGCTTCGGACGGCGGTTTCCGCTTTATCTTTTTTTGATCCTGACTACAAAGACAACAGCAATGAAGCCAATTTGCGTAAAGCCATTCGGTTAACGGGTCAAATGACGACTTTGGTCACGGCTTATGATCGTTTTCGTAATGGAAAAGAGTTGCTGGCGCCCAAGGTAGGTAAAAGTCAGGCCTGGAACTTTCTTTATCAGCTCACGGGCAAAGAACCGGACGAAATCTCATATAAAGCGTTTGATGTTTGCCTAGTCCTCCACGCTGATCACGAGTTAAACGCTTCCACTTTTTCCGCCAGGGTGACCGCGGCGACTTTAAGCGATATTCATTCGGCGGTCACTTCCGCCATTGGAACCTTGAAGGGATCTCTTCATGGGGGAGCCAATGAACAAGTGATGTTAATGCTTCAAAAGGTGGGGGATGATTCCAAAATCGAAAGCTGGATTCATGACGCTCTGGTTCGTAAAGAACGGATCATGGGATTTGGCCACAGGGTTTATAAACACGGCGATCCCCGCGCCAAGCATTTAATGAAGTTGTCGCAGATCTTGGGCAAGGTGAAGGGAGAGCCCAAGTGGTATGAAATGTCCCGTGTGATCGACGCGGTAGTTCAAAAAGAAAAGGGACTTTTGCCCAACGTGGATTTTTATTCGGCTTCCACCTACCACTATCTGGGTATTCCGACCGATCTTTTTACACCCGTTTTTGCCTGCAGCCGTGTGACGGGCTGGACCGCCCATGTTTGCGAACAATTGGCGCATAACCGCTTGATCCGCCCCCGCGCGGAGTATTTAGGCGCCCGTGATCAGCATTACATCCCAATTGATAAGCGTGGATAGGCCTTTTTGATAGGGGCCTCGCGGTTCTTCAGTTAAAATGATTTTCAGGCCCGAACTTTAGGTTCGGGCTTCTTTATTCACAAGGATTCGACGCCCTCTATGCAGGACACCAAAGACTTTAAATCCTCCTTTAAACTCTATCTGAGACTTTTAGGGTATCTGAAACCATACCGCCCCAGAGTGATTTTGGTTTTAATCTGCATGATTCTGTCCGGCGCAACCACCGCCTTTGTGATGTATCAGCTCAAACCGATTATGGACGCGACTTTTACCAACTCCAGCGACCCTTTGGCGACATTCCGTCATTTGGTGCTTTTTACTATTCCACTCACCATCATTGCCGCCCTGATTCGTTCCGTGAGCGGTTACGGGTTTGATTACCTGAATCGTTACTTAAGTCAAAAAGTGGTGCAGCATTTAAGGAGCGACCTTTACAACCATTTTCTGAAATTACCCATGTCCTTTTTTAATACGCAACGGATAGGCGGGTTATCCTCCCGCATCACCAATGATGTCCAAGTGTTACAAGATTCCATCATGAATATCGTGGGGCAGGGAACCCAATCCTTCATCACGGTGGTAACGATAGCGGGTGTGCTTTTTTATATGGATTGGCAGTTGGCGTTCGTGGCCCTTGTGGTTTTCCCCATAGCGCTTTATCCCATTTACCGGTTTGGCAAAAAGATCCGCCACGCTTCGGGTGAAGGACAACAGATACTTTCCAATTTGAACGCCCACATTCACGAAACTTTGGCCAGCATCCGGGTGGTCAAGGCCTTCGGCATGGAAAATCACGAAAAAGACAAATTCCGCATCACCAACAACACTTTTTTTGGCGTAAAAATGAGGGAGAACCGCGCTTACGCGGCTTCGTCCCCGATCGTGGAATGGATAGCGACATTCGCTTTTATGTGCTTGATCGTTTGGATGGCCTATCGAGCGTTGCTGATCAAAAATCTTACGGTGGGAAGTTTTGTTTCGTTCATCGGGTTGGTTTTTTCGCTTTATCCAAAATTAAAAGACTTTAACGGGTTATGGGGCGGGCTTCAGAGCGCTTTGGCAGCGACTGAACGATGTTTTCACATTTTGGACACAGTGGACCCCATGGTGGATGTTAAAACAGCGATTGAAGTGGGACAAATCAAGAAGTCTATTGAATTCAAGAATATTAATTTTGAGTACGTTCATGGACATCCAATTCTAAAAGATGTTTCTTTCACTTTAAAAAAAGGTGAAATGGTGGCATTAGTGGGGCCTTCGGGCGGCGGCAAAAGCACTTTGGCTGATATGATTCCCCGTTTTTATCAGGCTAATTCTGGAGAAATTCTTTGGGATGGACATGAGCTTTCTAATATTAAACTGGCTTCTTTACGTTCCCATATTGGAATTGTTACACAAGAGACGATCCTGTTTCATGACACCATTATGAACAACATCGCTTATGGACGTCCCGGGGCTTCTTTTAATGAAATTCAAGAAGCGGCTAAAGCCGCTTATGCGGATGAGTTTATTAAAAATACGCCCCAGGGATATAACACCATCATTGGTGAACGAGGGGTTAAACTTTCCGGTGGACAAAGACAGCGAGTGGCGATCGCCAGGGCAATCCTTAAAAATCCGCCGCTTCTGATTTTGGACGAGGCGACTTCCGCTCTCGACAATCAAAGCGAGCAATGGGTTCAAAAGGCGCTGGAAAAGCTGATGGGTCATCGGACCACCCTGGTGATCGCGCACCGTCTTTCCACTATCCGCAAAGCGAACCGGATTTTAGTCATTGATAGGGGCCGAATTGTAGAAGAGGGCAAACATACGGCGCTTCTCAGTAAACGGGGTCTCTATGCCAAGCTTTATAAAATGCAGTTTAAAACCCATTCGGAGACGCAAGCCGAATGAGGACGAAACTCAGAAAACGACCGGCAGTTTTTTTTGACAGGGATGGCACATTGATAACGGATGTGGGTTATTTAAATAATTCGTCCCAGATTAAACTTTTCGCTCAGACAGCCGGAGCGTTGAAAAACCTTCGAAACGCGGGTTTTTATCTTTTCGTTGTGACAAATCAATCGGGAGTGGCCCGTGGTTATTTTTCTGAGACCCGGGTTAAAAAAGTTCATCAAATGCTTCAACGGATGCTGAAGGCCCAGGGCGCGAAAATCGACGCTTTCTTTTATTGTCCCCATTACCCGCAAGGGAAAGTAAAATCCTTTAGTAAGAAATGCGACTGCCGAAAACCGTCGACCGGTATGGTGAAGCAGGCTTTGAAGCGTTATTCGATTGATTTGAAGAAAAGTTATGTTGTGGGAGATAAACTAGACGATGTTTTATTGGCTCAAAACGCCAAGGTGGCAGCGGGGCTTTTGGTCCGCACCGGTAATGGCCGTAAAAGCGAACGGGAGTTTAAAAAACTTAAACTCGAAAAAAGCACGGTGGTTTCGAATCTGACCCAAGCCGCAAAATGGATTTTATCCCGAAAGGACATAGCATGAAAAAGGATTCTTTCCCATCCCAGCTTCCCTTCAAAGGGCCTGCGATTCTAAAAAAAATCCCAAAACTTCGTTTAATGGTGGCTGGAGATTTTATGGTCGACGAGGCGATTTATGGGGATACGGAACGTATTTCGCGGGAAGCGCCCGTATTGATTCTGCGTTATTCCCACACGGTTATCACTCCCGGCGGTGCGGGAAATGCGGCCAATAACGTAGTGGATATGGGAGCTCAGGTTTATCCGCTGGGCGTGGTGGGCGAGGACGAACAGGGTTCCAAACTACTTCACTATTTTAAAACCAAAAAAGTGGATGTTTCGGGTCTGGTGACGGTGAAGAACCGCCACACTACGGTGAAGTGCCGAATTATGGCGGGAGCCAGTCATACGGCGAAACAGCAGGTCATCCGAATAGATAAGTTGGATGAAAAGGAAGTTTCCCGGCAAGTTGAAGCGAAATTGTTGGGCCGCATTACCGCTTTAGCTCCAAAAATGGACGCTCTTTTAATTTCGGATTATGGTTTGGGAGTTTTAACTGAAACGGTTAGACGATCTCTTCTTTCTAATTTCGCCGGTAAGGTTATCACGGTAGATTCTCGCTATCATTTGAATGAATATCGGGGTGTTTCCTTAATTACACCCAATGTTTCGGAAGCAGGTCCCGCCGCCCAAATTGAAATTCGGGATGAGGAAAGCCTTATTCGGGCGGGCCAAAAGCTTCAAAAAGAAATTAAGGGCAGGGTGCTCATTACCCGCGGACCGCATGGTATGGCTTTGTTTGATTTAAAAGGTGAAATTCACCATCTTCCTGTTTTTGGCATTGACCAGCCGGTTGATCCGACGGGGGCGGGAGATACGGTGGCCAGCACCATGACCCTAGCTTTGGCCGCGGGCGCGGACTTTACCATGGCGGCTTCTTTAGCGGCGGTGGCCGCCGGAATCGTGGTGACCAAGCGGGGAACGGCGACCACCCATCCGGATGAATTATTCAAAGCCTTAAAGTCGTTGACGATTAAATGATAAAAAACTAAGGCTATTGCACCACCAAGACACCAAGGGAACCAAGGAAGGCAAAAAAGAATTCTGGTTTGAAGCTTTACCCCAAAAAAATGTCTTTCGTTGTTCTTGTGCCGATTTACCATAAACAAATTATGGAAATCGGTACTATACCGACTTCTTTTAAAGCTTTATTGAAGGTCGGCTTGGTGCCCTTGGTTGTTAAAATGTTTTTAGGTTCTAAATAGAGGACGGAAATATGGCGCAAGTTATTCTTAACCACGATGAATTAGCCAAAAAAATAGACGAACTGAAAAAGCAGGGCAAGAAAGTCATTTTCGCCAACGGCTGTTTTGACCTTTTGCATGTGGGTCATGTGCGCTATTTGCGGGGCGCGAAAACTTTGGGCGATGTGTTGGTTCTGGCGATTAACAGCGACGCTTCGGTGCGCCGCTTAAAAGGACCCGAACGGCCTCTTTTGCCTTTGGAAGACCGGTTGGGTATCTTAAGCGCTTTTGAGATGATCGATTTTGTTACGGCTTTTGAGGACGACACCGTATCCCCGCTTCTATTAAAACTGAAACCCAATGTCCAGGTCAAAGGCACGGACTACACTCCTGATACCATTCCCGAAAAAGACACGGTGGCTTCCTTTGGAGGCGAAGTGGCGGTGGTGGGCGACCCCAAAGACCACGCCTCGAAAAATCTGATCCAGGAAATTTTAAGAAAGTACGGGCCTTTGCCCACCGCATGAGCGCGTTTTCGCCCAGGCATATTCTGGTTTCCCGAACCGATAAAATCGGCGACCTTATTTTGTCCCTGCCGGTCTTTCAAAGCCTCCGCAAAGCCTTTCCGAAAGCCCGTATCACCGCTTTGGTCAGCGCTTACGCCGAGGAAGTGGTTCAAGACCATCCGGCGGTTGACGCGGTAGAAGTTATCGATCCCCAGGAGGGTATCGCCGAGCTCAGGGACCGTTTTAAAAGTTTGAACGCCGACGTGTTCATCGCCCTTTATCCCAGGCCCAAACTGGCGACCGCGGCCTGGCTGGCACAAATACCCATCCGAATCGGCACGGCTTACCGTTGGTATGGTTTTATGTTTAATCTTAAAACACGGATACACCGCCACTACGGGGACCGCCATGAGGTGGAATATAACCTTGATCTGCTAAAGCCGTTGGAAGTCGCTGAATTCCCAACCCGGATTGAGTGGCCGGTGACGGCTGAGCAAAAAGAAAAGGCGGTTCATCTTTTAAAAAGCCGCGGTATCGCCTCCGGCGCGCCCTATGTGGTCGTCCATCCCGGCCATAAAGGTTCGGCCCTGAATTGGAGTGTCTATCGTTACAGCGAGGTTATCGCCCGGCTTTGTCAGGAAAAGAATTTACGGATGGTGGTGACCGGCGGATTTGACGAAACCCGACTAATCGCCCAGCTCACCAGCCTGCTTAGTTTTTACGCTTTAGAGAATAAACCTGTTTATTTAATCGGTGAATGCACCCTCAAACAATTGGCGGCGGTTTATCAAGGCGCGGATTGTTTTCTCTCCGGTTCTACCGGCACCATGCATATCGCCGCTGCGGTGGGGACGCCGACGGTGGCTTTATTTTGTCCCATACCGGAAACGACGCCTGTCCGCTGGGGTCCCTGGGGCAATGAGGCGGTGGTGCTAATGCCCGGCCATTTAAAATGCGTTGATTGTCAGAAGGGCCGGTGTAAAAAACACGATCCGATGGACGGCATCACGGAAGATGAAGTTTTTCAGGCCGTCATGAAATTTGTCCGCCAGCCCAGAGCGAAAGCGTGATCCGGCTTTTACTGGCAATCGGATTAGCCATCTGGCTTCTTCAAGGTTGTTCTCTTCTTTTTGTCGTCAAGGGTAAAACGGGAATGGCGGCGGTGAAATCCCAGGAAATTCCTAGGGCTAAATCTCTTTCCGGGGAAATGAACCGGACGGATGTTATTCGGCATCAAGTTGAGGACGGCGAAACCTTGCCGTTCCTGGGGAAGGCTTACTTTGGCAATGAAAAAGAAGGCGCGGCCCAAATCGCCAAGTCCAATCACCTCAACGCTCATTCCAAACTGAAGTCCGGAAGAATTTTAAGAATTGTTAACCCGGTCAATTTTCCTACCTCCAGCGAATTGAGAGATCGACAAAAGGCATTGGACAAGAAGCCGGTTGAGGCCGTCAAAAAAACTGAAGAATCCCGGGGGCCGGTTTTTTCAACGTTGGATACAGCCCAGACCGAAAAAGAAATAGAAAAAATCGAACGACCCAAGGTGAACAAGGCTTTCGCGCCGGGAGAGAAACTGGTTTATGAGGTTAGGGCGTTGTCGATTATCGCGGGCCAGGCGAGTCTGGAAGTGGATTCGCCCGTCACCGTTGAAAAGAGACCCTGTTACCCCTTAGTGGCCAGGGCCAAGGCCGCCTTTCCTTTTAGCACCATCTATCCAGTCAAAGATGTGCAGACCAGCTATTTCGACGCGGTCGATTTTTTGACATGGAAATTCGAGAACAACGTTTCGGAAGGGAATTATAAGGCGAAAAACTCCGAACGGTATGACCAGGTAAAACATCGATTGTGGCGCCGCCACAATAACGAAACTCCGGAGGAGGTGGATATTCCACCTTTCGCTCAGGATCTAATTTCCTGTTTCTATTATTTCCGGCTTTTACCCATGGAATTGGGTAAAAAATATTTAATTCCCACTTCCTCAACGGGCAAAAATTATAATTTGGTCATCGCGGTCATTCGTCGTGAAAAAGTGACCATTCCGATGGGAACCTTTGATTGCTATTTGGTGAAACCGTACGTAAAACACGACACTGTTTTTCGCAACTCGGAGGATATTGATTTGTGGGTGACCGCGGATTCCCGCCACGTTCCGGTTTTAGTCAAAAGCGCTATCGTGATCGGAAGTATTGAAATTTCACTGCTTCAGGCAACTTTGCCTGAAATCAAAGGTGTTTCGAACACGCTGTCCGCCCCGTAATTCTAATACTGGGTGTTGGGACGTCGCTCTCCTAAGAGCTGGTAGTTCTTTTTTTGAATGGCTTCCACGAATAAGTCGCGGTTTTTATAAAGGGACTTCATAGGTAAGCTGTGAAGGATCAAGTTGACATGAGAGATCAGTTTACCGATTAACGGAAACGACGCTCTTTTTGGGAAAAGGGTTTTAAAATGAGAAGGTTAAACCGATTTTTTTGTTTTCTGTGAAATATTACTTTCTAATTAAGTTCAGCTAGAATTGCTAAATGAATAAAAGTTCCACTATTCCAAGAGACAATATCCAAGTCGTTAATTTGGTCCGCAGTTTGGCTATGTTTTCAGTTTTGGCCTATCACTTGGCGGGCGTTCTGCCTCAACCCCAAACATCAGAAAAACTAGTTTGGGATTGGATTACTTCCAATGGAAGCGGCGGCGTTTTCATGTTTTTGGTTGTGTCGGGGTTTCTTATCACTCGCATTATCGATTTGGGTTCTGAAAACGGTTTGTTTAAACCGAACTGGAAGAATTTTTATGTTCGTCGCGTTGCCCGAATCATTCCGCTTTTTTTGCTTCATGTTTTTGGCGGTTTTATATTCATGTTTTGGTTGATATATTTTTTCAACCAACATGCCTCGGTGTTTAGCTTTCTGTTCAAGTTGCCACGGGAACCGTTTGACAAATATTTCTGGATATCCATTTTTACATTTTCATTTAATTGGGTGGAAGCTTTTAAATATGAAGAATGGCAACGGGTAGGCGTGTACTGGGGCATTTTATGGACATTGGCGGTTGAGGAACAATTTTATATTCTCTATCCCCTTTATTTGAAAATCTTGGGAAACGTCAAGCGATTAACGCTGGCTTTATTGTTGTTGGTTTATATTTGTTTTTTTTGGAAGTTTAATTTCCCGGCTACTTGGCCCACTTCTGTACGCGACGCAGTGCAGATGAATATTATTTGTTTCGGCGAAATAGGAATGGGAGTATTGCTGTATTTGGCATGCAAGTCTTTTTACGCCGTGTGGTTTAAAAGAAAAAAACTGTGTTTGTTTTTTTCTATAACCGGGGCAATATTGATCTTTTTGTCTTACGGTTTTTATTTTTCTGCCGGAAGAAGTATGGGCGACCAGTCCTTTGTCCTTGGAGCGGGCGTGTTTTTATTTCTTTTGGGATCCATTCATTTGGATATATTTGAGTCTGAGGTATTTAAAATTTTTACCTTTTTGGGAAAATATAGTTACGCGTCTTATTTGTTGCATGTTGGAATTCTTTTTTTCATCCAGCCGTTTCTAATCGACAAAGACGTGTTTTTCGCGCTCGGCTATTTTACGGTCATAACAACAGCCGTTGCTTTTATGTCTTATCGAATCTTTGAGTTTTCGATGAATAACTTAATTCGTGGTTGGTTCAAACTTGATTTAAAGCATAAAGAAGCTTAACTAATACTGGGTATTGGGCCGTCGTTCGCCTAAGAGTTGATAGTTCTTTGCTTGAACGGCTTTTACGAATAAATCACGGTTTTTATAAAGGGACTTCACGGGTAAGTTGTGAAGAGCCAATCCGGCGTGAAAAACGAGATTACAAATTAATAGAATTCCTGCGAGACGTGAAAACCAAGAACGGTTCACATAGGGACTTGAAGTATAAAATCCGTAAATCATCACTAATGGTAGAGTCAGGTAATAGGTGTGGGCTGCGGGGGTTTTAATAGCAAATAGAAAGCTCGCATAAATTAAAAGAAAAGTCAGAGCCGTAAGGGTTTTGATCGCGAACCAATCTTTTTGAGGATGATTTTTTTGAAACCAGCCCAAAAACAAGACCACAACCTGTAACAGCCCCAAAATAAATGCCACTGCCGTAAAGGGCCATAACCACCAGTTTTCATTTAAAAAACCTAAACGATCACTTGTATTGGCTCCAATGAAACGGAGAACTTCGCAGCAGGCTAGGGCTAAATATCTAAAAAGCACTATGAAAAAGCTAAAGAGGTTTTCGGGATTGAAGGTAACAGCCTGGGCGGTGTTACCCGAACCTTTACTAAAGCCGTATTGAATCCAAGTGGGGATGACCAGACTATAAGTGGTCAGCGCCCCGGACAGAAAAACGAAAATGTTCAATAGCTTTTTCTTAAGAGCGACACCTGGGGCGGTTGCTTGCCAGACCAACGAAACCAAAATCAAAGGGAAGAGCAGAACATAAGAAAGATGAAATTGAGCGTTCCAACCTAAGGCAAACCCCATCAAGTAATTGGCCAACCAGAGGGGAACCAGGGTCATGGTAAGTGGCGGCAATGTTTCTAAAAAACCGATGAAGAAAAAACAGCTTCCAAACAACATGTAGGAATCATTGTCGATGTTAGTAGACCAATTAAGAACCCAGGGAGCGGTTAAGAGCCAGGTCCAGATAATCCAGCGGGGAAACCGAGGCAAGCGGCGGCAGGTATACCAAGCCAAGAAGCAAAGACCCGCAAAAGATAAAAGATTTAGAAATATATAAGGTGATTCAGGGATTGGCCAAATTTTCAGGGGAAGACCGACCACCAATCCTTGTAGGGCGCCGGGTAATTGGATGTTTCCGGCCACATCGGGGCCGAAATAGGGCCAAAGGCCGGTGGTGTAGTACTTAAGTCCAATCAGATAAATTTGTTGTTGGTCAATAAACCAAATTTCGGAACAAAGTCCAAAAGCCAATCGAAATAAAAAGGCCAGAGCGAGAAACGTACAAAAAAGAAAGATCTCATTGTGGGAAGTTTTTTGGATTGAGTGTTGGGTTGATTGAACTGGTGATTTTAAAGGACTTGGCACGGTTTTATTATCTTTGGCGTAAACGGCCTGTTCAAGTATATTACGGTCGTTTTTAGGGGGAATGTTCCCTAGATAAAACGGGTGGGTCGGGCTAAAATGACGGGTTCCTGAAAGTCGAATTTTAAGTAACGAGGTTTTTATGCCCGACAAAATTCGTGGCCGCATCGAGGAAAGCATTCAGGTGAAGCAAAACCTGCTCCACAAATGCCTTCCGCAAATCGAAAAAGCGGGCGATATCCTGGTAAAGGCCTATCTTCAGGGTAAAAAGGCCGTTTGGTTTGGTAACGGCGGCAGCGCGGCGGACGCCCAGCATATCGCGGCTGAACTGGTCGGTGACTATATGAAGCGCAGACGGGCTTTGATGTCCCTAGCTTTGCACACGAATACCTCAACTTTGACCGCTTTAGGGAATGATTACGGCTATGACCAGATCTATTCCCACCAAATTGAGGGGTTGTGTGTTGAGGGAGATGTGGCGGTAGGACTTTCAACCTCCGGTAATTCGGAAAATGTTTATAAGGCCATTCTGGCGGCCAAGAAAAACAAGGTTCATACCATCGGCTTATTGGGCCGCGACGGCGGAAAAATCGCCAAGGAAGTGGATGTTGCCATTATTGTTCCAGCTTCGGCGACAGATCGAATCCAGGAGTGTCATATGCTGATAGGGCATATTTTTTGCGAACTTATTGAAGCCGCGATGTTTCCATGAGACCTATGAAAAAAACAACCGCTCCTGCCAATAAAAACCAGTCCATCCTTTCGACCGTGGATAAATCGGAGCTTCTGAGCATCATTGGGCTGCTTCAAAATAAGAAAATCGTCGTCATCGGCGATGTGATGCTGGACGTGTATATCAAAGGGTCGGTGGTCCGGATATCCCCTGAAGCTCCCATCCCCGTAGTTGAGATTAATGAGAAAGATACCAAAATGCCGGGAGGAGCGGCCAACGTGGCGGCCAATATTACGGCTTTGGGCGGAAAAGCCGCCATTGTGGGCACCACCGGCAAGGATTTGGCGGGCCGGGAACTGGTGAGTGAGCTCAAAAAGAACGGCGTGGATACATCCGGGATGTTGGCCTTGAGCGACCGGCCCACAACCGAAAAGACCCGTGTGATCGCCAATAAGCAACAGGTTGTCCGTGTTGACCGCGAAATCAAGACGGCTTTGTCGGATAAACAGCAGGATCAAGTGATTCAAAAAGCGGTTAAATTGATTCAAGACGCTGACGGGATCATTTTTGAGGACTATAACAAGGGCCTCTTAACGGTCAAGGTGATCCGAAAACTGGTGGCTTACGCGAAGGCGAAGAAAAAGATAATTACGGTCGATCCGAAATTTCATAATTTTTTCGAGTTCAAGGGTGTTTCGGTCGTCAAGCCGAACATGAAAGAAATGACCGAGGCTTTGGGCACCGAAGCGGTAGGCGAAAACTTTGAAACCATCGGCTTTAAGGCCATGAAAAAACTGCAATGCAAGTACCTGGTTTTAACCCGCAGTGAGCATGGAATGACGATTTTTGAAAAGGGCCAGCCACCTCGGACGATTCCGACGGTTGCCCGCGAAGTCTATGACGTTTCCGGCGCTGGCGACACGGTTATCGCGACACTTACCCTGGCTTTGACCGCGGGAGCGACGTTGCTTCAAGCGACCGCTTTAGCCAATTACGCGGCGGGCATTGAGGTTGAAAAACTGGGTGTGGCCACCGTTTCGGCAGAGGAACTCACGCAACGTCTTTTGGAAGAAATGAATCACTGATTTATGTTTCTTCAGCCCCTTTTTTGGATTTACCTTCTTTTTCTCTTCCTGATATTCATATTTCTCACGAATCGAATCAGCTTTCATCCCCGTTTGGGTTGGGCGGAGGTTTATTGGACCTTTTTTTGGTGCTCCTCTTTCCTTTTGGTTCAAGCCGGCCTGAGTTTTCTGTTTTTTAGGAATTGGGATTTCAGCTGGTCCGGTTTGTCCGCCCTTTCGGCCGCCTCCCTTGTTTATCTGGGACTGATTTTTCTGTGGGTCGTCTGGATGGTTTTAGACCATGGTTTTTGGAAATGGTTCCGGCTTAAACCGGTTCAATTCACGAAGACAAAAGTATTTCAACTCAAGACGAACCCGAAATTCTTGCCGCCGTTCGGCACTCTAAAAAAAATTGGAATTGAGAACCAACTTTACCAACCGCAAGTGACCGAATATGAGTTGAAACTGGAAGGCTGGCCCCAGGAATGGTCAGGCCTGACCATCGTTCAAGTTTCGGACATGCATTATGGAAAATATTTCCCCGTGGATTATTACGGCACGATCCTTGAACAGGTCAAAAAGCTCAAACCTGATTTATTCGCCTTTACCGGGGACCTCATTAACACTAAAAGTGACGCGGTCGCCATGAAAGGCCTTTTAAAGGGGTTCAAGGCGCCCCTGGGGGTATACGCGGTTCTGGGCAATCACGACCATCGAGCGGGACCCCAGGCCCTGACTGAAGCTTTAAGCCGGGATGGTATTCAAGTATTGGATAATGAAGTCATTTATCACAAAAAGAAGGGTAAAAACCTGGCCATTATGGGGGCCGCGGAGTTGTGGTACGGCAACAAGGACACCAGCGCCCTTTTAAATTGCGAGGCCGACGCCAAGCTATTTTTAGCCCACCACCCGGATCATTATTTTTTTGGAAAAAAATTAGGGGCGCATCTGCAGCTTTCGGGGCATACCCACGGGGGGCAAATCCGGTTTCCTTTGATAGGACCTTTGATTGTCCCGTCCGCCGCGGGACGAAAATACGCTCAGGGGTTTTATTGGGAGAAAAATACGGTGTTATTCGTCACGAATGGAATTGGATGTTATCCGCCGCTTCGCACCCTGTGCCCGCCTGAAATCGTAAAGCTGGTTCTCAAGCCCGCCTGAGACCGAGGTGGGTAGTGTTTCTGGTTGGAAATGAAATAGTTCACCCTCACCCCGGCCCTCTCCCCTCAAGGGAGAGGGCGATCATAAAAGGCTTTATCTACAGATACCCTCGCCCCTTGCGGGAGAGGGTAGGGTGAGGGGGGCAAATTTTTTTATTCTTAAAATCAAACAGAGACGCTACCTGATGGTGGTTATTCTTGCCACTGTGGGGTTCATTCTTTATAATTACACATCCTAGATAAAGTAGAGACCAATTGAATCATTTCGATCCCAGCCAGTTAGCGCCCATTTTTCAAAAACTTCAAAGCCAAGGCAAAAAAGTAGTCTTCACCAACGGGGTTTTCGACATTCTGCATTTAGGCCATGTGACCTATCTTCAGGAAGCCCGCAAACTGGGTGACCTTTTAGTAGTGGGTCTCAATAGCGACGCTTCGGTGCGCCGTATTAAAGGGCCTCTCAAACCTTTACTTCCGCTCGAAGAGAGGGCCGAAATGCTTTTGGCGCTTTCCTGCGTGGATTACACAACTTTCTTTGAAGAAGACGACCCCTATAACGTGATTAAAATTCTCAGGCCCGATGTTTTGATTAAGGGCGGCGATTGGGCGATTGATAAAATTATCGGCGCTGATCTGGTTCAATCCTGGGGCGGCCGGGTGGCTAATATTCCTGTAGTGGAAGGCAGATCCACCACCAATTTGATTCAGATGGTTCGTGATCGTTATGGCAAAAAGTAAGATCGTCGGGGTAATCCCGTCCCGCTATGGCGCTCAACGTTTTCCCGGAAAACCCCTAGCCCTCATTGCGGGTGTACCCATGATTGTTCGGGTTATCCGCCAGGCGCAAAAAGCCAAACGTTTAACCGAAGTCTGGGTTGCGACGGATGACAAACGTATTGCCGGAGTAGTGGAACAATCCGGCGCGGGGGCGGTGATGACGCCGGCTTCTCTTAAGTCTGGCACAGACCGCATTGCTTACGCGGTGAAAAATAAAAATGTCGATATTGTTATTAATATCCAGGGAGACGAACCGGTGATGGCGCCTCAAGCCATTGACGCGGCGGTGGAAGTGCTTGAAAAAGATCACCGAGTTCTTATGTCTACTGTGGTTATTCCAATGCAAAACAAACAAGAATGGCTGGATCCGAATGTGGTGAAGGCGGTTTTGGCCGCCAATGGGGATGTGTTATATTTTTCGAGAGCGCCCATACCTTATCCCCGTGAAGGCGGTGTGCCGAAGTCCTATAAACATATGGGTCTTTATGGGTACCGTCCTTCCTGGCTGCACCGAATGGCTGCTTTAAAGCCCACGCCCCTGGAATTGACCGAAAAGTTGGAACAGCTTCGCGCGATGGAAAACGGCGTGGTGATCCGCGCCGCAATCCGCAAAGTGGAATCGATCGCCGTGGATGTGCCGGCGGATGTTAAAAAAGTTGAAAAGTATTTAAAAAGCAGATAACACTGATTTGGAGAAAATGAATGACTAAATATATTTTTGTGACCGGCGGCGTGGTTTCATCACTGGGCAAGGGGATTGCCTCGGCATCGATTGGAAGACTTTTGGAAAGCCGCGGATTGAAGGTGACTATCGCCAAATTTGATCCTTATCTCAATGTGGACCCTGGAACGATGAGCCCTTACCAGCACGGCGAAGTGTTTGTGCTGGATGACGGCGCTGAAACAGATTTGGATTTGGGCCATTATGAGCGTTTTTTAACCGCCAAACTCAGCCGCACGAATAACGTGACCAGCGGCAAAATTTATAACGCGGTTATTTCCAAAGAACGCCGCGGCGATTACCTGGGCAAGACGGTACAGGTAGTTCCCCACATCACCAACGAAATCAGGGAATCCATTCTTAAAATCTCCAAAGAACACAAAGTGGATGTTTGTATTGTGGAAGTCGGCGGGACGATCGGGGATATCGAAAGCTTGCCTTTTTTAGAAGCCATTCGTCAGTTTCGTTTCCATGTGGGCAACGACAACGCCATTAATGTTCACGTCACCTTGGTTCCCTATATCGAAGCCTCGGGCGAATTGAAAAGCAAGCCGACACAAAAGACTGTTGCCGAGCTTCGAGGCATTGGTATTCAGCCGGATGTGATTTTGTGCCGTTCAGAGAAGCCTTTATCCGAGGATATCAAATCAAAAATTTCCTTGTTTTGTAATGTGGGGCCCGAGGCGGTTTTTGAGGCATTGGACGCGGCTTCCATATATGAAGTCCCTCTTCTGTTTCACAACCAGGGTTTGGATGAATTTTTAGTGAAAAAACTTCACCTGAAAGCGCAGCGTCCGGCCAATTTAACTCAATGGTCCAATTTCGTGAAAAAGATTTATCATCCGCATAAAGAAGTGGAAATCGCTATCGCGGGTAAATATGTGGATTTACATGACGCTTATAAATCCATCATCGAATCCTTCATCCATGCGGGTGTGCCGAATGCCGCCAAAGTGAAACTACGCTGGGTGGATTCGGAAGAGGTGGAACGTAAGGGCGCAAACGCGTTGCTCAAAGGTGTTTCGGGAGTTTTAGTGCCAGGGGGGTTTGGGGACCGTGGTATTGAAGGAAAAATCCAGGTTATTAAATATGCCCGTGAAAAGGGAATTCCCTTCTTCGGGATTTGTCTGGGGATGCAATGCGCGGTGATCGAGTTTGCCAGACATGTATTGAAACTACCTCATGCCAACAGCAGTGAATTTAATCAAAATACCACAGACCCGGTGATCGCCATGATGGCGGATCAATTGAAGGTTCAGGACATGGGCGGCACCATGCGGCTTGGCGCTTACCCCTGTAAAGTCGAAAAGGGAACTAAGACCTACCAAGCCTATAAACAGGCTCAAATCCACGAACGTCACCGCCATCGTTATGAATTTAACAATCTTTACCGCGAACGCATGAAAGCCAAGGGAATGAGGCTTTCGGGTCTGTCTCCGGACGGCGATCTGGTTGAAATGATTGAATTGGCCAATCACCCTTGGTTTGTGGGGGTGCAATTCCATCCGGAACTTAAGAGTCGGCCGCTTAATCCACATCCGTTATTTCGCGAATTCGTGAAAGCGGCGGTGAAATACGGCCATAAGAAGATTACTAAAAAGTAGAAGAGGGTACCTTGGTTGATGTCACTCAGTTAGGTAAAAACGGAAAATTCTTTGTGATCGCGGGCCCTTGCGTAATTGAGGGAACGGAATTTCTTTTAAAGACAGCGAAAACAATCAAAGCTATCGCGGATGAGTTTGGCGTTCCCCTGGTTTTTAAATCCTCTTACGACAAAGCTAACCGCACTTCAGGTAAGGGTTTTCGGGGTCCGGGCCTTAAAAAGGGATTAGCCGACCTTGCCATGATCAAAAAGAAACTGGGTGTGCCGGTTTTGACGGACATTCATGAGATAGGCGAAGTTAGAGTCGCTTCGAAGGTTGCCGATGTTCTTCAAATTCCCGCTTTTTTATCCCGTCAAACCAGTTTGCTTTTAGAAGCCGCCAAACACGCCAAAGTAGTTAACGTTAAAAAAGCGCAGTTTATGGCCCCTTGGGAAACAGGCAATGTGGTCGACAAAATGAAAGCTGAGGGTCAAAAAAATATATGGCTTACCGAGCGGGGCACGGTATTTGGCTATAACAATCTGGTGGTCGACTTTCGTGGTATTTCTGAAATGAAAAAAACTGGTTGTCCGGTGATCTTTGACGGAACGCATAGTGTTCAACAGCCTGCGGCCAAGGGAACTTCCAGCGGCGGCACCCGGGAACATGTGCCTGATCTAGTCCGTGCGGCGGTTGCGGTAGGTGTAGATGGTCTATTTACCGAGGTGCATCCCAATCCGCCGAAAGCTAAGTCGGACGCGGCCACTCAAATTACTTTTGATACTTTCCGTCAGATTCTCAAAGAGACCATTGCCATTCGTCGCGCTCTTAAATATTAAGATTGTCCATTCCTCGAGATTCTCATGACTTATCAAATCTATAGTGATGGAGCTTGTCGCGGTAACCCCGGGCCTTCGGGCATCGGCGCGGTGATATTGAATGACAAAGGCAAAGTAATACACGAGATTTCAAAATATATTGGCGTTACCACCAATAATGTGGCCGAATATGAAGCTTTGTTGGAAGCTTTAGATTATTGCGTGAAGAAAAAGCTCTCGCCGGTTGAAATTCTGGCTGACAGCCAGCTCATGATTCGCCAGCTGTCAGGGCAATATAAAGTGAAACATCCCAACATGATTCCACTTCATCAAAAGGCAAAAGAATATATGGTTCATTTAAAGGTGTTGGGATTTACTCACGTCCTTCGGGAATTCAATAAAAAGGCCGATGAGTTGGCCAATGCGGGAATTGATAATCACAAGGCTTACCCTTAATTTACCTAAGCTTCGTTTTGGCTTTTACCCTCTTTTGTCTGCTAGATTTCAGCCCTTTTTACCCCTATTATGGTTCCCGGAAGCAGGTCGTGATCGCGGTTGGGTCCTTTTAGGATCCCTATCGAGGAAAGTCCGAACTCCGCAGGACAGGATGCTGGATAACGCCCAGTCGGCCCGCAAGGGTTGAAGGAAAGTGCCACAGAAACAAACCGCCTCAAGCAATTGGGGTAAGGGTGAAAAGGTGGGGTAAGAGCCCACCGCGTCTTATGTGAATAAGGCGGCTAGGCAAACCCCATCCGGAGCAAGATCAAATAGGTGAATTTCGAAGCTGTCCGCTTCATTTTTTCCCGTCAAAAGGAAAAAAGGTTCACGGGTAAGATCGCTTGTGACGAAGCCGGTAACGGTTTTCGCGAGAGAAATGATCACATACACAAAATTCGGCTTAGGCCCTGCTTCTTTTATTTACGTTTTCGAAAGGCCGTCCTTGCGGGCGGCTTTTTGATTTTAACCCTGACTTCAAGGAACAACCGTGCAAAAGATATCTGTTAAAGGGGGCAAAGTTCTCAAAGGTTTGGTGGATATCAGCGGTTCTAAAAACGCGACCCTGCCGGTGATGACAGCTGTTCTGCTCGCTGAATCTCCTTCAACTATTCGTAATGTTCCCCATTTGAATGACGTTAAAACTATGGCCGAAGTATTAAAAAAGCTCGGCGCCAAAGCGACGCTGGAAGACCATTTCTTAAAAGTGGATCCGGCAGGTTTTAACCAATTTGAGGCTCCCTACGAACTGGTTAAAACCATGAGAGCTTCTATCTATTCGCTCGGCGCTTGTCTGGCTCGTTTGGGCGAGGCCAAAGTTTCACTGCCCGGTGGTTGCGCCATCGGCGCACGCCCTATCGACTTACATTTAAAAGGCATGGAACAACTAGGAGCCAAGGTGACTATTGAACATGGATACGTTCACGCGAAAGCCTCTAAACTCAAAGGCGCGACGATTTACTTGGTCGGACCTCACGGCCCCAGTCTAGGCGCTACCGTGAATGTAGTGATGGCGGCCACCGCCGCGGAAGGCACGACGGTCATCGAATCTGCCTCGACCGAACCCGAAGTAGAAGATTTGGTCAACTGCCTCATCGCGATGGGAGCGGATATAGAGGGCAATGGAACTTCAAAGTTGGTCATTCACGGAAAGAAAACACTTAAGGGTGTGGAATACACGGTCATTCCAGATCGAGTGGAAGCGGGAACCTTCATGGTGGCTGGGGCCATTACCCGGGGTGATGTACTTTTAAAGAGAGCCAACGCCAACCAGTTAACGGCGGTTATTGACAAGCTTCGGCAAATCGGCGTGATGGTTGAGGTGACACCGGAAGGTATCCATGTCAAAGGCGAGGGTGACTACAAACCGGCGGACGTGATGATTTTGCCTTATCCGGGCTTCCCCACTGATATGCAGGCCCAAATTATGGCTCTTTTAGCCACGGTTCCAGGTAACAGCATTGTGACGGAGACCATATGGGAAAACCGCTTTATGCATGTATTTGAGATGAACCGAATGGGAGCGGACATTACTATTGACCGTAGCCATGCGGTGGTGAAAGGTGTGAAGCAGTTAACTGGAGCCCCCGTTATGGCCTCGGATCTGAGGGCCAGCGCGGCGCTGATTTTGGCCGGGTTGGTGGCGGAAGGTGAAACCTTGGTTCAACGCATTTATCATTTGGATCGAGGTTATGAAAAAATAGAAGAGAAGCTTTCAGCTCTGGGTGCGGATATTAAGCGGATTAATTAATAAAAAGGAGGCGTTTTATGAATAGCTTTTTTTCCTTCGTTCAATTCATTTTGTTTTGGCCGTTCATAATTTTTGTTTTTTTAGTCGCTATCGCGATTTTGGCCCGATTTTTTATTAAAGACCCAACTATGGAAAAAAAGAGAATTTTTTTATTTTATAGTTTTTTAGGGATCGCAATGAGCTTTTTGTTTCTTTTATCTCTCGTTCAGTTCTTTTATATACGGCTGGAGGACTTAACTGTATGGAATTTAGTGGTTGTGCTAAGCGGAACCGGAGTCGCCATTATGTCTTTTTTTGTTTTTAACTCGTATTCAGAATTTTGGCTGCAACCCAAAAAAGGAAAAGCTAAATGAGGGTTTTGGACTATGCCAACCCGAAAGACAGGGTTTCTATTGAAAAACTCATCCGTCGGGAACCCCTATTATCTCTGCGGGGCGCTGGCAGCCGGGCCTCGCTTACCAAAAAAACTTTTGGAAAAAACCTAACCCCTGAACAAGTCGTGGACCGTATTGTAGAAGACGTCCGCCATAAGGGTGATACGGCGCTTTTCGCTTATACCCGAAAATTCGATGGTTTTGCCATTAACACAAAAAATATCCAAGTTACTCGGGCTGAAATGAAATCGGCAGTAAAGCAATTGCCGTCCATCATTAAAACGGCCATTCAAATTGCCATTCGAAATGTGCGTGCCTTTCACACAAAAGAAATACCCACTAACTGGTTTCACGATGGGTCTCATGTGGCTTCGGGCCAGCGCTGGATGCCAGTGGACCGGGCTGGTCTTTATGTGCCGGGTGGTTTGGCCGCTTACCCTTCTTCAGTCGTCATGAATGTTATCCCCGCCAAGGTGGCGGGCGTGAAGGAAGTGGTGGTGGTTACGCCGGTGAAAAAAGACGGCAAGGTGAACCCTGTCGTTTTGGCTGCCGCCGCTATGGCTGGCGCGGATATGATTCTGAAAATTGGCGGGGCTCAGGCGATCGCGGCTTTGGCTTACGGAACGGCATCGGTTCCGGAAGTGGATAAAATAACGGGACCGGGTAATCTTTTTGTGGCTTTGGCTAAGCGAAAAGTTTTTGGAAAGGTTGGGATTGACGGGTTCCCGGGACCCAGCGAAGTGCTGATCTTGGCCGATGGCACCGTTCCAGCTTCTTGGGCGGCCGCGGACCTTTTGGCCCAGGCTGAACATGACGAAATGGCAATGCCTTTGATGGCGACCACTTCTTTAAAATACGCCCAACAGGTGGCTGAAGAAGTAAAACTCCAAGTGCGACAACTGAAGCGCCAGTCTATTGCGGAGGATTCAGTTAAAAGCCGGGGTGCGATTATTTTGGTTAAGAATCGCAAAGAAGCCCAGGATTTTTCTAACCGCTTTGCCCCTGAACATTTGGAAATACTGTCAAAAGACGCTAAAAAATGGCTGCCTGAATTGCGGCATGCGGGAGCTATCTTTATAGGGCCACACACCGCCGAGGCATTTGGTGACTATACGGCAGGAACCAACCATGTATTACCGACTAATGGTACGGCCCGGTTTTCTTCTGGTCTTTCGGTGTTTGAGTTTTTAAAACGCACTAATCTGCTCGAAATCAAGAAGCCGGGTCTCAAAACCTTGGGTAAAGCCACGGTGGATTTTGCCGAAGAAGAAGGACTGGGGGCTCATGCTCAAAGTGTTCGTTTTAGATTGAAATAATCTTTCGCTGTTTTTGAAAATAATTGGATGTGAATATGAAAAATAAATCTCTTACTCACTGGTTTCGTCCCGCGGTTCTCAAAATGAAAGGCTATACCCCAGGGGAGCAACCTGGCGATCCCTCTGTCATCAAGCTCAATACCAACGAAAGCCCCTATGGGCCACCCGAACCTATTCTTAAAGCTTTTCAGTTTTTAGCAGATGAACGGTTAAGACTTTATCCCGAACCATCTGCAGATACTTTAAGGCATGCTTTGTCCGAAGCTTATGATTGGCCCGTAGAGGGTATTTTGGTGGGGAATGGTTCAGATGAGATTCTTTCTATCCTTTTTGCTGCATCGGTGGGCAAAGGCGATCTCGTTGAATATCCGGATTTAACTTATAGTCTCTATCCCATTTTGGCCCAGATTCGGGAGGCCAAAACAAAGGAAATTAAACTTGATTCTTTGTTCAATCTACCCTTTGAAAAATTTTCGACCAACGCCAGAATTACTTTTTTGGGTTATCCCAACCCACCCATTGGAAATTGTTTTCCACAGAAAGAAATAGAAACTTTTGCGCGCAAAACGAAGGGGTTGGTCTTAATTGACGAAGCTTATGTGGACTTTGCGGATAGCAATTGTCTGGATTTGGCCCGATTCAATCCCAATGTTCTCATACTTCGAACCATGTCGAAGTCTTTTTCGCTTGCGGGGGTGCGGCTAGGATTTGTATTCGCCCATCCGAATGTGATTGAGCAACTGATGAAGGTGAAAGATTCCTATAACGTGAACCGGTTGACTCAGGCTTTGGGTTTGGCCGCCCTCAATGCTGAAAGTTTGGATATCGTTAAGAAAAACGTGAAGAAAATCCGTTTTGAACGTGACGGCATGACCGAGGCACTTCGAAACATGGGTTTTTCCGTGCCGGACAGCCAGGCCAACTTTGTTTTGGCTACCCGCGCGGGAAAATCGAGCGCCGAGAGTTTGTACAAAAATCTCAAAAACAAGGGCATTTTGATAAGATACTTCTCCCATCCGAGGCTTCGCAACTCACTTCGGATCACGATTGGGACGCCGGAACAAAATAACCAGCTTTTAACGGAGCTTAAAAAGCTTCTGTAATCGGAGAAGGCAAATGGCTAAGCGCGTCGCGACAATTCACCGTAAAACCAAAGAAACCGACGTAACGTTAACCCTCAATTTGGATGGCACTGGCAAAAACGGCATTAAAAGCCCGGTGCCTTTTCTCAATCACATGCTCGAAGCGCTGAGTAAGCACAGCGGGTTTGATTTGAGCGTGAACGCCAAAGGCGACACTCATATTGACGATCACCACACGGTGGAAGATATCGGTATCGCTTTTGGTTTGGCGTTAGATAAAGCTTTAGGCGACAAACACGGCATTTCGCGGTACGGCCATTTTTATGTTCCGCTTGATGAGGCTTTGGTGCGCGCCGTGGTGGATTTGAGCGGGCGGAACTACATTAATTTCAGTCTGGACTTGTTTGTTAAAAAGCGGATTGGCAACTTTGACACCGAACTGGTGGAAGATTTCTTCCGCGCGGTGGTCGACAACGGAAAATTTAATTTGCACCTTGAAAAGATTCATGGCCGCAATAGCCACCATATTGTGGAGGCGGCCTTTAAGAGTTTTGCCCGGGCTCTTAAAATGGCAACGGCTCATGACGCTAAAGTGAAGGGTATTCCCTCAACCAAGGGAAAAATCTAAAAAATGGTTTTGAATTCCGAATTTTGAATTCAAAATTGACACCAATTCAACATTCAAAATTATTAATTCATAATTGGGGTTCTTATGATTACGGTAGTTGATTATGGCGTCGGTAACTTACACAGCGTGGCCAAGGCCCTTGAAAAAGTTGGAGCCGAAACACGTGTGACTTCGGACTGGCACGATGTGGAAAAGTCCGACGGGGTGGTTTTACCCGGTGTGGGCGCTTTTAAAGATTCCATGGATGCCATGCACCGATCAGACCTTGCCAAAGCCATTAAGGCTTTTATCCATACGGGCAAACCCTTTTTGGGCGTTTGTGTGGGATTGCAAATGCTTTTCTCCGAAAGCGAAGAGTTCGGAAAATCCAAGGGATTGGATATTTTCCCGGGCCGGGTGGTGAGGTTTGACCAGGGTCAAAAGGTTCCTCATATGGGATGGAACCAAATTCAGATCAGCAAGCAGGGGAATCCCTTGTTAAAGGGTCTTAAAGACGGCGATTTCCTTTATTTTGTGCATTCTTTTTACGTGGTGCCGGAAAACGCCTGCATTACAGCTACTCAAACTTCTTATGGGTTGGATTTCACCAGTATGGTTTGGGAGAAAAATGTTTTTGGAACCCAGTTTCACCCTGAAAAAAGTCAGGGTGTGGGACTGAAAATTTATGAGAATTTTAAGGATTTAGTTAATAATTAACCACTCGGAGAAGAACGCTTAGAGCATTCGCGATTTTTAACCGCCGGGCATTTTTCGTGGCTCGAAATTTTAAGAGGTATTTTATGTATGTTATTCCAGCGATTGACATCCGAAAAGGCCGCGCGGTCAGGTTGGTGCAGGGCGATTTAAGAGATGAGACGGTTTATTCCCAGGAGCCAGTGTCCGTAGCCAAACTCTGGAAGCTTAAAGGCGCCAAACGCCTTCATGTGATCGACCTCGACGGAGCTTTTTCCGGAAAACTTTCCAACCTCGATTATGTGAAAGAAATTATTAAGGCCACTGATTTTAAAGTTCAAATGGGCGGCGGTATCCGTGATTTGAAAACTATTGAAAAAGTGATTAACACGGGAGTGAGTTCAGTTATTTTGGGCACTTCGGCGGTACAAAATAAAGAATTCGTGAAAGAAGCTGTGAAGGAATATGGCAAATGTATTATTGCGGGCATTGACGCCAAAAAAGGCATGGTGGCGATCAAAGGTTGGAAACAGGTCACTAAAGTTGACGCCATTGAATTAGCCCAAGAGATGGAAGACTTAGGCGTATCCGCGATTATTTTTACCGACATTCAGAGAGATGGAATGATGGAAGGGCCGAATTTTAAAAGTACCAAAGAACTGGCTCAAAAGGTCGATATCCCCGTCATTATCTCAGGCGGTATTTCGGGTTATAAAGATATTGAACACGCCAAGAAATTGGAAAAGTACGGCATTTCCTCAGTCATTATCGGAAAAGCCCTTTACACCGGAAAAATTGACTTGAAGCTCGCCATTAAATTAGTCAAAGAACCGGTTGCCCCTACTAAAACCCGCCGAAAGAAGAAGTGATGCTCGCAAAGCGTGTCATTCCTTGCCTGGATGTGAAAGAGGGCCGGGTGGTAAAAGGCGTGCGCTTTGAAAACCTGCGTGACGCAGGTGACCCGGTGGAAATCGCCAAACAATACGACGCCGAAGGCGCGGATGAACTGGTTTTTCTCGACATTACGGCTTCTTACGAAAAGCGGGGCATTTTGCTGGATGTGGTGCGCCATACCGCTGAGGCGGTCTTTATGCCTCTCACTGTCGGAGGCGGTATTCGAAACACCGATGATATTCGCACCCTGTTAAAATCTGGCGCGGACAAGGTTTCGCTCAACACCCGCGCGGTTGAAAATCCCAAATTACTCCAAGAAGGCGCTGAGAAATTCGGCGCCCAATGTATTGTTTTAGCCATCGATGCCAAACGAAAAGACCTGAAAAACCCATTAAAAGGCTGGGAAGTTTATACCCATGGGGGTCGCACCGCTACAGGTAAAGACGTTGTAGAATGGGCGAAAGAAGGCGTACAGTTGGGCGCGGGGGAAATTCTTTTAACCAGTATGGATCAGGACGGCATGAAAAATGGGTATGACCTGGAATTAACTCGATTGATCTCTGAATCGGTGAATGTGCCGGTGATCGCCTCCGGCGGAGTTGGTACGCTGGATCACCTGGCCGACGGAATTACTTTTGGTAGGGCGGACGCGGTTCTGGCCGCTTCGATTTTTCATTATGGGGAATATACGGTGCGACAGGCTAAAGCGTATTTAAAATCTAAAAACATTCCGGTTCGTCTATGAGTCTCAATGATGCCCTGATCCAGCAACTCCAAAAAGTTCTTCAAAATAACGTCGCCGCTCATTTTAGGACCGCGACCGATCTTGAAAAGACGCCCGATAAAGTCAAGTTTTTCGCCCAAAAACAATTGGATTTTTTCATTACAGGCTTGGCCAAAGAGTCGCCCGAGCTTCAAAAATTATGGGCAAAGGGCCATCCCTATCATGCCACTTTGCGGTTTAACGCATCGACACGCTTTTATGACGTGCTCATTACTACGGCGGACTAGGGTAACGGAATGAATAAACGAATCTTTTTTTACCTATTATTTTTACTTTTTATTTTTTGGTTTGTTTTATGGATTTGGTTCATCACGTTCAACACCAGTCCCTGGCTCAATGGCTTTGGCTCCGCGGCTTTTGTGGTGACGGGGGTTTTTTTGGGTATCATTTATTTTTTTTCATTTTTCGAATGGTTCAAACGAATCAGAGCCGAAGTGAAAAACTGGAAGAGAAGGCTTTCTTATGCGGCCATGGTTTTAGTGGTTGTTTTTGTTACCCACTGGCTGATCCGGGGAACGCTTTGGGTAGGCCAATGGATGGGGAACGCTTATGACATCGCTTTTTGGCTTTTCATGGGCTTTGTCCTAAGCGGGTTTATTTTGTATGGCAAAGACCGGTTTTTACACAGGTTCAAAGAGCTTTTTATTTAATCCCCTAGTTTTCAAACAAAAAAAAGACTAATTTAACTCTCCACTATTCTTTCGGAGGCGGTTATGAGCTGGATTGACACTTTAAAATTTCAGGAAGACGGACTTATTCCGCTCATCGCTCAGGACGAAAAAACCGGTGAAGTGCTCATGTTCGCTTTCGCCAATCGTGAATCTCTTCAATACACTATCGAAACCGGAAACGTTACCTATTGGAGCCGGAGCCGCAAAAAGCTTTGGAAAAAGGGCGAGGAATCGGGCAATGTGCAGAAAGTGAAGGCTATTTATACCGATTGCGATCAGGACGTGGTTCTGGTAAAAATAGATCAAGTCGGCGGGGCCGCCTGTCATACGGGCAAAAGGTCCTGCTTTTTTAACGAATTATCGGGGGATAACTGGAAGGATGTGGGAGTCCAGGTGTTTGATCCCGAAAAGGTTTACGGACATAAATGAAAACTTCTTTGAGTGTGAATTTGAATCGTTGGCGTTGCTCCTCTTGGCGTTAAGCGTCCCGAGGTGCGGTAGCTGTCTTTCAAACTCACTATAAAAAGGAGATTTTCATGAAAAACTCAGTTTCTTCCCATATTGTTCCTTCTTTTGATTCTTTTTCCCAATTAAGCCGTCAATACAACCATATTCCTGTGTCTTTGGCCTTTCAGTCCGACCTGGAAACGCCTCTTTCGGTTTACCTCAAACTGGCCAAAGGCGCTAACGGCTTTCTTCTGGAAAGTGTCGAAAAACACGAGCTAGTGGCCCGCTATTCCATCGTGGGATTTGAGTCGTCGAGTATTTATGAGGCTAAAAATGGTGTGCTGACCCTGCGGGAAGGAAAACGCAAGAGTGTTTTAAAGACGGCCAACCCGCTTCAAACCATTCGAGAAAAAGTCGCGACTGTCCGGCAGGCACCATTGGAAGGCACTACAGGGTTCCTGGGCGGTCTGGTGGGTTTTGTGGGTTATGACGCGGTGCGTTATTTTGAAAAACTGCATTCGGTACGTCCGGATGTCTTGGCGTTACCCGACCTCTACTTAATGACGACCAACTGTCTGGCCTTATTTGACCATATGAAGCGGACTTTCCGTTTGATTGTGAATGTGTCTATCGATTCCAAAGTTGATTTAAAAAAAGTTTACGGTCAAGCGGTTGAAAAACTTGAAGCGCTTGCGATGAGTTTAGGAAAACCACTGAAGGGCGTGGCTGAGATTCCGGTACCTTCCATTCCGAATTCGGCAAGTGATGATCTTTTTGGATTTACAGCCAATATGAAACAGTCGGATTACGAAAAGATGGTGGAGAAATCGAAAGAATACATCAAGTCGGGTGATATTATTCAGGTGGTCGGCTCTTTGAGATTTCAAAAAGAAGTCGATCTAGACGCGGTTACTCTCTACCGTGTCTTGCGGCGATTGAATCCTTCACCCTATATGTTCCTTCTTAAAACTGAGGGAGTGGATATCGTTGGTTCTTCCCCTGAAATGATGATTAAAGTCCAAAATGAGATTGTAGAAACCAGACCCATCGCGGGAAGCCGTCCCCGGGGTAAAGACCCGTCGGCGGATTTGAAACTGGAAGAAGATCTTTTAAAAGACGAAAAAGAATTGGCCGAGCATGTGATGCTGGTAGATCTGGCCCGCAATGATCTGGGCCGGGTCTGCGATTATGGAACGGTGAAAGTGAATCAATTCAAAAGGGTAGAACGTTATTCCCACATCATGCACATCGTTTCGGACGTGACGGGCCGGTTGCAAATCAATAAAAACGCTTATGACGCTTTCCAATCCTGTTTTCCGGCGGGCACCCTTTCGGGCGCGCCAAAAATCAGGGCGATGAATATTATTGAGGAACTGGAACCTTCCCGCCGGGGTGCTTACGGCGGAGCCATAGTGGCTTTTGGTTATGACGGTAATATGGATTCGGCAATCACTATCCGCACAGCGGTCTTAAAACGAACGGGAAAAAAGACAACCGCTTATGTTCAGGCTGGCGCTGGTCTGGTGGCTGACTCGGTTCCGGCCACCGAATATATCGAATGCTGCAATAAGGCCCGGGCGGTTTTGATGGCGATTGATCAGGCGGAAACGGTCAAAAATCCCCAACGCGGCGCGAAGACGGTGAAGTCATGATACTTGTCATCGATAACTACGATTCCTTTACTTATAACATCGTCCAATATCTGGGTGAACTGGGCGCGAAGATTGAGGTGGTCCGAAATGATGAAATCACCGTGGACCAAATTTTAGATAAAAAACCAGACCACATTTTAATTTCGCCGGGACCCTGCTCGCCCAAAGAGGCAGGCATTTCGGTGGCCGTGATTCAACAATTGGCGGGGAAAATACCTATTTTGGGTGTTTGTTTGGGACACCAAAGCATCGGCTACGCCTTTGGCGGGGAAGTGGTGCGCGCCAAAAACCTGATGCACGGCAAAACCAGCATGATTCAGCATGACGGCCTGGGGGTTTTCAAAGGTTTGCCCAACCCTTTTAAGGCCACGCGCTACCATTCCCTAGTCGTCAAAAAAGAGACCCTGCCTCTGGAACTGATCATTACGGCCGAAAGCGAAGATGGGGAAATCATGGGATTGCGCCACCAAAGTCTGCCGGTGGAAGGCGTCCAATTTCATCCTGAGTCGATTTTGACCGAGTCCGGCAAGCCGCTTTTGCTCAATTTCATTAAGTCTTAACAAGGAATTTGGGTCAAGACGGTTTTTTCTTTGAGTAAAAATTCTGTGTTAAACTGTGCCCCTAATTTTCTGGAGGAAATCTCATGAACAAGACAGTCCTTTTAATAATGATAGTTTTGGTTTTGACCCCCTGTATTTCAAGGGCGATTACGAACGATGAGTGGAACGAAGCCCAAGAGATTGGCCAGCAATGGGTGAATCAACACAACGCTAAATTAAGCGATCTGGTAAAAACAACCGCCCAGAGCATTTACTCGAAGAGGAAAAAATTACTTGTGCCTTCCTTGCGCCCTCCCGAATTGGCCAAGAAATCTTTGAAACTGGAGGATGCGGAGTCCCTTGGCATTCCCTCCCAAGCTGTCGCCTACGATGGCGTGACCGTTGATCTGATGGAACTTCACCGAACCCTGATTAATTTCACCCCGGGGGACGAGTCCGTTTTTATTACCGCCGAATATTATGATGAGCTGAACCCGATTCATTCCAGTTCGGACATTTACATGAAGATCGGCCAAAAATATTTCAAGTTCTTCCACGGCGAAGGTTACCGGAAAAGCGCGGAGATCCTTTCGCTGGATCAAACCGATAACGATTCGGCTGTTTTTTTTGACATTGGTCGGTATGGCGGGGGAAGCCAGGTTCGAAAGACGATTTACGGCTTGAACCAAGGCGCGGTAGCCTCTATTTCTCAAACTCTTTTTGATAATCCGGAAAAAATTCAGAAAGAGGATTATATCTGCGAAAAATTAACCTGGTTCGTTTCTTTGGCGGGCGCAACCATTTACCGCGACATTTCCAAGGACGGAATGATTGAAATTCTTAATTTGAGCGAAGAGTCCTATCCGGTTGACTTGAAAGTCAAACTGCACGAGAAGTATGGGTTCATTAATACGGATTTCGTTGAGCCATTCCGGAAAACACTCACGATTTATCAGTGGAACGATCCCAAACAGAAATTTGACGAGCTGGGCGAATATTACTACTGAGCGGGCGGTTCGTTGACTTGAACCGTCTGGCACTCTTTTCTTGATCGGTTATGATTAGTTGAGAAAGATTCCCATTAAATTAAATCGAAAGGCCCTTTGGGGCGTCTTAATAGGGATCACTTTGGTTGTGATTTGCTCGGTGATTGTTTGGGTTTACGTTCTGGATCTTCATCAAGTTCAAACTCATGTAATTTTTTACGGCAACGGTAAACCATTGGAGGTGGCCACCTCGGCTAAAACTGTGGAAGAGGCACTTCGTGAACAGGGCGTTACGTTAAAACCCCAGGACGTAGTCGCGCCGCCTTTGTCTACGCCCCTATCCGATGGTATGGAAATCGATCTGGGATTGGTGGAGCGAAAGGTCAAGGAACTTAAAAAGATCGTTCCCTACGATACGCATACGGATTACACGGATACGATGAACGTGGGAGAGATTATCGACGTTGAACTGGGGAAAGACGGCTTGGACGACCAGCAAATCGAGTCCTTTTTTCTCAATGGGCAGGAAGCCTTTGAGAAGGTAGTGAAATCGACAGTTTTGGTTCCCGCAAAGAATGCTAAAGTACTGGAGGGAACGGCGCTTCGGCAAAAGCTTTATCCCTTGAAAAAGAGAGCCCAGGTTAAAAAGGTTATCACTCTGGAAGCGACGGCTTATTATCCCGGTCCGGAAGACACATGGCCTTACGCTTCGGGTACGACGGCCTCGGGGCTCAAAGCGGGTTACGGCGTGGTGGCGGTGGATCCTCGTGTGATTAAATTAAAAACGCTTCTTTACGTGGAAGGCTATGGATTCGCTATCGCCGCGGATAAGGGCGGGGCGATTAAAGGTAAAAAGATTGATTTGTGTTTTGACACTTATGAACAGGCGGTTCAGTTTGGGCGCAAGAAAGTTAAAGTTTATTTGCTGCATTAAGCGGCTTTTCCTGTTTTTGCTTCTGGCGTCCAGCGCTCAAGCGCAATTTATATCGCCCGGGTCCGGCAGCAATCAATTTGGCGGGTTTAACGACACTTCTTCTAATGGACCTACCAACACGCCTACCTGGGATCCGATGATTCCGACCTATACCGTCACCCCGACCCCTACTTACAATCCTTTTGCGTCCGCTACAGATACTCCGACTCCGGGATCGCCCACCGATACGCCGACCTACACTTTTACCCCAACACAAACGGGAACCATCAATACCCCCACCGCTACCTGGAGCTCTACTCCCAACATCACCCGGGCGTCCTTAGTGATGCTTCCAACGGCTTATTCCAACGGATGGGATCATTGGGATGGGTTTAACTGGGACATCGATTTCACTTATTTTATCGGAAGTGTTCTTTCCCAGGATTACACCCAAACGAACGGGTTTGATTCGCTGAATCAGATCAATCTTGTCCTCTTGACGAGCGATTTGAAGTACGCCTGGATGGATGACAATGGAGATAGGCCGGGTATCGCCAGTGGATTGATGGTGTCCCTCCTGGCTCAGATAGGAACAACCAGTTTAACCGGTCCGACCGCTACTCCTACCGGTGGAACTTCCGGTAGCGCGGTTACTACTTCCCAGGCGATTCCGGTCGCGGGAAGTGTCATAGCCGGGGTTTACACCGTTGTTAGTAAAAAGATATCTAAAGTTACAGCAGTCCACTTTGGATATATTTATGGTCTTGAGGGTTTAACCAATTCAATGGGCGTGAGTATATTTGGGCAAAATTATTCATCGTTGCTGCCTTATTTTGCACCGGGATTAGCCCCGGAAATTGGTGAAGGTCCGGATAATCTTTGTTACGTGGGATTTAACACCCGGTTTTTAGACCGCAATTGGAAGTTTGAGATATGGAAACCTTTTTCCACGAGTTCAAGCGAACACTGGGACAAAAACCCGATTCTTTTTAATACCTTGATTGACGGACTTCCGATGGCGTTCAATTTGGGTTATGAGCGATGGGACAGCGGTTTCGCGATTTTGGGTTACATCAACTTTCGAATACCGCTTTTGCCCGCGAATCCGGATTACTAGTTTTTTCCAGGAAAATTCATGCCCTCTTCAAAAAACTGTTCCATCATGATGGTCGCCGGAGAAGTTTCGGGCGATAACCACGCCGCCGGCGTTATCCGACAATTAAAGCACTCAAACAAAAAAATAAAGATTTTCGGCATGGGCGGTCCCCTAATGGCGAAGGCGGGCATGGACGTTCGGGAAGATTTGACACGCCAGGCATTGATCGGATTTTGGGAAGTTTTAAAGCATTATTCCTGGATCAGAAAAAGGTTTAATCAATGCGTCCAGTGGCTGGAACAGGAAAAACCAGATCTTTTGTTTTTGATAGATTACCCGGGATTTAATTTAAGACTGGCCCAAAAGGCTTACGCCTTAGGTGTTCCGGTTTGTTATTATGTGGCACCCCAGGTTTGGGCTTGGCACAAAAGCCGTATTACCCTGATTAGACAGATAATTCAAAAGCTGCTTGTCATTCTTCCGTTTGAGGAAGAATTTTTCCGAAAAGAGAAAGTTTCCGCGGTTTATGTGGGAAATCCTTTGGTTGAGGAAATGGAATTTAAAAAACTTCCACGGCTTAAGGCGATGAAAAAGTACGGGATAGAGGGCGAAAAATTCCCATTGATTTGCGTCATGCCGGGAAGCCGAAAAGGAGAGGTGGAGAAGATATGGCCTCTTTGTGTTGAAACTTCCAGGCTGTTACGTCAAAAATATCCGGACGCCGGTTTCATCGTTCCCCGGCCGGCTAGTTTAACTCTGGACGATTATCCTGGTTTAGGTCCGGAGGATTCTTTTTTCTTTGTCGAAGCTCCCGCTTACGACTTAAGAAGTGTTTGCGATTTGGCGTGGGTGAAATCGGGCACAAGTACATTGGAGACGGCTTTGTTGAAAACACCCATGACGGTGGTTTATAAAGTCTCGTCCCTTTCGGCTTTTTTGGCCAAACGGTTTTTAAAAATTCCTTTTGTGTCCCTGGTCAATATTTTGGCAAAGAAAGGGTTAGTTACCGAATTGCTCCAGGAAAAGGCGACTCCCGAAGCTCTGCTAAAAGAAACATTAAATATCATGGAAAATCCAAAAAACCGAAAAACTCAAATCAGCGGATTTGAGGCGATACAAAAAAAACTCATGTATTCGTCCACAGCCTCAAAGAACGCGGCGGAGGAAATATTAAAACTTCTGAGGTCTAAACCATGAGCGCCAAAACCCACCAGCCAGGTTTTTGGGACTGGGTTCTCATTTTGTGCGCTACGCCTCTCATTCATTTATTGGGGTTAACCCTGCGTATTCAAGAAGAAGGTAAGATGGAATGGGGCCCTAGAGCTGAGCAAAAGGAACCGCCGCTTTGGACGCTTTGGCATGAAACCATCTTGATGAGCGTTTGGTATCACCGGGATCAGGATGTGCATGTGATGATCTCGGCCAGCCGAGACGGGGAGTTGATTTCTAGGATAGCCCGTTTTTTCGGCTATATGCCGATTCGGGGATCCAGTTCTCGGGGAGGTCGGGAAGCTTTAAACGAAATCATTCACCATTTTAAAGAAGGTCACCGGTGTGCCATTACGCCGGATGGACCCCGGGGGCCCCGCAGAGAAATCAAAATGGGCGTGCTGAATATCGCCCGAATGACGGGCTGTCCAGTAGTTCCTTTCGCTTTTGAGGCGGAGCATTGCTGGAGGTTGAAAAGCTGGGACCGCTTCATTATTCCAAAACCCTTTAGCCGGGCGGTTTTTGTTTATGGCAATCCTATTCGGGTTCCCCGGCATGGCGGCCCCGAATACCTCAAAGAGATTCAAGATGAATTGGACCGGGTTACTTTGGAAGCGGAACAATACTTTAAAAAATAGGCGGATTATGAAAATTTTTATTTTGATCATGATGCCTTTTTTCACTATGGGCACACTCCAAGCCACCGAAAAAATTTGGATGCCTTTGGGCCAGCCGGAAGGTCAGCTTATTCAAGTGATTCAAGGCACTCCCAACCCTCAAGGGACAGAAATCCCAATTTCCAATCCCACCGAACAACCCACGGAGACAGTTGTTCCGGGGGTTACCGCTAAAGACGGCCATTGGATTTATAAATACGCCAACAATCATCCAGAAAGCGAAGGGGATTATTCTATTGGGAAAAAAGAGGGAGTTTGGAAATATTACAGACCTGATGGCAGTGAATCCCGTGAGATCGAATTTAAAGACGATACGATGACGGGCAATGCGGTTTTATGGGCACCTGATGGAAACCAGAAGTATTTTGATCACCTGACGGATGTGATTCAAAAGGTGGTGCCTCCCGACTTTAAAATGAAAACGCTTTTACCCTATTGGGTCGATCTTCAAAGCAAAGGAAACTATGAATTGCTGGCAATTGCCAGGTCCGATACTTCGTCCCTGGTTTTGGTTTTGGATCCGGACGGCAATCTTTTGGACAGCAAAGTTTTTGACGGCTTGGCGGATGATTTTGTTTTTGGTGAAATTAAAAAAGGGGGACCTGTTTGCTTCGGGTATGATAGCTCTTGTGATTCCCATCTGGGGGTTTGCCAGTGGGAGTTTGATCTATGGGACGGGTCTAAGATCAAGACGGTTCTGCAATATCAGGGTTGGTATGGAAACAATAATCCGTTTGTCATGCCGGTGTTTCAGGAGATCCAGGGCGAGGCGGGGATTGTGACGGATAACGGAGTATTTCAATGGAATGAAACCCAACAAACGTTTAATAAGGTTTCGAACACGCTCCTAACGCCGACGGCTCCATAAAACAGTCAAAAAATACAGAAACAGACAATATGAACTATTCCTTATCCAACTTTATGGCTGTGGGACTTTACAGGGTTTTGATGTCTTTTCTTTACGGCGTATTTCGGACGGCGGGTCTGTTTTATTCCTCCGAGGGTTTGAATGAGCGGTTTGGTTTTTATCCTGAAAATGAATTAAAAAAAATGTTTGAGGAGCCGCGCATTTGGCTGCACGCCGCTTCCGCGGGTGAAGTCAAAGCGATTATTCCTTTTTGCGAGGCTTTTAGAAAAACCCGCCCCAAAGTTCAGATTGTTTTAACGGTTACTTCTCGGACGGGTAAAAAACTGGCTCAGGAAATTGGAGTGGCGGATGTGGTTTTTTTCGCTCCGCTGGATATGGGACCTTGCGTCAAAAGGGCGTTTAAGGCTTTTAAACCGACGGTTTATTTGGTCGCCGAAACAGAGTTTTGGCCCTGGATTCTACTTTTCGCGGCGCAATCCAAAATTCCCACTTTGCTTTTAAATGGCCGGATATCGGACAAGAGTTTCCCGGTGTATTCTCGGCTTAAGAGCCTTTTTACTCCCGCGTTAAACGGTTTTAACCATTGTTTTGTTCAGTCGATGGACGATCTCAAAAAAATGAGGTCGCTGGGTGTGCCGGAAGAAAAAGTTTCGGTGGTGGGCCAGCTTAAATATGATTTATCGCCGCCGGACTCTATGGCGGTTCAAAAATTTAAAGAAGCTTTAAGCCTGCTTCTCAAGGATATTTTGTTTACTTTTGGCAGTGTCAGGACGGGAGAAGACGATCTTCTGATATCCATTATCCCTGATTTGCTGAAATTGTCTCCTGATGTCAAAATACTTTTGGCGCCCCGGCATTTAAAAAATGTTCAAGTGGTTCAGGATAAATTAGGCAAAATAGGGGTAGCCAGTACGCTTCGAAGCCGCATGGGCATACAGACTATTCCGGAGCGGGTGATTCTTTTGGATACAATGGGTGAACTGGCTCAGTCCTACGCTTTTTCCCGGGGGGCTTTCGTAGGAGGGACATTGGTTCCCATTGGAGGGCATAATCTGATGGAGCCCGCTTTGGCGACGGTTCCTGTTTGTTTTGGGCCTTATACCAATAATTTGCCGGAGGCCGCCGAAGCTTTGGTTCGGTCCGGCGGTGGATTTCAGGTGCAGGACGCGTCCCAATTGTTAGAGTGCTTTAAACTATTCTTAGACGAGGATTTTGCTAAACAAGCTGGAAGGAAAGCTCACGAATCCGTACTTTTAATGAGAGGGGCTACGGAAAAAACAGTTCAAGGTGTTTTGAACTGGTGGCCTTCCGAACCGTGAGGATTAAATGATGAGTTCATGGGAAGACACCTATTTAAACTTTATCAGCGAAAAGCACGGAGGGTTTCGAAAGAACTTCGGGTTTGCTTTGCTGAAGTTTCTCTCGTTTTTATTTCTGACGGGATGGTGGGTTCGTAAAGCGGTTTATCGGTCTGGGTTTTTACCGCGCAAAAGGCTTTCCTGTCCGGTTATCAGCGTAGGCAATCTCACCACCGGCGGTACGGGAAAAACCCCCCTGGTCATTTTTTTGGCCAAGCATTTCACTCAGCAGGGTAAAAAGGTCGCGGTCTTAAGCCGGGGTTACGGCCGCAAGACGGATTCCTCCGCCTTAGTTTGGGTTTCGGACGGTAAAAAAATCCTGGCCACGGCGAATGAGGGCGGCGACGAGCCGGCTCTTATCGCGAGAAACGTTCCTGAAGCCGCAGTTATAGTCTGTAAAGACCGTTACCTTGCGGGGCTGGAGGCCATGAAAAAATTTAAGCCCGATCTTTTTATCCTGGATGACGGCTACCAACGTCGTTTTGAGCTTCACCGCGATTTGGATATTTTGACCATCGATGGAGCCAATCCTTTCAGCACTGGCTGGGTTTTACCAGCGGGGTTATTGCGCGAGCCGCTGGACGCCCTGTCCGAAGCGGATGTTTTCGTCATTAATAAGATAAATCTTTGCCGGAGCCCGGAGGATGTCCGGACTGTTCTTCAACGGCGTAATCCAAGGGCCTATCAGGTGGAAGCCCATTATAAGCCGGGTGTTTTACGGGATTTCCAAACAGGAAAAGAAATGAAAGCGTCCGCCCTGGACCGCGTTTCCGTAGGGGTTTTTTCCGGAGTGGCCAATTCGCTCTCCTTTGTCCGGACTTTGGCGGATTTTAAAGTGCTGATCCATCATTCGTACAACTTAAGAGATCATTTCGCTTATACACGGGAAAATTTGAGTGAAATTTTAAAAGACGCCCATTTGCGGGGTCTTCAATACCTGATTACGACGGAAAAGGACGAGGTTAAGATTCCTAAAAACATGGAGTTATCCGTGCCCATTTTGGTTTTAGAAATTCACTGGGAAGCGGTCCATGGAAAAAATCACTGGGATTCGATTTTAAAGACCATTTCCCTGACTTGTTCTGGGGTTTAGAGGACAGCGTTGAATAAATACCTTAAAAAACTTTTACCCCTCTATCAAAAAATGGGGGTGAACATTATTCCAAACCGCTATGAGGAGCCTGTTCCGGATCTGGCGGAATTGAGAAATTTTAAATGGGATCAGGAGATCGGTCTGGCGGGAGTTGACTTGAAGCCGAGGGATCAAATTGAAACGCTAAAGAAAGTTTCGAAATATCTGGCTGAGTTTAAAAAACTGCCGACCGAGAAAATTTCACCAAAAGAAGTGGAAGAATATTTTCATAACAACCCGGCATTCCGGGCAACGGATGCGGGTATTTATTACGGTCTGATCCGTCATTTCAAACCTCGCCGGATTATTGAAATTGGCGCCGGTTTTTCCACTCTCCTGGCCGCCCAGGCGGTACTGGTGAACGAAAAGGAAGGTAAAAAGTGCGACTTAACGGCTATTGAACCTTATCCCAGTGTCACTTTGCGCCTGGGTGTGCCGGGACTCAAAAAGCTTATTGAGGGTAACCTTCAAACTGTTTCTCTCACGGAATTTGAGAAGCTGGAAAAAAACGATATTCTATTTATCGACTCAAGCCACATTTTAAGAATTGGAAGCGATGTTCAATATGAGTTTTTGGAAATTTTGCCAAGGCTTAAAAAAGGCGTCCTGGTTCACGTGCATGACATTTATTTTCCTTTAGATTATCCCAAAAAACTGATCACCCAGGATTTCAAATTTTATAACGAGCAATATCTTTTGCAGGCGTTTTTGGCCTTTAATCAAGAGTTTTCAACTTTTTGGGTGAGCCAATATATGTACCGCCGGCATTTTGAGTTAATTTGGAAACACTTTTCTGAATTTCTCCCTGGCGGGAAAAGTCCAGAGAGTGCCGAGAAGAATGTCAGTTTTTGGATGAAGCGCCAATAGCCCAGCCCTAAGGATTGCCTCTCTTGAAAGAAAATGAGATTCACTCAGCTTCCGAACCTCAGCGTATTTTGGTTCTTCGTTACTCCTCGTTGGGCGACGTAGTCTTGACCAATCCGGTGTTGGACCGGTTGAAAGACGCCTACCCCCAGGCGAAAATCTATTTCGCGACCAAAGACCGGTTTGTCTGCCTGGTAGCGTTTCACCCGGCGGTTTCCGGGGTCATTTCGCTGACCGGCGGCGGTTTCTTTTCTTTTTTGTCCCATTTACGGTTAATCATGGCGCTGAAACCTACCATGGTTTTGGATCTGCATGATTCGCTGCGAACCCGATTGCTGAGGATTTTTTTAGGGAAAGCAAAGCTTTCAGTCTATGAAAAAGAGGGAGTTCAACGGCGTCAAATCGTCAAAAAACTTCAATCTAAGCCGGGTCTTCCCACCGTTCGAAAATATTTAAAATCGCTTGAAACCTGGGGCATTTTACCAGTCACGCGGGTTCAGTGCCGGGTTCACATTTCAAAACAAGCCCAAGAATTCACTGAAAGTTATTTAAAACAGCACCGGGTTGGTAAAGGGGAGCGGGTCGTGGGGTTGGGTCCTGGAGCGACCTGGAAAACCAAACAGTGGCCGCCGGAATACTACGCCCGACTGGCTTCGGATTGGGTTCGGAAACATAAAGTCCAGCTGATATGGTTTGGAGACAATACAGAAACGGATCTTGTTCACTCCATTCAATCCCAAATGACCGTTCCGGATTCAAAAAAAGGCTTGTGCGCGGCAGGAGAGCTTTCACTAGAACAAACCAGCGCTCTTCTGGGCCGGTGCGATGCTTTTATCGGTAATGACTCGGGTTTGATTCACTTGGCCTCAGCCCGAGGAGTTCCCGTGACGGTGATTTACGGTTCAACGACAACATCATTAGGTTTCGAACCCTGGGGAAGACACAAAATCGCTGAAGTTCCCGGCCTCGATTGCCGTCCTTGCGACGTGCATGGCAAAAACGCGTGTCCTCTGGGGCATTTTAAGTGCATGAAAGATTTAACGGTGGATCAAGTGGAGAAAGTGGTGGGATATTGAAAAATGAATTTTGGCTGGTGATGGTTGTGTTTTTTATTTTGGATAACACCGGTTGGACGCAAGGGTTGCCGTCTCTCACTGAAATCTCCTCGGCATCATTGAAACCCTCTCGCGCCGCAACTCCCACAGGATCGGTGCCCAAACCCATGGTGATGATGCTTAAAGATAAAACGCCCGACAGCGCCAGATTCAATCTACCCAAACCACCGGTTCGATACGTCGATGACACGGATCTTGCTTTGATCAACGACGCTGATAATGTCCCCAAACTGAATGACGCGGCTTTGCGCACCCTGACGGAGGGAGATGTTCTTGAACAAATACCAGTGGTTAACAAAGCAGATAAAAAGTCGAATCGATATTATTGGCATCCATTTAAAGGGTGGAACTATGTTCACTATCGCGAGGACGGCAGGCAATGGTATGGCTGGCGCACCGGTGAGAGCTTTCACTGGCTTCTTTGGTCGGCGGGACATTTTTGGTGGTATGACCGATACGCCGAACGCTGGCTCTATTTTGACCAGGGATTCTGGTGGTGGCAGAGCCTGAAAAAAACCAACCAAATTCAGGTGTTTTTAGACGATGGCCATTTTCATGTTTGCGATGTCAACGGCGTCCTAGGCGACGACCTGACTCAGACTGGCGTAGAGGAAGATGTTCGGGATGAAACGCCCAGACCTACCCCCAACTCAGCGGCCACCAGCCGATAGATTAAGTGACCCATTTTGGACAGTTTGTTTCATTTGGTATAATTAAGGAACGTCGTTGAAGCCGATTTGAGTTAAGGGGACGAAAATAATGCGCCAGTTTATTTTAGTCTTTCTTTTTTCCTTCTTTTTTTCCTTCTTTCCGGTTTTGGGATGGGGTCAAACTCCTCCAATTTCAGTACCCACTTCGACTGCTTCTTTGCTTTTATTTTTTCCATCTGGTTCTTTTCCCAACAGTGTTACTTGGAATAACTTAGGCCAAAATTTCAATTATTCAGGCCGTCACTTCCAATCCTCCACAGTGATGAACAATCGTTTATGGGTCATCGGTGGTCTGGCTTCGGGCAAGGTGATGTCGGATGTTTTGTACTCAACAGATGGATTGAACTGGAACCAGGCTTCAGTTAATACACCTTTTGGGCCCCGGTGGGGACAAGCCAGTTTGGTATTCAACGCGGGCCAAGGCGATGAGTTGTGGGTGATCGGCGGGACAGACGGCAAATCCTTTTTAAACGATGTCTGGCAGTCAATGGATGGCGTCACCTGGAGCCAGGTGACGGCTAAAGCGCCGTTTGCCGGGCGGGTACGCATGAGCGCGGCGGTGTTCAATCATAAGTTATGGGTCATAGCGGGAAAAAATCAAACCGGCTTCTTGAATGATATTTGGTCCTCGCCGGATGGAAAGAACTGGACACAAGTTACCCCGACACAAACTTTCCCGCCCCGCTATTCGGCCACTTTAACGGTTTATCATCACGGGTTATGGTTGATCGGCGGGCAGGCCTCGACCGGTGCCCTGAACGATGTTTGGTTTTCGGCGGACGGGGTGAATTGGTCGAATAAGACGACTCAACCCGGTTTTCCCGCGCGCTCCAGCCACAGCGCGGAAGTTTATCAGGGTCTTCTCTGGGTTTTTGGCGGACATGACGTGGGTATAAATTCCATCTTTAACGACGCCTGGTGGTCGGCGGACGGCAGCGCTTGGCATCTCGCTAATCCTTCCAGTAATTACACACCTCGCTGGGCCCAGTCGAGCGCGGTTTTTAACAACCAACTGTGGATTATCAATGGCGCCGATGGACCGAAGGAAAAACCGGTCGATTATTCGGATATTTGGGGCATGGGTAACAATATTCTTACGGCGTACAGTTTGACGAATAATCCTACGCCCTCTTCCACTAGCACTATAGCGATGACCCCGGCCAACATACCGGCTGGCGACCAAATCACCCTAGCCCCCCTGTCAGCTAAGACCGGTGAAAGCATCTATGTTTACGCCAGTAGACCCATCCAGTTATGCCGTATTCAGGTTTTTAACGCGATGACCGTAAAAATTCTGGATGAATCCTACGAGGGTTCGGGCAGCTATTACTGGAACACGACTGGAACGGCCCCCGGGTTGTACCAGGTGAAAGTGAATACGACTTTTGCGGATGGGAGCGGCGCGGAAACCGTTCAGGAAATTACGATAACTCCCTGAAATAAAGTTTGTAACCTCTGAAAAAATAATAGTCAGCTTCAAACAGAGGTTACGACCCAGAGATTTCTGCAAGAAATCGTGGGGTTTCTTGAAATGTTTTTCTGAAAAGGCCGGCGATAGCCGAGTTTTTCAGAGGTTAAAGTTGTTTTAACTCGAATGATTCTAGTCTGACAAAAGTATATCGGTGCTTTGGGTGGGGATTTCTTCGGTTAAAAGAATCGGCATCTTTATCCCATCGGAATCAGAGGTTGTATTCACCGTTGGATTGGAAATAAAGATCAAATAGGAATCCAGATCGTTATTATCCACCTGGTTCTGATGGTAAAAAGCGCCCGTTACCGAAACGCACAGGCAGGCAGCCAAAGCCGCCCAGCCTCCCGGATGAGCCCAGGGTTTCCAAGTAATCGAATTCCAGAAATGCTTTTTGCGATTCTCCAGACGGGTTTCAATTTTAAACAAAACCCTGGCGAAAAGAGCGTCTTCGGCCGGAGTCTGGCTCATCTTTTTTAATTCACGGCTAATTTGTTCATCTTTCCATGTGTTCGGCATCATTTCCTCGAATTCCCAAGAAGTTTTCATGATCGGCAATGTTTTCCATTCACGAAAATATTTGAAGAGTGGTGAGCGCGGCTGTGCGCGGGAGACAATATTTCATAATAAATTTTTTATAAATGAGTTGTCTGCGTTTTAACCGCGCTCACCGCTCTTCAGGGGTTCCCCCATCCTTGTCTTTGATATAGCATTTGTCATACCAACTTTTAGAGAATTTACAATTTCCGAAATGAGTGGTTTTTTATAGAGAATAAAGCGAGAACCGATTTTAGGGAGAGAGGAAACCCGAAAAAGTCTTACAGATTTGTAGAGACCCACTTGGAATCTTTTGTTTTAGAAAACGTTTCTGTTGAATTCTGATTAATGACTTTCAAAGGTCTGGGCTAAAGTAATTTTTTACCGCCTCTTATGGTTAGGTTGGTTTGTGTTCTAACCAAGGATTGCGCTGGTCCAGAGAAGGATGTTGTTTTGGGGAAAGCCAATGATCAAGGTTTGGCATTATATATGCGTTCGTTGGACCAGTAAAAATCATATCTCCTTCATTTAGTTAGTTCGATGTAAAATTGTTATTAGAAACAACCAACCGCGATCTTTCCTGCAAGAAATTCGCTTCATCATTAAGTTCAAAAGAATACATATCCGCTTTCCAACATACTATCCTCACCGCTTATAGTCGGCTTTGACCCAGGAGGCTAAGATGATTACTTCCCCCACAGACACAAAAAGAAGCATCGAAATTTTGCATGTAGAAGATAACGCGGGTGACGCGTTGTTGATGAAGGAGCTTTTTAAAAATTCAAAATTTCCAGTCCACTTAACGGTAGCTAGAGATGGGGAAGAGGCCCTCGATGTGCTTGCAGACGCTAAAGCCTTTTTGGGAAAGGGAAAACCGGACATTATTTTGCTGGATTTGGGCCTCCCTGGTTTAAACGGTTTTGAAGTGTTGGCGGAGATCAGAAAGAACAAGAATCTTGAGGATGTTCCGGTACTCATTATGAGCGCTTCTCAAAAAGATCGGGATCTCAAGTCCGCTTATGAACACCAAGCCAACTTTTACATCGTGAAACCGATGGACATGAAACATTTTTCAGTCGTGATAACTTACATTGAGAAGTTTTGGTTATCACGTATCCCTTGATTTTTCACAGTTCTGTTCAGTTTAATATATTCGGGGATGAATAATATTTAATATCACTTTCTTGAATGTCCATTTCTGCCGCCTTAAACCAGGAACACCTTATGAACGATTCGGTTAAACGCGCAAAATTAAAAAATCTGATTACCGGTTTTTTTATTTTTGTGTTTTACGTTGTTGCCGCCAAACTAGGTTTGAAATTGGCTTTTGTCAACGCCAGCGCTACGGCTGTTTGGGCACCCACGGGAATTGCTTTTGCCTCTTTTCTTATCTTTGGTAAACAATTTTGGCCCAGTATTTTTGCCGGAGCCTTTCTTGTCAATTTTCTCACCGCAGGTTCCCTGACGACTTCGCTTGTCATCGCCGGTGGCAATACCCTGGAAGGGCTTTTGGGCGCCCTGCTGGTTCATCGATTCGCCAACGGACTAAATGTTTTCGAGAGAGCTTCGGACATCCTCAAATTTATTATGGTTGGAGCCATCAGCACCACCGTCAGCTCCACCGTGGGTGTCACCATTCTTTGTTTGGAAAGTTATGCCTCGTGGGGCGCCTATTACGACATTTGGCTCACCTGGTGGCTTGGCGATCTGACCGGAGCGCTTCTAGTCACTCCCTTTTTAATTTTATGGTTTGATGATCCCCGAATTAAAACCCGCCAGCTTTCCGGTATTCTATTGTCTTTTTTATTTGTTTTTTTAACCGGCCAAGCAGTCTTCGCCGGATGGTTTTTTTCCATCGGTCAGGATATGCATTTAGAGTTTCTTTGTATCCCACCCCTGATTTGGATTGCCTATCGATTCGGCTTGAGAGAAACCGCCGCCGCTTCCATCCTGTTATGCGGCGTCACGCTTTGGAATACCATTCACGGCGGCGGGCCTTTTGTTCGCCCATCTTCCAACCAGTCTCTTTTATTAATTCAGGTTTTTATGGGCGTCATTTCGATGACCTCGCTGGCGCTGGCCGCCGCCATCAAGGAACGCGAAACTGTCGAAGAGAACCTGGAGCGGTCCCAGAAACTCGAGGAGAATCTTCATGAAAAAATCGAGTTGATTCGGCTGCTTCAATCCATCACGGTCGCGGCCAATGAATCCGTCAACCTGGAGGAAGCGGTTCAAATCAGCTTGATGCTGGTCTGCGGCTATATGGATTGGCCCGTGGGCCACGTTTATTACGTCGACCCGGAGAATGAAAAACAGTTAAAGCCGGGCGCCCAATGGTTTGTCCACGACGAGAATAAGTACAAGAATTTTCATCGGGTTACGGATCAGCGTGTTTTCCGATCCGGCGAGGGCCTTCCGGGCATGGTTTTGTCCACCGGCGCGCCACAATGGATCGAGGATGTGACCCAGTTTGATAACTTTCCCAGATCTAAAATGGGTTTAGATATCAAAGTAAAGGCGGCTTTCGGTTTCCCTGTCATGATCGGGAAAAATGTCGGGGCCGTCCTGGAATTTTTTTCCGATCAACCGGCTCCCCCCAACAAAGACCTGATGGAAAGCATGCGCCATGTGGGAACCCAATTGGGGCGGATTATCGAAAGGCATAACGCCGAGCAGAGTCTTCTCAACAGCGAAAAACACTTCCGGGCATTAATCGAAAACGCCCTGGATATCGTCACTGTTTTGGATCCCCAGGCTAATTTCAGCTTTCTAAGCCCCAGCACGCAGATCGTCCTGGGTTACGCTCCGGCTGAATTAATCGGCTTGAACGCCTTCATCTTTATTCATCCTGAGGACGTGAATTCCGTCATGGAAAGGTTTAACGCCCTGGTCCAGGATCCCAGTCAAACCCAATTCGCTCAATTCCGTTTTAAACATAAAAACGGCGGATGGATACACCTAGAATCCATTGGTAAAAACCTGCTGGCCGAACCAAGCGTCGCGGGCATCGTGGTGAATTCCCGGGATATCAGCGAGAAGAGAAGCGCTGAAATTGAACTGAAAAAGCAGGCCCAACTGCTGAAGTCGATCATCGACAACATGGGCGAGGGCTTATTGGTTTGCGACGCGCAGGGTAAAACACTCTTCGTCAATCCCGCCGCAGATCAAATGCTGGGCGGACAAATTGGGGATCCTCTTCCGGGTGAAAAGGGACAAAAAAACGAGGTATACAAAGCCGACGGTGAAACCCTTCTCCTGCCCAGTGAATTTCCTGTCACCCAAGCCATTTATGGTGAATCGTCTGATAACGTCGAGCTCTTCATTAAAAACAGTCAAAAGCCCGGCGGCATTTACATTATCGCCACCAGTCGGCCCATCCGTGATTTTGAGGGAAAAATAACGGGAGCGGTTTCGGTGTTTCGGGACATTACGGAACAAAAGCGGGCCGGGGAGGAACGCCAGAGGCTGGTGACGCTGGTGGAGCACAGCCGGGACATGATTGTGTGGAGCACTCCCGAGGGAAAGAATCTTTATATCAACGACGCGGGCCGTCAGATGGTGGGAATTGACCCCGATAAGGACATGAACACCATTAAACCGGAATCACTTTTTTCACTCGAGGAAATCACCCGTTTGAAATCATTGAATGGTTTGCAGGGCGAGGCGATCCGCCAAAGGGGTTTTTGGGAAGGCGAAATGAATCTGCTCCATCAAAAGACAGGTAAAACGGTCCCCATTCATTTCAGTGTGGTCATGCTGAATGATCCTAAAAATGGAAAACCGCTGGGAAGGGCCACCATCGGCCGCGACATGACCGAGCGCCGTGAGACGGAAAAGAACCTGCGAGAATCCGACATGCGCTTCCGATCCGTCGTCCAATCCTCTCTTAGCTCCATCATCGTCAGCGACGGCCAGGGGAAAATCCTTTCCTGGAACGCCGGCGCGGAGAAGACTTTCGGCTATTCGGAACAGGAAATGCTGGACCAATATTTCTCGACTATTTTTCCGGCGCATTACCGTGAGAAGTACAAGATTAATGAGGAAATTTTTCAGAAACCCCATGGAGCGGCGCTCTTGGGTAAAACGGTAGAGATATTAGGATTAAAAAAAAGCGGGGCCGAATTTCCCATCGAACTGTCGTTGTCGTCCTGGGGTATCGGCGACAAGACCTATTTTGGAGGTATTATCCGCGACATTACGGAACGAAAGAAAATGGAAGAACTATTAAGATCGAACACCGAACTTCAGCAATTCGCTAATGTGGCATCCCACGATCTTCAGGAACCTTTGCGCATGGTCGCTAGTTATGTCCAGCTTTTGGAAGAGCATTTGAAAGGCAAGTTGGACCAAGATGCGGTGGAATACATGGGTTTTGCGGTGGACGGCGCCAGACGAATGCAGATGTTGGTCAACGGCTTATTGGAATATTCCCGGGTTGAAAGTCAGGCTAAAGCTCCCCAATTTGTGGATATGAATAAGATTTTCACCCAAACTCTTTCGGACATGGAAATTCGTATGGCCGAAACTGGCGCGAAAATCACCCATAACAGCTTGCCGACAGTGACGGGAGACCCCATTCAACTGGCCCAATTGACCCAAAATTTACTCTCCAACGCTTTGAAATTCCAGAAAAATGGAACTCCCGAAATTGATTTTTCTGCGAAAGAGTCTGAGAATGAATGGGTCTTCGCCTGTCGGGACAACGGCATCGGCATTGACCCAAAATACTTTGACCGGATTTTCGTCATCTTTCAGCGGCTTCATCACCGGGATGAATATTCAGGCACGGGTATTGGACTGGCTATCTGTAAACGCATCGTGGAACGGCACGGCGGGCGTATCTGGGTTGAGTCCCAACCCAATTCTGGCGCGACTTTCTTTTTTACTTTGCCGAAAAGGAACGACTGAAAATGGTCATAACGAAACAAAACAACATTAAAATCCTGATCGTAGAAGATACGCCCGGAGACGTCAGACTGATTAGCGAAGGCTTCAAGCGAACCCAGTTGAAGCCTCAATTTCATGTGGTTGGGGACGGGGAAGAGGCCTTGAAGACCCTTTTTAACGTTGGACTTTCGGATCAGTTCCATCTTCCGGATCTAATCTTGCTGGATCTGAATCTGCCGCTACTCAGCGGCCACGAAGTGCTGAAACAAATCAAAACCAATGAAATCCTTAAAAAAATACCCGTGGTGGTTTTAACTTCCTCTTTATTGGACGAGGATGTGGCCAAGGCGAAAGCCAATCGGGCGGACTTTTACGTGATTAAACCCATTAATCTTGATGAATATTTTGAGGCGATTTTAAAAATTGAAAAATTTTGGCGGGATTTTCAGGATTCGAAAAAAGAAATCTGAAAGCTGTCCTCAATCCACTATTTTTCCTTATTTACCCGGGTTTAAACCGCGATCACATAGAAGTATAATTTAATTAGTAGTTCTCCTTTCTTGGACTTGTTGCCGCTTTTCCAAGAGGCGCCAGAGCGCGAGAAAGGAAAAACCAATGTCCGAAAAACCCCTCCATCTGCTCTTAGTTGAAGACAATCCCGGCGATGTCCGCCTTTTTAAAGAATACCTTAAACGATCCCCGCATCCCGGTGACTTTAATCTGGATTGCGATACTTCGGTTAAAGACTGTCTGAAGCGCCTTGATCAGGATTCCATGGATCTGGTGCTTTTGGATCTCACCCTGCCGGACGGTGCCGGCTTGGATACCTTGCAGCGGGTCCACCGAGTAAAGCCTGAAATCCCCATCATCATTCTAACCGGCAACCAGGATTCCTCCCTGGCGATCGAATCGCTTCAAAATGGAGCCCAGGATTATTTAATCAAAAATCAGATGGACAGCGACCTTTTAATTCGCTCCATCCGCTATTCGGTTGAACGGTTCCACCTTTTTAAAAAAATCGAGGAAGAACGCCAACGATACGCCCTGGTGGCCACCGGGTCCAACGACGGGCTTTGGGATTGGGATTTGGTCGAGAATCAAATTTATTATTCTTCGCGCTGGAAAATGATGCTTGGATATGGAGAGAAGGAAATCACGTCCACGCCGGAAGAATGGCTCAAACGAGTCCATCCGGAAGACATACTCCAAATGACCGGTGAATTGGCCGAACATCTAGCCCAAAAAACACCCCATTTCTCCAACGAACACCGTTTAAGACATAAAGACGGAACCTACCGTTGGGTCCTAAGCCGGGGCATCGCGGTTTTTAATCCGCATCACAAACCCATCCGCATGGCCGGTTCTTTTACGGATATTACCCTGCATAAACAACTGGAACAAAGCCTGGAACAACAGGCTTATTACGACTCTCTAACTAAAATGCCCAACCGGATCCTTTTTAAGGACAATCTCAAACGGGCCTTCGCCCATTGCCAGAGGAATCCCCAATACCTTTTCGCCGTGCTGTACCTGGATGTGGATCAGTTCAAAACAATTAATGACAGTTTTGGACATGAAGTCGGGGATCATTTACTGGCTGAATTCGCTCTTCGTCTAAAGGCCAGTCTTCGGCCCAGTGATTTTTTAGCCAGGGTGGGAGGTGATGAATTTAACGTCTTGTTGGATAATCTGACCGACACTCAGGAAGCGGTCACTATTGTGAACCGAATTTTAAACCATTTCGAAAGGCCTTTTATGCTTTCGGGAACTGAGATTCAGGTCACCACCAGTATCGGTCTGGCTTTTTCCAACTGGGATTTTACTTCGCTGGAGGATTTGGTAAAAGCCGCGGACCAGGCCATGTATCGGGCCAAGCAAACAGGGAAAGCCAAGTATGAGATTTATCGACAGACGGAGCTTGGTCCGACGATGAACACTACTCAAAAATAGTTAAAATCAGTCATTTCGCGGTACCGTAAAAATTTAATGTTTCCAATTTAATCTTCCGAACTTAAAATAATTACAGAACCTATCTAAGAATTGGGGGCTAATATGACAACCGGTATTAAAATCAAGGGAAGAGCCATTGAAATTCTCCACGTTGAAGACAGTTTGGGGGACGCGAATCTTTTAAAACAAGTTTTGAAAAAAGCTGGTTTTCCCAACAAGTTAAACGCCGTGCTGGACGGCGAACAAGCCCTTCTGTTTCTTAAAAAAGAAAAAAATTATACCTGGGCTCCCAAACCGGATGTCATTCTTTTGGATCTGAAACTGCCTGGAAAAGACGGCATGACCGTCCTGAATGAAATCCGCCAAAACGATTCCTTGACGCATATTCCAGTGATTGTCCTGACCGGCTCAGAGAGTGAATTGGATATGAATTGGGCTTCTCGTTTGAATGTCCATCATTACATGGTTAAACCATTTGAGTTGGACGGCTTCGGTGAATTGACCAAACTGCTCAGGGAAATCTGGATGAAGACTTTCCGTAAGCGCGCTTAACTACAATAATTTTCCTGATTTGGTTGACCTCTTTTTTTAATCCTGAGTTTTGGCTCATTTCCCTGAAACCAAAAAGTTACCTCGAAACATGGATTTTCCGCATTTCTAAATGAGTACCTCGGCTTGACTTCCCAAAATTTAGATTTCTAAACTAGACATAAGACGTAATGGTTTTCAAATTTGCGGTTTTTGTTTAGGAGAGATCGATATGGAAAAAGAAAATCCGAAGTCCAAAACACCTGATTCCAAACTGGAAACGCCTGGACAGGCGGTCGAATCCACCGCGGCGCTTCTGCGGGAACTGGTGGCTCATTTAAGACAGAACCGCACCCAACTGCGCGAGGAATGGGTGCGCCGCATTATCGAAGCGAAACTGCTGATGGCGATGACCAAAGAGGAAATTTTTGCGGAAGCCACCTCGGTTTATGACAATTATGTCGAAGTGCTGGAGTCGGGGTCGGTAGAAGCCCTGCAGGCCTACGCCCGCAACCTGTCCGAGCGCATTATTCCCCGCGGCGTGGAAACACAGGAAGTTCTCGGGATTGTTCTTCTCTTGCGCGACGTTCTGGCGCGGTCCCTCTTCGGGAAATATCAGGCGGATTTCGCTCTGCTCAACCGGGTGCTGGATGCCTATGAACCTGCGGCCAACCGCATCGCCAACACCGTGGGTGTGGGTTTCGTTCAGGAACGTGAGCGTATTATCCGTCAGCAACAAGAAGCCATCCGGGAACTGTCCACGCCGGTTCTTCAAGTCCGTGAAAGGCTTCTCATTTTGCCGATTATCGGCGTCATTGACTCTCAGCGCGCCCGACAGGTTACAGAGCAGCTTTTGCGCGGTATCCGCGCCAACCGCGCCAAGGTAGTTGTTATCGACATCACAGGTGTACCGGCTGTGGATGCGACTGTGGCTAATCACTTGGTGCAAACGGTTGATGCGTCCCGATTGATGGGTGCCAGCGTGATCGTGACGGGTTTATCGTCTGAAATTGCCCAAACATTGGTGACCATCGGCGTGGATTTAGGAAAAATCAACGCGGTCGGCGATCTGCAAGGCGGTATCGAAGAAGCCGAACGTCTGCTGGGTTACAAGGTCATCATTACCGAAACGCCTCTCAGCGAACAAAAGCAAAAACAGGTTTAAAAAATGCGCGTACCAATCCATAAACAGGGCAGTTACCTCATTGCCTCGATTCAGGCGGCCTTAACCGACGCCGATCTTCTGCAATTGCAGGACGATCTGTCGAGCAAGGTAGGCCGCTACCGGTCCCGAGGAGCCATTGTGGATGTGACCGCTTTGGACGTCATGGATTCTTTCGCCGTGCGGACGCTCCGCTCTATCGCCCATATGCTGCGGCTGCGCGGCGCCGAAACGGTGATCGTGGGAATACAACCCGAGGTGGCCTTCGCCATGGTTCAACTGGGATTAACGCTGGAGGACGTGGCGACCGCTTTGGATTTGGAGGAAGGCTTAGCTTATTTGGACACGCTGACTAAGAAAAGCGGCAAGTAAATGGAAAAAGAAATCGCGGTGGTGATTAAATCCGACACGGATATCGTGGCGGCCCGGGAACAAGGCCGGTATCTGGCGGAGCGAATCGGATTCACCCCGGTGGAATTGACCGTCATCGCCACAGCCATTTCGGAAATCGCGCGGAACATCATCGAGCATGCGAAATCGGGGGAAATCGTTCTGTCCGAATACCAGAACGGGGTCAAGCATGGCATCCAGATTACCGCCACCGATCACGGGCCTGGCATTCCGGACGTGAACCGGGCCATGCAGGACGATTACTCCACCGGCAAAGGTCTGGGATTGGGCCTACCGGGGTCCAAGCGGCTTATGGATGAGTTTGAAATCCAATCCCATGTGGGCCAGGGTACGGTGGTGGTAATGCGAAAATGGAAATACTTATGAGTGCCGAAGTTAAAAAAAACGGGTTTATCGAATGGGGCGTTGCGGTGGAGGTGATGCCGGGAGAGACCGAGTGCGGGGATGTTTATGTGGTGAAAGAATTTCCAGACGGTGTTCTTGTCGGCGTGGTGGATGGTCTGGGACATGGTTTGGACGCGGCGGTAGCGGGCCGCACGGTGGCCGCGACTCTATCGGACTTTGCCCAGGAATCGGTTATTTCACTTTTCCGTCATTGCCATGAAACCGCCCAGAAAACCAGAGGCGTGGTGATGAGTCTGGCGTCGTTCAACAAACGGGATGGAACGATGACCTGGGCGGGGGTAGGGAATGTGGAGGGTGTTTTGCTCCGGGCCGATCCCAACGCCAGCCCCGCCACCGATTATCTTCTTTTGCGCTCCGGGGGGGTGGGGTTCAATTTACCGGAATTGAGGGCCACGGTGATCCCGGTCATGCCGGGCGACACCCTGATCTTCGCCACCGACGGGGTCCGCAGCAATTTTTCCCAGGCGCTTTTGCAAAGTCTTTATGAGACGCCTCAAAAAATCGCGGAGCGGATTTTGGCCCACAACAAAAAAAACACCGATGATGCCCTGGTTTTGGTCGTTCGTTATGGAGGTGAAGCCCATGACCGCGTTGGAAAATAAAATTGAGAAGGTTTACACGGAGGCTCTGCGGGAATTTCTCCGAAAAAAAGATGAAGGTTCGCTTCAACAGGCCTACGCGGTGGGCCGCCAGGCTGTTTCGGACGAGGCCAGTCTTTTGGAAATCGTGACGGTTCATCATGATTTTTTGATGAATTTGATTTCCGCCTCGGGCGGAGGGGAAACCGACTCATGGTTTATCAGGATGGCGGGGGACTTTCTTAGGGAAACTCTGGCCCCTTTTGAGATGGTGCATCGGGGTTATAAGGATACGGTGGCCGCTTTGCGCGGGCGCACCCAGGAGCTGGATGAAACCAACCGGAAGCTGTCCGAATTAAACGAGACGCTGGAAGTGAAAGTGGCGGAAAAATCCGCGGCCGCGGAAAAAAAGGCGTTTGAGCTGGCCAGGGTTAACAATGAAATGGAGCAGTTTGTCCACGCCGCGGCCCATGATTTGAAGGAGCCTCTGAGGACCATTACCAGCTACGTCCAGCTTCTTGAAAAGACCTATCGAAAGTTTCTTGAAGGGGACGCCCAGGATTATATCCGCTATGTAGTGGATGGAACCCACCGGCTCCAGCAGCTCATCGACGATCTGTTGTCCTACACCCGTTTAAACGCCGAGCTTCAGCCGCTTCAGCCGGTGGATATGGCTGAAATTTTTCAGGAGACCCTGGCCAACCTGGCAACGGTGATCCAGGAACAGAAAGCGGAAGTTACCCGCGAGGAACTGCCTGTTGTTTTCGCCCATCACGCCCATATGGTTCTTTTGCTCCAAAATTTGATCAGCAACGGCCTGAAGTTTCACGGCAAGGATCTCCCGAAAATCCATGTCCGGCCCCGCCGGGGGATGGACCGCTGGATTTTCGCCGTGTCGGACAACGGCATCGGGATTGACTCGAAGTATTTTGAGAAACTTTTTGTGGTGTTTCAAAGGCTGAACACCAGGGACGCTTATCCGGGAACGGGTATTGGATTGGCCCTTTGCCGGAAAATTGTGGAGCAAAAAAATGGGGAAATTTGGCTGGAGTCCGAAGTGGGAAAGGGTTCGACGTTTTATTTCACGATCCCCTTTCAGGAGGATTTATGAACGAGTTGATGACGGCGCCGAGGCAGGTGGAAATTCTCCTGGTGGAGGATCACCTGCCCGATCTGCTTTTGGTCATGAAGTTTTTGAAAGAGTCGTCGATTCGAAACAGAGTTCATGTGGCGAGAGACGGTCAAATGGCCTTGGATTATTTAAAACGAGAAAATGGTTTTGAGAAAGCGGTGAAACCGGATTTGATTTTCTTGGACCTGGGTCTGCCCCTCAGGAGCGGGCAGGAGGTTTTAGAGGAAATTAAGTCCAACCAACTTCTTGTGAATATTCCGGTCATCGTGATTACCACCTCGGCGGCGGGAATCGACCTTCTAAAGGCCCGCGAAGCCAAAGTGAAGTTTTACATGATTAAAACCGATAATTTTAAGCGCTTTACGGCGGCTATGAGTTATGTGGAGGAAGTCTGGCTCAAGACCCTGTCCGGCACGAGGAACAATTAGGGTTTCGGGAAAAGTCGCAGGCGTTTTCTTGAAAGGAGAAATTATGACATCGCTAACTCTCAAGGAGCACAAGCCGATCAAGGTTTTGGTGGTGGAAGACAACATGCCGGATGTGGTTTTGATCAGGGAAGCTTTCAAGGAATCCAAGCGGCTTATCCAGATAACGGCTGTGAAAGACGGGGTAGAGGCAATGAATTGTTTGAGGGGAAACGGCCATTTCAAATCATCTCTCAGACCCGATGTGATCTTGTTGGATTTGAACCTCCCCAAAAAATCAGGTCTAGAAGTTTTGAATGAAATTAAATCCGATTTTAACCTTCATGACGTGCCTGTCATTGTGTTGTCTGAGTCCAATTTGGATTCGGATATCCGTCGGGCTTATGACTCCCACGCCAATTTTTACATCATTAAACCAGCGGAATTGGATCAGCTTTTCATGGCCATGCGTTACGTGGAAAAGGTATGGCTCGGCGGGTGTTAACCCTGCCGTCATCCGGAAGGAGGCGCGAAGATGAACCTGAGATCTAATCGAAAATTTGAGATTCTTCTGATCGAGGACAGTTGGGGCGATGCCCTCCTCACGAAAATCGCTTTCAGGGAAAGCAAGTTTCGCGGAAATTTGAACATTGTGAGCGACGGCGAGCAGGCATTGTCGTTTTTGAATCGGGAGGATCCCTATCACAAAGCGCCATTACCCGACCTCATCCTGCTGGATTTAAATCTTCCCCGGATGGACGGCAGGGCTTTTTTACGCCGGTTAAAGTCGCAGGAAAAATTCAGTGAATTGAAAGTGGTGGTGCTGACCAGTTCCAAGCTGGATTCGGATTTTCGCGAAGTCGCCGAAATGAAGACGAGCGGTTATTTGGTGAAACCGCTGGATCTCTATGGTTTTTTTCAAATGGTGCGGGATCTGACGGATTTCCTGGTGAAGTCCAAGGCGCTGCCCGTGAAATCGGTCTGGTGAAAGCCGGAGAAAGGGAGGGGAAGATGAAACGAAAAGGGGGGCGATCAAACCGTGGCAAGAATAACGTCAAAGTTTCTCGGAACCGGACCGGTCCGGTAAAGACCTACGCCGGGATGGACCGCTACAGCGACGCGGTGGTGGTCGAAGTGGGTACAAACCAGGACAGCCAATTTTCCATCATTCGAGACTATTTAAAGTCCTGGAAAAAAGTATTGAGCTCGGCTGATAAGGAGAAAAAGCCATGATAAAGACAAAGGAAAAAAAGACGGTGATGAAGATCGATAAAGGGAATGAGTTGCCTCAGACCAACCTGCAATTGGCGGCTTATTTTCTCTGGAAGGAGAGAGGCTGTCCCGTTAACGACGATTTGACCGACTGGTTGGCGGTGGAAAAAAGGGAGACAAACGGAAAAAGAAAAAGGTTTTCTGGGAAGTGATGTTTAAAAATTCAGTTTAAGACGGCGCGGGGTTTCGCGCTTAAAACAAGACGGTCCATCAGTCCGTAATAAAAGGAGGTCGCATGTCTCTGCTCACACAAAGAACCACCAGACCTATCCGGGTTTTGATGATTGAGGATAACCGGGAAGACGCGGTTTTAATTAAAATCGCTTTTAATAAATTGAACAGGCCTATTCAAATGACGCTGGTCAATGACGGGCAGGCGGTTATCGCCTATTTAAAAGGCCGTGAAAAAATTCATACCCTTCATCCCTTCGACATTATTTTTTTGGATCTCAATATTCCCGGAAAGCCGGGTCTGGAGGTTTTGGCCGAAATCAGGGCCGACGCGGCCTTTGATGAAATTCCCGTCATCATCCTGACCGGTTCGGATTCAAACGAGCATATTCGCGGCGCCTATGATTCGCGGGCCAATTTTTACATACAAAAACCGGGGAATTTGGATGGATTTTTGGAGGCCATGCGTCATGTGGAAGACATATGGCTTAAAGGGATTGACCGGTCGGCCCCGGTTTTAACTCTTTCCGAAAAAGGAGAGAAAGCGCATGAACCGATTTGAGATAACCCAAGAAATTTCAGCTCCCGCGGGGAAAGTGTGGGAAGTCCTGTCGGAAGTGCGGCGCTGGCCCGAATGGAATCCGTCAGCTCAAAAAGTCGTGGCTTTGACGCCCCAATTCGTCCGATTGGGATCACGGTTTCTTGTCAAACAACCCAGGCTGGCTCCCCTGGTGTATGAAGTTACCGTTTTTGAGCCGGATGAGTTTTTTTCCGTGGAAGGCCCAATATCCGGGTTTTCATATTGCCGCGGATCACTGGATCACGCCCTCTTCCTCCGAAAGAAAGGTCATGGTAAACCTCATTCTTCGGCAGAAGGGTTGGCTAACCCCCTTGAGCCGTTTATTTTTTTCGAATCTCATCCAAAAGTACCTGGTTATGGAGGCGGAAGGTCTTCAGAAAAGGTCGGAGTCGGTTTTGCCTTATCCAATGATGATGGGTTGAGGGTTCGGACTTGTGGCTAAATGAAGGAGGAAAAATGAAGACAATGATTTCGATTTTAAGGTGTCTGTTTTTTTTAGTAATTGGTTTTTCTGTCGCCGGCTGCGCGGCTAAAAAAGCGGAAACCACCGAAGTGCCGAAGGCGCCCGAAAGTAATGAAGCGGCCCCCGTCCATTCCGCGCCTGTCATGCAGAAGTACGAAGTAAAAAAAGGAGACTGCTTATGGACGATTTCGGGCAAGCCGGATATTTACGGCGACTCTTTTCAATGGCCCTTGATCTTCAAAGCCAATCGGGACCAGATCGAGGACCCGGACGAGATTTCGCCGGGACAGGTTTTTAATATCAAAAAGGACGTGACTTCGGACGAGCTCCGGCGGGCCAGACAGTTGGCCTATGATACGCCGAAGTTTAAGCCCCACACGAAACCGCGAATTCCTTTGCCGATTGATTATTTCTAAACTTGTCAAACAGGGAGTAAAGCTATGGCTCAAACAAAATGGTCAAAAGAAATGGTCGTCGGGATGATTGGAGACCTGAGGCAGCAAAACACTGACCTTTCCTCCGGTAATGTTTTTAAAAATCATCATCCGCTTTACTCCGCGGCCTGCCGCTATTTAGGCAGTTGGGCCAACGCGGTCTGGATCGCGGGGATCAACTACGATCAAGTCCTGAGCCGGGGTAAATCGAGCCGGCGCGAAAAATTAAAAAAGTGGTCAAAAAGAAGGATTCAGGAGGAGATCAAAGAAGCCCTGTCAATCAATCCCTTCACGTCCTATGGGGATAAACCGGCTCTCTATTCCGCCGCCCGCCGCGAGTTTAGAAGCTGGAAAGAAGCGGTGAAACAAGCGGGATGCCAAGTCGCCAGGAAAAGCGGGGAAGTAAAACCTTTTCACGCGGTGTCCAAGGCGAATCCCGTGGAAAAAGAATCCGAAAGAGGTTCGGTTCTGGTTGTGGATGACGATATTCACGATTGTTTTTTGATACGCAGGGCCTTGAAAGCCAATGGTGTGGAAAATCAAGTCCGCTTTTTTGTGGATGGCAGGGCATTAGTGGACCATTTGAGTAAAAACTTGAAAGAATCCCCACTGGACCAGATTGCCGATTTACCCAGTTTAATTGTGATGGATATTAATATGCCCCATATGAACGGGCATGAGGCGCTGAAAATCCTCAAGGGCGATCCGCAACTGAAAGAAATTCCCGTGGTGATTTTAACCGGTTCCAACGATTTAAAAGACATAGACCATAGCTATCAGGAAGGCGCGAATTCCTTTTTCTCCAAGCCGCCGGACTATCGCGAGTTGGTGGGCATTATGGGTTTGTTGAAAAACAACTGGCTTCAGCAAAACCCGTTATCCTCGGCAGGAGCCTAAGTGTCTGGTGTTTTTTATTTTTGTTCCTTGGTTTCTTTACCCCATGAAAAAAGTTTTCTAAAATATATTTTTCATTTAATAAAGAATGTCAGGGTTGACGTATGCCCGTTTCAAATCATAATACGCAAATATCTAAGGCTCTATTATTTCCCGCCTCTTTTTTATCTAAAAATATTTCCTCGAAACACGGAATTTCGCAGTTTAAAAAGGAATGTCAGGATTGACGTACCTTCGTTTCGATTCATAATCTAAATCTAAAAATAGACCTTCAACCTTCGCAAGAATGGTTTTATTGAAGGGGTTTGATGTGCCTTGCGGGTTGATATGATTTGAATTATATCGATTACCCTGCTCAACAAAAATGCCCGGGATTCATAGGAATCGCGGTTTATCAACTAAACCTGGCGCGTCGCGTTGCGTCGCGGTGACGGGTTTAAGTTAAGGAAGTCAAAACATGGTTAGACCGCGTGGAAGCCAAATTCTTTTGGAAGAACGCCGTAAAAAAGCCCTTCTGCTGCTGAAAAAAGGTTTTTCGGTCACGGAAGTCGCCAGCCGGGTGGGCGCCGCCATACGCAGTGTAAGACGGTGGAAAGCCCTTTACCGCAAAGATGGGGTCAATGGCTTAAAGTCTAGACCCATCCCCGGAAGACCCAAACGGGGATAATCCTGTTTCCCCAACGTTAATTTCTCCAGAGGCAAGTTACCTTCCATCCTACTTCCGCCGGAATCCGGTTTATTTTGGTGAAATCCTCAATCAAAGCGGAACGGTTCGCGGCTGTTTTGGAAGAAATGAAAAATAGCGTTTTTTCAGGGCTTTTTCTTATGGTTTTCTCCCCAACGGGTTCCTACGTTAAAGATGAGGAACCCCCATATGGCCAGACCGCGTGGAAGCCAAATCTTTTTAGAAGAACGCCGTAAAAAAGCCATCCTGCTGCTGGGGAAAGGTTTTTCGGCTGCGGAAGTCGCCCGCCAGGTGGATGCCGACATGCGCAGTGTAAGGCGGTGGAAAGCGCTTTACCGCAAATACCGGTTCAGTGCCTTAAAATCCAGACCCAATCCCGGAAGGCCGAAGCGGGTATGAACTTCCCCCGAAAAAATGGACGCCTGAGATGAGCGCGAAATACAAAAAACAGGGGCGGCATGCAACGCCGGACCAACCAGAAATACACACAGGGTAAAAATATTCACAAAGCCTTTGGCGGCCGCTGAGGCCCTGTCAACCCGGGGTTTTGTCCGCGATGGCGGGGCTTCAAGGTACCGTTAAAACCACCTTGCGCCGCTTGGGGTTGAACGAACTCACTCTGCCAAAAGAAACATCGCTTTGGGACTTATCGCGGTCGGCGGCGGAAGCCACGAATAAGGTATGAGGTCCCGGCGTTAAGGCCCGCAAAGCCGCTTCGAGTTTTTTTCGGTCGGGCGGATAGTAGGCGTTGTTTTCCAAACTCCAAACCATATCGCCCAATCGCAGACCCGCCTTATCCGCCGGGCTTTCAGCCCAAAGTTTTTCCACAACGCAATCATTGTTTAACCGCAAACCCTGGGTGAGGTAGGGCATGCCCGCCAAAGCGGTGTCGCGGCCCAGGCGGGAATTGCGGATGAAATATTCCAGGCCGGAAACCAAATGGCTCAGGTCCTCCGCGCTGTCGCATTGAAAAGTCAGGGCATTTTTGGCGCCCGCGCCCACCAAGGTTAACTGAAAATACCGGGAGGGTATTTTGGTTTCAACGTCGATCTCATCGGTGTGGATGTACAGCACATCCTCATAAAAAACGGTTACCCCGCCTCCGCTGCCGAGAATATTGAAGGGGTCGGTGCTTTTGAAATTGATGACGAGGTTGGTGGTGTTGGTGGCGAGGTTAAGGATTTTCTTTTTGTCGCCGTCGACGATCAGGGTGTATTTATCCGGGTCGGTCGCGGCCTGCGTGCGGCTGACGGCCAAATCGCCCGGCATGCCGTCATCCGGCAAAACCGCGAAAGCGGTTATCCGGCTTTTATCCCGCACCGCCTTGATTTCCTGTTCCAAAAGTTTCGGGTCATAAAGCGTTGTCACCCCCGAGGAATCGGCCGAGGAAGCGGGCGTGTTGAAAGCGACGGAAGGCTGATAAATAGAAACGGGTGTGGTAACCGGCGCGGGCGCTTCCGTTTTCTTCGCGCGAATCAAATGATTTTCTGCGACTTCAACTTTTTGCGGGATATTTGATACCGCGGGCTGAGGTGCAGGGACAACAGTAGGGATTGGAGTAAGAACGGACGGCGCTATGACCTCGTGATGAAATGCCCGCTCGACCTTGTTCTCTATCCAATGCACAGGGATCAGGACCGTATGGACAATCTTAATGGCGGCACAGGCGATCAGCAGGGCGCCCACAATGTCGAAGAACCACCGGCTCTTTTTACCGCCGAGGTTCCGCCATTTATCCCAAAGAAAGAGGAACCCCTTTTTAAATAACTTCCCGGCGGGTTTCAGGAACGATTCATAGAACCGGTAGAGAAGGGCAAATGCCTTTTCAGTCCGTGTCAAAGGTTCGCCCTTTGCGGCCTTTTTCTTCAACTGCTTGATGAAGGATATGCCGACTACTGTTTCCCAGAACACCTTATCGGCCCCGGAAGCGACAGGCTCAGGCGCATGCGGCTTATCCCCGCCGGCGGACAGTCCATTGATATTGCCGTCCCCTGTCGGGGACAAACCGGCATCGGGGCCGGGTTTGAACCATGCCTTAAGCTTTTCCACGGCTTGGCGCAGAAGAGCAAACCCCTCGGGGCTGGTGACTTTGTAGGATAGGGTAGGAACCCCTGGGGCCGGGTTGGTTTTGAGCTCGGCCAGGTAGGCGGTTATCTGTTCCTCAATGGGTTTGGTGTCCTCACCCCGGGCCTCGGCCGCTCCCAGCTGTTTACCGAACCCGATCAGCTTGTCCGTTACCTCCGGGGTTAGGGCAGGTGCTTTCTTGGCTTTAGTAGGGGTATGGGGGGCCGACCCAAAGGTCTCGGGCGGGTTACCGGCCTGCACCCATTCGACCAGCTTTTGGACCTGGGCCTCCTTCATTTGGTGTTTGCAGGCCACTGCCAAGGTCCGGTAAACGAGGTCTTGGGTTTCGGGGGGGATGGCGGGATAGGGGTAAAGCAGCTGGGCTGAGGCCACCAGCCGAGGCCCAAG
>OLLS01000057.1_pt1 | contig 130907 bp, 142 predicted proteins | sample 1604631 | NCBI WGS metagenome assembly OLLS01 (sample SAMEA104055725, study PRJEB20765) | soil metagenome | biome: Arctic tundra; feature: Polygonal ground; material: soil | place: USA | collected 2011-09 | depth 0-0.5 m | reverse complement strand
GTGATAGTTGTTTGAGGGGCCGAGTTTTGTGAACCAAGAGGAGCTAAAAAGCTTGGAACGGATTCCATAAAGACATTCGCCGGGGCCGGAGATCAGGGATTATAAGACGCCCTATCAGAATAATCGTACTCTTTATAGTTATCAAAATATAGGTCAACTTTCCTATTTAGAAGAAATTATGGGTAAAAGTCAAAAGTGTTTAGGGGGACATTCCAAGGTAAAAAGGCCATAAAAATATTGTCGACGACGGGTCCCGGGAATGGGCAGGTTAACCCCTGGCCTTCGGAGCTAAATATTTGGCTCCCCCATTCCTTCCAAGATGGTTGTTTCGGACAATTAAAGACCTTCACTCTCTTTAGGTGATTCAATGTCAACTTTTGAAAGGTACCTTGCAATTTCAATTTCGATGGCGTCTTTGATAGCGTCATTGTAAAAAAAATGAGTGTTTTTAGTATATTTGTCCCCCCCCCAAAAAAAAATCTCCTTCTTTGTTTCTTCGCTCTCTGTTTCACCCGGTAAAGTCACATAGAACTCCACAAGGCCTTTATCGCCGATAACAGCGTTTAGATTGAGTAAAGTAAATTTGTATTCTATTTTTTCTTCGATGAAAGTGACTTCGGCGGTAAATTCGGCCTTTAAATGTGTTCCTTTTTTATGATTTACCTGGGTTAAGTTAATTTTCATTTTGCGTCGCCTTCAGCTAAGGCCCTTTTATTGTTTTCAAGCAGAATCAACCGGTTATCCTCCGCCAACAAAGATTTCTCGTAAATATTCGGTAAACTCGAATCCCGGCTCCAATTCATACTAAAACTTTACGCCTCTGAGTTTGGTCGGGGGATAGCTGGACCAAGTTCATCCAAAAGTCGTGAATTTTTTTGACGGTTTCGATATACCCATCGAGATCAGAAGGCTTGACGATATAGCAGTTTGCGTTCAGTTCCCAAACCTCCCGGATATCCAAATCCGATCTTGAGCTTGTCAGGACAATGACGGGAATCGACTTGAAAAGACTTTCGCTCTTGACCCGTCTCAGGAATTCAAAACCATTCATTACAGGAAGATTGAGGTCTAAAAGAATGATGTCCGGTCTCTTAACGTCTGCGAATTTACCCTGCTTCTTCAAATAGTCAAGGGCCTCCTCGCCGTCACCCACGACAATCAAGTGGCACTCTATTCGATTTTCCTTGAATGCCTCCTTTATGAGGATGGCGTCCCCCGGATTATCTTCTACCATCAGGATTTCAAAATTTCTTTTTTCAATTTGGTTGTTCAATGTCTGATTCTTTCAGCAGCGGTACTGATCCGCGACTTTAAATTTCTAAAATTTGGCCAAACGCTGGCTTGAGTAACTGTTTTTAGCTTATTGAACATTTTCACGACACGGAAAAAATTTTGCAGGGGATGGGGACGACTCGAGCTGTTGATAGTGGCAGACAGAGAACCCATACGCAAGAACATCCTCTCGAACCATTTTCCGTTCAAGGCGGACCTTGATGTAATGCGTGCCTAATTTCTTGAATGCGATTTTATACTCTGCATTGGTACCTCGTCACATCACAAGAATCACAGGATTGGGGCAAAGCTACAACGAGCAATTGAACCTAAATAAACGACCCGTAACACCTCGAGCGATGCGTAACAGAAATGTCAAGTTTTAAGTGACTTTTCCCTATCCAATCCACGTCCCCGTCATGGACAACTTCTTATTTCACACCATAGACCCAAAGCGAAGTCCCCCCCTTTTCGAACAATCCCGTTTTGAAGGCTCTTCTAAGTTTGTCAATTGTCATTTTGAATTGATACTGGCAATTTAACGAACGATGGGTGGTCCTGATTTTCACTTCCGTCTAATACCTCACGGATACGTTCTGCCAGTTTGTCGTTTGAAAACGGCTTTTGGATCAAATGAATGGAGAGGTCGATCGTGCCCTCGGCGGACAGAACTTCCCGCGTATAGCCCGACATGAAAAGAATGCTCATTTCGGGTCTGGCTTTGTGAAGTTCTTCAGCTAATGCTTTGCCGTTCATTTGAGGCATGACGACGTCGGTTAATAAAAGGTGGATGGTATCCTGATAATTCAGTGCTTGTTGGATTGCTTCAACACCGTTACCCGCCTGTAGAACGTGATAACCTAAATTTTCCATTGTGCGAGTCACAATCTTTCTCACCTGCTCTTCGTCTTCCGCCACCAGGATAGTTTCCGAACCTTTAAATCCCTTGGATGATATGGGCTTGGGTTTCGAGGCTACTTTGGCCGTTTTCTGGACAACCGGGAAATAAATCGAAAAAGTGGTTCCCATACCTAGGGTACTGTCAACCCCCAGAAATCCTCCCCATTGCTGAACGATCCCGTAAACGGTGGCCAGACCTAACCCCGTTCCTTTTTCTCCTTTGGTGGTGAAAAAAGGTTCAAATAAATGCTTCTGGGTTTCGTCATCCATTCCCATACCCGTGTCGGTTACGGAAAGAGACACGTAGGAACCGGATGGAATTGTTAATCCCGTTATCTTCACGGCCTCGGACGATTCATAGTTTTTGGTCGCAACCATCAGCTTGCCGCCCTTGGGCATGGCGTCCCTGGCATTTATAACCAGATTCAAGATAACCTGTTGGATTTGCCCCGGATCGGACTTTATCCATTTTAAGTTCTCGTCTTGAATAAAGGTGAAATCGATGGAAGCGTCGATCAAACGTTTGAGCATCTTGGCTATTTCCGAACCCAGTTCATTAAGGTTGATCAGTTGGGGTTGGGATACCAGCTTTTTTCCAAAAGCCAGCAGTTGTTTTGTCAATTCGGTCCCCCGATGGACAGCGTTTTTGATTTCGGCCACTTCCTGCAGATGGGGATCGCCCAAGGGTAGGGCGGCCTTGAGAAAATCGCTGTTACCCTCTATGACGCTCAAGAGATTGTTAAAGTCGTGAGCCACTCCGCCCGCCAGACGCCCCACAGCGTCCATTTTTTGAGTCGGCCGGATTTGTTCCTCGGCCTTTTTCAAAGATTCTTGGGCTCGTTTCTTCTCCGTGATGTCCCTCGAGATGGTGGATAAGCCCACGATTTTTCCCTCGGGATCCTTGATCGGCGACACGGTGACCACCACTTCAACCAGCTCCCCGTTCTTTCTCAGCATCCCGGTTTCATGATTCGAGACATTCTCCTCTTTGACGGCCAGTGCCCTCATTTTTCTCATCTCTTCTTTACGATCGGGAGGAACGAGGATGGTCGTAAATTGCCCCACCATTTCTTCAGAATGGTATCCGAGCATGGTTTCGGCGCCCCGGTTCCAGCTGAAAATCCTGCCCTCAATGTCGCTGCCAATCACCGCGTCTGTGGCATGTTCCAGAAGAAGCTTGTATTTTTCCTCCGTAAACTGGATTTTTCCCTCTAACAATTCAGCATATCTCTCAATTTTTTCGTTAGCCGTCATAAGTTCTTGCTGACTTTTCAGGAGCAAATTGTTGGTCCGAACCGTGTCCTCAAAAGTAGTAATCAACAAATTTAAGATTTGCTGCTTTTCCAGGGCAATCGTGAATTTCTTGCCGAGAAAATAAATCTCATCGCTGGGTTTCAACTTCTTCTCGGCGCGCAACCGCCAGTTTTCAAGGACGTTTTGAACCCGTTGAATCAGCACTTCGGGTTCATAAGGTTTGGTGAGGAAATTGTCGGCCGCGCATTCCAGGCCCTGTATGACATCCATCGGATTACTCAGCGTCGTCAGGAGAATGACCGGTATTTCCCTGGGGGATACCGCCAATTTCAATCTCTTGCAGAATTCATATCCCGTCAAACCCGGCATCATAATGTCGGAAATGACCAGGTCAAATTTCGAGTTGATGGCGGTCTTCAATCCCTCTAATCCATCCTTGGCCGGAACCACCTCAAAGCCTTCCGACTCAAGGATGATCCTTAATTTTTCCCTTTGTGTGAAACTGTCTTCAACGATAAGAATGCGTCCCGTCATGTTTTTTCTCCCAAAGGAATCATTTCCATTAAACGCGGGGCTATCTCCGCCAACGGCAGAGCCAAGTCCGTATAACCGGATTTAACAGCCTCTCCCGGCATTCCATAAATAACTGAGCTGAGCTGGTCCTGGGCCACGATCCAACCTCCCGCTTCCCTAACCGCTTTTAAACCCGCCACCCCGTCCGATCCCATTCCGGTCAAAACCAGGGCGAGGGTGGCGCGTCCATAGGCCTTCGCCACGGATTCAAACAGGAACGTTGCCGATGGGCGGAAACCGCCGATGGGGTCGGCGGCGGAATAGCGTACGGTGGAATAGTCTGAAACCCCCAGGTGGTTGTCCTCCCCCGCGAGATAAACCGTGCCGGGCGCCAGAGTTTCCCCATCCTCAGCCACCTTGATCCGAAGGGAAGAATTACCATTCATCCAAGCGGCGCATCCCGGCATGAATCCCTTGGCCATGTGTTGGACCACCAGAATGGGAGCGGGAAAGTTTCCCGGCAGTTCGGAAAAAATCCGGTTCAAAGCCGCCGGTCCACCGGTGGAAGCCGCGATGGCAACCACGCTGCCTTTATTTCTCTCCGAGAGTTTAACTAAGAACCTTTCCGGGGTTTGGTTGTCTTTTATCTTGTATCGTTCCGGCCAGTGCCGGACCACTTTCACTTGCGACATGGCTTTGACGTTCGAAATGAATTTGGAACAATCCTCGTCATTTTCCTTGGTGCCGGGGCCGCCGGGTTTCTTTCCCACGGTCAGAGCACCAGCCTTGAGGGCCTGCAGTGCAACCTGAACTTCCCGGACATCCAGACTGCTGGAAATGATGACGATAGGCGTGGGGTTCTCGGTCATGATTCGTTTGGTGGCTTCAAAACCATCCATTACAGGCATGACAATATCCATTGCCACGATGTCCGGGTGGAGCTGTCGTGTGAGTTCCACCGCTTCCAGGCCGTTTTTCGCTTCACCGACCACTTGAATCTCAGGATCTTCCTGGAGAATGGATACCAGCAATAGCCGGATCGTCGTCGAGTCTTCCGCTACCAGGACACGGATCATAGGAGCCTCCGGATGATTTCGATCAGGTTACCCTGATCGAAATCACTCTTGACGATGTAAGCGTTAGCGCCCACCTCAATGCCGTATTCGCGGTCCTTCTGCGAGCCGAGTGAAGTGACGAGCACAACCGGTAATTCGCCGAGCTTTTTGTCGGCACGGATATTGGCGGTAAGTTCGAATCCATTCATGCGCGGCATGTCCACATCCGAAACCACTAGGTCAAACGGCTCAGTCTTGAGCCTGGTCAGCGCATCCATACCATCCACGGAAGCCACAACCTCATAACCCACGGCCTCGAGGATGCTCTTCAACAGGGTCCGTGCGGTGATCGAATCCTCGGCGATGAGCAGGCGTCCAGGCCGCTTGGACCCTTTGTCAGGAATCGCGTCTATCGGCTCTGGCGCTCCGAATTTACTCGCTGATTCCACGAGGTCAGCAACATTGAGTATGGGGATAACGGCGCCGCTGCCCGAGATGCAAGCCCCTGAGATGTTTCGAACTCGGGCGAGTTGCTTGCCCAGGCTCTTGACCACCACCTCTTGCTCGCCCTTCACCTCGTCGACAAGGAACGCGACCTGGCGGTCCTCGGCGCGCACCACCACGATCGGCCGAGCTTCTCCCTTCTCGCGCCCGTCTGGTCCGGGGATCTCGAGGACATCCCGCAGGCGAACCAGCGAAACCGCGCGTTTGCCCAACGTGATTGTTTGGCGGTTCTCGACCGTTTTAATCTCGTCCGGTTTCACCCGGCTCACGCGTACTACGCTTGCGGTTGGAATCACGAAGTGCTGCTCGGCGACAGCGACGAGCACTCCGCGGAAGGTCGCCATCGACAAAGGCACGAGCATGCGGAATGTCGTTCCCGCGCCTGGCGTTGAGGTCACCGTGATCGTGCCGCCGAGCTTCACGATCTTCTCGTGGACGATTGCCAGGCCCAGACCCCTGCCCGACAAGTCGGTGATGATCGGACTCGTCGACAGTCCGGAGCGGAAAATGAGCCCGTTCACCTCAGCTTCAGTCAGACGGGCCATTTCGTCGGCCGCGATGAGCCCCAGCTGGACGGCGGATTTTTTTACCTTGCCGACATCAATCCCGACACCGTCGTCAGCGAGGGTGAGCTCGACCCGGTTCCCCTCGGCCGTTTTCGCCGTGATCGTGATTGATCCATGGCTTGGTTTACCAAGCCAACGGCGTGTGTCCGGCTTCTCGATACCGTGATCGACGCAGTTCCGAAGCAAGTGGATGAGGGGGTTTTTGAGTTCGTCGAGGACGCGGCGATCAATCTCGATGTCCTCGCCCTTCACGAGAAGATCCACCTCCTTACCTTGTTCGCGCGCCAGATCGCGCACGACCTTGGGCAGGTGACCGAGGAGGTAGGAACAAGGGAGTAGAAGTACCTGCTTGGTGTCCGAAAGGATTCTATCGGTGATTGCGGCGAGAGTGAGAGCGTTCTGATGCGCGGACCCGGTGATCTTCCGAAGTGAGCTTTCAAGCTTTCTGGAATTCAATATCTCGGACTCGAGCAGCTCGGATGCGGTCATCGTGTTATCCTGCCGAAAACGTTGCCGAACATGCTGGCGTACACGCCGTTGGTTCCAGCTGGAAAGGTCCACGACGAGCGCACGGAGCTCAACGGCTCGTTCGCTTTCCGCCATCTTGGCGCCGACCAGCTCCTCGGCTTCGAGCAATATAGCGTTGAGTTTTTGTGTAGAAATGCGGATAGTTTCCGGCGCACTCGTGGCTGCGGAGAACTGCGGCTCATGAGTATAGGGTTTCTCTTTTGGCGTAGGTGCCGCAGGAACTGCTTGAGTTCTGATAATAAGTGGCTCAACTGCAATAACGGTTCTCTCCGGCGTTCCGGTCCGCTTATCAACCATGCTCCGAACGATTCCCCTGAGCGCCGCCAACGTCTCTTGTTCCTTTCCCCTGCCTTCCATTGACGAAGCGGCAGCGGGGTTGGCACACAAGGTCAAAAGAACACCAAGCGCGGGATGAATGACATCAAGCATTTCCGCGGACAATTTGAGTCCTTCGTGCTTCATTGCCGCGAAGAGGCTCTCCAAATCCATGCACAACGCCTGTACGCCAGCCAGGTTTACCGACCCCGCCGCACCCTTGAGGGAATGAGCCTCCCGGAAAACGTCCTCGACGATAGCGGTGTACTCGGAGTCCTTTGCACGCTCAAGCGCGATAAGGCCCGCCGTTATGGCCTCGATGCGTTCAGCCGCCTCGACCTGAAATATTTCCATCAGTTTCGTTAAAAGTTCTTCATTCTTCTTGTTGTTCATTCATTCCTCCGCAGCAATGCCGTCCTGACTTAAACCTCCATGCGCTGTCGTTCGGCCAGTTCCTTCATCCGTCCACCCATCTCCTGCAGGCTCTTTGCCGACATCTCGAGCTGCCTGGTTCCTGCCATGTTCTGAGTCGTGGCCTGACGAATATTGGCAATGGCCGAGGCAATCTGATCCATGCCCAAAAGTTGTTGCTGGCTCGAAGCGGCAATCTGGGTGGCGGCCAGCGAGGCCTCGTCCACAATTCCCGTGAGCGACTTGATTGACTCTCCCGCGCCATTGGCCTGTTTGACCCCGGCGACCACCGCCTTTGTGCCCTGCTCGGTGGCCATGACCGCGGCACTCGTTGCCTTCTGCACCTCCATCAGGATGGTCCGTACCTGCGTAGTGGCCTGCCGCGACTGCTCGGCCAGGCTCTTGACTTCTTGCGCCACCACCGCGAACCCCTTTCCATATTCACCGGCGCGCGTCGCCTCCATGGCCGCGTTCACCGCCAGCAGGTTCGACTGCTCGGCGAGGTCGTTGACGGTGGCGATGATTTCACCAATGGTCTGGCCCTGTTCGGAGAGTCGCACGACGCTCTCGGAGATCGCCTCCATTTGTTCGTGGATGCGGTTCATACCCTCGATGGTCTCGGTAACCGCGCCGCGGCCAATCTCGGAAACAGCGGCCGCTTTCTGAGCGACCTCCTGCACAGCCTTCGCCTTCTGGTTGGAGAGGTGCGCGGTCTGCTTGACCTCTTCGGCGGTAGTAGCTGTCTCGCTCACGGCTGTTGCGATCTCGGACGCGCTTGCGTTGACCTGAGACACGGTGGCAAATATCTCCGAGGAAGAGGAGGCGAGGACGCCGAAACCGCTTTTCAACTCTTTGTTCAATCCACGGAGACTTTCTACCATTGTCCGCAGGGATCGCTGCAGTTCACCGATCTCGTCCGTCCGATCTCCGGCCTCGATCTGCACGGTCAGGTCATCCTTGGCGATTCGCTCAGCAACGTTGGTTAAGGCGCGTATCGGCCTTGCGATGGAGCTCGTCAGCCAAAGGCCCGCCCCAATCAGAACCAGGAACGATAGCAAGGTTCCCATCGCGATGACGATTCTTAACGTCCCGGCGCTGGATTCGGCATCCTTGTTGCGTTCGTTCAAAAGGTTGTGTTCATTGACCTTCATTTCACCGACCAGATTGCGTATCTGGTCCATGATATTTTTGCCTTTATTTGTACGAACAAGTTTGAGTGCGGCTTCGAGACCTTTCCCTTGATCGCGTCTAAGATCGATTGTTTCTTGAGCTACCTCAAGTTTGGCCGCCGCCAACGGACGGATATCATTAATGAGCACCTGCTCCTTGGGATTGTCAGCCGTGAGCTCTTGGACCTTGTTAATAGCATCGTTCACTTTCTGCGAACCTTGGTTGTAAGGTTCGAGATACGCGTCAGTGCCTGTCAGCAAGTATCCGCGTTCACCTGTTTCGGCGTCTGTGAGTGACGAATCTACCTGGTCAAGGTTTTGGAGCACCTCGAAGGTATGCGCCACCCACTTCTCGTTCTCTTCGTTTTTTACCTGTCCCTGATACGAACTGATTGCCACGACGGCATAGATAACCGCCACAAAAATAAATGTAGTCGTAATCTTACTTCCGATATTCCAGCGCATTACTTTCCTCCTCCGTAGTCTGTTACTGTTATCTCATCGATTTACTTGTTCATTAACCTTAAGCCTGGCATCAACCAGAAGCCGGCCGCCGTCCAGCACGGCCAGCATCTGGCCGGTGACACCTTTAAGAAATCTCTCCCTGATGCCGGTAAGCGTGGGCAGACCCTCCTGAAGGTCTGAAGCGATAACGGAGCGCACTCCATCAATGGAGTCCGCGAGCAACCCGAGCTCGATGTCGCCGCCCCTTAAAACGATGACCCGGTTGAGCTCGGTGAGACCCTGGACCGGCAACTCAAAGAACTTGCGCAGGTCCACAATCGCCAGGATCTGGCCTCGCCGGTTCATGACCCCCGCGATAAATGGCGGCGTGCAAGGCAAGACAGTCAAGTCTTTAAGCTGGCAGACCTCCCCGACGTGACAGATCTCGACACCGTAGGTTTCGCCTGCGATCGTGAAGACCAGGATCTCGAGTCGCTTTACGTCATCCACCGTGACGGGTGGTTTGGCCGCGACCCTGGCGCGCGCTTCGAGAACGCGGCAGACTTCCTCCGGAGAGTGACCGGCCCCGCCGGAAATGAAAGTGGCGGAAACCGCGAGGCGGCGGTGGATGGCTTCCCAGTCAATAGTTCGTGATTTCATTTTCTTATGAACCCAACATGACTTGAACCGACTCAAGAAGTCGGCCGCAGGTCACTTCGTCGGACTCGGGTACGATTTCATCCCTGCTGCGAGCCCAAAGAAGCCCGAGAACGACCTCCAGGTGGCGCTTGGATTCCCTTTGCCTGCCAAAGTGTTTGTAGAGACCGCCTAACGCGTAATGGGCGAGGATAAAATCCTGATCCAGATAGAGAACTTTTCCCAGCATGGCGGTGGATTCCTCCAACCGGCCGAGTTCGTGGCAAATCATCGCGCACAGGTAATAGGCCGCGGGATTGGTGCTGTCAACGTCAATGGCGTGACGACCCATCGCGAGCGCCTCCTCAAGACTGCCCTGGTTGGCATAGACCCGCGCCGCCCTTAAGACTTCATCGCAGGGTAACGGGGTGATCGGCGGGAGAGGCGCCAAAGGCGCGGGAGACAGCGTCAAAGGCGGGCCCGGGTGGCGGGCCGCGGGTGGCGGAGAAATGAATTCCGGCGCTGGCGGAGCGGGATTCGTCAAGACATTTCCCGGCCAGGACTCGACTCGGGTTGTCCGTGACGCCTTGCGAAAGAGAATGACCCCGCCGATATTTTCCATGGCGAACATCGGGAACAACGAATGGCTGGCTTCGGCGGGATTGACCAGAAGATAGCCGCCATCCACGAGGCAATCGCGCAGCGCCGCCACAACTCGCCGCTGATGGTCGGGAGTCAGGTACATGAGAACATTGCGGCAGAAAATCACGTCCATGGCGTTGGTGTGGTTATGGATCGACGGATAAACGTCTTCGGCCAGGTTTAAGTAAGCAAAGTGAACCAGATTTTTGACAGCCGGATTGATGCGGAACTTCTTTTCCGGCGCGGGAGAGAAAAAACCTTCGCGAAAGGAATCTGAAGTGCCTCGGAACGACCATGGGGAAAAGACGCCCGCTTCGGCCTTGGCAATAAATTTTAGATTGATGTCCGTAGCGAGAACCGAGACGTTCCAGGCTCGGCGATCCGGCAACGCGCGGGCACAGGTGATGGCAAGGGAGTACGCTTCTTCTCCTGTGCAACACCCGGCACTCCACAAGCGTAAGGTTCGACCCGCGTTCAGCCGTCCCGCGATGAGTGACGGCAGGATCTCTTGCTCGAGCACTTCAAAGCTCTTTGGATCCCGGAAGAAGTAAGTCTCACCCACGGTCAGGTGGTTCGCAAGCGTCTCGATGTGCCGAGCCGTCAATTCCCTGTTTCGGAGCCATGAAACGCAGGCATCGGGATACTCAAAGCCCAACTCCTGGCTGGCGGCCTTGAGCTCATGAGCCAGATCGGGCCACCGCTCCTCGGGAAAATGCAGGCCCATGCGGTCGGCGATCAAACCGCTCACTTCGGCTAAGAACGTCGCATCTAGGGTAGTGATCATGATTGACTGTGCCCCGTTTTGAGTTTCGTCGGCGCAACCTTGCCGGCTAGGACGGGAATGCCACTAGCATCCTTCAGAACATTTTCAATAGCCGTTTCTTCGTCGAGAGAAAGCAGGCGATTGAGGTCATGGATCAGGACCAACCCATCCGCAAGACTGATTGCGCCATCGACGAGCTCCATCCCAGGCAGTATCTTTTCCGCGGGCGCATAGCTCTCCGGTGAAATCTCGATAACTCCCTTCGTTTGATCGACCAAAAGCGCGACGGTTCGCCTCCCCGTTGTGGCAACAATAAGATGGTCTGATAGACGAATTTCGCGTGAAGGATGGCCGAAGCGTTTTCGAACATCGATTACGGGCATGACCGAGCCTCCGAGATCCATAATGCCCAGTACGATCGGTGGCAGCTCGGGAAGCGGCGTGATGGCGACCGCGCGAATCGACCGCTTCACACGGTCGAGAGGCAACGCATAGCACTGTTCGTCCAAAGAGAAGACCACCACCGACCGTCGTGGGGCCTCAGTTTCCGTCCTTACAAGCAGAGCTTCCATCAATCCCCCTACCAACGGTTTCAAAAATATCGGTCATCAAATGGTCATAACGATTTTTTCCGCTCAAAAACCGGGATTTTTGAATAACCCACCTACTTTTACAGTCACAAGTTTCTAGCTATTTAAAACATGAATTATTTAGGCCGAAATCAGTTTGGTCTCATCAGTAATTCATGCTGCTGAGGGGAATAGATAAAGCAAGGAACATGCTCAAATCACGTCATCAACTAGCCCTTGAAAACCCTTTCAAGAGAAAAAGAACACTTATTTTTGGGTGTTTGGAAAACTAGCTGGAAAACAATTGCCGCACAATCAAAATGATAAAACATCGAATCGTTTTGATAGGCTTTCGCGTATTAAAAAATGAGAACTAATTTCTGTGGCGGGTTAGAAATGAAAATACACAACTTTTTTTGGGACTATACGTAAAGGATGGTTAAACAACGTCGGCCCTCATTTCGGTGTTTTACTTTAGCTTCTCGGGGGGACATATCTTAACCTTTTACACATGGAGCGAAGTTTAACGTATGGATTAAGTTCAAACGGATTTTTTTTGCTGTCCACGACAGGTCCCCATCGTGGACAAGTCCATGCGCTTATGACCACCTGCAAAACCTACCACATCACCCGCAGTTAAGCAGAACAAAATTAATTTATCGCGGGTGAGCGCTCTCCGTTGCAGCTTATCTTCGTGTTTAAAAATAACGCGCTTTGAAGCTTAAATCGCCCGATAGGCGTCTAAATTGGGCAACTAATTTGGAGGAAATGGGAATGTCAAAACATAGGTTTATTTTCGTTGTTCTCGTCTTAACAGCGATGATGGTAACGATTGTTCAAGCGCAGATAAACACGGGGATCGGAAACAACGGCATACCGGATAGTTTTCATACGGCCCTCAAGGATTATTTTAAGGTTTCGGAACAGCAAATTTATTCCTGCCAGCAAAGCGGCATTCAAGACGAGGAACTTCCGGTTGTTTTTTTTATCGCCCAAAGGGCTAATGTGGATCCTGACGCGGTGGTAGTGGTTCATTCCAGCGGTTTAAACTGGATGCAGGTGGCGGCCCACTTTCATTTGAATCCCTGGATTTTCTTTATTCCCATCCAAGGTGATTTGAAAAACACGCCTTATGCCAGGGGCTACAGTTATTACCAAAGCCGGAAACAACGCGTCGATCTGACCGACAACGAAATCATCAATTTCGTGAACTTGAAATTCATTTCCGAGCATTATGACCGCGCTCCGCAAGAGATTGTCCAAATGAGGACCGCCGGCAAAAGTTTTTGGGATATTAATGATTCCTACGCCAGGAACAAAGACGGGGCCCAGTGGGATGTAAAAACATTCAACACGGGCGACCCGGATGATGCACCAACGGTTACGCCGTCCCGCCACGGCCATCGACATAGCCAGCAGTAATTTCCCGATAATGCGTTTGAATAATGGTATTTAAAAAACATCGTGGTTATCGTGTGTTGTTAAAAGAAACATCCACCCACCGCACTTTTTGAACATTCTTTTAGGGTTTTCTCTTTTTTACTTTTTCTGGCCAATGACACCTCCCGGTAAGGAACAACCCACAGAAGCTATTTTAGCCAAATGTCGAAAAAATTATTGTCCCCTAAGGGTCCCCGCCATAGACAGCCAAAAACAATTTCAAACAACAATACCAGGATAATGTTTCTTCAAGAATCCCCCTGCCTTATGAACTGACACCTCCAACAATTCAGGCAATTTGGGGATGAGCAAAATGAGGGGCGCCATGAGGATGTTAAGCAAACCCATGATCCCCAGGGTCACATAAAGGCCCGATTGGGCAATGAGCAAGCTGCCTAACGCCGTGCCCAAAGGGTAAAGCCCCAGGCACAGAAAATCGATGATGGAATTGAATCGGGAACGGTGGGAATCCGGAATGACTAAAGCCAATTGGGTTTCGAATTGAATATTGGCCATGGAACTTCCAAGCCCTACCCCAAACAACATGGCCATCGGAAGAATGACTCCCGGCGCCCAGGGCAAAAGCATAAAGCCGATCCCCTGTAGCACGAGACAATAAATCAATATCGCCCTGCGTTTCAAAAACTTCTGTATCCCATTCAAAATCAACGAACCCGCAATAGCGCCCAGTGCAATACTGCTCTCTAGACCACCCAAATACCAGGCTGGCATGTTTCTTACCAATTTGACAAAAACGGGAAGTGCCACCCACAGGGGGGCCTGCGCTAAATTGATCATCATGGCCAAGATCGCCAGCCAAAAGAGAACCTGAATTTTAAAAAGAAGCCTGAAGCCGTCGAAAAACTCGGCCTTCCAATGGGACAATGATTTTATGGGCGGGACTTTTCTTTTTCTCCGCGGAACCGTGTTGGCCCGAATCAAGTTTGAGCTTAACCCCGCGATCAGAAAGGAGGCCGCGTCGGTCAAAATAGCGCAAAAGACGCCAAAAACCGAAACGATGAGTCCGCCCACCACACCCCCGGCCACGCCCGCGAACGCATTGATGCCGTAAGATTGCTGGAAAGCGGTTTGCCATTTCTTTTTTTCAACAATCAGTGGAATGATTCCCGGTTCAGCCGCGTTAAATAACGCGGTTCCCACGGAAGACGCCGTATACAAAACGGCCAGCAAAACAAGATTGAAATAGTCGTAATAGACCATGGATGCCACCACACCACCGACCAAAAACCGGCCCAGGTCCGCGATGACGATTAATTTCTTGCGTGAAAAGTTATCCCCCAAAGGACCAAACACTGGCAGGAGCACCAGGCTGACTATCATGGCCGGCACGAGAACCGAAGCGATGGCTTTGGCCGATCCGGTTTTTTCCAAAATCCACCAGGACAGGGCAACCGTCCGGCAGCCGTTTCCCAACAGGGACACCAACTGCCCCAATCGAAATTTCCAAAAATCAGGACCTAAAGATGAACTGAATAGCTTCGTAAAATAATTCTTTGTTGGGCTCAGGTTAATTTAACCTTTCACTTGGAATATATCTCAGGAGAGAAATTCCTGTCTACAACGGGTCCCCTTGTTGGACTCAAACCAAATTTCTCCGAAAAGGTTTAAAGAATTTCCCCATAACAATCCAGAATGGAAGCTTTGATAGGCATGAAATAAGCATTCCCGTTCATAGAAGTGATTCGGTTCAAAATAGTTTTAGTAAAATCACGATTCCAGCTTAATGTGGGCGTGAAATTTTGAGGAAATATGACTTTGTTTCTTGTCTCCCAATAATTTTTCGAATTCATACTCAAAACCGGAGAAACGCCCCAAAATACGTCATAGGATTGGAGCAATTCAGAACAAATGTCAAAAAGACGGATATCGAAAAAAGGCTGCGTGAAAAAGCCATCGGCACCAGCGTCCCGTTTGGCGTGGACATAATCAAGTTCTTTGTGGATTCCCTGCCGATAAGGATCAAAAGCCGCACAAATCTTAATTCCCGGTATTTCCTTTTTGAATTTCTTGATAACTTCCAACACGTCGGACGGGTACATTTTTCTGGACATGTCTTGGGGAAGATCACCACTGATGACGATTAATTCCTTCAAGTGATTTTTTATAAGAAAAGACGCCATGGGTAAAGGTTCGTTCAAGTTAATATCAACAGCCCTGATATGTGGTATCGCATTTTCAAAAAAAGGTTTCACATACCCGCAAGCCACCCAGCTTCTCAAATCAAATCGCAATAAATCAGGAATATTTATTGCGTTTACCTTTTTTAGATTTTTTGAAATTTTTTCAACTTCTTCCAATATGGAATCTTTACTTCTCGGCACCAATTCCAATGAAATTCTCATTAAACTGCTCCCTATTTCACACAAAAAGATACGGCTATTTTTTTCGGATAGTAATGTACCACTTTGGTTTCATCCGTCCAAAATCAGTTCTGTAGTGAGTTCTTAAACTTCTCTTCGAATCAAGAACATAGGAATGTCCATTTTCACGAACAAACACCACCCAATGCCAAACAGGCCGGCCTTTTTCAAGATGCCATTTGATGGATAACAAAGCGGGATTTGGCAAAGCTTCCCATGATCGAAATAGCTTTTCTCCAGACCCTGGTTTAATACCTAAATGTTTCAGCAGGCTTCGGACATGAGAAGTCTCCGACCACATTTTTTTGTCCTCGGCGAAAATACCGATCGAATTAGCGATTGATTTTGCTTTGGGATAGGAAAGTCCCGCGATCGCAGCAACGCTTGCGATCGCGCAACCTGTAGGTTGTAACTGAATAACTGGCTTCACAATTCTACCCCTCGTTTTATGCCGTTCCCCATTTAACCCGAAGCCATAGTCTCTCGTGGATAAAATAAGCGACGGTCGTATAGACGTTGCTGACGATAACAAACCCGCCGGCCACATTGGTGCTTCCGGTGAAGAACTTGATAGCGGTAAAGTCCAGAATCATGATGAGGCACCGGTAGGTAATGGCCTTCACCACCGACCTTTTCCAGCTTCGGGTGGGCTTCTTTTCTTTCTTAATCTTCCTCATTCGGCTCCCCTTTTCTTACTTTGGTGGTGCTGGTAGCACACGATAGCGAATGCTTCGGCCCCCGCCCAACCGTTCAATGCGTCCTTCTTTGACCAGTCGGTTTAGGTTATAAGCCAGGGTACTGCGGGACATCCCCAGTTCGGCGGCTAAGTCACCCGGTATAGCCTCTCCCCGCTTTTCGATAGCAGCTTGGAGAATATCCAAGTCCTGCCAGCCATCCTTAAGGAGCTTTCGGCCCTTTTTACGGTTTTGGTAAGCCTCGGTTGGGGGTAAAGCGTCGGCTTTGGCTTGGGGTGCTTCAACGGGCAACGGGTTGGGTGTGGGAACAACCGGGGTTGGATTCTTTGGGGTTTCGGCTTTAGGGTTTCCAAAGCCGAAAAGGGTTTTAAATAGGCTTTTAGTGGGTCTTTCTTCGGGCATTTCCGACCTCCCTTATCGGGTTATTCTTCCAATTTTTATGGATTCTGCATAAAAATTGGAAGAATACAACCGCAAAAGTTCAGGGCCTGAACTTTCATTCTTTATCCGGCAAAGAATCACCCCGAACTCTAGTTTTAGCCTTAATTGGGCCGATCTATTCTTCCAATTTTGTAAAATTCATGCACCCCAATTATTAGCTGCCGATAAGCAAGTTACCACTCAGTGGTAAAATTATCGGATTTTGATTAACAGGGAATCAAAATTGGAAGAATAGCTGGGGGCCTTAACCCGCCATCGACCCGAGTTCGTGGATATCCTTGGCTTCCAGAATGCTTTTAGAGATTTCCCCCCGGGCAGCTCGAATAAAGGCCCGGCCTAGCCGTTCGGTGGTGGTCACCGAGTTGGGAAAGAGCCGGACCAACAGAGGCAGAATTGGGCCAAACAGGTCGTAAAACACCCGGTAGAGGGTGGTTCTGGATTTAAACCCCTTCAGGGGCTGTAACCCCGCCAGACGGATCATCACGGCCACCCGAAAGGGCATTTTTAAAAGGTCGTTCTCGGTCCGGCCCTTTACCCTGGCCCACATGACCGGCCCTTTTTCGGTGGAATCCGCACCCGTGCCGGACACATAGCAAATCCCCAGATCGGGGTTTAATTTCAAAAGCAATCCGGCGATTTGAACAGGCAGGTCGTGATTGATCTTCGTATATCCCGCCTCATCGAGGCCGGCGGCCGAAGCGCCCAGGGTAAAGAAGCAGGCGTTATACCCTTTCAGTTTTTCCTGAAAAAGATCCATGCGGAAGAGATCGGGAATGACCAGTTCCTTCAGCTTGGGGTGGGTCATGCCGCAAGACTTGCGCCCCACAGACAGCACCGAGCTGACCTGAGGGTCTTTGAGGCATTCATTCAACACCCCCGCACCTACCATGCCGCTGGCGCCGAAAATAATAACTTTGAGATCGTTGATCGTCTTTTCCATTTCGTGACTGCCTTTAGATTAATTTTTTGGATTTATAGACTTAGTTCCCTCACGAGTTAAAAAATTGAGGAAAACTAATTAGCTCATTCCGAAACCCTCGCCCCTTGTTGGAGAGGGTAGGGTAAGGGGTGATTCAACGAATTAAGGCCAACCTCACCCTGTCCCTCTCCCTCAAGGGAAAGGGAACATGTATATAAGTCCCTAATCTTTTTCCAGCTTCAACACTTTATCAAGCCGGCGTTTGAACCTTCCGGTTCCGTGATAACGGGCGTTGAGAAAATTTTTGACCAGTTCCCAGGCCAGGGCATAGCCCGTCACCCGCCCGCCCAGACATATGACGTTCATATTGTCGTCCTCCACGCCCTGGCGCGCGCTAAAAGGATCGGTGATCAAGGCCGCCCTGACTCCTTTTATCTTGTTGGCCGCCACACAGGCCCCAACCCCGCTGCCGCAAATAGCCAATCCACGGAAAACTTTTCCTTCCGCCACCGCCCGGGAAAGAGGCACCACAAAATCCGGATAGTCGTCTTCCGGAACCAATTTAAACGCTCCAAAATCTTTCACTTCATAACCGGCGGTTTTGAGAAGCGCCGTGATTTTCCCCTTCAACTCGAAACCGCCATGATCCGCGGCGATACCAATCGTTATTTTTCTTTTAGGTTTCATGGTCATCCCTTTTAGTTTCTAACGCCCCACCGATTATACTTTTCTTAGGATCAAAAAAAGCCTATTGAAGCAGGACGATCCAATTGGGCACGGCCTGGATCAGGAACCCAACGATAGCGAAAGTAACCCCAACCACCGCCAGCGAGCGCCGGGACAGCCGGTCCACCTTCCATTCCACCCAGGGTGTGATGTAAGCCACAATAAAACTGGCACCACCGATGGTTAAACCAAACTGCCAGGGTGGGATTAAAGAAAAGGGCTGGCTGGCCGTAGCCCAAGCCAGGTAACCCGCCGCCCAGAAGGAAAGCCCGGCGCCCACAGTACGAAGCAGGGCCTGGCCGATATTCCTGGCGCTGATGACCAGGTGTCGGCAGACCTCGAGATTGTCCACCGGGGAGAAACCCAAAAGATAGATCGAGCAGTTGAAAAAGGCGTAAATCGGAAAAAAGAAAACGGCGATCCTCGGGTTGGTGATGGCCGACAAACCGATGGTCAAGGCCAGGGCCCGGCTGGAACCCAAAAGGATCTCCATGACCCAATGCCGGCGCTTCCCCTTTGCCCTCATCCGGCGGGCTTCCATGTAAAAGTCGTAACCCAGGTTCACCCCCATGCCCAGGCTGGCGATGAGCCCAAACCTCAATCCCATTCCAATACTATAGGCCACGCCGAAAATGGCCGTGTAGGTCACCACCCTGGTCACACCGGCCAGGGGTCCATCCTTCCCGCCCAGGATATCGTAGGTCAGGTAAAGCCCGCCCAAAGCGCCTAAAAGCGATCCCCCTAAGTTGCACCAAGCTTCCCAATGTTCCATGCTGGATCTCCCCAAATGCGTCTTTTGTCGATAGATTATCCCCGTTGGGGAAAAGGGTTAGCGCCTTTTTTCGGTCACAAAGGGGATAATGACCGATAAATCCAAATCCCCCTTTTCTTTCGCCACTTCGCTCGTCACTTGATAGGCCGCCTCGGCCGCCGGAAGGAAAAGTTTTTTTTCGTGGGCCTCCGTCAAAACCAAACCCAAATCCTTGTTCATGAGCCTTAAGGGAAACTGAGGGGAATAATCACTCCGTTGGATCTTGTCGAATTTACCCACAAAGGCCGGCCCAATGACGGCGGTTTTTGAAAGTACGCTCAAAAGAATGTCCCGTTCGAGCCCCAGGCCTTCTCCCAAACTGACCGATTCCGCGATGGCTTGCATACCTAGCCCTAAGAGCAAGTTCACCACCAGCTTCATTTGAACCCCCGAACCAGCCGGTCCCATCAGATACCATTGTTTGGCGATGGTTTCATAGAGGGGCACACAGGATTCAAATATTTCCCTGGAACCTCCCGCCAGTAAAGTGATAGTGCCAGCCTTGACCGCCGGGGTGGATCCGGAAATAGGAATATCCATCAGGTGAACCCCCAGCTCTTTAGCCCGGGCGTGCAGTTCCCCGCTCGCCGAGGGGGAGAGGGTGCTCATTTCCAGGACGATCAAACCCGGTTTTGGTTTTTCTAATATTCCGTTTTTTCCCAGATAGACCTCACGGGCGGCCTCGTCGTTGGCCAGGCTGGATATGACGAGGTTCACATTCGCGGCCAATTCGGAAGGGGTTTGATCCACCTTGATCCCCAATTTCTGGAATTCCTGGGCGCGTTGGGGGCTGCGATTCCATACCCGAAGATTCCATCCCCCGGATACCAAGCGGTGGACTAGGGCGTTCCCCATGAGGCCCAGTCCGGCAAAACCGATTCGAATTTGATTTTTATCGATGACGGTCATTTTCTGAACCTCCTTAATTAAAAGCCTCAGCCTGGTTTCCTTCCACTGGCAGGCCCGATTCAGCCCATTCTTTAATGCCGCCCGCGTAGCCTTCCGCTTTAAGTCCAGCCTGGGTCAAAGCGGTCGCGGCTTCCTGAAAATGGCGGCAGGGAAACCCTGAACAATAGGTGATGAAAAACTTGTCTCTGCCGTATTTTTCTTGAACCTCTTGGACGAATTTTTCAGGCCGGGTACCCACCAGGGGCAGGCTGTCGGAGCCCTTGATCCTCAGCAGGTCATAATCCGTTTTGGGCAGGACATCGAGGACGACCGTGTCTTTTTCCTTCATCTTTTCCAGAATTTCTTCCTTGGTCATGGCTAATCCTTTTCCGCCAGCATTTCTTTGAGAGCGCTCAAAAAGGGCCCGTATTCCCAATCCCCGTCATAACGGACACCGTTCACAAAAAAAGTCGGAGTGCCGTTGACCCCGCTGCGGACGCCTCCCTCGAAATCCGTCTCGACCCGTTTTTCTACCGAGGCTTTTCCCACCGCCTCGTTCAAGGCTTCCACATCCAAACCCAACTGCGCCGCGTAATCGCCTAAACTTTCCACGTCCAGGTTTTCCTGCTTCTGGAAAAGCGTATCGTGCATCTCCCAAAATTTTCCCTGCAGGGCTGAGGCCTCCGCGACCTTGGCGGCGTTGAGCGCGTCTTGATGGACTTCCGAAAGGGGAAAATTGCGGAAGACGAATTTTAATTTTTCCCCCAGCGCCCTTTGAAGACGCTTCACGATGGGAAAGGCGTGACCACAATGGGGGCATTGGTAATCCCCGTACTCCACCAGCACCAGCGGAGCGTTCTCCGGACCCTGGGAATGATCTTCTTTAGAAACCGGAATTTTGAGTTTGGACGATGAGCTCATGACTTCTCCTTTTTCGACAGGGTTTCTAGCGCGTCCAAAATGCCGTCAGCGCCCGGATTGACTCCTACCGGAGACAAGTAACTCCACCGAATGACGCCTTCCCCGTCGATGACGAAGAGCGCCCTTTCGCTGGTTCCCTCGTGCTCGCGGTAGGCCCCGTAAAGTTTGGCCACCGCTCCTTTGGGCTCAAAATCCGAGAGGATAGGAAAACGGTATTTGCGCTCCTTGCCGAATTCCAGGTGGCACCAGATGCCGTCCACCGACAGGCCGATGACCTCGGCATTGTGTTTTTTGATCATGGGCAGAACTTCGTTATAGAGGGCCAGTTGATCCCCGCAGACAGGACTCCAGTCGGCGGGATAGAAAACCAGTACCACGTTTTTACCGCGAAACTCGGAGAGCGAAACCTTTTGGTCCGGGGTGGATGGCAGTGAAAAATCCGGAGCCGGGATACCTTCTTTTAATATCGGCATGACATCCTCCTTTTTTATAACAACCCCCGCAGGTTAAAAAGGACTCTAGCCGACTTTTAAACAGGATTTCAACCGGCGGCTGATTTTGTCCCAGACATCCCAAAAGCCTGAGCTCAAACAACAAAAACCGGAAAAGAAAGAAGTCTTTTCCGGTTTTGTGAGGCTTTTAAGAATTTAACGACTGTAAAGGGCGGTGATTTTGGATTCCGCCAGCTTGTTGGCGTTGATGTAAAAACCCACCATGGCGGCCGGGGCGGTGGCGTCCAGATCCAGGGACTTCACCTTCAGGGCATAGATGGTGAAAATATAGTGGTGGGGCGCTCCCGGAGGAGGACAGGGCCCGCCGTAGCCGGTTTTGCCGAAGTCGGTGCGGCCCTGCACCAGCCCTGGTATGGAAGCGTCATTCGCCGCGAAACCCTTGGGTAGTTTGTGGACATTGGCCGGGATATTGAACACCACCCAATGCCACCAGCCGCTTCCCGTGGGAGCGTCCGGATCATAGGCGGTCAGAGCGTAGCTTAAAGTGCCCTCCGGGCCCTTGGTCCATTTCACTTCGGGCGAAAGATTGCCGCCCTTGCAGCCGAAACTGTTGAAGACCTGTTCATCGGCCATGGTGGCGCCGTCTTTGATATCGGAGCTCTTCAATTCAAACGCCGAAGCCGTCTGTGCCATCAGGCCCAAAACCAGACCTGCCCCCAAAAGTGTTCCGCCCAACTTACCCCATTTGCTTTTCATACCGTTCTCCTCGATTCATAAAATAGTTCAGCGATTCGCTGAGATTAAAGGGCTCCGCCCCCAAAAAGCAATGACCTCAAGAACCTTTAACCGACTTTTAAATAAGATTTCAACCGATGGCTGATTTCGTCACGGACTTCCCTAAAGCTTTTTAGCTTTTCCTCGTCCGTCGTAGCCCCCTTACCCGGGTCTGGCAGGGGCCAGTGAATCCGCTCTGCCTTACCCAGAAAAACAGGGCATTCTTCCTCAGCGCAAAGGGTAATCAACGTATCCACGGTAGAAGGGTCAATATCCGTCACCGACTTGGAATATTGCTTGGAAATATCAATGCCGATTTCTTTTAAGACCTTGATGGAATAGGGGTTCACGGTGGAGGGTTTGGACCCGGCGCTTTGAATAAGGCCCTGGTCACCCAGCAGGTTTTTGGCGATGCCTTCGGCCATCTGGCTTCGGCCCGAATTGGCCACACAAAGAAAAAGTATCTTTTTCACGACTTGCTCCTTTTTTGATGAACCGGTGTTAAACGAATTGCTTCGTACAACAATGCGGCGGCAACTGCCCCCAGACAAGGGCCTAAAACGTAAATCCACATAACCTCTAACTGTCCTTCAAACAAGGCCGGGGCCAAAGACCGGGCGGGATTCATGGAAGCACCCGTCACCGGTCCTCCCACCCATGCCGCCAGCATGACAGTGCCGCCAATGGCCGCGCCCGCCATAGTGCCGACCGCTCGGGTGTCGGTAGCGACCGCCACAATGACGAACATCAAAAAGAAAGTCAGAATAATTTCCCAGCAAAGAGCCTGACCCCAGGGAACCGCCGGAATTGTCGCCCCATAAGATTGCCCCATCGGAAGGATGAATCTTAAAACGCCGATCGCGAGTAATGCCCCTGTGAATTGGGAAAACCAATAGACCAGAACTTCCTCAAAAGGAAAATGCCGGGCCGCCGCAAACGCCAACGTGACCGCCGGATTAAAATGAGCGCCTGAGATGTGCCCCACCGCGTAAATCATTACCGCCACCGCCAAACCAAACACCACCGATATACCCGCGTGGGAAATAGTACCGGGAAACCTTTCGGCCACCATCACGCTTCCGCATCCGGAGAAGACCATAGCGAATGTGCCGATAATTTCGGCGATGGATTTTTTAAGAAGGACATTTTTTATTTGCAGCAAGTGCTGTTCCCCGCCGCCGAAGAATGAACTGGCAACTGTTCGTAAACGTGGAATATCTCCCACGAATTGCCGTCCGGGTCTTTGAACCAAGCTTTGTCCTGACGGGCAAAGCAGCAATCCGTCTGTTTTTCTTCCTCTGTGGCAATGCCGCCTAAGTTAAGGCGATTTTGAAAATCTTGAAGTTCTTTCGGCGAATCCACCTCAATACCGAAATGGCTTACCCGGCTGATGGCGCTTCCCTCGTGGGAATTCATGGAAAAATTCAGGGCCGGTTTTTTAAGATCAAATTTCGCATAATCATGGGTTTGTTTCTGCGGCTTGACCGCGAATACCTTTTCATAAAACTCGACCGACTTTTCGACGTCTTTGACATTGATCGACACATGGACTCTCATGACAAACCTCCCTGTTTCTTTTTCTTCCCGACCCAGCCGCCCAAAACGGTTTTGAGCTTTTTCTTCATGCCCTGGAGTTCGTTGATTTTGGCCTCGAATTCGCTAATCTTCGCCGTGAACAAATCCACCGTCATGTCACAGCAGGGTTCCAACCCCTTGTCGCCGCAGCACATGATTTTTTTAATTTCATTCAGGGTCAGCCCCAAAGTCTGGGCTTTTCGGATGAAAACCAGCTGATCTACCGCTTCACGGGAGTAGGTTCTGAAACCGCCGGCGCTTCGGGCGGGCTTTTTGAGCAGTCCCTGCTTCTCGTAATAGCGGATGGTATCAATGGGCATGCCGCTTTTTTTAGAAACTTGTCCGATTTGCAGAATGGATTCGTTGGTTTTCATGCCTGACTCCTGGGAAAGTATAAGGTCTGGAGTATACTCCAGAGTCAAGCGCGTTTCTGATAAGCGATTTACTTATTCATCATCCAAAACAAAAGCGATCCAAAGACCCCAACGGCCACGCCAATGTCCCGAAACCCTTTGAACTTCAAGAACACTGAAAACTCATCCCCCAGCAGAGTGAGAAAACCCGCCAGTATCCAATCGGGATGGTCGGCCGGAGAAATCGCGCGCGCCAGATAGATGGCCGCGCCGCCCTTTAAAATATTGAGCATCAAGATAAACAGGCCAAAAGGCACACCCGTAATTTTCCACAGTTGGGGCAGACTCATCGGCCCGTTTAAATTTTTGAGGAGGTCTATTTTTTTAAAGCCTTTTAAAACCAAATAGCCCACCGGCAAAGAACCAATCAGGTAAGCCCCTAAGTACAAAAGCAAATCGTCCATATGCCCCTCCTGTTATTCGAAATTTACAGCTAAAACCGAAAAGCCAGCTCCGCGCCATAGCCTCCGCTTTGAGGAACTATGGCATGAACGCTCAAACCAGGCTTGCCCAAAAGCTCCAAACTGACCAGTGTTGCCGCGTGTGTGCCCAGGGCAATCCAGGCCCGGTTGCGGATATCCGGGTCTGAGGAACTTAAAAGCTCCACCACAGGGTAAACCGTTTTGGCGATACCCGCGACGTTCACCAAAAACATTCCCGAATATTCCTTTCGGGTCAAAATAATCCCCCAGCCCAAAGCGTCCACGCCCGCGGTGGACCAGCCGTAAACATCGGCGTGATCCAAAAAAGCCTCGGTATAGGCCCAGGCGTAATAATCCGCGGCGACCAGCGGAACGGTAATTTCCTCATTTTTGCCGAAGACCCGCAGGGGAACCAGAACCAACATAAGAATAAAAATAAGTTTCTTCATGGCTTTCGCGCCGAAGAAGCTTCGTTTTTAGACTTGGGCAAAGTGGCGTCGACTAAAACAGCCTCTACGTTGCCGATAAATATCTTGCTTCGTACCAGAACCGGCATGTGTCTTTCGTCATCCGTGAGCCAGATGTCGATATCGTCCGTATTGCGAAAAACCGTGGCGTAGCGCACGTGGGGTTTGATTAAAAGGCAGTCATAGGTACCTGAAGGGATGGTGATTTTTTCTTTTTTAATGACTTCCACGATCAAATTGTAGTTTTTCCCATCGGCGTGGGCGGGGATGGAATAGTTCTTCCCCACCGCCATGGACAGAAGCCTGAAATAGTAAAAACAGGAAATAATGTCCTGGGTAAAGGGAGCCACATCCATTTCCTCGGGCGATTTGCCATCCCGCGACCGGACCACCTTGTGTTTCAACTGGTCATATAGTTCAAGGTTTTGGGCCTTATGTTTGCCTTCCAGCACGTCGTTCTCGAATTTCCAGGGAATAAAATCAACCGCGTCAAAATAACTGGTTTGCGTGTCATGCACCTGAAAAACTAGGCTGAAAGGAAATGCGGCGGTGGCCTTGGCCGACAGGGGATAACAGGGACGGTCATGAACCGTAACCGGGTTTCCGACTTCAATGGTGCCGTACCCGCCCACCATAGAAAGAGCGGTGACCTCAAAAGTAAGTTTTTCTCCCGGGCCAAAAGCCTTGTTCTCCCTGGGACGAGGAACCTTTGTGATGTTTTCTGGCGTGGTGTCCCGATGGGAAATAGGGCCCGTTTCTTCCCTTTCCGCAGGGGTCCCCACCGGTGCTTTTTTATGGATCAGGTCCTTGGGATTGGGAAAATTCATAGGGTTTAAAATTCTCAATACCCTTCCCTCTTTCAACTTGCGTTTCAAACTCAGGTGATTGGCGGAAGCGATTTTTGACGCCTCGGACGCCTGGCCGTAATAGATGACCGCGATGGACTGAAATGTATCGCCGTCTTGAACCTTGTATTTCAACACGACGCTTTCGGTCATTTGACGCGAGAGGGAAGCCGCGGGAGGTATTTGAGTCTCTTTATTTTCGGCGAAACGGGTTTCGCCCTTTTGGACAAACAGCAAAGTGCAGCCCTGGACAAAAAAAGAGAAGGACAGAATGAGCATTAAAAAAAAGATAGCCTGCCAATTTTTAGAAAGAATAACCCGCCTCCAAAACCAAACCATCGTTTCGGGGAGAAAGATTCCATGTGATGGAGTCGGACTGTTTAGTCACGCGGTCGTAGCGTTGGACCGCGGCGTATTTTGCGGTGCTGGATTCCAGCACCAGAAGCCCGCCGGCGAGACCCAAAACGGCCCCTGGTGCGGCGATAGGCAGATAGGGCGTGGAAATATCTAGGCCGATCACATAGATATGAGTATTGGGAAAAAGAAGCGAAAGAAGCGACAAACCGACAGAACCTCCCAGCCCAATAAAACCAACTGTTTCATCCGATTCGGATTTACTCAAAAGCGAGTTGGCCTGCGGGTCATTGAGGGATTCAATCACCGTCTTCAACTCTGACCCGTTCAGCACCTTGTCATTTTGCAAATACTGCATCCCGCCCAGGGTCGTCCAATGGGTGGTGATGGGGGATGTTGCCGGAGTTGAATCCAGGGAATCATCTTGCGCCATCGCTGAAACCGTGAACAAAAAAACAGAAATCATAACCATCAAAAATCGGATCATAGGATTCCTCTAAAAATCAGATTGTTTTCGCGATCTGATTTTAGCAGAGGACCCGCCATTCCCCACAACGGTCTATTGAAGGGACGGCATCAAAAGACGTTTCCATTTCGGCTTTAGTTTTAATAACGATTCGGCTGAATATTTCCCGCCTCCTACGATAAACAAAAACAGAAGCCCCAGGAACATTGCGTAATCCGTTCTGGCCTCATGAGCCATCGCCCAAAAACCCTTATCCAGCAGGATGGGAACTTTTGTTAAAGCGATCGCCGCGCTAATATCGATGAGCAAGGGTATAGCGGACAAACGGGTTAAAAAACCGATAATAATAAAAAAACCAAAGACAATTTCTACCACACCAACGAAAGGCGCTACCACACAAGGTCCGGGGATTCTTATCTGGGCGAATCTTCCCAGGCCACAAGTCGCGGGAAACAGAAATTTTTGAATTCCCTCAGAGAGAAAAATGGCCCCCACAGCCAGACGGATTAAAATCAACGCTTTTTCAGTTTTCATAAACACTCCGTCGCCATTGCGGGAATCTTGAATCCCTTATACTTTAGGATATGCTTCAATTTGAAAGATAGGCCAGTCCCACAGAAAGTGGCGTAAGAGGTACTAATGAATAAACTCCACGGATTTTTCATTTTGATAGCTGTCTTTTTGGCTGTCACGCTTCCCGCCTGGGCAGGACCTCCATTTTTAACCGATGACCCGGAGCCGGTAGATCTGAACCATTTCGAGTTTTACGTTTTCGAGACCTCGATTGGTTACAGCGGGAATACTTTGATTCAGGGACCCGCAGCAGAGTTCAACTGGGGAGCCCTGCCAGAAGTGCAGCTTCACGTCATTAGTGGACTTAACTATCTATCACCCTCCAGCGGCCCTTCCGCTTATGGTTTAGGCGACACCGAATTGGGTGTTAAGTTTAGATTTATAAAAGAGGGAGAAAACAATCCTCAAGTGGGCATTTTTCCATTGCTAGAAATCCCCACCGGCAATCCTTCCAACGGATTGGGCAACGGCCTGGCCTGGTACAAATTTCCCCTCTGGATTCAAAAAAACTGGGGGCCCTGGACCACCTACGGCGGAGGCGGTTACGCGTTGAACGCCGCCGCCGGAATGCGCGATTACCCCTTTGGCGGCTGGCTTCTGCAACGGGATTTGAATAGTTCGTTAACGCTGGGAGGAGAACTTTTCGCCCAGGGTCAGGATATGGATACGGATCAGGGGTTTCTGCTGGTGAATATCGGTGGTCAGTTTAATTTTTCCCGGGATTTCAGCCTCCTTTTTTCCGGAGGCCATTCCATCGCAGGACAAGACACAACCGTCACCTATCTGGCTCTTTACTGGACCTGGGGACCGGAAAATAAAGATAAATAACACTTTGCCGGGGCAGACAAGCCCCCTTCACAAAAAAAGACCGGACCATGAGGGGCCGGCCTTTTTGAACTCTTTTATTTCAATTTTAAACTAAATGTAAACACCAGTGAGCTACGGCGCCAGCGGCGACCAACAACAAAATTCCCATCATCATTTTTTCGTGACCACACATACCCTTTTGCGCCTTGCAAGCTGCCTGTGAACACATCATGGACATAACAACCTCCCCGGATGAATTGAAACCTATGTACAGGTTAATGAGACTCCAAAGACCCACAAGTTACAATCACGAAAACTATTACTTGGCGTTTTGCGGTTTTAAAGCCAGTACTTGTTGAATTTCGCCTTCCAATTCTTCCTTCGACAGGGCGCCTTCCCATTTATCAACGGCTTTGCCCTTTTTAAAAAGATAAGAGGTAGGAACCGCCTGGGACTGGGTGTCCCGATATAACCCCGGGCTCTGGTCCACATCCACCCGTACGACTTTCAGACGGCCTTTGTACTCCTGTGCCACCTGGTCAACCACCCCGCTGTACATGCGGCAGGGGCCGCACCATGTCGCGAAAAAATCGACCAATACGGGCAGTTTGGATTTAATCACCTCAGCTTTGAAATTGTCTTCCGTGACGGTGGAAACCGAAACAGATTGGTCCGCCGGGGAGATAGACGTCAGTTCCTGTCCATAGGTTTTTGTAAAAATACCCAGGAACAAAAGTGAAGCGATCAAAATGGGCGCCAGACGATTCATTCAATTCTCCAATACAACGTTGATAATGACAGACAATGAGCTAATCACTAATACGTCGTCGGGATAAATAGAGTTACCCCTTAAATATTTATATCAACCCTTTACCGGCTTCCCGGGGAGGCCCGATCGAAAGGGCGCCCGAGGGGCACTTGGCAACCTGGTCTTTTAACTCCTGGGTAGATGCGGCCATGGGGTCAATCCAGGGTTTACGGTTTGGGTCGAACACGTCGGGCAGGCCTAAAAAACAGGCCCCGGCGTGGATACAAAGTTTGGGTTTCCAAACCACCGATATTTCGCCGTTGGAATAGCGCATAGTTATCTCTCGTTTCGATTCCATAGTTTTCCTTTTTAAAGAGTCAAGCCGGCAGGTCAAAAAACAAAAAATGCGCGTCCTTTTCAACCTGAACGTCCAACTGTTTTTCACCTTCAATGGACAGTCCGTCGCCCGCCGAGACTTTTTGCGAACCCACCTTTAATTCACCCGTGGCCAATTGCAGCCAACCTTTGCGGCCCTTTGGCAGAGGCAAAACCAATTTCTTCCCCGCCGCGGGCTTCGCCAGATAGAGATTGGCGTCCTGGTTCATGGTGATGGACCCGTCCCGTCCGTCATGGGATACGGCTAAAAACAAATCGCCTTTGGCCAATTGCTTTGCGAAATCCTTTTGGGCATAGCCGGGTTTGAGGCCGTCGGCTTCGGGCAAGATCCAAATTTGGAAAAAATGTGTCTCAAGATCGGTAAGATGGTTGTTTTCCGAATGCCGAACGCCCGTACCGGCGCTCATACGCTGAACTTCCCCCGGCAAAATAGTGGCCGAGGTTCCCATGGAATCCTTGTGATCCAAAGCCCCGGTCAGCACATAAGAGATGATTTCCATGTTCTGGTGGCCATGCGTAGAAAAACCCGTGCCGCCCTGGATGCGGTCCTCGTTGATGACCCGCAAAACGCTGAACCCCATCTGGCCTTCGTCATAATAGCCGCCGAAAGAAAAAGTATGACGGGACTTCAGCCAGCCCATGTCCGCTAAACCACGGTCTTTTGAACCCCTCAAAGTCAACATGAAGCGCCTCCCTTTTGTTAGAAAATAATGACCTGTTTGTCGCGAGCCGTGCCGTTGAGAACTTTTTCATAAGCGGCGGCGGCCTGATCCAGCGAAACGGTTTCGGTTCGGGGTGGAGTAATTTTACCCGCCTCCATCAGAGGCACCCACTGCCTCAAAATTTCCCCGCTCTCGGCGAAAGAAAGTTTCAGCGAGTCCACACCCATTAATACGGATTCTTTGTGGTAAAAATCAACTAGGTTAAGACTGACTCGCGGGTCACCCAGGGAAGAAATGGCCACCTGACGGCCTCGGTGTGCCAGACTTTTTAACCCTTCCTCGAACATCGGTCCGCCGACCGTGTCAAAAATCATGGCCGCCCCCTTGCCGCCGGTCAGTTCCAAAACCGTGTCGGGAAGCCTTTTTTCATCCAGAGCGATCCAACTGTCCACCGGCAGATGCGACACCCGGGACAGGCCGGAAGCTTTGGAAAGGGTTCCTAACACCCGGGCGCCCTTGGCCTTGGCTAATTGAGCCGCCGTAGACCCCACTTGCCCGCTAGCACCAATGATCAAAATAGTTTCCCCAGACTGAAGTTTTCCCGCGTTCATCACGCTTTGCCAGGCGGTGAGAAATGCCACCCCCAACGCGGCGGCCTGAGCGTAAGAAAAGGAAGAAGGTTTCAGGGCCAAAGTTTCAGCGGGAACCGCCAACATTTCGGCGTGGCTCCCGTCCCGGCCAAAACCCAGGTTGCCGCCCGCCCCGAAAACTTCGCGGCCCACTAGAGTCGAAGGCCCCTTTAAAACAATGCCGGAAAAATCCCTGCCCGGTATGCGGGGCAAGGTGGTGGAAAGAAATTTGCCCATAACGTTTTTGGCGTCACTAGGATTGATGGCGGCCGCTTTGATCTGCACCAGAGCCTCACTCTCGACGGGGACTGGCACAGGCCTTTCGCCGACTTGAAGGTTGGAAAGCGAGCCAGTTTTCTGGAAAAAAAGCGCCCTCATTTTTTGCTCGACGTATTGACCCATAAGTTCCTCGCTCATATGAATGATCAGATGACTCATTGCAATGGAGATTTATGCCATTTTGCAACCTGGCCGCTTCTTTCCCGGGCCAATAAGTTATCGCTGTTATAGCTTTATGTTCCTGATTCGAAGCGAATTTAAAATAACCGATACAGAGCTGAAACTCATGGCAGCCCCGGCCAAAATAGGGCTCAATAACAGGCCAAAAAAGGGATAAAGCGCTCCCGCCGCAATCGGAACACCCAGAGCGTTATAAACAAATGCGAAAAAAAGATTCTGGTGAATGTTTTTCATCGTATAACGGCTCAAGCTGATGGCTCTCACAATACCTTTCAGGTCGCCCTTGACCAGAGTCACTCCCGCGCTTTGCATCGCCACATCCGTTCCTGTACCCATGGCAATCCCCACCTGGGCTTGGGCCAAAGCGGGCGCGTCATTCACGCCATCCCCCGCCATCGCCACAACCCGGCCTTCGGTTTGCAGTTTTTTAACGACATCTACTTTGCCTTCAGGAAGAACTCCCGCCACAACGCCATCGAGGTTGAGTTTCTTGGCTACCGCTTCGGCGGTGGATTGACTGTCCCCTGTGACCATTATTACTCTCAAACCCATCTTTTGAAGAGAGTTTATCGCCCCAGGCGTAGTGGCCTTGATGGGATCAGCTACCCCTATCAAGCCCGCAATCTTACCCTCGACCACGACAAACATAACGGTCTGACCCTCCAGCCGGAGAAACTCGGCTTTATCTTTAAAGAGACCCGCCTCTATTTTTAAATCTTCCAACAACTTGGCGTTTCCCAAAGCCATCGGGCGGCCATCCACCTTGCCCGATACTCCCTTGCCGGTAACCGAACGAAAATCTTGAATATCCGTTAGCGCGATTCCCTTTTGCTTGGCTCCATTCACAATGGCTTCCGCTAGAGGATGCTCGCTTCCCTTTTCAAGGCTCGCGACTAAACGCAACAACTCCTCTTCTTTCCAACCATATGCCGTGACGACCGTTTGAAGTTTGGGTTTGCCTTCGGTCAAAGTGCCCGTCTTATCCACCAGCAAGGTGTCTACTTTTCGCAAAACTTCGAGAGCTTCCGCGTTTTTAAATAGAACTCCCGCCGTCGCGCCTTTGCCCATCGCCACCATGACCGCCATAGGCGTCGCCAATCCCAGAGCGCAGGGACAGGCAATGATAAGAACCGCGACCGCGTTGACCAGAGCGTAAACCATACGGGGTTGAGGCCCCACCACAGCCCAAACGACAAAAGTCAAAACCGACACTGCCACCACAATGGGAACAAAATAACCAGAAACCGCGTCAGCCAATTTTTGAATGGGCGCGCGGCTTCGTTGGGCCTCCGAAACCAATTGAATAATCCGCGAAAGCAGACTTTCCGCACCTACCTTTTCCGCCCGGATCAGAAGTGAGCCTGTACCGTTAACTGTGGCACCCACCACTGGAGAACCGGATTGCTTTTCGACCGGTATGGACTCTCCCGTCACCATGGATTCATCTACCGAACTGTAACCTTCAAAAACCACTCCATCTACCGGTATCTTTTCCCCGGGCCGGACACGAATCTTGTCGCCCTTTTGAATTTGTTCCAGGGAAACATCCGCTTCTGATCCATCCATACCGATCAGCCGAGCCTTTTGGGGAGCCAGATTCAGCAGAGCGCGAATGGCCGAACCTGTTCTGGTTCGAGCTTTAAGTTCCATCACCTGGCCCAAAAGCACCAGCACCGTAATTGAAGCCGCCGCCTCAAAATAGACCGGAACCATTCCACCCGCATTCCGGAAAGTCGCTGGAAAAAGGCCGGGTGCGAGACTGGCCACCAAGCTGTAGAGATAGGACACGGAAACGCCTAATCCGATCAGTGTGAACATATTCAAGCTTCGATGAACCAGCGATTGCCAGCCTTTCACCCAAATCGACCAGCCGCCCCAGAGAACCACCAGCGTGGATAAAAGAGCTTCAAAATAGGACATCCGTTCCATGGGCAAAACCTGCTGCAAGAAAGAACTGTGCATTAGTTCACCCAACATCGAGACCATCAGCGGAAGTGTTAGGAACGCGCTGATCCAAAAACGCCGGGTCATAGCCTTGAGTTCGCTATTGTCTTCAGCGTTGGCCAGAGTGGGCATAAGCGGTTCTAGGGCCATTCCACACTTAGGACAGTCCCCCGGATGATCTGAAAACACTTCGGGGTCCATGGGGCAGATATAACCCGCTTTGGGAAAAGTTGATGCGGTTTTGAACTCAGGGGCCGGAACCGAAGAAGGGTTCATGTATTTTTCTGGATCGTTTTTGAACTTCTCTAAACATCCCTTACCACAAAAATAATAGGTTTTTCCCTCAAACTCCAAAACGTTTTTCGCAGTAATTGGGTCTACTTTCATCTTACAAACAAGGTCGGTTTCTTTGGGTTTGACTCCAGCCACAGGCGCTTTTAAAACCAAGTCCATCCCGCACTTCGGACATCTGCCCGGCTCCTCGGCTATCACTTCGGGGTGCATGGGACAGCTATAAAGACTTTTGGTCTGTTCTGAATTCATCACAAGCCTCACTTACCCAACGGATTAATACATCAAACCTTCGTATTTTTTAGGGTCTTTTTCAATCGTGCTTTTACAATTTGAACAACACGTCATGATCTTCTTACCGTTGGCAAGAACGACTTCACTCTCTTGACCGGGCTTGATCGCCTTTCCTGTGACAGGACAAATCTTGGCGTTCAAACCTTTTTTCAATTTAGTTACGTCCATGCCGGGCGATTTGCCGCCCGACATGTTCATGGAACCACACTGTTTATCGTCATCCAGCATTTCGCCAAACAACAAGATCAGCGATAAAATCAACAAAACCTTTTTCACCTTTATTTTTTCTCGACCAATCCCATGCCGCATCTGGGGCAAGTTCCCGGCTGATCACTAGTGTAACCGTCCATGGGACAAACATAGGTCTTGGCTACCGTAACCGCTTTCTTCTTGGCTTTCTTAACTTTATGTTTCACAACAGGCGTGGAACTCACGCTTGGCGTCGAAACTGCCGATCCACTACTCACAGAATCATCCGCCCACGCTGAATTAACAGCCATCAACAACATCGCTCCTATTAACAAGCCCAATAACCTTTTCATAACCTAACTCCTTTATTTTTTATCTCCGGATTCCCCAAGGAACCCGGGACGCATCGAATATCAACCGACTTTCTTCACACAAGCCCAAAACCATTTCGCAAACCCCTTCAGTTCCCTTTTTTCAACTCGCGGCCCGACTTCCGTGTGCCACTTCCAAATCACGAAAATGACCGGGTAAACCAAAAGCTCCAAAGCGAAAGAGGTAAACACCCCACCCACCATGGGCGCAGCGATGCGTTTCATCACGTCGCTGCCAACACCATTCGAAAAAAGAATCGGCACCAGTCCCATCCAGGCCGCCCCCACCGTCATCATTTTTGGCCGCACCCGGTGAACCGCGCCGTGAAAGGCCGCTTCCCGCAAATCTTTCAAATTTTTCAATCGACCTTTGGCCTCATATTCCCGATAGGAAATATTCAAATACAACAACATGACGACGCCTGTCTCTGCGTCGAGACCCGCCAAAGCGATCATCCCCACGGCCACGGCCACCGACAGGTTGTAGCCCAATATCCACAAGAGCCAAAAAGCCCCCACCAGGGAAAAAGGCACCGCCAAAAGAACGATGACTGTTTCTGTAAAAGATTTAGTGTTGAAGTAAATCAGCAAAAACACTAAAAGAAGGGTCAAAGGAATCATGACCTTGAGGCGTTTGGCGGCCTGTTCCATGTATTCATACTGCCCGCTCCAGACCAGACTCACCCCAGGCGGCAGACTTACTTTTCGTTCTACTATTTTTTTTGCGTCGGCCACCCAGCTACCTGGGTCACGGTTGGCTAAATCCACATAAACATAACCCGCCAAAAGTCCGTTCTCGTCGCGGATCATTCCGGGGCCGGTGCTTAAGCCCACATCGGCTACCTGACCGAGTTGGATGTGTTGTCCCGTGGGTGTTACCAAAGGAACCCGGCTAATCTTGTCCGGCGTGTCGCGGAAATCGCGGCTGAGACGAACGGTGACCGCGTAACGGGCACGGCCCTCCACCGTTTCGGTCACCATGTCGCCGCCGATGGCGGACTGGATAAAGTCATTCAGATCGCCCACACTCATGCCGTAGCGGGCCAATTGATCCCTTTTGGGAACAATGTCCACAAAGTACCCGCCTGTCACCCTTTCGGCGAAGGCGCTACGGGTGCCGGGTATTTCACGGACAGCCTTCTCAATGTCCTCGCTGGTCTTTTCAATAGTGTCAAAACTATCGCCCAACACCTTGATGCCGATGGGCGTTCGAATTCCGGTTGAGAGCATATCAATTCGGTTTTTGATCGGCCCGATCCAGTCATTGGTATAACCCGGTATTTGCAAAGCCTGATCCATTTGCTGAATCAGCTTTTCATGAGTCGTACCCTTTGGCCATTGGCTTTCGGGTTTGAAAACAATGGTGGTTTCCACCATTGATAGCGGTGCCGGGTCTAAAGAGGTTTCAGCCCGCCCCACTTTGCCGAACACGCTCTGGACTTCGGGAAAATCTTTGATAACACGGTCCTGCATTTCAAGCAGGCGACCCGCTTCGGCGATGGAAACTCCCGGCAGAGTGATGGGCATATAAAGCAGGGTTTCTTCCCATAGGGAAGGCATGAACTCACTACCCAGGCGCGAAATGGGCAGTAAAGTGAATAACATGATGACCACCGCCGACAGTATCACGGCCATGCGTTGATCCAATACCCATCGAGCCACTGGCGCATAAACCTTTTGGAGAAACCGGTTTACCGGATTTTCCGACTCCGGACGAATTTTTCCCCTCAGTAAAAAAGTCATCAGCATGGGCGTGACGGTAATCGCCAAAAAGGCTGCGAAAAACATAGAGAAGGTTTTCGTAAAAGCCAGCGGCTTAAACAACCTCCCTTCCTGTCCTTGAAGCGCAAAGACCGGCAAAAATCCAGCGGTGATGACCAAAAGGGTCATAAACAACGACGGCCCAACCTCCTGACAAGCGTGAAGAATAACCGTAGTACGGTCTTCTTTCTTGTCTCCCTTTTCCCATTCCTCCAGACGCTTGCAGGCGTTCTCCACCATGATGATGGAAGCATCCACCATGGCCCCGATAGCGATGGCGATGCCGCCCAGACTCATGATGTTGGAAGTAACCCCGATGTATTTCATGCAGATGAAAGAGATCAGGATGGCCACCGGTAAGGTCACCAGAATGACAAAGGCCGAGGGCAGATTCCAAAGGAAGACCAGGCAAACGATACTGACTGCGATGGCCAGTTTCGCCAGTTCTTCCATGAGAGTGTTGACCGAGTCTTGAATGAGTTCGGACCGGTCATAAACTGGAACGATTTCCACACCTTGTGGAAGGGATGGTTTTAGTTCTTCCAATTTTTGTTTAACCGATTGAATGACATTCATGGCGTTTTCGCCATAGCGCATGGTGACAATGCCGCCCACCACTTCACCCTGGCCGTTCAAATCGGTCACATTGCGCCGCAAAGCGGGGCCCAACTGCACTTGGCCCACATCTCTCAAAAGAATAGAAACTCCCTGTTTATCACGGCCTATGACCACATTTTGAATATCCTCAAGACCCCGGACATAACCCAGACCCCGCACCATGTATTCGGTGCCGTTCATTTCCAAAAGCCTGCCGCCCACTTCCTGATTGGATTCACGGATGGCTTTAACCACATCCGCGAAGGGCATGTCATAAGCGGCCAGAGCCGCAGGATTCACCTCCACCTGATATTCTTTTGTCTCACCGCCGACGGTGGACACTTCCGCCACCCCGGGCAGGCTTTGCAGGACAAATTTCAAATTCCAATCCTGATAACTTTTAAGTTCCTGCAAGCTATGCTGTCCGGTCTTGTCCACCAGAGCGTATTGATAAACCCAGCCGACGCCCGTGGCATCCGGCCCAATTTCCACTTTCGCGCCTTCGGGCAGACTACCCTGAATTTTGGAAAGGTATTCCAATACCCGGCTTCGGGCCCAATAAACATCTGTCCCCTCGTCAAAAATGACATACACATAGGAAAAACCAAAATCGGACTGGGCCCGGATGGCTTTCACATGAGGCGCGCCCAGCAAAGCACGGGAGATGGGATATGCTACCTGGTCTTCCAGAATGTCGGGGCTTCTGTCCCACTGGGCGAACACCACTACCTGGGTATCAGACAAATCCGGAATAGCGTCCAGTGGAACGGTTTTAACCGCCCAAAACCCCCATCCGATGACAAAGATCAAACCCAGGCTGACAAACAACCTGTTTTTTCCGCACCACTCGATAATTTTAGAGATCATATTTATTTTCCATTCTCCGCGTCGATGGCGGCAAAATTCGCTTCCAGCTTGGAATCCGCGTCCACCATGAAATTGGCTCCTTCGACGACAGTTTCGCCTTCGCTTAATCCGTTAGTGACTTGCAGTTCATTGTCACCCTGAACTCCGACCGTGATTTCGGTGGGTACAAAATTCTCTTCCGATTTTTTCACGAAGACATAGCGGTGAAGACCCGTGGTCATGACCGCGTCTACCGGCACGGACAACAAGGGCCGGGAAGAGGCTTCAATTTCCACGTTGGCGAAAAGTTCCGCGGAGGAAATTCCTAAAACATTGATCCTCACCCGTCTCACGCGTGATTGGGTTCCGTCATAAGGGTAAATTTGAGCGACTTGACCTTCTACCCGGGGGCCGGACCCGCTAAATGCGGATACCCAGGCGGTTTGGCCTTTTTTCACATAAGGAACATCCAGGGCATAAATATCCGCGACCAAATAGATGCTCTTTTTAGAAGTCGTCTTTCCATTCTCCGCAAAGTCTCCCGCTTCCGCTGAGAAGTTGTCCGATCCGCCCGCGTATTTCCCCACAGTGCGGATCACCCTCACTATCGGTTTCACTGCAACCGTGGCGGTTCGAAGGCCGATGAGCTGTTGTTTGAAGGGAGATAAATCGACCGGAGCTAAACCCTTAAGAGATTCAGGCAAGTCAACGGGTTGACCATCTTGCACGTTGTATACCGCAACCAAATCCATTCCGTCCGGAGCTTTCCCGGGATGGTCTTGATGGAAGGCCGGATTCATCGAATCCACCCAATACTTTACCTTACGTTCTACTGGCGAATGGAGATCGGAAGCATTGACATCTTTTCTCTTGATCAAGGTCATGCCGCAAATGCCGCAGTTCCCCGGATGATCTTGATGAAACCAGGGATGCATGGCGCAATAGTAATAATCGTCTTTTTTGACGGAGACGGTTGAAGCGACGGCGCCCCTATGGTGATCCATCAACCAGAAAGCCGTACCCAATCCTGCCAATAAGATCATGGCGATTAAAATCAAAATTCCTTTTCTGTTTTTCATTCTGTTACTCCCTTTCATTTCCAGGAACCGGAAGGTTTCCCATTTGATAGTCCAGTTCAGCCAAGGTCTTGCCATAATCCGTTTGGGCCTTGTAGTAGGCCTTCAGGGTGTCGATGTAGATGCTGTAGTTGTCCACAAACTCAGAGAGCGAAATTTGTTCGTTTCGGTAAGAAGACTCTGTTGCTTTCCATGCTTTTTGGGTTTGTTCTAACAATCCGCCCTCTTCATACAACTTCCAAAGCCGCCAGGCTGACTGGGCGTCAACGTAGGCTTGTTCCACCATATGGGTCGTCTCGTTCTTCGCGCCGGTCAACTCGTAGCGGGAAGCTTCCACTTCATCATTCGCCTGATCCGTCGCCTGGGTTTGCTTGATGGGGAAAAAAAGTGGCACACTGACCCCGACCCGGAAACCCCAATAGGAGAAATCCGTATCCTCCGGATTGCGGGTACCCGAAAGGGCTACCGTAAAATCCGGAAGATGGCTTAAAGCCGCCACATGCGCTTCAGCGCCCGCCTTATCCAATTCCTTCTGGGCCTCGTGCACCATGGGATTTTTGTCCATGGCCGTTTGGATATAGGCCTGAACCGTTCCCGCCAAGGGCGGCAAAGTCGGCATTTGGTTTAGGACATAAACGGTTTCGTGGGGAAGACTAAAGAGATGATTGAAGTTGGCTTTCGAAATTTCCAAAGCCTGGCTGGAAGTAAAAAGATCGTTCGCCGCGTTGGCAATTTCCATTTGCGCCCGAACAGTTTTCATGGAAAGCCATTGGCCCGTTAATTCTTTGGACTTCAACACCTGGCTCAGGGATTGCCATTGTTTTTGGGAATCGGTCAAAACGTCATAAACTTTCTGCCGGTAGTAAAAATCCCAAAAAGTCTGCCGGGTTTGAAGCAGGATTTCCCGACGGGTATCTTCGGCCATGGCCTTTTGTTTGCCGGTTTCGGCGTTGTCCACATCCACCTTGGCGAAGCTTTGACCGGGAAACCCCAGATTTTCTTCCACCTGCCACATGGTCATGTCAGCGAAAGTCTCATCAATCGTAAAAGTCGGATCAGCGGGAGCCAGAGTTTGAAGACTTTGTTTTGACGCCGCGTCCACGCGTTTGTCCGCCGCGTGAATATGGGGATTACCCTTTAAGGCCAGTTCTTCCGCCCTGAGAAGGGTTAATTCAATGGTGGCAGGCGCGCCGAACTCAGCCATTTCCATACCGGCCATGTCAGATGCACAGACGGACACACCCTGACCCATTAAGGTTAAAAACAAGGTTGTAAAAATAAGTTTTGTGGCTTTCACGATCATCACTCCTTTTTGTTTGCGAACGCAAATAAATAACGGACAGGTTCTTTTGAACCCATCTACGCAAAATCAAAAGGAATGAATCAGATTCTTAAGGAAAGAGACCTTCGGGGAGGTGAAGCGAAAGAACTGCTAAAAGCAGGAGAAACAAAAGTCTTTGACGATAGGAAAACATCGGCAGAAACAAACGAAACAACCGGCACAACCGCCAAATCCGAACTATGAACCGATGGCGTTACAGACGATTGGTTCATCGTCTTGCACATAGGACTTTGGGATTTGGATTTCGAGGATTGGCAGCACTTCATACCGCTCATGGTTTCCATGCCGCACGATTTCATTGACAACATGTTCGCTTGAGCAGCGGTACTGCATATACCGCAGGGCGTCAGGGCCACCATCACCCCAAGCGTTAAAACCATTCGGCTGAAAAGCAAACTAATCTTTTTCACGAGTGAATCGTACACCCTTTTTCTCAAAATCACAAATGGACGGCTCTTTTACATACCTTAAATTGGCAGAAAAGGTTTCAAACCTATATGACGAACAACATACAACCCAACTTTACATTTCCATGACAACCGGCAAAATCATGGGTCGGCGGTTGGATTTTTGGCTGTAAAACTTCTGAAGCGACTTGCGCATCATTTCTTTCACTGAATTCCAGTCGGTGTTTTTGTCGAATGTTTCACCGTCCAACGTGCGCAAAACCGCCTGCTTGGCGTCTTTCATCAGCTCATCCGACATGCTTTCGGTAAAACCGCGGGTGACCAGATCCGGCCCTCCGACGACTTTTCCCTGGGCTGTATCCACCGTAATCATGGCGACCACGACACCATCCTGGGACAAATGCAGACGGTCGCGCAAAACCACGTTACCCACGTCGGCGATATGCTTTCCGTCGACTAGAATTATGCCGCCTTCGGATTCTTTCTCAATGTGAGCGTCATCGCCATCGACAATAAATTTTTCGCCGTTTTCCAGCACGATGGTATTGTCGCCCGCCACGCCCATTTCCTCAGCCAGACGCGCGTGCAGAATCAAATGGCGGTATTCCCCGTGAACCGGGATGAAATATTTGGGTTTCACCAAAGCCAGCATGATTTTTTGTTCTTCCCGGCAGGCATGGCCGGATACGTGGATTTCAGAAACCGCCTCATACAAAACCTCGGCACCCTGGCGGTAAAGATGGTTGATGATGTTGGAAATAGAGCGCTCATTGCCCGGAATGGTGCGGGCCGAAAGAATGACCATGTCGTCCGGCTGGAGCGAGATACTTTTGTGGTCGCCCATGGCCATGCGGGTGACCGAACTCATGGGCTCGCCCTGGCTACCAGTGGTGATGATGACGATTTCTTTGGGGTCATAACCCTTCAAGTTGTCGGGCTGGACAAGGATGTTGGACGGGACATGCATGAAACCCAGCTCGCTGGCGACCCGGGTATTGCGGATCATGCTGCGGCCCATGATGCAGACTTTTCGGTTCACCTTTTTGGCCGCCTCGATCACCTGCTGGACACGGTGAATGTTGCTGGCAAAACAGGCGACGATAATGCGTTTTTTGGCCTTCGGAAAAATACGATCAAATTCCTCGCCCACTACTTTTTCGGACAGGGTATAACCTTCGCGCTCCACATTGGTGGAGTCGGACATCATCATCAAAACGCCCTTGCTGCCGTAATCCGCGAAACAGTTGAGGTCAATGGGAATTCCGTCGATAGGAGTCGGGTCGATTTTAAAATCGCCCGTGTGAATCACCACACCCGCGGGGGTGGTAATAGCCAGACCGCAGGCGTCCACGATGCTGTGGGTAACCCGGATAAACTCGATGTGGAAAGGGCCCAGGTCAAAGGCGACTTTCGGGTCAACTTCAATAAAGGTCGGAGTATGGGGCAGGGAAAATTCTTCTAATTTCGCCTTCACGAAACCGAGGGTCAGCTTGGTGCCGTAGACGGGAACGTTTAATTTTTGGAGCAGATAAGGCACCGCCCCGATATGGTCCTCATGACCGTGGGTTAACAAAACACCCTTGAGCCGGCCGGCTTTTTCAGCCAAAAAATTAAAATCCGGGATGATGTAGTCGATGCCCGGATGCCGGTCGTCGGGAAACATCAGTCCCGCGTCGATCATCACCGCTTCGCCGTCGTACTCCAGCAAGGCCATATTTTTGCCGATTTCACCCAAACCACCCAACGGAATAAACGAAAGCTTTCCCAAATTCAATTCCTTTGACCGCGCTTCAAGCGGGTCTATTTAATAAAAAAACCTTCCTCAATTTTTTGAAGAAGGTTTTTTTGAGTTACTTAATCAACGGTTACCAAAATCGTCGCTTTTATTTCTGCTTCCATGATCCTTGTTGTTGTGTTCGCGGCTGCTCCGCCTGAAGTCTTTTCTCTGGTTATTTCCCAGACCCAGTTCGCTGCGCCAATCGCTGCCGCTGCTGTCACGACTTTGGCCCTGTCCGCCGCTCGGTCTGCCGTAACCGCCGCGACCCGATGAACCTCCCGGACCACCATTGCCGCCCGGCCTTCCATAACCGCCGGAACCGGCCGGTTTGCTAAAACCGCCATTGTGGGGACCGCGTTGATCACCGAAACCACCACGGTTATCGCCGCCGACCGACGGACGGTTTTCACGTGGCCGGTTGTCGTGAGATCTCGATCCGCCAGGGCCGCCTTCTCTTTTGCGTTCTTCCGCGGGTTTCGCTTCTTTGACCGAAATACTTCGGGTTCCTAAAGTGGAGCCGTCAAATTTCAGAATCGCCGCGTTGCCTTCCAGATCTGTGGCCATTTCAATAAAGCCAAAACCTTTGGATCTTCCCGTGGCCCGGTCAAACATCACTTTTACTTTTTCGACCCTGCCGCATTGGGAAAAAAGTTCCTGCAGTTTTTCATCCGTCATTTCATACGGAAGTCCGCCCACAAACAACCTTTTGCTCATAATCATCCTCACCATAATTTTGATTTTTGGTTTTTTGAAAAAAACCGTGAATCAGCTTTGAAAAATATTCGGAAAAAAATTCCGAATAACCAGACCCGCCACAAAACTTGATGAATCTATTTTTAGTTTACTGCGGAGGTCCCAACCTTCTTCCACGTCATATCTAACTGAATAGGTACCGAATCTTCGATGGGGACGCCGAGTAGAGAAGGAGGAGTAATGTCAAAAGCTTTCAAACTGAGCGTAATAACCGCTGTTACCCGAACCTGACCCGGTTCTAAGGATACCACTCCCAACTTCACTTTTGAATAGTTTACTTTTTGGCCGGCGAATTGGACTTCTAAATCAGCCAGGATTTCCTTGGGTAAAGCCTTACCCGAGGGGGTTGGAAACACGACGTTAACCTGAATCAGCGGATTATCGGCCCCTTTCGCTATCTGGAGCATATGGAGATCCCGGTTATCGTCGCCCGAATCAAAACTTTTAACCGGCACAGCCACAATAAACCGACACTTTGTCGCGGAACAAATACCCTTCCCCCGCGCCTCGGTGCTTTTTCCGATGACATGGTGCAAGGGGTGAGTGACTTTGTAAGACAATTCGGAATGATCCAAAACCCAGTTGCCTTTAATATCCGAAGCCAAACTCAATGTGGGTATTAAGCATAACAAAAGAGCAGCAATCCATTTTTTCATTTAAGACTCCTAAAAAGTTATCACTAACAATGAAGAGGTATAAGTCAGCAGTAAGGCCGTCGCCAAAACCCCATGAACCGTGCCAAAATTTCCGAGGGGCTGGTTATTGGCGATGCGGTCATCCAGCATGTCGCCGGTCAAAGGCACCAGAATCATCAACGGAATGTGAATCCAGGAAAGTGCCTCATGGATACCTGTATTACCCGTTTGCTTTTTATTTTTCGGTTTGGGCGCAAACATCTCGAAAGAGGCGGTGGCGGCATATAAAGCCAGAGTCGTATAACCTAAATCCGTAACCAAAGAAGTATCCGTACTGCCTTTAGCCACATTATTCGATGTCGTTATTCCGACCACAAACTCCGCCAACAAAGACACTTCGGTTGTCAGACCCAAAATTTGATGAATATGAAGCATATCGGACCGGGTATCCAAATCTTTTTGGGAGAGGTCGCTTTGCAGATCGGCTTGGGTAAAACCCAGGTCATTAACGTTTAAAGAATTATCGGTGGAAACATCCGCGTCCGCCAAGACCAATTTTGGTTGCGCGTCATTCAATTTCAGTGTCTCTTCGGCGAAGAGGGGCGAAAAAACAAAAAAGACTAATATGCCTGTGATTAGAAATAATCTACTTTGCACTGTTCACCTGACCTTTTGTATTCGGCGTCACCGCTGCGCTCGGCGTCGATGCGACGCTCGGAACTGCGACCGGCAACATCGACTTTTCATCCGTAGGCGCCTGAGGCAGTACCGCTTCCCGTCCATAAGCAAAACGATTGTACCGCTGAACTGCGTTGAATTTTGAGGTTTGAGCGTCGGCCCCAAAAAAAGTGCCGATATCAAACACCACCGCTCCCCCCATTGAAGTGATCCACCAGGGGTTCTGTTGATTGGACGAGCTAGTGAGTAACCCTACCACACCCATCATCACGCCAATCAAGCCCGCCGACTCAACCAATTTGGAGGTCACCAGAGCCGATTCCGAATGCTTAATGAGTCTTTCGGTTTCAAAGTCGTTGAGAGGATCAAAGATCGTGTGAAAGTCCTGATAACTTTTGACCTCGTCGCCTCTCTGGATATAGGTCAACCCGTCCAAAGTGGTCAATCGGGTGTCAATGGGTATTAAATTGAATGTTACCGAAGCCGCCGCGGTCACGGACGGCGTCATCGTGGCTGTCTGGGCAAACAGGGCTAAGGGGAAGATTAAACAAGTAACAAAAGAAAGGTAGCGAAGCAATGAAACCGCCTAATAGAGTGCTGGAACTCAACGAGAATATCAAACAACCCAAGACCCGTAAACGGCGAAAAAAAACTTCATTTTCGAACGACTCTATGACGGCAAGACTTCCAAAGTTATGTAAATTCCGTTAGACTTTTGCCGCTTTAAAAATACTGACCAAAGAGTAACTATGACCAAAACCAGCGTCACCTTTCCCATGGCGGAAGCCAAAAAAGTAGTCGAAGACCTTTTCGAGCCCAGCGCCGCGATCTATTGGTCCGACTTTCTCTTCAATGCCCTGTTGGGCTGGGGCTGTTTTGCCTACGCCCTGCACTTCCCCAACTTCTCCCTCTACCAAATTGTCTTAGCCGTCGTTTCGGTTTTCTGTCTCTACCGGGCCGTCATTTTCATTCACGAATTAACCCACTTGAAGAAAGACACCTTTGGGGAGTTTCGCTTTGTCTGGAACCTCCTCTGCGGTTTTCCCTTTATGGTGCCGTCTTTCACTTATATGGGGGTTCATATCGACCATCACAAACAGAAAATGTACGGGACCAAGGACGACGGCGAATACTTGCCCTTTGTTCATTTAGGCCATTTTCGGATTGTCTTATTTTTCGTCATCATGCTGGTGGTACCGCTGGTGTTCTTGATCCGCTTTTTGCTGACACCCATCTCATATATTATCCCGCCTCTGAGAAAGTTACTGTGGCAGTACCTTTCTTCGCTTTCCATTGATTCCGAATGGAAAAGACCCGAACCCGCTGAAAGAGATGGTAAATACTGGCAATTGCAGGAATGGACTACCTTTCTTTACGCTGCTGCCTTTGTGGGACTGTTGGCCACTCACGCTTTGCCCCTAAAAGTATTCGTGCTTTGGTATGTGGTCGCCGCTTCGATTTTGGTGGTTAACGGCCTTAGGACAATTGCCGCTACCCATGCCTACCGGAATCCGTCGGATAATGTTTTGGAATTTACGGAACAGGTGCTGGATTCGGTGACCGTGCCCGGTAATCCCATTACCACGTGTCTTTGGGCACCGGTAGGTCTTCGCTATCACGCCGCTCACCATTTGTTTCCCGGCATGCCTTATCACAACTTGGCCGAAGCTCATAAACGGTTGATGAAAACCCTGCCGGAAAATTCAATTTACCGAATGACGTTGAGGAACAGTTTATGGCACGGATTGGTTTATATTTGGGGCGAGACGACCGAAACCCAAAAGAAGAAGAAAAAGTGTTAGCTTTCTTTCCAACGAACAAAATGCCATTTGGGTGCGGTCAGATTTACCTTGGCTAAGGTCTCCACAAAATCCTTGGGTGGAGCGGCGTAAAAAGACCGGGTAATGCCAGTCTGAGGGTGTCTGAACGAAAGCCGGAAGGCATGTAGCATTTGACGGTCCACAAGTGATGATTCCCCGCCGTAAATCGAATCTCCCAAAATGGGATGGTGAATATAAGCCATGTGAACCCGGATTTGATGGGTCCTTCCGGTTTCCAGCTTCAAAAGCATTAAGGTCGCTTCGTCATTGCTGGCCAGAGCGACAAAATGGGTGATGGAATCTTTTCCGGTATCGGGCTGAACCGCCATTTTTTTACGGGCCACGCTGTGACGGCCGATGGCTGCATCTACTTTTCCTTTTTCCGGCAGAGCGCCTTTGACAATACCCAAATATTCCCGGTTCAAGGTTCTGGTTTTGAGCTGTCGGATTAAACTTTTATAGGCTTTATCTGTCTTGGCCACGACCAAAAGACCCGACGTGTCCTTATCTAGCCGGTGAACCAGCCCCGGCCTCTTGACCCCGCCCACGCCCGTAATATCCGGACAATGAGCCACTAAAGCGTTAATAAGCGTATGGGAAGGATTACCCGCACCCGGATGAACCACTAACCCTGCCGGCTTATTAATAACGATGACCGACCGGTCTTCATAAACAATATCGAGTTCAATATTTTCGGGAGGAATGTCGGTTTTCTTTGAGGCGGGAATAGTGACTTGAAACGACTGGCCTTTAGAAACCGCGAAATTGGCCTTGACCGCTTTCATCTTAAAAAGCGCCTCCACTTTTCCGTCATCGATCAAACCCTGCACCTGGGTACGGGAAAAGCCGGGCATTTGGGAAACAAGAAAAATATCCAGCCGTTTGGCATCGTGTTCGAGCTGAACAATGAAAACGGCCTTTTGCGTGGTTTTAGGGGAGGGTTCTAACATGGGAGACATTGTAGTGATTATTTATTTTCAGCGGGCTTTAGTTTTCGACTCTCCCACAAAATAAGACAAATCGCGGCGAAAGAAACAGCGATCAAAATACCGCTCACCGCCTGGGAAGCGGAATTAAAAACGATTAAATAATGTTTGTTCCAATCGCGGCGCCAGAACTCGATGACAAACCGCAATAGACCGTAAGTGAGCCCATAAAGGGAAAGGCTCAGCCATTGATAGCGAATCGTCCATTTGCGGGCCCAGAGCAAAAGAAAGAAGAGGAATAAATCCCCCGCCATTTCCCATAACTGGGTGGGCAAATGCGGCAGTTGATCTTCCCCGCCCGGAAAAACCATTCCATAATGCTGATCCACATTACCGTAACAGCAGCCGTTCAAGAAACACCCGACCCGTCCGATGGCCTGACCTAAAGAAACATAAGGCACCACCAGATCAAAAGCGTAACTGGCAGGCCACTTTTCACGAACGATCCAAACAGCGGCGGCGGCAATCGCGCCAAAAAGGCCTCCGTAATAAACCAATCCGCCTTCCCAGATTTTGCAGGCCTCCCACCAACCCATAGGGCCCGTAAATTGATCGTGGTTTTCCCAGACGTAAAAAACCCTGGCGCCAATAATGGAGCTGATAATAACCCAGACCCCCAGGTCAAAAGCCTTTTGAAACCCCTGTTCGTAGGAAAGCCTTACCTTGGGCGCGATATATTTACCCGCATCCAGGGCATAGAGATAAATGCTGAAACCCAAAGCAACCGCCATGCAGAGGCCATAAGAATACAAATAAAGGGGGCCGAAAACGTGACCCATCATATGAAAGGGTCCCATGGTCATCAATCGAGGATACATTAAGCCATTCCTTCCGCTTGCGCGTTTTTGTCAAAAAGATAAATAGAGATCAAAAGCGTCAACCCCACCGTAATACAAGAATCCGCCACATTGAAGATGAAGGGAAAGTGATAATGCCAAAAAGCGATCTTTTCCACATCGATAAAGTCTACCACTTGACGGTAAACCACCCGGTCCACAAAGTTGCCCATGGCGCCGCCCCAGATCAATCCCAGCGAGAATCTTTGCCAAACCTTCTCAAGCGGAATGAGCCTTTGATAGGAATAAACGATCAAACCAGCGCCGATGGTAATTAATACGAAGAACGGGATCCGAATCCAAGCCTGGGTATTGGCCATAAACCCGAAGGCAGCGCCCGGGTTATCGATATAGGTCAGCGAAAGAAAATTCTTTAAAACCACGACGGATTGGCCCTTATGACAGAAGTGGACAACCAGATATTTGGAAAGCTGGTCGAGCAAAACAATGACAATTGAGATGTTTCTGATTTTCACGCGAATTTCTTTTGTTTAATTTTAATGACAAACTCAAAGAACAAATAAAGCAGCCCCAGGACCACAAAAGAATCCGCCACATTAAAAACCAACCAACGGAGGTTATCATAGCGGACATCAATAAAATCAATCACTTTACCGTAAACCAGCCGGTCAACCAGATTACCCAAAGCCCCGCCCCAAACCAGCCCCAAAGCGATCTGAGACATGAGGTTCTCTTCACGGATAACCCGTTGATAGTTATAAATGATAAAAGCCGCCGCGATGGTGACGATGACGAAAAAAGGTATTCGAATATCCGAATCCATGTCCGACATAAAGCCAAAGGCCGTCCCGCGGTTTTGAATATAGGTGAGATAAAAATGATCCGGCCAGACAGGGACGGACTGATTTAGCGGCAGGGATTCCAGCACAAAGAACTTGGTTAATTGATCCAGCGCCACGACCAGCATGGAAACCCCGGTCAAGATCATGCGGATTAACCTTCTGAAACGGTTTGAAGTTTTTGAACCACCGGCCCGCAGCGATGGCACAGATCCGCAGCTTCCGGGCCCAATTGATCGTAATAGTTCCAGCAACGGGCGCATTTGTGTCCGGCGGATTTATGGACGACAATTTTAAGTTTAAGCGCCGCGTCTTCGGCGGAAATAGCGTCCGCCGGGGCTTGTCCCTCTTTGAGTTCCACTTTAGAAACCAGGAAGTAATAGCGCAGGTCCGACAGATTTTTTTGAAGCATATTTTTAAGATTTTCGCTTTCAGTATAAAGAACCACTTCCCCTTCTAGCGAACTGCCGATGGTTTTAGTCTGCCGTAAACCTTCCAAAGCTTTTGAGACGGCTTTTTTGGCAGAAAAAATAAACTGCCAGTCCTGGGCCAAAGTCTCGTCCACCGCAACCGCTTGAGTCGGTAAAACCCAAAGACTATCAAAAACACTTTTTTCATTGACCGACTTAAAGTTATCTGGCAAAGACTGCCAAATTTCCTCGGCTGTAAAGGAAAGTATCGGCGCCACCGCAATCACGTATTTTTTTAAAATATCATAAAGCACCGTCTGGGCCGCGCGGCGGGCCTGGGAGTTGGCTTCGAAGGTATAGAGGCGGTCTTTTAAAATATCAAAATAGCCCGCGCTTAAAGTGACTGAGAAGAAATAATCAATTTCATGAAAGACTTTGGTGAATTGAAATTGACGGTAAGCTTCACTTAAACCTGCCAAATTTTTTTGCGCCTCAATAAAAGCCCAGCGGTCGATGGATAAAAAGTCTTTCGGGTCTACGCGGCTCTGCGCCGGGTCAAAATCCGAAAGATTGCCTAGAATAAAACGGAAAGTGTTGCGGATACGGCGATAGGCTTCGGACATGCGGGTAAGCATTTCGGTACCGACCGACACATCCTCGGTGTAATCCTCGGACGATACGAAAAGCCTCAGCACATCCGCGCCATATTGTTTCATGAGATCCATGGGATCGATGGCGTTGCCTGCGCTTTTGTGCATGGCTTTGCCCTGTGCGTCCAAAACCCATCCATGGGTCAAAACGGTTTTGAAGGGTGCGCGGCCTTTGAGCGCCACACCCGTCCAAAGAGCGTGCTGAAACCAACCACGATGCTGGTCGCCGCCTTCCAAATAAAGATCGGCGGGCCAGGTAAGTTCTTCCCGGGTGCCTAAAACCGCCATATGGGACACGCCGGACTCGAACCAAACATCCAAAATATCTTCTTCCTTCACAAAATCGTTTGAACCGCAGGAACATTTATAATTCTTCGACAACACATCCTGCGCCTGATGCTCAAACCAGCCGTCCAGACCATGGGTTTTAATTAATTCAATTGTGGCTTTGCTGAGCTGGTCGTCATGAACCACCTTGCCGCAGGTTTTGCAATAAACCGCCGTAATGGGAACACCCCAGGAACGTTGGCGTGAGATACACCAGTCCGCGCGGCTTTCCACCATGTTATGAATGCGGTCTTTGCCCCAGGAAGGAACCCATTGGACCCGTTTAATTTCTTCTAGGCATTTTTTGCGCAAATCTTTGTGGTCCAATTCGACGAACCATTGGGCGGTGGCCCGGAAGATGATGGGATTTTTGGAGCGCCAGCAATGGGGGTAGCTGTGGCGAATCGTTTGTAAAGAAAGGAGTCGCCCTAATCCCTTCAGTTTCTCCACCACTAAAGGATTAGCCTTCCAGATGGACATTCCCTCGAATTCTTTTACCCTAGCGTCATAGCGGCCCACCTCGTCCACAGGAGAATAAACCGGCAAATCATACTTGAGCCCGATTTCGTAGTCTTCGCGGCCATGACCCGGAGCGGTATGAACCAATCCGGTGCCCGCGTCTGCCGTCACATGAGCGCCCACCAGGAGAAGAGAATCTTGGTCGATAAAAGGATGACGGGCCAAAGCCCTGTCCAGTTTCTGGCCGATGATTTCATCGACCACTTTATATTCCCCTTCTTTCCAACCACACATGGCCGCCACGGCGGGTAACAGCGTCTTAGCCACCACATAGTAATGAGCGCCCACTTGAACCGTGACATATTCAAAATCAGGATGAACCGAGATACCCAGGTTCGCTGGAAGAGTCCAGGGAGTCGTGGTCCAGATGAGAAACGAAAGCTTGTCCAAGGGGGTATTGGGAAAAACGCCCGCCGGTAATTGTTTGGCCGGAAAAGCCACGGTTACAGCCAAAGAATCGTGATCAGCATACTCGACTTCCGCTTCCGCCAGGGCCGTTTGGCAAACCGGGCACCAATGAATGGGCCGGAGACGCCGGGTGACATAACCCTCGGTCAGCATCTGCTGAAAAGCCTTCACGATCGCCAGTTCGTAAGTCGGGTCCATGGTCATATAGGGGTGGTCAAAATCACCCAGAACGCCTAACCGTTTAAACTCATCCCTCTGGCGGTCCAGGTATTTTTCAGCATATTTTTTGCATTCCTGACGTATCTCAACCTTGGTCATGGTTTTGGCTTTGGAGCCGAGCTTTTCGACTACCTTGTGTTCAATGGGCATACCATGGCAATCCCAGCCCGGTACATAAGGCGCGTCGTGACCCGTCAAACCCTGGTACTTCACGATGATGTCTTTGAGAATCTTGTTGAGCGCCGTACCCATATGAATATCGCCATTGGCAAAGGGAGGACCGTCGTGAAGAACATATTTGGGCGCGTTTGCGCGCTTAAAAAGGCCTTTATAAAAGCCAAAGCTTTCCCAAAGCTTTTGCCTTTCCGGTTCGGTCTGAGGCAGATTTGCCTTCATGGGAAAAGACGTTTGGGTAATGTTAACGGTTGATTTGTACTCGGCCATTTTTCTTCCAAATTCAGGGAAATTAAGAACGAAAGCTTAGCAAAAGGACCTAAAAATGTTTAGTGTTTTTTGGATTAAAGGTCCTAAATTTTGACGAATGATGGTTTAAATCAAACGCTCAGAACAAAATTACGCTGAAACTTTAAGAACGCTGTTATCTCCACCAAGTCCATCGTAAGACCTTTGCGAGTTAGAGGGATCGATAACCCATTCCACATCATTCAGAACAAACTTGTAGTGATAAGCGCCCGGCTCCAGCGAAATAACAAACCGGAAACTGCCGTCCGCCTGGCGTTCCATTAAGTCCACGTCTTTGTCCCAATTGTTAAAGTTGCCCACCAAAGCCACTTTGGTAACTTGTTTGGAAGGATGATAGGTCACCACCACCTTCGTCGCCGGTTCAAACGAAACAACCTGATTTCTGCCCCGCGACTTGGCGTCGTAGAGGCTCGAATCGGCCTTTTTAATCAAAGAGTCTTCATTCGACGCGTCCACCGGATAAGTCGCCACGCCCGCCGAAAGCGTTACTTTCTTCAAAGGTTGGCTTTCCATTTTTCCAAAAACCGTCGCGGCCACGGTTTCGCGGATACGCTCGGCCAATTCGGCCGCCCTCTTTCGACTGGTTTCCGGAAGGATGATCACCATTTCTTCTCCGCCATAGCGGGCCACAATATCCACTTCTCTGGCTTCAATCTTCAGAATCTCAGCGATTTTTTTGAGAACTTCGTTGCCCGCCGGATGTCCGTTGGTGTCGTTATATTTTTTGAAATGGTCAATGTCCAAAATAATCAAAGACAAAAGCCGGTGGTATCTTTCCGCCCTCATTTTTTCTTCTTTTAAGCGGTCTAAAAAATAGCCAAAGTTATAAAGACCCGTCAGCCTGTCCGTAATGGCAAGTTGGCGGGTTCTTTCATAAAGCAACGCATATTCAATAGCCAAAACATCCTGCTGACCCGCTTCTTCGTCTCCCAGCCTCATCGCGTTCTCAAAAAATACCAAACCTAAACGATTCATGAGGTTGGAGGCTTGTTTCAAAGCCGCTTCGGAAGAAATGCGTCCGTTTCCCTCGTACAAATCAGCCAGCGAAGGATCATTTATCATCTCTTTGAGCGTATCTCTCATAAGAAACAGCAAGAAAACCATCTCAGCCGCCGTGAGTTGATGGGCGGATTGCAAATCCCTCAAGCGAAAAACAATGGGTTTTAGCTGGGCGTCCACCGCCTGTTCAGCACTTTCTTTATTCTCCACAATCGAGATAAGACTGATCATCAGTTGGTGAATTTCACCAAAAACAGCCGAATCGGACTGGAAAAGATCAATACGGCTTTGAAGGGCCTTCACGGAGCTGTTCCACCGTTGCCGAAGAAGGTCGTCTTTTTGTTTAATAATTTGAATTAATGAAATGTTCATGGAAAGCATATTAAGGCTTTTTAAGGTTTTTTTAAGTGATGCCGTTCATTATTTAGGGATTTTAGACCTATTTATGCTGAATATTCTCATAAAGATCCAAATATTGACGGGCTGAGGCATCCCAGGAAAAATCTTTTGTCATGGCCCGTTGAACCAGTTCCTTCCAGATTTTTGGCTGGCGAAAAGCCTCTACTGCGCGGCGAATAATAAAAAGAAGGTCTTCCGAATGGTAATTTTCAAAAACAAAACCCGTTCCTTTTTTACCCTCCGGCGAGAGATTCTCAACCGTATCTGACAACCCACCAGTTTTCCGAACCAGCGGAATAGTACCGTATTTCATCGCAATCATTTGTCCCAAACCACAGGGTTCGAACCGGGAAGGCATTAAAAACATATCACTTCCCGCGTAAATCAGTTTGGCCAGTCGATGATCGTACTTCAAGTTCACGGCCAACTTCTGCGGAAACCGCTGCTGAAGCATCTCGAACATCGCGTGATAACGGACGTCTCCGGTTCCCAAAACCACCAATTGCACATCCATCGCTAAAAAAGGTTCAATGATTTCAGAGATCAAATCCAATCCCTTTTGATCAGTAAGACGCGAAACCAAACCAATGACAGGCGTTTGAGAGTTAAATTCCAGACTCATATCTTTTAAAAGCTTCATCTTGGATTCGATTTTTCGATCATGATTCTTGACCGTATATTGCGCTGGAATTTCTTTATCCGTCGCCGGATTCCATTCATCATAATCAATGCCGTTTAAAATACCGTGCAAATCTTCGGCCCTGGTATTGAGAACCCCTTGAAGTCCCTGGCCGAATTCATCCGTCCTAATTTCGGAGGCGTAAGTCGGCGAAACCGTGCTAATGGCGTCCGAATAAACCAAACCCGCCTTGAGATAATTTACCTGATCATAGAATTCCAGCTTTTCCTGTTTATACTCTTCCCAACCCAACCCCGTCATAGGGAGCACATATTTCGGAAACAACCCCTGGTAAGCCATGTTATGAATCGTAAAAAGAGTTCGAATGTGTTGATAGGTTTTTTGATCAGCGTAAAGCGTTTTTAAATAAGCTGGTATGAGTCCGGTTTCCCAATCGTTTAAATGAATGACATCCGGATACCAATCCAAAGCTCTTATCAGTTCCAAAACCGACCGGGAAAAAAACGCGAATCTTTCCGCGTTATCGTGATAGTCCCCTTCGGGCGTCCCATATAAACCATCGCGGTCAAAGTAGCGGTCGCATTGAATAAAATAAACTTTAGCGTGACTATTCCCTAACCGGGTCGAAAGAACATCCGCGCTCATATCGCCCATACCCATGGGAACCGACAAACCGTTAATTTCATACTTCAATCTGTATTTTTCCGGGGAAATGCTTTTATATTTCGGCATGGCCACTGCGACCTCACAGCCCAGCTTTAACAGTGCGTACGGCAACGCGCCGGCCACATCGGCCAAACCTCCCGTCTTTGCAAAGGGATGAACTTCGGACGCAACTAACAAAATCTTGGGTTTTATGGAATGATCCTGAATACGAGCATATCCCTTCGTTGATTCACTTTTTGAAAGATTTTTAATTCGATTCATATTCAATCCGATAAGTTACTTTATCCGAATCTACGTCAAAACAACTCCCAAATGGTTCACTGTAAAAAAAATCTAAATTCCAATCGGGGTCGAACTTTCAACACCATCTAGGATTTTTTCAGAATCATTCTCATTGAAAAATCCAGCGTTTTTCCAAATCGGTTGAATCAATTTTTTTTCGGGTTTTCAAAACGTTTTCCAAAAGTTCTCGGATCATCACATCAGTTCTCTTTCTGTATTTCAAACGTCTAAATTGTTCGTAACCATCGCCCCCGTCGGCTAAAAAATCATTCAAGGCCAATTGGTATTTTTGACGGTCTTTCAAAGGCTCATTTCCCACCCAAATCGAAAGACCGTCGGCGATGCGCTGAATTTTTAATCCTGAAACCTGTAAAAAAGCACCCTGGCCCCGTTTAAGTTCGGCAATTTCTATCGCTTTTCTCAAATAAGCTCCCGGGATTTCGACGGTCACTATCTCATTATCCGTCGGAAGCATTTCATAGAGAATTTCTCGTGTGATGGTGCCTGTCTTAAAATCAGAATGAAAAAAATCGCTGTTAATCAAAGCCACGTCCGCCTGGGATGACTTTCGGATCTCGTCTGCCGCCATTTGTCCCCAAACCGAATCGCCTTGATTATTAGCATCCGCATTTAAAGCCTCAGCCAAAGGCTCATCCAAGGGCTTTTGTTTGAGTCTGGAACGGTATTTGTCGAGTAAAGCCACCATGTCGGGATCTTCTGGCAAATCCTCCGTAATCGGAATGAGTTGATAATGATAGTCCGTAATGGAATAAGTGGCATTTTTAGTTTTAGGATCCCGATGACCTTCAATGCTTAAATCCAACCGACCTAAATAAAGACCCTGTGAACCAGCTTGTCCGATAATGGGCCCCACCAAAGTGCCGTCTTTAGCCTTGGTTACAATGGGTTCGATTAATGGGATATAACTACGTCCGCCAAGAATGACATGGAGATAAGAATTTCCTTTAGCGAACTTTTTAACTTCATCGTCGCTCAAACGACTCAAAACCACAAAAATGTCCGCATCCTTTTTAAAAATCGAGTGCAAACCCTTAGCGACGGCGTCTGCAGGATTAAAAACCAGCCCTCGTACATTTTCTCTGCGAGCCACCGAAAGAGCCTCTTGGGTGCTAAAACCAATCAAACCAACCCGGATATTGCCCGCCGATTTAAGCACGTAAGGCCGCATAAATGGCTGTCCCGCGCTCACCACATTAGCTGAAACCCAGGGTAGTCCAAATTCTTTCCGGTAGTTTAAAAGAGTCGTTTTGCCGTAATCAAAATCCTGTTCGCCCAAACCAATGGCGTCATACTTCATCAATTGATAAGCGGCGCAATCGACTTTCCCATCAGTCATTTCTGAAAAAGCAGTGCCGCGAAAAAGATCACCGCTATCGACCAAAATAACGTTTTTCTCGCCCACCTCCTGACGGATTTTTTGAATCAGCGCCATCCGGCGTGTCACCCCGCCTACCGGCTTGGAAGGATCGGACTCGTGAAGAGGTTCTACCTGTCCGTGATGGTCATTCGTAAAAAGAATCGTGATTTGGGCTTCCTTGGCCCAGAGAAAAGTCGGATAAACTAAAACACAAAAAATAAGATAAAAAGATCCCTTAAAAAACTGGCCGGAAAATTTCATAAAAGACATGATTAAAATTCGCCGACAGCATCTTGTTCTGTTTTGAGAACATGAAATAATCCGGGCAATTCCAAAAGGTCAAAAACCCTGTATATATCCGAGCTTACATTGACGATTTTAATGTCGCCTTTATTTTTGCGGACACCTTCAATGACACTCATCAGTACTCCAAATCCCGCGCTGGAAATATAAGTAAGTTGTTTCATGTTGAGAACAATTTTATAGCGCCTCTGCTTAAAAAGATCGAGAAGCAGCGTTTCAAAATCGCCGACCGTATTTATGTCCAAAACACCTTCAATATCAATAACCTTCACCGAATTGTTAGAAAGCGCATCTCGTGAAGTAAGGAGTAATTTTTCCATTCAAAAATCCATTAAGTGGAATGAGCAACCGTAATCGGAATCAAAGCTTCAACGAACATTTGGGGGTCAAAGGCGATCAAATCATCGATCTTTTCTCCAACGCCTAAATAGCGTACGGGCAATCCCAGTTCTTCGGCCAAAGCCACCACAATTCCTCCTTTGGCCGTACCATCAATTTTAGTCAAGATTAAGCCGGTCAATCCAACTTCTTTATGAAACTCTCTAGCCTGATTTAAAGCGTTTTGACCAGTATTAGCATCCAAAACCAGCCATTTTTCTTGATGAATCCCCGGCGCGGCTTTTTCAGCCACCCTGGCTATTTTTTTCAATTCATCCATTAAATTCAGGCGATTATGCAACCGTCCCGCCGTATCAACCACCATACAATCAATGCCCTGAGAGAGACCGGATTTTAACGCGTCAAAAACGACCGACGATGGCGCCGCGCCATGAGCGCCGCGAATCAATTGCACTTTAGCACGTTGAGCCCACTCCGTCAGCTGTTCTTCGGCGGCGGCCCGAAAAGTATCCGCTGCGGCTAAAAGAACTTTATGACCTTCGGATGAGAAATAAGCCGCCAATTTGCCCGCGGTGGTCGTTTTACCCGCGCCATTAACTCCTACCAAAAGAACAATGACCGGTTTTGGCAGGTCGGAAGAAACATGAACCTTTAAGAGTTTTTCCAAGACTGCTGTTCTAAGATGCCGTGCGATAGAAACAGGGTTCGATGCTGTGTCGCTCTTGATGAACGCCTCCACCTCTTTCACAATCGCCCGGGCCGCAATTGAACCCATATCAGCCTTCACCAGACTTTCTTCCAATTCGCTTAGAGTTTGTTTCGATAATTGAGTCGTGCCTTGGAGAAACGATTGCAAATTCCCGGTCAATTGGTGAGCGGTTTTCAAAAGTCCGTTCTTAAACTTGTCAAACAAACCCATAATTCACCTAATCGAAGTTAAAATAAATCTCTTTTAACGACCAAAAAGACTTTTTGAGGTTTAACCGAATCACATAAACCATCATTCGCCTGAAAAACTTGATGCTTCACGCCAGGGCGATTTTGAGGACCCCACCGTTTTGGATTACTAGGCCCAAAAATGGCGAAAATTTCAGTGACCCATGCGCAAAGATGCATGATGCCGCTGTCGTTACAAACCAGACCGTTAAATCGTTTAGCAGCCTCCAGTATAAAGAAAAGATCATCACTGGGGAGGGTAAACACACAGGAAAGACCATCTGTCTGTTTTTGAAATTCTTTCAATTCCGCATCCTCCCCTTTTCCATGTAAAACAACAATCTTCACCCCCCCCAACAAACTTAATTGACGGATTAATTCAATGTAACGTTTTTGAGACCATCGATTATCTTTCTTTCGAAGTGTGGGATGAATTCCCAAAACCTTGTCTTTCGAACTAACCCCCATTTGAGAGTAAAAACTTTGGACTTTTTTAACAGTTTCTCGCGAGAATGGCCGTAAATCTTTTTTAGATGCGCTTAATTTTGTGTCTGGAAACAATTTTTTGATTAAAAGAAAACTTTTTTGAACTTCCGAAAGATTTTCATCGGGAGCTTCAATCCCACCCTTAAAAACCATTTTGGAAATGTCTTTGTGTTCTTGAAAATCCTCCTTGGCCCAAAATCCTATCCGAATCGGACTACCTGAAAGTATCGTCAATAAGGCTGTGGTGGTTGAAAAAGGATAAGAATGAAGATCTATTACTGCGTCAAAGAAGTTCAATGAAATTTTCAACCAAAGATTGACTCGGGAGAATATGTTTTTTTTGAACACCCATACTCGGGCTCGCGGAAAATAAAATTTAGCTAAATCGGCGTTGGGTTGTCCCGCCACCAACGTCCATTGTCCTGAAGACCCCATCTTTTTTTGAAAAGCTTCTAAGGCCGGAACCGAAAGAACAAAATCTCCTAATCGATCGGGCCGCAAAACCAAGACAGAGCGAATTTTCCTGGGGTCAATTTTCTTTTCCAAGGGAATAAACCAACTAATCAAATTCCAAAATAGTTTTTTAAAATTTTTCTCCAAAAAGGAAATCGAGCTCATTAAGAAACAGTGGATTCTTCCGGCGTGGTTTCCCTGAATCTAGTGGAAATAATTTTAGAGACACCGGATTCCTGCATGGTAACGCCGTACATCACGTCCGCCGTTTCCATGCTCACTTTACTGTGCGTGATCATGATGAATTGGGTCTTTTTACTAAACTCTTTCAACAAATGAGTAAAGCGACTGACGTTGACGTCATCTAAAGGCGCGTCAATTTCGTCCAACAAGCAAAAAGGGCTGGGTTTCACCATAAAGAGGGCGAACAAAAGCGCGATAGCCGTCAAAGCTTTTTCGCCGCCAGAAAGAAGCGAAACCGACTGCAGCCGTTTACCCGGTGGACGGGCCACGATTTCAATCCCCGATTCCAAAACATCGCCCTCATCCACCATGATCAATTCAGCCCTGCCGCCTTCAAATAACCGCTGGAAGGTATCTTTAAAATTCTCCTGAACCGTGGCAAAGGTTGATGTAAAAAGTTCTTTAGAGGTCAGATTTATTTTGTTAATGGCCTTTTGAAGATCGTCTTTAGCTTTTAAAAGATCATCGCGCTGCTCGGTTAAAAACTTATATCTCTGGTTCAATTCATCATATTCTTCCACCGCCACCATGTTCACTAAACCCAAACGTTCAATCTTAGCCCGCAATTCAATGGATTCTTTTTCCGCTGTTTCACTGTCAAAATCTTTTTCCAGGGTGACCGGCGAGTTGTCGAGATCAACTTTATACTCGACTTGGAGCTTTTCCTCGATGTTGCGCGACTCCACGTTGATCTGGGCTTCTTGAACCTCAAAACCATGCAGTTCTTTTTGCACCTCTTCCGCTTTAGATCGGGAATGATGAACTTTTTCTGTCCAGGCGTGGGTTTCCGCAGCAATTTTTTCTCGTTTTTCAGAAATCACTTTCACTTTTTCGTCAGCGCTTTGTTTAGTTTCGGAAAGCCCGCCCGCTTTTTGCTCCAAAGTGGTCAAATCCAAAGATAATTGCTGCTCCTGTTCGTCAATCCGACCGTTTTCAAGACGTTTTTGTTCCACTGACTGGGTGAGTTGATCCTGTTCGGTCTGATAACGCTCCGCCTCTTCCTTGGACCTTTGAGCGACCTCATCCATGGCTGATATTTCTATCTCAACTTGCATGATTTGCTTGGAGATGTCATCTTTACGAACTTGGAGGTTTTGTAAATGATGGCGCGCGGTGGATATTTCTTCTTGTGTAACGTTTTGTTCCTGTTCGCTTTGGGACAAAAGCTCGTAAAGTTCTTGAACACGAATTTTATCCGAGCTCCAATGGCGTTCCACTTCGGCCTTCTCAATTTCTTCTGCGGCCTTTTGGTCATGCAGGCGCCCTAACGTCTCATGAATCTGCGTGATTTCTTTCTCCCCCTCAGCAAGACGAATTCTTAAATGCTGTCGACGGCTTTCCGCGGTCAACAGATGATCTTCAGAATCCTTACGGGTTTTCTTGGCGTCGCCTAAAGTCAATTCCAGCTCTTGGATTTCGAACTCAACCTGTTTAACTTTTTCACCCAGTTCGTTCATTTCACGATGACGACCCAAAAGTGAAACGCCCGATATCTCCGAACCAGCCTTCATAAAACCCAAAGGACCCAAACGGTCCCCTTCTTTTGTGACAAACCGTACCCTGGGATAACGTTCCAGTAATGTCTCCGCTGAAGCCATATCCTTAGCAAAAACATCCTGTTCAAAAAGAAACTTCACTACCGGTTCGACCAAGGGTTCGTATTTAAGTAAAGAAAGTACTGACGCATCCACTCCGTTTTGGGTTATGAGCCCTTCAGGCAAAGGAACGTTTTGTAGTTTGGTTAAATCGTCGAGGATAAAAATCGAAACTTTTCCCTGTCCCTCGGACTTTAAAAAGTTGACCACCTTATCCGCTGTTGCACGGTTTCGAACTACCAAAGACTGCAATTGGCTGCCCAAAATAGCCTCAACCGCAGCTTCGTAAACCTGGTCCACCGAAATAAGATTGGCCACAACGCCTAACACTTCCTGCCACATCAGCGGCTCGGACTGTTTGGCCTGTAAAACCACTTTCACTCCAGGATCATAACCAGTCAACTTGTTTTGTAATTCTTCCAAAACTCCATAGCGAGAACGAACTTCTGAAAAGGTATTGTTTGATTGTTTGAGGTTTACATTGAGTTCTTCAATGCGTGTCTCGCTTTGCGATAAAGCGGTTTGGTGTTGAAGTATTTCTTCATCGAGTTGAATTTGTTCGGTTTGTGCGCGATTCTTTTCATCCTGAAGCTGCACCAAGCGCTGTTCAACGTTAATGATTTCGTTCGCCAATTTTTCAATTTGAGATGCTAAATCGGCAACCCGGCGCGAAATTTCCTCATCCTGGGCCTTCAATGATTCCAATTCTGCTTTCATTTGAGCCGTTTTTGTCACCAACTGCATGGCTGTGGCATTCTTGTTTTGCAAATCTTGGTTTTTAGAGGAAAGATCCCCATCTAAAGAAACCAACTGATCCCGGAGCTGTTTTCTCAACAATTCCTTTTCAGCTTTTTGAGCGTCTTTGTTTTCTAACAAACTTAAACGTTCAGCGACCCAAATCTTGAGCTGTTCAATTCGGTTTAAACCTTCCACTATTTGCTGTTCATTACGCTGTTTTTGATCGGTCAACATACCGCGGTGGCGGCGGGCTCCCTCGGCCCTGCCCTGAGTGACTTCTACTTCGCTTCCAATTTTATAAGCCTGTTCCCTTGCCTGGGTTAATTCTTCTTCGATTTGATTAAGCTGAGTTCTTTGGGTTTTCTCGTCGTGTTCCAGCTTATGAGTCTCACTTTGAGCCGTTTCCAACCGTTCCCGCACTTGACCCATTTTATGGTGAATATCTTTCAACTTACTCTTGAGCCGATGAGCTTTGTCCAAATGGATCAGAACCTGAAGTTTGCCTAAGTTTTCTTTGTATTCGCGATATTTTTCAGCTTGCTTCGCCTGGCGCTCCAAGGTGGATATTTGACGTTTAATTTCAGCGACGATGTCCGCAACACGAACTAAGTTTTGCTCTGTAGCGTCCAATTTCCGTAAAGCCTCCACCTTGCGGGCTTTGTAACGGGTAATACCAGCGGCTTCCTCAAAAATAGCTCGACGTTCAGCGGGCTTCGATGTAATGATTTGATCCATTTGCCCCTGAGCCATGACCGAATAAGCGCTGGTACCCAAACCCGTTCCCATGAAAAGTTCTTTGACATCTTTTAAACGGGCTGGCGCTTTGTTAATCAGATACTCGGCCTCGCCCGAACGGTAAACCCGGCGGGTAATGGAAATTTCGTTATATTCAAGAGGAATGGTTTTATCTTCATTGGAAAGTACTAAGGTTACTTCTGCCATGCTGGAAGGCTTACGGGTATCCGTGCCATTAAAAATAACATCGGTCATTTCGGAGGCGCGAAGCCCTTTAGCCGACTGTTCACCCATAACCCATCGCACACCGTCTGAAACGTTGGTTTTACCGCAGCCATTAGGACCCACAACCGCAGTCACTCCCGGTTCAAAAAGAAGTTCGGTTTTGTCAGCGAAGGATTTAAAGCCATGTAGTTCGAGTTTTTTAAGGAACAAACCTATTTTCTCCAGGGTTAATGAGAAAAAGGCCGTAAAAGTGTGGAAAAGTATTGTACGGACTTAATTCTGCACGAATGTATCATCTCAATAGGCGGTGTGGCAAGTGCTTTAAAACCACTAAAGCTTGTAAAAAAAAACAATAAAAACTTCGCTCATTTAAATTTATTTTGAGTTTCTATGGACAGTCATTGTGGATGTTTCTGTTTTAATTTTCCAAACCCGATAATAGGTTCTAACTAAGGAAAAAAGGATTGCCGCTATACCCACGCCATAAAAAATTAACGCAAAAAAATGACGGGACATGCTTATTCCCGGCTATTCATCTGCAGTTTCATGCTGGCGGTCAAATTTGGCGGTCCAACTGGGAACCATATGATGCGGCATTAGGCGGGCACCAAACTTGGCTTTTAATATATGCAATACGGTCAAATCTTCCTGGCGAATCTTTTCTACCCTGGCATAACTGTGATTCGCAAAGGCCGGTTCTTCATCCGGTCCCACTCTTAACCACATTTTTCTTCCAACTTGTTTTAACAATATAAATACAGTGTCTTTAGAATTAGGAACAACAAAAGTAAATTTACGATATTGGGGTCCTTTATTTTGTTCTCCCTCATAAACGCCTTCTTCTTTTCCCTTATATTTTCTGGCATCCATCACATTCAACACTTGTTGAGAAGCCCAGGACAGTCTGGACGTAATGTTACCGCCCTTCGCTCGAACCCATCCGCCCAAAATAGTCTCCGGACGAACTTTCGATTCTTTCCAAGGTTGCCTCACACGTACCGGTTTCGCCGCAACTTTTGTCGTAACTGGCGCAGGCGCAGTTGCTGAGGGGGCGGCGTTGGTGCCGCTCTCGCCCGGCAAGGCGGGCATATCGCTCGAAGCGGGAGCCATAGCATGTGAAGAGGTGTCGGGCAAAGCAGGCATATCGCTCGACGACGCAGGAGCGGGGGAATTAGCAGGAACCGAATTGCTACCACCCGCATCGGGTAAAGCGGGCATATCACTGGCGACAGGGGCCGCAGAAGATCCGCCCGTATCCGGTAAGGCCGGCATATCACTACCAGCCGCGGGAGCAGGCGCGGATACTGCGGAAGTCGCGCTACTTGCGTTTGCATCGGGCAAAGCGGGCACATCACTACCAGTTGCGGGAACGGGTGAGACTACTGCTGGGGCCGTTGAAGAACCTGCGTCGGGTAAAGAAGGCATTGTGTCATCTTTTGCGGGAACCGCTGAAGGAGGCGCGTCCGATGGCAAGGGCGGCATATCCTGGGCCGAGGTAAATCCTACCGCTAAAAAAAGGAGGATGAAAACCAAAAAACGTTTCAACATTCGAAACACTCCTTGACCCGAAATGAATCCGCAACAGGGGTTTATTCTAACCTTAACCGGCCAAACCCAAAATAGATAATTAAGAAAAACCCGTTGTTTTTGAGGTTATCAAAAACGGGCAGTCATCAAAGGCAATAAAAAAGCCAAAGACCTTTGAGCGTTAGGCAGTTCCACAATCGAATTGGTATCCGGTGGCGGATAAGGATTGCTCAAAACTGAAATACAAGCCACTGTAGTCGCCCCTACCGCCATCCCGCCTAAAAATGGTAAAAAGAAATTACCGCCTACCGAAAATTGACCTTCCAAAACAAGTGAGATTAGGCCGGTTAAAGTAAAACTCGCCAAAGCGGCAAAAGGCAAAGAAGTAATAAAAACCACCTGAAAGTCTTCTGGTTGGTTCTCTCGGTAAATAATCCCATCAGGGTCATAGCCCAGCGCCTGCCGTTCATATTCATAGGGCTTCACAAAAGCATTTTGATCCAAAATTTCTTCTTCGGCGGGCTGGTCAGCCACCATAGGTTTGGGGTTGGCGGGGTTCAAATCAATCCCATCGGCGTAAACACCCCAGGGGCGGATCAAAAGAAAGATAAGAACAAATAAAAGAAGGGTTTGGGGCCGTAAAAACATAACTTTATTTTAACGCCCCCCAACCGCAAAGCAACCAATTAACCGATGGACATCTTCAGAGGCGACTTTCCGCTGGATTTTTCCGACTTCATGCGTTGGTCATTGTTCAAAATGCGTTTGCGCATACGGAGATTTTGTGGCGTCACTTCCAAAAGCTCATCGTCCTGAATATATTCCAGGCACTGTTCCAAAGAAAAAATAGTCGGAGGCTCCAGAGTCAAAGCCTCGTCCGACGATTTGCTGCGCATATTGCTCAAATGTTTGGTTTTGCAAGGATTCACCGCGATATCGTTTTCACGGGTATGTTCACCCACAATCATTCCCTCATAAACTTCAGTTCGAGGAATGATGAAGAACCGGCCACGATCGGACAATTGAAACATCCCGTAAGCGGCCGTAATGCCGTTTTCAAAGGCTACCAACACGCCGCGGTTGCGGCCGCCGATCTCGCCCTTGTATTCGCCGTATCCGGCAAACACGTGATGCATAATTCCCTCGCCCTTGGTATCGGTCAAAAATTCAGTCCGGAAACCCAGCAAACAACGGGACGGAATCAAAAACTCAATACGGGTCGTCACTTCCGAAAGAGGCGTCATGTTTTTCATTTCGCCTTTACGGGAACCGAGCTTTTCCATGGCCACGCCCACTGAATTATTCGGAATATCAATGATTAGATTTTCGTAAGGTTCCTGAATCTGGTCGTTGATTTTTTTGAAAATAACCTGGGGGCGGGAAACCTGAAACTCATAACCTTCCCGGCGCATGGTCTCAATCAGAATTCCCAAATGCAATTCACCGCGACCCGCCACTTTAAAGGCATCAGGACTTTCGGTATCGCTGATTTTCAACGTCGGGTTCGCTTCCGCTTCTTTATAAACACGGTCTCTCAAGTGGCGAGAAGTAATAAACTTTCCTTCTTTACCCGCGAAAGGCGAGTTGTTGATGGAAAAAATCATCGACATGGTCGGCTCATCGATGGTGATCGCCGGCAAAGCTTCCGGATTGGTTCCGGCTGCGATGGTTTCGCCGATTTGAACGTCTTCTAAACCCGCCATCAGGATAATGTCCCCCGCGGAGGCTTCAGGACATTCTGCTTGCTTAATGCCTTGATAGTTAAAAAGTTTGGTGGCGCTGCTAGCCACATGACGTCCATCAAGCTTAATCAGAGTAATGGGATCACCCATCTTGATCTTTCCACGTTTTACGCGACCAACCGCCATACGACCTAGGTATTCATTATAAGAGGTTGTTGTGACCAACATTTGGAAAGAACCTTCGGTGTCAACTTCAATTGGCTTGAAATGATTGATGATAGTGTCATACAACGGTTTCAGGTCCGTCCCGGGCTTGCTCAAATCCAGAGTCGCCTTTCCTTCACGGGCAATGGCATAAACGATTGGGTATTCGATTTGATGCTCGTTGGCACCCAACGCGATAAAAAGATCCAAAACGTTATCCACCACTTCTTGTGGACGGGCATCCGAACGGTCAATTTTGTTGATCACCACAATGGCAGGCAGATTTTGTTCTAAGCTTTTACGCAAAACAAATTTGGTTTGGGGCAAGGGGCCTTCTGCAGCGTCAACCAATAACAGAACTCCATCGACCATGGAAAGAATACGCTCCACTTCCCCGCCAAAGTCCGCATGACCGGGCGTGTCAACGATATTGATTCTGACGCCATTCCATACAATCGAGGCGTTCTTCGAGAAGATCGTGATGCCGCGTTCTTTTTCAAGCGCGTTCGAGTCCATCACCCGTTCTTCCATATGCTCGTTCGATCGAAACACGCCCGACTGTTTGAACAAAGCGTCCACCAAAGTGGTTTTGCCATGGTCAACGTGAGCGATAATGGCGATATTGCGTAAATCCGAACGAACTGTCATTTCTAACCTCTTTTAAATTATTCAACTGTTTCCCGAACAACCTGCCCGCATCAATATATGAATGACAATGAACTGGTAAAGGGAGGCGAGAGTATACCCAAAAGGTTATGCAAATAGAAGAATTTCAGAATAAATTGAAGGTCAATAAGAGCTACTAGACTGTAAAAAAGGCACCAGAGCGTTCAAAAAGGCTTTGGGATTGTCCCGAAACACCCCATGACCTGCTTTTTCAATTACTTTTAAGCTTCCCGGCGGTAATAAATTGCCGATTTTTTCCGATTCTTCCTGTGACACCAAAGGACTATCTTCAGCTTTAATGAAAAGGGTTGGACATTGGACTCTTTTCAAAAGCCAGTGAAGGGCTTTAGCCCGTCCCAACCGCTGGATTTCTAAAACCGCCGGAACCGAAAAATTCCAATCCCATCGACCCGTTTGATTTACGGAAAACTGTCCTTTTTCGAACTTAACTCTCCTCTCCTTATCAGGATATTTATTGTGCAGGAATTCGTTTAAGGAGTCCTCATTCACGAAAGGAACCGGGTATTGACTGTAGTCCTCCTGCGTTTTTTTCCAGATTTCCGGATCCGCAGTTAAGGTTTGATCGATGATCGTCAAGCTGGCGGTTTTATCCACGAACATTGTGGAGAAAAACAAGGCGTTGCGACCGCCTGTCGAGTGTCCTAGCACATGAATATCACTGTGACTAAACTGGTCCGCGCAGGCTTCCAGGTCCCTGGCCAAATCTTCCGGGGCATAACCCAATTTCGGCTTGTCGCTTTGACCGTGTCCCCTCATGTCGAAAGCAAAAACCCGAAACCCGGCCTCAACCAACGCGTCAGGAATTGATTCCCAATCCTGACACTTCGCGCCCAACCCATGAAGCAGATAAACCACCGATCCCGTCGAACCGTATTGAAGATAAAAAAAATGGCCTCGCGGCGTTTTTAATAAAGGCATAATTTCCTCAAAGTAAAGTAGTGCATTTTAATCGAACAAACCATAACAGCTTTTTATTTTAAGAGTCAAACCTTACAATGCGACGCATGTCCACCCAGAACGACCGCGGCAAAACTTCACACGACCCTTATGGCGCACTGCGGCACGCCAATTACCGCGCTTACGTCATCGGTAATTTTATTGCGGTTTTTGGTCAGCAAATGCTGGCGGTAGCTATCCAATGGGAAATTTACGTAATCACCAACTCTACTCTGGCACTCGGTCTCATCGGTTTGGTTTCCTGGCTACCCATTTTCTTATTCATCTTACCAGCCGGTTCTCTAGCCGATCGTTACAATCGCAAAAATATTGTTTTACTCGCCCAGCTTCTTTTCGCGGCCTGTTCTTTTGGGCTGGCCTTGACCTCGCACTTCCATCCCACCATCTGGCTCATGTATATGCTTCTGTTCTTTACGGGTCTTGCACGAGCCCTTAGCGACCCGGCCAAGCAGGCCTTGTTGCCTCAACTAGTTCCCGAAAAAGATTTTCCGAACGCCATGACCTGGAATAGTACAGCTTTTCAAACCGCATCAATGGTAGGGCCTGCCCTCGGCGGTTTTTTAATCGCGTTTTTCAACTACCCTACGGTCTATCTGATGGACTCTCTTTGTGCTCTTAGCTTTTTTTATTTTATTTGGACGCTGAAATACACTCATGACTCTTCCCGGATCAACCAAAAAAAGGTATCAATCGAATCTCTTTCGGCCGGCCTCAAATTTGTTTGGAACACCAAAATTATATTGGCCACGATTACCATGGATTTATTAGTCGTCATTTTGGGCGGCGCTGTCGCCCTTTTGCCCGCTTACTCAAAAGATATTCTTCACACGGGCCCCATGGCGTTGGGTTTTCTCCGGGCCGCCCCCGCCATCGGTGCCTTTCTCATGGCTACTCTTTCCGCCCATCTGCCTCCCATGAAAAAATCTGGAATCATTTTACTCTGGGCTGTTACTGGCTTTGGGGCCGCCACCACCCTTTTCGGTCTTTCCCACTGGTTATGGCTTTCACTTCTGATGATGTTTTTAACCGGCGCTTTTGACAACATCAGCGTTATTGTCCGGTCTACCCTGGTGCAAGTGCTCACACCCGATGCCATGCGAGGCAGGGTAACTGCCGTCAGTTATATTTTCATTCATTCGTCCAACGAATTAGGCGGATTTGAGTCAGGTCTAACCGCGGCCATGTTTGGCCTGGTGCCTTCCGTAGTCTTAGGAGGTATTGGAAGTATTCTGGTGGTCTTTGGTGTTTTAGTCGTGTGGCCCGAAGTAGCTAAACTCGGTTCGCTGGTTAACCCCATGAAAAAGTCATCATAACTGACAACAAAAAACCGTCCCTTGATTCAATTCAAGGGACGGCTCAAGAAAAACTTGAACAGCTTTTAAATATTAGTTTCCGGTAGGCGTATTGGCCGGAGCATCTCCCGGAGCTGATTTAGTATCAGTATCACCGTCTTTATGCTTTTTCCAGTCGCCCTTCTTTTTGCCGTCCCACCCACCCCGACCCATGAGGCCGCGACGCATCGACAAAACCCACTTGGCTTGCTGAGTCGGATTTAAGATCGTGCGGATTTTATCCATCGAGTTCTGCTGTACTTCCTGCATTTGCTTGTGATCCTTTTCCAGCTTATCTAAAAGGCTTTTGATGTCCGAATCTGAAGCCTTTTGATCCACTTTTTGCTGCAAGGTATCAATGTCAATCTTTTCTTGATCACGTAAAGGCTTGTTAGCTTCGGATTGTTTCTTGAAAGCCTCTTTTAGTTGGGTCGCTTGATCATCGGTTAACCCTAATTTATCTTTCAGATGCTCAATTCGGTCTTTATCCCAATTCCCATGGTTGCCATCTTGCATTGCCGGGTGGTCACCGCCTTGGTCATCCGCCGGCTGATTTTGATCCTCCGCTTTCGCTAAGCCATACCCTAAAAAAAGTGCCGTGGCTAAACTTCCAACGAGAAACAAACGAGAAAACTTTTCCATCGCCATCCTCCGCTTTCAGCCTTTTGGCTGTTGATTTTTACCAATTCTCATCAACTGGCTTCTGAGACTTTAGACGCTCCCCTATCTCGGAAGTGTTGCTTCTTAAGACCTTTGTATTCAAAATATTTCGTATTAGGATAAAGAAGAATTTATTGGGAGAGCTCTTCGTGAAACACATCATTTTGATCGCGGGGCTGACACTTTTCGCCTTCTCCAATGTTCAGGCTCAAACTCCGTCCAATGGAGTCGCTTCTCGCCAGCAAACCATTCAAAAAGGAAAGGTGCTGCGCAAAACCGCGACTGTTAAAACCGCCTATCATGTGAACGGCGGTACCAGGGTCAACGAAACTCCAAAACATCCGTTGACCAACAGTGCGTCCCGCATCCAGCCGATGGTCACCAAACCGTTTATCCCCAGCCAACAATAAAACTAAATCAGGGAATCACTTTATTTAAAGGGTACTCAACAATACCCTCCGCTCCGGCGTCTTTAAGCTTGGGCACAATTTCTCTGACGATCTTCTCATCCACCACCGTGTCCACATCCACCCAATTCTTGTCGTACATCTCTGCGATGGTGGGCGAATTAAGCGCCGGTAAAACTTTCATCACTTGTTCTAAATTCTTGCGGGGTACGTTCATCTTGAGACCAACCTTCTCTTGAGCGGCCAAAGCGCCTTTTAATAAGAGAATCAAATTTTCAATTTTCTTTCGTTTCCAGGGATCACCCCAAGCGGCGGCGTTCACGATAACCACCGTGGAGGATTCCATTACCGTTTCTAGAATCACTAGATTATTGGCCCGCAAAGAAGAACCCGTTTCAGTAACTTCGATAATAGCGTCAGCCAATTCGGGTGGCTTGGCTTCGGTGGCACCCCAGGAAAATTCCACATTAGCTTTCACGCCGTTTTTCGCTAGATATTCTTGGGTTACGTTAACGAGTTCGGTAGCGATGCGTTTGCCCTGCAGATCCTTCGCCGACTTAATGGGCGAATCAACCGGCACCGCCAATACCCAGCGAACAGGTTTTAGTCCCACCTTAGCGTATATCAGTTCAGCTACTTCCTGCACTTTCGAGCCATTTTCCTTCACCCAGTCCCGGCCTGTAATCCCCATATCCAACACGCCGTCTTCCACATAGCGGCTCATCTCCTGCGCGCGGATTAGCATCGGTTTCATTTCTGCGTCATCAATACTGGGAAAGTAAGAACGGGAGGTGGACGATATTTTATAACCCGCTTTGGCGAATAGGTGGAAGGTGGATTCCTGAAGACTGCCTTTGGGTAAACCGAGCTTTAATAAATTGGCCATGGTGTTTCCTCATTTGGTGTAGAAAAGTGCCCCTATTTAACAGTCAGAACCCCTCTTTGACAAGCAGACGGATTGGAAAATCGCGCCTAAATACTTATTTTTGAAGCAAACCTACGGTAGACTACCGCCCACTAAGTTTAGAACCCGAAACAGGAAAAAATGGAACCCCCAGTTAACTTTTACAACCTCACCCGCGATGAATTGACTCAATTGATTACCGATTGGGGCCTTCCCCGCCACAACGCCCAACAGATATTTCAGTGGTTATATAAGAAGAAGGCTAAAAATTTTGAGGACATGACCGACTTGCCCAAAAGCCTGCGGGAAGACCTGACAACCAAAGCAACCCTTTCTACCTTTAAGCTTCATACCAAGCAAGTCTCAGCCGATGGCACTACCAAGTATTTGTGGGAACTCAAACCCGACATTACCGGTCAAACTGCCCAAGTCGAAAGCGTGCTGATTCCCATGGCAATCGATGAAGAAGGCGAACCGGGCCACTATACCGCCTGCCTTTCGACCCAGGCCGGATGCCGCATGAAATGCACTTTCTGCGCTACGGGGGTACCCAAGTTCCAGCGCAACCTGACCACCGCCGAAATCGTTAGCCAAATTCTGTTTATGGAACAGGACTCGGGCACTCGCTTTACCAACGTGGTCATTATGGGCATGGGCGAACCCATGGATAATTACGACTACACCCAAAAAGCCATGCGCATTCTGCACGATCCCGAGGGTTTCAACCTGGGCCGCCGCCGTATGACAGTTTCAACTTCGGGCCTCATTGAGCACATGAACAAATTTATTAAAGACGACTGGCCTGTTTCCCTCGCGGTTTCGCTTCATAGCGCCGACCCCGAGATCCGAAGCCAGCTTATGCCCATTAACCGGTCCAACCCTCTGGATCAACTGCGCAAAACCATGAAAGATTTTACTTATAAAAGACGTTTGCCCATCACGTTGGAATATATTCTTTTAAAGGATGTCAACGACAGCCCGGAAGACGCCCGAAAACTGGCGGCCTATTGCAAGGATTTACTCTGCAAGATCAACTTAATCCGTTACAATCCCGTGCCGACCCTGCCCTATGACTCTCCGTCTGAAGAAAGGGTCATGGCTTTCCGGGAAGATTTGAAAAACCGGGGCATGAGGGTTTTCTTGCGGGAACGCAAGGGTGTGGATATCGCGGCGGCTTGCGGGCAGCTGGGCTTCAAAAACAATTAAGAGCGCTTAAGGCAAAATGAAAAATTTTTTTCAAAACATCCCCATCACTCCGGCGGAATTAGAACTGCTTAAAAGGGCAGGCTCATTACTGGGTAAATTCACGCTGATAACCTTGCTGACGGGCCTCATTTCCATGAGCATTATGAAAAAACACCAACCCATGATTGTGCCAAAAATCATCGGCATGGATCAACGCCAGGCCGAAAGCGCCCTTTCTTCCAAAGGTCTCGTCATGAAAATCAACCGCCAGCAATTTGACGAGCGTATACCCGCAGGTCTTATCAGTTCGCAAATTCCCCGGGCCAATAGCTACGTCAAACGGGGTCAGATAGTTGAGGTCGTCGTAAGTAAGGGTAATCCCAAAGTCAAAGTGCCTTCGGTTGTTGGCGAATCCCTGGCAGAGGCGCAGGTCAGTCTGACGGGCATTCATTTAAAAGTAGGCCACCAATCGCTCATGCATTCAGCCGAACCGGAAAATACTGTTTTAGCTCAAATCCCCGAAGAGGACGAACTGGTCGAATCCGCCACCGAGGTAGATCTGCTCATTTCCGACGGTATGCCATCCATGTCTTTTTTAATGCCGGACTTACAGCATAAACCCCTGGAAAATGCGTTTAAATTGCTGCGGCCCGCGGGCATTACGATTCAAAAAATCACCAGCGAAGTCCATGACGATTTAGATTCAGCGACGGTGCTTTCGCAAGATCCTTTGCCCGGTACCCATATCCAGGCCAAAGACGGAGTGTCTTTCGTTGTCAGCGCCAAAAGCGCTGATTCCGGCCTAAAGGCCCGTTATTCTAAAGTGGTTTTTGATATGCCGCTGGGCAACCCCAAACGTCTTCAAATTGATATCTTCGACGAAACCGGCACCCAAACCATTTATAACAAAATGGAATCACCAAAAGATCACGTGGAAATAGGCGTCAGTGTGACCGGCAAAGCCGTCGCGGAAATTTACCTAAACCAGCAGTTTTTAGAAGAACTGCCCATCGAATAACCGTGATAAAAAAGTCAGCCTCCCCATTTACAGGCCGCGCTTACCAAAAATACAAAAAAATATTCCTGTCACATAAAGGCGCTATCGAAACCTTTCCCTTTGGCCCTGAAATTGCCGTTTATAAAGCCCACAACAAAATGTTCGCGACATTGATGGCAGAAGAGGAAATCTGGTACAGCAATTTAAAATGCGACCCGATGTGGGCCGAAACCCTGCGGAAAAAACATAAATCGATCCAACCCGGCTATCACATGAACAAAAAACATTGGAACACCGTGACTCTGGATGGTTCCCTTCCCGAGAACCTTATTCGTCGGATGGTGGAATTGTCTTACGTGCTGGTCACGCCGAAAAAGCTCCTGAAATAAAAAAACGGATCCTGGGCATCACCCAGGATCCGTTTAACTTTCTCTGATCAGTTTTGAGCGTAAGCCCCCGCGATAAACTTGACGAATTCCTCCAGGGGAAAATGTCCCTGATGGCCGTCCGTTAGAACTTGCGTAGGTTCCATTAGGCCGTCGTTGAAACCCTTGTTCATCTCAACCATCAACCCCGCCAAGTTTGCTAGCATTCCGCTGCCCACCATGGCTTTCTTGGCGTCTTCATAAGGAAACTGGACATAAGGAAGTTCCGGCTTGCCGATGGCCTTGCCCAAAAGGGCTGTCGCCTCCACCATTGTCAAGCTGCGGGGCCCGCCTAATTCGAACACCGTATTGCCCGTAAAGCTGAGACTATCCAAGAGTTCCGCCGCCTTCAACCCGATATCATGGGTGGCGATCATCGGAATTTTCACATCCGGACGAATCGGCGTGCCGTTAATGCTCATGCCCTTAATGATCGGAATCAAATAAAAGAGATTTTCCATAAAGTAGGCCGCACGCAGATGAAGATTATTCAGGCCCGCGATGGCTTCTAGGCGTTTTTCCTGCCGATACAAGCCGACGATGGGACCCGTGCCAGAGGATTTGTCCGCGCCGATAGAGCTCAAGTCCACCGCGTGTTTCACTCCCGAATCTTTCAGGGCCTTGGCGATCGCTTCGCCGATACAGTTTTGGTAAGCGAGAAAATCGGGCTCCGTGAACGAGGGCGGGATCAGGGTAAAAACCCCGTCCGCGCCCTTAAATACTTCAGCTAGCGCCGTCGGATTGTCGGCGGCCGGCGTATGGATCTCAGCCCCCTTGACCCTCAACGCCTCCAATTTTTTTATGTCTCGACCTAACGCCCGGACAGTATGACCCTTCTTTAAAAGTTCCTCGGTTAAAACCTGGCCGATATGGCCGGTCGCTCCCATGACGGCGTAAACGTGTTTGGACATGACTGCCTCCCTGACTGGATGTTAAATTGAGTATGACTATTGGGTGTCACTCGTCATATAGCAAGTCCACCAGTCCTTATTTTCGTTACAAATGAGTAACTCCCTATCCGCTAAGCTATTTTGCGTTTGAGTTAAAACCCTATAAAATAAAGCGCTGATGATTAAAAAAACAAATATTAAGGAGTTTTTATGGCCAATTGGAGCTTACTTGTATTGCAGTTTGTTCATATTTTTTTCGCGGCTATTTTAATTGGCAGTTCAATGTTTATGGATATTGTGCTGTGGCCGACCCTTTTGAAACTCAATGGAGTGGAAGCCAAAGAATTTTATGAAAAAAGCCTTAAACGTACCAGCGTCCTGATGGCTGCTTCTGGCGGCATAACCTTTTTAACCGGCATTTTGAGGGGAACGGTTTTCGGGGACATTCGTTCGTGGGACAATCTCAAATCCTCTTATGGCATCACCTTTTCCATCGCCCTACTCGCCACGTTAGCTATGTTGATTCACGGCCCCCGAATTGCCCCTCACCTGTTTAAAGAAGTGTGGGATGGAAAAAATTTCGCACCCGAGGCCAAAGCCATTGTCCACGCCAGTCATGTAATACCCATGATAGCGGTTTTCATTATTTTGCTTTGTATGGTCTTAATGCGCTGCGGCGTGGTTTCCGTTTAGGAAGAAATAAAGAGGGCCGGTTCTTTTCAAAAAGAATCGGCCCTTTTGTTTTAGCTGGGCACGTAAAATTTGCGTGGCTTGGCGGTTCGTTTTACTTCCACCAGATTTAATTCTGTCCCCATTTTTTTCAAACAGCTGGCTTTGTTATTTTTTCCCTCGGTCATCGCCCTGCTCACGGGCCAGGCCTTCATGGGTTGGGCCGTAAAGGGCCGCAGCATGGTTTTAAAATTGCTAGTGTCCAAAAACATCGGGTCCAGCCAGGTGTCGTAATTTTTTAATGGCACGATCACCGGCATTCGGTTATAAATTTTAGCCATTAACTTGTTGGCGTCGGTTGTCACAATACAGCAGGATTCTAATGTCTCGGTAACTCCGTTTGCGGCGGTGAAACTCCAGGATTCCCAAATCCCCGCGAAAGCAAAGGGTTCGTCGTCTTCCATGCAAAAAAAGTATGGCGCCGGAATAGCGATGTGGCGGTCCCACTCATAAAAGCCGTCGGCGGGAATCAGGCATCGGCGTTGCTTGTAAGCCGCCTTGAACGAGGCCAGTTCCCCAATGGTTTCAGCCCTGGCGTTGAAATTGTTGTGTTCCAGTTTGCGGTCTTTGGCCCAGGCTGGCACCAGTCCCCAATGCAACTGATGAATAAATCGTTTTTTAAGCATGGTGTCATAACGGATCACGGGAATCTTGGATCCGGGCCCAATATTGTAATGGGGTGGGAATCGATCCACCAACTGGGCTTTAAAAAATTCGGCGATTTCGGTATCGGGGGTTTTCAAAACAAAACGACTGCTCATTCGGCATCCTCCAGAGATAGATCAACTCACGCTCTGTCCTGTGATGCAGGTGTTAAAAGAGGATGAAAAAGCATTATAGCTGATTTTCTACCTGTTATTTGCCCTCATTTCAAATTCTTTTCGTTTTAAAGGCAAATGACGCGGATCACTAACCCGCAAAAATATATTTCCAGTTCTTTTACATCAATTTCTCTATCCCTAGCCTAGGATTAATCCGTTACTATCAAGGAGGAAATTCATGGATTACATTCACGCGATTCACGCTCAGGGTAAAAAGTCTCACGAGCATTTTGGCTGGCTGATTTACCTAGGCCTGTTTAATGTTTTATTAGGCTTCTTAGCGATAACTTTCACTAACGTGGCTACTCTAGCGGCAGTCCTTTACCTGGGCTGGTTCTTAATTCTAAGCGGCCTGGCAACAGTTTATTTTTCATTTCGCCTCAGTAAAGTCGGAGGCCACTGGTCCCTCCTCGTCTTCGGCGTACTAGCCATCGTCTGCGGTGTTTTACTCATGATTCACCCCATGGACAATGCGGTCATTTTAACTTTTCTTATCGCGGTTTTTATTTTTACCAGCGGCTTGGTATCCATACTTTCCTGCTGTTTTGACCCGCATCCTCATCAGGGTTGGGTGATTTTCGGTGGAATTATCTCAATACTTTGCGCCTGGGTAATTTATTCCGAATGGCCCTTTTCGGGCACATGGGTTCCCGGCACTTTTCTGGGCGTCTATTTGATTTTTCATGGCTTCACGCAATATCAAATCGGATCAAAAGGCAGAAGCCTTTTCAAAACCACCGATAAAGATTCTGCCAAGGTTTGAGTGTTGAAAAAAGAGATTGCTTTATCAATCTCATTTTAGGGATGATCCTACCGACTCACTTATCCTAATTGGCAAAGGGGCGTTTCATGAAACTCACAGGACACACGATTCTGATTACTGGTGGGGGGTCCGGTATCGGCGGAGGGTTGGCCAAAGCTTTTCATGAAAAAGGAAATAAGGTCATTGTTACAGGTCGGCGCAAACCAACTTTAAAAGCCTTCGCGGCCAAATACCCCGGTGTGGATTTTTTTGCCATGGATGTATCTAAAGACGCGGATATCCAAAAACTTTATAAATTTATCTCCAAAAAATATCCCGCGCTGGATGTCCTCATTAACAACGCGGGCATTTGGCAAAATCAGAATTTCACCAAGGCCCAAACGCTTGAAAAACATCTTTTTGACGAGATCGACATTAACCTCAAGGGCCTTATTCGTATGATCCAGGTTTTTTTACCCCTGCTTTACAAACAAAAAGAATCAGTCCTGATGAATGTCAGCTCAGGCCTGGCCTATATGCCCCTTTCAATCGCCCCTGTTTATTGCGCCACCAAAGCGGCGGTCCATTCTTTTTCCATGTCGCTGCGCCATCAACTGCGCAAAACCTCTGTGACGGTCATTGAGTTGGCCCCGCCCGCGGTCGAAACCAATTTGGGTAAAGTGCCGGGCAAAGAGGATGAGATTAAATATCCCAAGCTGGGATTGGAGCCGTTTATCGTTCAAACCATGAAAGCTTTGGAATCAGACGAAACCGAACTACCCATCGGCCAATCAAAGATGCTCCGCCTCGGCGGCCGCCTTTTACCTTCGATATTCTTTAATATGCTCAACCCAAAGAAGTAACCGGACAATACCGGGGCCGCATTTCCCCCAATAGAGCCAATTCGGTTTTTTTATGAGGAGCGCTGTTCTATTCCTTTTTCAATTTCCGCAATTTGAGAGTCCGTAAGACTTTCAACCGCGGCCTTCCCCGCCGCGCTCAAAGCCGCGAACTTCGGCTGATTAAGAACCACTAAGTCGTGGTCCCGCATCATTTCCAGCAGCGCGTCCAACCGCTCCCTGTCTTCTTTCGGGTTGATGGCTTTTTGAAAATGAATGTCGGCCAGTATTTTATCCGTCATCAAAAAAGCGGTTTTGCGCTTTTTGAAGCTGTAGAGAATGACATCTTTAAAATTTTCGTAATCGGAAAAGGGCATGATCCGCCTATTGCTGTTGCTGCTGTTGCTGTGCCGACGGGGGGGTCATGAGCAATTTGGCTTTTTGATACTCCGTGTCAAACGCCTCCATGAGCTCGGGGTAGATAACCACTCGCTCCGTCCTGGATTTGCCATCCTTCATCCGGACATCTTCTATCAGAAAATATCGGCCCGACCGGGGCGAATCTTTGACCGCAAACCGATATTCCCCGCTTTTAACCTTAATTGTAGTTTCGTAAACCGTCTTATTCTCAGATTCCATAGGTTCCTCTTTCAAAGAGATGACCCATCTTAGCATGAAGAAGTAATTCGCTTTGTTCTTGTAAAAACGCCGATATTTTGGATAAATGCTGACGGTTTAGTTTAAATATCCAGGAGGTAGCATTGTGACTAAGAGTGAAATGCTGACGACGTTGGCGACTGACACAGGCTTCAAAAAGAAAGATGTCGAAAACATGATGGAGGCTGTTAACAACCTCATTTATAAGACATTAAAAAAAGAAAAGGTCATCAAGCTCGATGGTCTCGGTGTGTTTCAACTCAAAGATCGCAAAGCCCGCTTGGGACGTAATCCTCGCACTGGGGAAACGGTCCAAATCGCGGCCAAGAAAGTCGTCAAATTTCGCGTGGTCAAAGCCCTGAAGGATGCTGTTTTAGGAAAATAATTAAGTTGTTTGGCTGGGTTGAGTATTTTAAAAAGGATGGCGTCTCAAAAGACGCCATCCTTTTTTTATTGGTCAAATTATTCAGTTATGGCGTTGCTTCAACGATTGCCATAAAAAATAGGGCTACGAAAGAATTTGAAATTCTTTCGCCGTGACGACCATCGCTTGCGCTGCGAAAACTTTTTCAGTCAAAACACGGTGCACTTCCTCATCAGGATCGAAACAGGCGTCTTTGACGACATAACATTGAAAATCCAGGTCGGACGCTAACCGCACCGTGGACAAAACAATCCCGCTGGTCGATATGCCGAAAAGCACCAGGTTCTCCACACCCTGTGATCTGAGAATCATCTGCAAAGCGTTTCCGGCGAAAGCCCCCACGCGGTGTTTGTAAATAACCGTATCCCCGGGCTTGAAGATCGAGGAATGAATTTTTACCGAATCCGATCCCTTGAGGAACACCCCGCGTTCTTTTACCATCGCGAAGCGTTTAGTGGCTGGCGATATCTCGGGATATCCCGGTTCAAAACCGATTCCCACATGAAACAGGGGAAACCCGTTTTTTCGGGCGGCTTCCACTACCAACGCCGCGTTAGGCAGGCATGCCGTCGCCCCGGGTACAAAACCAAAAATGCCTTCTTGAACATCCAAAGTCAGAACCGCTGTTTTTTTCGGATCGAGTTTCATTTTTCAGCCTTTCACTTGTGCCGAGCCCGCTAGGCGGGACACGGGATTGGTTTATCCTCCATCGATTGATAGGTAACCAGTATCTCCAAAGCATCTTAAAAAAGGCCGATCCTTGAGAGGACCGGCCCGATGCGTCAATTTAGAGGAAAAACCAAACAAAACACACCAAAAAAGCTTAACGGTCCCAATCTTGACGGTCTTCATACCAGCGGTGATGCGCGCGGTAATTATCGTCGTAATCATGGTCATAATGCCATCTGGGGCCGCGAATTTCGGCGATACAGCCCGTATTGCAAACCGCGAAACCTGCCACCAAAGCAAAACATAAGCTCAAAATGACTTTCCTCATTCGAACCTCTCACAAAAATTTGATTAACAGCCGCGTCGGTCCTTTTTATCTTTGTACAGTGTCTAATTATAACAAGTCAAGCGCGAGGACCACTATGCGGAAACCGGAAAGTCTTTTATCTAAAAAAAGGCCGATTCTTGGAAGAACCGGCCTGGTACGTCAATTAAAAACCTTCAACAAAATATCGCTAAATTTAGCGATCCCAATCATTGCGATCATTATGCCACGGATGATTCGAACGATAACCATCGTCGTAATCATGGTCATAATGCCATCGCGGTCCGCGAATTTCAGCGTAACAACCCGTATTGAAAGTCGCTATACCCGCCAACAAAACAAAATAGAAAGCCAAAATTATTTTTTTCACTTAAAACCTCCCGCCAATTTTTGGCGAACCTATCGTCATCCGCCTTTTATCTTTGTGTCGGGTTTAAATAAAGCAAGGAAGGTGCCAGCGGGGAAAATTCAAAACGCGTGATAAACACCCGGTAAACTCTCAATTTATCGGGCCCTTTTCTATCAAAATGATATTCCAACCTTTCATTTTGATTCCGTTTCAATGGAGCGGTCGGCGTCAAATAACCTGTGTTCTCTCCTCGGGTGAGACAGACGGCTTGAGTTATACCTGATCAATTAACTGTTCAATCTGGCGCGTACAAAAGCGATGTTTTCTTTTAGGGTGTAAAGCATCGGCACATATTGTGAGGATACTTTGATGCGGTTGGTTCGGTGTTCCAGATGTTTCATACGGGACAAGATTTCCTCGGGCGGTTTTTGGCCCTCCAGATTGTCAATCTCCCTTTCCAGCCAATGAAGCTCGCCGTAAATCTGGTAAAACTTCCGTTGAATCGCCCAGCCGTAAAAGGCCATCAGCCCTTTGACCAGGGGATAAAGTAGGCCTAACACCGGCACAGCCAAAAACCCGATCTGTTCCACCAGCGCGGCCAGCCAGAAAGGCAAGTAACGCTGTAAAAAGGGCTTTCCGGATTTGTAGTAACTCCGGGCGTCGCTCGAGAGGGGTATTTCCAAAGCTTCCGCCGCGGGAAACTCATTAGCCTTCTGTAAAACCCCGGCCCTGTTATGAACCAGCGAAGCGGTTTCGAGCAGCATGTATTGAATAGCCGGATTCAAATCCGCGCGAACCACCAGGCTGGTCTTGGTGGCCAGAATGGTCGTATCCTTGGGTGGTCGATTGGTCGCTAAATCCGCCGCGCCCTCCGGATAAGTCAGCTTGTACAGCGAAGGCAAAATCGCCACATAGGCGGAGGCTCGTGAAAAGTTCGCTAAATAAATTCCCGGAGCAGTCAGCATCTTTTTCACAACTGGCGAACCGGGGCTCGACATCAAAATCGCCGCGTCAATTTCACCCGCTAACATCGCGCTCACCGTATCCTCCGGAGACAAACTCAAGGCCTCAAATGATTGGGCACCCAGTTGATGGCCTTTCAAAAGCTCGTCCACCAGCGCCCGCGAATCGCTTCCTTCCGGTCCCACCGATACTCGCTTCCCTTCGAGAGCGAACAAAACCCGGTCCGTGCTTGGTTTCCGCGAGAAGAGCCACATGGGTTCATAACAAATAGTTCCCAAAGAAACCAGCTCCGGCGAATCGGTTTCTGCCGCGATGCCGCCCTCCACCAATCCAATCTCCACTCCCGATTTGGGATCGCGCAATTTGGCCAGATTCTCCACCCCTCCGGCGGTCGGCACCAGAATGACTTTGATTCCCTCTTTCTCCATCAATTGCTGGTAGCGTTTTCCATAATAGTTATAAGAACTTCCCTCTGGGCCTGTGGCCATGGTAACCGTATGGGGCGGAAGGGGGTGAAGCAGGGAGCAAAGCCAAACAATTCCTGCGAGAATTATGACCGTCGCTATAACAATGATCGTCATGTCTTTTCGCGAAAGATTCGGCCCTGTACCGAAGCCATTCTTGCGACCTGCTTGATTATTGTTCGGTTGATTCGCCATGAAGAGCTCCCTGAATTTTTTAATTAATTTTCTAAAATCAAAACCCATTTTCCCTTTTAACGAATAGCCCGTCTTTTATCTATCCGATACCCAGAATTTTTTTAATCTCTTCGGTGGGCGGTTTGAAGTTGGGCCCCTTGATGACTTTTCCGTCTTCCCGGTAAAGGGGTTTGCCGTCCGGTCCGAGCTTACTCATATTGGATCGGTGAACCGCGTCAAACAAGTCGGGCAGTTTATGTTGAAAACCGTAAGCCACCGCGGTGCCGATGGCGATGTAGATGGAATCGATCACGCCGTCGGCGATTTCAACCAGATCGCCCTTCTCGACGGCGGTTTGGATTTCTTCCGCTTCCTCCACCTGTAGTTTTCCCCGGATGCTTTGACCCTTGGTGGGAACGGGGCCAACCGGCTCGTTCATGGCCACGCCATAAGCCCTGTGAAATTCTTCCAATTGCTGAATCTGTTTTTGCATTACTACCCTTTATTCTTTGGTTTTAAAAGCGCTGTCCAAAAGGTCTTGGGAAAAACCTTTGGGAATTTGACCCGTGGCGGCGTAGGCGTAAAGAGCGGTATTGAAAACCGTGTTGGCCAGGGAAAACACCGTTAATAGAATAACGACATAAGCCGCGATAGTTAAAATCATCACCACTCCCCCTACTCCTGGGTTGGTTACCAAACCCAGGCCCAAACCGGACATAAACAAAGCGCCCACCCCAAGCACTAAAAGGAAAAATTGAATGAGGCCCAAACCGAAATGGCGGGTGAGACTTTCGCCCCAGGTTTTTTTAATGGCCTGAGTGGAATCCGCGATGGCTTCAAAGGGTCCCAAGTCTTTATAAACCATGGAAGGAATCACAAACAGGGTCACGATAGACCAGGTCAATTTCAGTCCACCCACAAACAAACCAACAATGAGTTCCACCAAAAAGCCCAGAGGATTAGCGCCTCTTCCTCTGCTTGCCATGCTTTCCAGCATTCTTAAAAACACGCTGACAGTGGTGGACAACAAACTCCAGGAGACGATCAGATTCATCCGCGAAAAAGCGAAAGAAAAACTTTCGGACAAGCCTTCCGTACCGCCCTCCAGCCGTTTTTTGATGATGTGAACAGCGCAGACGCTAAAAAAAGTTGAGAACAGTGTGAGAATAAAATAGAGAAGAAATAATAGACCCCAAACCGTGGGGGAAGAACGCTCAGTTCCAGGGGTAAACAGGACGTTCAACGGCAGCCAGAATGCCGCTAAAACCACCAAAGAAAAAAAAGCGGAGAGACATGGGAAAAGTAAAAGTTCCTTATCCTCCAAAATTACCGAAAAACTTAGCTTTGTCAGCGCCCAACTGCGGGAAAACACGCTATCCATTTCTTCACTCCTTTTTAAATCTTTTAAGGAATATTCCAACGACTTGGGTCGGTCAAGACAGTCTCGGCGGCGGCGGTTTGCATGGCCCTAGCCTGTTCTTTGGAAAGACCCGCGGTAAATCCTAATCCAACCGGGGTCGTTTTATAAAGCACCGCGTAAAAAACACAGGCCGCCAGATAGCTTCCTTCCAAACTGGGAAGAATTCCATCCGGCCCCCAAAGCGCAGCTGAAGGATCGTGTCTTAGAGCCTTTCTAAAGGCTTCGCCCACTGGCGCCACGGGAAGTTTCATCTCCTGGGCGATAGTCATGTAACCTTTCGTCACCTGAGTCTGCATGGAATCAAAATCGTCGAAGCCGTTTTCGTACATTCCCTTTTGGCGGCCCCAGGTCATAAAAAGCAAAGTCTTGGCTCCGGCCCTGTCGATAATTTCGTCCAAATAACGAACCGCCGGATAAAATTCACTTTTTCGTTGTTCCTCCAAGGCTGGGTTAACGCCTTGATCCTGCAAAATAACGTAATCCATTTTCCGCGCGGTGAGCGCGTCAAAAACCGTATTGGAAATGGAATACTGGCCCAAAGTGACAAGCCCCTTCAATCCGTCGTAAAAAACCTCGTGATGGCCCGAGGCCGCCAATTGGGCTACGAGAAAAGGCAATTCGTTTTGCCAGGTGTAGCTATTGCCTAAGAAAAAGAGATGGAGCATCGGCCCCGTAAAAGTATCAGCCTGACTCTGCCCCGGTACGGGGAGAGATAGATTGGGAGGCTCTGGCTTGGTTTGTGCCCAGCCATTGACTGAGACCCATAGAACCGCCGCGGTTAAAAGTAATTTCTTCATCGGAGCATCACCAGTTGGGGCACGTAATCGTCCTCCATCCAGACAATAGCATTCTGGCCGTACCTTTCGCCCAGCGCCTCCGCGTCTTCCGGCGAAATACCCAATACCAAAAAGCTCGGTTCGCTTTTCCACCGGCCTGTGGGGTCTTCCCCAAAACCTTCCAAAAACGGCAAGCCCGTTCGGCGGATATCACCCAGCAAATTCTTTTGCTGTTTAATATTAATGTGAGGTTCGGTTTGTTTGCCCTGGCTGTTATAGCCCGTCACATAAGTCGCGGTGAAAAGCTTGTGGCTTTTCATAAGAGCTTCAAGATCCGGTGATTTCTTTTTGATTTTCAGCACGAAGGATTTGCTGTTACCGGTGAGCACCCGATAGAGGGCGACCCGGTAAGAGTTGACAAGGGTTTTCGAGAGTTCTGTTTTACGTTCCACAAGGTACCTTATTTTTTAGGGCGAAGTTGTTCAACCAATTGATAAACCTCTTCGGCGTCTGGAATATCAAAAAAGGACACAATGCCCTGAAAATCATTGTCGATTAAAAAAATGCCCGCGTTGGTAAATGCCCCACCCCGGCCCAGATCACCGAAGGCCAAACTGCCGGAACCATTTTTACCGATGTATTTTTTAATGGTTTGAATATGATTCAAAAACTGAAACCGCTCTTTCCGGGTTCCGGTTTGAGTAATAACCATCAGCCTTTTATTGGAAACGGCGTAAGTGGTTTTGGTTTTTTTCCAGAACTTATAAAAAAACCGGCCGATCATCAGGTAAAGCGCAACCAGAACCACCGGAATTCCCGTAATGGGATAAAGGTAGGTAAAGGGGCCGCCGTTGAGAATTTGGGATTCCAAATTAAACGTTGTATATTCCCAGTAAAAAGCGAAAGTGCCGCACAACAGACTGAATGGGATGAGGAAAGAATCTCCGAAAGTGAAGATAATCCAGGGGTTCGGTTTGCCATACCAGTGAATGGTTTCATCAGGTAAAAGTTTTATTTCAAGCGCGTGTGTTTCGGGTGAGTCCTTCATAAACAACCTCCACATAAGATAAAACGCATTATATCTAAACAACCTGACTCGGCACTTCTTATCGGTGCAAAAAACCTTCCAAACAAAGTGTTTAAACTCCCATTCAAACTATACTTATTTGTCTATGACTCTTGTCATGGAGAAGGGAACAGCGTATTTTATTAACTGAGCCGTTCGCACGAAGAATGGCGGATTCAATCCAGAGGAGATGTCATGAGCACAACGTTGAAAATCAGCAAAGACAGCACCATGCAGGAAGTTTTGGAGGCTTATCCCAGCGCCCAACGCGCCCTTTTTCAAAAATACCATATCGGCGGATGCCATAGCTGCGGTTATGAACCCACCGACATCCTGAGCGTAGTGGCCGGTAAACACGACATTACGGATATCGACGAAGTCTTGCACTTCATCGCGGAAGCCGAAGAAATCGACAAGCGGGTTCAGATCAGCCCGAAAGATTTGTCCGAAGCCATGAAGAGCGACAAGAAGCCCCGCCTCATTGATGTGCGCACTCCTGCCGAATGGGAAACCGCTCATATCGAAGGCGCGGAACTCGTGAATGAAAACCTGTCGCACGAAATTATGTCGGCACCCAAAGATTCTGCCTGGGTTTTTTATTGCCATACCGGCAAGCGCAGCATGGACGCCGCTTCTTATTTCGCGGGCCATGGCTTCACCAACGTGAAGTCCTTGACCGGCGGCATTGACGCCTGGTCCGCCACGGTAGACCCTTCGGTTCCCCGTTATGAAATCGCCCGCGATATGTCCAGCGGCCGCGGTGTTATCAAGCCTTTGCGTTCGGTGGTTTCGGACGCCCAAGGTTGCGTCAGCAAGTAATAACAGCCTATCAAGTAACAAAAAAGGCCTTGCTCCAATGAGCAGGGCCTTTTTATTTTGCCCCTCCCTTTCACCCTCTTCTTTTTGATAAGATACGGCTTCATTGAATCGTTCTGGAACAAAGGACTTTTATGGCCCAGGTTAAAGTTTCCGCCTCCATCTTATCGGCTGATTTTTCCCACCTGCAGGAAGACTGCCAAAAGGCCGTGGACGCCGGGGCTGATATGCTGCACATGGATGTGATGGACGGCCACTTTGTGCCCAACATTTCTTTTGGCGCACCGGTCATTGCCGGGCTCAAGGGCAAAGTCAACGTTCCTTTTGATTCTCATTTAATGATCACCGACCCCAACAAATACGTTCCCGATTTCGCCAAAGCGGGCTCCAGCTACGTTTTGTTTCACGAGGAAGCCTCCGCCAATGCCGCCGAAACCATAAAAATAATCCGCCAGAACGGCTGTAAACCCGGCATGGTCATCAACCCCGGCACATCGGAAGAAACCCTCAAGCCTTACGCCAAAGATTTAGAATATGTGCTTTTCATGTCGGTCTGGCCGGGCTTTTCGGGCCAGTCTTTTATCCCGGATGTGGTTCCCAAAATCGCCAAATTTTCCAAATGGGCCGCCCAGGAAGGCTTGTTCCTCTATATAGCTGTGGATGGAGGCATCTCCCCCAAAACCGCCCCGCTGGTGGTGGAAGCCGGCGCCAATCTGCTCATCGCGGCCACGGCCATTTTTAAAGCCCCCGACATGAAAGAAGCCATTCATTTGTTAAAAACCGCCGGAAACAAAAACTGACCATGACAGGCAAAACCAATTTTCAACCACCAAGGCACCAAGGCACCAAGACGGCTTTAGTTTTAACGTTAATCCTTTTCATCTTTCATACCGCCGCATACGCCGATCCCAAGCCCAAACTCACTCCCACCGTTTCTTCCACTCCAGCCGTCTCGGACGACGTGGATAACCTTTTAGCCCAGGCCGCCAGCCAGTTTCAAAACCCCGACGCTCCTCAAATCATTCACGTGCTGGACCAGACCGACGCCGCTTGGGGCATGGACAGAAGCCTCAAAATTACGGTTCATCAAATTTGGGCCACCCGGGTGACCCCCGAACACGCCATGGCCGCCATCGCCACCATTAACAGCGATTCCCAAAACTTCACCCTCCAGAATTTGCAGCTTTACGACCTGAACAACCAAGGACAATTTGTTAAAGATCCCAAAAAAGTGGATTTAACCTGGACAGTCCCCGGTCTCAACCTCCCCCCCTCTTTGTCGAAAATTCAAACAGCCCGCTTGCCCGACATGACCGCCGGACAGGCGATTGAAATTAAATACACCCTCGAAACGAAAAACATCGGCCTCCTGACCGACAAGAATCTCCACTTTGACAGCGAACACCCCATGCCTGTGCCGGGCGAACCCAGCTTCGCGCTGTTATGGAACGACTACCTGCCCTCGCTTAAAAAAGAACTCTCGCTCAAAGTCCCCAAAAACATTCCCCTCTACGCGGTGCGTCAGCGCCTGCCGGACAATATGGTCATCACCGAAGATATGGACGGATCGCAAAGAATAACCCACCTGACCATCGACGGCACCCTGGACCCCATTCCCTTTGAAACCTACCAACCCGCCCCGCAAAACCTGGCGCCCCTGACCGCCTTTACGCTGGATAAAAGCTGGGGCCAGGCGCTCATTTATTACCGCACCCGGGTGAAGCAATTGGTGGAAAGTGACACCACATTCATGAACGACTTCGTGTCCGATGCCGCGGGCAATACGGGCTCGCCCCTGCTGGACCGGCTGTCGAGAGTGAAAAACCTGATTCACCAAAAAGTGGACTGGGTGGACACCGGCCTGCCTGTTTACCTGAACCCCGACCGGTCGCTGAAAGAAATTGTCACCAGCGGCAAGGGAACTTCCCACGACATGGCGGTTCTCTTAACCGCCGCCCTCAAGGCCGCCCGCATTGACGCGCAGGTTTATCTGTTCCGCCAATCCACCAGCGGCGACCTGGTGCCGGACCTGCCGGCCCTGTCTCAAATGGACGGCGTTTTGGTAGGCGTGCCAATTGCCAATAACATCATCTGGATGGACCCCACCGAACCTTTGGCCTACCCGGGTTCCCTGCCCCTGCCCGCCCTGGATCGGGATGCCCTGTCGGTTTTTATGCCTTTCAACTGGAGAACCACACCGTCCTTTAGCGCCAAAGACCACCGTAAAGAACGGGATGTCACCATGACCATCGAAAAGGATGGCAAGCTGACCTGCACCGTCGAGATTCAGGCTTTCGGCACCGCCGATTTAGCCCTGCGGCAGTTTTTTAGGGCCGCCGACAACGACAAACGTAAAAGCCTGGTGGCCAATGGTTTGGCCAAGCGTTTCCCCGGCGCGGTCTTGACCGACTATACCTTCAGTAATTTCGAGGATCTCACCCAACCCCTGTCCGTCAATTACACCTTCGAGGTGCCCCATTACGCCCAATTCAACAAAAAGGGTTTAGCTTTTTATCCGCTCGTTTTTGACGACATCGAGGACTTTTTCGAGACCCTGCACAACAACCGTAAAACGCCCGTTGTGATTCCCCAAAACTTTAACTCAATCACCCGGGTAGTCGTGAAACTGCCCCGGGGTTATCACCCGGATGTATTGCCGCCGGACGCTACCGTGACCAACGACGTAGCCGAGTTTTTTTCCACGTCGAAAATCGACTTTGGGACACTTTCGTATGAACGCTATGTGGGTTTGAAAAAGAGAGTAATTGAACCGGGTAAGGACTATAAGGAACTTTTGGACTTTTATCAGTCGGTTTTAAGCCAGGACCGGGTACCCTTTAAAGCGGTGAAGAAGTAGCCCTGGCCTTTGTCATTGCGATGAGTGGACCGCGAATAGCGGTACGATTTCGACGCGGCAAACCCAGTTAAAATAACCCTTGTTCATTTTTTAGGTCTAACCCCTTTAGCTGACTACATTAATATCCCAGAAGCCGCCTTGACGGAATTCCAAACCGGTAATACATTGTATGTACAGTATTATCACGGAGAAAAACATGATCAAAAAACTCGCCAAACACGGCAACAGCTATGCCCTGGTCATTGACCGCGGCATTATGGACCTGCTGAACATCAACGAAAAATCGGCCCTTTACGTGACCACCGACGGGCGCAAGCTCATTGTTTCCCCCGCCGGCGAAAAAGACCCCATCAAGGGAAAAAAATCCTTCGAGGAAGCCGTTCAACTGTCCCTGAAAAGATACGGCAAGGCTTATAAAAAGCTGGCCAACTGACCCATGGAACCTGATTTTTTAAGTCTCGAGAAACTTCTCGAAATCCATCAAATTCAAATTACGGAGTTCGGCGGAAGCCACGGCGTCAGGGATATCGGCTTGCTGCAGTCCGCTACCGTCATGCCTCAAGCGCAATTCGGCGGCCAATACCTTCATCCCGATCTCTATGAAATGGCCGCGGCCTATTTGTACCATGTCGCTCTCAACCATCCTTTTGTGGACGGCAATAAGCGGGTTGCGGCCATGGCCGCTGATATTTTTCTTTTGATGAATGGAATTCAATTAACGATCACGGAAGCTGATTTCACCGAACTGGTCCTGAAAGTCGCCCAAAGAAAAATGGAAAAACCCGAGATCGCGGCTTTTTTTCGAAAACATTTCAAAAAAACGGCCAAATCATAAAAGATTCTAAAATATCGAACCCCGTTACAGTGCAGGGAGCCAGGCCCCACAAGCTCGACTTTGGAATGCTTTTGGTTGAGCGCTATGTGGGTTTGAAAAAACGTGTGATTGAACCGGGCAAAAACTATCAGGATCTATTGAGCTTTTATCAGTCGGTTTTAAGCCAGGACCGGGTGCCCTTTAAAGCGGTGAAGAAATAGGTTTCCAAATAACAGAATCCGGTTTGTCGTGTCGTCCCCCAGCGTCTCTACCTTTTCGGATGTATGGGGGGGTCTTTGAGCCGGGTATTCTTCCCCGGTTTGCCATAAGCCTCCCCGCCGTGTTGGATCGGCGGGGAATGGTTTTTTATTCGGGATATTTTTTTGAATACTCTTTAAGTATGGCTGATTTTATATCGAATGCTTTTGTAACAGTGGCATATGGTTTTCCGTTCCATACAACGGAAGCTAGAAAAGTAACCGGATTGCTCAATATAGATACTTCATGTGTAAATAATCCTCGGTTAGAAATATGCGGAGTCCAAAATGTATAAGTCACTTCACCAGTAATAGGAAAATGTGGAGGAAGGCTAATATATCCACCGAATTGATCCTTAATTCCGCTGTCTTTACTGAAACTGCCCCTAACATCTTTCGTTAGATCACTACTCCAATTAGGTGAATAATATATCGTCTCATTATAAACAATGCAAACCGTGCGAGTTTCATTAGATTTGTTTAAACAATCTACATAAAACGTTAATTTCATATTTGGATTTTGATCGTGGTCGTTAATCTCTACTTTTAAAGGTTCGTCTCGGTATGAGATATCAAACCCCTTTAGGCTATTAACTAGGTCATAGACAGCCAATCCCAGTACAGTTGTTCCGATTCCCATCACAATGGGAAGTAGAAAATATTTTATGGCCCCGTGTTCATACCAGGGTTCGTTATCGCTTTTCTTGAGTCTACGGGGGGTCATTTTGAAGTAGTCGTTTCTTTTTCTAAGAGACCTTTAATTGTTTTGATTTCTGAGAGTGTTTCCTTATTTAATCCATTCCATTCTGCGGTTAATTTATCTTTGACTTGTCCCCATGCGCCCATTACAGGCTTACGCAACTCAATATTAACTTCATTCCAAAGGCTCAAATGTCGATCTACTTTTTTAACAAGCCCTCTAAGGTCTGACAAAGATTCGATCAATTCCGAATTATCTAAATAATCAATTTGATCTCTGACCGTGTCTTCCAAAATGCGAATTTCAACGTAGTAATCCTGGTACATAACTAGATTTAATTTATCATTTAGAAATTTTTCTAATTTGTCTATTTCATACGATAATCCACGAATGAGCCGATTTTTTAAATCTCGTTTTGCGGTCTTGTCTCGAATGTTGTCCACATAAAAGGCCCCATAAACACCAACCCCGGTGGCAAAAAGGGTGATACCCGCATCGATTAAATATTCCCACCATTGTTTTTGCATTCTGCACTTTCCAAACCATCTTTAGTTAAAATTATTTTTTTAGTACCTCAAGAATTTTATGCTGAATAAGTTCCACGGTAATGTTCTCTAATTTACCCGGACCAAGAGGGCCACCTGTACTCCAGGAACTCTCATAATAGGAAACTTCAAAATTTCTTTTAATACAAGTTACGCTAAACTTAGGGGACAAATTACCTGGACTTGGGTGTCTATCTTTCGTAAAAAAAGAGACGGTGATTTCTGCCGGCTCATGTCTCCCATCCCGGGCACTTAAATCTGCTTTTTCCGTTATTCGGTACTCTATTCCGTTTGTCGAAACAGCCTTCCCGATTTCTTCCATAGCAGGTCTTATGATTTCCTTACTAACTTTATAAAATTCATTCAAAAACAATAGTTCCTTATTTTCTCGACTAGTTTTTTCCGATTGAATTTTTTCATTTGTTTGCCGATTTTTTTCAAGAATTCTTTCCAATTCCGATTGAATATTTTTCTCCATCATGTCTCCCCGTTCTTTGGATAGTCCTGAAATAACAATCCACTAAAGCTAAGTCTTAAAAATCATTTGGGAAGGGGTTTTGTGAATAAATAAGGGGAAAATGCCATTTTAGACATTAACTAACCATTAACTAATTTTTCGAAAACTTCGATTTATAAGGGATTAAAAGGGTTTTCCCTGTACCTAATAGCTTCTCGGTCGATTCGTTACTTCCGGAAGGCGTCGGTTTCGGGGCTGGCTTGGGTTGGGCTACCGCTGGGCAAGGTTGTCTCTGGAGGTAGATTTTGTCCCGCGACGGGCAGAAACTTCCTCAGTTTCAGGGTTTTTATCCAGAGTCTGGACAAAACGACCGGATTCCTGGGACATCCCTAGTTCGGGGATAGGTTAGCCGGATTTCCCGTTGCATTTGCCAGTTTTCCGTTGAAGGTCTCGGTTTTTCCATTGAAGGTCGTCGATTTTCCGTTGAAGGTGACCGACTTTTCCGTTGAAGCTTTCCAGATTGCCATTGAAGGTGCCTCTATTCCCGTTGAAGGTTCGGGTTTTTCCATTGAAGGTTGGCGGCTCGTCCGTTGAAGGTTTTCGGGTTTCCATTGAAGGTTGGCGGCTCGTCCGTTGAAGGTTTTCGGGTTTCCATTGAAGGTTGGCGGCTTCCATTGAAGATCCCCGGTCTACCCGTAGTCATTTGCCGGAATAGGCGTAGTCATGGACCGGTATTGGCCCGGTTACCCGGTTTAGATACCGATTTTCCCGGTGAAGGTATCGGTTCTTCTGTATTGTGCCACCCCATCCCCCCCGAATGGGGGCATAAAAAAAGCCATGGGTCCCGTTGAACGGAATCCATGGCTCGAATTTGATGCTTTTAATTAAACAACGTTCCTAGGAACGGTTTAAAACTTGGGACGGCTAGGTTTTCTATCCCCGCCTGCGGGCCTAAAAGGCTTACGGTCACCGCCTGCGAAAGGCTTGCGGTCTCCGAAGGACTTACGATCGCCAAAGGGTTTCCGATCACCGAACGGTTTACGGTCGCCAAAGGGCTTCCTGTCCCCGAAAGGCTTACGGTCTCCGAAGGGTTTGCGGTCCCCAAAAGTGGGCCGATCCCCAAAGGATTTACGCTCTCCGAAAGGCTTGCGGTCCCCAAAAGGTTTCCTGTCGCCAAAGGGCTTACGGTCTCCAAACGGCTTTCTATCACCGAACGGTTTCCGATCGCCAAAAGGCTTGCGGTCGCCGAACGACTTACGTTCGCCAAAGGGTTTACGCTCACCAAAATTGGTATCCGAACTGCCATAGGATTTGCGCGCGCCGAAAGGTTTTTTGTCTCCGAAGGATTTGCGATCCCCGAAGTGTTTTCGTTCCCCAAAAGGTTTTCCAAAAGACTTGCGGTCACCATAAGGTTTCCGGTCCCCAAAGGCCGAACGGCTTTTATTTTGGCTTTCGCTATTGCCGTCAATCTCGCCGCCCTCGGAACCTTCCCGGGGTGTGAAACTTTTACGGAATGGCTTATCGCCAAAGGACTTGCCGCCCTTGCCTTGCCTGGCGCCAAAAGGACGGTTGTCCGGCTTGGCCGCTCCCATTTGACCCCAGGGGGTATCCATGGGATTGGTGGAAGGCGTGTGTTCGTCATGACCGTTTTTTTCGGTTTTTTCAAACGAAGGCTGACGGTCGGCGTCAGGAATATTTAGCTGAGAGTTCGCATTAGTATTGTCTTGAACTTGGCCCAAGCGTTGCTGATGCCCCTCCGATCGGCGTTGATGCCGTCCGCCGGGATGGCGCTGCTTGGGTTCGTTATTGTCATGGCGGTGACGCGAACCTTCTTCTCGGGAAAAACTTCCCCGTTCACGCGGCTCAAAGGCGCGCGGTTCACGCGTTGGGTGTTCGCGGCGTTCACTCGGCGCGTGTTCCCTCGGCGCGGCGTGATCCCGATTTTCTCGGGGTGCGTGTTCCCGCGGCGCACGTTCGTGCGAAGCGTGCTCTCGAGGCGCGTGGCCACGGGAAGCGTGGTCGCGCGGCCCGCGATGTTCACGGTCGCCCGACGGTCTTTCTTCGCGAGGCGGAGCGCCTCCCTCCGGTTTAAAGCTGTTCACCCTGGCCGGCGGCGCGCCTCTCGGCGCCATAAAGCCGGGATGAGCCGATTTTTTTACCGTCACGGAATTTTTCGCCGTGCCCAGGAGCCGCAAAATGCGTTCCCACAGGCCCCGGTCTTCCGGAGTGAGCAGACAAATGGAATTACCTTCCGCTCCCGCGCGCGCGGTGCGGCCGATACGATGGATGTAATCTTCCGGATTTTTTGGCAGGTCATAGTTAATGACATGCGCGATATGGTGAATGTCCAACCCGCGAGCCGCGATGTCGGTCGCTACCAGAATGAGGAACCTTCCCTCACGGAACTGGTCAATGGCCTGACGGCGCTGGGACTGGGTGCGTCCTCCGTGAATGCGGGTCACCTTCATACCGGCTTCCTTCAAACGGTCGTTGATGCGGTCCACCCGGATTTGCGTGCGGGCGAAAATAAGAATCGAACCCTGGCGTTCTTGAAGCTCCAACGCCAGCTGATCATATTTTCTCGACTCGGTGGTAAAAACCACTTCCTGATTGATCTTCTCAACCGGCTTGGTGGTTTCGCCAATGGTGATACGAACCGGATTTTTCAGATAGCTGTTGGCCATCTTTTGAATGTCCGAGGGAAAAGTGGCCGAGAACAAAAGCGTCTGGCGCACGGGCGGCAATTTTCTGCGGATTTCTTCCAGCTGGGGAGCGAAACCCATGTCCAGCATGCGGTCCGCCTCATCCAGCACCAGAAACCCGGCTTGCGACAGAATCAATGAACCGCGGTTTAAATGGTCGATGATACGGCCCGGCGTGCCGATGATCAGCCTCGGCTTGCGTTTGAGGGCCATAAACTGCGCCTGCATATTGGCTCCGCCGATGAGCAGAACGGACCCGCCCAAAGGATGGTTACCCGACAATTTGCGCAAAACATCCAGCACCTGCACCGCGAGTTCGCGGGTCGGCGTCATGATGATGGCGGATTTGTCCTTGTTTTTTTCCAAATAGGTCAAAAGCGGAATGCCAAAAGCTCCCGTTTTACCCGTTCCCGTCTGGGCCGAGGCGATAACGTCTTTGCCTTCCAGCGCGTGCGGAATAGCCTGCGCCTGAACCGGCGTCGGCTTCATAAAATTCATTTGCTTCAGATTTTTTGCCAAAAACTCTGGCAGACTTAACTCTTCAAAACTTTCCATGATTTACCCTTTAAAAATAATTTTAACCGCGAAGATTTGTCACAACCGCAAAGAGGTATAAATCGAATAGTCGATTTGCTCTTTGTCCCGTTGCGCCTTCTTGGCAAAACTACTTTTAACTAGCAACGGATGTTTAATGGAAATTAGGGTGGGAAGCACGAGCGGTGTGTGTTCCCCGACTTTCAACCGGGGACCCGCCGTGTACTAAACCCAGACACATCCTGGGTGAAGTAGCGACCTATGTGAGGTCGTATCTTGGCACAAATTTCTTGGCTGACAACGGGGCTACCATAGCTGAAATCGGGTGATTTGTGTGATCTTATTTGCACCTGCCGAGAGCCCACAAGGCGAGCGGCATGGTTTGGTTGCCCCAACTGCAATAAAGCAGTTGGGGAGAACCATTACGATTTACCCGTAAAACGAAAAAAGGCGATTCCATTTAGAAATCGCCTTTTTTAGCCAAATTTTCTTTTCGACTGAATCTTTTACTTCGTTGACGTATCCGTTGAATCATCTGAATCCGCGCTAACATTCTTAAAGGCCGCCAAAACTTCGTTCGTCAAATCCAGGCTGCCTTGAACGCTCAAAGTATCCGCCGTATCCAACACCAGATCAACTCCGTCTTTTTGGGCGACAGTGGCCACAATAGTCTTAATTTTTCCCACGATCACCTGGGTCATTTCCTGCTCTTTTTGAGCTAACTCATTCTGGATGTGGGACTGTAAATCCTGAAGGTTTTGTCTTTCGTCATCATATTCTTTTCCTTTATTTTCTTTCTCGGTCGTGGTCATTGCGGCGGCATCGGGGCCGGTCAGTTCTTCTTTCATTTTTTCCAAAAGTTTCTCGGAATCCACCAAATCTTTTTTCCGCGACTTCGTCAAAGCGTCGAATTTATTTTGAGCCGGAAGGGTTCCGGGATATTTTTTAAAAAGTACCTGCATATCCACCGTCGCGGTCGTAAAGTCTTTCGCCATAACGGACGAGGCGGCCAGAAAGCAAAACAACATCATGAGGTAACGCATAAAGCTCCTTGGAAAAATGATGCAGATTCTAACACCAAAAAATCGTCAAGAACAATAGAACAAACAACTCTTTTAAGCCCCTGACATTGAATTTAAAGGATAACAGGTCTACCGTATAAACCATGTCAGCCCGAAAAGTCTTCCTTTTATTGCTCATCACCCTCTGGGCCGCCGAACCCTTTTTAAGTCTGGCAACTCCCCAGAGCCACGTTCACCACATCTGCCCCAATTGCGGCATGGAAGACATGTGCGGGGATATTTGCTGTTGCGTTAACGCCAAAGCGATGTGCGGGTATTTATCCGGTCTTTACCCCGCCGGTTGTACACCTGATGGCGCTCAAAACCTGTTTTTCGCTCAAAGCGTCGCCAAGTTTTTACCCGCTTCCCAACCCGCCTTGTTCCGGGTGGATTTAAAAAGGGCGGTTGTCATTTGTTTCAGTTTCGTACCTATCCCGCCTGCCGATGTTTTCTCACCGCCTCCTAAATTGGATTCTTTCGTTTCATAAACGAAATGTCCTGTCGCGCCTCTTGCGGGGCGGCGACTATTCCAATTTTAAGGAGATTCAAATGTCTAACGGTTTAAAATTATTGGGCCTATGGGCCCTATCATTTCTTTTGCTGCTTAATCCCGGTTTGTCCCTAGCCTGTTCCGTGTGCGGTTGCGGCGATCCCCTGGCTTCTTCAGGAAGCGCCCATCCCATGGCGGATTCGTGGCGGTTGGACTTTGAGGATATTTATCTCACGGCCTCCGCGCTAGGCGACGCTCCCGGCACCAACCAGACCGAATCCCTGCGCCAAACGAACCTCAATACCACTTTGAGCTACGCGCCCACCGACGACCTCACCTTGGTCGCCATGTTCCCGTTGGTTCAAAAATACTGGTCGTTGGATGAAGGCCCGGGCAATATCGACGCAGGAGTGGGCTCAACCCGGAGCATCGCTGACACGGGCACCCCTTTTGGGATTGGCGACATCAACGTCGGGTTCCGTTACTTTTTTTGGCAGGAAACCGACTTTAAGACGAAAGAACATCAGGCCTTGGCCCTGTCGGCCGGAACTTACTTGCCCACCGGCGGGACGAATGTTGTTTCCGGTATCACGGGACAACCCATCGACACCCATGCCCAGTTGGGCACAGGCGCTTTGGGACTTTACGCCGGCCTGTTGTACAACCATGTCTGGGATGGTTTCACTTTGAGCGCCAACGCCAACGTGGTCTATCACACCCAGGCCTTCACGACGGATACCACTTCCTCGGTTTATGAATATACTTTCGGCACTTCCTACACCGGCGGTATTTCCGGCCAATTAAAGGTTTCCGACCCCATCGCCGTGGGTTTAGCGGTGGAAGGGCGCTATACCAGCCCCGATTCGGAGCCAAACCCTAACTTCGCCAACCCGGATGGAAGCAACGTTTCCGGTCAGCCCACTTGGAACACTCCCAACACTGGCGGCACCGTGATTGATCTTTCACCCTCAATTTATTGGAACGCAACGGGAACCGCGGTGCTTTATGGAAAGGTGCAGATCCCCACGATCACCAATTTCATCGGGCAACAGACTTTGGGACCCACGTATATTTTCGGAACCCAGTTTTTAATTAATTGAGTGCTTTGTAAGTAAAAGCCGTAGGGATTCATTCCCTACGGCTTTGTTTTTTTAAAGCGGTATGTTAATTTTATGCGCCTTCAAAACTTGACCCAAGGAGTTTCCGCATGCGAATTCAATTGAGCGATTGTTTAATCGCGGCATTTTTGACAGTGTTTTCCACCGGTGCCAGGGCCGGCAACACACCCATCGACTTCCATCAAACCGTGCTTCCCATTCTGAAAGACAGCTGTTTTGCCTGCCATGTCCCCGGCGCGGACGATCCCTACGCGAGCAAAGACCCGCTTGTGGCTAAAAAAGTCAAAAAAGAAGTGGGCCATGCTTTGGAAAACTTAACCATGGGCGACAAATTTCCGTTTGTGGACGAAGATTCCCCGGCCAAGCAATTGAAGCACCTGGACAAAGAGCTCACCAAACAAATGATGCCGCCCGATGACCAGGACAAATTGGGATTGGGCCTGCCCCTTTCAGACAAAAACCGAAAGATACTGCTAGACTGGGTCGCGCAGGAAAAAAACAATCTTCATTAACAGGGTGTTGAATGGCCAAAATTAAAAAGAAGAAAGGCAAAACCAACCACGCTCTTCTTTTTATATTCATCACGGTTCTGCTGGATATTTTGGCGCTGGGCCTGATCATCCCCATTCTTCCCAAGTTGATCCTCAATTTCGTGGGCGGCGACAGCAGCCATGCCGCCCTTATGGTCGGCCTCTTCGCTACCGTCTGGGCCTTCATGCAATTTTTCGCCTCCCCTATTATTGGTTCCCTCTCAGACCGCTTTGGACGCAGACCCATTATTTTACTTTCAAACCTCGGCACTGGAATTGACTACATCGTCATGGCGGTCGCGCCAACGATTGGGTGGTTGTTTTTAGGCCGCGCCATATCCGGCGTTACTACTTCCAGCATCTCCACCGCCTTCGCTTATATCGCGGACTCCACCACTCCCCAAAAACGCGCCGCGGGGTTCGGACTCATCGGCGCGGCCTTTAGCGTGGGTTTTGTATTAGGTCCCACCCTGGGCGGAATTTTAGGCGCGATGGATCCGCGCCTTCCTTTTTGGGTCGCGGCGGGTTTGAGCATCGCCAACTTTTTCTACGGGCTCCTGGTGCTTCCCGAATCCCTGCCAAAATCGCGGCGGGTGAACTTTAACTGGAAAAAAGCCAACCCTGTGGGTTCACTGGTGTTACTCAAATCTCATGAAGACCTGTTCGGATTGGCGGGCATTTATTTCACCAACATGCTGGCCCATGTGGTCCTCTCCAGCGTTTTCGTGCTTTACGCCCTTTACCGCTACCAATGGGACGAAAAAGCGGTTGGTTATTGTCTGGCGGTGGTCGGTATTTGCACCGGCATTGTGCAGGGGGGATTGATAAGACCCTTTGTCAAACGTTTCGGCGAACACCGCGCGCTTCTGATCGGCATCTTCTTCGGCATTGTAGGTTTTACCGGCTTTGGTCTGGCGCCCAGCGGCTTTTTGTTTTACTTTGCCATTCCCTTTTTATCGCTATGGGGATTGTCCAACGCCGCGACCCAGAGCCTGATGACAAAACACGTCAGCCATAAGGAACAAGGCCAGCTTCAGGGCGCCAATGGCAGTTTGAGAGCTATTGCCGAATTAATCGGACCCAGTCTTTTTACCCTTATCTATGCCTTTTACATTGACCCCAGCCATTCCTGGCAATTGCCAGGCGCGCCCTTTTATTTAGCCGCCTTCCTGATGTTCATCAACGGGCTTTTGGCTCTTTTTGTTTTGAGCGGTGAGCGCAAGACCATTCGATAGCAGCCTTTTCTTTTCGCCCGAATCCGAATAAAATCATGCCTCTTTTCATCAACGCAGCCTCATTAGGAAAACCATGTTTGAGAATTTAACCGACCGAATTCAAAAAGTTTTCAAAAACCTCCGGGGTCAGGGAAAAATCACCGAGGCCAATATCGAGGAAGCCCTTCAAGAGGTCCGTCTGGCCCTTTTGGAAGCCGACGTCAATCTGGAAACTGTCAAACTTTTTCTGGAAAAAGTAAAAGTCAAAGCGCTAGGACGGGACGTCGCCCTAAGCCTGACCCCTGGTCAGGTGATGATCAAAATCGTCCACGAAGAATTGATCGCGCTTTTAACTCCCAAAGATAAAAACGCCACCAAATTTAAATTCGCGCCAGCCCCTCCGACTTTGATTTTGCTAGCCGGCTTGCAAGGAACGGGTAAAACCACCACCGCCGCAAAATTGGCCCTGTGGTTCAAAAAAGATGGGCGCAAACCGGGGCTGGTGGCGGCCGATCTGGTGCGCCCCGCCGCCATTGACCAACTGGCGACTCTGGCCCAGGAGATTCAAGTTCCTATTTTCAAACCCGAAAACGGCGAGAAGGCTTTGGATGTCTGTGTAAGAGCGGTCAAAACCGCCCTGCAAAATAACTGCAACATTTTGATTTTGGACACGGCGGGCCGTCTGCAAATCGACGAAGCCATGATGAACGAGATTTCGGAAATTCAAAAAAAGCTCAAACCCACCAACATCATGCTGGTGGTGGACGCCATGACGGGCCAAAACGCGGTCAATGTCGCCACCGCCTTTCACGCCAAATTACCTTTAACCGGATTAGTCCTGACCAAAGCGGACGGCGACTCCCGGGGCGGCGCCATTTTCTCGATTACCTCGGTCACCGGTGTGCCCATTCAGTTTGTGGGCGTCAGCGAAAAGATGGAAGGTTTGGAAGCCTTCTACCCCGACCGCATGGCTTCGCGTATTTTAGGCATGGGCGACATGCTGACCTTGATTGAAAAAGCGGAGGAAGTGGCCCGCCAGAGCACCATGGCGCAAAAGCTGACCAAGGCCTCGGACTTTAATCTGGATAACATGCTGGAACAGATTCAACAACTCTCCAAAATGGGCTCGATGGACGAGATTATTTCCATGCTTCCGGGCGACCACGCCCAGAAGAAACAAATGATGGCCCAGGCTCCCGACTCCAAAAAAATTAAACGCATGGAAGCGATTCTTCTTTCCATGACCAAAAAAGAACGCAAATTCCCCCAAATATTGGACGGTTCCCGCCGCCGCCGCATTTCTCAGGGCAGCGGTACCCGGCCCGACGAAGTGAATACCCTTTTGAAACAATATGACATGATGAAAAAAGTCATGAAAAAAGGGGGAATGATGCAGAAAGCCTCAAACCTGATGGGTGGCATGGGCAAGGGCGGACTTCCTCCCGGCGGATTTCCGGGCGGTTTTCCCGGCGGCCCCGGCGGCGGATTCCCGGGATTGCCTAGCCGTTAGTAATCCCTCTGTTCACATTGACCTCGCAAAAGAAACGGCTATACAATGAGCGCCGCTTCACCCATTTCACCTCCAAAACGGAACTGATCCATGGCGCTTTTCGGCAGCAAAGACGATAAAAAAAAGGAACTTTTAGAATCCGCTCAAAAACTCGCCCAACAAGGCGATAGCGCCAGAGCCTTAAAAGAACTCCAAAAAGCTATCGATGTAGACCCCGAATATAAAGAAGCCCATTGGGCTATGGGTTTTCTTTACTCCGACTTGGGCGACTATGAACAAGCGGTTCAAACCTTTAAAAAAGTTATCGCGATTGATAAAAACTCTCCTGAAGCTTGGAACAATCTGGGCCTAACCCTGGCCCGCTGCGAAAGATACAAAGAAGCCGTTAAAACTTTCGAAGATGCCATCACGATCCACCCCAAAAACGCCACCTTTCACAACAACCTCGGCAACGTTTACTTTGCTGAGGGCAAATATGTGGAGGCTATGCAGGTTTTCCAAATCGCCATTCAGCTAGACCCGACCTATACCGAGTCATATCACCGCCTGGGAATCGACAAAGACGCGGTCGGCAATATGGAAGTGGCTTTGAAGCGGCTGGAAGAAGCGGCTAAAACCGGCAAAAACAAAGCCAAGAACGCCTACGACATGGGAACTTTGTACGCCAAACAGGACCTTTTAGACAAAGCCATTAAAGCCTTCCAAGAAGCTATCAAAATTGATCCTCGGTTTGAGGGAGCTTATATGGCGATGGGGTTCGCTTTTGAAAAGAGCGGCGACCTAAGAAACGCACTGGATACCTTTTCCATGGTTTTAACTCTGAATCCCCAAAGCGCCAAAGTCCATAACACCATGGGTCTGATTTACGACAAACTTCGCCTTTACCGGCAAGCCATCAACGAATACCGGACCGCCATTAGGCTGGAACCTAATTACGCTAACGCTCATTTTATTTTGGGCCAGGTTTACGAAAACAAGGGAATCACCGAAAAAGCCATACAGGAATATGAAAAATTTATCCGCATCCATGAAACGGGCGCCATGGTGGACGAGGCTACGGCGCGGTTCGCGCGGCTCAAAAATACATCGATCGAAGAAGTTGACGCTTTATTGAATATCAAAAAGCAAGACGCCGCGGCCACGTCAAAAGCCGCAGAAATTAAGGCGGAAGCCGCCGCGGAAGCTGCGGCGCAGCTGGCCGTTCCTCACGCGGGCGCGGCAGCCGGCATCAAAATGACCGACCCCAAAGAATACTTGAAACAGGTTTTAGCCAAGGCTAAAGCGGCAAAAGCCGGAGCAGCCGCTTCGACCGCGCCGGTCGAAGCGGCTCCGCCCGCCGCGTCAGTCGCGACACCCGCTCCATCAATGCCCAAAACTCCGGTTGCGCCTGCGCCCCTGGTCATGCCGGTTTCGCCCGTGCCGGTTGCTGCCCTGAAACCTCCGGCAGTCCCTGTGGTACCCGACATGCCAGTGCCTATCGTACCTATTCCCGCCACTCCCCCCATACCAGTTGTTTCTGTGCCGCCCATACCCAAACCAGCCCCCATTCAAACCGCGCCCATCGCGGAATCCTTACCCGTTCCAGAAGAACAGTTTGCCTCTCCTGTGGTTAAATCCATTCCGGTTCAAACCGAAGAAGAAACACCCATCCGTGCTTTTAGCCTGGATGAACCCTTACCCGCTTCGGCGTTGGATGGTTACGTTTTGGACGAAAATGAAGTTTTTAATGCCATTACTCAATTTGACACCAACAGCATCGAAACCCAGAGCGACATATTGGAAGCGGTGGAAGCTTTTACCGCGCCGACAGCTCCGATTGCCCCGGCGGACGCATCGGCCGAACCGATTGATATCCCTGAACCTGTCGCCCCACTGGTTTCCGCAGCCCCCCTATCCATTCCCGAGCCTCCCCCGCTCCCAGCCGCTCCTGTTCCCGCTCCCTCCGTGGCTGTGCCAACACCCCCAGCGCCCGCCAAACCTAAAAATCAGATCAAACACGGATTCGACTTTTAACCTTTAATCGTCTCTTGGTCGGGTTAAAAATCGGTTTTCATGTAAGAATTTCCATTTTTATATTGTTTCTTTTAAAGACCTTCCTAAAATTTAACCGTTAAAAGATTTTCCCAAGGAGTCTCCCATGCCTGATGTCAATTACCTATCCAAATACGCGCCCTTTAAAACTTTCGACGGCCACGACCTGGAAGCCCTCGGTTCAATCGGGGAAGAAAAGACTTACCAAAAAGACGAATTAGTTTTCGACGAGGATTCCAAGGGTGACAGCATGTATGTGATTAAAACCGGCGCCGTTAAAATTCAAAAGAAAGTCAAAAATCAGGAAAATACCATCGCGGTTTTAAATCCGGGAGAATTTTTTGGTGAGATGGCCCTGTTGGACGGCCAACCCCGTTCCGCGGCGGTCCGGGCCACGACCGACACAACTGTTTTCATGGTTCCTTTGGAAGGCTATCAAACCCTCCGAAAAGACAATCCCCACACGGCTTTGAAATTGATGGATATTATTATCAAAGTTTTGTCCAACCGCCTGCGCCAAGCGAACAAAAATTTGGAAGTCATCAGTTTCTGGATTGAATAGTTAATTTGGGGTTCGGCTCGGATTTTTTTATTACCCCTCATCTTTGCTAAAAAAATCTCCGTTTTTCTTGCAAAACAAAGGTTTCTTCAACTCGCGGAGTTAAGCGCGACTAAATCGAACAGCAGAATGACAAATGAAGCGTTGAAGGGAAGTTTTTCAGCGGTTACAATTTGTTTACATTATTATCATAATATTTTTTGAAAAAGGTTCTCATGAAAAAATATTTTATATTTTCAGCCTTGATACTTGGTTTATTCGGATTTTTCTGCAGCTCTCAAGCCTTCGCTTATTCTTCCGCTGATTATTACAAAGCCGGTCTCAAACTTTATTCGGAAAAAAATTACGATCAAGCGGTACGTTATTTCGACGCGGCGATCCAACTAGATCCCAACAATACAGCCGCCTTACAGGCTCGAGGCAATTGTCATTATGCCCTGGGGGATTATCCCGGCGCCTTGGACGATTACCAAAAAGTTCAAGCCATATCCCCTTCCGACGGCCTGGCCCAATTTATTTCTAAAATTCAGGCTAAAATCAATTCAACTTCTTCCGCCGCTCCCGCGCCCAACGCCCCCCCCAATCCTAATTTCATTCAAGGGGTAAGCTACTTCCAGCAAAAACTATACACGCAAGCCGCGGCCTGCTTTCAACAAGCGGCTCAACAAGACCCTAACAATTACAAACCTTACTATTACCTGTTCTATTCACAAATGATGCTGCGCGACACTAAAGACGCGGCGGTCGCCTTGGGCATCTGCAATTTAAAACGCCCCAATGCTTCCACCGAAGCCTACTACAACAAATTAAAAACGAGACTTTCACCCGATGACGCTCAATGGGTGGACCGTCAAGTCGCGGAAGCGCAAAACGGAAAAGCTTACCAAAGCATGCCTCAATTCGCGGACGCCGGCACCATTGGAATTCGTTTGGAGCCAACACTTCAGACTTTCAGCATACCCGGTCTGCTAACGTTGGAAACGTACAACCAAAATCAATTTTTAGCCTTGAATAACCCCAACGATGGATTTGTCGCTGATGTTCCCACCGGAAGCCTTGATTTAACAATTGAGCCGACTTATCGAATCAGCAGCAATTTTGAAATCGGCTTACCCATTTCATACGATTCCATTGGATCTTATACAGCGTCCGTAACCGGTCCCGGAAGTAGCGCCTATCAAGGAGTCACTTTAAATTTTACAGATATCTCAATAGGGCTCGACGCAAGATTCTTTCTTATGACAGGCGATCTTCAGCCTTTCTTGGGAGCAGGAGTGGCTTATCACATGGTTTCTGTATCGGCACCCAGTTCCAGTAGTTCTTCAACCACCAGTTACAACAACTCCGCTTCAACCTCGGGAATTGGAGAGCAAGTTCAATTGGGCGTGGATTGGCATCTCGATCCAATGTTTGCGTTATCGCTTTATGGGGGTTATCAATTGGCCAACATGGGTTCAACTTGGAGTTCGAATGGTCAAACCGGTAATATATTTGCTGCGACTGGAGATACCTCCAGCAGTGATGACGCCTTCGATCTCAGCGGCCCATTTGCTGGCTTGCAGATATCGGCCTTCTTCCACTAATTCGCCAAAGTCCTGAAAATAAAAAAGCCTCGAATGGGGATTCGAGGCTTCAAAGAGGGGGGGATCCCCTCAGTGCCCAACCGTGAGGCTGGAACACAAAAATCAGTTGTTTTGGTTCTGCTTGTTGGCTAATTCCTCAGCGTGCTGCTTACGGCGGTTCTCACGATCCTCATCCGATTTCAAAGCGCCCACGATGTTACCAATGCGAGCCTGAATATTTTTTAAAGCCTTTTCTTTACCGCCACCCAGATCGGCCACCACAATCTCACCAAAGGGGTTTACCAGGGTCTTCGCGTAAAACTTGCCCTGTTTCTCGTAAAGCTCAATTTCAAAATCTTTTTCGTGAATATTAACTTTAACTTTTTCGTTCGCTGGCATGGTCACACCTTTAATGAAATGGTTCTGTCGGGTTGGGTATATTAACGGCCGGATTAGCCTTTTTCAAGGGAAACCCCGGGACACCCCAGCGCTTTTATGGCCTTACAGTACCATATTCGCTTGATTCTTGCCAAAGACCTTGAATAATATCCAAGAAAATAAGCCAAATTCCATGATTCCTATTTTGGACAAATCATGCTCTCAAACATTCGAAGCGCCGCTCTTTTAGGCATCGACGCCTACCCGGTTGAATGTGAAGTCGACATCTGTCCGGGCCTGCCCACCTTTCAAACCGTAGGACTTCCCGACGCGGCCGTCAAGGAGTCCAAAGACCGGGTTAAAAGCGCTATCACCAATTCCCAGTTCTCTTTCCCCATTCAGCGGATTACAGTCAATCTGGCTCCAGCGGACACTAAAAAAGAAGGTCCCTCTTTTGATCTGCCGATGGCCGTCGGCATTCTGGTGGCTTCGGGAAAGTTACCTGCCAAAGCAGTGGAAGGTTTCTGGATAGTCGGTGAATTGGCTTTGGACGGAAAAATTCGGCCTATACGGGGTGCCTTATCTATCGCCCTGGCCGCGCGCGATCATCAAGCCGCTGGTCTTTTAGTACCAGCAGAAAACGCCAAAGAAGCGGCTGTAGTACAAGAAGTCCCTGTTTATCCCGTCAAAAACCTCAGGGAAGCCTATGAATTTTTAACCGGAACTAAAACTCTGCACCGCATGGTTGTGAATATCGAGGAAGAGTTTCGTCAACATTCCACTTACAAATTAGATTTTGCTGATGTCAAGGGACAGGAAAACGCCAAAAGAGCTTTGGCGATCGGCGCCGCGGGAGGCCACAACATCCTACTGGTCGGTCCGCCGGGTTCGGGTAAAAGCATGCTCACTAAAAGACTACCTACCATTTTGCCGCCGCTTTCGCTGGAAGAAGCCATCCAAAGCACCAAGGTTCACTCAATTGCTGGTACCCTGGCAAAACGAAAAGCCCTCATGGCGACCCGGCCTTTCCGAGCGCCTCATCACACCGTTTCAGACGCGGGTCTCATTGGCGGCGGCACTATTCCAAAACCGGGCGAAGTCAGTCTTTCACACAACGGCGTTCTTTTTTTGGATGAGTTTCCGGAATTTAATAAAAATGTTTTGGAAGTTCTTCGGCAGCCCTTGGAAGATGGAACCGTTACCATTTCACGGGTTCAGTCCACTCTGACTTTTCCAGCCCAATTCATGCTGGCGGCGGCCATGAACCCCTGTCCCTGTGGTTATTACACGGACCCATCCCGGGAATGCACCTGTTCGCCCAATTTAATTCAAAAGTATCTCGGCAAAATTTCCGGCCCGCTTCTTGACCGTATCGATCTGCACATTGAAGTCCCGGCTCTCAAATGGAAAGAAATTTCCGATAACGAACCATCCGAACCCTCCAGCGCCATTCGCGAACGTATCAGCCAAGCCCGGTCCATTCAGCAAAAACGCTTTTCCGGAGACGGCATCCATTGCAACGCCCAGATGAACACCGCCCAATTAAGAAAATACTGCCAGTTGGATGAACCTTCCCAGGCTCTGCTAAAGGCAGCTATGGAAAAATTCGGACTCTCAGCCAGGGCTTATGACCGCATCCTTAAAGTAGCCCGCACCATCGCTGACTTGGATCGAGAGGAAAACTTGAAACCCTCTTACATCGCCGAAGCGATCCAATATCGAAACATGGACCGCAGTGTCTGGCGAAATTAAAGGATTTAACCTGAAAGTTACGCCTATTTCACAACAGCTACTCCCCTGACCTTTATGGTGGTGTTCCAAAAGAAAACTCTTTTGGAGGAAACACCCTGCGTATCGCGTATTTCACCGAAAGCCTTCCCCCTCTTACCGACGGCGTAGCCCGCACTTTTACCCGTTTAGCGGAGACTCTCAACCAACAAAAAATCGACTTTCGAATTATTTCTCCCAGCCTCCCCACCGAAGAGAACCCCTGGAAGGGCAGGGTCATTCAAGTTACTTCTGTTCCCTTTTTGCTGTATCGCTATTACCGAATTGGGATTCCGCCGGTATTTCAACTTGAAAAAACTTTGAATGAATTTAAACCAGACCTGATTCACGTTTCTGCGCCGACTCCCATATCCATATACGGTCAAAACTATGCCTTCCGCCACAATCTGCCGTCCGTCGTGGGCTATCACACCCATTTCGTGGATTATTTTCCTTACTATGGCTTGGGCTGGGCGGCCAACCCGGGCTGGAGCTATATGAAATGGTTTCATAACCGAAGTCAGGCTACTTTCGCTCCCACGCCCGGAGCCGTCTCCACTCTGATCTCCAAAGGCGTCAACGGGGTTCAACTTTGGCCCCGGGGCATTGACCGCCATAAATTTTCACCCTCTCACCGCGATGAGAACTGGCGCCGTATTCACGGCCTGGAAAAAAAACCTCTATTTCTTTTTGTAGGACGTTTAGTAGCTGAAAAAAACTTGGGAGAACTGGGGGAGGCCGCTCAGCTCCTCCGTCAAAAGGGATACCAATTTAAACTTGGATTCGCGGGAGACGGTCCCTACGGCAAAACATTAAAAGCAAAATTCCCGGATGACTTATTTTTCGGTTTCATTAAAGGCGAGGAACTGTCAAAGGTTTACGCTTCTTCCGATCTTTTCGTTTTCCCTTCCACCACCGAGACATTCGGCAACGTAGTTTTAGAAGCCTTCGCTTCGGGTTTACCTGTGGTCGGGGCTAAAAAAGGGGGTTCCGCCGATTTAATTCACCACCAAAAAGATGGACTTTTGGCGGCACCCTTTGACGGGGTGGACTTGGCCCGTCAAATCGAATGGATTCTCAACAATCCCCAAAAAACAAAAAGTCTTCGCCACAAAGCCTTGGAGACTGCCGAACAGTACAACTGGCCTGCCATTAATGGGCGACTACTGTCTCATTATGAAACACTCGTCCAAAGTCATAATGGACAAAAAGTTGAGATGACCCTGAACAGACCCATTTCCAAAAGGCGACGAAAAACGCCTGCCGTTCACGCCCACAAAGCCGTGTGATTTTTTAGGGTTTATTTCCCTCTGGGGCTTTTCCCGCTTAAAATAGCGTTGATGAAAAAAACACTTCTCGTTTTGCTACTCCTCATGGGTTTAAACACATTTACTTGGGCTGATAGCGACGAAATGCCGAATTTCAGTTTGATGTTCCATACCGGTGGCGAAATGACCACAGGCTTTATCTCCGGTTATCAACCAGCTTTTGAAGGAGGCGCTTGGATGGGCGCAGGCCTATCGGACCGATGGGACGGTTTTTTTGCGGTGGATTATTTCACCATGCCAAATGTTCCTATAACCATCAATGGACCAGCCACCGTCGTTCTGCCCAGTTCTTCCACCGCCACTACTATCGTCCAACCCACGGATGATGTTTCGCTTTCCATTAACATTCGCTGGTATCCTTTTAACAATAAATGGGATTATGCGCATCGGCGATACAATACCTCCTTTTACCTTTTAGGCGGGATGGGCATGGATTTAGTCGTTGATAGCAACAACTCTGTATCCGGTGGGTCGACCACTTCCGTCGCTCAACAACTTCCTGTGCTCACCAACGGTTATGATATTTTGTTCGGTGTGAATTTCGGTGCGGGCATCGACTTTCCCATTGGAAATGGACGGGAAGTGTCGCTTTATACGGAAGCTTTGGATCACATGATTTTCTGGCAAGGTTTGACGCAGGTTTTTGATGGCCGATTTGGTGTACGATTCATGCTCGATACCGCCCATGTCGACCCTTTTCGATAATTCCTATTTTTCAGGCCCAAGCGCTGGATCGCTAAAGCGAATCACCTGTCCCGACTTGGCATTAACAAGGGCAAACAAACCCAACTCTCTGCGAAGATGTTGGGCATCGAGAGGCTTAGGGAAAAGAAAAATCAAGAAATCCCCGGTTTCAGAATTCGATTTTACTTCCAGCTCCATTTTTTCAGGGCGATATCCGTGTTGGACAGCTAAACGTTTCACTTTCGCAATAGCGCTTTTTTCGCTCTCACTTCCGGGAGTCAAATCCAGATTTTCCTTGGACAAACTGCTTGAACCGCAACCGACGGTCAAAACACAGAAGAAAGAAATTAAACAGATTTTTTTCATAGATCAGCCTCACGAATATTTTGAATTATTTAAATGACGGCGTTTTAAATCAAAAACCTTCATTAACTTTAAACAGCCGCAACCTTCCAAACCACAAAAAAAGTGATAAACTCAATCCGCCATCATTCAAACCTTCAAATTTCAAGCTAGTGTCATTTAAGGAACGAGGCTGGTCTTGTCACAAACACCCGAAACTCACGAAATAACCAACGACTGGCTCGAAAAAAGCCTGACCGGTTGGATTGAAAAGTATGACAAGGAAAAAATTGTAGCCACCCTTAAGGCGCATTACCAAATTATTAATCCGCCCGAAGATAAAAAAATACCAGCGCATGAACATTATTCTCAAACCACCGAAAACGATTTTGTTAAAAAAGCACAGGAAGCTACTTTTTATAAGGCTATCTACAAAGATATCTTTAAATCTAATTTATCCCTGCTGACCCAAAGTTTGACGACTTCGGGTTTATTGATAGAAATTATGATTCACTTCCCCAATTATCGAAGCGAATTACTATTTCTTGCGAAAGTAATCAGTGTTGAAACGGAAAGTGAACTGGGCCGCGATGTTTACCACGCCCACCTCCAAGCCATTGCCGTAAATCAAAAAAGCCTTACCAAAATGATGCATGCCATTAGTGATCAAAAATCCAATAATCCTCGCTAATGTGGGCTTCATTCAATCTGACCTTATTTTCGAGATAGAAAAACTATAAAGACTTTGCAACCTACTATAAAAAACGAGGCTTACAAATCGGGTTTAAAAGCACTTCATCCTCTATAGAACTCCTTTCGACCATACAACTTTCTCCTTTCCTAACAATTTTTTGTCCAAAACCCTCAAATACCCTTTGTTTTTTAAATTAATTGGGCCAAATGGCGCAATGATGACCTTATGGGAGTCCATTCCTGTATTATGTTCCCTCCAGACGGTGCTCCAACAGATCGGTTTGGTGTAGTTAAATTTTTAGAAAAAAAGTTGAGGTTTCAAACAATGCCGCAAGGAACTGTGAAGTGGTTTAAGAATGAAAAAGGTTTTGGTTTTATCTCCCAGGACGGCGGTGAAGACGTATTTGTTCATCACTCTGCCATTCAAGCTGACGGCTACAAGTCGTTGAACGAAGGGGACCGCGTGGAATTCGAAATTTCCCGCGGAGACAAAGGACTCAAGGCTGAAAACGTCGTTAAGATCTAATTAATCTTTTCGAAAAGAAAAGCCCTCTCGGCGCAAGCCGAGGGGGCTTTTTGTGTTTTAGGCCTAATTTATTCTAACGAGCGCCTACTAAAGATAGCGAAGAAATCGTATCCCCCATGCCCACCAAAGTGACAGGCTTTTCGATAAGAATGGTGGGAACCGCCACAATCTGAAAGCCTGCGGTTTTGGCAATCCCTGAATTTTCAAACCCCTCAATACCATAGGTCTTCAACAAATAAGCGGAAAGTACGTTCAACTCTTTTAACGACTGATCTGAAACCTCCCGGCCCTGCGCCCAGAGTAGATTTTCTTCATTTTCTAAACTACCCGTTCCGGCCTTGGCTGCAGCCAAAGTGGCCGCAAAAACCATTCCATCACGCATACTTTCACTACTTTGTTCCCAATCGTTCCGAGAGAGCGTTAAATAAAGCCCGAACATGTGCAACTGAATCCGTCCGGGTTTTAATTTTTCAAAAATTTTGAGCAAACCTTTAAAAAGTGAAACGCTATCCATCGCCTTAGCGCATTCCCGGGACAAATCTTCTTCTCCCATAACGGCTAAAATTTCAATTTCTTCCTGTTCATTGCATCCCAAAGTATCGGCTTGGGTTGCCAGTTTTTCCACCAACGCCTTGCGGATAATTAAATTCTGTGTAGAGGCAAATTCGAAATGAACTTTGCATCCTGGATGAGCCTGCTTCCACGCCTCTACATCATTCCAACTTTCTTCGATGCGGTCTATTCCCGAACCACCGCTTTGCATGGGCTCACTAAGCAATTGATAACCGCTCAAAAGAATGTATTCCAGCGGATTCGATGTTTTTCTCATGGTCTTATTGAAACCCTCATCAATATGCAGTTTGAAATTCAGGGGATCGTAAGTGGCGATAAAACGGTTGGCCTTGGGACAGATATAATTCGCTCCGCCAATATTCACTTCAGCGCCCTTATCAAACTCGAGAATCCAGTGAATCAAAGGCAGATCTTCCGACCGATGAATGGTGGAAGCCTGGGTTAAATTCCCCTGCTGGTCCACACTGAGTAAGTTGGGCCGATTCAGAAAAAGCTCAGCCTGTCGTTCGGGCAGCGAAGCGCAATGCACATAGGTGTTTTGAACCCCGCAAACGGCCATGACATTAGCGATAATACCGCCCTGTCCGCCGATTTGATTGCGGTCCTGTCCCAGATGATCCCTTAACCAAAAAAACGTTTCGGCTTTAAAAACGACCCACTCCTGAGCGATACCTTTGATAAAACTATCCGCCAAACCCCTTAGCACATCCACTGGTTCAACAATTTTTTTATCTCCGGGGGTAAGCATCTGTTTTTCATCCGCCTTCAATTCAGTTATCCAGCGACGCATCATTTCGGGTTTGACTTTTAGAACTGCGTCGATATTAGCGTTAAATACAGAAGCCACACCTTTCACCCGTTTCATCTTTTCGAGCTGCGTAGGCGCGACAGCGTAATACTTTTTCCAGATCGACTTCAGTTCCATTTCCATACCTTTCAGAAAATAATCACCAAGTAATCGTAATCAAATCATGAAAAACCAAAGCATTCTACTGACTTTGATTTGATGGAGTCGATACTAAACATCATAAAAAAAGGACTCCCCCTCACGGGAAAGCCCTTTTTTCTTCCGTTTCAGCTTATTTCGCGATTGTTTCAGCAACAACGGCTTTCAAATGCCGGGTCTTTTTTCGTTCAATGCGCTTCACTGTAAATTCCGTCTTGGCCTTTTTCGGGCCCTTTTTCTTCGTCATAATTCCTCCAAATCAATTGAACAACTCATCACCTTCATCGTAAGGGTTGCAACAGTGAATAGATAGTTATCCTTTTGATTTTGTGAGCCTTTGGCGGACTGTTATCCTATGCCCATGAACACCTACGATGTCATTATCCTTGGAGGAGGGGCAGCGGGCCTAATGTGTGCCGCTGAAGCCGCAACCCGAGGACGAAAAATACTGGTTTTAGAGAAGAGCCAACGACCCAGTCCCAAAATCCTCGTTTCGGGAGGCGGCCGCTGCAATTTTACAAACATTTACGCCAAACCATCGAATTACATCAGCTCAAACCCTGATTTTGTGAATGAGGCGCTAGGCGGTTTCAAACCCAAAAACTTCATCGCATTGGTCAAAGAACATCGTATTTCCTACCACGAGAAAAAAGACGGTCAGTTGTTTTGTGATAAAAGCGCCGAAGAAATCATCGATCTTTTAGTAACCCGCGCCGAAACTAGCGGTGCCAAACTTCTGCTCAACCAAAAGATTCAGCGAGTCACCCACCAAAATGCGATATTCACGGTTCAAGTCGAAAGCGAGACTTATCAATCTTCTCGACTTGTCGTCGCCACTGGCGGCTTATCCTGGCCCCAATTGAGCGCAACCGACCTAGGCTTTCAAATAGCCAATCAATTCAGATTAAAGGTTATCGAACCATCTCCAGCCCTGGTTGGGCTTCTTTTCCCTCCGCAAGAAATGATCCGGTTCAAAGACTTGGCGGGTATTCATTTACGGGTAGGAGTCTCTTGTGGCAGCTGGGAAATGGAAGAAGACATCATGATTACCCACAAAGGCCTTAGCGGCCCTGTCATCCTGAACGCCTCGCTGGTATGGAGGCCGGGTCAGGAGATTCTCATCAATTGGGTGCCGGAATTAACTGTTGAGTCTACCTATCTACAATTGAAAAAGGATAAGGCCGCTGGGGGACGAGGCGAGTTCCGTGTTTGGTTTTCCGAAAGAATTCCACATCGTCTGGCCGAGCGCATCGCCTGGAACGCTGAAGCCCGAGGCTCCTGGGCCGAGCTATCAGATGAGCGTTTATTAGCACTGGCAACTGCTATCCATGCCTATCGTTTCGTACCAGCAGACACCTTCGGTTATCGCATGGCCGAAGTGATGAAAGGCGGCGTGGATACCCGAGAATTTTCGCCTAAAACGATGGAATGCCTGAAGGTACCAGGGCTTTTCTTTATCGGGGAGATTCTGGACGTGACAGGACAATTAGGTGGTTTTAATTTTCAATGGGCCTGGTCTTCCGGTTGGGCAGCAGGCCAAGCTTTATGACCGTCAAAAAATTCGGCCTCATTGTGATTGGTTTTATTTTATTTATATTGCTGTTGGTGGCCGAATATCTCTTTTGTTCTGCAAATTACCGCTTTATCCGAACCTGGGATATTTGGGCTTCCCATCTGATCTGCCTGTTTCTAGCAACTGGCCTCTGTTATTGGTTTTTCAGGCGTTTAATCAAAGAAGCTCTCGCAGAAAAAATCCATCTATCTATCGTGTTAATACTTTTTTTGATCCTGAGCTTTTTATTAAGTTGCTTTTTTCGACTTACCCTTCAGATTACCAACGGACTATTCGACAATTCGGATCCAGAGACAAAAATGGTGGTCGTGGCTAGCCGGGACGGTTCGGTTTTTGGCGCCAGTATCCAAGACGGCCTCAACGCCATGGCCTACTTCATCCGCTTTCCTGATTGGGATGATAAGAATAAAAGCTGTGAGCTGCTGATACCCTATTCGATTTATTTTGAGGTGGGTTATGGCACGAATGTCGAACTTTCAGTTAGAAGAGGTTTGTTTGGCTTACCCTGGGTGGAAGACTACCGCGTCATGGACGAGTAGCTGAAATAAAAAAAGCCACCCTCTAAGAGGATGGCTTTAAAAAACAAAAAAATTATTGTCCTTCGCAAACCTTCAATTGATCCAAAGCACCATTGATAGCATCGATCGCAGCAGCTTTATGTCCATGGAAGTCATTACGAGCTTGCCAAAGTGTATGCTTTGCGTTTTGCAACTGTTTTGCAGCCTTCCAAATCATAGGGGCGTGGTGTCCCGGTCCGCCGTTAAAATCAAAATGCGCCTGATCGTCTCCACCGACATTAACTGTCAAATCGACACCCGCAAAAGCAGGCATAACCATTAAACCCAACAAAGCCGCACCCAAAGCAATCTTTTTCAAATTCATGAAAGCCTCCATAAAATTTTACAAATCTGGCCCAAATCAGCTGAACTTGGAGCCATTATTTGGACGCATTTTACACCCAGTTAGTTGCAATTAACTTTCTAAAAAAACGGCTACCTGTCTTAAAATCTGAAATATTTGTGGTGTTTTGAGCGTTTCAGAACCTGCGAAAGATTAACGTATTGGTAATAATCGATATTTAAAACATACCGTCCTTATTGGGCAAATCCTTTGGGATGGGTATGGCCAAATCCCAAAATTCAATGATTTTTCCATTTTCAAAGCGTAATATGTGATTTGTGGCCAATTCTAGCTCCCCCGGCTTAAGTACAAGGTGGGAATGGACCGAAACCAAATCGCTGTCTCCCAGAACGTGTTTCACTGTAAACTTTTTATTCGGAAACTGAGTCTCATTTTCGATCATTCCCTTTTTCAAACCTTCCAATCCCGCCGGGCAAAAGGGATTATGATGCTTGCCGCTCATATCGACGTATTTTTGATAGGCCCTTTCAATATCACCCGCCACCACCATCTGTAAAAAATTTACCGCCGCCTGTTTGTGGTCGATCATTGCCTCACTCCCGGTAAGCTTTCTTTAAAACTTCAATTTCAATTTTACTCATTTTAAAAACAGCGCTCATTACTCTTTGCGACTTCGCCGGATCCGAATCGCTCATAAATTTTGGTATGACAGATGGTACAACCTGCCAGGACAAACCATATTTGTCCTTAAGCCATCCACATTGGCTTTTTTCCCCGCCCTGGGAAAGTTTTTCCCAAAACCAATCCACTTCTTTCTGCGTCGCGCAATCGACCACAAACGATGTCGCCAGTGAAAAAGTGAACTGTGAGCCTCCATTCAGAGCGGTAAATTTCTGACCCGATAGCTGGAACGATACCAGCATAACCGTTCCCTCGGAGCCGGGTCCCGCCTTCCCATACCGGACCACCTTTAGAATTTTAGAGTTCTTGAAGATAGAAACATAAAATCTCGCCGCCTCTTCCGCTTGATGATCAAACCACAGAAAGGGCGTTATTTTCTGAACCTTTGCGTTTTTTATCACGATTTTCTTTTTCATTTTGTCTCAACCTCACTTTTTAAGTTGGCCAATCCCTTTTCAAAGGAACCACCCACCATCTTGTCCATATTGATGATCAAGTGCATTACCTTTGCTAAATAATGACAATTACCAGTCATGCTCCACGTCACCAAGGTTCCCTGGGCCTGGGGTTGAATGTTGAATTGCACGTTGGCCATATTCCTCATCGGTCTTTCAAAATCCAGCCTCATTCACACCAATTCGCCGGGACGACTATCCATAATGGTATTTTTTCCAGCCCCTATCTGGTTATTGCCACTCCAAGTGGAAGACATCCCAACACCGGACACAGGTCCGTCATAAATTACCTTTGCCTCGGAATCAGCCTCCATGAAAGGATTCCATTAGTCGAAGGCTTTCAGGTCGTTTACATGTGAAAATATCTTATCCGCCGATGCCATGACCAGTATGGAGCGGGATATCTTAAAATTATTCGGTTGAAAAGAAACCACAACCAGAAACAAGCCGATCAAAACGGCCAAGACCAAAATAATTTTCACCAACATATGCGCTCCTTTATTTTATTTAACCCTGTCTATGGATTATTTCATCATCAGTTATTCTTTCGAAACGGCATCAATTCTCGGAGACGGGGATCTCTTAAATAAAGCCCTCCCCCAATCAACAGCCCCAAAATGACGTGAATATAAACAGCTTCACCAATTCTTAAATGCGTACTAATGGCCCCGCCCAAATAACCGGTCAGCACAATCCCACCTAAAACGGCGGTTTGGGGAATAAGATAAAGCACAACTGAAGCCGCTTCTAGAATCCCTAAGGTAATTAACATGCTCTCGGGCCAGCCAAAATGACTAAATCCTTGCACCACCTGTGGGCCTCCCATAAATTTCATGGAAGCGCTCATAATAAAGGGCAAAACTGCCAACCCTGTCATTACCCGTCCCAACCAAACTAATTTTCCCGTTTTAACACTTGTAGTCATCGATATAACCTCCATTTTTAATTAATTTATAACTTTACCATCGAAAAAAGTTTAGCTAACCAATCCGCACTTTGCTCCATCCTATTTCTTGCTGCCCAAATATTCCTCGAGATTGGCCAGGGTCATTCCGAAGCCCTGCTTGGCACCCTCCAGGAATGGTTCACCGCCCGGATTCACTAGCAAAACTTTTACTTCTAAGACTAACCCGGTCTCAGCACCCTTGTCTTCTAATAGAATTGTCTGCCGGATGGTAAAAAACGGTTTGCCTTGAGCATCCGGAACCGAACTTTCCATTACAAGTTTGGTGGGTGGTTCCACAGCCCTGTAAATAGCCTGGCAATCGTGTTCCACACCTTCAGGGGAACGGAATAAATAGCTCCATTTACCTCCCGGGCGCAGATCTATTTCGCACCGGGGCATTGTAAATGGCTTCGGAGCCCACCAATGCACCAGGTGATCCGGCTTCGTAAAAACCTCAAAAACCGTCTTCCGGGGCGCCTTTAACACACGTTCAAAACGAAGGTCTTTAGAGTGTGTTTTATTTTCAAAATTTCCCAATTCGATGGCCATAATTTCCTCCTCGCTTTTTTGAAGTCCTCATAAACGAGAACTTGTTACCTTTAAAAAAATTCCTATTTTTTAAAAACTACATGGGTCGCCTGTTCACTGGCGACTCGTTCCACACACTTAAAGCCCAAGGCGTGTAAATCGAGACCAGAAAAAAGATTTTCACCCTTTCCCATCAGAACCGGCATCAAGGCTAGGTGCATCTCATCGATCAAGCCAGCCTGCAAATACTGCCGAATGGTCGAGACGCCCCCGCCTATCCGTACATCCTTCTTTCCCGCGGCTTCCTTGGCCTGCCGCAGGGCCGATTGGATCCCATCCGTCACGAAGATAAATCGGGTCCCCCCTTCCATGAGCAAGGGTGAGCGGGGGTGGTGAGTCAAGACGAATGTAGGAACGTGATAGGGCGGATTGGGACCCCACCATCCCTTCCAAGATTCGTCCGGCCAGGGACCCCGGATGGGGCCGAACATGTTTCGGCCCAAAATCCAGGCACCCATATTCACAAAGGATCTCTCGGCGAATTGGTTGTCCACACCGGTCGTCCCGCCGCCTTTTCCGAGCATCTCATTGAAGCTCTTGGTCGGAAAAAACCAGTTCATTAATTCCGGGCCTCGAACCCCCAGAGGATTCTCCAAGCTCTGATCTGGGCCCGCGGCATAGCCGTCTATGGAAACCGAAATCGCCGCGACTTTGACTTGACTCATCTCGCACCTCTTTTTGTTTAAAGTTCAGCCAAATAACCTTCCAACTTGTCGAAAGAACCTCCCCAGCCTTGCGCCATACCTGGTTTAGCTTTATGGAAAGCTTCTTTTTCTTCAGGGCTGGCCGCACCCTCTATTTCCCAAGTTAAGGCGACTCGAGTTTGATCCGGCCCCTCTTCGGACAATAAGACCGTCGTTCTCATAGTCTTGGGCCAATGGGGCGCCATGGGGTGTCCCGTGACCTTCTCGTCCTTGTCGCAGAATTGTTGGAGATAAACGATGCGGTGCGGCTTTTCGATCTTCAGGTATTCGGCACGGCCATACATTTCGCCGTGCCGGCCATCCGTCGTGGAATAAAAACTGGTTCCTCCCTCGCGGAGATCCGCCCGGATGTACTTCATTGTAAATCCCGTTGGCGGTACCCATTGAGCTAGCTGCTTGGGATCTGTCCAAACATCGAACATAGTCGTCAGGGACGTATCGAAAGTACGGTTGATGACGAAAATATCCTTCTTCGAAGTGCCCTCTTCCAAATATTCAGCCAAGCGGTCCCAGGTTGAGTCACCGCCGGCTTTCTTGATGAACTTGCGGGTATCTTCCGCGGCTTCGGGTGTGGGCAGAGCCATCGTCATGTCCAGCTGAGTCTTGCCTTTGAGGTCTTTAAAAAGAACTGTCACGCGGAACATCGGTTTCTGCTCATCATTTCCGCCCTGGTCGTAGACCATTTTGGAATAGGTCTCAACCTCCAGATAGTTGGTCTTATTCACGTAATCAATGCCGTCCGGGCCATGCATGGTGTAATGCCAATGCCCGCCAGTGCGGGTGTCCTGGCTGTGGGTCGTAATGGTGAATCCCCGAGGACCCCACCAATGGGCCGCCTGTTTCGGATCTGTCCAAGCATCCCATACCATTTTCACGGGCGCGTCATAGACCCGGGTGATCTTGATCTCGTTAGATCTATTTTTTGTGGCGGTCATTCTTTTTCTCCTTTTTCTGTAACTCTTTCAAATAATCATCCAAGCGGTCAAAGCTCTCTTCCCAGAACTTTCGATAATCTTCCATCCAGGCCGAGGCTTCTTTCAATGGGGCAGCCTTCAAATGACAAGGACGCCATTGGGCGTTGCGGCTTCGAGCGATAAGTCCGCTTCGCTCCAAAACCTTTAAATGCTTCGTAATCGCCGGAAGGCTCATGTCGAAGGGTTTGGCCAACTCCTGTACCGACACTTCTCCCGTACTTAACCGGGCCAGCATGGCTCTCCGGGTCGGGTCGGCCAAGGCTGAAAATGTACTGCTCAACTGATCGGTTGGCATATAGTATTTAACCTCTTGGTTAAATACTAACCCAAAGATTTATTTGGTGTCAACACGTTTTAAAAATAATTATTGGTAGGTTAAACTGTTCTTGATTTAAAACTCCAAGGAACAAATCATGAATAAATTTCTAAAAGCACTGCTCTTTGCCCCCATTGTGCTTTCCGCCCTCATTTTTATCATCGGCTACATACTCCCGTCCCAATGGCAGGTATCCCGCTCCATCCTTATTAATAAACCACCCCAGGCTATTTATCCGTTGGTGGCCGATTTTAAACATGGCTGGCCCCAATGGAGCGACTTTGATTACGAAGACCCCGCTATTCAATACAATTATTCTGGACCTGACCTGGGCGTGGACGCCTGCCGTTCCTGGATTTCGTCCAAGATGGGCAATGGTTTCCAAAGAATTACCAACGCCGACCCCGCTACCGGCGTTTACTTTGACTTGAAAATGGAGAACACCAACTTCGGCCTCAGCGGAAAAATCGTCTTTGAGCCATCCGGAACAGCCACTAAAGTCACCTGGACAGACTCCGGGGACACCGGCAACAATATTTTCTTTCGCTATATGGCGAGTATGATGGATCAAATGATGGGTAATACATTTGATCGCAGTCTGGCGAAGTTAAAGGAAAAGGCGGAAGCGTCGGCCAGCAAATAATCAAAATGGAGAAGACCGTGAGCGACAGTAACGAAATCAAATGGCTGCCTGACGTCGAGGATAAAGACTATCCGGCCGCCCAATCTTATTTGGGCCTGATCCATTCCGACGCGGAAGTCATCGGTCTAGTAAACAAACTCAAAACCGCGAAAATTGTCCAATACAAATCCAAAGACATCTTCAGAGCCTCAGGATTATCCCTGCTTGGTATCAGTAATGCCCGCATGGAAAAAGACCGGAAAAAAATTAAGGATGGCACGCCCTTGTCTCCACTGCTTTTAGTGCGGGATATAACCAACGGCAAGGTCGTCATCGCCGACGGATATCACCGGCTCTGCGCCGTTTATTCCGTGAATGAGGATGAGTGGATCCCCTGCAAGATTGTTTAGTAAAAAAATTTTAGCCGTTTCACCACTTCTCCGATAACTGTTTCCCAGTCCCCGGCCTTGGGTTGCCGCAACAGTGTCGCCGTCCTGTACCAGGGGCTATCAGGCCTCTCCAACAGCCAGCGATAATCCGGCACATAAGGCAATAAAACCCAGAACGGTTTACCCATGGCCCCCGCCAAGTGAGCGGTGGAGGTATCCACCGAAATGACCAAGTCCATCCCGTGCACCAGCGCTGCGGTTTCAGAAAAATCAGCTAACTCTTCATGATGAACTCTTAACTTTGGCAAATTCGCCAATAACGCCTTGTCCTTTTCCTTGTATCCCTTTTGTAGGGAATGAAACTCCAAAGGCAATTCCAACAAAGGCGCAATGGTTTCCAACGCAATGCTTCGATTATGGTCGTTCGTGTGTTCTGGATTGCCGGACCAAACGAGACCAATCCTTGGAACTGTTTTCGTTCTCAGTTTTTTCATCCATTCAGTCTTTTTATTCTCATCCGCGAACAGATAAGGATTTTTCGCCGGAATTGTTTCTACCGTTGTTTTAAAAACCAGGGGCAAGCTCATCAACGGACAATAAAAATCAAAAACCGGAAGGGCGTGACCAGTTCCCACCACGGTCAAGTTCCCCATACTCGAAACAAGGTTGACTAGCGATGGTGGGACCTCAAACAGGACTTTCGCTCCCCGTTTTTCCAGTAATTTGGCGTATCGGCAATAGTGGATGACGTCCCCGTAACCATGTTCCGCATGTACCAGAATGGTTTTGTTTTCCAGCGCTTCGACACCCGTCCAGAGAGGTTGAGTGAATTTTCTTTTATTTTCATGCCACTGGTACAGGCGCCAGCCTTCCTCATAATCGCCCTTGAGCAGTTTCAAAAGCGCCATATTAAAATAAGCCTCGGCATATTGGGCGTTAAGGGCGACTGCCCGTTCATGCGCAATCAGGGCCTCGTCAAACCGATGGAGTTCCTGCAATACCGTACCCCGGTTGTTGTGGGCCTCAGCGTAATCGTGTTTTAGTTCAATGGCCCGGTCATAACTGGTCAGAGACGCCTCCATCCGGTTGAGTTTCCGCAAAACATTACCACGGTTGTTAAAAGCTTCTGCTCGGTTTAGTTCCAGAGCTATAACCTTGTCATAAGTGGCCAGCGCTTCCTCAAACCGTCTTAGTCGCTGCAATACGATTCCTCTATTGTGATAGGCCCTGGCCAAACCTGGTTTTAGGGCAATGACCCGGTCGTAACTGACCAATGCTTCCTGATGCCGGTTGAGTTGCATCATTAAATCCCCGCGGGAATTCAACGCCTCAATGTGGGTCGGTTGAAGGCTGATGGTTTGTTCATAACCTGCAAGGGCTTCTTCTGATTTCCCCAGTTGAGCTAATCCGTTCGCCCGGTTAAATAAAGCCATCGGTTGTCTTGGTTCTACTTGAAGCGATTTATCCAGCAGGTTTAGTCCTTGCTCGATCTGGCCTTGCTGAAGACAAATGGTTCCCAAATGGGTCAGCAAGTGTGTGTTTTTAGGATAGAAGACCAGCAGTTTACGCATCTGTTCCGCCGCTTCCGATAACCGACCGGCCAAATGCTGGGACACAGCCTCTCGGATCTGCGGATTCACAAGGACAATAGATTTTGTCGGTTTCATTCGTCTATTGTCTCAAACTTCGAATGAGCGATTCAACTTTACTCGCATTTAATTTGTCCAGCTTCCGGAAGGTTGTAAGCTGAGTGAGCGACTTCGGATTTTAAATTTAAAATTCGGATTAAGGAACATAAATGAAATTGATCGAAAAACCAGAACCGATTCAATGGCCAATCACCCATTACATTTATTTTTAAAAAATTGGACTCTTCTTTGAAAGCGCCGCTGAAACCTGGGGCAAACTCCATTCACAGGTATCTAAAATATCCGAGCATAATCAAATCATGGGCTTCATGAGCCTCTATAAGGTCAAAGACAAACTTTACCGGGCTGGTGTGTCCCTATCGGACCCGCCGAGAAACTTGCCCGAGGAAATGGAATATTCTTATTTCAAAGGTGGTAAATACAATAAGTTTTTTTTAACCGGCTCTTATACCCTTTTACCCGAAGCCTGCGGTCGTATTTTCGAGATCATCCATCAAGACAACATCCCAACACGGGATGATTTTTTCATCGAGAACTATATAACAGACCCCAGTAAAACATCTGAGGAAGAAAACGTCACCGAAATACTCATACCCACAACATAAAGATCAGGAGAGGCGTTTCAGCGCCATTCGTGCATTAACTTTTCGAATTTTTATCGCCAGGTTGGATAAGTGTTTTCAATTGGTCTAAACCATATTGGATATCATTTTTCAAAATGTTATTTCCGGCACCAAACATATTGGCGATTTTGTCGCCAAAGCTATTGAGGCCCACAACACGCCATTTCACTACCGTGTCCGAGCCCTTGGGTTCAAAGGTGAATAAAAAATTAGTTCTTCCGTAAATTGGCCCAAAAAAATCAACTAACATCGAAACATGTTCATTCTTTACACTTTCAGTAATAACCATGTTCGCTTCGTCTTCAATAATTTGGCTTGTGAAGTGGCAAACCGATCCCATTCCCAAAACCGGTCCATCAAAAGTTAATTTCACCTTGAGATCTGGTTTTTCCCAGGGCGACCATGCACTCCAATTGTGTAAATCATTTACTTGAGCAAAGATTTTATCTACGGGAGCCGGAATAGTAATTTCACGTTCAACAGCGTAGTCATTGGATTGAACAGAAAACATTAATAGAAATAAAACGAGAACAGCCACAAAACCAATTAACACTCTGTTCACTGAGGACATTTTCTTGGCTGCAGAACTTTCCACAATGGCCTTTTCTACTTTTGGTAAAGTCTTAGATTTTTTGCTTTTCACGGTTGATTTCTTAGCCAATTCGGCCTCCCGAGGATTAAAAGTTTCCCTAATTTAACCAAAGTAGCCAACAAATGTCAGCCTATTAATCCCGTCAAACGACAAAGTAGCGAAAGTTGGAAGGACATTGACGGAAATTTTATTTTTAGGGGGTTTTCAAGTAGCATGGTCAATGATATGAATCGTCACGACGATGTCCATCCGACTCCATTAATCGTTTTGTAAAACATGAAAGCAAAAAAAGGCGCCCTCATAAGGACGCCTTTTTTTGAATTACATTACAAACCGGTTAAAGTTTAAACGCCTTCGTCAGCTTATCATTAATTTATTTAGCGGCTTCCGTAACGGCCTTCAATTGTTCTAAGCCGTTTTGTAAATCCTCGGCCAACGTTTTATCCAGGCCAGCAAACAAATGAGTGCATTTAGCCGAGAAATCGTCATACCCATACAGATGCCACTTCACAAGGGTTTCTCTTCCGTTTGGCATAAATTGGAATGTGTACCCTATTTTCTTCACAGGACCTGGATATCCATAGTCCAACTCGACGTTAATATGTTCCACGTCGCTTTCAGTAATGACCATTTTTCCAGAGCCTACCCTTTCATTACCGATCCAATTGCAGACCGCTCCCACTCCCGCATCAGGTTTTTCAAAAGTCTTTTTTATTGAAGGATCCAATTTTTCCCAGGGCGACCAATCAGCCCAGTTATGAAAATTGTTCACTTGCGGGAAGATTTTCGCTTCGGGAACCGCAATGGTAATTTCGCGTTCAACCGTATATTGATCCGGTTGAGACGTAACAAATAACAACGCGACACCAATAATGATTACGAAGATAATCAATATTTTTATTCCCAGCGGAAACGTCTTGACTGCGGGACTTATGGTTACAGCCGTTTCTACCGGCAGCACCTTGGGATTTTTCTTTTTTACGGTCGATTTCTTAGCCAATTCATCCTCCAGAAGATTTAAAGTTTCGCTATTTAACCAAAGTACTCAAGAAATGTCAGCCATTTTATCCCTTCGATTTGAGGCAAATACCTCCTTCTTTCCCCAAAAACCCATTATCCTTTCAATAAAAGATAAACCCCCTCAACCCGGCGGAGGTCCCGATATTTGCCGTCTAAATCCATACCATACCCAAAAAGCCAGCAATCTCTGAAACCCTCTTGTGCCAGAGCCCGATGATTCCAGTTCAGGTCAAACCCCAGAAAATCCACAGGCCCGCTGGCCTCCCCAAACTTGCGTATTAAAACCGCGGTTCGGACATTCTCAACCCCTTTAACCAGCAACTGGTCTTTGAGTTTCCTGAGGGTCAATCCCGAGTCCGCCAGGTCATCCACGATTAAAACCGAGTGCAGACACAGCGCATCAAAATCCAGTGAATCTCCCTGCACTTCCCTGTCCGCCAAAAGGTTTTGACGACCATCCGTTCCATGAATCCGAATTTCATAAGTTTTTATTCGAACATCAGGTGCGATTTTTCGAAAACAATCAACCATATCCCTGGTGAAAGGCCCGGCGCCTTCCAGAATGGAAACCAAATTTAAGACATCTGTTTTGCTCTCTTTAAGCCAAGCCAAAACTGACCTTGTCATTTGTTCTACTGCTGAGTGAATTTGAGATTCAGTAAAAAAAACTGTCCGAGGCGATTCAGGCATAGCGACAGGTCCTTATCGTTAAAATAACCCGACTATCTAGCTTTTCACCATCGGGTATGCCGTAATAATGAAATTAAACCACGACATAGGAGGCCACATGAAGAAATTTTTAGGAATCATTCTTGGAACGCTACTGGTTAGTCTTTCCTTTTCTCCCCTTTTAGCGGATCAAACTCCTAATACGGTTTATTCTTTTAAGATGAAAAATATCGATGGTAAAACGGTTTCGCTGGCCAAATACAAAGGCAAGGTTTTGCTTATTGTGAATGTGGCCAGCAAATGTGGCCATACTCCGCAATACGCCGGATTGGAAAAACTTTACGAGAAGTATAAGAACAAGGGATTCGTGATTTTGGGCTTTCCTTGCAACCAATTCCGGGAACAAGAACCAGGAACTGATGCCGATATCAAAGCTTTCTGTACCGCACAATACAACGTAACCTTTCCCCTCTTCGACAAGATCGAGGTCAACGGGGACAACGCCAATCCTCTTTATCAGTTCTTGAAAACATCCCAGCCCGACCCAGATGGCAAGTTGGACATCGGCTGGAATTTCACTAAATTCCTGATTGACCGCCAGGGACATCCCTTCAAAAGAATTATGACGAAGGTCGAGCCGGAAGATTTCGACGCCGACATTCAGGCCGCCGTTTCAAAGTAATCTTCGTAAAATAAAAAGCCGACCCTAGAATAAAAGGCTGGCTTTTTTAAGAAGTCAATTTTTATCATCCATCTGAGAGGACCTCAGAAAAGACCTGACTCGGTCCAAATAGAGCGCCGTCGAAATCAGGATGGGTATTAAAAAGTATACCAGCCGAAAAACAAGGGCCGCTACCAGTGTCATCTCAAAACCCACTCCCAGCATTTTAAAAGTAATCGCCAAAAGTGATTCGCTGACCCCCAGCCCGGCCGGCACCGGATTGACGTTGGATGACAGAAACATCAGCGTAAAACCGACGAGGAGAAGCCCCAGGGGCAGGTCCACCCCGACCGAATGGAAGCAGAAATAAAAGGTTAGGGCCATCAGGCACCAGTTCATGGCAATAAATAAAAAAACCGCGATCAGGTGAATCCAGCCTTTTTTCAGAAAGATCACCGTTGATTCCACCACTCTCTGAATTTCCGCAAAATCCTGGAGGGGACCCTTTTTGCGAAGAATGTTTCGCCGAAACCAATAACCCGTGCCAAGTACTTGTTTGAGAACCCAGCGGCTGAAAGCGCGGTTGAAAAAGATAAAAATCATCACTCCGACAAACAATAAAAGACCCGCCATAAAAAACAAAATAGCCGTTTGATTAGGCCCTCCCACCAATTCAGGGTGGCCCTTGAGGTACACCAGGCCGCCCATACAAACGAAGGAAAGCACCAGATTAAAAATCATGTTTTGAGCTAGCGTCAAAGGAATGCTGACCGAATAAGGAACTTTTTCCTGTTTAAGAAAAAAAGCGCGGATCGCGATGCTGGACATGCCGGCGGAGGAAATGATGTAGTTCATTGTATCGGCGATGAACATGATGGAAAAAAACTTGGGAAAGGGAATGCGGTAGGGCGTTATCTTAAAAAGCACGCGGAACGAAAGAGCGGAAGCCAGGAAGGCCAGCCCCGTAGTCATCAACGCCAAAAACACCGGACCAAGTTCTAAATGCCGGAAAACCTCCCTGAGTTTTCCAAAATCGCTCAAGAGGGTCGCGGCCACCACCATCACCATAAGCCCCGCTATCACCAAGGAAATAACAACGATTACCTTTTGATGGGTTGGTTTCATGAAAGTTTCCTGTCCAATTGGGTTCAATCTCATTATGCCCACTGTCCGAAGCATTTCAAATATCGTATCTTGGCTTCCATCCGACTTTCGAGGCACCAACGCCTCTCTATGAGATTACTCATACTGACAAACCGTAATCTCGATTAGGTTGTTTTCTCTCACGGAGAATTTGTGCCACAAACCCCAACCACTTCTATGCCTATGGCCGAGGCCAAACAGATCGTCAAAGATTTGTTTGCGCCGAATCCATATATCTATTGGGTGGATTTTTTGTTCAGTGTTCTTTTGGGCTGGACCGCTTTTGTTTTAGCCGTCAGAGCTCAAAATTTTACTTTTTTCCAATGGGTTTCTTTGGTCGCGGCCGGCGTGGCCCTTTACCGCGCGGTTCTTTTTGTGCACGAGTTGTCCCACATGAAAAAGGGAACCTTCGGGGCTTTCCGGGTGGTTTGGAACCTGCTTTGTGGCTTTCCGCTCACGCTCCCTTCCTTTATCTATACGAATGTCCACATCGAGCACCACAAAACGCAGATTTACGGCACCAAAAACGACCCCGAATATTTCCCTTTTGCCCTGGCGAAACCCTACCGGATCCTGATGTTTCCCCTGAACATGCTCATCGCCCCGACATTTTTTCTTCTCCGGTTTCTGGTTCTTGTTCCCCTCTCTTATCTCATGCCGCCCCTGCGAAAACCTCTTTGGGTCTATGGTTCCTCCCTGGCGGCGGGCGGCACTTACCGGCGCCCCCTGCCTGACCAAAAAGAAAGACGGACGGCCGACATCCAGGAATTCCTGACCTTCGCCTACCTAGTGCTCGGCTTCACCCTGATGGTGAAGGGAATCCTTCCCTGGAAAGTCCTGCTCTTCTGGTACCTCATGGCGGTTTTCATTTTGGTCGCCAATAGCGTCAGGAGCCTGGCCGCCCATTGTGACCGTAATCCGCCCGACCATGTGATGAGCTTCGAGGAACAATTTTTGGATTCCACTGACATTCCGGGCAACCTGTTTCTCACGGCACTTTGGGCGCCCGTGGGCCTTAGGTACCATGCCACCCACCACCTGTTTCCCGGTATGCCTTATCATTCCCTGGGCGAAGCCCACCGTAGGTTGATGAAGGAGCTTCCTCCGGACAACCCTTATCCCCTGGCCTTCCGTAAAAGTTTATGGAGTTCCTTAACCCAATTGTGGGAAGAAGCAAGCCGGAACAACGTAAAATAAACCTCAAAAAAACTCTTCGACTGCCAAGGCTTATCATTTGAATAAAAAACCGATCGTTAAAAAATACATCCTGGGTCTGGATATCGGCGGAACCAAATGTGTCGTTGTTTTGGGCGATGAAAAGCTGAAAATAATCGATCGACTCCAGTTTCCCACCCTGGTCCACCGAGGTTGGAAAACCATCCTGAAACAATTGTTCGAAACCATTGACGAAATCATCCGCCGCAACCGCCTTAAACCCCGTTTCATACGCAAGGCGGGTATAAGCTGCGGCGGCCCCTTGGACAGCCGCAAAGGCCTGATCCTCTCGCCCCCCAACCTGCCCGGTTGGAAGAAAGTTCCCATCGTCCACCTGCTCAAAACGAAACTTAAATGCCCGGTGCGGCTTGAAAACGACGCGAACGCCTGCGCGGTGGCGGAGTGGAAATTCGGCGCGGGCCGGGGATGCCGCGACCTTGTCTTCCTCACTTTTGGAACCGGATTGGGTGCGGGTCTGATTCTCAATGGCCGGCTTTACCGAGGCGCCAGCGACATGGCGGGCGAGGCGGGCCATATCCGCCTGGCGCCGGAGGGGCCGGTCGGTTACGGTAAAAAGGGTTCGTTTGAGGGTTTTTGTAGCGGTGGCGGTATCACCCGCATGGCCAAAACGGTCACAGGCCGCGCCATGACGGCCAAGGAAGTTTGTGAATCCGCCACCCGAGGGGATAAAACAGCCCGCCGTGTTCTTCAGACCAGCGGAAACTATTTGGGTGTGGGTTTGTCGATCCTTCTGGATCTTTTAAATCCCGAACGGATTATCCTCGGGGGTATTTATTCTCGAAATAGAAAATTGTTCAACCCCGCGGCCTTCACGGTCATCTGCCGCGAAGCCCTCGCCCAGACACGGTCTGTTTGTCGGATTGTGCCATCGGGCCTGGGCGAAAAAATAGGAGATATTTCCAGCCTTTGCGTCGCCATGATGGATGAACTGGAAGCTTAGGAACCGGAAAACTTTATTGTCTCAAATCTCTTCCATATGGACCCTCAGGCCATGCGGATTATGCACCGCGAACCCGCGGTTGTGTGATTCAACCAACCCGCCTTCTTCCAAGCGGGTAAAAACGCGGATGCAGGTTTCAACGGAAATTCCAGCCATCTCGGCGACTTCCTTGCGCGTCATGGGAATAGTGTTGCCGAATTCATCAGATAATTTCAGTAGAACATTCAGAATGCGTTTCTCCGCGTTTTCATGGGCGTAAACGTGCATCGTCTTGGACTGGCGGAGGCGGTCGGACAAATCAAGAAGAACCGCTTTTCCAACATCGGGAAATTTATCCATAAGGTTCATAAAAACCTGGCTGGGTATGGAAATCACGGTGACATCGGTCTCCGCGATGCTGTAAACACCATACTCACCGCCCCCCATTCCTAAAAAGCCGAACATTTTTCCGGGGCCGATGACCGAAAGGGTTTGACTGCGCCCGCCTTTGGAATAATTGGCGATAGCGACATGGCCTTCTTTGACGAACCAAACATTTTCCGCGGGATCATCTTGCATGAAGATATATTCCCGCCTCAGATACTTCTTCTCATTGACTTGCTTTTCGATTTCCTGAAGCACTTCAAAGGGAAGAGTCATGAATGGTTTCGTTTTTGAAAGGGCTCCGTGTTTGACCCCACGAACATCAACTGGTTTTTTTTTCGTTGTCAGCATAAACACCTCCCGGGGGCGGCTCTTTAAAAAAATCACGACCTCGTAATTGCTGCCGAAGAATAGTAATTTAAGATTTTTATGGTTTTTACTTTCTGACACAAATCATACAAAGACGACTTGTTCTTCCGCCTTGCCAGAGACCTTGAATAGGTAAGTCGACATTGAACCCTTTTCGGGCTGCCTAAAGCCCTTATATCTATTAAAACCGCCTTTTATAGCGTGCTTTCGTTGTTTTCAAAACATTCCAGAAGGTAAACCGTGGTTTGGCTAAATATGCAGGAACAAAACAGAAAGACGTTAATGCGCCTGGAATTCCCTAGTACAATGGCACCCATCATCAATGAACATCGCGGTGACTGCCTCACGGAAATTCATTTTTAAACCACGCCGCTTCTCGTTGCTTTCTTTCGTCTATTTAAGAAGCGCTAACTTATTTTGAATATCCAGAGATTCAGGAGGATTTTGTGGACAAAACATCGGCAAGCCAAACGCCATTAACTGGCCATCGGCTGAAGGATTATAAACCCGCCACCGAAACCGGCGGCGAACACCCGATGATTTTTGTGGAAATTTCGCCGGACGAAATGTCCGCCCGTATTACCATTCTCCCCCCCGCCTCCGCGGATGAAAAATTCATGACCGTCGATGACCTACACATCGCCCTGGCGAAGTACAACGTGGTTTACGGCATCAACAACAACACTCTGACCGAAGTGGCGGTTAAGATCTCCCAGCACGCCGCGGCCAAAAACTTGACTGACATCATCGAAGCGAACCTCGCCTCCGGCACGCCCGCCGTCAAAAGCCAGGACGCCCGGATCGAGTATTTTTATAAAAACGAGGACGAACCCTCCCCCTCCCGGGATCTGCCCGAGGATGAGGACGGCCGGGTGGATTACAAGGCCGGCCGTAAAATGGACAACGTGATCCGGGGAAGCCTGCTGATCCGCAAGACACCTTTCGTTCCCGGCAAGCCGGGCAAAACCGTAACTGGAAGGGAAATGCCTCCCGCCCCGCCCAAGGACATTGTCCTGATCGTCGGCAAGGGCGTCATTGCCAACCCGGAAAACCCCGATGAGTTTTACGCCGACGCCGACGGACAGGTGGTGTTCAAAGGCGGCCGGATTTCCATCCAACCCATTTATGAGGTCCGCGGCGACGTCGATCTTTCGGTCGGCAACATTGCTTTCTATGGAACGGTCATCGTCCACGGCGATGTAAAGGAAGGTTTTAAGGTTCACGCCGGCGTTGACCTCATTGTCCGGGGTGTGGTGGAAGGCGCCGATCTCAAAGTCGACGGCGACCTCACGGTTTCGGGAGGCGTTATCGGCAACGACAAGGCCCGCATTATTTGCAAGGGCGACGCCCTGATCCAATACATCCAAAACGCCACGGTGGAAGTGGCGGGTGATCTAAGCGTCCGGCAATCCATCATGCATTCCAAAATCGCCTGCGACCGGACAATCACGGTGGCCGGCCAAAAGGGCATGATCGTGGGTGGGCAGGTCATCGCTCGCCGTGAAATTACCGCCGCCATCATCGGCGCCAACTTCGGCACCTCAACCGAGATTATTGTGGGGGAGCAGGTTGACCTGAGGGACCAGATTTTAAGCGTCGATGAGCAATTAAAAGAGTTTGCCCGGAAAATGGAAAAAACCAAGAAAGCCCTGGCCTTTTTAAAGCAGATGCACGCCCAAAGGGGCGGCAACCTGCCGCCGGATAAAAAGGAACTTTATACCTGGCTTTCCCGCGCTTTGGTAAAGCTCACTTCCGAAACCAAAATCTTCCTGGAGAAAAAACAAGACCTGGAAACCAAACAAAGGGTTTATCTGGAAGAAAAACCCGTGCCCCGGATCAACTGCACCTACATCATTTATCCGGGTGTCAAAGTCACCATCAACCGGGCTTTCCGCGCCTTTTCGGACGAGCAAAAATACTGTTCCTTGATCGAAGCCGAGGGCGGGGTACGGGTAAGCCCGCTGAAGATCACCTCAAAGACCAAAATCGAAACGGATGAACCGTCCTCACCGGCCAAGTGAGATACTCTCCGGAATACTCATTCAGCCAAACGTAAATGGTCTACCGGCTTGTCGCCGTCGGCGCGGTTTTATATTTCCGGGAAGCCTCGTCCACCGAAACTTTAAGGTCGGTCAAAGCGTCATCCACACCTTTTCTTAAATCTTTCCAGGCGTCGCCCGTGGACTTTTTGAGTTCCTCCAGCTTTTGTTTCGTCTCCGCGTTTTTAATCGCCAACTTCCGGTTCTGCTTTTTTAAATCCGCGTTCAGTTTCGCGTCCGTTTGATGTTGAAGATGTTTTATCTTTCCGCCCAACACCTTCAATTCATGGTCAATTTTCTTTTGATAATCCGACTTGAGCTGGTCTTGATCTTGTTGGATCTTCTGATCCGTTACATCCGCGGCGTAAACCAAACCGCAAGCCAAACTCCCCATTAAAAAACCTAATAAAAAATATTTTTTCATGATCGGCTCCTTAAACAGACTTATCTTTTGGCGATCATCCCCACCACGTACAGAATCACCAGCGCGCCCACTACCGCCACCGCCACGTTTCCCAAAAAACCGTAGGTGATAAAACCCAACTGCCAGAAGAGCCAGGACCCAAATACGGACCCCAAACGCCA
>OLLS01000028.1_pt1 | contig 140695 bp, 123 predicted proteins | sample 1604631 | NCBI WGS metagenome assembly OLLS01 (sample SAMEA104055725, study PRJEB20765) | soil metagenome | biome: Arctic tundra; feature: Polygonal ground; material: soil | place: USA | collected 2011-09 | depth 0-0.5 m | reverse complement strand
GCGCCGCAGTCGATCGCCACGAAGGGATTGTTCCGCCGGCCGCTTTCCTCATGCAGCGATCGGGCGGCCAGTTCCTTGCCCGTTCCCGTTTCGCCCTGGATCAATACCGTGAACTGGGAATCAGCCACCTTTTGGATCTGCCCGATCAGATCCTGCACCGCCTGGCTTTTTCCCAAAATCCGGCTGAGGGACTGACTCTTGCCCGCGGTTTGGCGCAGGTGTTTCATTTCGCTCAGCAGCTCCTCTCGCTCCACCGCGCTCTGGACCATGGCCAGCAACTGGTCGTTCTGATATGGCTTGTTGAGATAGTTGTGGGCGCCCATCTGAATGGCCTTCACCGCGGTCTGGACATCTATCTCACCGGTGAGCATGATGACGGGAAGCTGGGGATAGGACGCTTTCAGCTTTTCGAGAATCTCCAAACCGTTCATGTCCGGAAGATTCATGTCCAAAATAACCGTCTGGGGCGAAAATTTAGCGGCCTGGGCGATGGCCGATGCCCCGTCCTCCGCGGCGACCACATGGTAGCCGCCGATGACGCTCAGAAGACTCTGGAGAATTTTACGAATCGACGGATCGTCGTCCACAATCAGTATGGTTTTCATATATCCCTATCACCGCGGCTAGTTTAAAAAAAATCGCTTCCGGTTCACGTGTCCCCCAATCAGTATGGCCGGGCTCCAACAAAAGGGTCAAATTTTCTGCGGTGAGTCGATTTTCAGGATTTCCCGTACCTTATCCCTGAGAACCCCGACCGAAATGGGTTTGTTAAAAAAAGCTTTATAATTAAAGCCCTTGTTTTCGAATTCCTGATTTAAATCCGCATAGTGGCCCGAAACAATGATCACCGGCAGCTTGGAAAAATCCTTTTTGAGGATGGGGAAAAGTTCCAGGGTATTCATCCCCGGCATCTCCAAATCCATCACGAGAAGATCGACTTTATTTTCCCTGAGTTCAGCCATGGCCCTGGCCCCATGCTCGGCCTGCAAAACCTTGAATCCCTCTTTCTCAAAGTTCTTTTTATAAAGTTTTTGAATTTCCTCGTTATCTTCCGCGAACAAAATCGTAAAATCAGAACTGTTCATCTTATTCTCCTTTTTTTCGTGCTCGGATAAAATCCGGGAATTTCCTCGCGCTTTTCAGCCCCACCACAGCCCTACAGCCTTATTTTTCATCCAGAATCTTCCTCAGTTCCTGCGCCAAATAATCCAGCTCAAAAGGTTTTTGGATCAGGTTAATCCTCGAATCCAGGATTCCTTTTTGAGACAGCACATCCGCCGCGTAGCCCGAGATAAATACAACTTTCAATTCCGGCCTGGAACTTTTAAGCACATCCGCCAGTTCTTTGCCGTTCATCCCTGGCATGATGGTGTCGGTCAGCAAAAGATCGATCCTGTCTTTGTAATCCAGGGCTTTTTGGGCCGCCTCATTGCCATCGCCGGCTTCTAATACCTTGTATCCGCGCTTTTCCAAAGATTTTACTAGAATTTCCCGGACCCCTTCCTCGTCCTCCGCCACCAGCAGAGTTTCCGAACCTGTCCGATTCCGGGCTTCGGGCTTGAGTTGAGACTCCGCCGTTTCAACATCGAGGCGGGCGGGAAAAAGAACGCAAAAAGTGGTTCCCATTCCCACCGTACTGTGGACAAAAATGGCGCCGTCCCATTTATTGACAATCGCGTAGACCGAGGCCAGACCCAGTCCGGTGCCCTTGTCCGACTTGGTCGTGAAAAAAGGCTCGAAAATTTGCTTTTGAATTTCAGGCGTCATGCCCGTGCCCGTGTCTGTGACCGTCAGTTGAACGTAGGGCCCGGGCGGGACGTAATCCTCCCTGCCATCCTCGAACTCGCCGATATCCACATTTTTAGTGTCGATCTCGAGGTTCCCCCCCCGTGGCATTGCGTCACGGGCGTTCAGGACCAGATTGAGAAGAACCTGCTGGATTTGTCCCGGGTCTGCCTGAATAAAACTCAAATCCTTGCCCTGCTTCATGGTGAGGTTGATAGAGGCGTCGATGAGCCGCTTAAACATTTTGTTCATGTCGCGGCTGATGTCGTTGAGATTGACCGCCTGGGGCTGGGAGATCTGTTTTTTTCCGAAAACCAGCAGCTGTTTGGTCAATTCGGCGCCCTGCCTCACGGCCTTTTGAGCCGCCATTAATTCCTCGCTGGGAGGGTATTGCTTACCCGAAGTTTCCAGAAAGAACTCGATGTTCCCGCCGATGACGCTCAGCAGATTATTGAAATCGTGGGCCACGCCCCCTGCCAGCCGTCCCACAGCGTCCAGTTTCTGGGCCCGGTGCATCTGCTCCTCCTGTTTTTGCATGGCCGCCTGGACCTGTTTTCGGTAAGTGATGTCCCGGGCGATGAGGGAGATGCCGTCGGTTTTACCCGCCGCGTTTCGGATCGGCGTCAGGGTGATGGACACGGGTATGGGTTCACCGCTTTTTTTCATCCAGGTTTCCTCGTGATTGGTCACTTGGCCTTCCTCAATGGTTTTATTCCAAAGTTTTCTGGTTTCGGCCAGCTCGCCCCCGTGAACAAGGGAAATGGCCAGTTGTCCCTTCATTTCGTCAAAATCATAGTCAAACATGGTTACTGCCCCCTGGTTCCAGGTGGTAACCCGGCCTTCCAGATTAAACCCCACGATTGCGACGGCGGATTGCTGTAAAATCGCGGCCAGCTGGGAATGAGCTCCCTCGGCCTTTTTGCGGTCCAGTGCGTAGCGGATGGACCTTTCCATAAAATCCGGGTCCAGTTTGTTCTTGTTCAGAAAATCGGCCGCCCCGATTCTCATGGCTTCCACATCCAGATCATAATCCCCGTAACCGGTCAAAAGAATGATGGGAGCTTCGCATTTTTCCTGTTCAATGGCGTAACGCAGAAAATCAATTCCCGAATCCGCCCCCAATTTGTAATCCACCAGATAGACGTCGTGTTTTTTCTGGCGGAGTTTGACCAGAGCGTCCGAAAGACTTCTGACGTTTTCCAGTTCATACCGGCTATGGCGGATTTTGGAGAAAAGAATCCGTAAAATCTCGAAATCTTCCAGATTATCTTCCACAATCAGGATGCGAAGCGCTTTATCGCCCGTCATTCAATCCCCCTTTCCCGTATCATTTGAAAAACGTTCATTTTTCATCCTCGAGATGGCCCGTTCGGCAGTTCGACGATTTCTAGCCAATAGTCCTTCAGGGTCTTGATCACCTTCACAAGCCCATCAAAGGTGATGGGCTTGGTAATATAGGAATTCGCGCCCGTGTTATAGCTCTTCAGGATGTCCTCTTCGGCTTTCGAGGTGGTGATGATCACCACAGGAATTCTCATGAGTTTTTCATCCCCCTTGATCACTTTCAGAGCCTCCCGGCCGTCCATTTTCGGCATATTCAGGTCCAAAAGAATGAGGCCGGGCCTTGGCGACTTCGAACTGTCCGCGAACTTTCCCTTCTGGCGGAGATAATCCAAAAGATCAGCGCCGTTTGACACGGTCACCAAAGGGTTGGCGATCCGGTTTTCCCGGAAAGCCTTTTCCGCCATCATGCGGTCGTCCTCATCGTCTTCAGCCATCAAAACCGGCGTCATCTGCGGATTTCCTGTCATGTGCGTCCTCCTTTAATTTTTTATTTGACGAAGCGGCAGAACGACTTCAAATGTCGCGCCCTGCCCTAATTCGGATGAGGCTGTGATTTTTCCTCCGTGCCGCTCCACCACTTTTCGGCATATGGCCAGCCCGATACCCGTTCCCTCATATTCGTCATTCCCGTGAAGCCTTTGAAAAATGTTAAAAATCTTGTCGGCGTATTGTTGTTCAAAACCGATGCCGTTGTCCCTCACCCAGACGCGGCACCGCCCTTCGCCCGAATTGGTTTTGCTTTCCACCTGGATCACCGGAGGCACTCCCTTTTTGGCGTATTTGAGGGAGTTGGAAATCAGGTTCTGGAAAAGCTGGCGCATCTGCGCCGGATCCGCTTCCAGTTTGGGCAAATCGCCGATTTCAATTTTTCCGCCGGTTTCAGTCAGCCGGATTTCCAGATCCGTCTGGACTTCCCTGACGATGTCCGAGAGATTCACCGGTTCAAAAGGCTTAGCCTTGGTGGTGATGCGGGTCAGTTGTAGCAGGTCTTCGATCAAAAGGCTCATGCGCCGGGCCGCGCCCTGGATGCGCGAAAGATAGATGGCGGCGTCCCCTGTCAAGCTGCCATTCGACTCATCCTTCAAAAAATTGCCATAGGCCTGGATTTTACGGAGCGGCTCCTGCAGGTCATGGGACGCCACAAAAATAAAATCCTGCAGGTCGCGGTTGCTGGCTTCCAGCGCTTTGGTGTAAATTTTCAAGTTCTCTTGGTGTTTTTGCTCCGTGACATCCCGCAAGATTGAAACGCCCCCGAGAATGTTTCCTTTTTCATCCAGCAGGGGCCTGCCGGAGGTGACAATCAAAACACCGTCCGGATGCTGTTCGTTTTTCACAATCATTTCAACATCATTGGTTTCTTCTCCCCGCATGGCTTTTTCCAGCGTTCCCTCGCTCTCAGGAAAAGGAGTGACGCCGTCCGGGTGAAAAATGCCAAAGTGTTTCAGTCTTTGTCCACGCCGGATGCCTTCGGGCGTCCGGCCCATTATTTTTTCGGCGGCGGGATTAAAAACAAAGTATTGGCCCTTTTCATCCACTGCCACGATTCCGTCCTTGATGTTGTTTAAAACCGAATCCAGCAATTCCCTGCTCTCCCGCAGTTTCTGGCTCGCCAGCTCCAGTTCGGCGGTGCGTTCCTTGATACGCTGTTCCAGTCCGGCGTTGAGTTTCTTAATCGCCTCGTCCTGGGCCTGGGTCTCGGAGAGCATTTGGTTGAAAGCATCCGTCAATAGCCCCAATTCATCTTCCCCAATTTTTTTTGCCCGGACCGAAAGATCCCGGTGTTTGGAAATCGACTTGGCGGTTTCGGCCAGTGCCAGAACAGGCAGGGAAATTTGTTTTTGCAGTGCGCGCGCTAGAGGATAAGCCGCCAACAGGGAAACCAGCATAATTCCCGCTGCCAGCAGGGCATAAGCCCAGTAGCGGTCGGCTAGGGCGGATAAATCGGATTGGATATAAACCGTGCCCAGCGTCCGGCCGTCCTGGACAATAGGGCAAAAAATTTCCAAATGTCCGCGCCGGTAACCGGACTCGGCTACCCCCTCAGGAAAAAGGTTAATGGGCTCATGGGCCGGATAAACAGCGAACACCTTTCCCTGTTGGTCATAAATACAGGCCGTTTCGATCCGGGGGTCGGTTTTAAGGGCGCCGAGCACCTCGGCCGCATCGGCGTCATTTTGAAAAGCCAGCGCGGCCGTGGAGTTGGCGGCGATGATTTCGGCGCGGGTGCTATATCCCTCCACCATACCCTTTCGAAGCGTGATGATTTCGTAAGTGATGAACGCCGCGCAGGTCAGCAGCAAAACAGCGCCGCTGGTGAGCAGCATGGCGATCATTAATTTCCGGCCGATAGGCGCGTTTTGAAATAACACGGTTATTCCTTTCCCAGTCCGACGATTTCGGCCAGCCGCAGTATTTTAGAGCTGATGGATATGTTGGCGTTTTTCGCGGCTTCCAGATTGATGATGAGATGGATTTTATTTTCTTCTTTGGAAAGGAGAACAATCCCGCCGTTTTTGATGAAACCTTCGCTATCGGCGACCGTGAGAATACTTCTGCCTTTCAGGTCAGAGAGGATGTTTTCCATCCTTTCGCTTTCGGACCGGCTGATAAAAAGAATCTGGCAGGCCTTGATGTCCGCCACATTGGCATATCGCTGGATGACCAGCGGATGGCCGTCGATTTTTTCAGCCTGAACGGTCGCGTCCAGGAAGGAGTCGAAGGGATCACTACCCAAAACGCCGATGCGAAAGGGTTCGTCCGGACGGGTGAAAGCTCCAGCCGGCCACTTGACGAATTGGGCGAAATTAAACAAAAACACCGCTTTGATTTGATATTCCTTGGAAACCGGCGATTGCGCGGACAATGGCGATCCCACCGCTGACCACAGCGCCAGCAAGATAAGGCAAACGTGAATTGTCCAAGGCCGCCGAGGGAATATCAAAATTTCAGCGCCACCTTTCCGTAAACGCTGCGCGAAATTTCCTCCGTTGGTGCCGGACTGGAGATGACGTATTCCAGATGGTAAGGGTGCAAAAGATTCTGGCCCACCACGGAAAACTCGAGGTTTTCGGTGGTATGCCAAGCCAAACGGACGTTTAATTCGGCATAGCTGGGAACCGTGCCCGGAGCACCACCGCCGGTGTTATAAACAAACGAGTCGATCCATCGGAAGGCCGGGTCCAGCTCCAGATTCCCCGGCAGGTCCATGGAAGAACGCACAAAAATCTGATTGGACGGATCAGCCGTTTCATTCAGGCCTTTATTGAGATCGATTTGTCCCGGCGCGACCCAAACATCCTCGTTCAGCAGGTCATAACCGGCGTGGAGCCTCCACCAGTCCAGCAGCTGATAATCGGCGGTCCATTCGACGCCCCAGGTTTGGGCCAGCAGGTTGTTTTGAAAGACAAAAGGCAGTTCCTTCAGGGGGCCAGTCGGAGTAATGCCGGTGCTCCGGATATCGGTGTAATTATTGAAAAAGGTTGAAATCGAGGTAGAAAGGTTCTTGCTCAATTGTGACCGATAGCCCATCTCATAGGCGATGAGAACTTCGGACTCGAATCCCGCCGACCCATCTATAAGAGATGTGATATGCAGCGCCTTGAGATTGGGAGTTAACCCTTCCTCATCCGTATCGACCTGCGATGGCATCCGGACCGCGCGCGAGACCGCCGCCCAAAGCATCTGGCCTTCCGCCAGATCCCATTTCAGCCTGGCGCTGGGCTCGAACTCATAACCGGTGTAATCATTGTGTTCGACCTTGCTGCCCGCCGTGAGGAAGAGATTGGACAAAAGCCCGATCTCATCCTGGGCGAAAACACTGTAGAGGCTTTGGTCCAAGGAGGATGGATTGAATGCCAGGCCCGGAGCGGCCTGGGTCACGTCATTCGTGTTACGGTAGCCGAATCCCCAGCTGAAATTGTTGTGGTCGTCCAGGTGGAAATGGTGCTGGAAGTCCAGGTCGAAGGTATCCTGACTGTCCGTCAGGATTCCCGCTGGCGCCGCCACGAATGAGGCTAAAAATGACTCTGGAACGGGGTCATTAAAATAAGAGTGGTCATAATACAATTGCAGGCTCATGTTGGAGTCGTCGGAGAAGGTACGGGTCCAGCGTCCCAGCACATTACCGCCGTTTTTATACTCCACGCCGCCCGTGGATATATTTTCGACGTTGTAGTAAATGTCGCCCTGCAGCGTGAAGTTTTCGGACGAAGCGTTTCCAGCGTCGATGCGGAAGCCTCCCTGGCCGTCGGTCCATGAATCATCAGCCAGATTGCCGTTGGATAAAACCTCGTCGCCACGGACGTCATATTTTCCATAGACCCGGTAAAAAATATCCGAGCTGATTTGGCCGCCGAAACGTCCCGCCTCGAAATTCTGCAGTTCGTAACCGCCGCCGCCTTCCACGTAAATACCCTGAGTGTCTTTTGCGCTCTTGCTGGTGATGTTGATCACGCCGTTGACCGCGTTAGCTCCCCAAAGGGTTCCACCGGGGCCGCTGATGACTTCGATGCGGTCGATGTCCTCCAGCAAATAATCCTGAGCGTCCCAAAAGACGCCGGAGAAAAGCGGCGAATAGACGCTGCGTCCGTCGATCAAAACCAAAAGTTTGTTCGACAAATCCGTATTGAAACCGCGAGCGCTGATTGACCAATCATGGGAACCCTTCTGCGCCACTTCCAGATTGTCCGCCAGCTGCAGCGCCTCCGGAATACTGGAGGCACCGGAACGGCAGATTTCATCGTTGGTGATAACCTCAATCGCGGCCGGCGCCTCGCCGTAAGGCTGGGGCTGCTTGGACACGGAGGTAACATCCAAATTCATCAGTTGTTCTAGACTCATTTTTTTGAAGACGTTGGGAGAAGGAGTTACTTCCCCTGCGGGCGTAGGAGATACGCTTGCTTCTTGCTCCGCAGGGGTAGGTGATGGGCTCGCCTCTTGAGTTTGAGCAAAAGAATGGTCAGCCATCAGGATCGCTAATATCGCCAGCAAAAATATTTCCCAGAGCGGGTTTTGCCTCACGACGGATGGTAACGATCTATTATTGGGCATATTATCGATCTCAACCTTTCTTTAATTTATTGACTAAGAACGACATCTATCAGCCTCAGTATGGGTTTATGCTTCAAACCGCAATCATGAAGCCACACCCTGTGGATCCGAACCGTCCAAACAGGCCAGCAGGCTGCCCATGTCATCAACAACAGTTAAAACCTGCCGGGTGTGGGAAACCCAGGCGTTATTATCCGTGACTTTTTGGTAATCATGAAAAGCCGCGATGAAGTTGCTGAAACAGGAAAACGGCCGAAAAAACAACAATCGATATCTGTCTATCAGTCTGTTTTTTGTCATTCTTTAAGATTCCTCGGAGGAAATAAGAAAAGAGCCGGGTTGATTCCTTCGACTTCGGCTCTTTTTCGGTCGAGGAGAGGTTATTTGTTAGGTTTTTAATATTTTACTCGGACATTATTTAATATGACATACATCATGTTTTAAAATATCATCTAAACCCACGGTTTTTCCTACAGGTTCCAAAAAGTGTTGCAATAGTGTCCCTTTTTGAATTCGGCTCATCGCGGAGTTTCACTTCTCCGGTCAGCGCCCGCAGAGGCAGTCAAGCATGGAAATCTCTGCCGAAATCGGGCGCTCCCTTGCTTCTCGGAAATTACACGCTTTTAAAAAAATTCACTTATCTAAAACCGACAGGGTTTGGAGGCGATTTGGATTTTCAAACAAAATGTACAGAGAATCCAAGTCGGCAACGAACCACTCATCCGGTTCGACGCGGAGTTATTTTCATTCCCAAAATGTCTCGTTTTTTAAAAAGACCGGCGGCTTTGAATTAACGTAGAGAGTTTATGATGCATTACCTCAACCCCGCCTAAACCCACGCAAACCTCTAAAAGTTTTCCGTTTTTAAAAAGCAGAAGGGATGGAAAATCGAAGATACGCTTAGCCATCGCTGCCGGCAAAAAGTCGGTTATGTCCAGTTGGACTACTTCGACCTGATCTCTCACTTCTTCCAACAGTTTGAAGAATAAGTCATATTGAGGAAACGAAGGTTCACACCAGGGCGCCTGAAATTCAATCAGAACCGGTTTTTCCCGGTACAATATCTGGGTTTTCCAATCATTGCTCGTTAAAACTTTGAGTTCCGTCATATCCCCGCTCCTTTAAAAGTTCAAACCTCTTAATGGCCGCGACCCTCAAACTCAATTCAAAAGTATCTTTTTACGAAAACGTATTTGTTTCCAATCAAACAAACTCATGAATTAACAATAGAATCCGTTGAAATTATTGTCAATTTCTTTGGGGATTGAAGCTAAAAAAATAATTTCAGCAGGACAAAAGCGGACAACAAAACTACATTTTTTAAAAAACTCACTCAAATCGCGGCAAAACGGATCGTGCATTCCATTCGACTAAATATCAATCCGATTTTTTATTGTGGATGGAAAAATCAGGTTCGACGGACAAAAATACGCGGAAAGTCCATTTAACTAAAATTTATTTCAATAGGTGGCGGCGCAGGGTTCGCGGAGAAACACTCATTGCGTAAGCCAATTTAAAGCGCCTTATTTTTTGCTGTCTGAGAATTTGACTGAGAATGGTGTTGGAAAATTCCCTTCGGGCTTTAACCAGGGATGTTTTTTTAGCCGCGGCCTTATCCGCCATGAATTCGGCCAATTGTGAAATATAGGAATGGACTATGGTGGGAGACTTTTCCTGGGAGAGCGAATCCTTCACTTTGTTCTTTAAAACCGCCGGATCCTGATATTCCCAAAGAGCGTCATTCACTCCCGCTTTCATGGCCGCGATCACATCGGGTAATTGAGGTGATTTGAATAACGCTATCCGGCGGGCGTCCGGCTGAAAATTTTCAATCATCGGCCAAAGGGTTGAAAAATTCGGTTCAATCAAATCCCAATCCAGTAGTAAAAGCTGATAGGTGTGTTTGGAAAGCAGGTTTAAAACCGATTCCATATTATCCGCCGCCCAGGTTTTTCCTATTTCGGAGCAAAGTCCCCTCAAACGGCCGCGGAAAGAAACGTCTCTTTCCAGGATGAGGATTTTAGTGTTTCTCTTAATCACGTGAACCTCCACCATTAAACAAAGGAATTGAGTTTCTACTCCGTTTCATCCTATCAAAACCATTAAAATAAGCGGTACCTCTTTCAAGGCTTTCGAGCCGCTGGAAGAAAGACTTGAAAAACCGTGCCGTCTATTGAGGAATTTGCTTTGATACTTCCCCGGTGGTTTTCAACCACTCTTTGACAAATGGCCAGTCCCAGGCCGGTTCCCCTACCCTTAGTTGAAAAATAGGGGTCAAATATCTTTTCCAAACTATCCTTTGAAATACCCTTACCATTATCCTTGATCCTTAATGTTATCCAAGGGCCCAGCCCATGAGCCGGTCGGGACGATAAAGCAGTTGAAATCTCTACCTTTCCCCCAGAGTCCACTGATTCCAAGGCGTTTTGCAGCAGGTTCAAAATAAGGCTTTCCATTTGTGATTCATCGCCTTTTAAAAAAAGGTCCCGTTCGTTTTTCACCTTCAACTGAACCCTTTTGATCTCGAAAAGAGGGCTTAGCAGCTTTACGGCCTGATCCACAACCTGGGAAAACTCGATCCGGCCGGATCCTTTTGAATTGAATTTGGTAAAATCCAGGAAAGTCTCCGTCATGCCGGACAGGCGGTTGATTTCCCGCAGCATCAGCGATTGAAAGGACCCCATGAAACGCCCGTCGTCCTTTTTTTCCGGCAGCAGCTGAACCAGGGTACTTAAAGCGGTGAGGGGAGCGCGGATCTCATGGATCATTGCCGCGGACCTGAAACCCATGGAGGACTGCCGGTCGGCCCTTTCCAAACATTTCCAAATCCGCTGTTCTTCCAGAAAAAAAGCCGTCCGGTCGGCCAAAAGTTCCATCAACATTTTTTCCTCGTCGCTAAAACCCTGATGGCGGGAGCCCATCGCGAAACACCCGACCCAATCCTTTCCCACCACCACCGGCCAGAAACCAAGCCATTGGTCGTCGCGTTTGCGCCCGCGAATCCAGGGTTTTAAAGTACGGTTCAAATGAGATATGACCGCTTTTTGGTCCGGCCCGCTAAAGGGACTTTTTACGCCGGTCGTTATCAAAACCTTTCCGTGCCGGAGCGCGAACACCGCCCGGGCAAAACCGATCTTTTTTTTAAGGAATTTTTCAACCTTTGAAAAAGGGGAACGGGACCGGTTATTTTCCGGAAACTGCCGGTATAAATTTCGCAAAACGGTTATCCAGTTCAATGGCTCCCCTGGCGCGGCGGGATAAATGCGAGAGGATGATAAAAGTTACCGGTATTTAAGATCACGAAAGCCCATCCCCCGATCACGGCGCTTTTGAACGATCGACCTGCGGTCTTCTTCTAGATTTAACTTCTTAAGTTTATTGAACAGGGTAGTTCGGTGAAGTCCCAGGCTTTCAGCGGTTCGGTCTTGATGGCCAAGATTATGCTCAATCACTTTGCGGATATATATCCGCTCAAATTGACGCTGAAGTTGCTTCACGGACAGCTTCAACTCCAGATCAGTGTCGGCCAAACCCATGAGCATGATCAGGATATCCAGCGGGATGTCGTCCATGGTTAAAGTGTCTTTCCCGGCGAAAAGAACCATGGTTTCAATGCACTTTTCCAATTCAGACAAATTTCCGAACCAGGGATACTGGGTTAATAATTGAACGACTTCTTTCCGGATGGTTTTAACCGGCGTTTTGGCTTTTCGATTGGCCATTTTAAGCACCCGATCCATCAAAAGGGGTATATCCGCTTTTCTTTCCCGCAAGGGAGGCACGGAAAAAATGCGGCCCGTGAGAAACCGGTGGAAATCCTTAAGAAAAAAACGCCTGGCGTAGGCGGTCGTCAAGTCCATCTCGCTGGACGCGATGATCCGGATATCCAGCGGCATCCGCACCCCGCCTTTGGGTTGAAACATTGTTTTGCCCGCGAAAATCGCCATGAGGCTCTTTTGAATAGTCAAAGGCATCCGGTCAACTTGTTTTAAAAAGAGAGTGCCCTTATCGGCGAATTCCAGCTTGCTGACCTGCGGAACTTTTCCCTTTTCCGCTTCCTCGCCAAATAATTCCCTTTTCAGTTGCTCTTCCGACAGAGTAGAAAGGCTGACGGTGACAAAAGGCCCTATCTTTCTCCCGCTTCCCCGGTGAATTTCCCGGGCCAGTTCCTCAATTTCCATTCCTTTTTCACCAATGACGCAAATAGGACTTTCAGTTTTAGTGGCTGTCTCAATTTTTTTCAGTAATTTATTTATAGCCTTACTGATCCCCGTCAGACACAAAGGCTTTTGTTCATTGATTTCGGCCTTGAAAGAACGGTATTCCTGTTCCCTGGTCCTTTTGGCTAAGACTCCCTTGATCAATCCACGCAGCTCGCCGATTTCGAAAGGTTTGGTGATGTAATCAAGGGCCTCCCCCTTCATCGCGTCCAAAGCGGTCTCAACGCCCTGGAGGGCCGTCACCATAATGACATCGATCCTTTCATCACGCCTTTTCATCTGGCGCAATAAATTCAAACCGGACCCGTCGGGCAGCATAATATCCAGCAGGCATAAGTCAAAGGTTTGAGTCTTGAGAAGGCGCAGGGTGGTCTTCGCGTCCTCGGCGAAGAGCAGATCATAATCATCCTGCAGAACCATTCGAAAAGACTCGCGGACGCTTTCTTCGTCGTCGACGATTAATAGGGCCGGTTTCACTCTGTTCTCCTTAATTTCCAGACAACAACTTTTCCCACAGGGATTCATTAATCATTACTTTACTGATAAAATCTTTCTCCTCAACCACCGAATTCTTTACTTGAGGATCCAGTGGAAAAGTCATGGTCAAAACATTTCCTTTTCCCACCTGGCTTTTGGCCGAAATCCTGCCGCCGTGATGGTAAACAATGAAAAAGCAGGACATCAGATAAATGCCAAACTCCTGCGGGTTGCCGCTCCTCACGAAAAAGGGGTCAAAAATGGACCGCAAGGCATCCTCGGGCAGGCCGGGCCCGTCATCCCACAGCTCAACTTGAACTTCGGCCGGTCCCTCTTTCGCCCCGATGGCGGCGGCGGTCAATTTCACCTTCCCGCCTGGTGGAAGAGCGGCTGCTTCCTCCCGCAACAGCATCTCAAAAAGGCGGCTAAATTTCTTCTTGTCCACTTTTAACTCGGGAAGATTTTTCGGAATGAGATTTTCGGCTTCGATCAGTTTTTTATCCAGATCAGGTTTTACCTGGACCAGAGCCGCCGCCACAACCTCGCTCAATTTGACTTCATCAGAAAAATCATTCGAGGGTTTTCCCGAGGATTCCCACAAGTCGCCCAGCAGTCGGACCACCTTATCCATCTGAACCTGCACCTTCTGGTAGTAATCTCTCCAAAAATCGGGATTCCGAAGCTGTTCAAAATCAGGATTTTCCTCTTTCATTTTTTGGGGCGCCAGATCAAGAAAAGTTTTGACCGCCACCATGGAATTGCGGATGTGGTGGCTCAATCCCGTAGCCAGGACGCCCAAACTCAGGATTCGGTCGGTCAGCATAACGTTGTAAAGCGCCGACATTTTCTCCCTTAACAACTGGTCTCTTTCCGATTGCACGATAAAAAACTCGATACCCCGCTTCAGCGTAACTTCAAGTTGGGGAATATCCCAGGGTTTGCTCACGTACTTATAAATGGCTCCCGTATTAACGGATTCAATGGCGGTTTCCACATCCGAATAGGCGGTCGCCAGAATGCGGAGGATCCGGGGTTTCAGTTGGCGGGCTTTTTCCAAAAGCTGGATGCCTTTTTCCCCCGGCATACGCTGGTCGGTCATCAGAATGCCGATTTGATCCGCCTTTTCTGTCAAAATGCGGAAACCCTCTTCGGCGCTGGAGGCTGTCAGGGTGTTGAATTTGTCGCCGAAAATCTCCTGAAAATACTTGAGGGATTTTTCCTCATCATCCACGTATAAAATGTAAAACTTTTTATAGTCATAAAATGATTCCATTATCTTCTCCTTAACCATCACTTCTATTTTTTTTCAACGGCAATTCCAAAAGGAATTCCGTGTACTGACCAGTCTCACTTTTGACTGAAACTTTTCCGCCCTGTTCCGCCATGATCCGATAGCAAATACTCAATCCCAGCCCCATTCCCTCTCCCACGTCTTTCGTGGTAAAGAAAGGGTCGAAAATCTTGCCCAGGTGTTGTGGCGGTATCCCGGTTCCGTTATCTCTGACCCACACCCTCACTTTTTCCCCGACGGCCTCGCTCCGGATGGAAAGCGACGGCTTTTCCCCGTTGAATTTTTTGGCCTTGAGCGCGTCCATCGCGTTTTGAAACAAATTAATGAAAACATGAGTTAAGTTATTTTTTTCGGCAAAAACCATTTGGCTTTTCGGCACATGAACCTCAATCAGCACGCTTTTTTCCGCCTCATGGCCCAGGAATCTTAAGGCGATCGAGACGGCTTCATTCAATTCAATCAACTCCGCTGGACGGCCATGGGGATGGGTAAAACCCCTTAAGTCGGTCACGATCGTTTGGACCCGGGTCATTCCCTCCCGCATATCGGCCAATAAATCATCAAACTTGGCCCTTTCCGTTTCAGGCCACTTTTCCCTCATGGCTTTAAGCACACTGAGCGCCGCCAGCGCGTAATTGAGGGGATTGTTGATCTCGTGAATCATCCCCGCGCTCATCCTTCCCAGAGAGGACATTTTTTCCGTATGAACCAGGGTGGCTTCCGTATCCTTTAATTGTTCCATGGCAGCTTCCAATCTTTGGTTCTGACGGGCCAATTCGGATTGAAAGTGGTGGGACTCGACCAGATTCTTGATACGCACATGCAGTTCGGTCGTGGAAAAGGGCTTCGTGAGAAAATCGCTGGCGCCCGCGTTCAAGGCAGACATTTTGGTCTCGTCGTCCGCCCGGGCGGTTAAAAGAATCACCGGAATGGCTCTGGTAGAAGTGTTTTCTTTCAATTCCCGGCAGGCCGCAATGCCGTCTTTCTCAGGCATCATCATGTCCAGCAGCATGAGGTCAGGCAAAAACTGTTTGGCCTTCGCCACCGCCTGGTTTCCGTCCACGGACTCAATGATTTCATAATGTTTTTCCAATTGGGACTTGAGGAACCGGAGCATATCGGGCTCATCATCCGCCAGCAGTAATTTGGGTTTTTGGTTTCGAATATAGTTGTCCAAAGGGAGCGCCGGCAGGGGATGGAGCGTGGGAAACAACTCGGCCCGGCGATAAAGACTGGCAAGCCACTCATCCGGCTCAGGGACTTTTTCCTCCATCCCGTCACGAGGAACGCTCGCCGCCGAATCCTGTGCTTTTGTGTAAGGAATGCGGACCATCATGGTGGTTCCCCTGGACACCTGGCTTTCAGCTTCTACGCTCCCACTCTGGGCTTCCGCGAGCTCCTTGACCAGCGCCAATCCCAAACCCGTTCCCTGAAACTTTCGGTTGGAGCTGGAATCCGCCTGCCAAAAACGGTCAAAAATGAAAGGCAGATTTTCTTTCGAAATCCCCATACCGGTGTCCATGACCTTAATCAGCAGCTGGGTTCCCTCTTTTTGGGCGGTTAATTCCACCTGGCCCCCGGCCGGAGTGAATTTCAGGGCGTTGAAAAGAAGATTCAGGATTATTTTTTCCAATTTATCCCTGTCCGCCATGACCCAATCCACATCCTCATCCACTTTCGTGGAAAGCCTAACTCTTTTATCCTTCGCGGTGTTCTGAATGGATTGAGCCAGCCCGTTGACGAATTCTTCCAGGTGAATGACTTCCCGCCTTATTTCCATGCGGCCCGATTCCAGCTTCACCATGTCTAAAAGGTCGTTAATAAGTTTTAAAAGCCTCATGGCGTTGCTAGTCATTATTTGAAGAACGGCTTTGGATTCATCGTCTAAAATCCCCGCCTTTTCCCGTTGAAGGGTTTCCAGGGGCGAGATCAAAAGGGTCAGGGGCGTGCGAAGTTCATGGCTGATATTGGCGAAAAAGCGGGTCTTCATTTGGTCCAATTCCACCAGCTTGCGGTTGGATTCCTCTAGCATTCGCTTGTTTTTATCAAGCTCAAACCGAAGAACGAATTCCCTCAGGCGCAGCTTCCCCGAGAAATAACTGCCAGTCACCACAATAATGTCCGTCAGGACCAGAAAATAAAGGTTATTGAAAAAGTCCCCTTTTATCACCAGCGGTCCGTGTAGCGAACAGGCTACCAGATACATCGCCATCACCAGCAGGCCGCCCATCAAATTTTCCTGGTAGGTCCAGGGAAGCATCAGGCCTACCGCCACCAGAACGATGTTAAGCCCCGCGTAATAGGAAGAGGCGGTTCCTTCGCTGGCGTAAATCATCCAGGAAATGAAAAAAGCCGGAAGCAGATACCAGATGAGGCCCAGCAGCAGATAGTATTTTTTACCCAGGGGGGTGTAAAAAAGGAACAGCACCACCCCCACCGCGAGAGAGCAGAAAAGCCTTAATTCGAGAAAAAACCATAAATGCTCGGGATACACGAAATAGTCCAGCGTGAACCCGGCGGGCATGAGGGTAATGGCCAGCCAGCAGCCGCCGATCGAATGGTTGATGCGGACTTTCTGGTCATCCCCCCTGAAAGCCTCTTGAATTTCTGGCGCCAGATTTTCCAGTTTCATTCGGGCTTCCTGACTTCGATGTAAATGTTGACTCCCGTGGCGTCGGACTTCACTGAAAAGTTTCCCGGCACCGCGTCATCCGGTTTCAATTGTTTGAGTTGCTCGCTGTCGCGGTAAACCAAATGCCATTCCAGGACATATTCCATGAGGTTGCGGATGGGGTTGGAAGCGTCCACATTGGTGGCGACCAGAAGGCCGCCCGGAGCCAAAACCTCGTAAAAAATATTCATGAGCCTCTTGCAGACGCGGTCCGAGAGGTAATCAAAAAGCCCCGCGCAGTAAATAAGGTCGTATTTCTTGGTTTGGGATTCATCGGGCCCCTTCAGCGTTTCTTTCAAAATCTGGTTGACCGATTTCTTGACCATCTCAATGCGGGTCGCGCGTTTTTTTCGCATCTTCAACCCATCCATGATTTGCTTCGTATAGGCCAGCGTTTCTTCGTTAAAATCCAACAGTGTCAACTCGGCCTTTTCGCACAAATCGTCATCGCTTAGGAATTGCTGTATCTCTCCAGCTGGGCCGCATCCCAAATTGAGAACCTTGATGGTTTTTCCCTTCCGAACCATTCTTAAGGTCTCTTCCCGCAACCGTTCATTGAGATACTGAACCCGGTTGCGGTGGGCCTGGGCCGGAGCCTGGCTCAAAATATAAAGATTGAGAATTTTGGCGAAAAGCGAAGAGCCTTCATGGGGATCCCGCAAAATCATGTTAACCATTTCATAATCTCCCGCGTAGCCCAGTGGCTTTTGGAAGGTTCGATAAATAAAGGGGGAACATAAAATAAGAGGATGGATCTGGCGCTTGACGTAAGCCTTGTGAATAGGTTGAAGCTCTTCTTCCACACGTCCCGCGGTTTCCTCAAATCTTACGAACAAAGAAGATGTGGCTTCCAAAATGGGTTTTTGCAGTTCCAGGATGACGCTTCGTTCCATTTCGCCTCGATCGCCCGTAGGTTCGGACCGGATACTCAGTTCAACCTGTTCCAGCCACCGCCGCAGGTCGCTAAGGAGTGATTGAATATCCGCCACCACCACTTTGAAATCCGAACCGACGCGGTGTACCTTTTCCCATTCCTGTAAAAACTCCGCGAACTCGTTCTGCAAATGCTCTTTGGGAGAAAGTGTGGAAAAAAGGTCAATATCAAGCCACGAATCCTCAAGCGTTGCTTCGCAAACTAAAAGAATCCCTGTGTTCACCAGATTGCTCACAATCGCCCGGCCCGAATAAATCATCCGGTCATTCATGATTAGCTTAAAGTCGGTTAATACCTCGGATAATTGCAGGATGCTGTAGGGATTATAAACTTCAAAAACGACCATGTAACGTGTGAGCCGAAGAAGGGTGGCGCGAAATTCCATACCCTGACTATTGCGGCAAACAATAAATGTATCTTTACTTTTGGAGATGGACATTTTGATCTTTAATAAAGTTTTTTTCGAATTCTAATTTGTTGAGTACTTTATATTAACACGCGCTTCAGAAATATTGGAACCCTTGAAAAAATCAAGAATTTTCCATTTAGTACTCAAACTACTAAAGGTTCTCGAAATAATAGATTTTTAAAAGCTTTGCTCTCGATCAAATCTTTTAAATCAAAAAGTATAGTTTTTCTGTCCGGTTTTGACCTCAACTGAGCTTAACCCTCCCCACTAAGAAAAAACGAAGCGAACTCGCCGCCAGGGTCTCAATTTGTTTATCTTTAAAGGTTTCCTTCCCACAGTATGAATTAAGCCATTTCGGTTTATCTTTATAATTTTTTGAGTTGATAGCACTTCACTAAAGTCGAATTATGAATGTGTAACACTTCTGCGAAGTGTTACGAATGGATTAAATTTAAATAGATTTTTGCCGTCTAATGCGGGTCTCTTTTGTCCAATGCCATTGCGTCGCGAGTACTACAGTGCCTCTGATACCGATTCCGACACGTCGGCTGTCGAAGACCGGGCCATCTTAGGAGATTCGGAGAGCGATAGCATGAGGAAAGCGGCTCCCCCCAGCAACACCGCGAGGCCTATAAACGAGGGTGTGTAAGTGTTATGAAAGGTTCCCCGGAGCGCGTCCATCAGGACGATCAGAAGACCGGATGCCTGTACGACCAAGGCAAAAATGCCGTTGCTCGTTCCTTCGGGAGCCGGAAAAGTAATTTCGGCGCCATATTGATAGGCTACCGGCGTAACGCCCGTGACCGCAAAACCCATGACAAAAAAACAAATGATCTCAAATACTAGGCCTCTGCCGAGCACCAGACCAAAGGTGGCGGGCACCGCCAGAATGACCGCGATGATCAGCACCAGCTTGCGGCGTCCCAAGGCGTCCGAAACCGCGGGAATCACGATACTGCCCACTATTCCACCAAGCAGTAACAAAGCCGTCAACAGCACGCCCTGATCCATCGTAAGGGAAAGCTCCCCGTCGAGCCCGTCGATGAGCGTAAACACGCCGTTCACGATGCCGCTGGCCAGAAAGAGCGCGAGCGAGAGGATATAGACGCTTTTGTTTTTCAAAATCTGCTTCAGGCTATCCAGCACCAGCGCGCGTACTTCCTCACCCGGGGGACTGGCCGGGGTTGGCGGCTCCGACCGGGCCAGCAGGACGAACAACAGGGCTGACACCGCCGAGGCGGCGCCATAGATCATCTGCAGTCCGGCAAAACCGCAGGTCGAAACCAACGTCGGCCCCAGCACTTCGCCCAGCCCGATGCCCAGGAACAACGCGAGGAAAATGACGCCCGTAATGGTGGCCCTGTGTTTTTGCGGAAACCAAAGCGCGGCCAATTTGGTGAAAGCGTTTAAAAGGAAAGGCTGTCCAATCGATATGCCGATCGATCCAATAACCGCCATCGTGTAATTGGTGGGGTACAAGGCGCGCAATAGCCCGAAAGCTCCCATCATGATGGCGCCGAATCCGACCGCTTTCTTGAAACCAAAAGTATCGATAGCCCAGGCCGCCGGGAACGAAACAACGAGGTAGATGAGCATGAACAGGTTCGCCAGAAGATCGATGTCTTCGCGCTTCACTCCGTAGGCGGCGGCCGCCAGCGTCGCGATAGGCGCGTAACCGATCCACAGCACTTGCACCATCACATTGATCAGCATGAATACGGCGAGCATCACCCATCGATACGGGTACAACTTGACACCATGCTCTTCCATGACCCCTCCTTCTTCAGATTTTTTAATTTTCAAGAAACTTCAAATTAAACAAAATACGGGCAATCTTTATATTAGTTTCGCCCAACTTATCCCTTTTATTTTCAATCAACTCCGGCGGTGCATTTTTAACAAATTTTTCATTGGCCAATTCTTTTTCTAGAGACAAGAAATATTTTTCCAACTTTTCTTTTTCTTTGAGCTGCCTTGCAACCTCCGCCTTAAGATCGATCAATCCTTCTAAATGAAGATAAAATTCACCGTCTTCCATTACAACTAACGCCGTATTTAAAGGTCTTTCGGTCACATGATTGATTTCACTAACGCGACACAAAGACTTGAAAAGTTCTTTAGCTCTCTCAACTTTCGAATCGCTATTATCTTTAACAAACGGAAAAACATTCTCTTTAATAGAAATTTTCACAAATACCGATAAAGGCAAATTCCATTCGCTCCGGCAAGTGCGAACTGCTGTGATTCGATCCATTAGTTTCAAAAACACGAGCCCGGCGTCATCTCCATCAACCAGAAAATAATCCTGTTTTTCAGGCCATTTCGCAGTCATTATTGTTTCTGTTTTTTCTGGAAGCTTATGCCACAATTCTTCCGTCACAAAAGGCATCACTGGATGTAAAAGCCGCAAGATAGCATCCAAGACAGTTACAACCATCGAAGCCGCCAAACGCTTTTCATCCGAGTTTTTATCCGCATAAAGACGTAGCTTAATACATTCTAAATACCAATCACAAAAATCATTCCAAACGAAACGGTAAAGATTCGCTGAAAGTTCAGCAACTAAATAATTTTCATAATTCATCGTAGCTACTTGAACAATCGTTTGAAGACGATAAAGAATCCACTTGTCTTCCAATTTCAGTTTGTTCAAATCTAAATTTTGTAAGCGTGTTGGTTCAGTACCGTCCGCCAAACCCATCAGAACAAAACGAGCGGCGTTATAAAGCTTGTTCACGAAATTGCGGGATGATTCCAGCTTTTGCGGTGTCAGAGCTACATAGCGCTGTTTGGTTTCAATGCTGGTTAGGGTAAAGCGAAGGGCGTCCGTGCCGTACTTTTCAATCATGTCCAGCGGGTCCACCACGTTGCCCTTGGACTTCGACATCTTCTTGCCTTCCTCGTCGGCGACCAGCGAATAAATGTAGACCTCTTTGAAAGGCACCTGGCCCATGAACTTGAGACCCAGCATCATCATGCGGGCTACCCAGAAAAACAGAATGTCCCAGCTGGTCACCAGCACCGAGGTTGGATAAAAAAGTTCCAGGTCCTTTGTTTTTTCGGGCCAACCCAGGGCCGAAAAGGGCCAGAGGCCGGAGGAAAACCAGGTATCCAGCACGTCCGGGTCCTGTTCCAGGATGGTATGTTGGCATTTGGGGCAAGCCTTGGGGGCTGAAATGGCGGCGGTTTGGGTAGAGCAATTCATGCAGGTATAGACAGGGATGCGGTGCCCCCACCAAAGCTGGCGGCTCAGACACCAGTCTTGAATATTATTGAGCCACTTTTCATACTCGCCGCGCCACATTTCGGGCACGAACTTGGTCTCGCCCTTTTCCACCGCTTCCAAAGCCCGCTTGGCCAGGGACTGCATACTCAGGAACCATTGCTTGGAGAAATAGGGTTCCACCACCGAGTCGCAGCGGGAACAGTGGCCCACATTGTGCTCATGGGGCTCGACCTTGATGAGAAAACCCTGTTCCTCCAGGTCCGCCACTATCTTTTTGCGGGCCGCAAACCGGTCCATGCCCTCATAGGGACCCGCATTGGAATTCAGCGTGCCATCCGGATTGAGGATATTCACCCTCTCCAATTGATGGCGGACGCCCACCTGGAAATCGTTGAAATCATGGAATGGCGTGATCTTGACCACGCCGGTCCCAAATTCCTTGTCCACATACTCGTCTTGAATGACGGGGATTTGGCGGTTCAGTAAGGGCAAGACCACTTTCTTGCCCGTCAAACCCTTGTACCTTTCATCATCGGGATTCACCGCCACCGCGGTATCGCCGAGAAGGGTTTCTGGACGGGTCGTCGCCACTTCGAGGAACCGGTTCTTGTCGTCCGCATAGGGGTAGCGGATATGGTAAAAGTTGCCGTGGGTCGGCTTATGGGTCACCTCTATGTCCGACAAGGCGGTCTGGCACCGGGGGCACCAGTTGATCATCCGGTAATCCTGGTAGATCAACTTTTCATTGAAGAAGGTCACGAACTCTTCCATGACCGCCTTGGAGAGGCCCTCGTCCATGGTGAAGCGCTCCCGGGTCCAGTCGCAGGAGCAGCCCAGCTTGCGGATCTGATTCATAATGCGGGCGCCGTATTCTTCTTTCCATTCCCAGACGCGCTTGATGAAACCCTCCCGTCCCATGTCATGGCGGGTTTTGCCTTCTTTTTTCAGTTCCCGTTCCACCACGTTTTGGGTGGCGATACCCGCGTGATCCATGCCAGGAAGCCACAGCACGTTATAACCCTGCATGCGTTTAAACCGTGCCAAAGCGTCCTGCAAGGTGTCGTTTAAAGCGTGGCCCATATGAAGACTGCCCGTCACGTTGGGCGGCGGAATGACCATGCAAAAGGATTTATCTTTGGGTTTGTCTTGAGAGGCGGTAAAAATGCCGGATTTTTCCCAGATGTCGTACCAACGCGCTTCGACATCTTTGGGCTCATAGGCAGGGGGCAGTTCAAATTCTTTGGGGTTATCCATAAAACTCGCTTTTAAAAGGTATTAACGGATTGCGTCACCAGCGCGCCCAGATCGGCGGTTCCCAGGGCGTAATGCCCTGCCAAAGTCGGCGCTTCATTACCATTCACCAAAACCTTGACCTGTTTGATTTCAAAGAAGTTCTGGCTGAGCGTTTCAATCAGTCCGCGGATAAACAGCACTTCTTCATAAAAACCGAACTGGCCGGGCGGAATGTCGGTCGTCGACACATCCACCACCGCCGTGCCCTGGGAGGTGAAATAAAAATCGTTGAGCTTGAGCCCTTCCGGCACCGGCACCTGGTCCTTGCCCGTCCGGGGGCCGTTGATAAAGACCAGCAGAAGCTGGCGCATTTGATTGACCCGGGTTTTGCTCTGGTAAATGGTTTTCTCAAGATTAAAAAGTTTCCCATTGTCCATCTCGACCGCCTTGATAAAAACCTTCATGGTTTTATCTCCCGCTTCATACAAAGGAGAATTATTGGCGTTATGAATCAATTCTATTTTTTTATGCGCGCCGTGCCTGAAAAACCAAATCACACCCAACACAATCGCCAATAACAGGATTACGGGCAGCGCCTTTTGAGCCAAGGGAATGGGACGCTTCATGGGGCAGTTCCTGTGGGGGTGAATTGCAGATAACTATTCACGCCGCGAACAACTTTATCGGCAAAGGCGTCCACCGCGGCCGGATCGCTGAATTTTTTTAAATCGCTCGCCGAGGTTAAAAACAAAGGTACCAGGACCACTGCCGGTTTGGACAAATAACGCAAATTCTGATGGGGCAGGCAAGCCACTTTTCCGTAAGGCGAGCCGGTTTCACCCGCCATCCCCCGACTGTCCGAAAGGTCCGATAGGGAAATGTTCAAACCCAGTTTCAGACCGATATCTTCCGCCAGCTTGAGACTGGAGCGGAACTGAAGGGGGGTGATTAATCCTAAAGGCGCGATAGAATCCTGAACGCTGGTGGCGGCGGTCTGGTTTGGCGGCTCCACCACCAAAAAAGGTCCATTTTGAGTGCGGGTCCATTCCCTGTCCGCGTGAATAACCAAAACCGCTTTGGCGTTGGACGAGTTGATCATATTGAGACGGGTTTCGGGATCGACCGCCTCATCAGATGCGCGTGTCATGAGTACCTCATAACCGGCCGCCTCAAAGGCTTTATCCAGCGCTTGAGCGAAATTGAGATTCCAGGTTTTTTCCACCTCCGACCCCTCTTTGCTGCCAGCGTCGGATCCGCCATGGCCCGGATCGATCACCACTAGGGGCTTGGAGACCGCGTCCGCCAGAACAGGGTTACCACCAGCCGTCAGAAGGACGACCGTCAATAGAAAAACGATAAGAGTGGAATGAGATTTCTTCAAAATAAAACCTTTGGAAATTTTGATGACGGAAGCGTTACAGTGTTCCCATCGCGCGAAACTTGTTGTAGCGCTGTTTTTCCAGCGCGGCGGGCGACAACCCTGTCAAAGTTTTTAAATGTTTCTCCAGGGCTTTCTTGAGGTTCTGGGCCGACAGGTTAATATCCGTGTGGGCTCCGCCCTCGGGCTCCGGCACGATTTCATCGATAATTTTAAAGGCCAGCAGGTCGGGGGCGGTCATTTTCATCAGATCAGCGGCTTCCTGTTTTCGAGTCGCGTCGTTCCACAGAATGGCGGAAAACCCCTCAGGCGAAATAACGGAATAAATGGCGTTTTCCATCATCAAAACTTTGTTGGCCACACCGATGCCCAAAGCTCCCCCGCTGCCGCCTTCGCCGATAATCACGGCAATCACGGGAACCTTTAGCTTGGCCATTTCCAAAAGATTGCGGGCGATGGCCTCAGCCTGGCCCCTCTCTTCGGCGCCCAAACCGGCATAGGCTCCCGGGGTGTCAATAAAGGTAAAGATAGGCTTGTTAAACTTTTCGGCCAATTTCATCACCCGCAAAGCTTTTCGGTACCCTTCGGGGTGAGGCATGGCGAAATTGCGACGGATGTTTTCTTTGGTGTCCCGGCCCTTTTGCTGGCCGATCACCGCCACGGACTGGCCGTTGAAATTAGCGAGACCCGAAACAATCGCCAGGTCATCCCGGAAAGCCCTATCCCCGTGGATTTCGGTGTAATCCGTAAAGCATTTTTGAATGTAGTCCAACGCGAAAGGCCTCTCGGGATGACGGGCCAATTGCACCCTTTTCCAGGCGAGGGAATTAGCTGTTTCCGCCTTAGAGAGTTTCTTTTTGGTTTTCAATGGTTTCGGCCTTTCGGAAAAATGTGGCTCATTATAAGCAGGCCCTTGCGGGAGTGGCAACGGGTACTTGCCTGGCGATACTTTCAAAACCGGCGTGAATACTGTAAAAAACAAAGTTTTTATCCTTACGGACGTGTAAACTTATGGGCCAATCATTCAAATAAAACCCTTGAGGTGTTTGATGCCGCTGAAATTAAGAACTGTCCTGCTCTTTTTTTTCATCGGTTTTCTTCTCGCCTCCTCTTCCCTAGCGGACAATAGCGCCGGAACCACCCTACTCAACGTTTCTTACGACCCCACCGGCGAGTTTTACCAGGAATATAATCAGGCTTTTGCTAAATACTGGAAGGCCAAGACCGGCCAAACCGTTACCCTTCTTCAATCCCACGGCGGTTCGGGCAAGCAGGCCCGGGCGGTCATTGAAGGTTTAGAGGCCGATGTTGTCACCCTGGCCCTTTCCTACGACATCGACGCCATTTCCCAGAAAGCCGGACTTTTGCCGGCCAAATGGCAAAGCCGTTTACCCCATGACAGTTCTCCCTATACCTCAACCATCCTGTTCTTGGTCCGTAAGGGAAATCCCAAAGGGATTAAAGATTGGGAAGACTTGATCAAACCAGGCGTTTCCATTGTCAGCCCCAACCCCAAAACCGGCGGCGCAGCCCGCTGGAACTTTTTGGCCGCCTGGGGCTATGCCTATAAAAAGAGCGGGTCCGAAGCGGATGCCCGGGATTTCGTGACCAAGTTTTATAAAAACGTCTGCGTTTTGGATTCGGGTTCCCGGGGTTCCACCACTTCTTTCGCCCAGCGGGGACTAGGGGATGTTTTGGTCACTTGGGAAAACGAGGCCTATCTGGCCACCCAAGAGTTCCCCAACGATCAATTAGAAGTGATCACCCCGTCTTTAAGCATCCTGGCCGAACCCTCGGTGGCCTGGGTCGACAAGGTCACAGAAAAACACGGCACCACCGCTTTAGCCCAGGCTTACCTGAATTATCTTTATTCTCACGAAGGCCAGGACCTGATCGCCAAGTATCACTTTCGGCCCACCAGCACGAAGGCTTTAAGAAAATACGCCAGCAAGTTTCCTTCTCTGGAAATGTTTACGATTGATGACTTTTTTGGCGGATGGAAAAAAGCCCAGGCTACCTATTTTGCCGATGGCGGCGTGTTTGACCAGATTTACGCGAACCATTAACTTTAAAAACATTATGAACAACAATTTTTACCACCAAGGCGCCAAGACACCAAGAACGGCAAAATTCAAAGGTTTCCCAAATCAAGACTTCCTTGGTGCCTTGGTGTCTTGGTGGTTAAACAGGTTTTTGTTATTAGCTTTTTGTTTTTTTATCGGTGGTTGCGGCTCTAGTGGTCTCAACCACAATCTCGCCCCCACCCCGCCCATGGGCTGGAACTCCTGGAATAAATTCGCCTGCGCCATCAGCGACCCCTTGATCCGTCAGATCGCCGACGCCATGGTGACCACCGGCATGAAAGACGCGGGTTATGAGTATGTCACGCTGGACGATTGCTGGCAGCTGCCCGTGCGGCAAAACGGTCACCTGGTCCCCAACCCTGAAACCTTTCCCAACGGCATCAAACCCCTAGCCGATTACCTGCATTCCAAAGGTTTAAAACTGGGTATCTACAGCGACCGGGGCCGCTTGACCTGCGAAAACAAAGCCGGTTCCTATGACCACGAAACCACCGACGCCCAGGACTTCGCCGCCTGGGGTGTGGATTATGTAAAATACGACAACTGCAACCCCGCTTTTCTCTCCAACGAAATCGAAGATTTTAGACGCATGAGGGAATGCCTGAACAATTGCGGCAGACCCATGGTGTTCAGCATTTGTTGCTGGGGTTTTGAGGACTGGATGCCGACCATCGGTGACTTATGGCGCACCACTGGCGACATTAAGGACAATTGGGCCCGAATGGTGGAACTGGTCGACGCCAACCAGCAATACGCTTCTTATTCTTCCCCCTCCCATTGGAACGACCCCGACATGCTGGAAATCGGCAACGGCGGCATGACAGACGTGGAATACCGCTCGCAATTTAACCTGTGGGCCATCATGGCGGCCCCGCTTATCGCCGGCAACGACCTACGTAATATGAGCCAGGCCACCATGGAAACCCTGACGAATAAAGAAGTCATCGCGGTCGATCAGGACCCTTTGGGCCAGCAAGGAACCCAAGTGGAATCCAGCGGACAGGGCCTTTTGGTTTACGCTAAAAACCTATCGGACCCTCATGTCAAATCGGTGGTTTTGTTTAACCGAACTAACAATGGAAGCCCCATTACCGTTCATTGGAAAACTATTGGATTGGCGGATGGCCAAGCGAAAGTGCGAGACCTTTGGATGCATAAGGACTTGGGAGAATTTAAGGACGAATATAAGGTTTATGTACCAAGCCACGGATCGACAATGTTGAAAATTGTTCGAAATTAATTAATTTTATCCCATCTATACATCTTCACAATTCCCTTTTCATATTTGGCTTCGTACAATTCGCCTGTTTCCATGTTCACAATAGGAAAATATTCAATGGGAATAACGCCCACCAAATTAAAACTCGGATCAAATTTTACCCATTCTTCTAGTTGATCAGGTTTTTTAGGGCCGGTCATATAAATGGGACCAGAATCGTAAATGACGAAAGAAGTGCCATCCCTTGTTACGGCCCAAAGCCCCATGCTGCGAAACTTGCCTATTCTTGCCGGTAAATGCAAATGATTGTTCGGAAGATAGATGTGATTTTTGCGTTCTTCTTCCAACTTTTCTTTATCAAACATTTCCGCAAAATCTTTAAAAAACAACTTCTGTCGAGGACCAGTTTTGGCAGACGGTAATGAATAAAGAACCTTTCCATCCGTCACTTGATAAAGATTACCTTTGGAGAACGCATATAGCATCGGCGGAGCCACTTTAAAACTCGCAATTAATTTCCCATCTTTATCCAGAATAAACCCTGGATAACCATATACATCAGCACCAAAAATTAAAATATTTCCATCTTCATCCACCTTTATTCCGAATGATTTTTTCGGATAGGGGTTTTTCCAATCAATTTTTCGAATAAAGTTGCCAGTTTTGTCGAAAATCTCAATAATCGGTTTTTGTGAGTGTATGACATAGAAGTTTTCATTAGCGTCAACGAAAACATCATTCGCCGGGCTTTCATCAACTTTTAAATCAAATAAGAAATTCTCTTTGTAATTCTCCTTGGGCATTTCCGTATCGCACCAAAGAAGATTTGTTATTGCAAAGGAAAAAATCAGCAGGCATATTTTTCTCATCATCACGGCACTTCAAGCCAAATGACCGCTAGTGGGGGCAAAGACAAGACAATCGACTTGGGCAAGCCGTGGAATGGGACATCTTCGGAATGAACTCCGCCGTTGTTTCCAAAATTACTGCCGCCGTAAATACGGGAATCCGTATTGAGTAGCTCTTTATAGTAACCATAGGTCGGTACACCCACCCGGTAATGGTTTCGAATGACCGGCGAAAAATTCCCTACCACCAGCACTTGCCGGCCCGTGGTAGGCGACTTGCGCAAAAAGGCCACGATGTTTTCGTCCGCGTTGCTGGCATCCACCCACTGAAAGCCCGTGTGTTCCACATCCGCTTCCCAGAAGGCTGGGTTTTCTTTATAAACTTTATTCAGGTCTTTCACTAAGTCCATTGAGCGCCAGTGATCCGCCCACTGGGTCAAATGCCAATCCAAACTTCCGTCGTGATTCCACTCTTTAAATTGGCCGAACTCACTGCCCATGAATAACAGCTTTTTGCCGGGATGGGCCCACATGTAAGCCAGCAAAGCCCGTAAATTGGCGAACTTTTGCCAGCGGTCGCCCGGCATCTTGTCGATCAAGGAACCCTTGCCGTGAACCACTTCGTCATGGGAAATCGGCAAAATAAAGTTTTCAGTCCAGGCATACAGAAAACCAAATGTCAGGTTGTTGTGGTCATGGCGACGGTAAACCGGGTCGCGGCTAAAGTAATGTAAAGTGTCGTGCATCCAGCCCATGTTCCATTTAAAACCAAAACCCAGCCCACCCGTATAGGTGGGACGGCTGACGCCCGGCCAAGCGGTGGACTCTTCAGCGATCATCAAAACCCCAGGAAACTGGGTAAAGGCCAGTTCGTTAAGCTGTTTTAAAAAATGGATGGCTTCCAGGTTTTCACGCCCGCCATAGACATTGGGAACCCATTCGCCTTCTTTGCGGCTGTAGTCCAGATAAAGCATGGAAGCCACCGCGTCGAGCCGCAGGCCGTCAACGTGATATTCCGAAAGCCAGAAAAGCGCGTTGGATAAAAGAAAATTGCGGACTTCGTTGCGGCCAAAGTTGAAAACATAAGTGCCCCAGTCCGGGTGTTCTCCCTGCCGGGGGTCCTGATGTTCATAAAGGGCGGTGCCGTCAAAACGGCCCAGGGAAAAAGCGTCTTTCGGAAAATGCGCCGGTACCCAGTCCAAAATAACGCCAATGCCCTCCCGGTGCAGATGGTCCACGAGAAACTTAAAGTCGTCCGGTTTGCCAAAACGGGAGGTCGGGGCGAAATAAGACGTGACCTGGTAACCCCAGGAACCGCCGAAAGGATGTTCCATGACGGGCATGAACTCCACATGAGTAAAGCCCATCTCCTTCACATAATCGGTCAATTGATAAGCCAGTTCTTGATAGGTGAGCGACCTGTTTCCCTCTTCGGGGATTCTTCGCCAGGATTCCAGATGAACTTCATAAATGCTCAGGGGTTGCCGCAAGGAATCTTTGTGAACCCGGTTCTCCATCCACTCTTGATCTCGAAACTCATACTTGGAGTTATAGAGCACCGAAGCGGTAAGAGGCGGATGCTCGGTCGCAAAAGCATAGGGGTCCGCTTTTAAAAGACAATCCCCGTTTTGGGCGCGGATCTCGAATTTATAATTGGAACCCGGCTGTAATTCGGGAATGAATAATTCCCAAATGCCCGAATTGCCCATGGTGCGCATGGAATGAAGACGGCCGTCCCATCCGTTAAAATCCCCCACCACGCTGACGCTCTTGGCCGCCGGCGCCCAAACCGCGAAAGAAAATCCATCCACTCCCTGCCAATTTTTGAAATGGGTGCCCAGCTTTTCATGGAGCCGGTCGTGATTACCCTCACCTAATAAATAAAGGTCCACATCTCCCAACGTGGGCCAAAAAGCATAGGGATCCCAATAAGTGAAAACTTTATCGGAAGCGTATTCCACCCGCACTTGATAAGGACCCTGGTGGCCCGACTTGGGCAAATAAGCCTCGAATAAACCCGAGTCCTGAAAAGGAACCAAGGAAATTTCCTTGCCTTCGAATAAAACGGTTATTTTTTTAGCGTTGGGACGGAAAACGCGGACGACCAGACCGTCTCCATCCTGGTGCAGTCCTAAAAAACTATGAGGATCCCTGTGGGAAAGGGACAAGAAAGACTCAAAAGCCTCGGCCGCGGGCATGAAGGTGGCGGCGGCTACGGGCTGCTTTTTTTTGCGGGGTGGCATAGAAACCTGTCCTCGAACGGAATCGAACCACTACATTAACACAGACTGTCGTCATTCTCGGGCGGTCTTGGCCAAAAATTTTGCGTCACCAACCTACCCGACCAACAGGCCGCCCACCGTGGCTTTTTTCAACGCTTCCTCGTTAATCGCGATCAAATGATCGGTCTTGAGTTCCAGCAAGTCGGACAATTCGGCCAGTTTTTTGAAGTCAAAAGACAACTCAGCCGCTTTAAATACCGCTTCCTGCGCCAGATAAAGGCTGGTGGCCAACCCCAGTTTCTTGGCCAGTTGAACCACCGCAATGGAAGCCCTGATGTTTTCGTCGCTCGGTTTTTCCATGGCGCCTTCCACGATTTCGGTAATCAAGTTACGGAAGGTATGTTCCGCCACGAAACGGTCGATCTGGTAGCCGTGCTGGGTCACTCCGTCGGCCAGTTCAATCATGTTGCGGTAGGCGTCCGGGTCCTTGAACCACTCTTTTTTTTGAATTTCTTCCTCGAATAATTTACCGAAAGTGAACTCGGCGGCGGCTTTGATTTCTTTGGGCAGTTCAAACCCTACGGACTGGAGCATTTCCAGGTTTCGTCGGTTATCCTCGTACAAACGGACATATTGTTCGGAAAAGTGGTCGACCAGCGAGCCGTAAATATCCTTGAAAATCTTTTGCTTGTTTTCAGTCAATAGCTGTTCCACGCCGAATTCTTCCGGTCCAAATTCTTCCTGCACCACCCTTAAGAGTTTCGGCAACGACACCGAATAAAACTGATCCCAAAGTCTTTTGGCGGACTTGTCATAATTTTCCTTAGTGGTAACCGGGCGAAGCGCCCCATAAAAATCGATCCCGCCCAAATGCAACCCAGCAAAAGCGAAGTGGGACCGCTGGCGCGTCATCGCCTCTTTGAGAAGAACCCGGCCCGACATGAGCTTGAAACGGCCGTGCTCCTCTTTGCGGGCTTCCTCGATTTGGTAAATGTAACCGCCGGCCTTTCCTTTTTCGAGGGTGTGATTGACCAGGGACGTAATCGCCAGATTGGCCACCACGTCCTGCGGACGAACCCGGGTGGGCTCGGAAAAGCGACGGTAAACATCGGCGCCATTGCCATATTCATGAATATTACTCTGTGCCTCGGAAAGAATTTGCAAAAACGCATTTTCCGGCGAGGGATAACCCAATGTTTCCAGAAGGTCAAAAATACGGGCCGCGTAACGGAGCACCTGGGTGGTCTCGATGCCTGAAATCTCGTTAAAAAACCAGGCGCAGCTGGTGTATATCAGCTGGGCATTGTGCTGAATTTCTAATTGGGTCAGAGCTTGAACCACTTCTTGATCGGTCAATTCCCGGCCCGCGTGTTTTTTCAAAAACTCACTGCGGGAAGCTTCGGGATCCAAAATCAAATGGATATATTCGTTTCGGGCGGCCCAGGGATCGATAAAAAGCTTTCCTCTTTGCTGTTCAAAATAAGTGCTCACGATGTCCCGCACATGGTCAAAAGCCCGGCGCAAAGGCCCCCGCCAGGCCTGATTCCAGCCTTCCCTGGCTCCTGTTTGGCATCCGCAATCCCGATACCAGCGTCCCACTCCATGGGCGCAGCTCCAGGCAGTGCCATTGCCGTCCGGACCTGCTTTAACTTCCACTTCATAGTTGGGTGTATTCTTTTCCAGATAAGCGGCGTAGTTGGTTACCCAATAGCCCTGATGAGCGGCTTCCACCTGCAAGGCATAGGCCAGACTACGGTCACCAAACTTGGCATGATGTCCATAGCTCTCGCCATCGGTGGCGGTTTGAACAATGCGGTTTTCACCGCCGCCCACCCGATTGATGCGGTCGATTAAAGACTGACTCGAGCTTAAAGCCCCCTCAAAAGCCACTCCCCGGGCGATATCCTTGTCATAAAAGAAAATATCAATAAACCTTTTAGAACCATCGCGATGAAAATAACGGTAAGGAACGCCGGTATCTATGTTTCCGCTCGTGACGTCATACCAATCGCCGCCAGAAATCGGACGAACCCTTTCGGCCTGCTCGGGCGAAAGAATCACATATTTAAGACCCTCGTCAATCAACACCGAGAGAGTCGCGTCATTGCAGGCGGTTTCGGGCAGCCATAACGATTCAGGTTCCCGATGAAACCGGTATTTAAAATCCTCTATTCCCCACTTCACCTGGGTAACGCGGTCTGCCTCATTGCAAAGCGGAAGAATGGAATGGTTATAACCCTGAGCGATTGCGTTGCCGTGGCCGTTGTTGCGTTTGGCGCTGTTTTGGTCCGATGCTAAAATTCGCCGGTAGGTGCCTGGATGATAAATTTGCATCCAGGACAAAAGGGTCGGCCCGATATTGAAGCTGATGTATTCGTAATTATTAACAATGTTTTCGATGAGTCCGCTTTTAACGTCAAAAATGCGCGCGAAAGCGTTGGGACGGTAGCACTCGTAATAGACCCTGTCATTCCAATTGGGAAAAGGCTGGGCGCTAGGCTGGTCATCAATGAGTCCGGTCCAGGGATTTTCCCGGGGCGGTTGATAAAAATGTCCGTGAATGACAAGTGCAGTCGACATATAACCCCTTAATCCCACAAACCTTTTATGAGGATTAGACTTTTAACACAAAAATCACATCAATGGCAACTATCAATCAGTTCCGCTCAATCAATTTTCGAATTTGCCGATTGAGAGGCATTTCAAATAAATAATAGGACAACGAAGATAAAAAAACTGTAGCCAAGACAAAAAAAGCGAAAGCGGTAATTGTATCGAAGCGAAAAACAAACTCTTGTAAAAGAAAAAGAACCAGCGAATGCCATAGATACATGCCATAGCTTAGTTTACCGGGATAAGCGAGCACTTTGAATAGAGAAGAATTAAAAAATTCCAAATTCAATCCGCCAAACAAAAACAAAAAGAGAGCGCCGGCAAAGAGACTAGGTTCCCAGATAAAATCCACGGGATAAATCGGACCCAGATAAAGAATTAAAAAAACCAGAACGCCTGAAACGCAGACAAAAACAGACACAGCTTTATTGGCCGAAAGAGAAACCTGATATTTTTTAAATGCAAGATAAAGAATAACCCCGATCGCGATTTCCTCGAAACCGGAAAAGGAATTAAAAATACCAAGATGAAAATTCCCGGGATCTTTTAGATAGACCACCCAGCGGGCACCTATTCCCAAAAAAATCGGCAGAACCAGCGATAGCGGAAAAAAACGATTCGACGAAAAGTATTTAAGAATAAACGGATAAATGAAATAAAATTGTTCTTCAATGGACAGAGACCAGAGCACCACCCAATATAACCCATAAACACATTGATGAAGAATGAGTTCTTTAATAAGGACCAGCCAATTGAACATAAAAGTCAGGATGGAGAGAAAAAAAAGCGGATCAAAGGAAACATTAACCCCTCTAAAAATCATGTCCGGTCCATTACTGTCTCGCGGAACAGAAAGAAAAATCGTCCCAACCGTCACGACAAGCAATAATAACGGAATGATTCTGGCTACGCGGCGAGCGTAAAAAACTTTTAATTGCGGCCTGGAAATCCCCCCCAATTTCGTGTCGATTAATCGCGTGATGAGAAAACCCGAAATGACAAAGAAAAGAGAAACTCCGTACATACCCCTAACCGAAAAGGCAAACCACAACTCCGCCAGCCAGGATTGGCCCGCCGGACGAAAACCGGTTCCAAGATGTTGGGCCATAACGGACAAAATACAAAAACCCCGAACCAGATCAATGATTTGGAGTTTTTCTTTCGTCATTTGACAGTAACCCGTGATCTTTCATCATGCGTAAAGAACGGCATTTAATGCATTGAGCGGTAAGGCTCAAACAAAGTTACTCAACTATCATCCCGGCGGCGACGGTATCGTTGGTAAGTTCATCAATAAGAATGAAATTGCCCGTATTACGGTTGCGCGAATAGGGGTCGTAAAAGAGGGGTTTGAGTGTCTGGATTTTAACCCGGGCTATATCGTTCAGGTTGAGTTGATCGACCTTTTCTTTATACAGGGTATTAATGTTGGTCCGGTACTCAATTTCAGTGACCATCGCCTTGATGGTCTGAGTCGTATGTTTAATCGAGTATTTCTTCTTGAGCGATAGCGGCTCCGTCACCATCCAGCAAAGTTCGGTGGTGATTTTGTTGGAAGATTTCGGAAGATTATCCGGATGCACCAGCATATCGCCACGGGAAACGTCAACCTCATCGGTCAAACGCAGGGTGACGGACATCGGCGGATAGGCCTGGTCAACTTCGCCATTAAAGGTATCGATCGACTTCACGGTCGACTCAAAACCCGAGGGCAGAACTTTGATTTTATCGCCCTTTTTCACCACACCCGAAGCCACCCGCCCCGCGAAACCCCTGTAATCCAGGTTCGGGCGCAACACTATTTGAACCGGAAAACGAAAATCGACTAAATTCGCGTCATGGCTGATTTCTACCTTCTCCAAATATTCTAAAAGGGTCGGGCCTTTGTACCATTTCATGTTTTCGCTGGGCTTCACCACGTTGTCGCCCTTTAAGGCCGAAATCGGAATGATTTTGACTTCTTTAATTCCGACCTGTTTGGCAAATAACTCATAATCTTTTTTAATTTTTTCGTATACCGCCTCTGAAAAATCAACCAGATCCATTTTGTTAATCGCCACAGTGACGTGGGGTATTCCCAACAACGAGGCAATAAACCCATGCCGGCGGGATTGGGTCATCACCCCGTTTCGGGCGTCAATAAGAACGATTGCCAAATTGGCGGTAGAAGCGCCCGTCACCATGTTGCGGGTGTATTGCTCATGTCCCGGCGTGTCGGCGATGATAAATTTTCGGTTGGCCGTGGCGAAATAGCGGTAGGCCACATCAATGGTAATACCCTGTTCCCGTTCCGCCGAAAGTCCGTCGGTGATCAAAGCGAAGTCGATGTCTTCCCCGCCGCGCTTCTCGGTAGTTTTGCGGATGGCTTCCAGTTGGTCTTCAAACACACCCTTGGAGTCATAGAGGAGCCGGCCAATGAGCGTCGACTTGCCGTCATCCACCGACCCGGCGGTGGTAAAACGTAAAAGATCCATTTTGGCGTAATTGAGTTGGGATTTAGTGTCGACGGCCATTAGAAATACCCTTCTTTTTTCTTTTGTTCCATCGAGCTGTCCGAACCGTGATCGATAATCCGGTTTTCCCTCTCGCTTTTGCGGGTGGTGATCAGATCCGAAATAATGCCGTCCAGATCGGTGACCTGGGATTCAATGGCGCCCGTGCAGGACATGCAGCCCAGAGACCTAAACCGCACCGGCATTTCTATAATTTCATCGCCCGGTAGAATCGGAATATGGGCAACCCAAGGGATCAAAAGACTTTTACGTTTAATAATTTTGCGTTTATGGGTGAAATAAATGGGAACCACAGGAATTTCTTCCATCTTGATATAGAGCCAGATATCCAGTTCGGTCCAATTGGACAGCGGAAATACCCTGATTGATTCCCCTTCATTCAATTGGGAGTTATAAAGATCCCACAGTTCGGGCCTTTGATTCTTGGGATCCCATTGGCCGAAAGCATCTCTAAAGGAATAAACCCGCTCCTTTGCCCGGGACTTTTCCTCTTCCCGGCGGGCCCCGCCGAAAGCGGCATCGTAGCCATACTTATTGAGAGAATCCAGTAGACCCTGGGTCTTTAAAAGGCCGCAGCACTTTTGAACGCCGTACTTAAAGGGGCTGGTTCCGTCCGCGATGGCGGCCTCGTTGCGCTCCACAATCAGCTTGGCGCCGATATCCGCGATAAACTTGTCGCGAAACTCATACATTTCCGGGAATTTATAGCCCGTATCCACGTGTAATAAGGGTAAAGGGATTTTGCCCGGCGCGAAAGCCTTTTGGGCCAGCCGTACCATCACGCTGGAGTCTTTCCCCACCGAATAAAGCATCACGGGGTTTTTAAACTCCGCCACCACTTCACGGATAATAAAGATGCTTTCCGCTTCGAGTTGCTTGAGATGGGATAAGGTTTTGGGTTCGGCTTGAATTGACATAGGTTCCTGATCGTTTAATTCATCATGGGGACAGCGAAGGCCAAAATCCAGACACCCCTTCAAAAAGCCACATAAAATTACACTTTTTCACGTGTTAAGACAACTGCAAAGCCAAAATCCGGATTAACGCAGTTTAAAGACATAAGTGAAAGGAACGCCTTCTCTTTCCACCACGTGAATAACCTTACTGGGGTCTACTTGATCTTGCTTATTCCAACGGGTATTGGCGATGAAATAATCCGCGTCCTTTAAATAGGTCCATTCCATATAGGGTAAAAAATAATGCGCCGATTGGAACGCCGACCCTTCGGTGTTGATGTGGTAAATTTTCCGACTGTCCGTCGTTTCATGGTTTTCCAGCCATTCCACCGCCTCTTTATAACTAGCCCCCGCGTATTCGGTTTCAAACTTCCCCGCCGCCCCGCTCAAACCGCCCACCGCCTCGTTGAAATAAGTATATTCAAAGGGATGCAACACCGACATATGCCAGCCGACCAGCAAAGCATTGACGCCCACAAGGGCAACCACAGTCCATTTCCAATTCCACGCGCTTTGAACCATGTTGATAAAAACCAGACAAGACAATATTGAAAGAATAGGTTCTAAAAAAAGATAGTGCCGAACTCCGTCATAAACGTTTGGTTTCAACGCCAGGTAAACCAAACCATGAAAAATCAGAACCAAAACCCAAAAAATACCAATGGAGCCATCGTTCTTCTTCAGAAAAAACCATACCCCTGCCAAAGCCAGGACTAAAATAAAAAGAGGAGTGCTGATGAAGAACCAAATTGGCAGATAGGACAGCCCCAGTTCGGTTCCCGGTATTTCCTGACCGTTAAACAACACCGGCATATTCCAGGGAAAATCAGCGGCCAGTTGAAGCAATCGGAATCCATGAAGCAAAGGGCTCTCCCGCAGAAAAGGCCAGGTGGCCATTAAAATCAGAAGAACCACGACTGCCAGAACGCCGCTTTGCCAGATCACAGAAAACAAAACCTTCTTTAAATCTTTCTCTCTAAATCTTTCATAAGTCACCGACAGAGCGTAAATCAAAATCAGGCTGAGCCCCAGCAGCCTCACACAGGTCGCGACCCCTATCACCAATCCCAGAATCAGCAGTGGCCCCCATTTTTCCGAACGCCGCCAATGGTAAATCAGGCATAAACTCAAAAAGTAAAAAACCGCGAAAGGCATGTCTTTCGGGTTATTGGCCCACTCCCCAAAAAACCTTGGATTCAAAACTAAAAACACCGGTCCTGCCAAAGCCAACCAGGGGTTCAAACACAAAGGTAAAACCGATTCATAGCCCGCCGCCAAAATCGATCCGGCGAAAACCATGTTGGATAAATGAAAACCCGGAATCGTCAGCTTTTGATTCAGCGCGTAAAGACACAGCGGATAAAGCTGGTCGTAATGGGGGCTTCCCGGCGCTTCTGAATCATCCCGGAGGATAGCCTGGGGATGTCCGGTAATGTCCTGGTACAGCCAATAACCGCCCATATAGACGATGTATTCATCCCAGGTAATGCCGTAATCCTTGTGTTTAAAGGCGGCAAATAACAGATAGCCGATCAGGAAACAGGCGATGGGAATTCTTTGTCTAAAGAAGGATTTTAGACTTGCGTTCATGCCCACAGTTTACAGTTCTTCAGAGCGGAAAAACGTGAAAAGCGGTGATGGCGGCGTAAACATCCATGCCTTCTTTAAAACCGCTGGCCAGAGCCACGCCCTTGGGCACCTGGGCGAAAATACTTTTTCCGTCGCCCAGATCCAAAAGATATTCAATGACCGTTCCCTTGAAGCGGGTTTTCTTGATCTTGGCTTTCACCTGAAGGGTCTCAAACTGTTCGGTCACGTAAACGTCGTGGGGCCTGAAATAAATCCGTATCTTTTGGCCCACGGTCAGGAAAGGATTGATCGAAAAACGGAAAGGCCCCCAAACCGCCAGTCCTTTTTCGGCGACTTCCGTATCTATATAGTTAGTTTCCCCGACAAACTGAGCGATAAAGTGCGTGGCCGGATGGTCGAAAATCTCGATGGGCGTGCCGTCCTGCTCAATTTTGCCGTTGTTCATGATCAGGATGCGGCTGGCCACTTCCAGCGCCTCGTTTTGATCGTGCGTCACGAAGAGGGTGGTCACCTTGCTCTCTTCGTGAAGTTTTAAAATCCACTCCCGCAACTCTTCCCGCACCTTCGCGTCCAGCGCCCCAAAAGGCTCATCCAGCAGCAGCACTTCCGGTCTCGGAGCCAAAGCCCGGGCCACCGCCACCCTCTGGCGCTGGCCGCCCGAAAGCTGGGACGGATAGCGCTTGTCCAAACCCGCGAGTTGAATCAAACCCAAAAGTTCATGGACTCGTTCCCGGATTTCTTTTTCACCCTGTTTGCGAACCCTCAGCCCAAAAGCGATGTTCTCAAAAACCGTCATGTGCTTAAAAAGGGCGTAGTGCTGAAACACAAAGCCCACATTGCGCTCCTTGGCGGAAACATAAGTCGCTTCCCGGCCTGTCAAATGAATTTCGCCCGAGTCCGGTATTTCCAACCCGGCGATCATGCGAAGCAAGGTGCTTTTGCCCGATCCCGAAGGACCCAACAAAGCCACCAGCGAACCGCTTTCCAGTTTCAGGCTGATTTCCTGAACCGCTTTAAACCCGTTGAAGGTTTTATTTAAGTTTTTGACTTCAATACTCATAAAGTCGGCTCACTTTCAAAGGTGGTTGGCAAAATTACTTTTTCATCTTTATATTTAGCGCCGACAATGGCCTTGGCGATCAAGGTGACTATCGCCAGAAAGGTCAAAAGCGACGCCACCGCGAAGGCGGCCGTAAAGTTGTATTCGTTATAAAGAATTTCCACGTGAAGCGGCAGGGTGTTGGTCAAACCCCGAATGTGTCCCGAAACTACCGAAACCGCGCCGAATTCCCCCATGGCCCGCGCGTTGCAAAGAATCACTCCATATAGAAGGCCCCATTGGATATTGGGCATCGTGACCTTCCAAAAAATCTGCCAGCCGTTGGCTCCCAATACCAGGGCGGCCTCTTCCTCATCCGAACCTTGTTCCTGCATCAGGGGAATTAATTCCCGCGACACAAAAGGAAAGGTCACAAAAATCGTGGCCAACACAATGCCCGGCACCGCGAAGATAATGTGGATATTGTGATTGATGAACCAGGGGCCCCAAAGCCCCTGCAGGCCGAACAGCAGCACATAAATCAACCCGGCGATGACCGGCGAAACGCTGAAAGGAATGTCGATCAGGGTAATCAAAAGATTCTTTCCGGGAAAATTAAACTTGGTAATCGCCCAGGCCGAGGCCAGGCCAAACACCGTATTAAGAACCACCGAAAAAAAAGCGGCGACCAGTGTCAGTTTGATCGCGGAAAAGGCCATGGGATCCGTGACCGCGGTTAAATAATATTCCCAGCCCTTATCGAAGGCCGAGGCGAACACTTCAAACAACGGCAGGATTAAGAATAAGCCGATAAATAAAATAGCAGTTCCAATCAAAGCACAGCGAACCCAGAAAGGTTCGGTCAAAGCCCTTTCCGGTGAAGCGCCCTTCAAACTTACAATCACGGTTTCTCTTGTCATTCTTCCCTCAATGAATCACGCGGTGCTGGCCCGCTTTTTCTTGAATCCAGTTAATGGCCAAAAGTAACGTAAACGAAATCAAAAGCATCACCAGACCAATGGAAGTGGCTCCCGGGTAATCGTACTGTTCCAGTTTGGTAATAATTAAAAGCGGCGTAATCTCGGTTTTCATCGGCATATTGCCTGCGATAAAAACCACCGAACCGTATTCTCCCACCGCCCTGGCGAAAGACAGGGAGAAACCCGTAATCCAGGCCGGTATCAGGCTGGGTAATATCACCCGGGTGACCGTGTACCAGCGGGATGCGCCTAAACTCAAAGCGGCCTTTTCAATTTCAGGGTCCAGCGATTCCAAAACCGGCTGAAGGGTTCTCACCACAAAGGGCAGTCCAATAAAAATCAGGGCCAGAGTAATCCCCAGCGGCGTATAGGCGATGGAAATGCCAAAGGGTTGGAACAACTTACCCACAAAACCATTGGGAGCGTAAATGGCCGTCAGGGTAATGCCCGCCACCGCGGTGGGAAGGGCGAAAGGCAGGTCCACCAACGCATCCACAACGCGTTTGCCGAAAAACTCATACCGAACCAAAACCCAGGCGACCAAAGCGCCAAAAATGGAATTCACGATAGCGGCTATAAAAGAAGCTCCAAAGGTGAGTCTATAGGAAGCCATCACCCGGGGGCTGGTCACCTCTTGAACAAACTGCGGCCAGGTGAGTGTCATGGATTTCAAAAGAAGTGCCGACAATGGCAATAAAACAATGAGACTCAAGTAAGTCAGGGTAAAACCCATGGACAAACCAAAGCCCGGTAATATTCCCGCCGATTTAAAACGCATGCTCATTTACCGATCCAATTAAAAACTGTTTTTTTCTTTCCACGTATAAATCAAATCCCGAATCGCCTGAATGGCCTGGGGAGCATCATCACCCTCGACCGAAAACTCCAGTACCGTACCATAAATCGCCCCCAGCGTTAACAAACCCAACAGGCTTTTTGCGTTCACTTGATGATGACCATTGGATACCTGAATATCGCTTTTAAACCTCAACGCTACCCGGGCCAATTCGGCCCCGGCCCGCAAATGAAGCCCTAACCTGTGAAAAATGGTAATTTTTTCAATAACACTCATGGCTTTTCTTTCTGTCAATAAAAACGAGTCGAAAGGACTCGATAGCATCCGTTCCATTGTTTCCCTTAAGCTAGAAATAAAGCGCGGGTGAGCGTCCCTGTCCGCTTCCCGCGCCGGACATCCTTCCGCGAATTATTTCACCTGATAAATCTGGTCAAACACTCCGCCGTCGGCGAAATAGGCGGCTTGGGCTTTTTTCCAGCCGCCAAACAGATGATTAATGGTGAATAACTTAATTTTCGGAAAATTCTCGCCATGCTTCGCCAAAATCTTTTTATCGCGGGGACGATAGTAATTGCGGGCAATGATCTCCTGTCCATCCTTGGAGTAGAGCCACTTCAAATAATCTTCCGCCACTTTAGTCGTACCGTGCTTCTCGGCGTTTTTATCCACAACCGCCACGGTCGGCTCTCCCAAAGCGCTGATGGAAGGATAAACAATCTCAAATTGGCCCTTCCCCAGTTCGTTGGTCGCCAGATAAGCCTCATTTTCCCAGGCGATCAACACATCCCCGATACCCCGTTCCACGAAAGTGGTCGTCGAACCACGAGCACCCGAATCCAGCACCGGAACGTTCTTATAAACCTTGGTGACAAAATCCCGGGCCTTGGCTTCATCGCCTGTCTTGCTCAATTCATATCCCCAGGCGCCAATAAAAGCCCATCGTCCGCCCGCCGAGGTTTTCGGGTTTGGCGTAATAACCTGCACATCCGGACGGGCCAAATCATCCCAATCCTTGATGTTCTTCGGGTTGCCTTTGCGAACCAACAAAACCACCGTGGAGGTATAAGGCGCGCTGTTGTAGGGCAGACGGCTTTGCCAATCCGCCGACAAAAGATTGCCTTTCGATGACAGAACATCAATGTCATAAGACAATCCCAATGTGGCCACATCCGCTTCCAATCCGTCCAAAATGGCCCTGGCCTGTTTGCCCGACCCGCCGTTCGAAACGTCAATCGTCACATCTTGCCCCGTCTCTTCTTTCCAATGGGCCGCGAAAGCCTTGTTGTAATCCTGGTACAGTTCGCGGGTCGGATCGTAAGACACGTTTAGCAGCTTGACCGCGTCATCCGCCGCCGCCAGCGACACACTGCCAATAAATAAAACCGCCGCTAATCCGCTTCCAATTATTTTTTTGATCATAATCTGCTCCTTAAAATTAAACCTGTTTAACCACCAAGGGCACAAAGAGCACCAAGAAAATCTTTAGGTTTAAACCCAAATCTTTTTTCTTAACTTGGTGCCCTTGGTGTCTTGGTGGTTAAATCTTTTCCTTTTCCGTTAAATAGAAATCTGCGATTGAAGCGTCCAAACGTTGTATTCATCCACGCCTCTCAGCAAATGGTCTTCCCAGTTGAGGGTCAACTTGTAAGCGTCCTTGACTTGAAACCAGTCCAACCCAATGGTGTAGGTGTCCCATTCCTGATTGCCGCCACCCGTGCCATTTTGTTGATTGAAGTTGTATCCGTCCCAACGGGCGCCTAAGCGCCAGTCGCCCAGTCGGTAGCTGGCCTGCAGGTAATAACCAGCCGGGGTAATCTGCCCCGTCGGGGTTGTGAAACCTTTAACGGTCGCCAAAGACGGCGTCCACGCGCTGTTATTGGCGCTGTTGTTGTCGGTGGTGTTCAAGCTGCCCGTAATAAACTCGGCTTGCGCCTTGAAGCCTCCCGAAATCCAGCGGCCCTCAAACGCGATATCCTGACGGACGCCGGTGGGTTCCCAGCCGTCGTAAGCCTGCACGCCCAAGAGAAGGTTATTCTCGATGGTGAAATCAACCCGGCCCACAATATCCTTGTCCACGTTGTTATCCGCGGTGCTCTGGCCCGCGCCGGAAATGACCGTCAGGTAATAATCCGCCTGCACGGGGCCCAGGGGAATGCCGGTTCCCGTCAAGGCCACTCCCAGGTCACGCTTGTTGCCAAAGGCGTTACCGTCAATGTTGGAGTAGTTGTTGAAGTCCAGTTGATTGGAAGGCGTGCGGCCTTCCAAAGCGTTCCAGAGTTTGTTTTGCCCAAAGATGAAAGAAGCGTAAGGGCTGTAAGACAACTGGGTAAAAAGGTCCTTAACCAAAGTGAAAGGATTCACGTTGGTGTTGGTACTGGCGGTTCCTTCATAGCTCAAAGCCGTGCCGGTGGTTCCACCGATTCCGGTGAAACTCGACTGGGACGGGTCCACACTCAACTTGAAGGTGACTTTGGGATCATTCCCCACCGTTCCCGCGAAAACAATTTCAGCCCTCTTGACCGAAAAAGCGTCCCACTGGTTTTTCGAGCTGGAATAATCATTGCTCGTTCCGGCGGTCGTGGTGCCGTAACTGTCGTGGGTATACCAGAGCTGCAACCAGCCGTCGACCTTCAGGCCTAAACCGGCGCCACTTTCCAAAGCCGAAAGCCTATTTTTCAACGCCTCGATATCCGACACCGAAACCGCCGCCGGCGTATCGCTGTAACTCGGATCCTGTTTGGGCTCATCATCCGCCCAAACCCTTGATCCGGCCAAACTCAAGGAAGCTAATACCGCCAACAGCCAGACTAATAACTTTTTCATTTCAAAACCCCTTTTTTATATTTTTCCGGATTTATTTCGCGGTCCGAATACCGTTGGGGTCTAGAAACAAAAAATCCCGGACCCCGCTGATGCAGCGGGCCGGGATTATGTTTTTCATAATCACAACGCCGCTTTAGCCCCACTTCGATTCCCTTTCGGGAACCCGGCGGGGGCAAGTTGGTCATTAAATCCCGCCGTTGAACAAGTTATCCGAAAGATCATTTCCGAAACTTGTTCAATCCCCAAGGTTCTAGCGGAACCTTGGGGGTAAATTGGTCACTGCTTTTACAGCCCCAGCCTTTCTTTCAGTAATCGATGATTACTTTTTGTTCGGCTGAGGTGTCAACCGAAGGTAAGGTTTCACCACCTTGTAACCCTTCGGGAAACGTTCTTTCAATTCAGCTTCGTCTTTAATCGCCGGAACGATCACCACATCTTCTCCATGCTTCCAATTCACCGGAGTGGCGACTTTGTAGTTGTCGGTCAATTGCAGGGAATCAATTACCCGCAAAATCTCGTCAAAGTTGCGTCCCGTGGAGGCCGGATAAGTAATGGTGGCCCTGACTTTCTTTTCCGGGTCGATGATAAACACGGAACGAACCGTGGCATTCGCCAACGAATTCGGGTGGATCAAGTCATACAAAAGTGAGACCTTGTGGTCCTTGTCCGCCAAAATCGGAAAGTTCACCGTCGTGTTCTGGGTCTCGTTGATATCCGGTATCCAGCCCTTGTGGTTTTCCACCGTATCAACCGACAGAGCGATCACCTTCACGCCCCGCTTCGCCCATTCATCTTTCGACTTGGCCGTATAACCCAATTCAGTGGTGCAGACCGGTGTAAAATCCGCCGGGTGGGAAAACAAAACCACCCAAGATTTACCCGCCCAATCATAAAAGTGAATCGGTCCATCGCTGGATTCCTGCGTAAAATCCGGCGCCACATCTCCTAGTCTGAGTGACATAACAGCCTCCTTCTTTCTGATGCGGTCCATAAAATAAAAAACCCGAGACCGCTTTTCGGGCGGCTCGGGTTTCCGAATTTTGGAAATCAGTAGCCGCTTTAGCCCCCAGTTTGTTCTTTCCCAATGACAGAAAGAAACCGGTCGGGGCAAGTTGGTCAATCCCCTTCGGGATTGTGAAAAGGGCCAAAACAGCCCTTCGCCAATTAAAGCCTCACCATAGTAAAAGCGTTGTAAAACAAGGGTTTTTTGCCTGAAAACAAAAAACCCGGGCCGCTTTATCAGCGGTCCGGGTTGGAGGGATTCTCTCTAACACTGTTCCGCTTTAGCACCCTGTTCGGTTCGAGAACCACGCCGGGGCAAGTTGAAAATTAAAGCCCGCGTTTGAAACTTGAGAAACTATAGGCCGATCTTTTTTTAATGTCAACAGAGTTTAAAAAAATAATTTCGTGATTCACTTTCTCCCGTTTTTTGTCGGCCCGGGCCCTTGGTTTTCCCAAGAGACTAGCCAAGTTATTTTTCTCGGCTCCCCGAGTTGGACTCGAACCGATCAATTATCTTTAATATAAACCTGCCCAATTCTACGCTCCGCCCTCAAACCCTTCCCCATTTTTTCTTCCCGTTAAACCAGCAAACCCTCGTCCCGGTTCCGTTCCAGCCCCAATTTCTTCCTCAGGAAAAACCAATAGGCCCACCCGCAAAGGGCGCCGCCCAGATGGGCGCTGTAAACCGCGCTGGAAAACCAGCGGTTGACGTTAAACCCGCAATAGACCTCGAACACAAACCAGGTAAGGATGACATAGCCTGCCTGCACATCGGCGTAACGCCACAAAATTTTTTTTCGGGGAAAGGCGAAGAGATAAAAAACCAGGACGGCCGTCACGCCCCCATTGACACCCGTAATCCAGCCCGAATGAGTATCCAGGGCAAAAGAAACCGCGTCGCCCAGCAGGTTGGGCAGGACAAAAAGCGCCAAAAGGTGCAAGGGACCCAGCTTGTTTTCCACGCTCGTGCCCGCGAGAAATAACAGATAAGCGCTGAACCCCAAATTGAGAAATCCCCCCTGGATAAAAAAAAGAGGCATGAGTGAGGATCGGGCGCCCCCAGGCCAGAGGGAGGGATTCCATTGCCAGGTCGGGAACATGGAACCAATGAGGTAACTGGATAAACCATTGAACCCGATAACGACGATCACGAGCAGGAGGGTCATCCAGGGAAACCGGACCCAGTCTTCCCCGCCCGGTTTGGGCGGAATCCCCAGGAACCACAACAAAGCTTCAGCGGGGCGGGAGGGCGCCTGACGGCTGGAGGTTTGACTGGGAAAACGGCTATCCAGCCGGGCGATCAGTTCGGCGGCTTTCTCGGGAAGGGGTTCTTCGCTCACGGGAGGCGGCGCGGGCAGGGATGCCCTTTCGGCCGGACCCAGCCAGATCATTTCGCAAAAGACGCAAATTTGAAAACAAAGGGCCCCGGCTTCCCGTGTGACCACTCCCATGGGAATCTTACAAACCGGGCACTGACCGCCCCTGCCTGGTTGATCAACCCTGGCATCCTGTCTTAACTGGCTGACAAAAGTAAAATTGGTTGTTTTTCTAAGCGTCGCCAGACTGATCAACTGGCGGGAACAGCCTTCGCATTCCCAAAAAACGCCGTTGGGCCCCGGCCTTTGGGTGAGAGGCCGGACGCAAGCGGGACAGAGATATTGGTTTTCGCCCATTTTGACACCCTTCAAACCGGTTGCCGTCAATTCTCTTACGGAATAGACCGTCATAATAACAGCATTTTCTGGTTGAAATGGCCTTGACCTAAATTTTAGAATATTCACCGGGTTTACTACCGACATCCCCTAGTTTCGGGGACAGGTAACCGGGTTTCTCGGTGTCATTTGCCGAATTTCCTGGCGGCATGACCCGGTTTCTTGGTGTCATTTACCGGTTTTCCTGGTGGCATTTGAGATTTTCTTGGTGTCATTTGCCATGCCACTGGTGTCATTTCGAATGCTATTGGTGTCATTTTTCGGGTTCTCTGGTGTCATTTTTGATATTGTTGGTGTCATCCCCTATTTCAGGGACAAGTTTGGAGGCCTTATGAGCCGATTAAATCCAGAATCCCTGGCTTGGCTAGACCAGGTAAAGACCCTACAGACCGAACTGAACAACGCCAGCCGGGATGAGATACAAAAAGCTCTCAACCTCAGCACCAGCCACGTGACCAACCTGCTTCGGTTAAAGGCCTGCTTTGACGCCAATGCCCTGGAGAAGGTCCGAATGGCCGCCTCCCCTGCGGGGATTTTGTCCCCTTCCGGGACTCAACAAGCTTTTATTCTTTCCTTCAAAAGCGCCCTGGCGCTGACCGGCCTAAAAAAGCTCAAAACCGCCGACCTGTCCCCGACAGGGGGCCTTTTTGCCGTAATTCACGCCGCCCTGGACTTTATCCTTTCCCACCGCCTGACCACCGGACAAATAAAAGCCCTGGTGGAATGGTTAAAAGCCGGCAAACCGATAACGGCATTTGACCCTAAACGGGCTGTTAGCAAAACCAAGACATCCTCTCAAAACACAGAGTCTGAAGAGACGCCGGAGGACGAAGAGGAAAAGGACAGTCTGACTTGGAAAGAGATGTATGACCACGCCAAGAAAACCAACGGGGTGGGTTCGTTTTTTACAGGTATGCTGATCGCCTTTAGTATTTTAGGAGGCTTTCTCTGGCTCGCCTGGAAACTGATCGGCTGGCTCATCCACTTACTCTAGAAACCGTGGTTGTGACGGATGTCCTTGCCTTCCACCATGTAAATCACCACTTCCCCCACGTTGGTGGCGTGATCGGCGATGCGTTCCAAATCCCGGGAAACCTGGATAAGTTCCAGGGCGCTCTTAATATGGGCCCGGTCTTCCAGCATGTAATCGACCAATTTCCGGATAATTAAATTATTTAAATCATCCACTTCATCATCCCGCTGGCGGACATGGAGGGCCATCTGGGAATCATGTCGGACAAACGAATCCAGCGAATCCTTAACCATTTCCTGGGTCATCACGGCCAGACGGGGAATGTCAAAAAGATTTAACGGAGCCTCAGCATTCAACGTCAAGGCCCTTTTGGCCATGTTGACCGCCAGGTCGCCCTGCCTCTCCAAATCCGCGTTGATCTTCATGGCGCTGGTGATAAACCGCATGTCCCCCGCCATGGGCTGGTGTAAAGCTAGTAGCCGGTGGCAAATCTCATCGACCTCAATTTCGAGATCATTGAGATCTTTGTCGGACTGGATGACTTTTTTTGCTAAATCCGAGTCCCTATCCACGATGGACTTTAAGGCCACGCGGATGGACTCTTCGACTCTGGCGCCCATCAGCAGGATTTTTTCTTTGAGTGTGGATAGTTCTTCGTCGAATGAAATTGGCATCAGCCCTATCTCCCTGTGATGATGAAGGTTAGAACCCTCATTTATCATTTGAAATATAACATGAAAACGAGGACGTCCCCATGCCCTTTCTTCGTGGTTTTCAAAGTGGCGCGGGGGAAAGTCCGTTTCAGGATTTTTTTCTTAACCAATTAAAATTATATGTCAACCGGCGTTTGATAACTTAAATAATACTTAAAGCCGTTCCACGCAATTGCAATTAATAAGATTGTGTGCGCCGCCGGTCGCTCGCTTTTTCTTTGCCGCCCATCATTCGCGCTCCCCCGCACTTGGGGCACACGAACTTCCTCTGCTTGTGGGCCGAGTGGGGCATCTCTCTCATCTTCACTTTGCATTTCCGGCAGAACATAAAGACTCCGCTTGATCTGATTTAATTTTTATTATTTAAAAAACTCTTTCAGCACAGGCTCCAGCACGTTCGCGGCTTTGGCGGCGTCGTGCGTCTGGCCTTCCAGAGTCAGGTATTTCGCGTTCGGCAAAACTTCAGACAGGGATTTCGTGCCGTTTCTCATCCAAGCGGGGCTTTTGCCCCCGTCCATCACCAGGGTCGGCGTTTTGATATTGACCCATTCGCTGGCGGGCAGGGGTCTGTTTTTCTGGTATGGCTTCACAATGGCTCCGTCGTAACGCAGGGTGTGGGCCACCGCCTTCATTTTGTGCCACAGGGGAAAAAAACTCATCACGGCGACCACAAAAGACGGCACTCCCACCGCTTTCAAAAAGGCCTTCACCGCGTCTGAGGGTTTTTCAGCCAGCATGGCTTCGTCAATTTTGGGCCAAAGTTTTTCAAAGTCGGGACCATTTTTATCGACGACAAAAGGCGCTTCGTAGAGCGCCAGTTTGCGCATCGGCAATCCTTTCGCGGCAGCCAAAAGCGCCAGGGCCGCGCCGGAGGAAACCCCAAAAACGCAGGCCGAATCCCCGGCCTTTTGCAGTAAAGCCCCCATATCTTCTATCTCGCGGTCCACGGCGTAAGGCAGTGTGTCGCCGCTTTCACCCCGGCTCCGGCGGTCGTAAGTGAATACGGTGAAGTGCTTGGCTAATATCGGGGCCAGGGTGGGGCTGGGGCCAAATTTTCGGCTGGACAAGGCCCCATCCACCAGAATGACCGGCTGTCCCTGTCCCATTTTCTCGTATGCAATGGCGGTGCCGTCTTTCGAATTAACAATATCGGTCATGACGCGGTTCCTTTCGGCCTTCGGTTTAAACCTAAAGCGTAAAGTACAGCCTGTCCTTTATTATCACCGCTTCCTTTTCTTCTGTCCTTTAATAATACTGAACCAAAAATACAAAACCACTCCTACCGCCATCGCGCCCAAATGGGCGTCCCAGGCGGTTCCGGCGGTAGGATGGTTGGTAAAAAGCGTCCCGCTGAATTTTCCGAGAAATGGGAGCATCTTTGGCAAGTTGCCCCAGGGGATAAAGGCCAGCGCGGCCTGTATTCCCGCCCAAAGGCCCATCACCAAAAGCGTCCGGGATGGTATTTCCAACACCGGCACTCCGAAAAATGAAAAAATCCATTTCATCCGGCCCCAGGGATAATGCAAAAGATACACCACACCCATGCCCGTCACTACCCGCGAAGCCCCAATCAGCGCGAAGGCGCTATTCGGATGAAAGTGAATGTGCGCCGCTTCCCCCGCAAAACCGCATAAAAAATAAGTGATCAAATAGCGTTTAAAGCCCCATTCGTTTTCCACTCCCTTGCCGAAAAAGAAAAGGAAAGACATATTGGCCACCAACTGGGTCCAACTGCTGTGAAGAAATAAGCCGGTAAAGACGGTCCAATTCAAGTGCCGGGCGGGGATAAATCCAAAACGATTCAGGTCTTCCATAAAGTCCGCGTGGCCGATGGTGAAATAAGCCACCACCACGTTCACGATGATCATGAGGGTGTTGGTCCAGGGGATTTTTTTAGAGGCGGGCGTGTCGTCTGAAAAAGTGATAAACATGAATAGATTCCCTTATGCTTTAAAAATAAAGATCAATTAAAACTACCCAAAATATAATCCTCAAAAAGATGTTCTTCCATTGTGTAAATTTGAGTTTTCTGACTATCCGCCGTCATCACGCAAACCAAATCCGCGTCAGGAGAAACAAAAATATCCTGCCCCATGTAACCGTTGGCGTAAAACACCTTAACCGTCCTGCCATGAAATGTCATGTTCTGGATATGCCATAAATAGCCATAATCATGGCCAAAGGCCTGCCCCGGGGGGGCGTGTACCTCGGTGGCGTCTTTCACCCAGGCTTCGGAAACAATACGATTCCCATCCCATAAACCACGGTTCAGGTACAACTGGCCCAACTTAGCCATGTCGCGGGGTTTCCATACCAACCCCGAATCCACCCGGGTAACGCCTGCGGGTCCCACCGTCCAACTGTCGCCCTGAATACCCAGCGGTTGCAAAAGATATTTGTCCGCGTATTGAGTCATCGTCATTCCGGTTTTCTGAATAATCAGGTTTGAAAGCAGTACCAGGCAGGACCCGTTATAGCTCCAGGTTGTCCCCGGAGGATGGTTTAGGGGCAATTCGAGGCAAAAAGATAACCAATCGGTAGATTGATCAATATCCTGCCAGCAAGGCGATCCCGTCACGGGGGCGTCATCGCAATTCAGGCCAGAGGTCATGGCTAAAAGCATTCCGATGGTGATGGAATCTTTTCGAGAATCCCATCCGGCTTTGGAGCGTTCACCTGGGTAGAAATCGTAAACTTTTTCGTTCAGCTTCAAAAGACCCTGGTCCTGAGCGATCCCGTAGACCGTGGAAAAGACCGATTTCGTGCAGGAATACAACGCATGGGCGTCTTTCGCCGTACCACCGTTAAAATATTCATCCAGCATGATTTTTCCGTGACGGATTACCAACAGACTGCGAACCTCGGGAATGTTTCCCGTGAGAACCTTGTCTATCCCCCGTGAAATCCGGTTGAGGTCGATTTTTTCTTTTTGTAAATTTCCAACCTTCCATCCATCCGAGAGGTCAGTTGGAATCCGATAGTGGTATTGGGGCGGAACCAAATCGGATGTCAGAAGCGGAGGAGATGGAATATCTTCATTTGCGAAAAGAGGTGTAACGTAAATCAAAAGGGCTAAACCCAGGATTTTACAAAAGGCCTTTATTGTTTTCGAGGAGACCAAATAAGTGGGCGTGTCGTCGGAAAAAGTGATAAACATGAATAAGTTTCCTTATTTACTTTTTATCAGTCCAACGAAAAAATCTGAAAGCGGTTGGTCTTTACCGCCTGAAAAGCGAACTGATTATTGGGCGACGAAGAAGTGGACTTTTTTGCCTTCAGCCGAGGTGGCGGGGATAAATTCCAGGCCGTAAATATTGCCCTTTTGCCAGACCCGCTTGCCATAAACTTCCACCAGGTCATTTTTTTCCATGTAAAAATTCAATTTGAGTATCTGGCTTAAAGCCGCCGTGTCGGACAATTCCATCCTCATCCCACCCTCGCTGATATCCAGGGCTTTGCCTAGAACGGTGGTTTCTTGAATGACGAAAGAATTACCTTCGGATTCCACCATTTCCTGAATCACCACCTCGGTCACAAAATCAATCCGGGGATATTGCCGATGTTCGTTATCTTTCGATTCAGTCATGAAGAATTTCCTCTGGGCCGTTCAGCGCAAAATAGTAAAAATAAATCTCGCGTATTTTATCGTTATGAAATTGGCTCGTACATCTAATTATAAGAAAAGTCTCTCCGCCGCGAAAAACCATCAAACTTCGCAATTAACCTTAGCGTCAACCGTTTCTTGAAATGCTTTTTGGGAACAAGCCTCGCAATTTGAATTGCGGGCGGGTCGAATCGACCTGGCGGTTCTTTTTTGGATATCCCATTTCCAAAGAAAAATTTCTTTTGGATTTTTTAACAGCCTCAAGGCCTCATAAGCCTGCAGATAACCGATAGCTTGCGAGAATGAACCCAAGACCCCAGCTTCCCGGCAGGAGGGCAAAGCGAAAGGCGGCGGGATTTTAGGAATCAGGCACCGAAGACAGGCGGTTTGGCCCGGAAGAATCGGCAGAACCTGGCCCTCAAACTTTACCACCCCCGCGTGGACAAAAGGTTTTCCCAGCTTCACGCACCAGTCGTTCAGGACAAACTTTTTTTCCAACCGGTCCAGGCCATCGATGATTAAATCGTATTTTTCAAAAACCACTTCGGCGTTCATCGCCCCAAAAGCTTCGGGAATCACATTGATTCTCGTATCGGGAAAAAGCTGCTTTAAGCGGCGCTGGGCGGACTCGACTTTCAACTTCCCCAAATCCGCCTCAGAATAGAGGATTTGCCGGTGCAAATTGGACAATTCCACCACGTCCGGGTCCATCAGGCCCAGCATGCCCACACCCGCTTCGGCCAGCGCCAAAGCTGCGGGACAGCCCAAACCGCCTACTCCCACTATCAAAATTTTAAAATTCATATTCGCCTTTAATCATTAACAAAACAGCAATGAAATTATGATAAACGCAGATGAACGCTGATAAATCGAAAAAAAATCACATTCCATCTGCGTTTATCGGCGTTCATCAAAGTTAAACGCCTTTTTCTTTTGCTTTTCGTTACTACTGAACTACGCGGCTCAAGGTAATTTTTTGAAGAACCGTTCCCTCTTTAGAGCAGATCACAAAATAGTTACCCGCGGGAACATCGTTTCCCAAATCATCTTTTCCGTTCCAGTTCAACCAGGATTCGGAATTTTCCAAAACGCGCTGGTCAAAGAGAGTTTTCAGATGGTTGAAATGATCGTCCATCACCTCGACTTTGTATAACCCAGGTCCATCGCCAAAGCTCACTAAAATATTAGCGTTAGAAGCCCCAAAAACAATAGAACCGTCATTTTGAAGAATAACCGTGGGAACCGACGTGGGCGCTGCATAACCCTGCCAAACCGCCGCCGGTTGAACTGCGACAGGCATAGGGGTGGGGCTAGGCGCCGGCGCGGAAACCCTGGGCGAATAAAGACTCCCCGAAACGGGAGTCGGCAGGGTGTTGATGGAGATCAATTCCCAATGAAGAGCCTGCGGAGCGTTTCCCAATTGCGGGGTCGAGGCTAAAGGTGACTGGGACGTCGGCAAGACTTGCGGCGTCAGGGATATGACCGGAGTGGCTGTGGGAGACAAGCGAATTTGATGGAAAGGCAGAGTATCGTTGGACCAGGCATTGACGGGCGGAGCCAGAAAACTTTTGGGCAGGCACCTCGGGTTGGTCGATATAGCTAAATTGAATTGTCTTCGGAACAACTGTCTTTCTCCGTGATATTGCGCCATGTAGCCATTGGCGGAAGCGTTTAAAAAGTTGGACACGCCGCCATAATCAATATCACTTAACAGGGTTGTGTTGGGAATCATGTCTCCCGAACTTTGAGCTGTCTCCCAGCGGGAATCATCGAAATTTTTACCCTGCCAGCCATCCGGTTCCTCCTGATTTCGGCGGGGAAGAAATAAACAGCGGTGATCCCGAGTGGCGGAGCTATTAACGACGCGAACCGTTCCATCCGAAAGTTTGAGCTGAACCGCGTAAGCGACCCCGATGAAACCATCCCCCGATCGCTTTTGAGAGTCTTCTACCCGGATAGCAAGCAGGTTGGTCGATTTGAAATAGCACAAACTATCCAGCCGGGCCTCAATGGTTTTAAAGCCGGTGGACATGGTGGTATGGGGACAATGGCCGATGTAAATGCCGTTGAGCCACAGATCAGCCTGCGTATCCGCCGCGATCTCAATGGAGGCCGCCACCAGATAGGGTTTAACCGGTTCTGTTTGAGCCGCCGCCGTGCCCGCCGCCCAAAGACAAGCCAGCAGACCTATTATTGTTTTATGTTTTTTCAAAGATCCTCACAGGGCTGGAAAAGACAAAACGATAGCATAGCTGGGGGTAGATTTTTAGTGATTTAACAATAGGCCACCCTAAAATAAGGCCATGAAAAAATTGGTCTTGGCCCTAGTCTTTTTATTACCCTTCGCCCTTGCTTGTAACAACCACAAGGAGGAGGAAATGCCCTTACCCACCCCAATTCCCACCGCCACTCCTATTGTGACCATCACCCCGACCACGGTTAACACTCCCCAGCCCACCGCCACAGCGACTCCAAGTTTGGAATATTCCATTGAGGATATTAAGGGAACAGGGCTCATTCTTCTGGTGGAAACCACCGTGCCCGAATCGGCAGCGGAAGGCGAATCAGTTCAAGTGGGTGACGAGCTAATTACCAAAGACAATTCCGAAATGACGCTAGCGCTTAACGACAACACCATGGTTCACATTGAGGCCAACACACAAGTAATGGTCGCGGACCTGGCGCCCAACTCCAGCCAGGGATTCACCAGCCGGATCAAGCTTATTTTAGGAAACATATTGTCCGAGGTGGAAAAGTTAAACGAAAGCAAGTCGAGTTTTGAGATTGAGGCCGGAGGCGTGGTTTGCGGGGTTCGGGGCACCGCTTTTGAGGTTCAAAAACAGGGCGACAATGTCAGCACCAGCACTTTCCACGGAAACGTCGAAATGGAAAAGGACGGTCACAAACAAAGCGTGCCCGCTTTCGAGCATTCCACCTTCTCGCTCAAAAACGCCTGCTTTTCAGCCCAGCGTGATTTGAAGCCATCCGAAATAAAACGCTACCATGCCTGGGTTAAAACAAAATCCTTGATTCAGCGTAAACGCGCGGTTCGAATCAACGGCGGAGGGATGCCACAGAATCACCCCACTCAAAAGACGCAGACTCATAGAGCAGAAAATGTCAGAAACCATCACCCTGCGGCAAAACTCAGAGCTCAACAACATAACCAACATCAAACCCAAGTCAGGAATAATCAGTCCGTTCATCCCGGAGAAAAAGAGCAGTCTCAAAAACAAAATCAAAAAAAATTAAATGATCAAGTAACCAAGCACCACCCCATTAGCCACCCTCAAAATCAACAGCGCAAAATCAACCATCAGCAAAGCCAAGCGCACAGGAACAACAACAAACCAATCCAACAACGTCAACAACCCAGAAAACAAAACCAGTCAGGAAATAACCAGAAGAAAAAGAAACGCAATAATTAAAGAGAATGCCGGTTCCGGTGTTTTTGAATGAAAAAGGTAAGTTCCGCGCCGAACAGTACCACCGACCAGGATATGTAAAACCAAAGCAATATCACCGGAATCATCCAAAGGGCGCCATAAACGTGATTGCGCTCGAATATTTTTAAGGTATACCAGTTCATCAGCCACCGGGCAATTTCCAGAAGAAAACTGATCAATAAACCCGCCAATAGGGCTGACCGCTTTTCCACTTTCGTGTTGGGAATTAAAAAATACATACAGGCACAGGCCGTCGCGACAGTCAAATAGGGCAGAAAAGTTGAATAGAACCAGTCGTGGATCATGGGACGAATCAAACCCAAATTCAAAAACCAGCCCTTGAACGTCAGCAAAATAATCGCCGCGATCGGCAGACTGACAAAAAACACTGCGTGCCGGATTATTTGGGAAAGGATTGGCCTGGGGCTTTCAATGCCCCAAAGAAAGTTAAAGGAATGCTCAATGTCGCGCATGAGCAGGAACAAGATCACCAGAAACCCAATAAAACCGAAAAACCCAGCCCTTCGAGAATAAGCCGCGAATTTCTTCATGGAGATTCGGATTTCCTCCTTACCGATTTGGTTTAACTGCTGTAAATTTTGTGGTTCATCCGGGGCGAGGAATGAATTGTCGGTCTGGGTTTGAACCGGATAAATGCTATCCACAATCTGATCCAAGATTTGATCCCTTCGGAAACTAAAAGCGTCGTTGGACAACACCGCCATCAAAATGGCCAGAGCCGGAACTAGGGCCAAAATAGTTTTAAAGGCCAGAGAACTGGCGAAGAACCGCTTATGCCCGTATTTTGGGTTTTTGGCTAGGGAAACAACCTGACCGACGGCCCAGCCAACTGATCTGAAATCCTCCACAAGCTGGCCCAGCAAACCCAATTTCTTTTGTTCACGCCTAATTCGAACCAAAGTTTCCCCTTTTGCCGTTAAAATGAACTTCATTTTAGACAATTAATCGACCGCACACTTTAAATAATTGTGAAAGACCTTCTAGTGCCAACCTCAACCGTCTTGCCCCTTATCTCTTTAACGCCTCCCGCCTGGGCCAAAACCGTGCTTCAAAACGTGAACGCGCTTCTTTCGGACCAGGTTTATCTGGAAAAAAAAGCGGCCAACAACGCTTTAGAATTTTTAAACTTGTGGCCCGGGCCGCAAGCCCCAACCCATTGGCTGGCCTCGGTGGCATCCGTCGCCCGCGACGAGACCATTCACATGCAGGCGGTTTTAAAACTATTGGAAAAAAGAGGCGGAGTTTTGGAGCGTGCCCACAAAAATCCCTACGCCTACGACCTGAGAAAATTGATCCGTAAGGGACAGGGCAAAGATGATCTAACCGACCGCCTCATCGTTTCCGCGCTGGTTGAGGCCCGTTCTTGCGAGCGTTTTATACGTCTTTCGGAGGAATCCAAAGACGCGGAATTAGCCAAATTTTACCGGAGCCTGGTGGCGTCCGAAAACGGCCATTACAAAATGTTCCTGGATATGGCGAAAAAAGTCTCTCCCGCGAAAGAAGTCAACGCGCGGTGGGTGGCCCTGCTGGAAAAAGAAGCGGAAATTATCGCGGCCCAGCCTTTTGACTACAAAATTCACGGAGGCCTAAACTAATTACAAATTACGAACTCTGATAAACGCAGATTCACGCGGATAAAACTTCAGATTTATGATTTATCAGCGTTCATCCGCGTTTTTCAAAGTTTCAATTTATTTTCCGGATTATTTCTTTGAAGGTTTCCACTTCCTGAGCCCCCGAAACAACCGCTTTGCCGTTAAAGATAAAGAAAGGCACCCCCGTGATTTCGAGGTTATAGGCCCTTTCTTCCAAAGCCCGTACTTCTTCCATGCCCTTACCCGACTTCAAAAATTGGATCACTTCGGCTTGATCCATCCCCCACTCCGAAGCGACGCTGGCGAGTTCATGGTCATCCCCGATATCAATCCCATCCGTAAAATAGGCTTTAAACAATCCCGTCACCGCTTTTTTCTGCAGGCCTTTTTGGCCCGCAAGCCATATCAGCCGATGCGCTTTGAGGGTATTGGGAATTCTTTCGGCTTTTTCAAAGTTGTATTCAATGCCCATGGCCTGGCCCAGCGATTTTAAACGCTGATCCGCTTCTTTAATTCTCGAACCATATTTGGCTTCCAAATACTTTTTGCGGTCCACGCCCGCTTCAGCGGTCGCTGGATTAAGTTCGTAGGGTAAGTAATTAATCTCAACCTTGGTTGTCTTAGGTAAAGACTCGAGGGCCTTTTTAAGCCGGCTTTCGCCCAGATAACACCAGGGACAAATCACATCCGAATAAACATCAATTTTAAGGGTCATAGTTTCACCTCGCTGTTGAATAGGTTAAGAAGCCGCGGGAGGGTTTACAAGAACTTACCTGAGAGAAACGGATTAAAGGTTGCGGGAAGCCAGTTCAGACTCAAACTCGGCTTCTAAGCTAAAGTAACGCTCGCCCATATCGCAGCAAATGGTGACCACCCGGGCTTCCGGACCCAAACGCCCCCCTACTTTCAAAGCGGCGGCCACATTGGCGCCCGAGGAAATACCCAGGAGAAGCCCCTCTTCCCGGGCCAGGCGTTTGGTCATCAGATAGGCTTCGTGATCGGTGATGGCTATCATTTCATCGATGACGGACCGGTTTAATACGGATGGGATAAAACCCGCGCCGATGCCCTGAATACGGTGGATACCCGGTTTGCCGCCAGACAAAACGGACGAAGTGGCTGGCTCCACGCCGATAATTTTAATGGCCGGATTTTTCGCTTTGAAATACTCCCCTACTCCCGTTATGGTTCCACCTGTGCCGATGCCCGCCACGAAAGCGTCAAACTTTCCGCCGGTGTCTTTATCAATTTCAGGCGCTGTTGTTCTTTTGTGGGATTCAGGATTGGCCCGGTTGGCGAACTGTTCCGGCATGAAGTAGGCCGGATTTTGTGTTTTGATTTCTTTGGCCTTGCGGACAGCTTCCGTCATGAATCCTCCGGCCGGGGTCAAAACCAGATCGGCGCCGTAGGCCTTCAGCAAAACCCGTCTTTCCTGGCTCATGTCTTCAGGCATCACCAAAATGAGCTTATAACCCCGTTGGGCGCAAACCATGGCCAGGCCGATACCCGTGTTGCCGCTGGTGGGTTCCACCAGAGTACCCCCCGGTTTGAGCGAACCGTTTTTTTCAGCCTCTTCAATCATTGCCAGGGCGATCCGGTCCTTGACGCTTCCGCCTGGATTGTAAAACTCAAGTTTGCAGAGAATTTGAGCGTGATTTTTTTCGGAAATCCGTTTGAGTTTCAGCAGTGGAGTTTCGCCGATAAGGCCGGTCACATCGGCCGCCACGGGATAGCGGTTATATTGGCTCACGGCGTTACCTTCGCGCCATCCTCAATCATCTTGGCGGGACATTTATAAGTCGGCAGCACTTCGTGCTGTATCGAGATTCCGGAATCCAGAGCCGTAATCCAAACCTTATTTTCCAAAGGCGATGAGCCGTTGAGTATCAATTCCAGGGCTTCCGAAGCGGCTACCGCCCCCAATAACCTCTCCACTGAGACGCTTCCCTTTGAAAAAGCCTTCGGATTGAGGACTTCAAAACATTCCAGACAAGAGCAGCCGTTTAAATAACGGCTGGTAAAAAGGGCGTACCCACTGCCAGCCGGCCAGGCAAAAACCGCGGTTTGATGGTTTTTACGAAAAAGCCGGTTTAACCGGCGCCGGAGATGGGCGTCTTTGGAAACCACAATGGCCGTTGAAAAATTCGGCAATTCGCTGGAGAGGGGTAATGACTCGACGTTGAGCTGGGCTGGCGCGGACACCAGAAAAGAAGGGTCAAAGTTTTCGTGGATCAGTAGGGTTATTTTTGAGACGCCCGTGGACGAAAGCGCTAGAGCGGCGGACTGAAGAGCGATCCCGTCGCCTGCCAGAAGCACCGAGGCCTCGTTCCATTTTTTCTGGCCCTCGGTTCCGACGCCTGGAAGAATAACCTGGCGGCTAAATTTTTCTTGAGTGTCAGCGGAGGTCATTTAAGACTCTAAAACGTCTTTTTCTATGGGATGTACGTCGATTCCCTGGCTCGTCAAATCCGCCAGGGCTCTTTTCACTTCTTGGTCGTCGCCCTCAATTTGCATTTGAACATAACCGAAGCCCTTGGTGATGGAAGCCCGGCGAAAATTCACGCTGACATCGTACTTTTTAATCATCTTTGAAAGAACCGGTTCGGTGACCAATTCGCTGGGATAATCCAGTTCTATTAATTTTTTGATGGAAGCCATGAAAATCCTTCTCAGCAAAGTACTAAAAGGAATAACCCGTCAGGGGCATTTAAGATGCGATTTTTTTACTTTCCGCCCGCAATAGCCGGAACAATGGAAACTTGGTCACCTGCTTTAAGAACGGTGGTTTCACCCTGCAAAAATCGGATGTCTTCTTCGTTCAGATAGATATTGACGAAACGGCGGATTTTGCCGTTTTCATCCACCAAACGGTCATGAAGTCCGTTGTAGCTTTTGCTGAGATTATCAATGAGCTCGGTAACAGTTGCGCCTTCGGCCAAAACCTCGGCCTGATTGTTGGTTAAGTTGCGTAAGGGTGTGGGAATTAATACTTTTACGGCCATGGAAAGCCTCCTGGTAAATTTGAAAGTTGATTATGACTGAAGAAAGGCCGGATTTGCCAGCCCTTTTTAACAACCAGCGCCGAGAAAAACTTAAGAAACCGCCGTTAATTGGCTGGCCTCAAAAGCCTCCAGATTGGGTTGTATGATTTTGACTTTTCGCAGGTGATCCGCGACCGCTTCTTGTGTTTTAAGACCGGTCCCCGTGATATAAGCCACGGTCACCGCGTCCGGATCGAGCGTGCCGGATTCGGCCAGTTTTTTCAAACAGGCGATCGTCACCCCGCCGGCCGTTTCAGCGAATATCCCCTCGGTCTGAGCCAGGAGTTTAATACCCTCAATAATTTCCTCGTCGGTTGCCATTTCGGCCCCGCCATTGGATTCGGCGAAGGTCTTTAAGGCATAATAGCCGTCAGCCGGATTGCCGATAGCGAGGGACTTCGCGATGGTATTGGGCTTCACCGGACGGAAAGTATCCACTTTCGCTTTGTACGCGGTCGCGACGGGAGAACAGCCTGCCGCCTGGGCACCGAATACCCTCATTTTTTTAGGGGAAATCAAACCGACTTTTACCAGTTCCTGGGTTCCCTTCCAAATTTTGGTCAGGAGAGAACCGGAAGCCACCGGTACCACCACTTGATCCGGAGCCTGCCAACCAAGCTGTTCGGCCGTTTCAAAAGCCAGGGTCTTGGAACCCTCGGCGTAATAAGGCCTCATGTTGATATTCACAAAGGCCCATTTATATTTACCGGCGATCTCACTGCAAAGGCGGTTAACGTCGTCATAGTTGCCGTTCACCGCGATCAAATTAGGGTCATAAACCAGGGCCCCGATTATTTTTCCTTTTTCGAGATCCGAGGGAATAAAAACATATCTTTTCAATCCGGCCCGGGCCCCATAAGCCGCGACGGCGTTGGCTAAATTACCCGTAGAGGCGCAGGCTAAAGTGTCAAAACCCAGCTCTAAAGCCCTGGTGGAAGCCACCGCCACAACACGGTCTTTAAAGGAATGGGTCGGGTTGGCGCAGTCATTTTTAACGTAAAGATTTCTTAAACCCAGCTTTGCGCCCAACCGATCGGCGCGGATTAAAGGCGTATAACCTTCTTGAAGGGTGTTGTATTGATCCCCTTCCACCGGGAGCAGTTCCCGGTAGCGCCAGATGTTCAGGGGCCGGCACGCTATTTTTTCCCGGGAAATATCTTTTTTGATCTTGTCGTAATCATAGGCCGCTTCCAGCGGGCCAAAACAAAACTCGCAGACGTACTTGGCGGCTTTTTCGTATTCTTGTCCGCACTCGCGGCATTTTAAGGCTTTCACGTAACTCATCGATTTCTCCTCAATGCGCTCCCGGGAACCTTGTTCAATAAAAAAGGCTTCCACATGGAGATGGAAGCCTAATGTTGATTTCCATCTCTCATCTCACTTGACCGACCGCGATCGGTAAAGTAGGAATTAGCACCTAACAACATTCAATTTGAATTGAATGTCCGGTTGCCGTGGCTTCACAGGGCCTGTCCCTCAGCCACTCTGGATAAGAGCGTTAAATTGTTAAAAGATACTATAAAAGTCGTCCTGTACTGTCAAGGGCGGCTCTTCCTCTAGTCCTCCGCTACGGTGATTTTGGTTATCTCATACTTCAGAAGACCGGCTGGCACCTGAATTTCCACCTTGTCCCCGATTTTTTTGCCCATGAGTCCGATGGCGATGGGAGTACGGAGCGAAATTTTGTTTTTGGCGAAATCAGCTTCCTCTTCCCCCACAATTCGGTAAATTTCGGTTTCTTTAGTTTTGAGGTCCTTAACCGTCACCACACACCCAATCGAAACATGCTCTCCGGTGATGTTCTCATCTTCCAATAGGCGGGCTCTCGCCAGTTTGTCTTCCACTTCCCTGATACGGGCTTCTAACAAACCTTGTTCCTGTTTGGCCGCGTCATATTCAGCGTTTTCTTTTAAATCACCATGAGCCCGAGCCTCAGCCAGCGCCTCCGCCACCTGAGGACGGCGAACCGTTTTTAAAGTCTTTAATTCATCTTGAAGCTTGTCGCGGGTCGCGCGCGAAACCAGAAAATCCGTCATATAACTGCTCCTTTTAAACCAAGGCTATTTTTGCCCTTTTGACATTTTTGACAAAGGCCGTAAAGCTGCATACGGTGCGACGTTATTTTAAAACCATGACCCCGGCTCACCTGTTCCTGCAATTCCTCAATTTGAGGATTTAAAAACTCAATATAGGTACCGCACTTGGTGCAAATCATATGGTCATGATGTTGACGGTCCAGTTCCGGCTCGTACTGGATGCGGCCATCCCCAAAATCGAGCTCGCGGGCCAAACCACATTGAGTCAAGTGCTTCAAAGTCCGGTAAACGGTGGCAAAACCCACATGCGCTTGTTTTTCTCGTGATTTTTGAAAAAGCTCTTCAGCCGAGATATGCCCGTAATGCCTTAAAAAAGTGTCTAAAATAAGCTCCCGTTGCGCGGTTAACTTTAAATCTTTTTCTTTTAAATACTTTCTGAAAACATCATGTTCTCGGTTTTTGAAACCCTTTTCCGCTTTCATCGAATGAATTCCTCGCCGGTAAAAAATCTAAATCGATTAGTTCAGCATGACCGGCATCAAAACATTCGATCGAACAACGTGTTGAAACGCGCCGGCGATGTTATCAATGGCGTCGCTTAACGTTTGCAGATAATCATCCTCTTCCTTGCCGGTTTCCACCAAAAACGAGGTTTTTAATAACACCGCTAATTGATCCTTGATAACCTTAGTCACTCGAAGCATTTCATATCGAAAATAATCGGGATGATTCCGTCTCGGCCTGCGGGCCAGCTTGGGTAAAGTGTGCTTCTTCAAACTGACTGCGATGGAACCGATCATTTGGGTCAAGTGATTTTCCAACGTCACTCGATCCACATGTTGCCCGTGGATCATCGCTTCGATAGTGGTTTCTAAATAAGAAACATGAGAAAAAAGATCACGGTAAAGCTCTAAAAAGCCTTCCCGAACATCCGCTTCCGTTGATGAACCCATGGTGTACCCCCGCCTTTTTAAATTATATCGTAAATAAACCTCAGGAACAGCTCCGCCGAACCAATTTACTCCGCCAGTAGCTTTTGAATAATTCCGGTTAGAGCTTCTTCGGAATGAGCGCCCACAAAAACTTTTGCGATTTTTCCTGCTTTATCAATGAAATAGGTAGCTGGTATCGCGCTAATACCATAAGCTTTCGAAGTATTCTCATTAGCGAAACCAATGGGATAAGGGATCGAAAAACTTTTAATAAACTGGTCAAAATAACTGGCTGGTTGGCTATTTTGCGCCTCAACACTCAAACCCACAATTTCCAGGCCTTTCGAATGATAAGCCGGATAGAGCTTCACAAAACTGGGTATTTCCATTCGGCATGGCCCGCACCATGTAGCCCAGAAATCAAGCACAACCACTTGGCCTTTGAGTTTGGCCAAGTTCAAATTGGGTGAATTGACAAAATTGGCGTCGATTTCGGCTGCGGCCACCCGGTCGCTTTTTGAGATCAAATCCGTATCCGCGTTTTGGGATCCGCACCCTACCGCTCCCAAAATCAGAAAAGATAAAATAAGAAAATGTTTCATCATGTCCAGTCCCTTAAAATTAATTTTGGAGAATAAACGGTGTTAAAAAAAGCCCGTGTATTGAATCCGGACGATCCGGGAAAACAAATCCGAATTATTGATGTCCACAAAATCGATTCCCACCCTCAAAGGAGTATCCACATTAAACAGAAAGTTGGCGTTGAGAGCCCATTGCGATGAAAATATTTTATCAGCCTCGATATTAAAAACCAATGATTTGGACACGGCGAAAGAAGTCCCTAAAAACCCACCTAAATCTTGGCTGGGATCAAAATTATCAAACTCGACCAAATTAAAGCCTATGTGAGTTTGCAGATAGCCTAAATCGGGATATTCACGACTAATTACAGTATAAAAGCCCTTCTGCGTACCAGGCTCAAACCGATTATTGGTGAAGGTGCCGTATCCACGGTCATCCCAGGCAATCGCCAACGCAAACGGCGCGGTGGCCTGGTCCAAAAGTTTCAACTTAAAAGCCAGTTTCGGGGTTTGAATTTGTATAGTCCCCTGTCCGATCAGATTGGTTCCATTAGCTGAGAACCCGAACATAAAGAAGTTTTTAAACCCAACATTGGCCCTGATATAAAGTCCGCCATTCTCATACATTTCTGTCACCAGGTCATATCCCCCATTCATCAGCACATAAGCCGTGGGAGCCTGAACCATCTCATAATTGGTAGGCATGGGCGCGGTTTCATCGGCCGCCCAAGATGAAACAGAAAAAAGAAAAGTTCCTAAAACAAGCAAAAAGATCATTAATCGGTTCGTGATTTTTTCCACTGTTTGGCTAAAAAATAAACGGTGCATTTTTTAAACCCCTCAATACTTCTCAATCAATACTTTTTCAACATGACTAATATGCCTGCCCAGGAATCTCTGGGCGTGTTGTTTAAATTTACGGGAGAGATCACTGACATAATATTTTCCACTGCCGCGGCCGGATAGTTCAACACCGTAAGATTCCAGATTACGGTGAAGCGTTCGGGCCGTTTCGTCGGCCGAATCCACAATTTTTACCCTTTCACCCAAAACTTTCCGAATTGTTTTTTTCAAGAGCGGGTAATGGGTGCAGCCCAGCAATAACGTGTCGATCTTTTCTTTCAAAAGCGGCCTCAAATACTCGTGGACCACCGTTTCGGCGACGGGTCCCGTTAGTTTCCCTTCTTCAACCAGTGGAACAAACAAGGGACAGGGCTTGCTAATGACTTTCGCCTTGGGCATAAGTCTGCGAATCGCCTTCAAATAGGCGCCGGAATAAATGGTACCTTCGGTTCCAATAACACCAATACGGCCGTTGCGTGTCACTTCCACCGCGGCGTAAGCGCCCGGCTCAATAACGCCCAAAATCGGAACTTTGAATTCTTTACGCAGGGCTTCCAAAGCCCAGGCCGACGAGGTGTTGCAGGCAACCACGACCGCCTTTACTTTTTCACGAGAAAGAAGAAACCGGATGATCTGCTTTGAATAATGAATGATAGTGTCGGGACTTTTGGTGCCGTACGGAATGCGGGCCGTATCCCCAAAATAAACCAACCGTTCCTGGGGCAATTCTTTTTGGATGGCCTTCACTACCGTTAAACCACCCAGGCCGGAATCGAAAATACCAATGGGCCGATGCTTCAACGAACAGGCCTTTTCTTACTTTTTCCCGCTTTGCGGTCGCTGTCCTTCAATAACTTGTAATCAATCGAATCCACCAAAGCATCCCACGACGCGCCGATACTATTTTCGGAAACACCGACCGTTCCCCATGTATCTTTCCCGTCCGTGCTTTCAATCAAAACCCTGACTTTTGCCGCCGTTCCATCTTTGGCGTCCAAAACGCGGACTTTGTAATCGGTCAAATGAACGTCCTGGAGCGAGGGATAAAATTTATTCAACGCTTTTCTTAAAGCGTTATCCAAAGCATTCACCGGGCCGTCGCCCTCACCCACCGTGTTTTCGGTCACGCCGTTAACACTGAGCTTAATGGTAGCCTCGGAAACCAAACGCCCATCACCCCTGTTTTCAACAATTACCCTAAAACCCACCAAGTTGAAAAAATTACGGTGTTGGCCCAATGCCTTTTTAAGAAGAATTTCAAACGAGGCTTCGGCGCTTTCAAACTGATAGCCTTCGCTTTCCATTTGTTTAACTTTTTCGATGATCGCCTTCGCTTCAGGCTTATCCTTATTAAGCTTAATTTTTCCGGCGGTAGCCTTACTTAAAACCGCCGCCACACCGGCCTGATCGGACAAGATCACCTTGCGCAAATTGCCAACTTTCTCAGGATCCAAGTGCTCATAGGAAGAGACATATTTGCTAACGGCGGAAATGTGCATTCCACCCTTGTGTGTAAAGGCACTCTGACCCACATAAGGGGCACTGGCCCGGGGTTTCACATTGAGAATCTCATCGACCCGGCGTGAGACTTCAGTCAATTTATTTATGTGAACAGGCCTGATAAAAGAGGCTTTCTTTTTAAAGATCAGGTTCGGGATCAACGATGTCAGATTGGTGTTCCCCACCCGCTCACCGTATCCATTGATACAACCCTGCACCTGCGAGGCCCCTGCTTCCAAAGCGGCTAAGCTATTAGCCACTGCCAGATCCGAGTCGTTATGGCAATGTATGCCCAAGTAGACACCCGGAAATCGCTGACTGACACGGGTCACCGTAGCCTCAATATCTTCCGGCAAGGAACCGCCATTGGTATCGCAAAGTACTAAGCAATCGGCCCCGGCTTGCAAAGCCGCTTCCAGGCACTTCAAGGCAAATTCGGGGTTGGCGTTGTAGCCGTCAAAGAAATGCTCGGCGTCATAGAAAACCTCATCGGTTTTCGATTTCAAAAACTTGATCGAGTCATGAATAATTTCGAGGTTCTGCTCCAGTGTAATACCTAAAGCCTTGGTCACCTGCAAGTCGGAGCTCTTTCCCACCACCGTAATGACCGGCGTCTTGGCGGAGAGCAGATTCAGTAAATTGGGGTCTTCATGAGCTTTTTGACGCACACGGCGGGTCATGCCAAAAGCGGATAGTTTCGCTTTGATTTTCATTTTCCGTGCTTCTTTAAAAAAAGCGGTGTCTTTCGGATTGGCTCCCGGCCAACCGCCTTCAATGTAATGAAGACCCAAACCATCCAACAACTCCAAAAGATTTAATTTATCCTTCACGGATAAATTAATCCCTTCAGTCTGGGGACCCTCTCTTAATAACGCGTCATAAAGAACTAACTTTTTATCCACGCTCGCTCGCCGCCTTTTTACCCAGCTTAAACTTTTCATGAATGGCGTTGACTGCCTTCGCTACATCTTTTTCATTAATCACAACCGAAATTTTAATCTCGGATGTTGAAATCATCAAAATATTCACTTCTTTTTCGGCCAGGGCTTGAAACATCTTGGCGGCCACGCCCGAGTGGGTTTTCATACCCACGCCCACCACCGATACCTTCGCGATAGTTTCATCCGAAATCACGCCGGCCGGCTTTAAGACTTTCGCGGCCTCGGTGACGACTTTCATCGTTTTTTTCAACTCACTGCGGTTCACCGTAAAAGAAACGTCCGAATGACCTTTTTCTCCGATATTCTGAATAATCATGTCCACATTCAAGTCGGCCTTAGCCAATTTCGAGAAAAGAATGGAAGCCACGCCGGGCCGGTCTGGCACTCCCCGGACCGTCACCTTTGCCTCATCCTTATTGTAAGTCACCCCGCTGATGACTTCTTTTTCCATCGCTTTGGTTTCTTCCATAACGATCGTCCCTTCTTTTTCGTTAAATGTGGGCCTTACGTGTATCTTAATCCCAAAATTTTTGGCGAACTCCACCGAACGGGCGTTCAAGACTTGCGCCCCCGCACTGGCCATTTCCAACATTGCATCGTAACTCACCACATCCAATTTACGGGCGTTCTTCACCATGTTGGGATTGGCCGTAAAAATACCATCCACATCCTTATAAAATTCGCAAACATCCGCCTGTAGGGCCGCCGCGATCGCCACCGCGGTCAGATCGCTGCCGCCCCGTCCGAGAGTGGTGATCTCTTGGTCTTTGTTCATCCCCTGAAAACCCGCCACAATGACCACTTTTCCCAGTTTCAAGGCGCCGCGGATCTTGGAATCGCCCATCTTCACGATACGAGCCTTGGTATGGACGTCGTCGGTGACAATACCCGCTTGGGGCCCCGTAAAGGAAATAGCGTCGCAACCCAGGCCCTTCAAGGCGATAGCCAATAAGGCGATCGATTGCTGTTCACCGGTGGCCAACAAAACATCCATTTCCCGGTCGTCGGGCTCATCAGTAATTTCCCTGGCCATGGTGATCAAGTCGTCCGTCGTGTCACCGGGCGCTGAGACCACCACCACCACGTCATTGCCCTGTTTTCGGTTCTTCACAATGCGATTGGCTACTTGCAGCATTTTGGCCGCGCCCGCTACCGAGGAACCACCGAATTTTTGAACAATTAAAGCCATTTTTTTCCTAAATTTTAGAGATTCAAAACTTTTAATATCTCACCCAATTCGGGTTTAACCACATTGGGTTTCGCGCATCTGGCAACCGCGCTGTCCGGATCTTTTAAACCGTGTCCAGTCAGGGTACAAACTATCCGTCTTTGTCCGTCGACAAAATAATTTTGTTTATTTTTCTTAATAACCCCGGCCAATGAAGCCGCCGAGGCTGGCTCACAGAAAATGCCTTCGGTGGCCGCCAACAATTGATAGGCTTCTAAAATCTCCTCATCAGTGACTGCCTCAATCACTCCCCCCGACTCATCCCTGGCGGCCTCAGCGCTTTTCCAAGAATAGGGATTTCCTATTTTAATGGCTGTCGCGATCGTCTGTGGATTTTCCACGATTTTTCCCAGCACAATCGGAGCCGAACCCGCCGCTTGAAAACCACACATTTTGGGTAAATGCTTGCCCAGACCTTTGGAATGATATTCTTTATAACCTTTCCAATAGGCTGTAATGTTGCCGGCGTTGCCCACCGGAATGGCGTGATATTCAGGCGCGTCGCCAATGGTATCCACTATTTCAAAGGCCGCCGTTTTTTGACCCTCAATGCGGTAAGGATTATTTGAGTTCACCATCGTGACGGGATATTTGCTCGCCAATTCACGGGTAAGCGTCAGAGCTTTATCAAAACTACCCTCAATGGCTATGACTTTAGCGCCATAGATAAGCGACTGAGCCATTTTTCCAAGCGCGATAGATCCGTGAGGTAAAAATACCGCGCAGGAAATTCCCGCGTGAGCCGCGTATGCCGCCGCCGCCGCTGAAGTGTTGCCCGTAGAGGCGCAGACCACCACTTTGGCGCCGTCTTCCATCGCCTTCGACATGGCCATGGTCATGCCGCGGTCCTTAAAGGAACCGGTCGGGTTTAAACCCTCAAACTTAAAATAAAGTTTGAGGTCATTGCCCAGCTTTTTTGAAATGTTAGGGCCATAAATAAGTGGCGTATCTCCTTCTTTTAGGGTGATAACTGGTGTATTTTCCGTGACTGGTAAATAGGGCCTGTATTCTTCAATGACACCCTTCCAATAGGTCATCTATTCCCCCCGGTCCATACGGATTAAAAGCGTTTCTTCACGGACAAAGGGTAAACCATTAATTTTTTTCAAAGCTTCCTGAACATCTTCTTCTTTGGCTTCATAAGTAACTATCACCACCGGCACCTTATCGCCTTTTTTTTGTTCTTTTTGAATAACCGACGCAATGGAAATGCGATGCTCGCCCAAAATACGAGAGATGGCGGATAAGACTCCAGCCTGATCCAAAACCGAGAATTTTAAGAAATAGCGAGACTTAATATCGCCCATCTTCTTAATCCGCTTAATCTGCGGATTGTCGCTCAAAAACCAGCAATTGGAAATTTCACCGGCAACGTTATCGTGAACGCTACGGCTCACATAAATAAGATCGCTCATCACCGCCGAGGCGGTTGGCTTATTGCCTGCGCCCAAACCGTAATACATGGTCGTACCCACAAAATCGCCCGTCACCAAAACACCGTTATATTCGCCGTCAACTTTAGCCAACAAATGATCTTGGGGAATCAGGGTGGGATGAACCCGAACTTCCAACTCATCCCCCTCCACTTCAGCGATGGCAAAAAGTTTCACCACCATGCCAAACTCTTCTTTGGCAAACTCGATATCCTGTACCGTAATTCTGTCGATGCCTTCAACGTAGATATCCTCAACTTTGACTCTTTTTGAAAAAGCCAAAGAACTCAAAATAGCCAATTTATGGGCGGCATCCATCCCATTAATATCTAAAGTCGGGTCCGCCTCAGCCAAACCCTTCTTCTGCGCCATTTGCAGAGCTTCTTTATAGCTTTTCTTTTCTTCAGTCATCTTTTGAAGAATAAAATTAGTGGTTCCGTTCACAATCCCGTATATGGACATTATGTTATTGGCTGCCAAACCGTCATTGATCGCTTGAACCACCGGAATACCGCCGCAAACGGCAGCCTCAAAATAAATATCAACTTTTTGCTGACGGGCTGTTTGGATAATTTCGTCCCAGTGCATGGAAAGAACCGCTTTGTTGGCCGTGACAATGTGCTTTCCCCTCTTCATGGCCTCTAAGAGATAGGTTTTGGTCGGTTCATATCCCCCCATGAGCTCTAATACGATATCAATTTCCGGATCGTTTAAAATTTCGTCGTAACTGGTCGTCAACATGCCTTCGGGCACGGTTACTTCGCGGGGCTTGGCCAAATCCCGCACGACGATCCGTTTGATGCGCATTTGAGCGCCAATTTTCGACTCGATAAGGGATCGGTTTTTATCTAACAAACGATAAACGCCCTGTCCCACGTTACCAAACCCGATCATCCCGATTTGAATTACCGACTGGTTGTCCGCCATTACTTTCTCCCGTAGAAAGCTCTAATTTTGCCGTCTTAAATCGAAAAGCAACCCATCAAAAACAATGATTATGTCCATATAGCAAAAAAGCCCCGCTCTCAAAAGGGCCGGGGCATCAAAGGAGCTATAGATTATCGGAAAGACTCTGTGGTTTCAAGAAAAAGGCCCTGTTTATTGGACTTCATCTGCCTATTCTCAGCTCTCTTTTATTCAAATTCCAAAAACGACTTTAAGCAACCCAATAATTGAGACTATGGAGCAAAAGTAAAAAAATTTGAAGCGGGATGCAGATCAAAAGATACAACCCTAAATGTTTTTCGAGTTTTAAAGCTCCCCAGTAAAAGAGGGGAAAAACGACACTTATGTAACGAATATAAGACGGCAAATCGCCCGCCAAAGCCGGAACCAAACCTACCGCAAGGCCAAAAAACAAAAAGGTGGGATTCAACTGTTTTCTGGCCGCCAACATCATCAAAACAAAAAGAACAAAAACGATCCGATTCACCAGACTGTTGTCAACGCCATTTAAAATCAGCCCCGTTTTCAAGAAATGATGCGTTAACCAATCGATCGGGCGGAAGAGGAGTTCCGCCGAAAAAGCTGAATGGTAGAATTTTTGAGCCTCGAAAGCGTAATAAGCGTTTCCGGTTAACATTTTCATAAGACAAAAATAAGTAAGATAACCCAATACAAAACCCGCCAAGGGAATTGTTTCTCTTACCCTCGGAACCGTCATTTTATACTGCCTATCTAAAAACAGTCCGGCCAAAGCCGGAACCATCACCAAAATTCCAGTGGGCCTGGTTAAGGGAAGAAAAAAAGCACAAAGAAAAACTAGAAAATATTTTTTTTGTTCCCAAAAATAAAAATAACAAACCGAAAAAAGTAAAAAAAGAGACTCGGTATAAACAAGTCCGCCATAAAACGCCGTGGGAAAAGCCAAAAGAAGTATACAGGTCGTAAATGCCGTTTGATCGCCGTTTTTTTTTTGAATTAATTTAAACAAAAATAAAATTGATAAAATTGAACCCGCGTTCGAAAGAACCAACCCCGCTATCAACTCATTTCCGCCAAAGAGAAAAGCCGATAAATGAATTAGAAATGGGAAAAAAGGATAAAAAACACCGCTGGCCAAATGATCCGAATATCCGTATTTCGACAAGAACAAATAATGCTGAGCGTCCCACGTTTTAAACGCGGCGGTAAGGGACGGCCCTCCGGCAGGGTAATAAAAATTCGCGCCATAGTTTTGCCATTGAAATGTAAAAAGCTTAAAGCCCAAGCCAATAATGACAAGAACCGCGGCCTTGACACCGAATGTCAGAACCATCAGTTTTTTAAGATTGAAAGCGGAACTTTCCAAGAACCCTCTTTAAAACAGTGGACGTCTAAACGAAAGCGGGACGGGCATCAAAGAAGGATCAAACAACCGCTTTAATCCTTTTTAAGCCTTCTTCAATATTCTTCTCACTAGTGGCGTAAGAAATTCTCAGATAGCCTTCGGCGCCAAAAGCGATCCCGGGCGTAACCGCTACTTTCGCCTTATCCAGCAAATATTCAGAAAGCTCCATGGAAGTGGCGCGGCCAGGTTTTAATATGCCTTTAATGTTAGGAAAAACATAGAAAGCGCCGGCCGGCTTAAGACATTTGATGTCCGGAATGGCGTTTAATCCGTCCACAATAATGTCGCGTCGGGTCTTAAATACACTCACCATCTTTTGAATTTCAGAATCCGGCATGGCCAATCCGGCCACTGACGCTTTTTGAGCGATGGCGGTCGGGTTGGAGGTGGAATGGCTTTGGAAGTCGGCGATGGCTTTCATTATCTTTGAAGGTCCGGCGGCGTAACCAATCCGCCAGCCCGTCATAGCAAAAGCTTTGGACATTCCGTTAATCAGAATAGTTTGAGCCGCCACTTCTTTGGACAGCGCGGGGAAACAAACATGCTCTTCCCCATAAATCAGTTTGCTGTAAATTTCGTCCGAAACCACCCAAATCTTATGTTTCAGAATCAATTCAGCGATACCTTCCATCGCTTTTCGGCCAACTACCGCGCCCGTGGGATTGCTGGGTGAATTGAGAATCAAAACCTTAGTCTTAGACGTGATTTTGGAAGCCAAAGCTTCCGGCGTTAGTTTGAATTCGGATGATTCCGGGCAATCCACATAGACCGGAACGCCGCCCGCGAATTTGACCTGTTCCGGATAAGAAACCCAGAAAGGGCTGGGAATCAGCACTTCGTCTCCCGGATTCACCAGGGCCAGAAATGTGTTATATAAGGAGTGTTTAGCGCCGCCCGAAACCACAATATCGGCCAGTTCATAGCTAACTTTGTATTCCCGGTTCAAATATTGGCCTATGGCTTTGCGCAATTCTAATGTTCCCGCCGCGGGCGTGTATTTATGATGGCCTTCGTCGATAGCCTTTTTCGCCGCTTCACAAATCACTTGGGGAGTATTGAAATCAGGTTCGCCCACGCCAAAGTTAAGAATATCTTGGCCTTCGTCTTTAAGTTTTTTGGCCTTCGCATCAATGGCCAGGGTCATTGAGGGGGTAATGAGTTTCATACGTTCGGCTAAATCCATTTTTTATCCTTAAATTTATTAAAAACCGATGCCGTGATGAAAAGTATAAACAGTCCCAGCGTTCAAAGCAACTTACAGTTCTAACCTTCTCTAAAACACCAACTCACACTTAAACTCGTGTAAAATCAAATTCTTAAATTGGAAAGGCTAGGCGGGCAATGAAAAGACTTCAGGTCGTGGATATCGTTAGAGCGTTATCCATCCTCGTTGTTATAGCCCATCACCTTGGCTTTTTTCACATCGCCACCCCCTCAAGCAACTCTTTCGTAAACTATCTTTGGGATAAACTTTGGTTTAATGGAGTGTTTGGCGTTACTGTTTTTTTCGTCGTTTCGGGTTTCGTGATTACCCGGTTAATCGCGTCCCAACCCGGCGGACTTTTCACTCCTAATTACAGAGATTTTTACGCTCGACGCATTGGCCGCATTTTCCCGCTATTAACGCTGATCTGTCTTATCGGCATCTTGATGATGACTTTCTTTTCAAGTTATTCCTCCGCCTTTGTGTATGTATTTAAAGACCCGCACACACCCCATCCACCAGCTTTTTGGCTTTCTATCGCCACATTTACTTTTAATTGGTACGAGATTTTTTCAACTCATGGTTGGTATCAAATTTCTTCCAATACCCAAAACCAAAACATGACGGGTTTGCATTGGACCGGTTTGCATTGGGGCGTCCTCTGGTCTTTATCGATCGAAGAGCAGTTTTACCTTTTCTATCCGTGGGTTTTGAAACGTCTTCGAAACAAACGAAATCTGATTTTGTTTTTATCTGTCTTGATTATCTCCGGCCCATTTATGGTCGGCCTATTCAGTGATTTTTTTAAAGGCTTTCATTTCTTCGAAAATAACTCATTCACCAATTTCGGTTTTATCGCGATAGGGTGCCTGCTTTATTTAGTTTCGGTTGAATACGAGGAGTTTTTTTCAAAAAACAAAAGGATTTGTGTTTATCTCTGCTTTTCAGGAAGCCTCTTGACCGGGACGCTCTATTGTCATTCCTATGTCGAAGCGGACGGCTGGTGGTATTTTTTAGTGCCGACTTCGATCGCCTTCGGAATATTTTTATTTTTACTGGGCGGTCTTCATTTGAATTTTTTCAATTCAAAGTATTGGTATTTCCTGGGCTGGATTGGCAAATTAAGTTATGGCGGCTATTTATATCATTCTTTTATTTTGTATTTACTCTGTCTTTTTTTAGTCGGAAAAGGGGGGCTGGTGGGTTTTTTCATCCTTGCCGGCGCCACATTCACGGTATCGGAGTTGTCTTATCGCTTTTTTGAAGTCCCATCGAATTTGTTCATTCGAAAATTATTCAACCGGTAGTTTCTTAGCCGTCTTAAAGATGCTCGATTGTTTTATTCATCTCGCCAACATTAAGAAAACAATTTCTTCATATTCCGTAACGCCTGGCGGATGCGGTCTTTATTTTCCACTAAAGCCATCCGGACATAGCCTTCGCCCAGGGTTCCAAAACCGGTCCCGGGCGAAACAGCGACTTCCGCCTCTTTTAAGAGTTTGATGGCAAAATCAATCGAGTTCAATTTTTTAAACCGGTCCGGGATCTTGGCCCACAAATACATGGCGGCCCTGGGTTTTTCAATGGGCCAACCCATTTTGTTCATGCCATCCACCATGATATTGCGGCGTTCTTCATAAACAGCGGACAAGCGTCTTAAATTTTCTTCCGGACTGTCCAAAGCGGTAATCGCCGCCACCTGGATCGGCGTAAAAATCCCATAATCCATATAGCTCTTAATTTTAGCTAAGGAAGAAATCACTTTGGAATTGCCCGCGGCGAAGCCTACCCGCCAGCCGGCCATATTGTAAGACTTGGAGAGAGTAAAGATTTCAACACCCACATCTTTAGCCCCCTTCGTCGCCAAAAAGCTGGGTGATTTATAGCCGTCAAAAGCGATATCCGCGTAAGCCAGGTCATGAATCACCATCACTTGATTTTTCTTGGCCCACTTCACGATATCTTTAAAAAATTCCTGTTCCACACAAAGGGTCGTGGGGTTATGCGGGAAATTGATGATGAGGATTTTCGCCTTGGGTCCCGCTTTTTTATAAGCCTTTTCTAAATTTCTCATGAAGGTTTCAGGATTGGGAAGAATAGGAACCGTCACCAAATTCCCTCCCGCGATCACCACCGTATAGTGATGAATGGGATAGGTGGGGTTCGGAACCAAAACCTTGTCGCCCCGATTAATGACAGCCAGGCCCAAATGCGCCAATCCTTCTTTAGAGCCGATAACCGAAACGGCCTCAGTTTTGGCGTCAATCGAAACGCCATATTTACGCTCATACCAGCGAGAAACCGCTCTCAAGAACGGCGGGATACCTTTAGACGTCGAATAGCGGTGTGATTTTTTATCCTGAATAACTTCAATCAATTTATTCACGATAGGCGCCGGGGTGGCCCCGTCCGGATTACCCATGCCGAAATCAATCACGTCCACGCCCTTCTGGCGCGCCGCTAACTTTTCAGCGTTCAATATCGCGAAAAGATAAGGGGGGAATTTTTTAATAAGATTAGCTTGGGTTTGAATGGCCACGTTTAATCCTCTAAGAAATAATTACAACTTGATTTGGGGAATGCTGGCGAACTTGTAGTATTCCGCCGACCGCTTTTTGAGTTTTTCTTTGGTTAGCGCCGCGATGGACTTGGTGCCGAACCCCTGAACCGTAAAAGAAGCCACCAAATTTCCAGCAATGACCGCCTGCTTCAAAACCTCAGCCGTAATCTTTGGTTGTTTGGCCAAGTATCCGATAAAGGCTCCCGCGAAAGTGTCTCCCGCACCGGTCGGGTCCACCACATAGTCCAAAGGAACCGCAGGTGATAAAAAGGTCCAGCCCTGGCCAAACATCATCGCGCCATGCTCCCCTTTTTTTACGATCACCGTTTTAGGTCCCAGTTTTTGTAGAGCCCTAGCCCCTTTGAGCAAATGCATTTCTCCAGTCAACAGGCGGATTTCTTGGTCGTTGACTACGGCCAAATCCGTTTTCTTTAAAACTTTCAGAAGCGGCGGTTTCGTAATATTGATCCACAAATCACGGGTATCCAACACCACATATTTGGGTTTATTCATTTGATTTAAAACCATCATTTGTAAATCGGGATGGATGGCCGCCAAAAACACAAAAGGCGTGTTGCGGGCCGCACCCTTAATGTCGGGTTTAAAGGTTTCAAAGACACCCAAATCAATCTCAACAGTATGGGCTTGAGACATATCATTTTCGTAATAGCCGTTCCAATAAAAGGTCTTCCCCTTTTCACGGGTCACCAGATCGGTATTCACCTTATGTTTGCGAAGCATTTGAATATCCGATTCTTTAAAATCGTCGCCCACCACGCCTACCATGCGAACCGGAGCGAAGAGAGAAGCCGCTAAGCTGGAATAAGTCGCGGCTCCGCCCAAGGCCCTAACCGCCGAACCATAGGGGGTTTTGAGACCGTCGTACGCCACCGAACCGACAATAAGAACTTCCTTCATGAGCTAGACCTTTCGTTGAAAAATTTAGGCTTCGCTGGGAGCGAAAATAACATATCCCCGGATGGAACAAAAAATCACAAAGATTAAGACCGCCAGAAGAAAATCACCCGTCAGCCTCAAAACCAGGGGATTATCCTCGTGTTTGTTGCACTTCACTCTAGGTCCATGCGCCGTTTCACCCACAAAATAGTAATGCAGGCTGTGGTCATAGTTCAGCGGCTGCAAAAACCCGGTTTTCACCAGAGCGGCCTCGTCAATTTCGTCCGTAATCGGTTTATCAGGGAAGGCTTTGTTCCATTGGTCCACCGCTTTTTGAAGGGTGCTCACTCGAGCGTAACAATCCAGCTCTTCTTTTGGAATCAACGCTTGGCGCAGAAAATAAACGGATATTGTGGCGAATAAAAAGGAACAAAGGAAAATCAGGGAGCCGTTTTTCCAATTCAGCGGAATAGTTTTTCTTTGAGAGTACATAGAAGCCTCAGGCTTTATTGGTCAGGATTTGAGAAAAGTGAGACGAGTATATCAAAAGACCTTATTTTTGGCTGAAATTCCTCTAGCCCACTCGTAATGAGCAATTCTTCCACGTTTCATTGTCCACACCGGGTCCCGTTGTGGACACCTAAACAGACAGTTTTAAATTTCTGGCCCGCTGTAAGGGTGGCCCATTACCATCTCGAAATGATGGCGCTTACACATTGAACTTAGTTTAAGTGCTAACTTGCCACAATTGGAATGTTTACAAGTCTCCGTGCCCGATTCATCTCCGAGCTGTTTCCAAAACACTTCATCCTCTTTTTGATCCTGGAAGCCAGGTGCCTGCTCCGGTACTTTTTCGACCCAATCACAAAAAACTTTTAAAACATCGTCTAAGTTTTGCGGACTACAATCACCTTCAAACTTATTATTTTCAACCTTACACACCAGCCAATCTAAATCACTATTCTCAATCTTCATCGGATCAAATTTTACGTCCTCTAATTTTGTTTCTTCTAGGTCAATGGTGACACTCCAGCCGGGATTATCAAGCGTTCCGATTTTTACCCCATATTGATGTTCCCAATCCCCGTTCGTTTGATTTAAATACCATTCTTGTAGCCAGCCTATTTGGTTGTTCGAGCCCAACCACTTCCGCAAAGCCCAACTGAGTTTGTCCTGTTCCGATCCTGGACTTTTTATACTTCCATCCGCCGCCAATGGTGAAAGGTTGAATCCTTCTTCAACATCTTCGTAATACATGACTTCGTTACCGCGTTGGGCTACGACAAAAACATGTTCTGACTTTTTCTTATTTCTCAAAATTGAAACTTGACGAAGCGGGACTCGATAACACACAAACATTTTCCGTTGTGCTTTAGTGCACTCTTCCAGTTCTTCTTTAATCAGCAATTCCAATTTTTCTTTAGTAATTGGCGCCCATGCCATGAATTATTTACCTCCACCTATCGGACGGCCCAATTGACACTTTATTCTCTGTCCACGACGGGTCCCCGTCATGGACAACATAAGACTAACAAATTATAAGCCAAGGTATTTATGTGGCACATCCGCTTTAATCAAGACCGAATGACAGCCCTCTAGCCTTTACCCGTAATCAAAACAGGCCTGCGGTTGGCATAGGAGATGTTAAGAAGAATACCGATGGCTGCGTAGCTGAACATTAAGGAAGAGCCGCCGTAACTGATAAAAGGCAGTGTAAGTCCCGTCACGGGCAAAAGACCCACCGTCATTCCCACGTTAATGATAATTTGAACCGTAAACATTCCCGCGATGCCCAAAGCCAAAAGAGCGCCTTCCCGATCCCGGGCCTTTTTTGATATTTCAAAAATTCTTTGAATCATAAAATAATAAAACCCCAAAACCAAAACGCACCCCACAAATCCCCATTCCTCGCCCACAACGGAAAAAATGAAATCCGTATGATGTTCCGGAATAAAAGAAAGCTGGGTTTGAGTTCCCTGCATATAACCCTTGCCCGAAATTCCACCCGACCCAATGGCGATGACCGACTGGATAATGTTATAGCCCGCCCCTAAAGGATCGTCCTGCGGGTCGATAAAAACCGCCAGTCTTTCCCGTTGATAATCCTTTAAAAAATGCCAAATCAAAGGCGTGGAGGCCAAAGCCATCAACCCCACCCACATGAGCCAGCGAACCCTGATCCCGCCGACATACATGAGAATGAAAGAAACGGGGATCAGTAATAAAGCCGAGCCCAGATCGGGCTGTTTCAGAATCAAAAGCAGCGGCACCACCAGCAGTAATAAAAGGTAAAAAAATCTTCTTAAAAAATATAACTCGATCGTTTGACTACCAATATAGCGGGCCAGGACCAGAAGCACCGAAAGTTTGGCCAATTCGGACGGTTGATAAGAAATAAAACCGAGCTTGATCCATCGCCTGGCTCCGTTGGTTTGATCGCCGATGAACAATACGGCCAGCAAAGAAACGATCGAAACAACGTAAAAAATGTAAGAAGCCTCCATCCAGAACCGATAGTCTATTTTAGAAAAGACCCACATGGTGATGAGTGAAATCCCAAACCAAAAAATTTGTTTTTTCCAGAGTCCGGATATTTCCCCGTTATGAATCGTCGCGGAATAGATAACAAAAAAACCAATAATGGACAGGCACAAAACACAGGAAATAAGCGCCCAATCCACACCGCGGAAATAACTTTGGAATATTGATTTGATTTTCAAGGCGCGACCCCTCGGACGGGCGGCAGCTGAACGCCGGGTGTTTCTTGTGCCGCGACCGGAGTTGGTGTCTGCCAGGGCGTTACATCCACTCCCAGGGCTTGTTCCATGACCCGCTTGGCGATCGGCGCCGAAACCACGCCGCCTTCCCCTCCGTTTTCAACCATGACAATGATGGCGACTTTGGGGTCTTCCGCGGGGGCAAAGGCGGTAAACCAAGCGTGGGTATCGCCGTGGGGATTTTCAGAGGTACCCGTTTTCCCCGCCACTCGAACACCGTTAATCCGCGCTTTTTTTCCGGTTCCAGCGGCGGAACTAATCACCTTTTCCATCGTCGCTTTGATGAAGTCCAAATATTTCTGATCAATTTTTCCTTCTTTTAGGATTTCCGGCTCTTTTTCAAAAACCATTCGGCCCGTATTTTGATCGACAATTTTATAAAGCAGATGAGGTTTGTATATTTTCCCATCCATTGCCAATCCGGAAGTCACATCCAACATTTGAAGCGGGGTCGTCAAAAGATAACCCTGACCGAAAGACATTTGAATGGTATTGCCCGGAAACCAGGGTTGATGTTGAGTCGCTTCTTTCCACGCCGGACTGGGAACCAGGCCTACAGCTTCTGAATCCAGATCCACCTTAGTTTTACTGCCCAGACCCATTTCTTTGGCCATGTCGGAGATCTTGTCCACCTTGACCAGCAGACTCAATTGATAAAAGAAAATATCGCAGGACTCAATAATCGCCCGTTCCAAATTAACCCAGCCATGGCCCGAAGTGCGCCAGCATCGATAGGGCCAGGTTTTATACCAAAAGATACCTTTGCACAAAAATACCTTTTTGAAATCAATCACGCCTTCTTCCAAAGCCGCTAAGCCCGTGATGAGTTTAAAGATGGAGCCGGGGGGATACTGGCCTTGAATCGCCCTGTTTTCCAGGGGATGATTTTTGTCTTTCAGCAGTTTGTTCCAGTCCTTGTAGGAAATACCGCTCACAAACTCGTTGGGGTCGAAGTTCGGATGGCTTACCAGCGCCAATATTTCCCCGGTCTTGGGATTGGTAATCACAATGGAACCGATTTGGTCACCCATCAATTGTTCAGCCAGTGCCTGGACTTTCCAATCAATGCTCAGCTGTAACGTCTGGCCCTGGATTGGTTTTTTATAAGCCAGGGTTCGCCTTTGAACTCCGCTGGCGTCCACCTCAATCTGAACACCGCCGTCCTCACCCCGCAAAACCCGGTCGTAAGTCCGCTCGATCCCCTTTTTACCGACCACCGCGCCGACGTAATAGCCGCTTTCCCGCAAACGGGTCAAATCCTCTTCGCTGATTTCTCCGATATAACCCAAAATATGCGAGGCCAATTCGCCATGGGGATAGTATCGTTCAGGCTCCATTTGAATATAGACGCCCGGTAACCGAACCCGGTTTTCCTCGATTTGAGCAATCAAGTTTTCGTCCAGATGGGTTTGCAGACGGATAGGCTCGAACTTCCGCCTTTTTCTACGGCTTTCAACGGTCATTTCCAGTGAGGACAAAGGCTCATCTAAAATTTGGCTGAGGCGGACCATGGTGGGTCCGTAGGCCTTAAGATCGGCGGGGATAACAAAAAGGGAGTAGGACGGTACGTTGGTCGCTAAAATTTCGCCGTTTCGATCCGTAATAATCCCGCGGGGAGCGCGGGCCGTAATCAGCCGCAAGCTGTTCGCGTCGGATAAGCCGCGGTAATAGGGATAATTTAAAATCTGAAGATAAAACAATTTCAAAAAAACGCCAAAGAAAAGCAAAGTGACAATGCTGAATAACACATTCAACTTTTTTTCGGTTGAAACAGCGAATTTAATCCCGCGGGGGAATCTTAAAGCCACACATCTTCTCCAGACCGAGAAAAAAGCTCAAAATTTAGTTACGCCACAACCTCAAGCGGTCGCCGGATCAAACCGGCGCTTGCGGAAACGAACAATAAAAACACAAACCACCAGACCCGCCAAGGTGGTGAGCGAAACACTTCGGGCGCATATCCAAAAAGCGTCTTCCGCCCGGGGCGCTTCCCCATCCCAGCGCATCAGCAAATAAGAAAAAAACTCATGGAAAATCGATAATCCCGCTATCAAAAAGGTTTGTGTCAAAACTCTCTCTCGGTAAATATGCATTTTCAAAAAAGAAGCCCCTAATCCGACAAAGGTTTTCGAGATCGTGTTGACCCCGATTCCTCCCGACGACAATAAATCTTGAAGCGTCCCGGCCGCAAAACCCCAACTGGCGGCTTGCGGCAGATCAGACCTGATCCCGATCAAAACCACAAAAATCAACGGAAAATCGATTCCCCAATCCGCGACCAGCGGCAATTGTTGGACAAAAAAAATGAGGAACAACCATAAAATTTCTTTGTGTATTCGCACGCTGTCTACTCTCTATTCAAAAACATTAATGGGCGGAAGTATAAAAACATAATCCAAACTCCCGAAATCAACCACCGGGGCCACTTCGATATCCACACTCAGGCCGTTTTCAGACTGAGTCTTTTTAATAATCGTCCCTATGGCGTAGCCTTTGGGATAAACGCCGCCCAGTCCGGAAGAAACAATCAAATCGTTGGTTTGAACATCTTCGCCCGCGTTGACATAACCATATTGAAATGCGTTGCGTCCCGTTCCCTGAACCACACCGGTCACTCGGGATCGCTGATCGATACCTGCGATGCTTGATTCTTTATCCGTCAACAGCAGGACCCGGGAATGATGGGGATCAACTTCCAGAACACGCCCCACAATCCCCTCCTCGGAAATAACCGCGGAATCGGCTTCCACTCCGTCTTCCGAGCCCAAATCAATGACAAAACTTTTATTCCAGGTACTGGGGTCATGCGCGATAATCCTGGCGATTTTCGCCTGATGGGGCAGTTTGGCTTTTATCTGAAGAATTTCTTTTAAACGGCTTAATTCCGATTCGATGGATTTTTGATTGGAGAGTTCGATATGCAGCGATTGATTCTCGACTTGCAGACGGTTAACTTCTTTTCGCAGGTTACCCAACTCGCGGACGGCGTTTAGGGTGTTCTCGGGGAAAGCAATAATCCAATTCACCGACTCTTGAACCGGCACCCAGAGACCCAGGGTCTCCGTCTTATAAGTAGTCGCCTGAAAAAATCGCACCGAGCCCCTGTGAAGCAGCAGCCAGAGGCAGCATATAAGGATGAAAATTAAAAAGAAGCTGGAAATGTTTTTGAGAAAAAATTTAAACATGAAACTTAAGCCTTTGAAGACTTTGCGGGCGATTCGTGCTCAAAATAAATTAAACGTATTCTTTCTCAAGAACCGAAATCCGCTTTAAGAAGTCCATGGATCGATCTAACAACTGGCCAACTCCCATGGCGACCGCCGTGCTGGGATCGTCCGCCAAATTAACCGGAACGCCCGTTTCGTCTCTGAGCCGTTCATCTAAGTTTTTTAACAAAGATGATCCTCCGGCCAAAATAATGCCCCGGTCCACAATATCAGCCGCCAGCTCGGGAGGAGTGCGTTCTAAGGTCATTTTAATGGCTTCGATAATAAGGAGAAGCGGCTCTTCCAACGCACCCCGGATTTCTTCCGAGGTTAATTCAATCGTTTTAGGCAAGCCCGTTACCAGGTCCCGGCCTTTAGTCTGCATGCGAAGTTCTTGCTCCAGAGGAAAGGCGGAGCCGATTTGAATTTTAATGTCTTCGGCGGTTCTTTCGCCGATCAGGATGTTGTAAGTGCGTTTGACATAGCTGATGATGGCTTCATCCAATTCATCGCCGGCAGTCCGGATGGATTTACCATAAACAATGTCGCCCAGCGAGATAACCGCCACTTCGGTGGTTCCGCCGCCGATATCAACGATCATGTTTCCCTGGGGCTCCGCGATGGGCATTCCGGCGCCGATGGCCGCCGCCATGGGCTCTTCCACCAGAAACACTTCACGCGCGCCCGCCTGCTCCGCCGAATCCCGGACAGCCCTTTTCTCGACTTCCGTACATCCCGATGGAATGGCCACAACGATGCGGGGCCTGATTAACGAACGGCGGTTATGAACTTTAGAAATAAAGTAGCGCAGCATTCTTTCGGTAACTTCAAAATCCGCGATGACTCCGTCTTTCATGGGCCGGATTGAAACAATGGAACCGGGCGTACGGCCCAGCATCAGCTTGGCGTCGTTACCCACGGCCAATATTTGATTGGTGCTTTTGTGAACCACAACCAGGGAGGGTTCCTGCAATACGATCCCACGCCCCTTCACGTAAACCAAAGTTGTGGCGGTCCCCAAATCGATAGCCACGTCGTTTGAAAAAAGCCCTAAAATAAAATTTAACAAACTCAATCTCCTTCTCAATGAAAAGCTGAAACCGGCTCGGACCGCTCAAAAAAAAGAACCCCGGTCAACTGACCGAGGAGCCATAAAACCATTGAAATCTCAAGAAATCAGGGGCTGTAGTTTAACATAGCGGTTTATATAGTCCAATATTTTAAACAAACCGTCTGTTATTGGAGAGGAAAAAAAGCGGGAAAAAGCAGCGATTCTAAAAGAATCGAATCCGTCTTACTTAATTCCGCGTTGAGCTTTGGTTTTCAAAACCCGCTCAAACAATTTCAGATATTCTTTCTTCAATTCCGCCACGGATATATTTCGGTAATCCGCCTCGTCATATTCCTCGCCTAAGAAGTCTTTGCTCTGGCGGATGAAGGTTAAAACCGTTCCCGCATCGGTGTCCGAAACCACATTGTCCGGCGGTTCGATCGTCACTCTTTGTCGGACGCCGTTTTTCTTGATCTTGCTGGCCAGCTCTTCCGTTGGATTGACCAGCCCCGTTATTTTCCCGGTCGTCGGGTCGATGTAAAAAATAATCTCAACTTCTTTTCCATATAGTTCGGAGTTCTCCGTCACCACCGAATTGTCGCGAGAGGTCGAGGGGATAAGCGGTTGTCCGCATTCTTTACAGAATTTATTGTGGGCCGCGTTGTTCGCGTGGCAGTTGCCGCATTTCATTTGAAGAGCTCTCCATATAATAAGGGTGCCTAACTATACCATAGGGACTTTGTGTTTCAAGGCCCTTTACAGGGATTTTGACGCATTACAGCCCCCGGCGAGCCTTAATTTCCATCATCAAAACGATTTCCAAACCTCTAAACTTCCAATTCCATTTATTTAATTGTCAAAAAATTTTTATATTTTAAATAAAAATTCGATACCTATAATTTTCAGCATGGGAATAAAAAAAGTTATCAGATTAAATGTTCGTGCGCAATCCGCAACAGAATATCTCCTAACTTTAGCTGCAGTTTTATTGGCATTTTCGGGGGCTGTCGTTTTGTTTTCGAATCAGATGAACAACTATCTTTCAATGCTGTTTAAAGTTTTGGCATTGCCGTTTTAAATTCATTAAAGGAGTCGTCTATGAAGTTTAAAAAAAACCAATCCGGCCAAGGAATGACAGAATATATTTTGATCGTGGCCTTAATTGCGGTAGCGGTTATTGTTGCTGTTAAATTATTCGGAACTTCAACCGCAGCCAGTTTTACAAGCACAGCCGGAACGCTCACCACTCAAGTTGGAAAAGCAAATGCCGCTGGCAATGTCGGACCTTGATTAATATTAAAATGAAAAAAAAACCAGAATACGGGGACAATCGTTAGTTGAATTCATCTTAATTGCCCCCGTTTTATTTCTATTTTTTTTTGGCGTAATTCAATTTTTTTACATAGCCTATATCTCATTTTCCGTTCAACGAGCTACTTATTCCATCGCTCAGCAAGCTGCGGCTTCCACCAGCCCTTCTTCTTTTAGCCCACAATTTCAAATCATCGAAGCCTTATTACCCATAGAACAATTAAACCCATCTACTATAGCCTACGCTTTAGCGACTGATTGCACCATTAATACCAACGGCACAACTGTCGACGTCAAAGTCTCTTATCCGATGCCAATTTGGATTCCGCTGATAAAAAATTTAATCGGCCAAAATTTTAACAATCCGTCAACACCTTCTAATCTTATCCCGTCATCGCTGATTACTGTTCTACAAACTGTCGGATTACCTCTTCCAAACTTGAACATTAATCAAAACCTGACTCAAGTTCTCTGGGTAACGTTTGAAGCACATGCGGTAGATGAAAATTCCATTGGAGCAAAAACAAGTTAATTATGATTCGGATAAAACATTGGACTAAAAACCCTTCTGGACAAGTGTTATTGGCCACACTTCTTTTTTGCTTTATCTTTGTGACTCTTTTTGTGGGTCTTTATAAATCTGGAATGCTTTACAACGCTAAAGAGCAGGCTATTAGAGCCAGTAATTTAACAGCCTTGTCAGCTGGTGCCGTGTACGCCAACGGACTTCAACTCGTAAGATTAACAAATGTCGCGTTGCTTCTAGCTGCCGCCATAGACATATTAGCCATCGCAGCGGTTTTGGAGATAACCGGCGGTTTTTCTTTAATACTTCCTTCGCAATTTAAAGATCTAAATACCAGAAAACTAGTTCAAGACGTTCAATCCGTGCTGTTTGGTATTAATCGACCCATAGGTATTTACCCACTCCTAATCTCTGACGAAACGATATCGGTTGCCAGTCAAAACGGTTTGAAAAACACATTTCCTTCACTCAATCCACTTGCGTGGTCTTTGCCAATTCCACCTTCACCCATACTGATATTTAACGTCACAACTTTAGGACCCGATCTTGCTCAAGCCATTATTCCCAATATGGCCCTCAAATTCAGAACCGCAAATTTCTTTTTGAACACGCTCCCTAAACCAAATAAAATTTATAGTTATAAAAGTGGAAAAACTGGAAAGATACATACTTTCAATTCGGATCAAGTAGAGCTCGCCCCAAATTCTCAGAACGAAGGTCAAATGCGGGTCAAAAAGGGTAGTGGTTTAGAAGGCGAAGGTTATTTTGTTACCGAGCAGATAAGCGCAGGACTGTCAAAATTAAATGCGATTATCAATATCGCAAATCTTTTAGCTGGCCTTCAATTAGATGTAACAGATAGAGATATTCCTGCTGTCCATAACATTTTTGTTTATGGTTCTTATCTAACATCCATCAAAGACACGCAAAACAATAACACCGAAATCCAAACTCTCAGTCAAGTTAATGTTTCTGGCACAGGATTGGCTGCATGGAATGTCAATGACGCGCCCTATCAAGCAACACTTGCGCCAACTGATCCTGTGGAACTGGTCAAACAACTCAGCATTCAAGCCCTATTAAGCCAAGCCCTTAATTCGATAAAACTCCCTTCAATTTCTAACATTTTCGGAACAGTCCTCTATGATCAATAAAAAGAGCTCAAAATCAACCGGCCAAGCGCTTGTAGAAATGCTTTTAGTTATACCATTGCTATTTTTATTAACTGCGGGCGCAATACAATTCACCATATTATTCCAAGCGCGTAGCGCTTTTGATAAAGCATGTGGCGAAGCTGCGCGGCAATATGCAGCCAATCAACTTAAAGATTCATCCGCAATCACGGACGCCGTATGGAACGATATGGGTTTCTACCAATCTTATTTCAATAAGCAAAGCCTCAATATTTCCACACAAGCACCGCAGACAACAATTGGGGATACTTTTTTCAATGCGATCGATGCACTGGGCCCACTGGCGACCAAAATTAAAGCCTACTTGATTAACTACACTGGTCAAACTTGGATTGTGACAATATATTGCACGCCACCGTCATTGGTCGCGGTCATATTCCCTAACGGAATTCCATTTCAAAGCCAATTAACCTTATTGAAATATCCAAACTTGGGGTATTGATGAAACAAAAATGGTTTTGGTCAACATTAGTCTTCTGGACTTTATTAGCAAGTTCGGTTGTTTCTTTGGCTCTCATTTCTTCACCGCTTCGTTTTCAACCTCAAACCATCAGCCGATACGAAACAAAAGTAAATGGACAACCTCAAAAAACAGAACTTTGGGTTAACCAGGGGCGTTTAACCGATTTAATGCCAATTATTATCAAAGAATTTACAAATGATCATTGGAAGCCATTGGGCGACGGTTTAGACCTTACCTCATCGCTCTTAGGATCAATCAGCAATTCTTTCGACCTGTCAGATCAGGTTCAAATAAAATTATTTGAAAAACAGGGCCTTTATAAAGCCTTAGGTCTCTGGCAATCAAAAGACATGGATGTGACCTATGGGATGACCAGTGAAATACCCAATGCTATATTTAATCTATCCCAAGCTAAATCCAACTGGGGATTTCCCTTCGCCCCCCCGCCTGCCGCCACTCAGTTATTTTGTGAAAATCTCGAAAACCTCAAAATTGGCTTTATTTACTTACCTATCGGGGGTGAACCTGTTCAGCAGTTTGATCAAATTTGCTCTAGTCAAGGTTTTTCAGAGATTCTTTGGCAAAAAGAAAGCAATAAAAATATCTACATTCTTTCCGATAGAAAAATAAAAATCCTCGCCATATTAAATTTCGAGCCGCATCGCAATGTCATTTCTCTCGTCGAGATAAAAAGTTGAAATTTAATCTGTGGAGTTTTTCATGAACCAACGTTCTTCAATTATCGCTCTAATCGTCGGACTCTTAGCCGGATGTATTTGTTTCTTTTTATTATTTCAAAAAACTTCTGAAATCGACAAAAAAACAACGCCGGTGGAGGTGTTGGTTGCGTCTCGCTATATTTCACCTGGAAGCATTTTGACACCAGATATGGTTCTCAAAAAAAACATACCCGAATCTTACGTCAGTCCAAGCGCAGTACAAAACATTAACGAAGTTTCAAATCTTTTAACCCTTGTTCCAATTTCAACCGGAGAACAAATACTGTCGAATAAATTTGGATCAAGTGGTAATTCCCTGGCTTTCAACTTAAACAATGGTTTGCGCGCTTATACACTAGAAGTCAACGAAACCAGCGGCGTTGGTAACTTGCTTCACCCAGGTAATCATGTCGATGTTATTTCCAAAATCACTTCGAATAAACTTGAAATCACTACTTTTGTATTTCAGGATATTGAGGTCCTTGCGACGGGACAAAAACTATCTCAAAGTGAACAAAAAAATTCAGACGCGCCAGAAGCATACAACACCGTCACGCTAGCACTGACGCCTGATCAAGCTGAAACACTCATGTATTTAGAAGGTCAGCCTATTCGATTATTACTAAGAGCGCCCAATGATGATGAAATCGTTTCAATTTCCGCCAAGAATGATTCTGAAGTTATTTCAAAAATAGGTCATTTCATACCAACTAGCAAAATCAAAAAGTAATACTTTTACGAGGGACTTATGAAAAAAACGATTTTCGCTTTACTATTAATTATAATTTCAAAAATTAGTTATGCTGACGAAACGATCAACTTAATCGTCGGTGATTCAAAACCCGTTCAAGTTCAAAGCGCCGAACAAACAAGTATAGATGATCTAACAATTGCAAATTTCAAAACGATAAATGAAGATGAAATTCTAATTTCAGGAAAATCCGCTGGGACTACAAAAATTGAGTACACTGCGGCTTCCGGAGAGAGGGAAACTGATTCCATTGTCGTTTCTTCACGTTTATCCAAAAAGCCGATGATTGAAGTTGCTGTAGAAATTATGGAGATCGATTCACAAAGCGCTCTTCAGGCTGGTCTCAGTTGGGGTTCAATTACAGCCTCAAATAGCTCATCATCTACAACTTCAAACAACATCACAATATCCGAAAGCACTCCACCATCACTTTTATCCCTTGGCTCTTTTACTCGAGATTCTTTAACAGCAAATGTCCAATTGTTAATCAATAGGGGAAAAGCAAAGATTTTATCAAAACCAAAACTATTAACTATCAGTGGTGAAGAAGCCAGTTTTTTAGCCGGTGGAGAAATTCCATATGCTACAACAAATAAAGAGGGGTCAGCCAATATCGAATGGAAACCTTATGGCGTTAAATTAAAAATCAAACCAACCGTTGATAGTTCTGAAAACATTGACGCCAATTTGAGAGCGGAAGTAAGTGAGATTGATAACTCGAATGGAATTATCAGCAGTGGAATCGTAATCCCCGCTCTTAAAACCAGATGGGCTGAAACATCCGTTTATATGAAAAGTGGAAATACCTTGGTTATCGCTGGCCTTATTGACAGCGAAACTCAAAAAACCACTTCGGGGGTTCCCTTGATTAGCGACATTCCTGTCATTGGTGAACTATTCCGCTTTACAAATGATCAAAAAACACAAACTGAGTTGGTCATTTTCGTTACACCAACTCTAATTGGAGAAAACAGCAATTAGTCTTTTGCGCTTGGCGCAGTAGCAGCTCCCACGACCACATCACCCGGTTTAATCCCGTGTTTCGTATACCACCCTGTGTTCATTTCCAAAGCGTATTTCGCGGGGCCAGCCGACATAAACGTATTTTCGGTCTGTGGGGGCATTTCAAGTGTGTTTTCGACCACACCTTTGTCATCCATAAAAGCAATACTTAAAGGAATTATTGTATTTTTCATCCAAAAGGCCCTTGTTTCGGAATCAGAAAAAACAAATAACATTCCGTTATCAGGCCCCATTTCGTTTCGAAACATAAGCCCTGACATGCGAGTCGATTCGGTGTTAGCCACTTCTACGAGTATCTTGTTTCCATCAATCGCAAGTTGAACTACAGGAAGATCGGATTTCAGTCCCGGCTTACAGGAGGAATTCAACAAAGCCAGCATCAAAAAGAAAATTAAACTTTTTATGTTTTGAGTAGTGGTTCGCAAAATGGTTTCCTTAAATCGGCCTAAACCTTGTAAATTGAGCGGCTACGAGAAGATGATTTTAAATGATTTTCTCTCAATAAAATCAATATAATAAGCCCATGAACAAATTTTTCCTCCCGCTTTTATTGCTCACCTTGCTGCCCGTTCAAATATGGGCGGCTGACACACCCGTGGCTTCTGTAACAGACCAACAATTAATTATCTCGTACAACTATGCTTTTTCTTTATATCAAGCTCAAAAGTTTGATCAAGCGGAAGATGTTTTTAGAAAACTCGCTTCCGCCGCTATGCAGCCCACCATTAACGCGAACTCTCTTTTTTATTACGCTCAATGCGCTTTCAGAACCGGAAATTATGACGGTTGTGTTAAAGGTTTAGACCTCTTGGTCAAAAGATGGCCTCAATCAATCGTCATCACCAAGGGTTATGTTTCCCAATTCGCCACATTTCTCATTGACCAGGTAGCCGCGATTCAGACCAATTGGGATTACTACCGTTATAAGGATGGCACAGACGAAAAAGGGGATATTCAATGGAAAGAAACTGTACCCCCGGGCTATAAAATAAAAAGAATTAATTTTAAGTTGGGCTTCGGTCTATACAAAATATTACAAGAAGTTCAGCCCAACTCCCCTTCCACAGTCCTCGAAAAGCAAAAATTGGTTCAAATGCTCAATTTACCCATTAAGATTCTCTGGTCTGACGAAAAAGCGCCTCCCAGCCAATATGGCCATCCCGCCGACTTCTTCTCTATTATTACCCCTGTGGAAAAAAGTCAATTTTCCAAAATTATCTGTGACAGAATTTTTTATAACTGGAAAACCGACAGGCTATGCGAATTCTTTGACACTTATGATGATGTTGAAAATTTGAAACCCAGATATGTCGCAAAAACCAAAGAATTTGTACCGTCCGAAACTGAAATCCAACCAGTTTATGGTCAAGCCGCAACATCTAACGGACTTAAGCCGCCCATGCTTGCGCAGGTGAGTAATGCACTCAATATTTATACAGATCCCACCGCGGTTCTAACCCTCACAAATCTTTTTCGAGTTTCCGGATATAACCCCTATACCGATACATTCTCGAATCTTATAGAAACCCAACCAGCATTGCCTGGTACGTAATTGACATGAAAATCTCACATCAATCGCTAATAGCAAAGTTTTTGTTCGTTTTATGGTTATTCATGAGCGCTCAAATCGCTTTTGCTGACGAAACCGCTACTCCCACAGTTTCCTCAAATTCTTCTAACGCAATCATTGTCCACAAACCCGCAACCGATCCTTCGTGGGGAAAAGTAATCCAATATCAGCAAGAACAAGCCGTATCAAATATTGATAGGACCCGCGAGACACTTCACAAATTTTTATTTCAAGATTCCAACGGTATTATCAGGGTGGCTGTTTTTCATGAAAACACATCCGGAAACGGCTATTGGGAAGTATGGGTATGGGATCAGCCTTAAATAACCAAATTATTTCTATACTTGGAGTACAGGGCGGCGTGGGTTGCTCTTCACTAACCACTTTATTTTCTCGTTCTCTTTCTTCCAAAAACAATTATAAGATCGGCGTTTTAGACGGAACACCGTTTAATCACTCCATGTTATTTTCCTATTTGCCCACGTTCAGCCCATCACATTCGCTTATTCAACTCGGACCTTATCAAGATCATTTAAACTCGAAGCTGATTGAAAAATATTTTATTTCCGTCGACAACATTACCTATATTCCAACAATTCAAAACGACGAACAAAATTCATCGGTGCCAGAAACCTTAAACTTAATATCAAAAATTTCTTCTTTTTTTGATTTTACGCTGATCGACTTGTCATCTTTTCCATTCAATCAGCATTCAAAGCTTTTAGAAATCAGTGACCAAAAAATAGTATTAACTTCCTTGGAAAACTCTTCTTTGGTCTCTCTAAAAAAAACAAAAAATCGTTTAAACGACTATCACCTCGATGCTAAAACTTTCAGTTTAATTTTAAACCAGACTCATCCAAATCAAACTCTTCCCAAAGATGCTCAAACACTTTCTGATAATTTCCCCTATGTCGGAACGGTTCCATTTTTGGGAGAAAACTTATCGATAGACCTATTAGAAAAAAAACAATTACAACCATCTGTCGAGAAATCAATAGTCGCACTCACAGAATTTATGATCCCCAAAAAATCAGATCAGAAAACAAAAACTATCACGGATGACAACCCAAACACAAACCTCATAGAAGAACCTGAAAAAATATCAACTCATCAAATACATGAGTTGCATCAAAAACTTTTGGACAACTTACGGAAATCTGGTCATTTAAAGGATTCTCAAAAAGGGGATGCGTTTCAAAGAGAAACATTAGAACCGTTCGCCAAAGAGGTGTTAAATAATCTCATTCAAGAAATGAAAATATCAAGTCGAGAAGTGCGTCAACAGCTGGTTTCAGAAACAATTAATTTAGCCTTTAGTCTGGGTCCGTTAGAACAATTACTCCAAGACAATCAAATAACTGAAATCATGGCAAATGGTCCACATCAAATATACGTCGAAACAAAAGGAACTCTTCAAAAAAGTGATGTCCAATTTTTAGATGATCTGCAATTAAGAACATCCATCGAAAGGATTCTATCCCCCATTGGCCGTAGACTGGATGAAAGCCAGCCTTATGTGGATGGACGTTTGTTGGACGGTTCCCGAGTCAACGCGGTTATTCCGCCGGTCAGCTTAAATGGCCCTCTATTAACCATCCGAAAATTTTCAAAAAAGAAATTAACCGTAATTGACCTAATTAATTTCGGGTCGATGACGCAAGAAGCGGCAGACTTTTTGGGAGCCTGTGTTAAAGCGCGAAAAAACATTGTTGTTTCCGGGGGTACCGGTTCCGGCAAAACGACTCTTTTGAACATTCTTTCAAATTTCATACCTTCAACAGAACGAATCATTACCATAGAAGATTCGGCCGAACTCCAACTGGCCCAGGATCACGTTGTTCGTTTGGAAAGCAGGCCGGCGAATTTAGAAGGTAAGGGACACATTTCAATCCGTGATCTTGTTATCAATTCCTTGAGAATGCGTCCTGATCGGATTGTTGTGGGTGAGTGCCGGGGCGGCGAGGCTTTGGATATGCTACAAGCGATGAACACCGGTCACGACGGCTCGATGACAACCGCCCACGCGAACACATCCAGAGACGTAATTTCCCGGCTGGAAACCATGTGTCTTTTTGCCGGAGTAGATTTACCCCTGAAAGCCATCCGGGAACAAATTTCCAGGGCCGTCGAACTGGTGGTTCAACAAACCCGATTGCCCAGCGGCAAAAGATCCATTACCCAAATATCTGAAATACAAGGCATGGAAGGCGATGTGATTATCATTCAAGATATTTTCGTTTACGATAAAGATAAAGGCCTAATCCGACAGCCTTTTATCCCCTCTTTTATAAAAAGCCTAAACGCGGTCGGCTATGAGTGGCCCGGGACAAAATAAACTTACTTCTTATCCAACGCAATTTTCGCGTTCGGCTTCTTGTCATCCTTGGAAGGCGGCGCGGGATCATAGGTAAAGTCACCCACCGGAGTTATCTGCGCGATTTCGGTTTTGTACTTTTCATAATCCGGGCGGGTTTGGCGCACATCGGCGTCCAGCGGGCCTTCGGGGGGGATAAAGTCTCCCAGTTCGGCGCGGCAAACCCATTCTTTTTCCGCCGCATCATCCACCCAATGGGTATGGGGCAAATAATAAAACTCCTGAACTTCCTGATAGCTCCACATGGCCTGTTTGTACATGTGCTTGGCGAAAAAATCCTCTCCCCTCATATAAGAGGCGCGGGCCCGGCGGATGACTTCCAGATTGGCCAGACCATAAGCAGCTAAAAGGGTCAGGATGATAATGGCGGCGGTTTGAAAACCGGACCTGGTTTTTTGACCCATTGATTTTTCGTTATTTTCCATGAATTCCTCTTTATTAAAACTCATCCAAAAAGCGGATGTCATTCTGATAAAACAACCGGATGTCATCAATCCCATACTTAAACAAAGCGATTCGTTCCACCCCCATGCCAAAAGCGAAACCCGTCCACTTCTCGTCATCAATATTACAATTCTTTAAAACCACCGGATCAATCATGCCACAGCCCATCATTTCCACCCAGCCGGATTGCTTACAGATGCGGCATCCCTGGCCCTTGCAAAAAACACAGGAAATATCCATTTCGGCACTGGGCTCCGTAAAGGGAAAAAAGCTGGGTCTGAACCGTGTTTTCACTTCTGCACCAAAGAACTTCTTGATAAAGACGTCCAAAACACCTTTCAAGTGGCTGAATTGGATACCTTCATCCACTAAAAAACCTTCCACTTGATGAAAAATATGATGGTGAGTCGCGTCGATAGCCTCATTGCGGTAAACCCGACCCGGGGCGATAAACTTGAAAGGCGGTTTGCGTTTTTCCATTTCCCGCACTTGGATAGGCGAGGTGTGGGTTCTTAAAACATGGTTTTTAACGTAAAAAGTGTCCTGCGCGTCCCGGGCCGGATGGTCGGAAGGAAAATTAAGCGCGAGAAAATTATAATAATCCGTTTCCAGATCGGGCCCTTCGGCCACGTCAAAACCCAGATTTTTAAAGATATCCGCGATTTCTTTTTGAACAATTATCAGGGGATGCATTTTACCGATGACGGATTTTCGGCCCGGCAGGGTGGGGTCCCAGCCCGGAATGGCGGATTGACTGGCTTTGGAGTCTAATTCTTCTTTTTTCTGGTCCAAAAGCTCTGCAATTTTATTCTTAATTTCGTTGGAAACTTTGCCCACTTGAGGCCTTAAATCGGCGGAAAGTTGATTGAGACCTTTTAAAATCTCAGTTAATTCCCCGCTTTTACCCAGTATTTTGACACGGATTTGATCAAGACCCTGTCCATCAACCGCTTCTTTTATGGATACTTCAGCGTTTTTAAGGATGTCGTTCAGCCGGTCGATCACGGATTGTTGCTCCAGGTAAAGTTACTATATAGAAGCCTATTATTTATTTTTTAACTCAAAACTTCACGCTAAAAGTTACGCCGATGGCCTGTTTTTAAGACTGGCCTGAAATAAAGCAATACTGGTCGCGACCGAAACATTTAGCGATTCCACCTTACCTGCCATGGGGATCAATATTCGGCTGGCGCAAGCGTCAACCAGTTCGGTCGGCAATCCCCCGCTTTCGGCGCCCACCCAAATGAGCTCCCGGCTAGAAAAACTCACATCCACCAGGGTTTTCGAACCCAATTGGGTTAAAGCGGAGGTGTTAATTTCGTTCTTCTTGGCCCAATCCATATACTCAACCCAGGTTTGTCCCTTTATATAAGGAAGTCGAAATAGCGAACCCATCGCGGCGCGGACCACTTTAGGGTTAAAGGGATCACAGCAGCCTTCGGTTAAAAAGATATGTTTCACGCCGAAAGCCTCGGCGGAACGAAACAAGGTTCCCATATTGCCCGCGTCTTGAACCTGGTGAACCGCCAAAAAAAGACCCTCGGATTGGGACGGCCAGGAAGCCTCTGTTTTTTTCACCACCGCGATCATTCCCTGCGGTGAAACCGTATCGGAAAGATAAGAAATAATCTGAGGTGTAACTTCAAACACACGGACTTTATTCCGTTTGGCTAATTCCTGTATTTCAAGGCCGTCGGGGTGGCTCAAGCCTTCTTTGGTTCCAAAGATAAACCGGAGTTTTAACTGGCTTTTAAAGGCTTCCTGAACCAAGTGAAAACCCTCGCAAAGAAAGTCCTCGGCGATTTTTAATTTTTTGGGCACTTTGAGAGAATAGGCGTGCTTCACCATGGAATTCTGCACGCTTTGAACCAGCGAAGGTTTGGAAGAGGAGTCAAACGTCATAATTCGCCCCTAAATAAAAACGCTCTTTATCTATTCCAGACAAAGAGCGTTGTTGAACTTCAAAATTTCAGCTTAAGCTTTTTTCACAGCCTCAACCACTTGCGTGAAAGCCTTCGGATCATTAACCGCTAAATCCGACAGCATTTTCCGGTCCAGCTCAATGGAAGCCACTTTCAAGCCTTTAATAAACTGGCTGTAGGACATTCCATGCTCGCGAACCGCCGCGTTAATGCGGGTGATCCAAAGTCTGCGGAAATCGCGCTTGCGGGCTTTGCGGTCGCGGAAAGCGTAATTGCCCGAACGTTTGGAAGCTTCACGAACCGTTCTATACTGGCGGCTCTTGGCACCAAAATAGCCCTTCGTAAGTTTAAAAAATTTCTTCTTGCGCTTCCGTTTTGCCATCGCGCGTTTGATTCGAGCCATTGTTCTTCTCCCTTATTTAATGTCTGCTAGAATTTAGATATTAAGCATTCGTTTCATTGTTTTGGTGGTAGCCTTGCCCAAAACCGGCTGATGCTTGAGCTGTCGCTTTTTCTTCGAGGATTTATGGGCCATCAAATGTCCCCGTCCCTGGACCTTCTTGGCTTTCAATTTGCCTGATCCGGTGACCTTGATCCTCTTGGCGATGCTTTTATTCGTTTTGTTGAATGCTTTAGACATTTTCTTGTTCCTTTTCAGGTGTCGTTTCCTTCGCCGCGGCTTTTTGCTGCGACAGAGGTTTCGGATTAAAAACCGCCACAATCTGCATACCTTCATCTTTGGGCGGCGCTTCCAGATCAGCCACTTCACTCATATCTTCCACGATGCGTTCCATCAACGCGTGCCCCAAACCTTTATGGCTCATTTCACGGCCGCGGAACTGCAGCGTAACCTTCACTTTGTCCCCGTGATCAAAAAAGCTCCAGGCCATGCGGAGCTTGGTTTGATAATCGTTTTCGTCGATTTTGGGGCGGATCTTAAGTTCTTTGACCTTGATGATTCTTTGTTTCTTTTGCGCTTCTTTTTCTTTTTTACGCAAAGCGTATTTATATTTACCGTAATTTAAGATTCGACAAACCGGCGGCACTCCCTCGGGAGCCACTTCAACCAAATCCAGCTCTCGTTCCCGAGCCATGGCCAAAGCCTTAACCGTATCCAAAATACCCAGTTGTTCGCCCGCTTCACCTACGAGGCGGATTTGTTTTGCGCGAATTTGGTGATTAATCCTCAACTCTTTGGTCGCTGAAATGTTCTTCTACCTCCAATTAGTCTATAAACAAAAAAAGACGAACCTCACAAAAGAAGTCCGTCCAAATGAAATATCCTTAAAACACAAAGGAATACTATCCATTAATAACCCCTTCGCACCAAATGGGCTGAGGGTGAGGGACGGAGGCCCCTGCTTGAGTCAAGAATAGTATATTTTATGGCTTTTTTTGTCAAACTTTTTCATCAACGAAATTACAAGGGCAAGCCAACATCTCCGAAATTATCCATTAAACGCTGTTCCACCATCTGAATCAGTGCGCTTTTGGCCTTTTCAACCGGGACCGTTTCCTGTTTTTCCGCTGCGTAGCGGCGCCAGGTAATGGTGTCGTCCTTCACTTCGTTTGCGCCGACGATCCATGTATTGGGGTTCTTGTGGGTGATGGAGTTGCGCACTTTCTTTGAGAAGGAATCGTTGGAAAGATCAACTTCCGCGCGGATCATCAGGCTCCGCAATTCGTCAGCGACCTTCTGGGCATAAGGCAAAAAATCTTCCGCGATAGGAACAAGCTTCACCTGGGTCGGCGACAGCCATGTGGGAAAAGCTCCGCCCCAACGCTCAATAAGGAAAGAGATAAACCGTTCGTGCGTGCCCAAAGGCGCGCGGTGAATAATAAAGGGCTTTTGCCTGGTGCCGTCGGCGGCAACATATTCCATCTCAAAGCGGGTCGGCGACAGAAAGTCTAATTGAACCGTGGCCGCGGTCTCTTCACGCCCCAGCACGTTTTCGGTTTGATAGTCGATCTTTGGGCCATAAAAGGCCCCTTCGCCCCGGGCCTCTTCGTATTCCACATCTAGTTCTTTTAACACTTCACGAAGAATGTTTTCAGTTTTAACCCAGAGTTCTTCATTATCGCCGAACTTATCTTTGTCTTTATCATGCAAAGAGAGACGAACCCAGATTTTATCCATTCTGAATTTTTCAAAATAAAACTTGTGCATCGCGACCACTTTTTTGATCTCATCTTTAATCTGGTCTTCGGTGCAATAGATGTGGGCGTCATTCATGGCCAGACCCCGAACCCTCAGCAAACCAGCCAATTGGCCGGACTTTTCATAACGATAGACCGTTCCATATTCAGCCAAACGAACGGGCAGCTCGCGGTAGCTGCGGGGACGGCTCATATAGATCATGTGGTGATGGGGGCAATTCATGGGTTTTAAATAAAATTCTTCGGCAGGCGCATCAGGGTCTTTTTCAATGCTTCTCATGGGCGGAAACATGGACTCTTTATAAAGAGGCAAATGTCCCGACAACTTGTAAAGCTCGCCGTTGGCGATATGCGGAGTCGCCACACGGACATAACCGTCTTTAAACTCGACTTCTTTGGCGAACTTTTCCAGCTCTTCCCGAATAACGGTTCCATTGGGCATCCAGAGCGGTAAGCCTTTGCCAACCCGTTCATCGATGATAAAGAGTTCTAGCTCATGCCCCAATTTTCGATGATCCCGCTTTAAGGCCAGTTCCCTGTTTTTGGTGAATTCTTTTAATTCGGCTTCGGATGGAAAAGCCAGACCATAAATACGCGTCAACATGGCGCGGGTGGAATCACCTCGCCAATAACTGCCAGCGATAGAGTCCAACTTGAATGACATAACTGGTATTTTGGACGTGTCATCGACGTGCGGGCCTTCACACATATCCACAAAGGGGCCGCTGGTATAGAAACTGAGCGATTCATTGCTTTCGAGCAGCTCTTTCGCGTATTCGACTTTTAAAACCTGTCCCATGCCATCCAGCTTTTGAAGGGCTTTTTCTTTAGGTAATTCTTCTCGTTTGAAAGATTGTTTTTCTTGAATAATCTTGCGCATGCGTTTTTCGATGTCAGGCAGGTCGGCCTCAGTCAAAGGCTCGTCCAAAAGCATATCGTAATAAAAACCCGTGCGGATCGGCGGTCCAAAACCCAGTTGGGCCTTCGGCCTGACTTGCAAGACAGCTTCCGCCAGGATGTGGGCCAGAGAATGGCGCATCTTGTAAAGAGATTCATCCATTTTGAATTTTGGTTCGTATTTGTCGGACATGCGTTTTCCTAAAAGGCAGGTTTTGAGCGGGAAAATGGTGGGCGTAACTGGACTCGAACCAGTGACCCCTTCCATGTCAAGGAAGTACTCTAACCAACTGAGCTATACGCCCCCGCGAAACATCAAGGCCTGAAAGGCCTTAACCTTATAAAGCTTCTTTTGTCCGGTTGCAACTATTATTCCGGGAAGGTTGTCTTCAACACTTCGCCCAACTCAACAAATTTCTCGATATAGTCCTGCTGGCTTAACCGGATGACCTCAAAAGCTTCTTCTCGATCATAGGTGTGGACAATCTCGGTTTTTCCCAAGTTAACCGAGGGAAGGTCTTTGTAAGTTAAGAAATAATGTCTTAAACGATCGATTAAATTGGGCGGGCAGTCCGTTATATTGTTCCAGTTGCCATAAACCAAATCACCCTTTAGAACGGCGATAATTTTATCGTCCGCCTCACCATTATCGATCATTCGCAAACCCCCGATGGGTTTCGCCTCCACTAAAATGTCGCTTTTAAAAATCGGCTTTTCGGACAAGATGCAAATATCCAGCGGATCAAGGTCACCTGGTATTTTGTCCAATTTCGCTTTTTTGGCGAAATACTCGGCAACCCGAGGACCGCAATAGGTACGCGGAATTAAACCGTACAGAGAAGGACATTGGCTTGAAAATACCTGAGGGCGGTCTAGTTTTAAAAAACCGGTGTTTTTATCAATCTCATACTTAACCGTATCCGTGGGGGTCAGCTCCACATAAGCGTTAACGAGTTCAGGCGCTTTTTTACCTGTCCCCACTCCATGCCAAGGATGGTGGCGGAACATGAAACGTGAGTATGTGGACATTATTTCGTCAGACACTCAATCCCCCTTTAAGAATTTGCGGATTTCGATTCTAACCGACTCGCCTAAACTTTCCACTTTAAAGATACCTTATTCTATTGAAAAAATACCCGGTTCTTTTGATCGGTTGGACTTTTTCTTTATGCTTTGATTTTATTGGATATAAAAAGATGGAGGCGGCAGGCGGATTTGAACCGCCGAATCGCGGTTTTGCAGACCGCTCCCTTAACCACTTGGGTATGCCGCCCCTTAACAACAAAGCGGCTAATCACAGTAAGGTCCGTTAAAGCCAAACCGTTATTCAGCGCGCTCTGCCGGCTTAAACCTCTCGGCGAGGAACAAGATGGAGCGGGAGACGGGGGTCGAACCCGCGACTTCAACCTTGGCAAGGTTGCACTCTACCACTGAGTTACTCCCGCATTTAAAAAACGACCAGACAGGACCTTTTAAAGAACGGTGCGAATTATACGGGTTGACGCCCTTCGGAGTCAATTCGCTAATTTATTCGAAGTTCTTTATTTTTTAAGGCCTAAATCCCTGACAACCTGCTCAATCACTTCAGCATTAATCGTTTCACTTTTCATCAAATAACCTTCCAGCATGGCGTTGTCGCAAGCCGTATTAATCAGTCTTGGAATGCCTTTTGTATATTCAAAAATGGTTTGAAAAGCATCATTTGTAAATAATTCCCGCTCACATCCCGCCACCGCCAAACGGTGCTTAATGTATTGCTCGGTTGTTTCTCTCGTAAGCGATTTAATAAAAAATTTGACCGCAACCCTCTGTTGCAAAGCCGGATCCAAAGTCAAATATTTATCCAGTTCGGGCAACCCCAATAAAACAATCGATATCAGTTTGCGTCCCGGCAGTTCCAGATTCAAAAGTCCGCGCAATTCCTCGAATATCTCTTTCTTTTGAAGCATGTTCGCTTCGTCAATTAAAACAACCGCTTTTCGCCCTTCTTCATTAATTTTCATCAAGCGTTCATAAAGTTGGGAAATAATTTGCGCACTGGACTCGCCTACATTTTCAACGCCTAATTGCTGGGCAATTCGTTTAAGAATCCACGCGGCGGATATGTCGCTATGAACCATAACCAAAAGAGCCGCTTCATATTGTTTCGGGTCATGTTCAAATTTTTCGAGAGCTTTGCGAGCTAAAAGAGTTTTACCCGCGCCAATGTCGCCGATCATGACGGTTAAACCCTTCATGGTATCGACCGAATGGAGCATGCGTATCATCGCTTCGGAATGCTGGCTGCTTTCGAAATAAAATCGACTGTCGGGAGCGTTGGAAAAGGCCTGCTCTTTTAAACCATAAAAATTTTCATAACTCATAGTATAGGATGTTCCTTAAATTTAAACGTACCCTATCTTATTCGATTTCTTCTTATTATTTGAATCTTTTTCGGGGTCGACAGGCGGTGTAGGCGGGGTTGATCCGGTGGGTGATTCAACCACTTTTAAAACAGGCGGGGCTTTCGGCGCGGTAAGTGGATTCACCCTTAATTTCAAAGCATCGTCTATAACAGCCAACTTTTTAAGCACTTCGGGGTTATTCGGATGTTTTTCCAAAATCACTCGATAGAGGTTAGCGGCCTCTTCGTTTCGGCCTTGATTGTGCAGTAGATCGGCCTCAGCGATGGCAACCATGTCATCTAAACCACCAGCCGTGGGCTCCTTTTCCGTTTTCACCGTCGAAGACGCACTTTCTCGTTTCTTTGCCATCTCTTCTCGAACCTTTTTCTCCACTTCAGCACGAATTTTCAATTCCATCTCTTCGCGGACTTTTTTCTCGGTCTCTCCATGAGCCTTTTTTTCCGCCTCTTCGCGCGATTTCTGTTCTGCCTCTTCGCGGATTTTCTTCTCCACTTCAGCGCGAAATTTCAGTTCCATTTCCTCGCGGGTCTTCTTTTCATCCTCTTCACGAGACTTCTTTTCCGCCTCTTCGCGGGCTTTCAACTCCGCCTCTTCACGCGATTTTTTCTCCTCTTTGGCCTTTTTTTCCGCCTCTTCACGGGATTTCTTTTCAGTCTCTTCGCGTGATCTTTTTTCCACTTCCTCCCGAACTTTCTTCTCCGCCTCTTCGCGGGCCCGTTTTTCGAGCTCTCCCCTTACCTTTTTGTCCGCTTCTTCACGGGCCTTGATTTCCATATCTTTCAAATCTTTTTTGACAATTTCATCTGCTTTTTTTGCCGCATCTTGCGTCTCCATTTCAGCTTTAGCGTCCGCCTCTAATACACTTGTCAGATCAGTTCCGGTTTTAGCATAAGCCGTATAGACGCCGTTCAATTTCTTTTTGATTTCCAAATTACTTGGATCCGCTTCTGATAATTGCTGATAAATATCTATCGCTTCATCTAAAAGCCCCTGTTTAACATATTGATCGGCCACGGCCAATTGCGCCTTAAAGGCTTCCTGAGGATTAACTGCAACCACCTGGACCTTGGGCTGTTCAGGCACACTCACCTTCGAAACAACGTCTCCAGAAGATTCCATTGGGTGAACTGTGGATTCCACCTGGTCACCAAGAGATTTCATCCTTTCTGGCGTTACAGCTAATGCTTTTTGATGCGCGGGATTTAGTTCAAGTGTTTTTCGAACATACTGCGCCGCGTCTTGCGGCTTATTTTGTTTGTCACAAATTAATGACAATTGATAATAAACATCCGCGGAGCCGTTTCGATCCCCGTTTTTTTCTAAGACTTGCGCCAGTTTAAGTTTGGAAGGCCCCAAATTTTCATCAACCGCAACCATATCTCGGGCCAATTCAACAGCCCGAGCCATCTCGTTCCCCGCCACAGCTTTGTCGATCAACGTGGTCAGTGTTTGAAGCGCCTCGCCATTATTCTTCTTTTTAATACAGTACTCAGCCCAAGCCTCCAAAGCGGTAACATTGTCTTTGTCAGTTTTTAAGGCTTTTTGAAAAGCCTCTGCCGCTTTATCGGATTGATCCATCGCCGCGTAAACTTTTCCTAAGTAAACCTGGGCGCCTACATGGTTTAACTTGAAACGGAGCAAAATATCAAACTCAACTTTTGCTTCCGCCCACTTTTGGCGTTTGAATAAAACGATACCCACGATGTAGTGGGCTTCGATGCTTTTTAACTCCACAGCTTTTCCCGCGTATTCAAAAGCATTATCTAAATCGTCATTCGCCAGAGCGCTTTCAGCTACGTTTAAATATTCCTTTTTCGCGTCATTTTCCGAGCCTTGTTTTATATAAATTTTTGCCAACTGGAGATGGGCCACGGTATTTTGCGGATCCATAACCAAGACTTTTTTAAACATTTCCATGGCTTTTTTAAACAAATGACTATTGAGGAAAGATTCGCCAATGCGGATATACTGTTGCACTGCGTCGGGGATTCGGCCTGTTTTCTCTTCAATTTCCGCGAGTTTCGCGGCCACAATTAAATCTTCCGAATCAAGTTTTAATATTTCGCTGAAGTACTCAACCGCTTCCTCGACTTTATTTTCCTGAAGCGCTTCTTCCGCTTTTACATGAAGCAGAATGAGGTTTTGCTTTTGTTGAGCTTCAGGCGTAAGTTGACCGCTATCCAAACGGGCAATTTTTTTATTAATAAGAGTGGCTTTATCAACCTGACCACGGTTTATTAAATCGACGGTAACTTTGCAGTATTCTTCATAGGCTTGCATCGCGGCATTTTTTTTAACATAGACGTCACCCAGCATGTTGTGAATATTGATATCCTCTGGATCCAATTCTAGGAGTTTCTTATATTCTTCAATAGCATTGTCCCACCGACCCTCTTGGAAATAGAGGTAGGCTAATTTAACTATATTTTTTTTGTCTCCACTAGCAGGAATACCCATTAAACCCCTAATCAGCATATTGTCCTATTCCACTATAACATCGGTGTTTTGCTTGCGCAATAAAGTGGCTTTAGGATTGTTGCCGTTTCATCTCACGAACATAAGATTTTTTGAGGTTATTTACGAGCGATTGAGCTGGTCAAGTAATACCCAAAATCTAGGAATAGTTTTTGTGCATTTCAGGGTTCCGAACCCCGGAACGCGTCTTGGGCAGCTGGAATGACTGTTGCGAGAGGAGTTGGAACAACCGTCTCCAATTTACGAGCGACTTCCATAATGGTTTTATCTTTTCGAAGCTGTCGTTTCGACATTTCTTTTTGCGTTTCGCTCAGCAAATCACCCAAACTGCCGCTAAAAAGATCTGCGGTTAAAAAACGAGGCGTATTTTTGTCGCGTGCCGCCAAAAGTTCATAGGTTACCTTTATCTCGCCTAAAACGGGATCCTGCTGTAAATGCCACACACCGGAATAAAGCTCGAAATCCTTATGGCTCACATCGTTGAAGGAAATCGACTGAAGTGTATCCTCATGGATATCCAAAAGCGCCTTGATATGCTCTTGTATAATTAAAAAACCGCCGCCCGCGTCCTGTTCTACGATTAAATCATTTCCGTCTTCTTTTTTGATACGGCTGTGCATGTTTGAAACAAAACTGGAAACATGATTGAAATCCGTCAAGACATTCCAAACTACATCCATATCTGCCTTGACCGTAAACCCACCCTCGAAATTGTAGCGACCATCTTCAGAAATAAAGGCAAAGAAAACTGGTGTGTTTGCGTGGGAAAATTTAATATTAAGGAGAAATAAACTACTCACAATGAAAAAAACACCTAAAAATCGCATACATGCCTTTCGTCCAATTCATCCGGAGAGACGGCGAATCTTATTATTTTACGATTTTTAGAGAAGAGGTGGAATTTTATTTGAAGCAGCTTGCTCGACTGATTTTTTCAACTAATTCACAACTCTGAGAACTTGAACAAATCCACTAAATCAATCAAAAGAATTGGTAAATATGTGCTTCAGATGTGGAAAACAAGCGAGGACGATATAATGAGGAAATATAATGCAACATTGCATAAATCACACAGAAGAGAAAAACCTACTCCCATGAATTCTTGGATTCAACGCTATTCCAGTCTTCTTTTTTTCAGCCTTTTATTTCTGACTCACTTCCTAGCTTCGCTTTCGCTTTTCCCCACGATGGCTCGGCAATCGTTGTGGGTTGGCGGAATAATGGCGGCGTTTCTATTGATGGTTAAACAAACCAAAGGACAAACCGCCCCCCGTTCCATTTGGCAGCGAGACGAGAAATACGTTTATCCGCATTGGGTCTGGTATTTTATAATCATCGCGGGTTTATTTCTTCGTTCTTTAAGATTTTGGGCCTTTCCTAAGTGGCCTTTATTCGATGAAGCTTCCAGTATTCAGTTCGCGTTGGAATTGAATAGGCATTGGGATTGGAGGTTTTTTTATACAGACGGCCAAATTCCGCCACTTTTAATTTGGGCTACGGGAATACTTTTAAAAGTTTCACAAAACTATTTCTTTTCCCTCGAATTCCCAAACTTTTTCGTTTCCTGCCTCACCTTGCTGGCCGTTTTTGGGGTCTCTCGAAGATTTTTATCAGAAACCCTGTCTTTTCTTTCGACCGCCTTTTTGGCTTTGGGTTATTGGCCCATCTATTTGCAAGGCTTAACTATTCAGGCCATCTGTCTGCCTCTTTGGGAAATGGGAGTTATTTTTCTCCTTGCCGAAACGGTCAAGAAAGGTTGGGCGAATTGCAGTGGGCTTTGGATTTTCATCCTTGGCGCCTGGTTTGGCCTGGGTTATTGGACCTACACTTCCTGGCCGGTGGTGACAATTACCGCCTTATTTATAGCGCTGATCAGCGCCAAGAAAAGTAGTGGCGGCTATCGCATTCTTCCTTTGGGCGCGGGACTTTTTGCGACAAGTTTATATTTTGTGATTGAAGCCATTCAAAACGGCGGTTATGGCACACATTTAATAGGTTATTCGGCGTTTCATGGTTATGTACCCGTAAAAGAAGTTTTGCTTTCAGCAGTAGATTACATCAATTTCATTTTTTGGGGATATTGGTCCGTAGGAATTTATGCCCCCGGTCAGGGTGGGTTTTTGAACCCGCTGATAGGAGCATTTTTCTGGATAGGCCTATGGGAAATAGTCGGATGGAAAACCGTTCCCTGGTTTAGTCGCTGGGCGGTTCCCCTCCTGATATTTTTTCTTCTTCCCGGAATTCTTTCGCAAAACCTTCAAAGCTTCAGGATTATTCAAGTCATGCCATTGGTTTTGGGATTATCCGCCCTGGGGGGCTGCCGGTTTTTGACATCCATTTCGGCTCCGGGACGTCCAATTCTCCTAATCCTGCTCCTTTTGAGTTCATTGGTCTGGGATACCTCTCGGTTGACGGAAACTTGGATCAAGTTAACCAATACAACGGCTCAATTTCGAACGGTATATGCGGCCTTGAAAAAAATGGCCCAGAAACAAGGACCTGGACTTTGTTTTACCCAATTTAAGGTTCAAAATCAATCAATCGAAGATTTGGCGGCGGCAGTTTATCCTTTTAATGCTGCGGAAAATCCCGGGTTGGATATTCATCAAACTCGTTGGGCGGCACTTCTGCTGCATCCCGACGAAGTCATTTTTCTACGTAAGGATTTCCCGGGAGCCCAGTGGCTAATACCTCCAATCATGATCAGTGGAGATGACCGGCTGGATATAGGACTGATTCAGATTGTCCCAAAGGAAGACGCTCGTCTTGAAAAATGGGTGGCGGCCGACCAATGGCTGCAAAAAGCCGATTGGGAGTCCCTTAATGTTTCAAACGCGCACTCCTATCAGGAAGCGCTTCAATACTGGTTGAATCCGCCACCTTTCCTAAAAGAGGATAGATTCCTCCAAACCTGCTACTGGGAACGGTTGGTTGAATTTTACTATTGGCATGGGTACGAAAACCATTACAACCTTCAAGTGAACGCGCTGAATCACGCGTTAACGGATGGCTATCCCGCTCCACATTTGTTTTATGATCTGGGATGTCTGCTGTTCAGGAGAAAAAATTATCCAGAATCTCGGAAAGCTTTGGAAACAGCTCTGCGCAGCGACCCGAATAACCCGGATGTGAAGTACGCTCTAAAGATTTTAAAAGAAATGGAAAAGTAACAATCACTCCATTTTTTTGCATTTAAACCTTTGCGTTCATAGCGGTTTTAAATATAACTACCAGGATCAACTTTCGAGTTTTCGTAAATCAGACCCAAAGTTTCTCGGGATAAAATCCCTTGCGGATCAATTTCCCTATGCTTTCGCGAACCGCGGCCTTGTCCTCGGGATAAGTAATTCCAAACCAGGGATCTTTGGTTGAAAGCACCTTCACGGTCGCCTTTTTCTCGGCCAGCAGCTGATCGACCACCCGTGGAATTAAAAACTCCGATTTTTCTTCTTGTCCTTTTTCCGCCAAAAATTTCTCAAACAAGTTCTCGAGTTGATTAAAAATTTCAGGAGTAAATCCCCACATGTTCATAGAGGCTGTTTCCAAACCGGTTAAAACCCTGTTTTCAATCCCCTCATCCAGACACTTGGCTTTGTCTCCATCTTTCGCTATTTTAAGCCGCTCAACCACCTTGAGGAGATATCCATCCGGACCGACTTCACAAATTCCACGGGAGACGGTCCCATTCTCAGATAATGTGTTTTTTAATTGGAACCCAACCATGAAATAGTCGGTTTTTTGAGAATCCTTCACGTTTTGAAGCCCTTGTAGCAAGACTTCGTAAGAATTACGCCCATAATAATCATCCGCGTTGATGACCGTAAAAGGCTCTCGAATCAGCTCCCGCGCCACCCAGATCGCATGACCCGTACCCCAGGGTTTTTGCCGTGTTTGAGGAATGGTAAAACCTCCAGGGATCATGTTCATTTCTTGAAAGACATAATCTACCTCTATCTTCTTTTCCCACTTTTGCCCGATGGCTTTTCGAAAATCCGATTCAATATCATGACGAATAATGAAAACAACCTTCCCAAAACCCGCTTTCAAAGCGTCGTAAATGGAATAATCCAGCAAGGTGGCATTTTCAGGTCCAATGGGAGCGATTTGTTTTAATCCGCCAAACCGGCTTCCCATGCCCGCGGCCATAATTAGTAGTGTTGGTTTCATTTTTTTCCTCGTAAAGCAATTAATAAATTACTCAAGAAAAAGATCTCAAAACAATCGAAGCGTGTCTTAAACCAGGAGATTTCGCCGTCAATTTAATTTCACCCGGTTTTTCCACCGCCTGCACCAGCACCATACATCGCCCATTAAAAGATTTCCGTCGATCTGAGTTATCCGGTTCATGACTACCCGGATCCCCGTTTCCAACACCCGCGATTTTTCCCGGGCCTTTCACGCTGAAAACCACCTCATTATCCGCCAACGGAACCAATCTATTCTTCCAATCCAAAATTTCCACTTCGACAGGAATCATGTCCTCGCCATCTGAGATCATTTCCATCCGATGGGGTTTTAATCGGATTTTTACAGGAGTCGACGCGGTTTCCACCGTGGTTTCAATTATCGCCGTGCCCGATTGCATCCCAATGGCTCTGATAGCTCCCGGATGATACTTTAACTTCCATTCCAAATGACCATTGCGAGGCATTTTCTGGACACCCTGGCTCTTTTCATTTAATAACAACTCCACAGTCTCACAATTGCTATAACACCAAACATTTATTTCCTGCCCTTCTCTTATCCGCCAATTCCAATGAGGTAATAAGTGTAAAACCTTTCGATCTGTCCACCACGACTTATAATAGAAATATGTGCTTTTGGGAAAACCACAGACATCCATAATGCCAGAATTGGAATTGATGCTGTTTTTTTTCAGTGGGGTCAACTCGTCGTGATAATCAAAACCGGTCCAGACAAACCCGCCGAAAACAAATGGCCGCTCTACAACAGCTTTCCATGCTGTTTCGGCCCGATTACCCCACTCCGGATGATTTACATCGTAAGCGCTTAAATAACCCTTTTCCGGGTTGTTCTCGTAAATACCACGGGTACTGACCGCGCTTGCTGTTGCGCTGCCATAAAGCGGCATTTTGGGGTGGCTGGCGTGGAATGGGTCGTACTCCGAAATGTTGAAATTAACACCTTGTACGTCAATCCCATGCGTCAATCCTGCCCCCCTGTCAAAATTCATAGCGCAAGTTACCAGCCGTGTTGGATCATGATTCAAAATCGCTTTTTTTATCTTATCACCTAGAGGATAGGCTTCTTCTGTTACTGGTTGTGTCGCTTCTTCGCAAAGCGACCAAAGAATGATACTGGGGTGATTTCTATCCCGCAGAACCATATTTTCTACTTCTGACAAAATTTCTTCAGACTCGCCCATAGCCCGGTGTTCATCGATCACTAACATTCCCAGACGGTCGCATTCGTTTAAAAGTTCAATTGACGGGGGATGATGGGCGCAACGATAAGCGTTAGATCCCATATCTATTAGCTTTTCCAATTTATAAGCAATAATCCGATCTGGCAGGGCAAATCCAATACCGGCAAAATCCTCGCGGTTGCACGTCCCCTTAATCTTGATTGGTTTATTATTCAAAAAAAATCCATGATTTTCATCAAAGTGAACCGAACGAATTCCAAACAAAGTTGTTACTCCGTCCACAATTTCGCCTTCTCGCGCTACTTGAGTCACTAGCCGGTAACGATATGGGTTTTCTAAAGACCATAAAACGGGATAAGGCAGTTTTACTTTTCGGATCACCTCAACCGCTGTGTTGATTCCAACCGAACTAGAATCCAAAAGACTCAAAACCGGTTTCCCTTGAGCATCTTGAATTTCAGAATGAATGGTAAAAGAAAGTGCGTTTTGAAACCCATTAAGAACTTTAGTTCTGATTTCAATTTCAGCTTCGGTCGGATTCTCTTCTCCGTCCACAATCGTCGAGCCCACAAATGTGCCGCAGGGCGCGACTCTTAGATAGTCCGATTTATTAAGCCAAACATGGCGGTAAATACCGCCACCTTCATAAATTTGCCGTTTGTCCGAACGAGCATCCACATAAATGGTCAGTATGTTTTTTCCACCGTAAGAAACCAGGTCGGTAATATCAAAATGAATCCCAATATGGTCGCTTAGGTAGGTTCCCAATAAATAGCCATTAAACCAAAAAGTGCTTTTTCCACAAATACCGTCAAAATCGATCCAAAGATTTTTTCCTTTATCCGAAACCGGTATTTCAAAGGTTTTCCGGTACCATCCAGTTTTTTGCGAAACAAGGTTTTGAGCAACCGCCTCTTGAATTTCAAATTCGACTAAAAAATCGTGAGGAAGATGAATTTGATTCCAGGGGCTGTCGTCAAAACTGGTGGTTGTATGAATCGCGCCTTCTAGTTCACCACGGCAAAAACGCCAGTCCGAATTCAATTTAAATCGTTCCCTGATACCCGTTTTCAATTCAATGGTTTTATCAGCCACCGGGGAAGCAGATATTTTTTTAAGCGTCTTTGACGGCATAAAACCTCAGATTTTTTGCTAAACTAAACAAACCTAAAATTGTTTTTATAAAACAACAAAAATACATAAAAAGCGACAAATTCTCGGAGGGCAACATTCCGAAGAATCATTCTTTTCACAGAAAAGGCATTAAACACAAAACTTTTTCTGATTTCAACCCACTTTTCTGATTTACTTTATTTTCATGAAAAAAAATTAAGCACAGAAAAAAATGCCTTTAATAGAAAAACCCGGGCTCTTTGTGGCCCAGATCTATGCTCGTCAAAATTCAAAAAATTAATCCGTTTGGCGGAACGTCCATTTATAAACAAGCAGTGGCTGTCAACAGGGCGTCGAAAACTGCTTTTTCAACACCCTGTTAAAGCCCTCAAAAACTCGCTTCTATTGTAAGGCTGGAGGATTTTTATCCAGCAATGGTTTTATTTTCGCCATAGCTTCAGCCGGCGTTTCGGTACCGTTCCAAACCCTATCCAATTCCGGGCCCATAAGGCCGTCATGAACTTCGGTCCAATTGACACAAAGCGGGTTATAAACCGAGTATTGAACCGCGTCGAGAATCATTTTTTTATTATCAGGCGGTTGGTTATCCAGGAAAATCGGCGACTTAGCCACGCTCATCAGCACAGGCACAGCCAAACCGGTAGCGGCCATTTTCTCGGCCCCTTCCTTTCCCGAAAGATATTTTATCAATTCCCAAGCTGCCTGTTTATGCTTGGAGGAGCTCAAAATACCGTAGCCTGATCCGCCGGTCGGAAAACCCCTGTGTCCATCAGGCGATTGGGGCTGCATGACCACATCCCACTTGAATTTATTAATTTCTCGAAAATTTGGCACCTTCCAATAGCCGGACAAGAACATCGCGGACATGCCATTCTTAAATATGTCCGAATTGCCCAGTCCCCCCATCGCCACATTTCCCGTAGGAGGCATCATCACTTTGTACTTCAGCATTAAATCAGCCCTAAACTGAATTCCCTTTAGTGTGTTGGGGTCGGTCGCGAAGGTCCACTTGGTCGGGTGTTTGGCGTCATCCACAAAACTGCCGCCCGCGTCATAAACCCAATTGTCGCTCATGGCCCAATCGTCCACGAAACCCCAGCGTTGCACCTTGCCGTCCGCGTCCCGCTTGGTCAATTTTTGAGCATCCGCCACAAAATCATCCCAATTCCAATCATCCTTCGGATAAGGCAAACCAGCCTCATCAAACGCGTTCTTGTTATAAAAAATAACGCCTATAGGAGACGTGTCTCTCGGCATGACATATAACTGTTTATCCATAGTGAATCGGTCAATGACCTGAGGATAATAGTCGGTCAACGAGAATTTATCGGCGTCCAGATAGGTATTCAACGGTTCCAGCGCGTGCCGATAATAAAAATCCCCAAAAAGACTCACTTCGCAAAAGATCACGTCCGGGGCCACTCCGCCCGAAATTTGAGTCAATAATTTTGTGACATATTCGTTAAATGGCGTTCGTTCAAGCACCACGTCAATATCCGGATGGAGCTTTTCAAAATCGGCGATTTCGCTCACCAGAATGGCGTTTTCATTTAAATCGCCCCAGGAGGAGATTTTTACTTTTGTTTTACCACCGAGGATGTCGCATCCTCCCAAAAATCCAGCGACCACCAAAACCAGGCACATCATCATCCAAACCGGCGAAAAGATTTTCTTCATTACCGCTCCTTTGGGCCAATTTTCAGCAAAAATACCTTAATAAGTATACATTGGCCTTGCCATCCAGTGAACCAAAACATGAAAAATGGCACATTTCCGGACATCTTTAATTTCTAACTTCATACCCTTTTGCAAAACAAACCCATGCGATGAACCGGTATAAAAACAAAAAAGCCCGCCCCAACATTGGGACGGGCTTTTGAGGAAAACTAACCTTTACTGCAAATAGATATCAGCCACTGCCACATCAATAGCCGTAGGGGTTCCACCTTGGGGTTGCCATGAGATTTGTTCAGCGGTCGTATATGAGTAATCATGCGGACTCGCAACGTTAATCGTGCAACCATTAGTGCCGGACGCTATCGTTGGAGTTCCTAAAGTATAAGTTCCGAGAGCTGAATTAAACCCAATTGTATATTTGGTCCAAGTGGTTGGAGGGGTAATGCTAACGAAATTGTTGCTTGCCCCGTAACAATTATCTTTATATGTGGCAGAATCGTTCATTACCACCGAAACATTCGTGCCATTGCTGCTTTTCGCCCAAAAATTAAGCGTACTGAAAGCCCCGCCTTGGGAAATGTCCGTTCCCCCCGCCGGCTGTGAGTTATCAAAATAGAATCCCATTCCACAATAACCGGCATAGCTGGGAGGACCATAATCAATGTTCGGATCGGACAAATGAGCCTCAAAACCCGGAACTCCAGTCACCACTGTCGGTAATCCAGCGCCAGTAGCAATATCCAGACAGAACCCGAGCTGAGAGGGTGCGCCAGAGGTATAAGTGGGGCATAGGGCTCCAGCTGTCGCGTCAGCATCGTCCGATAAATATCCCGGGGTTTTACCAGTGCTGACAAGCCAGGGGGATTCAGTGTCGTTGATTCCATTTTGGAAAGTATCAATCACCGTATTTCCGTTTGGCCACGCCGCAGACGAAGCTGCTGTAGGGGCCACGGCATTGGTTAAGGAAACATTATCAACCACAAAATCATAGGTGTAATTGGGATCACCATAGCTTTGCGGTTTGAAGACCATTTGGTACATAGAAACCGGTTGAAGCGCCACACCCGTAGAGCTCAGACACTGGTTATAAAAGATTGTAACCGCCTGATAAGCGGATGTAACTGGAACGGCGATTTGATGGTCCAAAGTAGTGCCGGTAGGACTTATATCAACCATGTCAACAATGACGGATTGAACACCCGTGCAAGGGGTAATGCTTTTGGCTTCAATTTCAAAGACGATACCTGTATAGCGACTTCCCACGGTAGCGTCATAAAACGAAACACCCTGGTTTCCGTTGGGTGGAAAAGTAGCATCGTTAGGATTGGTAAAACTAAATCCGCAAGAAGCATAGCTCGCTTGGAGCGCCATCGTTCCAGAAAATTCAGCCGCGTAGCTTCCCGCGAAAGCTGACGCTGATGTATAACTTGCCACAACCGAGCTTCCGTTAGTGGTGTCCGTGGCCGCGAACCAATTACCATCCCTCAGGTGACCTGCCTGATCAGTTACATAATAAATGTTATTGCTGTCATCACCCGGATCCGTAGCGGCGCCAGTTTGCTCAAAATCGTCTATCAAGGTAGGATCAACCAAATTAACCGTCGGGGTCATCGTGGCTGTATTGGTAGGCGTATTCGTGGCTGTATTGGTAGCTGTGTTAGCAACTCCGGTCGCAGTATTTGTGGCAGTATTTGTGAACGTACTGGTAGCCGTATTGCTTCCTGTATTGGTGGGTGTGTTGGCAACCCCGGTCGCGGTATTTGTAGCCGTATTGGTGGCTGTACTGGTAGACGTCAGTGTTGGCGTTTTAGTAGCTGTGTTGGTTGCCGTATTCGTGGCTGTATTGGTAGCTGTGTTAGCAACTCCGGTCGCCGTATTTGTAGCCGTATTAGTGGCTGTGGAGGTAGGCGTACTGGTAGACGTATTCACACCAGTGGCTGTACTCGTATTAGTTGGAGTATGGGTGAAAGACTGGGTTGGTGCCAAGGGAACTGAAAAATTTCTGCTGCAACTAATCGTCACACCCAAAATTAAAAGAGTCGCGACAATCCCAACCTTCAAATAATTTTCAGTTCTCACGCCCAACTCCCGCTTGTAGTTTTATTATGATCAACCGGTATCGTTTTCAGTGAAATAGTACTACAAGACCCAACAAAACGCCAATTCTTAGGGCGTGACTTTTCACACATTTTGTTTATTTTTAGCCATTTAAGTCTCGTTTATTAAAAGCGCTAAAAAATCTCCCTCAATGCAAGAAGGCACTACTAAATAGCACCGCAATTAGGGTAAAAACAAAAAAGCCCGCCCCAATTACTGGGACGGGCTTTTGAGGAAAACTAAACTTTATTGCAAATAGATGTCTCCCACCCACAAATCAATAGCCGTTGGAGCCGAACCTTGGGGTTGCCATGAGATTTGTTCAGCGGTTGTGTATGAGTAATTATGCGGGCTGGCAACGTTAATAGAGCAACCATTTGTACCGGACGCTATAGTTGGAGATCCTAAATTATAGGCTCCGTCAGCAGGGTTAAAATCAATCGTATACATGATCCATGCGGCAGTGGGGACAATGTTATAGTAATTGTTGCTAGCTCCATAACAATTATCCTGGTAGGTGGCATTGTCGTTCATTACCACCTGAACACTCATGCCACTATTGCTGCTCTTGGCATAGAACACCAACTGGTGGAAAGTTCCGGCTTTCGAAATATCCGTTCCCCCTGCAGGTTGGGCATTGTTAAAGTAAAAACCCATCCCCAAATAGCCTAAATAACTAGGCGGACCATAGTCAATGTTCGGATCGGACAAATGTGCCGCGAAACTCGGAACTCCCGGCACCACTTGGACTGGACCCGGAGAAGCCAGACAGAAACCCGGTTGTGAAGATGCGCCAAAGTTAAAGGTCGGGCATAAGGCACCTGCTGTTTGGTCGCAATCGTCAGACAAATAGCCAGCGGTAACTCCTGCCCCAAGCCAATTGGTCTCTGTTTCGTTGAGTCCGTTTTGGAAATTATCGATCACCGAAGCCCCTTGGGCCGCAGCCGGGGCTGGAGCCGCGGCACTGGTGAAGGAAATGTTATCCACAGCGAAATCATAGGTATAACCTGAATCGCCATAGCTTTGCGGTTTAAAGACCATTTGGTACAAAGAAACCGGCGCAAGAGGTACACCCGTCGCGCTCAAGCACTGGTTATAAAAGATCGTAACGGCCTCATAAGTAGCCGTAACCGGAACAGCTATCTGATGGTCGGTCATGACATTAGCGGCAGTTATATCAACTAAATCAACAATTACAGATTGAATATTTGTACAGGTGTAGATGTTTTTAGCCGCAATGTTAAAGACAATCCCCGTGTAATTACCCGTACCAGCCACAGTACCGTCATAATAAGAAACACCTGCGTTATGAGTACCGGCCGGATTAGTAAAGCTAAACCCAAAAGAAGCGAAGCTTGTCTGGGATCCAAGTGTTCCCGAAAATTCCGCGGCGGAACCCACGACAGAAAAGGTCGATGCATAATTGGTCACAGCTGAGCTAGTGGGTGAATCTGTAGTAGAGTACCAATTTCCATCCCGCACATGATTATTCTGATCGGTTACCTGATAAATATTGTAGCTGTCATCACCCGGATTGGTGCCGGATCCAGTACCTTCAAAATCATCAATCAAGGCGTAAGTTGGGACCGGCACTGTGGTTGCCGTCATCGTGGCCGTATTAGTGGCCGTGTTAGTGGGCCCATTGGCCGTGTTAGTAGCTGTATTAGTGGCCGTGCCGCTAGTTCCGGTTCCACCAGTGGACGTTGGGGTGGGTGAAATTACCGCGGATACAGGAACCGCGAATTGCCGGTTACAACTAATCAATGCACCCAATACGCCCACAATGATAATTATGACCGCCAACCCAGCTTTCAAATAATTCGCAGTTCTCACAGCCAACCTCCAACAGGTAGTTTTGATTGTTTTGTTCAGCTTGGATCAGAAGGATATCGTTTACAGGGATAATTATAACTATACTTTTTGCTAAAATTATATCTATTTTTTGAAATTGTTAGGCGGCATAAACTCCGCCTTAAGCCTTACTACTCCCCGCTTTTTGGCAACCTTCTAACTAAGTAATAAGAAGTATGGTCGGCGGGAGAAATGTCAAACTTTAACCCGCCATGTTCCATTGAAGTGCTCAGGGGCTTTCCTTCCCTGCCTGATTCATCGAGGGGAACCACTTCATATTTCATCGCGGGATTGATCACAATGGAAACTACTCCCTTCACCCCCTGCATCAAAATAGGCGGCTGACCCGGGTTTTTGAGGGCGGTGCGGGTAGAGTTATAAGTCTGACCGCTATTTTCCGCCCTTGCGTCGGCAATAAAGATGATTTTGGCTGATTTGTCCAAGGGCTTTTGGTCCAACGATACGGCAAAAACCGCCGCCCAGGGGTTGCGCTTGGCCACTTCAATCCAAATCCCCGTCGTCCCCAGGGTTTCCCCGTTGCCGATGTTCCCCACCAACCCTTGCGCGCAGGGGCTGTCGATTTTGAGCATTCCCTGTCCGTAATAAAGCGTTTCTTCGCCTGTAGAACTGTCCATTTCTTTGTCGGTTTCGCTGTAGCGTTTTTCAATGCCGCTCAGGTCCGGCAGAGATTCTTCCTTGTCCCCGGTAAAACGCTTTTCCACCTTGGCGACGTAGGGCAGCCAGGGGTGGTTGAAAAGCCAGTCACTTTTCATATTGTTGGCCAGCACCGCCTTATCTGAAATGGGTTCCACCACCGTGACGGAGCCGGCTTTAAGGTAACCCAGCCTGAACATCAGGGCACCCGCCTGGTAAAGGGGCTGGTCGTCAACCCGGCAGTTGATGTCGAAATTGGTCATGCGGGTGTTACCCGGCAGTTCCAAGCCGTGGTCAAACTGCATCAGCCCGTCCCAGTCCTGCAGACTGCCGTAGGCCGCCATGAGGATGGGCCCCTCAATACGGTACTCGTTGGGAAAACAATCGTTCCACTCCGTAATGATGAGGGGTTTCCCCTCCACTGCGTCATGGGAAAGACTAAAAATCAGCGACCCTTGGAAAGGAGAAAGTAGCTGGGCATTGTTGTTCATCGGCGCGATAGCCACATTTTCCCACCCGCCCGCGATATTCCATATCTGTGGATGGTCCCAGTAAGCGTGAGAATCCATAAAGTCCATGGCGGCATCAGCCCGTATGTTGCCCAAAACCGGTAGACCCATATTGCTTCCGCTCAAAAGCGCGTGCGGGCTTAGTTTGGCCAGGAAAACCTTCATGTCCTGATTCGTCTTAAGAACTTCGGTTAAAAGAAACTTCAGGCTTTCATCCGCGTTTTCGGGATTCAGCATCGGCACCAGTTTTTGCGTGTCATAGTCGAACTTGAAACGGGTGATCTGGCCTTTACCGCCCCAGGCCGAATAAAGTTTTTGCAATTCATCCCAATAAAATTGGGGATATTCAGACTCCCCAAAACCGCAAAAAATGGAAGACTCGTTAATGATTTCGCTGCCCACATAAGCCGGGTCGTCTTTCAAGGCCATGCCCGTGTAGGGATTCATATGCCCGATGAGCTCTTCGGCGTATTTTTTATTAAGCTCGATAATTCGCTTGTCGAAATGAATGACGCCCTTGGCCCCGTCTTCCACTTCCTGCCAGTCGGCCACACCATCCCCGGCCCTGAATTTTCGATTGATAAAGTCCAAATAAAAATAGATGCCGTTCTTTTTGAGGACCGCCACGAGGTAGTCAAACTTCTCCACCTGCGCAGGATCCAGCGTGAGTGTATTGTCGACTTTGGGATCGAAGAAGTTATTGTCAGTCCAGCTGGCGTCCGGCATGTGGAAACGCATAATATTCACGCCCAGTTTGGAAAGCCTTACGGCCAGCGCGTCGGCCTGGTCATGGGTGGGGAAATTATGGGGGCCCACCAGGTCCGTGCCCCAAAAACGAATGCGGGTTCCATCGGCGAATTCAAAATGGCCGTCTTTGGCCTGTACAAAACCGTGGGTTCCGGCGGGTTTATCATTGAGGAAAGAAATGTCCAACGGCGTGTCCGAATATTTGTCGGGCGGCTGATAAGCGTACCAATCGGCCGTGTCCGTCACCTGCGCTTCCTGGATAACGGTTGTCACCGGATTACCATCCGCATCCAGCAGTTTTAGCGATAAATCGTCGAACCAGGCGGTGCCGATACAGTTACCCAACCCCGCGTCCACATGGGCCATCGCGGCCCCGGCGGGAACGGTGTATTTTTTCTCGTAATAAGTCCAGTCCGTGGTACCAGTCGCCTTGCAGGCCGTATCCTGCCATCCGCCCAGCTGTTTTCCGTTGGCGTCGCGGAAGTCGATGCCCAGCCGGGCGGTCATGTAATTTTCAGTTCCTTGCGCCACGTTGTTGGTCTTGACACATCCCCCGTAAACCACAAAAGCGGGTTTTTGGTCCTTGAAAGAAACATCCTGCGAGGGGAGCGTCCAGGCGGGGGTGGCGTTGGCCACCACCAGGCAATGGAGGGAATTATGGCCGTCGGCGCTGATGGTTCCACCCTGCCAGTCGCGGGAACCGGGCGTCTCAAAGTCGGGATCCAAAAGCCAGTTGTCGCTGCTTTGGGAAAGAATGGGTTTGCGGTCCGGATGGGTTACCTGACCCACCGCCAGAGGTTTCTGGTCATAATCATAAACGGTCATTCTCAGATCAGAAAACCAGGCCTTGCCCGTGCAATTGCCCAGGGAAATTTCGACCGTGGCCCAGGCCGTGCCCTTAGGCACTGAATATTGATTACTATATGAAGCCCAACCCTGAGTGCCCTGAATTTGAGCGATCGGCGCGGGCCAATCCCCCAGCCGGCTGCCCGAAGCGTCATAAAACACAACCGTGATGCGGGCCATTTCCCAATCGTTAGGTCCCTTGACCACCTTTTCGCATTTTACCCAGCCGGAAATTTCCACCGCCGGGGGCGCCGGCTGGGGCAGTTCGACCTTTTGGTCGCAGGCCGACCAGGTGGTGCTGATGTTCTCAAAATAGACCGCGGATGCGCCGTTATGCAGGGGCTGGGTAACCAGGTTGCCGGTCCATCCGCCGGAGGATTTAAAATCCCCGTTCAAAATCCAATTCAGGTTGGGCGCGCCCCAGGCCGCAGAGGCTTGTAACGCGCCGAGGATGGCGAAAAGAATAAGAAACAATTGTGACAGGAACGGCCGGAGAGTTTCGCTATTTTCACTCATCGCGTTTCCCGCCTTCATTTACTTTTCTTCAGCGAGACCCACCCGGCCTATAAGGCTACTGAGCAATTACGCTGGCCACCGCGAAGCTAAATTTACCCTCAGTCTTTGCCTGCAGGTTGAAGGTCGACACTTTACTGAAATCCTTGGGCGCACCCTTGATGGCGTCCGGCGGGGTGTAATAGGGATCCAGAGTGAAGGAATCCAAAGGAATGGAAAAGGTTTCCCAAACGCCGCCTTTGGAGGTAGGAATGACCGCGTCGTATTGGTTGTTGTTTTTATCCTTCAAGGCCAGACTGATGGCGATGGGAGCTTTGGTATAAACCAATAGATTAAAGGTCTTGGTCGCGGACAGATCAACCCCCGTGCCGTTACCAGCCAGGCACCACATGCCGCAATAACCGCCCGATGCCAGATTGTAAGAAACCAACAGAAATTTACTACCGGGCTTGCTGGTGTTATCCATAGTCTTAAATGTAAAAGACGAGCCCTTACTGTCCTGAAAAGTTCCCCCGCTTTTGTCGTCGAAACTGGAAAAATCCTGAACCACCACCGAACCGCCCGAAGAAGCGGAACCCGATGCCGCCACAGCCGCCTGCGCGGGCGCGGTTCCTTTCCCCAACTCAATCGGCCCAACCCACACAACATTTGCGCCCACTGCGCTCGCCTGAAAATTCATGGAGGTGGTGTGGCTTAAGTCCATGGGATGACCCGGCACCGCGTCCGAAGGAGTGTAATAGGGATCTTTTTGGAAAGAGGCAAAAGGAATGATCACCTCAGTCCAACTGGTTCCCACCGTGAAGCTGTAAATATACTGGACGTTATAAGTGTCTTTTAAGGCGATTCCTACCTTGCCCGCCACATTGGCCTTGGCCATGAATTTCATGAAGCCATCTTTGGAAAAATCGTTCGACAGGTTATGCCAGATACCGCAAAAACCATTACCTGACGCGAGGGTATAAGTCATGCGGAGGGCCTTTTGTCCGGTCTGGGGACCCGCATCCGTGTCAACGACCATCTTGGAACCGGCCGTATCCTGAAAGGAACCCGTATTGCTTCCCGATTCATCCGACCAGTCGGTCAACAGCTCCGCGCGAACCTGCGACAGACCGCATAAGACGATAACCGCAAAAAAAGACATAACCTTTTTCATCAAAAACTCCCTTCCCGTTTTTAAGATTATTGTGATTAGACCTTACCCCAAAGACAAACCCGTTTCACACAAAAGCGCCAAAACACTTAAGAGAAAATTTTAAAGATTTCTAGACATTAGTAAAAAGTGACGTCATCCACTCGAAAATCGACCGCGTAATTCCCGGCAACTGAGTTGGAATTGGCTTGCCACTCCAGTTCCACAACATTATTGCTATTGCAGCCGTCATTAAAACCATTATTCGTCACAGCGCAGACGTGAGGTGAAGAAAAAGTATATGTAAATGTCAAAGAGCTCAATGGAATAGTTTCAAGCACATATCCGCTTTGAAGCGCGGCATTAACAGGGATTGTGTAATTCCAATTGTCAAAGCAACTGTTGGGACCGGTTACATTACAAAGACCGCCGCCGGTCGTCCCCACCGTATCAGAAGTCCCTATGTCAAATTGGAAAGTATAGTTCGGACCTGCCGCGGTAGTTGTCATCGTCGGGATGTACAAATAAAATTTGATCCCCGTCGTCCCTGCTGGAATGTCATACCATGTCGTTCCGCTATAGAGTTTTGCGAACATTTGAGCCGAGGGGTAATTCCAAGTAGTCGAATAACCAGGCGATGCGCTGTTTCCATCTGCCCAGGTCGCGTTCATCCGAGCCGCGTAAGTATCACCCAGCGCGGCATCGCCATATTTCTGAACGACGGTGGATGGAGAAATCACACCATTCACTGGCGAAGCTGGGTTTAGATACTCCGTAAATCCGAGGCATGCCGGGATAACATTCGTTAAGGTGGGATTGATGTTGGTTCCGTTAGTGTTGGCGGTAGTTCCAAAGGTTTGAAAATCACTAATTTGAGTGCTCGGAATGGGCGTAGCCGTCGGAACAGCAGTCGGCACGATAGATCCCAATGGGGCGAGTTTTTCCTGACAGCCTTCCATCATCCAGCTTCCACCAACAATCATGACCGCTAAAAGGGCCATTAGAATAATAATTCTTTTCATAAAAACCTCCTCCGACTGACGGCTTAAAAAAAGTATACCTCATCTACCCCAAAATCGACATTGCTGGTGCCCACCACGTTATTACGGCCTTCCACAAAGTCCAAAAAGAGGATTTGTTGAAGATTCACGCCCGTAAATGTTGGCGGAACGGTTTGAAAATTGGTAGGAACATTGGTTAATTGCCAAAATTGAAGGGTAATTTGCTGCCAGCCGTTGGTAGGCCCTGTCAAACTGTAGCCAAAATAATTGTAGCAGATGGTTCCCGCGGTACAGTTCCCCCCAGCGGCCGCTTCAGCTTCTTGGGTGGTTGAAATTTTAAAATACCGGTAGGTCGCCGTGTCATCGGGCAGGATGTTGATGTAAAACTTGACACCGGACCAAAAGGCTCCGTCATAGGCGCTATAAGTGACGGAAGAGCTATAAGTAGTGGGCGGGTTAGCATCCAGGTGGCCATCCAGTTCGATATCAGGATAAGCGGCGTTTCCAGTGTCGGTTATGGCCCCGGAAATATAACAGGCTAGGCCGGTTCCCGCCGCACCCGGGCCCTTGATTGTCATGGTGGCCGCTTCATTGGTCACAAAATTGTTGGGAGCGGACCAGGCGCCGGGAGATTCGACCACTTTACTCGGCGTATTGACCTCATAAAGATATGTATTCGTAAAGGTTGAGGGTTGAGAATTAAAATTGCCCTCAAAATTATTTACTAAACTGTAGTTGGGTGCGGTGCTGGGCGCGGGATAAGCCCCTATAGGCGGCACGCTGGTTTGACACCCGACTGCGATGACCGCGGCGGCGGCGGACACGGCCAGCAAAAAATATTTAAAATTTAACTTCATAGGTCATTCCTATAAATTGATTTTGCAGCGTCCCCGAAATCTGTCCAACATTTGCCATGTCGTTCCCCGAAGACAGATCATAATCCAAATAAACAGTGGAATTCCGGTCGAACCGGAAAGATGTAGATAACAAATAATACCCCACAGAATCGTTTACCGTAAATGCCTTATATGAACCGAGGTCCGTGTTGTCGAATACGTAGCTGTAACGGGCCAGGGGCGTTGGAATTCCATTAACCACTAACCCTTCTTCAGTACCATTGGCGCTTTGAGCGCCCAAGGCCAGGTCCACTTCCCATTCTTTAACAATACCCACACGAATTTCTCCCCAGATTCCCATGCTGTTTAAGGTTCCGACGACGCTGGTGGTTTGTTCGTAACGCATATTGGTGCCGATTTCCAGGGGGGTGTCCAGACCAATGTTGGGCCCGAGATCGAAAGAGGGGCCGAAGTTAATATAAGTGAAATTCCGGACAGGGGCGGCCCCGTTGGAGGCCGGGTCTAAAGTCGTAAAACCCGTTCCCGCTATGTTCGGCACATAGTTTCCAATGATTTCCTGCACCAGATAGGCACTCCCTTTAATTTTGAGAGATTTTTTCTTTAACGTCTCAATATCCACATCCAAGCCTACGCCTTCCCGGTTGGGCGTCGCCAAACCATAGGGGAAGGTATTGTCCAAAGTACGGTCGTAATAGCCGAAGATACCACCCGCTCTGGGAACGTTCTGAAGGAAAAATTGGCTCTGTATGGGCGTTTGGAAAAGCGCATAACCGGGAACATAGCCGTTAACACCAGGGGCATAGTTCGTATCGGCCGTAGTACCCGGCAAAATATTGACGTCCTGCCTGGTCTGGGCCATGGGGGAATAAAAATAAGGACCCACATCAATATAATGAACGGTAATTTTGGAATCGCCCATCTGTAAATAAGGTTCAATGTTGCTGGCCCAATCGCTAGTTTGGGTTTTCGAGTTCAAGATATTGTCCTGATAGGTGGAAATAGCGTTTTCCTCCTGTAGGACGATATAAACATCCCTCCCTAAACCAATCTTCAGACTCGGCTTGAAACTACTGATAATATATTGATGGGCCCAGGTGTCTGGGTTGGTAGAGGAATAAGAATAAGGTGAATTCGGCCCCTCGTCCTGGGTGTCCCAGGGATTATCCAAAACCACCAGATAGTCGTCGAAAGTCGCCTGCCAAGATGTCTCACCCATATACATTTTTTTTGATTTCAGTTCGGCTTGTGCGCCCCAGACCCAGCCCGTAAATTGGTCCAGAGTGGTGTCATAATACAAACTACCCTTAGCGACATCGTTAAAGGAGTTGTTAATCATATTAGCGAAAGTGGAAACCTTGAAAGAATCCAGCAATTTCGAGTCGGGCCAATCCAGCGCGGTTCCGATTCTCAATCCTCTTAAAGGCCAATCAGGCTCATGGTCGAAAAGGCTTTCGTATTTTTGAACCTCATCCCAACGGCCCACCTGCTGCGGCACATAAACCAAATCAAGATTGTTTCGGTTCCAAAGGGTGAAAGGCGTATAAGACTCATAGAAATCGCCCACCGTGGCGGTCATAAAATCCGGGCTAAAGGTGGTGCTAATCCGGCGAAAAGTGAAGAAATCCGAGGTAGGGCCTCCACCGGTCGGATCAAAACTTTCGGGCAAATCGTAGCTTCCCAGACGAAGAATACCGTCAAAGGTAATTTCTTTGGATATGCTCCCGGTCGGTTCTAAATCCAAATAACTGTAAATGTCCCTTACCGCGGGTTGTCCAAAAGAAATTCCCGAACTTCCATAATATTGTTGGGAAATGCCCAAAGATCTGCCGATCCCGTGAATGGAAACACTGGGATTATCGTTGATACTTTTTACCTGTTTCCAAAGGTTGTATTCGTCCGCCTCCGCCTGGGATAGTTGGTCCGTCAAATCCGTTTTCTGGTCTTTCACCAATTGAAGCTCTAAATTATAAGTTTCCTGTAAAGATTGGAGCGCTTGTTCTGCCGCCTGAATTTTTTCGGGATTTTGCCATAAAGGCCGGTCATCCGCGGGCGTTGGCTGAACAGCCGCAGGCTGGGCGGCCGCAGGGGCGGGTTGGGCGGCGGGTTCGCTGGGAATCGCAATAGCTGAACTAGCAACGGGGGCAGCGGTCGGAACCCCTTCGGCGGGCGGCGGCGGCACTAAGTCCATGTCCGCCTGGGCCACGACAATTTCTCTCAGTTTCTGCTGGGCGTCCCAAACTTTTTGGGCAACGTCAAATCGGGTTAAGGGCCTATTGGAAGCTCCGGCTGGAAGTAATCCCCCGTTCTCCAATTGCCGCAATTGACCGTAAGTCGGGTCCCCTGCGGGAACCACTTCGAACGCGTTGCTATCCATAGCTGCGAAACTTCCTTCTGTCAAAAACAGAAAGGCCGCGAGCAATATAAGAATGAGTTTAGAAATGCGCGTCATAAGTAAACCTCACGATTTCATCCGCACGGTCGAAACTTGGCACATCGGTCCAGGTGTAATAGTTGTAAAAATAATCACAGCGGATATCGATGGTTTTGCTCACGGGATACAGAAGTCCTAAAGCCCAGGTGGTTTTAGTGATGTTGAGATTTTGGTAAGAAAATTGACCTGGAGCGGCCAGATAGAATTCATAAGCGGATAAGGTATCAGGCGAACCTTGACCCGTGAGGGTGTATTCTCCGCCCGTCGAAGTGGCCTGTTCATAGGCCGCCGAGAAAACAAGTGAATCAAACCCAGGGACGGGAATATTGAAATCCGCTGAACCGATAAAGGTGTCAACCGCGTAAGCGGGCAGACCCGAACCCATGTTCGTAGCCTGGTCTTTATAATCCACTGAGATTTGACAGGTTTTTCCCTTTAGGTCAAAAGCCTTCGCGAAGTTGATAGTTAGTGCCCCCTCGTAATCGTCAAAGGTTCGCGCGACCGTATCGCCGTCCACCGCCGTGACACCGGTTCCCCCGCCGCTTAAAATATAATTAGGCTGGATTTCCTGCATCTGAAGCCCCGCGACATCCGGAACAAATTTAAATTGGGGTTTCAACCAGCCGTTATTCCCGATATCCGCGGAAATTCCCACTACCATCCCCTCCCGGTTCGGGCTAGCGTCGCCGTAAGGAAGCATATTTTCTTCCATGCGGTCATAAGGCGCGAAAGAAGGCACACCGACCGCTTGGAGGGGATAATCGTTGAGGTAGCCGTCCAGCCCGTCATCCAGAAAATCGCTTGATGTCAGATAAATACCGGAACCGCTTCCGGGTGTGTATTCATTGGTCTGGGCGCCCGGAGAATAAAAGAAAGCTCCTACATTGACGTATTTAGCGGTCACGTGGATACCCGAAATATTTAAAACGCCGGTAGCCATCACCGCCGTATCCTCAAATTGTCTTTGGGGATTAGTAGTGTCCTGCTGATAATCACTGCCCGCCCATTCAACGGTTCCGCCCAGGTTAATGTCGCCCGCAAAGGGAATATTCAGGCGGGAGGACAAACTGCCGATCTGGTACTGCTGGGGCCAAGTAAGATTGATATTGGGGTCATAAGGCGTGCTCTCAGTGCCGGGATCATCCCAAATCAAAAGACCGGTTGCCATGAATCCCAAATTATCCCCAAAAAAGCTTATGGAAGTCTGGGTACCGGCAAAATAATCGCCAAATCGATATTGGGTCGCCTGCTTCAAGGGTCCACCCATCGCCTGAAACTTCAAGAAACTTAAAACATCGCTGTTCGGCCAGTCCACATCAGAAGACAATTGAAATCCCCTCAATCTCCAATCAGGTTCGTGATCACCATAAACAAAATCTTCCAAATCCTTGCGGGTACGGTAAAAAGAAGTGGGTTCAATGAAGGTATAAACCGGTATGTCATAATTCCAGAGGGTCAGAGGGGTGTAATGTTTGTAAAAATCCCCGGCGGTCAAAGTGAAGCATTCATTAAAATCACTCAGTGAAATCCAATGCACATCAACTTTATTGGTGATGGGATCGCCATAATAATCCCCGACCGTCCGGTAGAATCGAATGGTAGTGTTAAAAAGAACACCGGGCACGGGCACGCTTCGGAGCCCCATATCCATAAAAATGACCGAGTTATAATCCGCGGCGGGGTAAATAGCGTTCACGCCAAATCCACGGTATTCGTTAAAATAGCCTCGTGAAAAACCATACCCGGTCGTGCCGGTGCGTTGCAGGTCTTCCTGCTGCTGCTGGACGAGAGAATCGTTGATATGTTCCAGGGTATAAATGCGGTCTTCAATTTGCGGCAAATCCTTGCCCATAGCCTTTAGTTCTTTTTTAAACTCTTGCACCAATTGGCCCACGTTTTGAGTGGCGGTAGCGCTGGAAAGACCCGGGAGCGTCTGAACCGGGGCCGGCAATAGTCCCAGGGCAGGCTGGGGTTCGGGAAGAGGCGCACCCGGCAGACCTACGCTGTCGGTCTGGGGTGGCGGCAGCAAATCAGCCTGAGCCACTACCATATCCGCCGCATTGGCCGTGAGTTGGGCCACTTCCAGATTGGTAAGCTCATTCACGGGTTTGGCGGGTTTGGGAAGAAGACCTTCAGAAACCAGATCATTGACGCTCATATTGATCCAGTTGTCTCTGAAGGTGGACAAAAGCGTTCCATGATCCGCCCAAGCGGGCGAACCAGCCAGAGTCAACAAGGTTAAAAATAAGATTCTAAATAAATTTGATTTCATCTTTTAAATTCTCTGCCCTTTCATCCAAACCCAAATACCGTCGTTTGACGGTTAGAACAAGAAAAACAATTCCGAATACCATTGTCCGGTGTGATAATTATTGGACGGCACATCAATGTCTTTGAAAGTCACGTCTTTATAGCGTAGTTCGAACCGGCCCCCACCCCAGGGAATATCGTAAGCAAGACCTACACCTGGCGCGGTCGTTAGATAATTGATCAAAGGATAGGTGTAGGAGGAATTCCAAGTTTCCCAGCCATAATCCGCCATTAAATTAACATTGGGAAAGAGCTGATACATGCCGGAAATATCAAAAACCCTTTGCTCGAACAGATTGGGAATACTGGTCTGACCCACCTGAGTGGCCTGACCCGAAACCTCGTTGTCGGTAAAATAAAAAGAAGAATAAAGAGGTTTATCAAATCCAAAAGCTTTGTTCATCTTCCACTTAACATTCAATTGAACGTAGTTATAGCTTTTCAAATCCATAATATTGTTATAAATATTTTGCCCAACCATAGCGGTCGAGGGCGCTGTGGCCGCCGTATAAGTCATGGGCAGTCCATTGGCGCCAAGCACCGGCACGATGAGGGGTATTATTTCTGAACTCAGTGTGAAGTTGTAGCGAGTTTCATCACTACTGATATCCCCGTCATTGCGAAGCGTCTCAATATTAGCGTCGTAAGCCGCACGGGCCGGCAGCCAGGGCGTTGTGTACCCGCCCCATAAATCTAGACCCCACAGACCCTCATCGTCCGGATAAAAAGGCTGAATGATGTTGAATGCCTCAACTACATTGTAGCCTTCGGCGTTTGTCTCCACCGCATATTCAGTCTTTTTGGCCACATTGAAATTGACCAGGAAGCTGTCCAGGAAGGAAGGCCAACTTTTCATCCAGGTCTGTTTGCGGCCATCCCAGCCCAGGTTGACGCGCCAACCATAACGATTGCTGACAAGGTCATCCACTTCCCCAATAAGACCGTACACGTTGAGATTTTGATTGGCCTGAGTAACCGGTCCCTGCTGTACTCCATATTGCGGAAAATTGACACCCGCCATAGCCACCTTGCTGTTGAAATTGGCGAACCCATCGCTGATGGCGGTGTAAAAGATGTTGAAAGGATAAAAAGAAGCCTCGACCTGTCCCGCGGGGGCTTCCAGGGCCGTGTTAGTGGGAACCCCATTATTCATGCCCGTAAATAAACTTGAGAAGGCGCCCTCCGCCGAGATCACAACCGGATCCAAGTTCACGACAAAATCCGCCTGGTAGGTTTTCAAGTCTAATTGAGGAGGCTCATTGATACCAAAATCGTCATTAACCCACTCGGTAGATAAGTTCATATAGACTGGCCCAAAAGGTTCGCTCAATTTGAGCCCCTCTTCAAAGCGGTCGGGTTGGGTAGCCGCCGTTCCCTGCCGTCCCAGTAATATAATTAATCTTCCATCCGGTCCCAAAAGCGGAACGTTGGTTCCCACGCCATACACGCCGTCAAAAACAGGATCGGTGCTGGAAACAATCGCCCCGGCCAGCGACTGCGCGGGTTGCAAAGTAAAGCTATCCATATAGTTGTCCCAGGTTAAGCTGTCCTTGTCGTCGGAAAAACGTTTGACATCCGCCGGATCGACAAAATTTCTCAGAGAAGTGGGCCCCAAACCCCTGGAAAAATCCCCCAGGGAAAGGGCGCCTGGATAAGCTTCCACCACAAAATGGGTGTCCCATTGACCGAGCGGACCAGCCAACTTGAAATTGACATCCGGATTATAAATAAAGGCAGAGACTGGACTCGACGCGACTGAGGCGTTAGAGCTGGAATAAATTCCGCCAAATCCCAGAGAAATGGCGCCAATACCGCCCAAGTCGCTCCACATACCCATATCCAGTTCATTCTGGCTCCGTATGGCGTTAATCTGCTGGCTTTCGGACACACCGTTCACAACAGAGATGGGTCCGTTATAATTGAGACTTTCAAACCGGTAACGGGTTTTGGTGTTGAAGCTTGGAATTCCCGTGCTTGCGTTAGCCTTGCCCCAAACAGAATTCACATCGTTCTGCAGGTCTTTAAGCGTGTCTATTTCTTTCACTTCTTTCCCAAGAAGTTGGTCGTCGATCGTCATCCGGGCTTTCAAAATGGCCGATTCCTGTTTAAATTCCTGCAACAAGTTGTCAATCTCCTGCCGGACAGCGGGGTTTATCGGTTCCGGAAGGGATGTGGGCACGGGCAATGGCGCGATAATCGGCTGCGGAACGGCAATCGTCGGCTCCGCGATCGGAGGCGTTGTGATCGGCGAAGACAACACAGGAGTTTCGATGGGAGCGGGCACAGGATGAAGTAATTGCGGATCTTCTATCTGAGCTTTGGCTTTCTGGACATAAAAAGCCAATTGAAGACGAGTGACCGCCTCACCCTGATCCAAAACCGCCTTGTCTGCGGAATCCAACAATCCGTAATTTTCTAATTTTTTAACCCTTTGATACAAGGATTGATCCGGGGTTAATTCTTCGTAGGGATTGGCGAATAGGTAGGATGCCCCTCCGGAAAAAGAAAGCGCGAAAAAGAAAAAACCGGTGATGAGTTTTTTAAATTTGAAAGCCAAATAAAACCTCAAACATCAGGATATAAAAACAATTTCCGAAAGGCATTTTAAAAACGAACTCATTTAACCGACCGCTTCCAATGGCTTCTCGTTAGCCAAAGCCGGCGGCACCAACAGAAACAAAAAAGTTTTAAAAGAATTCGACTTCATCCACCGAATAATCAATGTTGTAAGAGCCGGCCACGTTATTCCCGGAATTAGCCCATATCAAACTAATAAATTCTTTCAAGTGGTCGGTCAAATCAGGTGGCGAAACCGGATCGCCCCATCCTGACTCCCGTTTCATATCAGCAAAAGAATAAGTTTCCGCCACCCAATCCGGGCTAACGGTCATATCCTCTCCAAAATTGTTGAAACAGGCTCCCGTACAAGTTCCACCTTGAGCGACGGGAAGAGTTGCCGCGATGCCGACACCAAACCGGCGTTTCTGGGATTTATCGGCAGGGGTACATTTGTAATAAAACTTGATGCCCGTAAAAGCGCTGGCGTCGTAGGTACCGCTGCTCTTAAAGTTCCCCTGCAATTGGAAAGCCGGGTACTGTCCGTCGCCTTTATCTACCAGCGTTCCGTAAACATGAGCGCACTTGGAAGTGCCATTAGCGCCCGGCGACTCGATCATATCACCGCTAATCGTGTTGCCGGCAAAGGTGGTTTCCATCCATGTACCATCCGCGCCGCCGTAAAGTTTAGGGTTGGTGTTTTTGGTGCCGTCCTCGAAATTCATAACGACTCGCTGCTCGGGGGGAACGTTAACCGTCTTTTTCTTCGGCACGGAAATGCCATCGGCCAGGGATGCGTTTTTGGAACCCGTATTCACGAATACAGCGCCGCAACCCGTAAAGGATAGGATACCGGCAACACCCATTAACAAACCAAAACACGCGCAGAGATAGGTCTTCATACCCACCCTTTCAAGAAAAATTTACCCGTCATCGCTTGTTGCCTGTTTTGCCCATCCGCTGATTCTGCAAAAAAATCGCTTCAAGTCCTTCAACTCAGAACTTCATCAATTCAACCGCAGAAGATTGATCTATCTACGAAATAACATTAGACCTAAAAAATTTAAGTCTGAGGCCAAAATCAAAACCGCCCAAAGCGACTTTTATCGATTTCAGTCCTTAAATTTATCTCTCAAAATGAACGTTTTATACTTCGAAATATCCTCTTTATAGGCAAAAGGATGGCTAACGAACCAAAATTTTATCTGGAAATCCTTATTTATACTATTTATTTATTCCGAAAAAATCTTGTTACGTTGTTTTCCTCAACCTATCTCAAAATCAGTATTTTCATGATTTTAGTTGCAGACTGGTTACCCGAGATGTGGATACGGACATAATAAAGTCCGTTCCCGACCAGCATTCCTGAAACATCCATTAAATTCCATTGAAGCGTTTGAGCGCCATTAACTTGCGTTGTTTGGCTGGCAATCTTACGAAAAGCTAATGTAAAAACATCCATCGTCACCGTGGATGGAGACGGCACCTCAACCGGGAAAGAAATCGGAGATCCGGTGGATGGATTGGGATAAGACGCCAAAATAATGGGCACCGATGAAAGTATGGGAGTATTGGTTGGAGTAGACGTAGGTGTATTGGTTGAAGTCACAGTGCTTGTCGCCGTACGGGTTGATGTGTTGGTGGGGGTGTAGGTTGAGGTCACCGTAAAAGTTAAGGTAATTGTAGAAGTCGATGTCACTGTCGCCGTATTTGTCGCAGTCTTGCTAGCCGTATTGGTGGGGGTATTGGTGGGCGAATTAGTAGCCGTCAAAGTTGACGTAACGGTCACTGTGTTGGTCGGTGTCGAACTGCTAGTATTGGTCGCTGTATTTGTGAAAGTGCTCGATGGCGGAAGCGTTCCCGTAATTGTTGCGGTATTGGTGGCCGTATCGGTAGCTGTATTGGTGGTTGTGTTGGTGACTGTTGGGGTAGGCGTATTGGTTGAAGATGCCGTTGCCGTACTGGTAGTTGTGGAAGTAGGCGTTGAAGTGGGCGCCCCTGACACGAATTGAATGACCGAAATGGAATAGGGACTTAAGGTTAACGCAAATGAAGAAGATATCCCCGAAATCACGGTTGAGGTGGGCGCCGTATCCGGACTGGCGCTATAGGGCGCACTCCCACTGGTAGGCCAAGCATAATTGGATGTGCTAAAAGTCCACAAACTGGCGGCGGCACTAGGAACAAAACCATTGAGGTTGATGGTATCAGAATAGGAGTTGGTAGGGTCCTCGTTGACAATCATCAAGGAAAGGATTCCATCGGGACGATAATCAGCAAAGGTCTGCAGAGTAGTTGCGCTGCTGGCAGTATTTACCAGTTCGTGGTTGTTGGAATCACCTTTTATCGCCCAGTCGGTGGCCATCATCTGCATGGCCCAATAGGTGGCATGGGGCTGATAACCCGTCGTACTAGTGTTATCTAAATACCCCAGGTCTCCGCCAGTAAGGCTGGTGGAATCGTTCCCGCCGTTGATCACGTCCCATAGGTTGGAAAAACCCGTACTACCGAAGCCGGTGATAAAAGTACCTAACCAATCGGCCAACCAGAGACCATTAGCTTCCTGGACAGTAACGTTAGGCGTACCTGCATTACAGTTGTATTCACTCATGAGGATGGGGACAGAATTTAGGTTTAGGCCTACAGCATTGAGCCAGCCACCAAGGGTTACCGGAAAGGCGGCTAATTGGGCGGGTGTGGAGAATCCCGCAGGAAAAGCGTTTACCCCAGGATACCAGTGGTAATCCAACCCTCCAAGGTCAGAAATAGCGTTTCCCCCAGGGTCGTTATAAAGTCGTAAAAGGAAATCTTGAATATAGCTATTGCCGTCGTAGGCATTGGAACTTCCATTGGGTGACCCGCTCACCGGACCCACAATACTAATGGGCACGCCATCACTGAGCGCTTCGGCCTGCATCGCGTTGTAATACTCAATAAACCTGCGGCCATAGTCATTGGCATTCATGGGTCCACCGGTTTCCCAATTACCATTCGTCTCGTTACCGATCTGCCAGTAAGTGATGCCATAGCCCTGAACCGCGTTGGCGTAATGCACCCAGCTGGCGGCCTCTGAGGGCGTGCCCGTTCCCATGTTTACGGTTATAAGGGGAATTCCCTTGGGAGACATCGCGTTTACTGCAGTCATATAAGTTTTGAAATCACTCGACGGAACATAATAATTGGCATTGTAATTGGTACAGGATCCAGCGCTATTGCCCGAGGCCGGGTCGGTGCTGGAAACCACCATCGGCGATTGATTCGCCTCGGTAGCAGAGTTTTTGCTGACAAGGGTGGCGCCATTGTAGACGTAAAGTTCAGCGATAGCGTAAGCGCCAGTAGCCCCGTTCGAGCTGGCGGTCATCAAAATACGGACATATCGGGTGTTAACAGAAGTAAAGTTAACCACTTGAGTACCGGCCGTGCCGACTACCGCCCCCGCAGAGGTTGTCGTCCAAATGGTTTCGGTGTTGCTGGTGTAGGGTGATCCGTTGTTATTGTCGTACTGCACCTCGAAAGAAGTGGCGTAGGGATTGCCCCAGAGGATGGAAACCGCGCTAACCGCCGTATTCCTGGCCCCCAGATCCATGTAAACCCACTCATGATTAGGAAAATCGGTATCAACGTTAGACATCCATGTGGTGGCTGCGTTACCGTCATCGATGTTGGAGGGATAACCATAACTAGTGGATGTGGTTCCGCGGTAAATTTCGCAGGTCTGAAAACCCGCCGAATAAGTAGTGCCGCTGGGCACCCAGTACTTGTTCGCGTCATAGCTGCCGCTACTATTCCAATGATAATCATCAGAGGAGGAACCGCCTGGATAGCGGAGAAAATAATTGCCCGCAGCCTGAATCTTGGCGGCCACTGCGGCATACGAGCCGGAGGAAACCCAATAGGCCTCGTTGTTGCCGAAGATATGTATGGGTACAAAAGAAGTCACGGTCGTTCCCGCGTTAACCGTTAAAGAAGCGGCAATTTGGGAAAAAGCCCGAGAGGTCATCGCCAGACAAATCAGCAAAATTAAAGCCGCGTTAAAAAAACGTTTTTTTATTGAATCTAACTCGTATTTAAAACTCAAATCTCAATTCCCTTACTTGACCCTCTTCCAAAAAGCGTCATGGATGCCGTTAATTCCAAAAATTTATTTAAGATTTAGAAGAATATCATTAGTTTGTCAAATAAAACGCCATTATTTGCCTACCTATTCATTATTATTTAAAGTGGTAATAAGGTTAAACTACCGCAGCAACACTTTTAATTCATTCCATTAGGATGAGCTTAATGTCTCGCAAACCAATAACATCTTTCACCCTTCGATCAAATCATTCATCGACTACCCCTTATTGGGTTTCCAAAATTACAACTCACGATACGATCGTTAATTTTTTCAGTGACTACATATCCGTTCCTTGCTTTGCGATTTTTCAAAACGATCTCAAAAAATGGCACCAGTTAGTTGTCGACAACAAACAAAGACCCCAACACTTTGAAATTTTTTATGGAAAATTAAACGCGCGGACCGAATACAGTCAAAGATGTTTCAAGCTCGCCGCGAACACGCGGCGGCCTGTTTTAGGCACTCATATCGGATTCCATGATTACTTCGTGCCAATCCTGAAAAATAACCGCTGCGAAGCGTTTATCAAATCCGGACCCTTTTTAAAATCTATTCCAAGCCTTGAACAGCTAACCCAGCGGTTTACCGAGCTTTCCGGCGCGCCTCCCGGACAAGCCGACCCCCAATTTCTTGATTTTTGCCGGACGGCGCTGGAAGTTCAGGTTTTAAACCAGAAAGTTCTCCCGCGTTATTTGAAATTACTCCAAATCATCGCCCGGATTTTAGGTAGCGACAAAGAAGAAAGCAAACTCGTGACGCAAATAGAAAAATTAAAGTCGACATTCTTTTCCCAAATGATACCCAACCGAATGTGGAACTATGTGGCCGTGAAAGAAAGCAGGCTTCGTTGGGGACCCTGGCAAATGACCGAATTGGCGCCATGGGACAAGTCCGAGTTTAAAATAAGTCGTCATCCAACGGTTGTCATGGCGGTCATGCTTCACAACCCCGGAAACGAACAACACAACGAAGCCCTCTCCATGATTGAAGCGGCTGAAATGCAGTTAGCCTGTTTTGAATTCACAAAAAAACTCCCTGAAACAATCACCGGAAAAATGGGAAACGAGGGAGTCTACTTTCTAACTTCACCCAACCCTTCTTGGGATGCGGCAAAAACCAAACTTCACCTTCAGGACTCGGCGAGATCCATTGAATCTTTTCTTATAAAAAAGTTCAAAAAAAAGGTTTTCATCGGCATCAGCACTCCAACCCATTCCCCTCAAGAAATACCCGAAGCTTTCAAGGAATCGGTTCAAGCTCTTCATCTGGGGTTACACATCCAAAAACCTATCATTTTTTCTGGGGATCATTACCATACCGGCGATTATTTTTCCGAAGTATCTCTTTACGAATGGTTTCCCAGGCTTTTAGAGGCTTCCACCCAGGGCGCCGAGAAAGAAACACAGTTAATTCGGGAGCAATATATAAAAAGTGCCATTCAATCCTCTGGAAAGAATCAAGAGAATTTGCGCAGTCATTTTCTTTATGCTCTTTTCTGCCTTTTGGAAACCGCTCAAAAGCGGGGGCTGTTGACCAACGAAAAAGCGGACGAACTCCGGCGGGAATTATTGAAAAAATTCTCTTGGTCCAATACGGTAGCCGACTTACTGGCTCTGTTTCGTTATCATCTTGATCTTTTAAATCAGATTTTCCTCTCGCCATTGAGAGGCGAAAGAAATATCCGATTGGAACAGTCCCGTGAGTATATTTTGAAAAACTATCAACAACCCATCTCTTTAAAGGAGCTCTCATCCCAATTCGGAATGTCAGAATCCCGCTTCAGTCAGTATTTCAAGAGGATGTATGGGGTAGGATTTCTTGATTATCTGCTTCAAGTCCGATGTGATAGCGCGAAACGGCTTTTGGAAACAACTCACCTCCCCATCAATCTAGTTACCCGTGAATGCGGTTTCCGTTCAGCAAATCATTTCATACTATGTTTTAAGCGTCGCAATAAAATGACCCCTCGCAAATACCGAAATCTAAAAATCGCCAAAAAAATCTAACGAGTTTATCCCTCGTTTAAGGGCCAAAATTACTTTGACGCCCTATTAGTGATTAAAAAACAATCGTATAAATTGGCGAAATAGAAATTTCACCCTTTATTCATTCAGGGATTTGCTAAGAAAACCTTGGTTTTGATAAAATAAATGTTATTATTTGCTTACCAATTGTTGATTTTTAAACCCATAAAACGCCCTAAACTTTGACCCAACCCTATTTCATTCCTTCTATTATAGGATCCATAAAATGACTCGTAAGCAGATAAAACTCGCAAACACCGATATATCTGCCACTCCCTACTGGGTCTCCAAAATAACAACTCACGACACCATCCTTAATTTTTTCAACGACTACATTTCCATACCTTGTTCCGCTATTTTCCAAAACGACCTTAAAAAATGGCACATGTTGGTCATCAATAACAGACAAAGGCCCTATCATTTCGAGCTTTTTTATGGAAAAGCGAACGATCGAGATCAATATTTTCAAAAATCTCTCAAACAGGTCGCGAATACGCGTCAGCCTGTTATGGGTAATCACATTGGCTTCTATGACTACTTTGTGCCAATTGTGATAAATAATCGTTGCGAGGCCTATATCAAGTCAGGGCCTTTTTCTAAGTCCATTCCCAAACTTGAACAATTAACCCAGATTTTCACCGAACTTTCAGGCGCCCCGCCCGGACAAGCCGATCCTCAATTTCTGGATTTTTGCCGGACCGCCTTGGACGTTCAGGTTTTAAACTCAGCCGTTCTACCCCATTACCTGAAACTGCTTCAAATCATCGCCAAAATTTTAGGAAGCGACATGGAAGAAACAAAACTGGTTATGCAAATAGAACAATTAAAGGCCAATTTTTTCTCCCAAATGCTTCCGAATCGTATGTGGAACTATGTGGCCGTGAAAGAAACCCGACTCCGTTGGGGACCATGGCAATTGACCGAATTGGCGCCTTGGGATAGAGATGAGTTTAAACTAAGCCGTCATCCAACGGTCGTTATGGCGGTCATGCTTCACAATCCCGGCAACGAACAGCACAATGAAGTTGTCTCAATGATAGAAGCGGCCGAAATGCAGTTAGCCTGTTTTGAATTCACAAAAAAACTGCCCGAAACCATTTCGGGGAAAATGGGAAGTGAGGGAGTCTACTTTCTAACTTCTCCCAACCCGTCATGGGACTCTACAAAAACCAAACTTCACCTTCAGGACTTAGCCCGATCGATTGAATCATTTTTATTCAAAACATTTAAAAAAAAGGTTTTCGCCGGCATCAGCAGCCAAACACACACTCCCGAGGAGCTGCCTGAAGCTTTTAAGGAATCAGTTCAATCTCTACACCTTGGGTTACACATTCAAAAACCGACTCTCTTTTTTGATGACCATTACCATGCCAGTGATTATTTTTCGGAAGTTTCTCTTTACGAGTGGTTTCCAAAGCTATTGGAAGCTTCGACCCAAGGCGCGGAGAAAGAAACCCAGCTAATTCGAGAACAATATATTAAAAGCGCCATTCAATCTTCAGGAATGAATCAAGAAATTTTGAGAAGTCATTTTCTTAACGCGCTTTTCTTCCTGCTGGAAACCGCTCAAAAAAGGGGACTGCTGACAAACGACAAAGCAACCGAACTGCGGCGGGAATTATTGAAAAAATTTTCCTGGACAAATACTGTTGCCGACTTACTGCCTCTATTTCGTTACTATCTCGATCTTTTGAATCAGGTTTTCCTCTCTCCCTTAAGAGGCGAAAGAAATATCCGACTGGAACAATCCCGTGAATATATATTAAAAAATTATCAGCAGTCTATTTCTTTAAAACAGATGGCAGGCCAATTCGATATGTCCGAATCGCGTTTTAGTCAGCATTTCAAAAAGATGTATGGGATGGGGTTTCTTGAATACCTGCTGCAAGTCCGGTGTGATAACGCGAAACGGCTGCTGGAAACAACCCACCTCCCCATCAATCTCGTCACCCAAGAATGCGGTTTCCGTTCAACCAATCATTTCATTCAATGTTTTAAACGCCTTAATCGGCTTACCCCGCGTAAATATCGAAAATTAAAAACTTCAACTGTTTCGAAAAAGCGTTAACCGTTTTAAAAAATCTGAAAAGAACGCACACCGTTCTCCTTTTCAACAATCATTATCGTTCCCGCACCGCCGCATCAACGGCCACAGTAACAACGACCGTTAGTGAATTACCACCAATCTTCCCAACACCCTACCCAATGGCCTGGTCATGTAAATAATGTAAACACCGCTGGCGACTTTTTGACCGTATTTGTTTTCACCATTCCAGGTAATAGCCGTAGCCGTCAGCGGTTGAGTTAAATATTCATCGTAAAGAGTCTTAATGTGTTCGCCCGCCGAGTTGTAGATCTTCAGCGTCATAGGCCCCGGATATTGAGCAGATGAGATCGTGATGGAAACTGTTCCATCAGTAGTCTCGTTAAAGACATTCTTGCTAATCTGGAATAAATCCGGAGGAACTGTCGGTGTGGGCGTCCAAGTGCTGACACCCGTACTAGTAGGCGTCACAGTAGGCGTCATCGTAGGCGACGACGTCATAGTGGCCGTATTCAGCGGTGTTTTTGTGGGCGTAACGGTGGCTGTTGCGGAGGGTGTGTTCGTTACGGTATGAGTGGCTGTATTGGTCGCCGTATTTTGGGTTGTCGCTGTGGCGGTGTTCGTCTCCGTATTCGTGGCGGTGTTCTTAGGCGTACCGGTTGACGTCATAGTAGCCGTATTAGTCGGCGTACTTGTGGCTGTTGACGTCGCTGTATTCATGACGGTGTTGGTTGTCGTGCTCGTGCTGGTCAACGTTGCCGTATTGGTCGCCGTGCGGGTCGGCGTGCTGGTGCCGGTCAATGTTGCCGTATTTGTGGCCGTATTGCTTACCGTCGGAGTAGCCGTATTCGTGGCGGTGTTGGTTGATGTGGTGGTACCGGTCAATGTCGCCGTATTGGTAGCCGTTCTTGTAGCGGTCGACGTCGCGGTATTCGTTGCCGTGTTATTAGCCGTATTCGTTGCTGTATTCGTGGCTGTATTCGTACTGGTCAACGTCGCCGTGTTGGTTGGCGTATTGCTGACTGTCGTAGTAGCCGTATTCGTCGCCGTATTGGTTGATGTGCTAGTGCCAGTCAATGTTGCCGTATTTGTGGCCGTACTTGTCCCAGTAGCAGTCGCTGTATTCGTCGCCGTGTTATTGGGTGTATTCGTAGCGGTGTTTGTCGTCGTGTTCGTGCTGGTCAACGTCACGGTATAAGTCGCCGTATTCGTTGGCGTGCTAGTTCCAGTCAACGTTGCCGTATTGGTGGCTGTGTTTATAGCAGTAGCAGTTGCTGTATTCGTCGCCGTGTTATTGACTGTGTTCGTGGCCGTATTCGTCGCCGTGTTGCTGACTGTCACAGTCGCTGTATTCGTGGCAGTGTCAGTCGACGTGCTGGTGCCAGTCAATGTCGCCGTGTTCGTAACCGTATTCGTCGCGGTATCAGTCGCTGTATTCGTCGCAGTGTTATTGGCTGTGTTCGTGGCCGTATTTGTCACCGTGTTCGTACTCGTCACTGTTGTCGTATTGGTGGCCGTATTACTAACCGTGGGCGTAGCCGTATTAGTGGCAGTGTTGGTCGACGTGCTTGTCCCAGTCAACGTAGCCGTATTCGTAGCCGTATTCGTTGCGGTATCAGTCTCTGTATTCGTTGCAGTGTTATTGGCCGTATTCGTGGCCGTATTCGTCGCCGTGTTCGTGCTGGTCAAAGTTGCTGTATCCGTCGCCGTATTGCTTACCGTTGGGGTAGCCGTATTGGTGGCCGTATTAGTTGACGTGCTGGTGCCAGTCAATGTGGCCGTGTTGGTGGCTGTATTGGTAGCCGTATCCGTAGCGGTATTCGTTGCTGTGTTGTTGGGTGTATTCGTTGCCGTATCCGTAGCCGTATTGCTCACCGTCGGGGTAGCTGTATCCGTGACCGTATTGGTTGCTGTACTGGTGCCGGTCAATGTGGCCGTGTTGGTCGCCGTATTCGTCGCGGTATCGGTTGCTGTGTTCGTCGCCGTGTTGTTCGCCGTATTCGTAGCCGTATTCGTAGCGGTGTTGGTGGCGGTATTGGTGGCTGTATCCGTCACTGTATTGCTAACCGTCGGGGTAGCTGTATCCGTGGCCGTATTCGTCGCTGTACTGGTGCCGGTCAATGTGGCTGTGTTGGTCGCCGTATTCGTTGCGGTATCGGTTGCTGTGTTCGTCGCCGTGTTAGCAGCTGTGTTCGTAGCCGTGTTTGTCGCGGTATCAGTCGCTGTCTCCGTAGCGGTATTCGTCGCTGTGTTCGTCACTGTCGGGGTAGCCGTATCCGTGGCCGTGTTGGTCGCCGTGCTGGTGCCAGTCAATGTAGCCGTGTTGGTGGCCGTATTCGTTGCGGTATCGGTTGCTGTATTCGTCGCAGTATTAGCAGCAGTGTTCGTAGCAGTATTCGTGGCAGTGTTCGTCACTGTTTCGGTAGCGGTGTTGGTCGCTGTCTGCGTGGCGGTATCCGTGGCCGTATTAGTGGACGTGTTGGTACTCGTGTTCGTAGAGGTATCCGTCGCTGTATTTGTGGCGGTATTACTTGTCGTCGGAGTAGCTGTATTCGTGGCCGTGTTCGTCGCTGTATCCGTAGCCGTATTCGTGGCTGTGTTCGTCACTGTCTCGGTCGCCGTATTCGTGGCTGTATTGGTCGCCGTGTTAGTGGCGGTATCCGTCGCTGTGTTTGTGGCCGTATTACTTGTCGTCGGGGTAGCTGTATTCGTGGCCGTGTTCGTGGCGGTTTCCGTCGCGGTATCTGTGGCTGTGTTCGTCACTGTTTCGGTCGCCGTATTCGTGGCTGTATTGGTCGCCGTGTTAGTGGCGGTATCCGTCGCTGTATTTGTGGCCGTATTACTTGTCGTCGGAGTAGCCGTGTTGGTCGCCGTGCTCGTTGCTGTATCCGTAGCCGTATTCGTAGCGGTGTTTGTGGCAGTTTGAGTCGCTGTATTCGTTGCAGTATTAGTCGCCGTGTTAGTAGCTGTATCAGTAGCAGTATTCGTAGCCGTATTACTTGTCGTCGGGGTAGCTGTATTCGTGGCCGTGTTCGTGGCGGTTTCCGTCGCGGTGTCTGTGGCCGTATTAGTCACCGTCTCCGTAGCGGTGTTCGTCGCTGTGTTAGTTGCCGTCTCGGTAGCCGTATTCGTGGCCGTATTGGTCGCCGTGTTAGTAGCTGTGTCAGTAGCGGTATTCGTAGCCGTATTACTTGTTGTCGGGGTAGCTGTGTTCGTGGCTGTGTTGGTAGCAGTCTCGGTCGCCGTGTTCGTAG